>TARA_R110001606_G_scaffold399215_1_pt1 | contig 143761 bp, 141 predicted proteins | sample TARA_R110001606 | Tara Oceans TARA_R110001606 (sample SAMEA4398315) | marine metagenome | biome: Polar Biome; feature: [SRF] surface water layer (ENVO:00010504); material: water (ENVO:00002006), including particulate matter (ENVO:01000060) such as... | depth 5 m | reverse complement strand
ACCAAAACCCCGGTTATCGAAAGATGACCGGGGTTTTACTTTGGGCGTTGGAAAAGTCGCAGATCACCTGCCGCGTCAAGCATCCCACCCCGTCATCCTCGCGAACGCGGGGATCCATTGGGCCTGGAAAAGCGCCAATTATCGCAGCTCTCTGCGTAATTGGTTTAGTTCCAGTTACCGCGCATCCTTCCATTCTTCTTCCTGCAACAGCCGCCACATGATCTTGCCTGTAGGCGATTTTGGGATGCTGTCGGTAAACTCGACGACTACCGGGCATTTATAAGCCGCCATGTTTTCCTGGCACCAGCCCATGATGTCCTCGGCGCTTATCTTTTCATTAGCTTCTGACAGCACCACAAAGGCCTTAACGGTTTCGCCACGGCGTGGATGCGGAGTTGAGACTACACAGACTTCCCGAATGGACGGGTGAGCGTACATAAGGGATTCGACCTCAGCCGGCCAGACCTTGTAACCAGAGGCATTGATCATGCGTTTTACGCGGTCTACAAGGAAAAAGTATCCCTCTTCGTCGTAGTAGCCCAGGTCGCCGGAGCGAAAGAAGCGGTGACCGTCGACTTCGATAAAAGCTTCCTCGGTAGCGTCCGGCCGATTCCAGTAGCCCTGAAAGATCTGCTCACCACGCATTATGATCTCGCCGGCAACGCCCGGACCGACTTCTTCCAGGGTATCGACATTGATGACGCGTGAGTCTACCCCGATGATCGGAATCCCCAGACATTGTGCCTTGCTCGCCTGAGGTGGATTGACGTGTGTGGGCGCCATGGTTTCCGACAATCCGTACCCCTCCATATACACCAGTCCCGTCTTGGCGGCGAGTTTGGCCGCGACCGCTGCTGGCATGGCGGCGCCACCGCCACCAATACTTTTCAGTGAGCCGATATCGTATTGGTCGATATCAGGGTCTGACAGCATATCCACCACCATGGTCGAGATATTGCGCCAGGTATTTACCTTGCAGCGTTGTATCAGCTGAGCTGCAACCTTGCGGTCCCAGCGAGTCATGACCACTAATGTTCCCCCTACGTACAGCGTACTGTTCATGCACGACTGCATGCCGGTTACGTGAAACATCGGGACTGATACAAGATGAACAATGTCATGTTGTGCATTGGTCCAGACAGCGCCATACACACTAGTGGCCATCACACTGTGATGCGTGTGAGCACAACCCTTGGGATTGCCAGTAGTACCCGAGCTGTAAGGAATAACGCAAAGATCATCGGGTCCGACCGTCAGCTCTCCAGGGATAAGACTGTTTTTGAGCGCTGTCTGCCAGGCAGTCACCCCCTGCTTACTATGGACCTGCCCGGGCTCACGGACGGCATCAGGTAAATTAAGGTCTGTGGCCTCGGTGATGTACTCCGAGTAGGCAGTCACCACTATTTCCCGCAGGTGGCCTGAGCCCAGATGCGGTGCTATGTTTTCCAGTAATTCCTGAGCGCAGAGGGCAACCGGGGCCTGGGTATCAGCTATCAGATACTCGAGCTCTGCCGAACGGTTCATCGGGTTCACGGGAACTACGACTGCATTGGCACGCAAGATCGCGAAAAAGCCGATGATGTATTGCGGACTGTTCTGCATGTACAGCAGGACGCGATCGCCTTTCTTGACACCAACGCTCTCGAGATGCCCCGCCAGTGCTTCAGCCTCCTGCTTGAACCGCGCATAGCTGATGTCGGTACCGTAGTAGTGAATGGCAGGGTGTTGCCCAAAGCGAAGGGCCGAAACCGTGAGGTTGTGGAACATGCTGGTGGCGGGGAGCTCCAACTGATGGGGCACCTGATCAGGCCACACCTGGAAATGACGATCGAACATATGCACGATACCTTTGCCTGTTGTTTTTGTACTTCGTGATCTCAGCTTAGCCCCACGTGATCATGCTGAAAACAGACAGTTGTCATGGTGTTGTTTCGCCATAAGTGAAGCCCCGTTGATCAATCATGATTGCCGCCGGCAGAGCCAGCCAGGGCGCCTATGCGTTATAGTATGTCTTTGGATCACAGCTTTGGCAGAGGGTGCTCGGCATAGAATAAGCCGGGGATCTCACACAGGTATTCAGCACAGAGGAAAGCGTCGATGAACAGCGATCGCGTCATCATTTTTGATACTACATTGCGTGATGGGGAACAAAGCCCCGGTGCATCAATGACCAAGGACGAAAAGTTGCGCATCGCCCGCTCACTGGAAAAGTTGGGAGTGGATGTCATCGAGGCAGGTTTTGCCATTGCAAGCCCCGGTGACTTTGCTGCAGTAAAGCTGATTGCCGACACTATCCGTGACAGCACTGTCTGCAGCCTATCGCGTGCGATGGATGCGGATATTGATCGAGCTGCCGAAGCTCTTGCGGGCGCCAACAGTGGTCGAATACATACGTTTATCGCCACCAGCCCGATTCACATGCAACATAAGCTGCGCCTGGAGCCTGATCAAGTTGTCGAGCAGGCAGTCAGAGCAGTGAGGCGCGCTCGTAATCTGTGTGCTGACGTCGAGTTTTCCTGCGAGGACGCCGGGCGCTCAGAACTGGATTTCCTGTGCCGCATTATCGAGGCGGCAATCGATGCCGGTGCCCGGACAATCAATATTCCCGATACGGTTGGCTACGCCATTCCACATCAGTTTGGCGAGATGATCGGGCATATCATTCAACGTGTGCCCAACGCCGACAAGGCAGTTTTTTCTGTGCATTGCCACAATGATCTCGGGTTGGCTGTGGCCAACTCCCTGGCGGCAGTCAATGCCGGCGCTCGTCAGGTTGAGTGCACCATCAATGGTCTTGGGGAGCGGGCGGGTAATGCTGCTCTGGAAGAGATTGTGATGGCGATCAAGACCCGGGAAGACGTTCTGGGCGTGAATACCGGCATTGTGACCGAAAACATTCTTAGCGCATCGCGGCTGGTGTCCGGTATTACCGGTTTTGCTGTACAGCCGAACAAGGCAATCGTGGGCGCCAATGCATTTGCCCACGAATCAGGTATTCATCAGGACGGGGTGCTCAAGCACCGCGAAACCTATGAAATCATGAGTGCGCAGTCCGTGGGCTGGCATACCAACAGGTTATCCCTGGGTAAATTGTCAGGTCGTAATGCGTTTCGCTCACGGTTGCTTGAACTGGGCATCGAGCTTGGCAGCGAGGCTGATCTCAACATGGCCTTCGCTCGATTCAAGGAACTGGCAGATAAGAAGCATGAAATATTCGATGAGGATCTCCAGGCCCTGGTATCGGAAACCCTGACCGAGGTAATCGAGCACAGTAAGCTGGTGTATCTCGAAGTAGCTTCACGTATGGGCGAGATTCCCCAGGCACGTGTGGTTCTGAGTATTGAGGGTCAGGAAAAGGAGGCGACGGCCCCTGGTTCTGGACCCGTTGATGCAACCTTCAAGGCAATAGAGCAGATAGTACAGTCTGATTCGATCCTGCAGCTGTATTCGGTCAATGCCATAACCCAGGGCACGGATTCCCAGGGAGAGGTCACAGTGCGTTTGGAAAAGGCGGGTCGTATCGTCAATGGTAATGGTGCGGATACTGACATCGTTGTGGCCTCAGCCAAGGCTTACATCAACGCCCTTAATCTGATGCGTGAAGGTGCGTATCGCGCTCATCCGCAAGCCGCGGACGTGTAATGCGAGAGTCTCAACGTCTGGCCTACCTTGAGGCAGTTGGTGTTGTTGGTTGGGTTCCACGCCAGCCCCTGGCTCATGCTGCGATGCGTCTGCCGCCGGAGCCTGAGGCGGAACGTTCTCTGCCCAGTGAACAAGCGATGCCTGTCGATCAGGCAGCACCTGACAACAAGCCAGCAGCCTCAAGCGAGCCCGTTCCAGTTGAAAGGCCGGCTACCGTCGTTGAGTCTCCTTCTGCCAGGCTGGTGCAGCAACGCAGGGAGCAGATCGCGGCCCAGCCATCCAGAACTCAACTGCCGGCTCAGATGCCAACCCCATCAGAAACCGTCGTTGTTTCGCCCGAGGTGAAACAAACTGGCCGATCTGTTGCCCCATTCTATCTGCAGCTATGGATGGCCGGACCCTGCGCGTTGTTGATCGAGATTTCTGATCCGGGCCTGGAAAAGGGCACTTCAGAGCACAATTTACTCTGCGATATCCTGCGCGCGGCCGGTTTACCCACTGCGCCGCGCCTGCAAGCGGATTTTCGCTGGCCGCTCAGCCGTAATCCGCAAGTGGCGCGCAGTGCCGAGGCAGCGAGTGAAGCCTTGCAGGCTTTCATGCAAGCGCGGCTGGAACTCCAGCCTGTTACCTCCATCGGATGTTTTGGTTCGATGGCTGGGCTCCTGGCCACCGGTGATCCGGATGCAGCGGAGCTACTGAAAGGGCGTGAAGAAGCACTTGAAGGTCTTGGATCGGGGTGGTTTGCCCCAGGTATCGAGATCATGCTGCAACAACCGGAGGAAAAAGCCGGATTATGGCAATTATTGAAGCGTGTGATGCCCCGTTGGACCGAAGTGAAATGACCGATGTGCGCTACCAGCCGATGGTGCCGGAGGATGTGGAGGCTGTGCTCAAGGTCGAGCTTGCGGCATTCAGCCACCCCTGGACCCGAGGCATCTTTCTTGATTGCATCAAGCCCGGATACGAGTGCTGGCTCATGTTTCGTGGCGAGGAGCAGGTTGGTCATACCGTGCTGTCGGTCGCAGGAGATGAGTCCCACCTTCTGAACATTACCATCCGCCCACAGGACCAGAAAGCCGGTCTGGGCGCAGCTTTGCTCGAATTTATTGTGGACCGGGCAAGGCAAAAGGGGGCAGAGGTGACCTTTCTCGAGGTCAGGGCTTCGAACCTTTCAGCATCGCGGCTTTATGAGCGTTTCGGGTTTAACGAAATAGGCCGCAGACCCAATTATTATCCTGCCGCAGGCGGCAGTGAAGACGCACTGGTAATGGCTTATTCCCTGGTTGATTGAGCAGGGAAGCCTCCAATAAGGATGTACGATGACCGATTTGAAACACCTGTTCAGCAACAACCGCGAGTGGGCCGCGGCGATCAAGCAGGAGGACCCGGAGTTCTTTACCAAACTTGCCCGGCAGCAGGCGCCGGAGTATCTGTGGATCGGCTGTGCCGACTCCAGGGTGCCAGCAAACGAGATTGTCGGCCTGTTACCCGGTGAACTCTTTGTCCATCGCAATATAGCCAACGTGGTATTGCATACCGACCTCAATTGCCTTTCAGTCATGCAGTTCGCAGTTGATGTGCTCAAGGTGAAACACATTATCGTTACCGGCCACTACGGATGCGGCGGTGTGCGGGCTGCGATGCACAATAAGCAGCTCGGACTCAGCGATGGCTGGTTACGCTCTATTCGCGATCTTTACTACGACGAGCGCATGAAATTAAAACTGATAGACGATGAGGAAACAGAACTAGACCGTATGTGCGAATTGAACGTTATTCGTCAGGTCGCCAATGTCAGTCATACCAGTATTGTGCAAAATGCCTGGCACCGTGATCAGCCACTTACCGTGCACGGCTTCATTTACGGTATCAAGGATGGTCAGCTCAAGGACCTGGATGTGACAGTCAACGGTCCCGAACAGATCCCGGAACAGTATCGGCTCAGCCCCCCTTGAATGTGAGCCCGCGTCACCTGGCCATGGCCGGCTTGGTGCTCGGTACCCTGGCCTGGGCCGGGAACGCTCTGATAGCACGCGCAAGCGCTGGATTATTGCCTCCTGTAGGCTTGTCCTTCTGGCGCTGGACTACTGCGCTCTTGTTGCTGCTGCCCTTTACGGCTGGGGGCCTCTGGCATCATAGACACACATTGCTCGCCCACCGTTGGCAGGTTCTGACCCTGGCGGCACTGAGTATCGCCACCTATAACACCCTGCTCTACCTTGCGGCGCAAAGCACCACGGCGATCAACATAACCCTGGTCAACACCGGATTACCTGTCGCTGCGTTCATCTGGACCCTGATCATCCTGCACGAATTGCCCACCCGAGCTACCGTACTGGGAGCGATGCTGTCCTTCTGTGGATTGTTGGTCATTCTCACCCGCGGGGAGCCGCAAATTCTGCTCGGACTACAGTTCAATCCCGGGGACCTGATCATGGTGGTCGCGGTGCTTGCCTGGGGGCTCTATTCAGTGTTGTTGCGGCGCTGGATGTTGCCTGTACCAGGCCTGGTGCAATTGGCGGCCATGCTGTTATGCGGGGTGCCGCTTCTATTGCCTTTCTACCTTTGGGAGTACAGCCTTACCGGACCCATGCCCGTGAGCTTGCACGCGGCGGGGGCTATTGGTTATACCGCTGTCATGGCGTCGCTGTTTGCTTATATGGCATGGAACAATGGGGTGAGGGTGCTTGGGCCTGGCACGGCATCGCTGTTCAGTTATCTGATGCCGGTTTTCACCGCGCTGCTCGGTGTACTTCTGCTTGGTGAGAGGCTGCACTGGTATCACCTCCTGGGTGGTGCGTTGACTTTTATCGGCTTGCTGTTGGCCACATGGGAGACGCGAAAGAGATGACTCGATTGTGCGTTATTCTAGGCGATGGTATCGGGCAGGAGGTAGTTCCGACCGCAATCAGGGTGCTGGAACGGTTGTTGCCTGATCTGCAGATAGTCGAGGCTGAAGCCGGTTGGGGCTGCTTTGAGCGTCACGGCCAGTCAGTGCCCGAAGAGACGCTGCAACGGATGCGAGAGTGTGGAGCCGGGCTTTTTGGTGCCGTGTCGTCACCCTCGAAGCAGGTTGAAGGCTATCGCAGCGCCATACTCACCCTTCGCCAGTGCCTTGAGCTGAACGTGAATCTGCGGCCAGTGCGCAGCTGGCCTCAGGTGTCGAGTCGTGCGGATGTTGATCTGTTGATTCTGCGCGAGAACAGCGAAGGCCTGTATATCGGTCGCGAACACATGCAATCAGCTGACCTGGCGGTAGCAGAGCGGCACATCAGCCGGCAGGCCAGCGAACACATCGCCCAGCGCGCGGCCGAGGTTGCAGGTCTGCGCGCAAGCAGACGTATCACCCTGGTTCACAAGGCCAACGTCCTGCCCCTGACCTGCGGACTGTTTCGTGACAGTTGCCGGCAAGTGCTTGCCACGGCGGGGTTAAATAATATTGTCGATGAGCGTCTGGTCGATGTTGCCGCGCTGCAGCTGGTCGAAAGCCCGGACAATTTTGACCTACTGGTCACCACCAACCTGTTTGGCGATATATTGTCAGATCTGGCCAGTCACTGGTCCGGCGGCCTGGGAATGGCGCCGTCTCTCAACTGGGGTCAGGGTATTGCGCTCGCCGAGCCGGTTCACGGCAGCGCACCGGATATCGCCGGCACCGGAAAAGCCAATCCTCTAGCTGCGATTCTCAGCTCAGCGCTCTTGCTGCGTTACCATTGGCGTGCGGCGGCACTCGCCGATCAGCTTGAGAGCGCGGTGGAGCGTTTGCTGGCAGAGGTATCTATTACTGAGATGGGCTGCGAGACAACCCAGAGAATCGAGCAGGAATTGCTGCGGCGTCTATAGCCTTTCACGCGAACATAAAAAAAGGCCTAACCGAAGCTAAGCCTTTGAAATTGTTGGTGGCTACACCTGGACTTGAACCAGGGACCCCAGCATTATGAATGCTGTGCTCTAACCAACTGAGCTATGTAGCCATCCGAGGCTGCGCATTATTCAGTTGCGCGGTTCTAAAGTCAAGCACTCCGCGCGATTTATTTACCTTTCTTATCAACCGGTTAACTTTCGAGCAGTGAGTTGTCCCGGACGCCTATTCGACGCCCAGGTGCAGGGTTGTGGGTACTCCACCGTTTTCGGCGATGGCTTCGACACCGACGTCCAGAAGTTGCACGCGTTGAGCCGAGAGGCCAGCCTTGTCGACAAGGTAGGCCTTGATGCTTTCATTGCGCTCCTGCGCCAGGCGTCTGAGTAAGGCTTCGCTGCCCACCCAGGTCTCGAGGATGGCATCGCGCACGCGCTCATTCCGCGCCTCGGCGCTCAGTCCAGACCACTCGTCGGGGACCTCCTGCTTCAGTCGTTCCTGGTATATGCCCGCCAGCAGCCTGGAGATTTCTTCATCTGGCACGCCGGCCTGGGCGTCAGAGGGGCCGGCTTGTCCCTGGTCCACGATTTTCTTCCAGCGGAGGCTCAGCTCCCGGTCCAGACGTTGTTGTGCCACTAGATGGCCGTCCTCTGCGGAAGAGCTCATGCCTTCGACCTCCAGGCGCAGCGTTGGGCGCTCCTTCAGGGCGCTGGCCAGAGTATCTAGCTGCTGTCTGGCCCGTGCGTCCAGTTCTGCTGCTCCGGGGGAAAATAGTACCTGGCTGAGATCATCGTTGTTGTCGCCAACCAGATTGGCGATAAAGCGGAACGGCGCGGTGGCTGCCCGTGAGAGCAGGTTGCCGAGGCTTTGCCAGATCACCGGCATGATATCGAAGTCGGGATTTCTCAGATCCCCCTGCACCGGCAGGGTGATGTTGATATTCCCCTTGCCATCTTTCAATAAGGCTACTGCCAGCCGTACGGGCAAATCCACAGCATTGGGACTATCGACCCGTTCGCCCAGTTGCAGATCGCGCAGAAGCACCTGGTTATCCGCCTCGAGCCTGCCAGCGTTGATACGGTAGTGCAGATCCAGATCGAGTCGTCCCTTACGAATGCGATAGCCGGCAAATTTGCGGGCGTAGGGACTCAATGTGGTGAGCTCGATATCCTTGAAGCTGGCTTCTATATCCAGACTGTTGAGAGGGTCGAAGGGCGTCAGTGTGCCCGACACCTTGACCGGGGCGTAGCGGTCAACCTGTCCGCTCAGATTCAGTTCTGCGGGATCGGCGTTCTGGCTGTCCAATGTACCGATTCGGCCACTCAGCTCTTCCAGCGTGAGTGCAACATTGGGCTGGAGACTGAAATCAGCGAAGTTCAAGGAGCCCTGTTCGATGCCTATGGCGCCGATGCGAATGCCCATAGGAGCGCGCTCGGTCTGGTCACCAGCGTCGGGTTGCTCGATGACAAGGTTGCCGAGGTTCGTGGACAGGTCCTGGTTGATGATGATGCGCGCGTAGGGTTTCAGTAGTTGCGCGTGCTCCACTGCCAGACCGTTATCGCGGTAGACGATGCCGTCAAGGCTGAGACGCTCCCACCGGACTAGATCCCGATTTTCTACGGAATCGACTATATGCAGATCGTAAAGCTCAGCTTCGGCTTCGATACTGAGTGCCAGCGGATCGATTGACTCAAGCTGGACGTGGGCCGTGGAGCTGAGCCTGCCATCGCGAACACTTATCCGAATGAAAGGATCCAGGTAAGCCTGGGCCAGTTTTACATCTAGATCCTGGGCAGTGACCTGCAGATCCAGGCTGACCGGGTCAAGCCTGGCCTGGCCTTTGGCGGCGATGCGACCTGCGTCATTGATCTGCGTTTCGAGGCTCAGGTCAAAGGGATCATCACTAGCACTGTCAAAGCCGGTCAGCTCCACGTCCAGTGAGCTCAACGTCAGGTCGACTGGTTTGTCCGGTTGTTTGTCGGTGAGATTCACACGGTAATCACGTAATTGAACATCGGGCAGGCGGATGCGCCAGCTAGCGCCTGCTTGCGGTTGAGCGTTGTCCGGCGCGGCGGGAAGTAGCGCTTGCCAGTTGAGCTGGCCGTCTTCTGCCCGGCTTATCCAGGCTTCCAACTCGCGACTGCGAATAGAGCCCATACGCACGGAGCGCTCCGCCAGATCCAGTGAGACTCCATCAATATGCAGTTGGGCCAGGTTTGCCAGAGGATCGCCCTGGGGTGAAGTAATACCGAATGACGACAGGGTAGCGCTGGCTTTATCGAGATTCAGGCTGAGGTCTTCCGCCAGGTCCATCTGATAATCGAAGCGGGTGCTGAGCACGCCGTCCTGAAGTCTGAGTTCGACGATATCTCGTACGTAGGGCCAGAAGGGCGAAAGCGGCAGCCCGTCAATGCTGAGTGTGCCGGCGGAGCTGAGTGGCGCTATCGCCATATTAGCCTGAAGCCTAAGTTGCGAGCTCGACGGTCCTTCAGCCCGCAGACTCAGTTCTGCGCGCTCTCCGGGTAGCGTGCTGAATTGCTGGGCTTCAAGATTGATCTGTTCGAGGTTGGCTTGTACCGCCGTCGTCGGCTGCTCATCCCTAAAGCGTAGGCGGCTTTCAACCAGCTTTAGCTGGGCGATGCGCAGGGGAAAGGGCGCTGCGGCTTCGTTCCCGGCAGGATCCTGCGTTTGATCAGGTGTATTGAGTAGTTGAGCCAGATTCAGCGCGCCAGACTCCTGGAGTGTGGCCGCCACTCTGGCCCGCTCAATAGTCAGGCTCTCAAGCTCCAGCGCGTCACTCCACAGGCTGCTGATTTGCAGGTTGACGTACAGCCGCTGGAAGCTCAGGACGGGATCTTCAGGTTCGCCTATTTCCAACCGGCCCAGGGTAAGCTCCAGGCTAAAAGGGTTGAACTCCAGACTGTCCAGCTGTGCGGGTACGTTGACACGCTGCTCCAGCTGACTGTTTATCAGGTGTAGCGCGAGGCCCGGCAGCAGCAGAAAGCCCAGCAGGCAATATACGAACATGGCCGACAGTAAACCGATGGCCAGAGACTTGTTGCGTTTTGACATTGGATCAGAGGTACCCGGTGGATTTCCCCTCCAGTATGGCATGGGCTGCGGGCAGTGCCAGTACAGCTGCCTGCTGGGTATTTGCCGAATATATCGTCAAACGCCCCGAAGTCGCTGATCTCGAAGGCCAGGGCGATGAACCAGCCGTGGGACATGGTGGTTTCCAACTGAGGTTCAAGGTCCACTGCCTTCAGGCTGATGGGTAGCGAAAACGAGGAAAAGGGAAGGGAAACGGCTGTTGTGTTTCTGCGCCTTTAAGTTCTGAAGCGTTAGCGTCGGGCAAAAAAATCCCCCGACTGCAATGGCAGGCGGGGGAGCGATTCGCTTCTGAAAAACTCAGACGTTGAAGCGGAAATGCATCACGTCGCCATCCTTGACGATATATTCCTTGCCTTCCAAACGCCATTTTCCAGCTTCTTTAGCGCCGGCTTCGCCGTTGTACTGAATAAAGTCGTCATAGGCGATGACTTCGGCTCGGATAAAGCCCTTCTCGAAGTCGGTATGAATAGCGGCCGCAGACTGGGGCGCGGTAGCGCCGACCTTGACAGTCCAGGCGCGTACTTCTTTGACGCCGGCGGTGAAATAGGTCTGCAGGTCGAGCAAGCTGTAGCCAGCCCGGATCACTCGATTGAGACCCGGCTCTTCAAGTCCCAGCGACTCAAGGAACATGTCCTTTTCTTCGCCATCGTCGAGTTCGGCTATCTCGGCTTCGATCTTGTTGCAGACGGGCACCACAAGCGCACCTTCCTCTGCAGCAATGGCATTGACCACATCCAGGTGCGGGTTGTTTTCGAAGCCGTCTTCAGACACGTTGGCAATGTACATGACCGGCTTGCTGGTCAGCAGGTGAAAGCTCTTGATCAACTGCTTTTCTTCAGGGCTCAGACTCTTGATCAAGGAGCGCGCCGGCTTGCCTTCGCTGAAATGCGGGATCAGCTTTTCCAGCAGGCTCTTCTGCGCCACGGCTTCCTTGTCGCCGCCCTTGGCGTTGCGGGTAACCTTGTAGAGCTGCTTTTCGCAGCTATCCAGGTCAGCAAAGATCAGTTCCAGGTCGATGATTTCGATATCGCGCTTGGGATCAACACTGTTGGATACATGGATCACGTTCTCGTCTTCGAAGCAGCGCACCACGTGGGCGATGGCATCGGTCTCGCGTATGTTGGCGAGGAACTTGTTACCCAGCCCTTCGCCCTTGGAGGCGCCCGCTACCAGGCCGGCGATATCAACGAACTCCATTGTGGTAGGCAGAGTCTTCTGTGGCTTGACGATAGCTGCCAGGGCGTCCAGGCGCGGATCGGGCATGGGGACGATGCCGCTGTTAGGCTCGATGGTGCAGAAGGGAAAGTTTTCTGCCGCGATGCCTGATTTGGTCAGAGCATTGAACAGGGTGGACTTGCCGACGTTGGGCAGACCGACGATACCGCAATTGAATCCCATACTGGTGTCCTCTGCCGCACGGCGGCGAATAGTGTAATCAGACTTTGAAACTGTGCAGGCGCTGCATGACCTTGGTCCAGTCGCCACTAATAATGCCGGGAAGTTCGCGGATGGCTTCATCAACGCAGGCTTCCAGGGCTTCCTGTTCGGCCTTGGGCGCACGGCCCAGTACAAAGCCGGTCACCTGCGAGCTGTGGCCGGGGTGGCCAATGCCAAGTCGCAAGCGATAAAAGGTATTCTGATTGCCCATACGGGCAAGTATGTCTTTCAAACCGTTATGTCCGCCGGTACCACCACCCTGTTTGCACTTGACGACGCCTGGTGGAAGGTCGAGTTCGTCGTGGGCTACCAGAATTTCTTGCGGTTCAATACGGTAAAAACCGGCCAGTGCGGCAACAGCCTGACCACTGCGGTTCATGAATGTGGTGGGAATCAGTAGTCGGACATCCTGGCCATCCAGAGTAAAGCGGCCAGTCAGTCCAAAAAACTTGCTCTCCTGGCGTAGCTGCACATTGTGCTTGTCTGCCAGACGGGCAACAAAAAGGGCGCCCGCGTTGTGACGGGTCAGTTCATATTCAGGTCCAGGGTTACCCAGACCGACGATCAACTTGATTCCCTGCGTCACAACGGGGCGCCCCTTATGGGTCTCAGCGGTCAATTACTCCGCTGATTCCTCGCCTTCATCCTTCGAAGCTTCTTCGCCAGCTTCATCTTCCTCAACAGCTACGCGAGGAGCGTGAATGTTGGCAACCGGCAGATCGTGGTCTGCTCCCTGGGACAGAGCGGTGAGGCTCACACCCTTGGGCAGTTTCAGATCCGACAGGTGAACAGTACCGTTGAGCTCGACTTCTGCCATGTCCACTTCGATAAACTCGGGCAGATCCTTGGGCAGGCAGTGAACTTCAACTTCCGTCATGGTGTGGGAGACGATGCCGCCACCCTGCTTGACGCCAACGCTGGTCTTCTCGTTGATGAAGTGCAGTGGTACCAGAACGGTTACTTCGTGACCTGCGACAACGCGCAGCAGATCGGCGTGCATTACGTGACCCTTAGCCGGATGACGCTGCAGTGCCTTGAGCAGTACGTTCTGGTTCTTGCCGTCAACATCAAGCTTGATGATGTGCGAGAAGAAGGCTTCGTTTTCCAAGGCCTTTTTCAGTTCGCGGGCTTCCAGGGAAACGCTTTGCGGCTCTTTGGAACCACCATAGATGATTGCCGGTACCATATCTGCGTTACGACGCAGGCGGCGGCTCGCACCTTTCCCCAAATCGTCACGCGCTATCGCTCTTAATGTGAAGTCGACCATAGTTAGTCTCCTCGCTGAACATCCGGGCACTTGCGACCAGCGCATCGGATGATTGATATAAACCCGGCTGTCATCAGCCGGGATGCTTACCCAGTGCCCTGTTCCTAACGGAACATGGCGCTAATGGATTCTTCGTTGCTGATGCGACGCATCGCCTCGGCGATAATCGGCGCCATGTCCAATTGACGTATACGGTCACAGGCGGTAGCCGGACCTGAAAGCGGGATGGTGTTGGTGACCACCAGCTCGTCGAGCTTGGAGTTGGTAATGTTCTCGATTGCCTTGCCGGACAGCACCGGGTGTGTGGCATAGGCAAAGACTTTCGCAGCGCCGTGGTCTTTCAGTGCGGACGCGGCATGGCACAGCGTGCCCGCGGTATCGACCATGTCGTCGATAAGAATACAGTTACGACCTTCTACGTCACCGATGATGTGCATGACTTCAGACTGGTTGGCTTTGGGCCGACGCTTGTCAATAATCGCCAGATCGACGCTCAACTGCTTGGCTACCGCACGGGCCCGGACTACGCCGCCGATGTCCGGAGAAACGATCATCAGGTTGTCGTGCCGCTGGGCAATCAGGTCGTCGACCAGAACAGGCGAGCCGTAGATGTTATCGACTGGGATATCGAAAAAGCCCTGGATCTGATCAGCGTGCAGATCAACAGTAAGAACGCGATCAACACCGACGGTGTCGAGCATGTCGGCGCATACCTTGGCGCTTATGGAAACGCGGGCCGAGCGCGGACGACGGTCCTGACGGGCGTAGCCGAAGTAGGGCATCACCGCGGTGATACGCGCTGCCGAGGAGCGGCGCAGCGCATCGGCCATGATCACCAGCTCCATCAGATTATCGTTTGTCGGAGCGCAGGTTGGCTGGATGATGAATACATCCTTGCCTCGCACGTTCTCATTCAGCTCGACGGTGACTTCACCATCGCTGAACCGGCCGACGGAAGCGTCGCCCAGGGGAATGTGCAATTGACGCACGACGCGTCGTGCCAGATCGGGGTTGGCGTTCCCCGCGAAAACCATCATCTTGGACACGCTGCATTACCTTATCTGGGTAGTGGTCGGTGCGATTGAAACCGTTGGCAGGTCGGATGCATTAAAGCACTCGATCCAGTCACAACCGGATTCAAGGTGTAATGATTGCTGCCGGAGAAAATGGCAGGGGCGGCTGGATTCGAACCAACGCATGGCGGGATCAAAACCCGCTGCCTTACCGCTTGGCTACGCCCCTGTAACAACTGTCCGGATGCTCGGTTGCATCCTTTTTACGCCGCTTTGAAGAGCGCCTGATGTAACGGTGAAACGTTACAACCGCGTGCAACAAAGGTTTGCAGAGTGGCTGGCAACCGGGCGCGAACTTTATCAGCTTCGCGTTCGTTTGGGAAGGCCCCAAACACACAACTGCCAGTTCCTGTCATCTTAGCCTCACAATAATTGTTTAGCAAGATCAACGTGTTACGTATTTCTGGATAACACGCTTCCGCTACTGGTAGACAATCATTATGACCGCCGCCATCACGGAAGGCCGCTAATGTAATGGGCTGGGTGTCACGCGTCAACCTCTCATCGGAAAAAATCTGTGCTGTACTCACCTGGCAATCGGGTACGGCGACGACATACCAGGGTTCCTCCAGAGCTACCGGAGTCAATATCTCGCCGACCCCTTCCGCCCAGGCGGCCCTGCCGAGCACGAATACCGGGACGTCGGCGCCCAGGGATAGGCCCAGACCAGCCAGCTGCTCAAGAGTCAGCCCGGTTTGCCAAAGATGGTTGAGGCCAAGAAGCGTGGTCGCGGCGTCAGAGCTGCCACCGCCAATACCGCCACCCATAGGTAGATTCTTGTCGAGGCCGATATCTGCGCCCAGGCTGCAACCGCTTGCCTGTTGGAGCAGGCGTGCGGCGCGGATAATAAGATTGTCCTCTGCAGCGACACCCGGCAGTGAACTGTGCAGGACAAGTTTGCCATCCTCCCTGGGACCGAAATGCAGGGTGTCGCACCTGTCGATGAACAGAAATACCGTTTGCAGGCTGTGATAGCCGTCCGGTCGCCGCCCGGTAACGTGCAGGAACAGGTTGAGCTTGGCCGGCGCCGGCAGGCTCAACTGGCTGATGAAAGAGTCTGAAGCAGGCGATTGCAGCGGTTTCATGGCTGGGCTGGCAGATCCCATTGGGTAATGACCATGGTCAGCAATATATCTCCGGCCGACATCTGCAAGCGCTGGGGTAATTGCAGTCCACCGACCTCCTGGTACCGACTATATTCCACGGTCCAGCCAGCCTGGGCCAGACGTGCTAGGCGGCTCTGCTGATCAAGTTGCAGACGGCTGGCACTGTCGGGTGCGGGTAGTCCACGTACCCACCAGGTCAGGTGTTCTACCGGCAGACGCCAGCCGGTTTGCTGTTCCAGAAGCTCCTCGGCAGAGCCTGCCTGGAGAGTTGGTTGGCCGGCCATGTCGAGCGTGACGCCCAGTTGGTTGCCCTGCAGTCGAGTGGCTCCTCGGCCCAGTGGGCCTGAAATGCGAATGTCATAGGCATCTTGCCGTTGTAGCCAGGTCAGAGTGCCGCTGCCCGATTCCTCCGGTGAGCGTAGCCCTATCTTGCCCTGCAGGGTCCAGCTCTGTATCGGTAAGACCGTGGCGCGATGAGCCTGCCAGGCAGCGCCATCGCCGCCGAAATCAAGTGTTTCACGCTGGTGAAGGTTGCTACAGGCAGCCAGCACGGTGCTCAGAAAAATCAGGAGGAGGGGGCGCAGCAAATACATAAATCAGTTGGCTTCCAGACGTTGGCGAGTTGAGCGGATGAGCTGGCTTTGCGGGTCGTTCTGCAATGCTTCATCCCAGATCCGACGGGCTTCCCTGTGTTTGCCGCGTACCCATAAAACCTCTCCCAGGTGGGCGGCAACCTCGTCGTCAGGGTACACCTCATAGGCTTTTCTCAAATAGGTTTCGGCCAGATCGAGGTTGCCCAGTCGATAGTGCACCCAGCCAAGGCTGTCGGTGATGGCCGGATCATCAGGCTCCAGTGCTGCGGCTCGCTCAATCAGCTGTAGCGCTTCATCCAGCTTTTCATTGCGATCAGCCAGGGTGTAACCCAGTGCGTTCAATACCATGGCGTTGTCTGGGTCGTTCTGCAGGATGCGCCGTAAATCCTGTTCCATTGCGGCGACGTCTCCAGCGTCCTCGGCCAACATTGCGCGGGCATAGAGAAGATTGGTATCGAGCTTGAAGGCTTCAAGGGCCTGATCGACACGTAAACGGGCGATTTCCGGCGCATGGTCGGCCAGCGTCTCGATCTCGATCAGATAGAGTTGCAGCGCCAGGTCGGGATTGGAGGCCCGCTCGGCGAGCATGGTTTGCCCCAGTTCTTCATACTTGCCCTGCTCTGCCAGTAGTTGACTAACCTGCAGACGAGAGCCGAGATACTCGCGTCCAGACTGTACCTGAAGCCAGACCCGCAGAGCCGCTTCGTTGCGTTCCAGCTCGCGATAGGCAATGCCCAGGTGGTACAGGGCGGTATTGTTCTCAGGTTCTATTTCGATGAGTTGCTCGAGATCCCGGGCGGCCTGTGCAAACTGGTTGTTTTCCAGATGAACCAGAGCCAATGACAAAAGCAGGTCGCTGTCACCGGGGTTCTGTTTGATCAAGGTAGAAAATTGACTGCTGGCGGCTTCCAGGTCACCCGTGGAAACCAGCAGGCGGGCGAGCAGCAGGCGCATCCGTGTGTCGCCGGGGTGCGCGATCAGCCCCTCTTGCAATATACCGATAGCATCCTGATCTTGGCCTCGTCCAGCCAGCACGCGCGCTTGTAGCATTAATGCAGGCGCAACAGCGGCGGCTTGCGGATGCTGATCGAGTACCGCCAGTGCAGCGTCGTCATCACCGCTTTGTTGCAACAGCAGGGCCTTGGCAAACACCAGTTGGGCGTTCTGCGGGTTCTTTTCCAGAAGCTGGCTAATGCTTTCAAGCATGGCTGCGCGTGTGGGTTCATCGGTTTGCGCTGCGGCAAGGGCAAGAAAGTCAAAATGAGTTTCGCCATGCATATCCAGAACCTGTTGCATGGAATACATGGCACGCTCATGCTGGCCGGCCCTGGCTTGGTGCAGAGCTGCAGCACGGAAGGCCTCGGGGTTGTCGGGATCGACCTCGGTCCAGAGTATCGCCATTTCCAGAGCCGGCGGATGGGCGCCAAGGAACTCGGCTACGCGCATTGCGCGCTCGACTACGCCTGCATCCCGGGTCTTGTGTGCCTGCTGCAGATAGTTGTCGAGGGCAATATCGTATCTGTTCCGCTGGCCTGCAATTTCCGCGACCATCAGGTCGAAGAGGGTGTCACGGGTAAATTGGCCGTACACCTCAGGTTCTTCGGCTTTTTCGACAGTGGGGGGCGCTGCACTTGGTGGCGGCGCTGATTCGCGCTGCGTAACGGCGCATCCGGCCAGCACGAGAGTCAGGGCCAGTACGCAGGGCATTGGCAGTCGGAGAAATACAGCCTTGGTGGTTGCGCTCATGGGGACTCTGATGGTGTTCGTCAAGATAATCATCATGACACAGGATCTGTTGCAAACCCACAGGGTCAAGGGAATTGATCGGCACTGTCATACATAGGACAATTGCGCGCTATGTTCAGATAAACAGGACACCATGGGCTTTCTCGCATTCGGGATTAATCACAGAACCGCCGCAGTCGATGTGCGCGAGCGGCTGGCATTCGGCCCCGAGCAATTGACCGGAGCGCTGCAGCGCCTGCGCGACGAAACGGGCACCCAGGAAGTAGCCATCTTATCGACCTGTAATCGCACCGAGATCTATTGTTCCCAGGATCATCTCGATCCTGACTGCATTATTGCCTGGTTCGCCGCATTCCATCGTATGCCCGTCGAGCAATTGCGGGCCTGTAGCTATCAGCACAGCGATGAGCATGCCGTGTCCCACATGATGCGGGTGGCTGCAGGGCTGGATTCCATGGTGCTGGGCGAACCGCAGATTTTCGGGCAGATGAAGGATGCCTGGCAGTCTGCGCGCAGCGCCGGAACGCTCGGACCTTATCTGGACCGGCTTTTCCAGAGCACGTTCAATACCGCGAAACAGGTGCGCACTGACACGGCCATCGGAGAGAACCCGGTTTCAGTTGCCTTTGCCTCTGTCAGCCTGGCCAAACAGATCTTTTCCGATCTGCGCCGCAGTACGGCCTTGCTGATCGGTGCCGGTGAAACTATCGCGCTGGTGGCAAGGCACCTGTTCGAACAGGGTGTAGGAAAGATTATTGTCGCCAACCGCACGCTGGAGCGTGCCGAACTGCTCAGCGGTCCATTGGGTGGGCAGGCGATCGTGCTCAACCAGATACCGGATTTTCTGTCGCAGTGCGATATTGTCATCAGTTCTACCGCCAGTCCCTTGCCGATCCTCGGCAAGGGAGCCGTGGAGCGGGCGCTCAAGCAGCGGCGGCGCAAACCCATGTTCATGGTCGATATTGCCGTACCGCGGGATATCGAACCGGAAGTAGGAGAGTTGGCCGATGTCTACCTGTATTCGGTGGACGATCTGCACGAAGTGATTGAAGACAACATGCGGTCACGCCAGGATGCCGCCGAGGCAGCGGAACGCATGATTGTTCTGGGTACCGCCGAATTCATGCAGCGCTTGCGGGCCCTGGCTGCGGTGGACGTGCTGCGCCGTTACCGGTTAAAGGCCGAATCTCTCAGAGACCAGGAACTTGCAAAAGCGCAGGCGCGACTTGATCGTGGTGCCGATCCTGCGGTGGTCATGGTCGAAATGGCCAGGGCGCTGACCAATAAACTGCTCCACGATCCCAGCGTCCAGCTCAAGCAGATGACCGCCGAAGGCCGTGCCGAGGCACTGGCGCTGGCTCAGGAACTCTTTGCGCTCGACGACGTTACCACCATACAAGGCGAACCATGAAAGCTTCCCTGTTGAACCGCCTGGACATCATGCAGGAGCGTTTCGAGGAGCTCTCGGCGTTACTCAGTGATGCCGAGGTCATCAGCGATCAGAAACGCTTCAGGGCCTACTCCAAGGAGTATGCCGAGCTGGATGCGACCATCGCGTGCTATATCGATTGGCAGAAGGTACGCGCCGATCTTGATGAGGCGCGCAGTCTGCTCAAGGATGCCGACCCCGATCTGCGCGAGATGGCAGAAGAAGACGCGGCCCAGTGCGAGGCCAGGCTCGAGGCGCTGGAAGAGCAGCTGAACTTTTTATTGCTACCCAAAGATCCCAACGACGAGCGCAACGTTTTTCTCGAGGTACGTGCTGGCACTGGTGGCGATGAGGCGGCGATCTTCGCCGGAGACCTGTTCCGCATGTATGGCAAATATGCCGAGCGTCAGGGCTGGCGTATCGAGATTCTCTCGGAGAGCGGCGGGGAACATGGTGGCTTCAAGGAAGTGATTGCCCGGGTCGAGGGGCAGAACGTTTACTCCAAACTCAAGTTCGAGTCAGGCGCGCATCGGGTGCAGCGCGTACCGGAAACCGAATCCCAGGGGCGCATCCATACGTCTGCCTGCACCGTTGCAATCATGCCGGAACTCGATGAGCAGGCTCAGATAGAAATCAATGCTGGCGATCTGCGGGTCGATACCTATCGCTCCTCGGGCGCTGGTGGTCAGCACGTGAACAAGACCGATTCGGCCATTCGCCTGACTCACCTGCCCACCGGGATAGTGGTTGAGTGTCAGGAAGAACGATCCCAGCACAAGAACCGGGCTCGCGCGATGAGCCTGCTGCAGGCTCGGCTGGATAATCTGCAGCGAGAAGCGCAGGAAAAGGAAATGTCTGATACGCGGCGGTCTCTGGTTGGCTCCGGCGATCGCTCCGAGCGCATACGCACCTACAATTTTCCCCAGGGCAGAGTGACCGATCACCGTATCAATCTCACGCTCTACAGTCTGGATGATGTCGTGCAGGGCAATCTGGATCAGGTGATTGATCCGCTGCTGCGCGAATATCAGGCGGACCAACTGGCGGCCCTGGAACACGTTTGATGCAAACCCTGGCGCAGTTGCTGGCAGATGCTGATCTGCCTGACTCACCCACCGCAGCCCTGGACGCCGAGCTGATATTGGCGCACGTGCTGCGCAAGCCGCGCAGCTTTTTACATACCTGGCCCGAATATGTACTCGACCCTCAACGTCTCGAGCTGTTTCAGGGACTGATAGAGCGCCGCCGGGCCGGTGAACCCGTAGCCTACCTGCTGGGCGCGCAGGGTTTCTGGAGTCTGGATTTGCAAGTCAGCGACGCCACGCTGATTCCGCGACCTGATACCGAGCGCCTGGTGGAGCTGGCCCTGGAGCTGGGGCCGCTTGGCAGGGCGCGTGTACTGGATATGGGTACGGGTACGGGCGCTGTCGCGCTGGCGCTAGCAAGTGAGCGACGCTACTGGAGCATCATGGCAACCGACCTTGTGCCAGCTGCTGTCGAACTGGCCGAAGTCAATCGCAAGCGTCTGGGCCTGGAGAACGTTCAGCTCAAAACCAGCGACTGGTTTGCCGCGCTGGAACATGAGTCTTTCGATCTTGTTGTATCCAACCCGCCCTACATCAGCGCCGACGATCCGCATCTGCGATGTGGTGATGTGCGCTACGAGCCCGCCACTGCGCTGGTTAGCGGCGCCGATGGATTGGACGCCATCCGGCATATCGTTTCTCAGGCCCCCGATTATCTGCACACAGATGGCTGGCTGTTGCTCGAACATGGCTGGCAGCAGGCCGACGCGGTTGTAGCCCTGCTCGTTGATCGCGGTTTTCAGCTGACCCGCTCCTGGCAGGATCTGGGTGGTCAGTACCGCATCAGTGGAGGGCAGTGGCGTGGATGATCTGCAGCTGCTTCGCTACAGCCGGCAGATATTACTGGCTCAGATTGACATCGAAGGACAGCAGCGTCTGCTCCAGAGTCGAGTGCTGATCGTCGGTTTGGGCGGCCTGGGCGCACCCGTTGCGATGTATCTTGCAGCTGCGGGCGTCGGCACTCTGGTACTGGCCGATCATGATCATGTGGATCTGACCAACCTGCAACGTCAGATCATCCACCAGACTGATAATGTCGGCCAGGCAAAGGTCTCATCGGCCGCGCATAGCGTGAAAGCTCTCAATCCCGGGGTTGAAACCGTTCTGATCGAGCAGTCCCTGGCCGGACAGGATCTGGTCGACGCAGTGTCGAGTGTCGACCTGGTGGTCGACTGCTGTGACAACTTTGCCACGCGCCAGGCAGTGAATGCAGCCTGTGTTGCCCAGCGCCGACCATTGGTATCAGGTGCCGCGATAAGGCTCGAGGGCCAGCTCAGTGTGTTCGACTCCCGTCGCGAAGACAGTCCCTGCTACCAATGTCTGTACGGAAGTGGCGAGGAAACGGCATTGAGCTGTAGTGAAGCCGGCGTGGTGGGGCCACTAGTGGGTGTAATCGGCAGTCTACAGGCGCTGGAAGCGCTAAAGCTTCTGGCCGGTTTTGGCGAGCCCCTGATCGGGCGCCTGCTTCTGGTGGATGCGCTTGGCAGTCGTTTTCGTGAGATGCGAGTGCGCAGGGACCCCGCATGCAGTTGTTGTGGGTTGGTGGCGGAATAATTCATGAACAGCGCGCCAATTGGAGTATTCGATTCAGGAGTGGGCGGGCTATCAGTGCTGCGGGAGATCCGACAGGCCTTGCCAAATGAATCCCTGATGTATGTGGCCGACAGCGGACACGTACCCTACGGCGAGAAAAGCCCGGAGCAGATACGCGAGCGTAGCCGAAGCATTGCGAGGTTTCTGTTGCAACAGGGCGCCAAGGCCCTGGTGGTCGCCTGCAATACGGCGACGGCAGCGGCCGTGGCCGATCTGCGTGAGATTTACGATCTGCCGATTATTGGTATGGAGCCTGCTGTGAAGCCCGCGGCCCAGGCTACCCGCACGGGTATCGTGGGTGTGCTGGCAACTACCGGGACACTGCAAAGCGCCCGTTTCGCTGCACTGCTTGATCGGTTCGCTGGCTCGGTCAAGGTGATAACCCAGCCGTGCCCGGGACTTGTTGAGTATATCGAGCAAGGGGAACTGGATAGTCCTCGCGTACGCGCTCTTTTGCAGACGTTTACTCAGCCTCTGTTGTCCGCCGGTTGCGACACAATCATCCTTGGATGCACCCATTACCCCTTTGTTCGGCCAGCATTGCAGTCGCTGCTGGCGCCCGGGATAACCCTGATTGATACGGGTGCGGCGGTAGCCAGGCAGCTACAGTCTCGTCTGGTTACATTGGATATGATCTCTGCTGGCCCGGCGCGACCCTGTCAGTTCTGGTCCAGTGGTGATCCGCAGGCGCTGAGCTGCGTATTGCCCACGCTCTGGGGTGAGTTGGGTAGTGTGGAACTGTTGCCGTTCGGAGGTGCCAAAGTCTTGTAGCCCACTGTTACGGGCACTCTTGTGGAATACTTGAGAAGTATCCAGGAATAACTATCCAGGAATAGAAAATGAAAAAATGCAGTCTGTGGGTTGGCTCGGCAATGCTGGGCGTAATGGCTTTTCAACCGGCATTTGCTGAGAAGGGATTAACCGCTGAGCTTGGTCAGACCTCCGGCTCGGAAATGGTTTATCGCTTGGGTATGCAATTCGACTTCGGCAAACCAATCTGGACGAGCGATTCGGGTAGCGTCCAGCTCGAGGGTTATTGGGATGCCGGTATTACCCGCTGGGGTGGTGAGAATGCGACTTCCGCCTCCATAACACCGGTATTTCAGTTGCGCTTCGGTCAGGGCGCCGGCCCCATTCCCTTCATCGAGGCGGGTATTGGCGCTGCGGTATTTTCCGAGACCGAGTTCAAGGAAGCAGGCCGGGACCTGGGCTCGGCTTTCCAGTTCGAGGACCTGATTGGTGCCGGACTCAGGTTTGATTCCGGATCCCAGACGGGTATTCGTCTGTATCACTATTCCAACGCCGGACTGAAGCAACCCAATCAGGGTATCAACAAGGTTGCGCTCTACTACCGTATGGCTATCTGAAGAAGTCCGAGCTGCGCAGCTCCCCCTGCTGGAAGCTGCCGCTCAACTTTTCTGGGCCATTCGTTTGATCAGAAACTGCTGGCGGTAAATGTGTGCAAAGCCGTGCATCAGCGGGTAAACAACAGCCCATACCGCCGCCAATATCAGAAAGGTCCAGAACTGCTCCAGCGGAAGTTTGACTTCCGCCAAAGCGGCGCCCGCGAAATAGGATATTGGGCCAGACACTGCGCCTAGTATGCAGGCGAGCCACACGGGGCGAGCAGTCCAGGCGAGACAGTGGTTCAGGGTAATAGCCAGCATTGCCCAGAGTGCTGCCAGCCACAGGGGCACCAATTTTGAATCCCCGGGGAATTCGAATACGCCTACCTGCATCAGGAACGAATCGACTGCAGCGCCGGCAAGTACAACGGTCACCACCAGTTTGCCTTCGGCAGCCCATGAGCTGATCCAGAAAAAGTGGATGCACAGGATTGCCGCTGGTACCAAAAGCCAGGGTCCTGTTTCGCCCAGAACACAAGCAAACCAGCCGATCTGAAACATCACCGCGTTGGCGACCAGTTTGATCAGGGGCGTTTTTTCCGGCATGTCAGGCTCCAAGGCTGAACAGGTTCAACTGAGGGCGGGCCTCCGGTTTGGTCAGGAGGATCTGCGCCGTGCCGATGGATCTTTCCATGAAGCCTCCCTCGCAGTAGCACAGATAGAACTCCCATAACCGGAAGAAGTAATCATCGTAGCCCAGCTGTTCCAGATGACTGCGAGCAGTCTTCAGGTTCTCGTGCCAGTAACGCAGTGTTCTGGCGTAGTGCGTACCAATGTCTTCGAGATGCAGCATCGACAAGTCTGTGTGCTTGCGTGTCAGTTCGCCAATCAGGCTAACTGAGGGCAATGATCCGCCGGGAAAGATATAGCGCTGGATGAAATCGACGCTGCCCTTGGCCTGCTCATATCGCTGGTCACGGATAGTGATTGCCTGCAGCAGCATCATGCCATGGGGTTTCAGCAATTTGGCGCAGGTTTCGAAATAGGTTCTGAAGTACTCATGACCCACGGCCTCTACCATCTCGATGGAGACGAGCTTGTCATAAGACCCGGTCAGTTCACGGTAATCCTGAAGCAGCAAGGTCACCTGATCCTGTAACCCCAGTTCCTCGACCCTGGCCCTGGCATAGGCCAGCTGCTCCTTGGAAAGAGTGGTGGTGGTGACCTTGCAGCCGTAATGCTGTGCGGCATAAATGGCCATGCTGCCCCAGCCGGTGCCGATTTCCAGCAGGTGATCCTCGGCGCTCAGCTCCAGCTTGCGGCAAATGCGTTCCAGCTTGTGTAACTGTGCCTGTTCCAGGTTATCGCCCTGGGGGGGGAATATGGCCGCGGAATACATCATGGTCGGGTCGAGGAAGTTCTCGAACAGATCGTTGCCCAGGTCATAGTGGGCCTGAATATTACGTCGGGCGCCGGAAAGCGTATTACGGTTGAGCCACTGCAGTACCTTGAGCGCAGGCCGGCCAAGACGCGCCAAACCCTTTTCCATGCCGTCGAGCACATCGAGGTTACGCACGAATATTTTGGTTACCGCCGTCAGGTCTGGTGTGGTCCAGAAACCGTTGATGTAAGCCTCGCCGGAACCGATGCTGCCATTGGAGGCAATCATGGGGTAAGCCGCGTGGTTGTGTACGTGGATCTCGGCGTGCAGGCCATCAGTGTCGGGTTGGCCAAACTGCAACACCTCTTCACCGTCGTAGACGGTGATAGTGCCCCGGTTGATTGCGGCAAGTTGCTTCAGTACCAGGCTGCGGCTGAGTCTCACCATCCAGTTGCGCCGGGTTTTGTCTTCCGAGTCGATTTTGCGCGTATCGCCCATCAGAGCCATGGTTCGCTCGCGGACATCGGGCTTGCTTGAATCACAGCAGGCGGCTGCGTCAGGCCTGGTGTTCTTCATCGTAATGCTCCTTTGCCTGGACGGCGGTAGTGCCCACGGTGTTTTGCCGCGGTGCGTGATGATGGAAAAAAGGGATGCGTTTGAGAGCCAGACGTAACGCCTGCCAGTAAATACCCGTGACGGTCTTGGCGACCATGAAGGGGAAAGACAAGGCTTCGTTACGCAGCATTTTCGGATTCAAGGACCGTCTGTTGAGGGTCAGGGTTGCATCAAAGAGACGGCTATCGGCCTGCCAGTCTTCCATATGTACCAGCAGGGTTTCCCCGGGACGGGTAAAGCGCATGCGGTAACTGAGCTCCGGCGGGAGGAACGGTGACACATGAAATGCCTTGCTCAGTTCGAACTGCTGGGCGGCCTGAGCGGGGTCGGTTGCCATGACATAGCAGAATCGCTCGCGCCATGGAGTATTGGACACTTCGGCAATGATGGCGCGCAATTGGTCGTCGTTGTCGTGGCAGTAGTAGAACGATACGGGATTGAACAGCATGCCGAAACTGCGTACCTGGGTCAGCATTCGCACCGGCCCGGCAAGTGTCAGGCTCAGCTCTTCACTCACCAGGCGGCGGGCTGTATCTGCCAGCTGCTCACCCTCGCGCCTGTGCATGCTCAGGTAGTCGCGCTCGCGAAATCGCATGGGCGACCACCATCTGCCAGACCACAATCCGCTCATGCCAAACACCTGTGACTGCTCCTGCAGATCCAGCCACAGCATGCTGATCCGATAGCGAAAGGCGTGCTTGCGCGGCGCATGGCGGCGGTGGCGGATGATGCCGCTGTACAGGGCGCTGTTAAGCATTATCGAGTCCTTCGCCCAGCGCGTTGGTTACCCGTAGCGCGCTGACTACGCCATCCTCGTGGAAACCATTGGCCCAATAGGCACCGCAGAAGAATGTATTGTTGGCGCCGGCCAGCTCGCCCCAGCGAGCCTGTGCTTTGGCAGCTGCGAGGCTGAATTGCGGGTGGGCATAGGTGAATCGGCGCAAGATCTTGTCAGGGTCTATTGCTGCGGTCTGGTTCAGACTGACGCAGAAGGTGGTCTCGGACTCGATACCCTGCAAAATATTCATGTTGTAGGTTACCGCCGCAGGTTGCTGACGATCGTTACCCAGCCGGTAATTCCAGCTGGCCCACGCCAGTTTACGTTTGGGTAGCAGTCGGGTGTCGGTATGCAGCACCACATCGTTATCGGCATAGCCTATGGCGCCAAGAATCGATTGCTCCTGTTCGGTCGGAAGCGCCAGCAGTTTCAATGCCTGATCGCTATGACAGGCGAGAACAACCTTGTCGAAACGCTCCTCTCCCCGGGGACTTACAACGGTCACCCCCTGATCGTCACGGTGGATGCTGGTGACCGGACAGTTCAGGTGGATCGAGTCCTTGAAGGACGCTGTCAGTGGTTCGATATAAGAACGAGACCCGCCCTTGATTACACGCCATTGTGGTCGGTCGCTCACGGACAGCAAGCCGTGGTTGCGGAAAAAACGCACAAAAAATTGCAGGGGAAACGCCAGCATGTCAGCCAGTGACATCGACCAGATAGCAGCACCCATGGGGATGATGTAGTGATCGGTGAAGCGCTGGCCATAGCCTTTTTGGCGCAAATACTCACCCAGCGTAATGTCGGCTGCGATCGCGCCCATGTCCAGATCGTCGGCCGCCTGACGGTTGAAGCGCAGGATATCTCGTACCATGCCAAGAAAACCGGGGGAGATAAGATTTTTCCGCTGGGCAAACAGGCTGTTCAGGTTATTACCGTTATATTCGAGACCGCTGGCGGGCTCGTTAACCGAGAAACTCATTTCGGTAGGGCGTGAGCCTACCCCCAGTTGGTCCATCAGTTTAATGAAATTGGGATAAGTCCAATCGTTGAACACAATAAAGCCGGTGTCTACTGCATATTGCCTTCCGGCAACTTCGACATCCACGGTATGGGTGTGGCCGCCGATCCAGTCGGCTGCCTCGAAAACCGTGACTTCGTTGCTGCGCCCCAGAAGATTGGCGCATACCAGCCCGGAGATGCCTGAACCGACAATGGCGATACGCATCAGGAGTCGTTCCTCTGTGCCGCGTCACGGGCCATGCCTTTGGTCAGCGCAAAGCGCAACGCATTGGGTAGCGCCCCGAGCAGTTTCAAAACAGCGATAAACGGGCCAGGAAAGCTGATTTCACGCTTGCCTTTTTCGATGCCGCTGATGATGGTATCGGCAGCCTTATCGCTAGTGACCTGCATGGGCATCGGGAAGTCGTTGTTCGCTGTCAGGGGCGTTTCAACAAATCCGGGGCTGACCAGACTGACACCGATATTCCAGCGAGCCAGATCCAGCTCCAGGGACTGGAACAGATAGCGCACGGCCGCCTTGGATGCTCCGTAGGCTTCGGCCCGGGGCAGCGGGCAAAATGTCACGCTGCTACCCACACCGATCAGTCGGGGTTCTGCGCCATTGCGCAACAAGGGCAGTGCCGCTTCGATGCAGTTGGCAGTGCCTACTACGTTGATGCGCATGACACGTTCGAACATCGCTGCCTCAAACTGGTCGACATCGATATATTCACAGTTGCCCGCGTTGAGTATCGCCCAGTCCAGGGCGCCCCATTCCTGGGATATCGTCTGTCCAACGGCGTTGACCGCTGCGGCGTCGGTCAGGTCCGCCGCCACGACAAGTATCTGGCCGGGGAAGCGCGCGGCCATTTCTTCCAGAGGCTCTGCGCTACGCGCACTGAGCGCCAGCAAATGACCTTGCGCTGCCAGCTTTTCTGCGAGAGCGCGACCAATGCCACTGGATGCGCCGGTCAACCAGATGCGTTTCTTGCTGCTCATGCGAGCCTCCTTTTGAGCCAGCGAATGACACTTCCGAGCAGTGGTACATGCTCATAAAGCAGTGCGCCGGCGTCGAAGTAGTCGATATGTCGATATACGAGATCGTCACGGAAAAAGATGCAACTGCAACCGTTGACACTGATGGCTGCGCCACCGGAAAGCCGTGGATGACGGTAGGTCATTGTCCAGCGTAATAGTCCCTGATCCTCGGAGACTGTCAGGCACTGGTGAAACTCGAACTGGAGGTCATCAACGTTGGCATAGAGCTCTCCGAAGTACGTTTCCATGGCCTTGATACCATGCACGTCATGCAGCGGATCGGTGAAATGCACGTCAGGGGTATAGATCTCACTGACCCGGTTCAGGTTACTTTTGTCCAGGCTGGCAAATATGTGCGCGAAGCGGGTCGGAAAATCGCTACTCATGATTGCTCTCCCAGGCTCTTGAATGTGGCAATTGCACGTTTGCGCGACTCCCCCAGATCGACTATCGGGCGCGGATAATCGATCGAGCCCAGCAAGTCGCCAGCGGGCGGTTGATGTATCTGCTTGGCATCGAGATCACGCAACTCGGGAATCCAGGTACGGATAAACTCACCTTCTGGGTCAAACCGCTGGGACTGGGTTACGGGATTGAAAACGCGGAAGTAGGGCGCCGAGTCGGTACCCGTCGAAGCACTCCACTGCCAACCACCGTTGTTGGATGCCAGGTCACCGTCGATCAGGTGGCGCATGAACCAGCTTTCTCCCTCGCGCCAGTCGATGAGCAGATTCTTGGTCAGAAACATTGCGCTGATCATGCGCAGGCGATTATGCATCCAGCCTGTGGCCAGCAGTTGACGCATCGCAGCATCGACTATGGGTATCCCGGTACGGCCCTGCTGCCAGGCCTCGAGGCCTTCGGGATCGTTCCGCCATGGTACTGCCTCCGTTTCCGGGCGAAAGGCGCGGCTGCGAGATACACGGGGATAGCAGACCAGAATGTGTTTATAGAATTCTCGCCAAAGCACCTCGCTGATCCAGGCCACGGCGCCCGGGTTTCCGCTATCGAATTCGCCCTGATTCGCGGCAACGGCGGCATGCAAACACTGACGCGCGGAGAGCACTCCGCTGGTCAGATAGGTGGACATGCGACTGGTCCCATCTACCGCTGGCTGATCGCGCAAGTCCTTGTAATCGAAAAGGATATCATCGGAGAATAGTTTCAGGCGCTCATGTGCCGCCTGTTCGCCGGCTGGCCAGGAATCCTGTTGAACCCTGGTGGCTGACGCAAAGCCCGGGATCGACTCAGGCACTGCGTCAGAAGCAACACCGGTCATGGTCTGTTTGCCAGGTGCCGGCAGGCAGTCTGGAAGCCGGTCATGCAGGCGCTGGTTTGCCTGTTTGCGAAATTGGCTGAAGACCTTGTACATGGTGCCTTCCTGGGTGCGCAGGGAGCCGGGCATGAACAAAACCTGGTCGGCGTAGCGATGGCAGGTGAGCGATGCGGCAGCGAAGGCTTCGGCTACGGCGTTATCGCGGTCCTGCTCATGGATGCCGTATTCGTCATTGAAAAAAATGCCCTGAGCATCTGTCTCTTCGGCTAGATCCATCAACGCCTGGGCCGAGTCGGAAAAGCGCTTGGCTTGAATGACCCTGAGCGGAATACCGAGGTTGTCGAAACTGTCTTTCAAAATCCTCAGGCTGCGCAACCAGAAATCGATTTTGACCGGAGCATCATCATGCTCGTGCCAGGTATCAGGGGTCAGAACGCAGGCGGCGATCACCGAGCCCTTTTGGCATGCATGCCAGAGTGCATGGTTGTCATGGATGCGCAGGTCATTGCGCAGCCAGTAGAGCTGAGTGTTACTCATGATAGTGCTCCCAGGCGCCCGGCCAATGCTGCATAGGCGAGGGTTGCGCGTTCAGGCAGGGCGTGTATGTCGAGCTCACTCAGTTCATCGGCGTGAATCATGGCCGCCGGGCCGGCCATCATCAGGACGTTCGGCAGGTGTTGGCCAAGGCGTGGCAGTTGCCGGCGCAGTTGGGCTGCAGACAGTGCCTGACTACTGAACAGTACCAGAGCTGCTGGCAAGCGTTGATCACTCAATAATGACAGTTCACTGGCTGGTACGTTCCACTCCAGGATGTCTATGTTGTAACCATCTGCGCTCAGCATGAGCGCCAATAACCAGAGGCCCATCTCGCAATGCTCATCCGACAGGCTTGCCAGAATGACCGGTCCGGACGTTGACCTGGCATTGCCCTGTTCCAATGATACGGCCAGCTTGGTGCGTAGCCAGCTGTTGCAGAAAACCTCTTCCAGTTGACTGCCGAATTGTCCTTGCCAGCGTTGCTGGAGCTGCAGCAGGACCGGCTCCAGCATATTGATGCACAGATCAGCAGTGCTGTAGAGCCGGAATGCACGATCGATTTGCTGGTTCAGGAGGGCAACGTCGAAAGAAATAATGGCCTCGAGGAAAGTCTGGCGCAGGGCGCCCCAAGGGGAGGTCAGATCGTTTTCCTCGGGTATGGGGCTGTCGAGCAATGGTTTCACCTGGCTGACGGTGACGCCGCGGCTCAACCACAATAGTATGTCCTGAATCTGCCTGATATTGGCCTCGGTATAAAGCCGGTGACCTTTCTCAGTGCGGTGCGGAGTGATAAGACCATAGCGTCGTTCCCATGCACGCAGGGTCACGGGATTGACCCCGGTTGCTTTGCACACTTCCCTGATAGGGATCATTTCGCCCATGGTCATGCTGCAAACCCTAGATCCGGGCGAGCCGGAAAGGCGATTATCAAGCGGAATCTGACGTGCATGGCACTATTTCCTTGTACAGTGTTTAAGGTCTGTATAGGAAATAGTGTACATAACTTCCGGACTTGTACAAGTATTTGTTGCCAGCTGTTTTCAGCCCCAGCCCATGCGCCATTTACTGGCGTCCTGTAAGCACTGCCAGGGCACTGTGTCGCTGCGCCGGGTCAATACGGCTTCGATCTCTACCGTGGTGACATTGTCGTCCTCGTCACGCTGGCAGCTGATCACAACAAAATGCTTCTCCCGATTCTGCGGGCGGATCGCGGTCCACTTGGAAAGCATCAGTTTTTCCGGGTTGATTCGGTTCACTTGCGTTCCATAAGAGTCTGAGCCGCCTGCTGACCACTCAGCCATGCATTTTCCAGCCGACCCCCGAGACACCAGTCACCACAGACATACAGTCCTTTTTCAGGCGCTGCCAGGGCTCCCCAGTTGCAAGCGCCCTCAGATCGCGCGTAAAGCCAACGATGCGCATGCTGGTAAACCGGTACCGGGATATTGATGGACAGAGCGTCGGCGAACTCGGCAAGCAATTGTCGGCTGACTTCCGCCTTGTCAGTGTCGAGGTTGCCCATGGCCCAGCGGGGATTGGATTGGAGCACCCAGGTATCAAGCCCCTGACGCCCTGGCTTGCTGCTATTGCGTGAAATCCAGTCCAAGGCGCCGACCCTTACAAAACACGCTTCCACCGCCGTATCCAGAGGCTCGGCGAAGGCCAGGGCCAGGGTCCAGCCGGGTTGCATTTCCACCTGTGCAGTCGCTTGCTCAAGGTGTCCGGAAGCCGCCAGCAATGGAACTGCCTGTGGTGCGGGGGTTGCAACCACCACACGATCAAATGGGCCGTGCACGGTGCCCGTTTCGTCTTTCAATCCCCAGCTATTGTCGTCGTTATGCTCCAGACTCTGGATGCGTGTCTGGCCTACCAGCTCCAGACCTTCGAGCAAGCCTCGGGAAAGACTGGTCATCCGCGGGGAGCCAACATAACGTTGCTGATCGTCCGGTGACTCGACGAGTTCGCCTTCGTTGCGTATGAACAGGCGCGGAGTCCACTCAGTTACCCAGCCATTGGCTATCCAGGTTTGTAAAGCGTTACGAAAGTGATTATCACGGGCGGTGAAATACTGGGCGCCCATATCCAGATCACCCGACTCGGTCCGCTTGGTACTCATGCGACCCCCGCTGCCTCGGCTCTTGTCGAAAAGAACGACATTATGGCCTGCCTGGGTAAGCGCACTGGCAGCGCTGAGCCCCGCCATGCCTGCACCGATAATTGCAATTTTGAAGATCTGAGTCATGGTTCGGGTCTCAATATGAACGGACGATATGGGACGCAGTTTATGTGTATCAATGAGCCTCTTCAACACAACTTGTACATTAGATTCTTGTTGTATAGCATTGCTAGACTCAATACTGACCGCTGCAATCCTGTTGTAATGCCGCAATTGTGCCGGCCAGGGCCCCTTGGGCTATGGTCTATACAGAGCGTCGAATAGTCTGCAAGGCGTCACTTCTACTGGCGGTGCTAATGCGCTGAACGTAACGGGAAATCCTCACCCAAAGGCATGGAGTCCACAGAATGCACGTACTCATCACAGGCGGTACAGGGTTGATCGGGAGTGCCCTGAGCAAAGAACTGATAGCCCAGGGCCACGAGGTAACGGTGCTCAGCCGCACCCCTGACAAAGTGGCCGACATCTGTGGCGCGAAGGTGCGTGGTGTAAGTCAGCTGTCGGACATTGGAGGTGAAAAAATCGACGCGGTAGTCAACCTGGCTGGAGCGCCGATCGCTGACAGGCCATGGACCAGAAAGCGCAAACAGTTACTCTGGGACAGCCGCGTGACGCTGACAGAGGAGCTGGTAGCCTGGCTTGGGCAACGTTCAACCAAGCCGGAAGTGCTGGTCAGTGGTTCTGCCGTAGGCTGGTATGGGGATGGTGGGGCCCAACCCATTACCGAGAGCAGTAATCCTCAGGTCGAATACACCCATACGCTCTGTGACGCCTGGGAATCGGCGGCCAAGCGTGTAGCTTCCCACGGAATACGGGTCTGCCTGCTGCGCACTGGCCTGGTGCTGGCGCCGGGGGGCGGATTTCTGCAGCGCATGCTGCCGCCATTCAAGCTGGGCCTCGGTGGTCCTATCGGATCGGGCAAGCAATATATGCCGTGGGTACACCGCGCCGATATGGTCGGGATTATAATGCTGCTATTGCAAGACACTTCTTGCAAGGGCCCTTTTAATGCGACTGCACCCAATCCGGCGACCAATCGAGAGTTCGTCAAGACCCTCGGCAGTACCCTCGGCCGTCCTGCGATCATTCCGCTTCCGGCGCCGCTTTTGAAGCTGGGGCTGGGTGAAATGTCCCGTTTGTTGTTGACCGGTCAAAATGCCCTGCCGAAAAAAGTGCAGGATGCCGGTTACACGTTTCGCTATACGCATCTGCAAGCCGCATTGGCTGATGCGATCAAAACCTGAAGGAGTATTCTGTCGATGTCTGATCGTGCGGTATTGCTTGCCAATCTTGGCTCCCCAGCGAGCACTGATGTGGCTGATGTGCGCCGGTACCTGAACCAGTTCCTGATGGACCCCTACGTGGTCGATCTTCCCTGGCCCCTGCGTCGGCTGCTGGTGGGACTGATCCTTCTGTTGCGTCCGAAAAAGTCGGCAGAGGCCTACGCTTCCATCTGGTGGGAGGACGGGTCACCTCTGGTGGTCATCAGTCGGCGGGTCCAGAAGGCATTGCAGGCACGTCTGGACATGCCGGTGGAACTGGCAATGCGCTACGGCGAGCCGTCCATAGAGAAGGGGTTGTTGGCGTTGGCTGCCAAGCCGGGTATCAAGGAGGTGCTTTTCATGCCCCAGTACCCGCAGCACGCCGACAGCACCACCACCACTTCGATCATGGAGGCGCAAAGGGTGGTGGCCGAGCACAAGCTCGACCTGAAACTGACTATCGTGCCGGCCTTTCACAACAAGCCTGGATATATCGATGCACTGGTGGCCAGCGCCCAGCCGCATTTGGAACAGGGATTTGACCACCTGCTGTTCAGCTACCATGGCTTGCCGGAGCGTCACCTGCGCAAGGCGGATCCGACCGGATCACACTGCCTGGCATTTCCTGATTGTTGTGATCGTCCCTCGCCAGCCCATGCCACCTGCTACCGAGCCCAGTGTGTTTCGGTCACCAGAGAGTTCACTTCCCGCATGGGTTTGCGCGATGATCAGTGGTCGCTGGCATTCCAGTCCCGTTTGGGCAAGGACAAATGGATCGAACCCTATACCGAGGTTCGCGTTGACGAGCTGGCAGCCCAGGGGGTCAAACGCCTGTTGGTGATGTGTCCGGCATTCGTTTCCGATTGCATTGAGACCCTCGAGGAAATCGGCGACCGGGCTCGGGAGCAGTTTGTCGAGGCGGGAGGGGAGGAGCTGGTGCTGGTCCCCTGTCTGAATGATCATCCACAGTGGGTGGAAACCCTGGCCACCTGGTGCGAAAACGAGCCCACCCAAGCCTGAATGATCTTATTGTGGCCGGGCGCTGAGCCCGAGCCACTCTCCAAGTGCCAGGTGCAGCCCCAGACCTACCAACATGGCACCCATAACCCGATCAAACCAGTGCCCCATGCGAACAAATGCGCGGCGAACGCGCGTCTGACTAAAGAGCACCGCAACCATGCAGAACCAGGCTGCAGTGGCTATGGCCAGATAAACGCCGTAACCCGCCTGTATCGCAACAGGAGTGTCGGGACTGATCACAACCGTAAACAGCGACAGGAAGAACAGCGTAGCCTTGGGATTCAGACCATTGGTAATGAATCCATTGGCAAATGCCCGCCCGTTCGAAACGGTAGCGCTGGTGAGGGCCGTGGGGTCGCCGCTCATGCGTTGGGCACCCAACGCCCGGATGCCGATATAGACAAGATAACCGGCTGCCAGCATTTTCATCAGGTTGAATAGCCAGACTGACTGGGAAATCACCAGCCCGATACCCAGTAGTGAGTAAGCTACATGCAGGCTGATACCGCAGCCCACCCCCAGGGCGGTGAGTATGCCGGCCTTGCGTCCGATACCGACGCTATTGCGTATCACCACGGCAAAATCCGGCCCAGGACTCATCACAGCCAGTAGATGGGCTGCGGCTACCAGTAGAAATTCATTCAGGTACGGCATTCGGTGTCCCCGGGTAAATTCCCATTTTACCTCATCGGCCGTTCCTGTCGGTACGTCAATACACAGCCGCAACCGCACAAGTGCGCAACTTTTATCTCACCTGAAAGAGGGATAACAGTCGCGCTTTATCCCCGGTAGGCTTTTTCCCAATGCATCGCTTCAGTGAGGAAAGCGACAGACCTCAAGGAGATGGTCATGCAGGCTGGGAAGCCATTACGGGATATCAATGGGCTGCGCGAGAAGAGATTTCTGGCGCACGCCGACACTAATACAACGCGCTTCTGTCAGAACGGGATCAGCCTTCTTGAGGTGATGATTGCCGTGCTGGTGCTCTCCGTTGGCGTGCTTGGCGCGGCGTCACTTCAGCTCAATGCCATCCGTTACAGCGCCAGTGCCGACTATGCCACCCGGGCCACTCTGATTGCCCGTGACGTACTGGACCGGATGCGGGCCAACCCATCGGCTTTGGCCAGCTATGCGACAGCGTCAGTCACCGGAGCCTGCTCGTCAAACGCGGGTGGTGCCAGCGTTGCCACCCAGGATATGGCGGATTTTACCCAGGCAGTGACCTGTCAGTTGCCCCTGGCCAGTGCCAGCATCATTGTTAGCGGTGGTCGAGCGACAGTCTCTATTTCCTGGTCTGACGCCAGAGCAGTGGCAAACGCAGGCGACACCACTTTCGCGGTCTCCTCGGTGATCCGATGAGATACGGACCAGGCCCTTTGCAACGGGGGTTCGGGCTGATCGAGCTACTGGTCGCCTTGACGCTGGGCCTGGTGCTGGTGCTCGGGGTTGTTCAGGTCTTCGTCGCCAGCAAGCAGACCTTTGTTATGCAGCGCACCGCTGCAGGCCTCAGCGAAGACGCGCGCTACGTTACCAGTCGGCTGAGCCGGGAACTGCGCATGGTCGGCATGTTCGGCTGCGTGGACCTCGACAGGTTGCCCGCGGGTATCCGCAACAGCATACCCCCTGTCTTCAACAGTCCAATCAGCTACTCCAGTAGCGCGGGTAACAGCATCCTCAAGTTGGTTACCGCAGTGCCAAATCATGAAAGCGTAGCCATAGCGCAAATGCGCACGCCTGGTGACTACGGAGCCAACTGGCTGATCGCAACCAACTGCAAGGATACCGGTGATCTGCGTCTATCAGACGGTGGCCCACTGGTCGTGCGGCCAGGTGACATTGTGATTCCCCTGCGGCAGATGGAGTACCGCTTCAGCAATAACGCGATTCAGGTGCGCAGCAATGGGGCGGGCAACTTTCAGACGCTGGTCGACAATATTGCCGACCTGAATGTGAGCTTCGGGTTGGCTGCAACTGCGGCGGATACCCGAATCAGCGGCGGCTACGTGGTTGCCGCCCCGGGGATCGATGCCAGGCGTATTCGTAGTGTCAATCTGCAGTGGCAGCTCAGCGATAATCCGGCGGCACCGGCCAGCGGCAGCGTCCAGGCGCGGGAGGTCAAACAGGTAGTGGCCCTCCGCAATGCGATTGACTGATTGCAGGAGCACTGCACCATGAACAGAGAAAGACTACCGCATCAGCGAGGCTCGGCACTGATTGTCAGCCTCGTGTTTCTTCTCCTTCTCACCCTGGTGAGCGTGACAGGCATTCGATCCTCAACCAGTCAGGAACGTATGGCAGGTAACCTCAGGCTCAAGACCGACAGCTTGCAGGCGGCGGAGTCTGCCCTGCGTGATATTCAGAGGCAATTGGCTCAGGCAGCCGAGAACAACAAGCCGCTACCTAACCCCTGCGCAGGCGCGCTCTGCAATACGGAAGCTGCGGCATTTGACCTGGACTCCAACGTCGCGCCGGGTCCCGGCTGGGTGCAGATACCCACCTCACCGGCGACCAATAACATGCAGGTCTGGTACCGCATCACCAGCCTGGGCGAAACCCTCGCACCGGCAAAAATGGCAAGCAGGAATCCTCCCTACGAGGGCTCAGGCAACTTGTACCGCATAGTCGTAGTGACGTTTAGCGGAACCACCCGGACGGTATTGGAGAGCGTCTATGTGCATTATGCGGTCTGAGCGGCGGCCCCTCATGCCGGGCCTTGTATCGGGAATGCTGGCAGCGCTTTGCTTCTCGCTGCCCGCGCAGGCAGCATTCAACCCGCTGAGCGGTCCGATATTATCTGCTCCGGCAGTGGCACCCAACGTCCTCATGCTGTTCGACAATTCTTCCAGTATGGTACTTAACCGTGTTGGCAGTGAGACTCGGCTGAAAATCGCCCGCGATGTGGCCAAGGATGTCATCACCGATAACCGCAATGTGCGTTTTGGTCTCTTCGGTTTTCGGGACACGGTGGGCAGCGGAATGAGCCGTGACGCGCCTGGGGGCGAGTTGCTCGTAGAGGTGGGAGATATCGCACCGGGGACGGCTGCCGGCACGGCACGGTTCAATGCTCTGTTGACGCGTCTCGACAATATCAAACCCAGTGCATCTGCGCCTTATACCTATACGCCACTGGCCGAGACCTATTATGAGATGACTCGGTACTTACGTGGGCTTCCTGCGTTCTATCCACCCTCGGTGTCTGCGGTCAATCGCCAACAGTTTGCCAGCCCCATGCAGTATCGTTGCCAGCGAAACTTCGGTCTGGTGATTACCGATGGCCTGCCTACCTACGATAGCCAGTTTCCTGTGGATGCCGGTATCGAGCCTGAGATCACTAACCCAGGCATCGCTGGCAGCATCAATCTGCCCGACTGGGATGGTGATGTTACGGGGGACGTAAACAGCAGTGATCCTGGTGATGAAGGAAGCACTTTCTACCTGGACGACATTGCCCGGTTCGCCTTCGACGTTGATATGCGAAACACCAAGCGTAGTGGCGTGTCCACCGACCTGGCCGGGATGGGCTGGGACGATCCCGATTTCGGGATACAGAATATGCTTACCTATACGGTGGGGTTTGCCTTGAACGATGCCAACCTGGAGCGTGCCGCAACGCTTGGTGGTGGTCGTTACTATACGGCAGCCAATCGTTTGGAGCTCGACAGGGCCCTGAACAGTGCGCTGGGTGAAATCAATTCGACGCCAGGCTCAGGGGGCGCAGCTGTTGCCAGCGGACCAGAGCTTGCCGCTGGTTCGCAGTTCTACCGCTCACAGTATGATCCCGCCGACTGGAGCGGAGCTGTAGAAGCCCATGCGATCAACAGCGACGGTAGTGCCGGATCCCTGGTCTGGTCAACTGACACTGCCGTCACCGCAAACAGCAATGCGCTTTATCAGACCTGGCGACAGGCTCCGGGTGTGCGCCGCGGTTCGGTTGTTACTCTGAATGGCAATACCTATTCAGTCCTGAGTAACGCACAGAAAGCGGCTCTCGACCGCGCCGCGGGCTCGAACAGCGGTCAGGATTTGCTGGATTGGAGTCTGGGGCGGGCTGTTCCCGGTTACCGGACCCGTGCACGGTTGATGGGGGATGTAGTGAACTCCGCCCTTGTGTTGGCACGAGCCGGCGAGGCATTAGCTACCAGCAGCCATGCGGGCTATCCGACCTACAGGGCAGACAAGCGCCGGAATATGGTGTCATCCCTGCTTACCGGCGCCAATGATGGCTTCGTGCATGTATTGGCCGCTCGAGACGGAGCCCATCGGCTGGCCTTTCTGCCTGCGGCGTTACAGACAGCTTTAGGTGCCAGAGCCAGCGTGGATTTCGTGCGTAACGGTCATCAGTCCGGGGTCGACGGCCCAGTAGTCCTGGGTGATGTCCTGCTGAACAGTATCTGGACCACCGTGGCGCTCGCGGGTTATGGCGCGGGAGGGAGAGGGCTGACCGCCATCCGGTTGTTTGACCATAGCCAGGGGAACGGAGCCCTGGGTGGCCTGTGGGAAATCAGTCCGGCAACCGCCGGTTATGCCAACCTGGGTCATGTTTATGGTGAACCGGTCATTGTCCGGCTGGATGGCCGTTGGGTGGCTATCATCGGCAATGGCTATGGCAATGCGGCTGGTCAGGCTGAGCTCTATGTGGTTGATCTGGCTGATGGCAGCCTTGTTAAAAGTATGACAGCTGGCATCGCCGATCCTGCCAGTGGGAACGGCCTTTCGGCTCCCCGGGTAGCTACCGATACCAACGGCCAGGTACTGGCCGCTTATGCAGGCGATCTGCAAGGCAGGTTGTGGAAATTCGATCTCGCCGGACCACCTGGGGACTGGCGAGTTGCCTTCGCCGGGGACCCCCTGTTTCGTACCGGCATAGCTGCCAACCCCGAGCAACCCATCACCGTCCAGCCAGCCTTGCTTGATCATCCCCAGGGCGGACGGCTGATCCTGTTTGGCACCGGTCAGTTTCTTGAGGCGGTCGATCTTCAGGACACCGGTGTTCAGGCATTCTACGCGGTCTGGGACAAACCGGGCGGCACCGGCAATCTGAACTCCAGCAGTCTGCAGCCCCAGGCAATTGTGAGTGAAAAGACTTCAAGTGGCCGCAAGGTGCGCACACTTAGTACCCACCGCGTGAATTGGCACGCAGCGGACGGTTGGTACCTGCCCCTTGTACATGGCAGTCCCACGGGGGAGCGTGTAACCCGCAACATTGTGACGCGCGGAGGGCGGGTGCTTTTCAACACAGGACTAATCAAGCCCAGCATCGATCCCTGTGTCAGCGCCGGTGCAGGATGGCTGATGTCGATTGACAGCTTTTCAGGTGGGATGCTGCCAGTGGCAACCCTGGATAGCGATGGTGATGGACTGGTTGATTCACGGGATCCGTTAAGTGCCGGTGTAAATCTGTCCGGGGGTTTGCCCGGTGATCTGACCGTACTGGAGCTACCGCGCATCAAGCCACTTGATCCAGCTGACCCGCTGGCTCCAGGCAGCTGCAATCCATCGGTGGAGTTCTGTCCCTGTGACCCTAGCGTGGACGATTGTGTATGCGACCCGGCAGATACCAGCTGCAAGAATATTTACTGTGGCCAGGAGTTCAATTACAGCCAGACCACAAATACGTTGGAGCTGGTTGCAGGTTCGGGGCAGTGCAGTTTCAGGCGAGTCATGTGGCGGCAGTTGATGTAGCGGCCAGCTCGCACCACCGCGCAACATAGGCAACATAGAGAGGCATGATGAACGAATCGAGGTATTCAGGTTTCACGCTGATTGAACTGATGATAGCGGTGGCGGTGGTCGGCATTCTGGCGGCAATTGCCTATCCGTCCTATCAGGAGCAGGTGCGCCAGACCCGCAGAGCCGAGGTGGCCAGTGTGCTACTGGAGAATGCCCAGCTTCTTGAGCGCCACTTTACCCGCGTTGGTGCCTACGACACCGGAGTGGCGCCACTGGCGACCCAGAGCCCCACCAGTGGCAACGCAATTTACACTATTGCCACGGTACGCGGGCCGAATACCTATACGCTCACGGCCACTGCGGTTCCTGGCGGTTTGATGGCGGGCGATACCTGCGCCATTTACACCTTCAATCAGGTTGGTCAGCGCACCCCCGCAGACGCCAGCTGCTGGCGCCGCTGAGGTCCGCAGCCAGGACTACTCGGTTACCTGTTCTACCTTGTCGGGGTCTGGCAGTAACAGATTGAGAACGATCGCTACAACGCCGCAGAGGCTGATGCCCTGCAGGCTGAAGTCCTGATTGCCGATCATCAATCCGCCAATGCCGAATACCAGGGTCACAGAGACGATGCACAGGTTGCGCGGCCGTGACAGATCCACCTGATTCTGAATGAGGGTATTCATCCCGACCACCGCAATGGAGCCAAACAGCAGGCAAAGAATACCGCCCATTACCGGTACCGGCATGCTCAATAAGGCAGCGCCAAACTTGTCGATAAAAGCCAGCGTCATTGCGAAACACGCCGCCCATATCATTACGTTCGGGTTAAAGTTGCGTGTCAGCATGACCGCACCCGTTACCTCGGAGTAGGTTGTATTGGGTGGGCCGCCAAGCAGGGCGGCGGCTGATGTGGCAAGACCGTCACCCAGGAGCGTGCGCTGCAAGCCGGGCTTGCGAATGTAATCCTTTCCAGTGACAGAGCCGATAGCCAGCACGTCACCGATGTGCTCGATGGCTGGTGCTATCGCTACCGGAATCATGAACAGAATCGCCGCCAGCTTGAACTCGGGGGTGACGAAGGCTGGCACTGCGAGCCAACTAGCCTGACCGACCGCAGAGAAGTCCACTACTCCGAGCAGCCAGGAGAGCGCATAACCCACGGCCACACCCGCCAGAATAGGTACCAGTCGGAAGATGCCCTTGGCGAACACGGCGACAACGATGGTCGTGATCAGTGAAGCCATTGAGATCATGATGGCCAGGGGATAATCGACCAGCTGCGCACTGCCATCGCCAGCCTTGCCCATCGCCATGTTTACCGCGACCGACGCCAACCCAAGGCCGATCACCATGATGACCGGACCGACCACTACCGGGGGGAGCAGACGACGAATGAAACCGGGTCCGCGCAGGTGCACCAGCAGGCTCAATAAAATATACATCAGGCCGGCTGCCAGCAGTCCCCCCAGCGTCGCTGCCAGGCCCCAGGTCTGGTTGCTATAAAGAATGGGGGCAATGAAGGCAAAGCTGGAGGCAAGAAATACAGGCACCTGCCGTTGGGTGGTGAACTGAAACATCAGAGTGCCCAGACCCGCGGTGAAGAGCGCGACGTTAGGGTCCATCCCGGTGATCAAGGGCATAAGCACCAGGGCCCCGAAAGCAACAAACAGCATTTGCGATCCAGCTAGCGCCGATCGCCAGCCGGTGGTGTTGATTGGTTCCATCAGTGCACGTCCTTCTGTTTGGTACCGAATATCTTGTCACCGGCATCGCCCAGTCCAGGAATGATGTAACCCTGCTCGTTAAGGTGATCATCTACCGAAGCGGTGAAGATCTGAACGTCTGGATGGGCATCGTATACCCGTTTGATACCTTCAGGCGCAGCGACCAGAACCAGCGCACGTATTTCCCGCGCCCCGGCGCGTTTGAGCATATCGATGGTAGCGACCATTGAGCCCCCGGTTGCCAGCATGGGATCAATGATCAGTGCAGTGCGCTGATTCATATTGTCCACCAGCTTTTCAAGATAGGTATCGGCTTCCAGGGTCTGCTCGTTACGGACCAGGCCAACCACGCTTACCTTGGCACTGGGTATCAGGCTCAGAACGCCGTCAAGCATACCCAGGCCAGCGCGCAGAATGGGAACGACGGTCACCTTTTTGCCGGAGAGCTTTTCTACCTCGACGGCTCCACACCATCCCTGGATCTGCTGGGGTTCCAGCAGCATGTCCTGGGTCGCTTCGTAGGTCAGCAGGGATGCAACCTCCTGGGCCAGTTCGCGGAAGTTTTTTGTGCTTATATCGGCGCGGCGCATCAGGCCGAGTTTGTGACGAATCAGGGGATGGCGAATCTCTTTCACATTCATGGCGTATGTTCTCGTGCGGTGCGCTGGAAATGCGCTATAGCCTAAACCAATGAGTCAGTGCGGTCACCCGATTGCAGCCGCCGTCCTCGGTTTGCTTGCCTTTGCAGGTTAAGATCAGTATTTTGCCCAGCCTTTAAACCGCTCCCCCCCTTTTGGAGATTGCCCATGTCCGTCGATCTGGCACACATCAAGCAGGTTATGGCAGAGGCCGATTGCCTGTTCACCGCTGCCGAGGTAGAAGCAGCGATGGATCGTATGGCCGCAGAAATAAACCGGTCGCTTGCCGACAGTAACCCGATCGTCTATAGCGTGATGAACGGTGGACTGGTCATTGCGGGGCAACTGGTGACTCGGCTGGATTTTCCTATGGAGGTGGGTTACCTGCATGCCACTCGCTACCGTAACAAGCTCTCCGGCGGCGAACTGTTCTGGAAGGCTCGTGCCGAGCATTCTCTGGTGGGGCGCACCGTGCTGATCATCGACGATATCCTTGATGAAGGTCACACTCTGGATGCAATAAGCGAATACTGTCGTGACGCGGGTGCAGCCCAGGTGCTTACTGCCGTTCTGTTGGACAAGCAGCATGATCGCAAGGCCTACGAAGGGATGCGCGCCGATTTCACCGGACTTGATGTAGTCGACCGCTACATCTTTGGTTATGGCCTGGACTACAAAGGCTACTGGCGCAATGCCGCAGGGATTTTTGCCATTCCTGAATAGGCAGTACCTGTGTCCGAGGCCTTGATCTAGAAAGTGTCAGATGGCGCCTCAGCGAGCTTGCGTCTGATCAGAGTTGCCGCCCTTTCGGCACTGGCAACGAACAGTCGCTGGCCCAGTGCTGAGCCTGCGCCCGCGCGGCTCAGCTTCATGCGCACCCGCGCGTTGACGCCGACAAAGTAGACCTCGATTCCCCTGTGCTCAAGTTCTTCGAGTGCCTTGGTGAACATCACCAAGGCACTCATATCCATGCTTGGTACCGCGCGCATGTCTATCACCATATAGCGGACATTCTCACCATGTCGGGCCATTGCGCTCAGGGCCTTGTCGGCGGCGGCGAAAAAGAGTGGCCCGTCAATCTGGTAAAGACCAACACTGTCAGGCAGACCTGAAAGAGCCTGGTGGCTATGGTGAGACACGGCGCTGCCCTGGCTCAGGTCTACCATGCGCTTGATGAACAGGGCCGAAGCCAGTAACAGACCAACTCCCACCGCCAGCACCATGTCGAATAGAACGGTCAGTATCAGGCAGGTGACCAGAACCCAGGTATCCTGTCTGGGCCCGATATGCAGCATGCGCAGCACATGCGGTAGTTCGCTCATGTTCCAGGCGACGACCAGAAGCATGGCCGCGAGAGACGCCATTGGCAGATAGGAGAACAGATCGGCAAGCAGTACCACCGCCAGCAGAATGACTATGGCATGGGTAACAGCGGCTATCGGTGTGCGCGCCCCCGAGCGCACACTGGCGGAGGTGCGCGCGATTGCGGCGGTGGCGGGGATTCCACCAAAAAATGGCACTACGAGGTTGCCCAGGCCCTGACCCATGAGTTCGGCATTGGGATCATGGCGCGTGCCTGCCATGCCGTCGGCAACGACAGCGCAAAGAAGCGATTCTATTGCGCCCAGCATCGCGACGGTCAGGGCAAAGGGAAGCAGTTCGCGCAGCAGATTGAAATCGATTTTCAGGGGTTGGCCGTCAGCACCCGGTAATGTCCACGGGAGCAGCCATTGGGGTGCAAAGGGGGGGATACCCGCGTGCGTGATGCCATCGATTTCATAACTGAAGCGTGTGCCCAGAGTGCTTACCTGCATATCCAGTTGTAGTAAAAATGCCGCCAATACGCTGCCGATCAGTAATGCAATCAGATGACCGGGGACGCGCCGGGTCAGATAAGGCCAGGCGATCAGAACCCCCAGAGTCACTGTGCCTACCAGAGCATCACCTGCCTGGACGGTGGGGAGAGCCGCTGCCAGAGCCTGTACCTGGTCCAGATAGCTCTCATGCTGGCCTACACCCTGCAATCCGAGAAAGTCCTTGAACTGTAAGGTTGCTATGACAATCCCGATGCCGGCAGTAAATCCCAAAACCACCGGATAGGGAACGAACTGGATCAGGTTGCCCATGCGTGCAAAACCCAGTGCCAGTAGTATCAGACCTGACATGGCGGTTACCAGCAGAAGCCCGCCAATGCCGTATTGCTGGGTAATGGGCAGCAGGATAACCACGAAGGCAGCGGTTGGTCCTGATATGTTGAAACGCGAACCCCCGCTAAGAGCGATGATCAGGCCGCCTACGATGCCGGTGTAAAGGCCATGTTGTGGGGCGACGCCCACGGCGATTGCCAGCGCCATTGCCAGGGGGATGGCGATAATGCCCACCGTGACCCCGGCAATCAGATCACCCCTTAGCATCCTGGTGTCGTAACCCTGCCTGAAGCTGTCGCGCAGGGCTGCGAAGAGAACCGGTCTACGCTGCTTTTTCGATGCCATGATAAATGTCCGGGAGAGGATTCGAGTGCCGCGACCCCTGGGGTGACGGGAAAGACGGCAGAGGGAGGCGCATTACAGTCATAACACAGGCCGGGTCCCGCGGGTATTGGGCCAAATGACGCACTGGTGGCACGGAAGTCTTCCCGGCGAGCACGGACTCTAGTGGCGAGCGTGTCCCGTGGGTACAATGCGGCGACTGAATAAGCCTATGGCAAAAGAAGGGGTGGCAGATGCGTAAAGACAAAGAGAAAGTAATCGGCGAGCCGATGACAGATGAACAGATTGCGGCGTTCCTGACCGCACGCCCCTATGCAGGCGAGTCGGTCGAGCAGCATATGTTGACCCGCGCCTACCGTGGCTTGCGTGCCCATGATTTTGAGCGATTTATCGAGATGTTCAAGCAGCAGGGCTTCGATCTGAATGCCGCGGATGCGCAAGGCAATAGTTTCCTGCAGACCATCCGTGAGCATGCCCAGGGCGAAGACTATGTTGTAGCGCTGGAGCGTGCTGGAGCACGTTAGATGTATATGCCTGTTGCTGTCACGGGGGTCCGAGCATGGTATCGGGCAGAGGCAGGCAGGGTTTTGCCAATCCAGAACGGATTGAGCTCGACTACCTCTACCCATCGGCCTGTATCAGGCGGGTTACATGCGGCCCAGAGGGTTTCGCAGCGATTCATTTCATCCAGCCGGGCGTAAAACCGGGGTTGTTTGCGCTCTAACCATCGTGCAATGAACATCTTCGGCTCCTCAGTGGTCTTATTCGAGTCTGTCCTTTTTCCATTGCATTGTGATGACAGGCGCCAGCGCTGCTCACTCGGCGTGAACCGCGATATGCTAGGCGCTGTGGGGTCAGGTGTGACGCCGCTACTTTGTTGTTCCACTGGTTTCTTGCAGGAGTGTCAAAATGATTAATCGTCTGTCCATGCTGTTGGTAGCGGGCCTTGCCCTGGTGCTTGTGGGCTGCGCCCATAGTCCGCAGCAGCTCAGCGTGCAACCAGAATTGCTGGTGCCGCTGAATCCGGTTGCTCGCCAGCAGCCGGTGATCGTCACTGTTCGCGATACCCGCCCATCCAAGATCCTGGGGACGCGCGGCGGTATCTATCCCGATTCCAGCAGCATTACCGTGAGTGAGCAGACGTTACCCAAGGTGCGACAGCAGGTAGAGCAGGGTTTGCGTCAGTTGGGTTTCAACGTGGTGCCTGAGGGCACTCCCAATGCGAACAATCTGACAGTCAGTCTGGCTGAGTTGAAGTATCAGTCGCCCACTGCCACCACCTATGTGACCGAAGCCAACATTGCGGCAACCTTTGTTGCCGAGGCGCAGGCTGCCAATACCCGTTATCAGGGACGCTACGGCGCCTCTGCACAGCATCGGTTCGGCTATGCACCCAACCAGGCGACCAACACTCGGTTGGTATCAGAAGTGATGAGTGATGCATTGACGCGCGTTTTCAAGGATTCGGAAATAGTCCGAGTATTGCAGCGCTAAATCCAGGCGAGGCTGGGCCTTGGGTCCAGCCTGGTCAAGTTGCAGGCCAGTGCTTGACCACCGCCGAGCGTGGTTCATGAAGCATGTTCGGACGTGTCCCATGGGCGCTGACCGAGGATGATAAGCAGGAAGTGCTGGTGTTTCCCGCCAAGGTGCAACGATCAGCCGGAGCCCCTTGGTTTTCCTGGAAGGAGATAATGAGGTCCGATGAAGAGGTGATGAATGGATGAACAACAGAAGTTGCTGCAACACCATGAACCTGATTGCTTATCTGACCGAATCGCCCTGGGTACAGTGAAATTGATGCGCTTCTTTGCCGATGCCTTCTTCTCGAATCGGTATGGCAATCGTGCTGTGGTGCTGGAAACGGTTGCCGCAGTGCCCGGAATGGTCGGTGGAGCAATTCAGCATCTGAACTCGCTGCGCCGGATGAAAGATGACGATGGCTGGATTCAGCAGTTGCTCAATGAGGCAGAGAACGAACGCATGCACCTGCTGACGTTCGTCCAGATCGCCCAGCCATCACGGTTGGAGCGGGCACTGGTGATTACCGCCCAGGGCGTGTTCTATAACCTTTTTTTCATACTCTATCTTTGCTCTTCACGCACTGCGCACCGGATTGTCGGATACCTCGAGGAGGAGGCTGTTTACAGCTATACGCAGTATCTGGAGGGCGTGGATAACGGTACCTACGAAAACATACCCGCGCCGCAACTGGCTATCGACTATTGGGATCTGCCAGCCGATGCGCGGTTGCGCGAGGTGATAGTGGCGGTCCGCGCAGATGAGGCTGGGCACCGCGATGTGAATCACGGTTTCGCCGACGCGCTGTAAGCACAAATGGACTGAGCTGTTACCGGCAGGCGCGGGCTCCGGGCATTGCGCCCGAAGTCCGGCTACCCGCCGGTATCTCAGCCTTCGAGCTTCTTGCGCAGAAGCTCGTTGACCTGTTGCGGATTGGCCTTGCCCTTCGATGCCTTCATCGCCTGGCCGACAAAGAAACCGAACATCTTGCCGCGCTTGTTCTCGTCGCTGGCGCGATACTGTTCTACCTGTTCAGCGTTCGCAGTCAGAACCTCGTCGAGCATCGCATCGATCGCGCCGCTGTCGGTCACTTGCTTTAGGCCGCGCTTCTCGATTATCTGGTCAGCATCGCCTTCACCTGCCGACATGGCTTCAAATACTGTTTTGGCGATCTTGCCGGAGATGGTGTTGTCCTTGATCCGCGAGATCATTCCACCCAGATGGGCAGCAGAAACAGGTGATTGGCTTATATCCAGATCCTCGCGATTGAGCAGGCTCGAGAGCTCGCCCATGACCCAGTTGGCGGCCAGTTTGGCATCGCCACAGGTCTGTTGAACCAGCTCGAAGTAATCGGCCAGTTCCCGCTGGGCCGATAGCACGCTGGCATCGTAGCTGGACAGACCAAACTGGCTTTCAAAGCGCTCGCGTTTCTGCTGAGGCAGTTCCGGCAGTTCGCTGCGGATTTCCTCGAGGAAAGCCGGCTCGATAATCACTGGCAATAGATCGGGATCGGGGAAGTAGCGGTAATCGTTGGCTTCTTCCTTGCTGCGCATCGAACGCGTTTCATCCTTGCTCGGGTCGTACAGGCGAGTTTCCTGGGTCACTGTGCCGCCGTCCTCAATCAGTTCGATCTGGCGCTGGACCTCAGTGTTGATCGCCTTCTCGATAAAGCGGAAGGAGTTGACGTTCTTGATTTCGCAACGCGTACCGAAGGCTTCCTGACCCTTGGGGCGTACTGAAACGTTGCAGTCGCAACGCAGTGAGCCTTCAGCCATGTTGCCGTCACAGATGCCCAGATAACGCACCAGCGAGTGAATGGTTTTGGCGTAGGCTACGGCCTCTCTGGCGCTGCGCATGTCCGGCTCTGACACGATTTCCAGCAGGGGAGTCCCTGCGCGGTTAAGGTCGATACCGCTCATGCCCTGGAAATCTTCGTGCAAGCTCTTGCCAGCATCTTCTTCCAGGTGCGCACGGGTGACTCCCACGCGCTTGATGGTGCCGTCGTCCATTATTATGTCTACAAACCCCTTGCCCACGATAGGCAGATCCATCTGGCTGATCTGGTAACCCTTGGGCAGGTCGGGATAGAAGTAGTTCTTGCGGGCAAATACGTTGGTCGGTGCAATCTCGGCATTGATCGCCAGGCCGAACTTGACCGCATTGCGCACGGCCTGAGCATTGAGCACCGGCAGAGTGCCCGGCATGCCCAGGTCGATCAGGCTGGCCTGGGTGTTGGGTTCCGCGCCAAAGGTCGTGGCGCTGCCGGAGAAGATCTTGGAGGCGGTGGTGAGCTGGGCATGGATTTCCAGGCCGATAACAATTTCCCATTGCATAGTCTGTATTCGATCCTCTCAGTAGCCGGCCGGAGCGCGGCTGTGCCAGTCAGTCACCTGCTGGTACTGGTGTGCGATATTCAGCAGGCGCGCCTCGCTGAAATAGGGGCCCAGCAGCTGCATGCCCAGAGGCAGCCCGTTGGCAAAGCCCGCAGGTAATGCAACGCCTGGCACGCCGGCCAGGTTGGCGGTAATGGTGTAGATGTCGGTCAGATACAGACTGACCGGATCGTCGATCTTCTCGCCGATCCTGAACGGGGGTGTTGGGGAGGTTGGGCAGAGAATGACGTCCACCTGCTCGTAGGCCGCCATGAAATCATTCTTGATCAGGCGGCGAATCTTCTGCGCTTGCAGGTAGTAGGCATCGTAATAGCCCGCTGACAACGCATATGCGCCGACCATGATGCGGCGTTTTACCTCGGCTCCGAAGCCTTCACCCCGCGAGCGCTTGTACAGGTCGGTCAGGTCCGCAGGATCGTCGCAGCGGTAGCCAAAGCGAACGCCATCGAAACGCGACAGGTTAGAGGAGGCTTCAGCCGGGGCAATAACGTAATAGGCTGGAATGGCCAGCTCGGCATTGGGTAGGCTGATCTCTTTTACCTCGGCCCCCAGGGACTGGAACTGTTTGACCGCGGCGTGGATTGCATCCGCGGTGGCAGCATCCAGTCCAGCGCTGAAATATTCCTTGGGCAAGCCTATGCGCAGACCTTTAAGTGAGTCGTTCAGGCCCTTGCTGTAGTCGGCTACGGGTTCGTCCACGCTGGTCGAGTCTTTCTTATCGAAACCGGCCATGACCTGCATCATCAGCGCACAGTCCTCGGCGGTGCGCGCCATCGGTCCGGCCTGATCGAGGCTGGAGGCGTAGGCAATCATGCCCCAGCGCGATACGCGACCATAGGTCGGCTTGAGACCGGTCAGGGCGGTGAAGCCCGCAGGCTGGCGAATCGAGCCCCCTGTGTCCGTGCCTGTCGCAGCGGCGCACAGGCGTGCGGCTACCGCCGCAGCAGAGCCACCCGAGGAGCCGCCGGGGACGTGTTCGGGGTTCCAGGGGTTGCGCGTCGGGCCATAAAAACTCGATTCGGTGGAGGAGCCCATCGCGAACTCGTCCATGTTGGTCTTGCCCAGGGTCACTGTGCCGGCATCGATAAATCGCGAGGTGACTGTTGATTCATAGGGCGCGATAAAGTTGTCGAGCATCTTCGAGCCGCAACTGGTGCGCAGGCCGGTCGTACAGAACAGATCCTTGTGCGCCAGCGGTATGCCGGTCAATGGCGTAGCGGTACCTCCAGAGATACGTGCGTCGGCAGCTTTCGCCTGGGCCAGTGCCAGCTCCGGTGAAACCGTTATAAAGCTGTTAAGTAGCGGGTCGAGCTGCTCGATACGTTTGAGGTAGTGTTCGGTCAGTTCAACGCTGGACAGCGTCTTGCTGTGCAAGGCCTGCGAAAGCTGGGCCAGGGTGTTCTCATGCATGGGATAGTCTCATAGCTGGGCGCAGTCTGTTGCGCATGGGCATAGGGTCACTGACAATGCCGCTGACTCTGGATCGATAAAGCTGATCAGGCGTCACTCGATAACCCTTGGCACGAGATAGAGGCCGTCTTCGGTAGCCGGCGCGATGGTCTGAAGCGCATCGCGTTGGTTGGTCTCGGTAACCGCATCGGGACGCAGGCGCTGAATGGTCTCCAGCGGGTGTGCCAATGGAGTGACACCCTGGGTGTCGACCGCCTGCATCCGGTCAATCAGATCGAGGATGCCGGAGAGCTTGGCCGTGGTGGCGGGGATGTCGTCTTCGTTGAGGGCAATCCGGGCCAAGTGAGCAATGTCTTCCACTGCCTTGCGGTCTAATGCCATAGTGCTGTTCTCCGTGAAACAGGGCTGAGCGGAGTGAATTTACCTGATGTGCTCAACGTAAGGTGATTTTGTCGCGTTAAACCGGACAAAGGGGCGAATTTACCACAGTCTCGCCTTGCCCAAAAACCCCGCCGTTGTTAGAGTTGCGACACTTCTGGAAGTACCGATCAGTTACCTGCGAGCGCATTCACTATCGCCGCCCTGCCAGTTCGGCCGCTCGCCGCCCCGGATCTAACCCGTGGCTGGTTAGGCCCTGAAGCAGGTAGCTTATCAGTGTTTCTTTTACATTTAACCCACGCGTCCTAGGGTGTACTCAACGCATGTTCAAAAAAATTCGTGGCATGTTTTCCAGTGATCTGTCCATCGACCTGGGCACTGCCAACACGCTTATCTATGTCCGTGACCGCGGCATTGTACTCAATGAACCCTCCGTAGTGGCTATTCGTACCCACGGTAACCAGAAGAGCGTCGTGGCCGTCGGTACCGACGCCAAGCGCATGCTGGGCCGCACGCCAGGGAATATCCAGGCCATTCGCCCCATGAAGGATGGGGTCATCGCTGACTTCAGTGTCTGTGAAAAGATGCTGCAGTACTTCATCAACAAGGTTCACGAAAACAGCTTTATTCAGCCCAGTCCGCGGGTTTTGATCTGCGTACCCTGCAAATCCACCCAGGTCGAGCGCCGTGCCATTCGCGAATCGGCACTCGGAGCGGGTGCGCGTGAGGTATTTTTGATCGAGGAGCCGATGGCCGCTGCTATCGGTGCCGGCTTGCCGGTTGAAGAAGCTCGTGGCTCCATGGTCGTGGATATTGGTGGTGGTACGACTGAAATAGCATTGATCTCCCTCAATGGCGTGGTCTATGCCGAATCAGTCAGGGTTGGTGGTGATCGCTTTGATGAGGCGATCGTGACCTACGTGCGACGTAACTACGGCAGCCTGATCGGCGAGTCGACCGCTGAACGCATCAAACAGGAAATTGGTGTCGCTTTCCCTGGTGGTGAAGTGCTCGAAGTTGATGTGCGCGGTCGTAATCTTGCCGAAGGCGTCCCGCGCGCCTTTACTCTGAACTCCAATGAGGTTCTGGAGGCGCTTCAGGAATCCTTGGCAACTATCGTTCAGGCCGTCAAGAGTGCCCTGGAGCAGTCACCGCCAGAGCTGGCTTCCGACATCGCTGAGCGAGGCCTGATTCTCACTGGCGGTGGTGCCTTGTTGCGTGATCTGGACAAGCTCTTGACCCAGGAAACCGGGTTGCCGGTGATTGTGGCTGAAGAGCCCTTGACCTGCGTCGCCCGGGGCGGCGGCAAGGCGCTTGAAATGATGGATCAGCACACCATGGATCTGCTCTCTACCGAGTAATCCGACGCCGGGCAGCGCACGTGCAGGTAGCGCCTTTACCTGCACGGTCTGCTGTTGATCGGCCAAGGCTTGCAGCTGCGAGGAGCTCGCCATCAAACCGCTGTTTATCAAAGGTCCTTCGCTGGGCGTCAGGGTTCTGGTTCTGTCAGTGCTATCGATTGCGCTGATGGTGGTCGACGCCCGCGTGGCTGCCCTGCAACCCTTGCGCTCGAATCTGAGCCTGCTACTGACACCTGTCTATTACATGGCCGATCTACCCGTGCGCGCGTGGGACACTGGCTATCAGTTGGTAGCCAGTCGCCTGGATCTGCTTGCCGAGAATGAGCGTCTGCGCGCCGAGGCCCTGCTGACCAAGCGCAAGCTGCAGAAACTGGCGACCCTGACTGAGCAGAACGTACGCCTGCGGGAGTTGCTCAACTCCTCATCACTGGTTGACGAGAGAGTACTGGTATCCGAGCTGGTAGGTGTGGACCCCAATCCCTTCACCCAGCGCATATTGATCAACAAGGGTGATAGCGACGGTGTGTTCCTTGGTCAGCCGGTACTCGATGCAACCGGTCTGATGGGTCAGGTGGTGGAGGTCATGCCTTACACCGCTAGAGTTCTGCTGATTACCGATGCCACCCATAGTCTGCCGGTTCAGGTGAATCGCAATGGGCTGCGCGCGATTGCCAGCGGAACGGGTAATAACGAGTGGCTCGAACTTCGCTTTATCAGTGATACGGCGGATATTCGGGTCGGTGATATCGTGGTCAGCTCGGGCCTGGGTCAGCGTTTCCCTGCAGGTTATCCAGTGGGCAGGGTCGTCTCTGTCAGTCAGGACCCCGCTCAGCCCTTCGCTGATGTGCGCGTAGCTCCAACCGCGCAGCTCAATCGCAGTCGATACATGTTGCTGGTTTTCAGTGCCGAGTCCGGCTATGGGGAGGTTGTCCCTGCGCTCGAGCTGGACCAACCCGAAGCTGAAGCCACTGCGCCTGATGAAAACGCAGCCGGGGATGCTGAAGCGGGTGTGGCCCCACCAACCGCGGAGGAGGGTGCCAGTGCGCAATAGTCTCATCATTGGCCTCACCTTTGTCGTCGCACTTCTGCTCAGTGTGATGCCCATGCCCACCGTGCTGGAGCTTGGCCGTCCAATGTGGCTGGCAATGGTTCTTGCCTACTGGGTTATGGCTCTGCCCCATCGAGTAGGTTTGTTGACTGCCTGGATCATGGGTCTGGCGACTGATGTGCTCTATGGTCAGCTGTTCGGTCAGCATGCGCTGGTCATGACCGTGGTCGCCTGGATGATGCTGTTGTTACATCAACGCATTCGTCGATTCCCGCTCTGGCAACAGAGTCTGGTAATGCTGCCTGTGCTGGGTATAGCCCAGATGTTGCTGCTTTGGCTTAACAGCCTGACCGGTAATCGCCCGCCCACGTTGCTCTTTCTGTTACCGGCCTTTGTCAGCGCCATTCTTTGGCCCTGGGTGTATTCGGTACTACGCGGCGTAAGGAAGCGGTTTCATGTACTCTGAACAAGGCGATGAGACACTTTATCTGGCGTCGGCTTCCCCGCGTCGTAGTGAATTGTTGACCCAGATCGGAGTAAGGCACCAGCAGTTCGCCTGCAGTATTGACGAAAGCGTGCAAGCAGGAGAGGGCGCCGTGGAGTATGTGGAGCGCGTCACCCGGGCCAAGGCTCTGGCCGGGCAGCGGCATGCCCCCGATGGTGCAGTAGTGCTGTCTGCCGATACGGCGGTGGTTATCGATGACCGAATTCTCGGTAAGCCGGTTGACGCCGAAGATGCCGCGGCGATGCTTCGCGCCCTTTCGGGGCGAACGCACCGGGTCATGACGGCGATTGCCGTTGCCAGCGGTGAACGAATAGAGGTAGTTCGGGTGGACGCTGATGTCAGTTTCCGGCCGATCATGGAACACGAGATTAAAGACTATTGGTCGACTGGTGAGCCCGCAGACAAGGCTGGCGGTTATGCCATTCAGGGTCTGGGCGCGATTTTTGTCGCGATGATTCAGGGGAGTTACAGCGCAGTAGTTGGGCTGCCTTTGGCGGAAACCGAGAGGCTGTTATCAAGTTTCGGTGTAGGTTGCTGGCAGGAGCACCGGGCGAACTCCTTACCCGGAACAACACAAGCATAGAATCCAGGTCGTCAGAGTATCGCGATCGACGCCGCTTCCTGGTGATCTGGTGTGGAGAGCAGAGCCTGTGAGCGAAGAAATTCTGATTAACATCACGCCAATGGAGACCCGGGTTGCCCTGGTGGAAAACGGCGTGCTGCAGGAAGTACACCTCGAGCGTACCTTGCGCAGGGGGATAGTCGGCAATATCTACAAGGGTAAGGTGGTTCGGGTTTTACCTGGAATGCAGGCAGCCTTTGTGGATATCGGCCTGGAGCGGGCCGCTTTCATCCACGCCTCCGAAGTGTCCGAGCGTGAGGGGCAGGCGGTCGAGGCGATCAATGTGCTGCTGCATGAGGGACAAGGGCTGGTTGTACAGGTAACCAAGGATCCGATCGGGACCAAGGGCGCGCGACTCACCACTCACTTGTCCATACCCTCGCGGTTTCTGGTGTACATGCCACGCACGCCCCACGTCGGTATTTCTCTCAAGATAGAAGATGAGGCCGAGCGCGAAAGGCTCAAGCAGATAGTCGCGAACTGTGTCGAAACCGAAGGCGTGGACGAGGCGGGCGGTTTCATTTTGCGAACCGCGGCCGAGGCAGCCCGAGAAGAAGAAATCCTCGCTGACATCCGCTATGTGCGCCGACTCTGGTCGCAAATATCCCAGCAGACCCAATCAGCTTCTGCCCCCTCCGTGATTTATGAGGATCTGCCCCTGGCCCTGCGAACCCTGCGTGACCTGGTCAGCCCGCGTACAGAGAAGATACGCGTGGATTCCCGCGAGACTTTTCAGAAGGTCGAAATGTTCGTGCAGGAACTGATGCCTGCAGTACGAATGCTGCTGGAGCATTATCCCGGCGAGAGGCCCATATTTGATCTTTACGGTATCGAAGATGAAATACAGAAGGCTCTGGAGCGGCGTGTCATGCTCAAGTCCGGCGGACATCTGGTGATCGACCAGACCGAAGCCATGGCCACTATCGACGTTAATACCGGGGCCTTCGTCGGACATCGCAATCTCGAGGAAACCATCTTCAAGACCAACCTGGAATCTGCAATGGCAATTGCCAGGCAACTGCGCCTGCGCAATCTGGGGGGGATCATCATTATCGACTTCATCGACATGGTGGATGAAGAGCACCAGCGCCAGGTGTTGCGCACGCTGGAGAAGCAGCTTGAACGTGATCACGCCAAAACCAACATCATCGGCATCACCGAGCTCGGACTGGTGCAGATGACCCGCAAGCGCACCCGGGAAAGCCTCGAACAGATACTTTGCGAGCCTTGTCCCTGCTGCACCGGACGAGGCATCCAGAAAACGCCTGAAAGCGTCTGCTACGAGATCTTCCGCGAGATCCTCCGGGAGGCTCGTGCCTACCAGGCTGGCGCCTATACGGTGCTTGCTTCGCAATCGGTGATCGATCGCCTGTTGGATGAGGAGTCGGGCAACGTGGCTGATCTGGAAATTTTTATTGAGCGGCCTATCCGCTTTCAGGTGGAAACGGTCTACACCCAGGAACAGTACGACGTGGTATTGATGTGATGCCGGGCTGACCCGATGCAAATTCAACGCTGGTTGATCCGTGCCCTCGATGGGTTAATTGTCTTGCTGGTGATCTGGTTGCTGGCGGCTGCGGCCTACGTCAGTCTTGGCCGTCAGTTCGTACCGGCTATTGCCGACTATCGCGTTGAGTTGTTGGCATCGGCGCAGGAGATCACTGGTAGAGCCATCTCGCTGGAAAGTTTACGCGGAGAAATGCAGGGCTCACAGCCTGTGCTGAAAATGCAGGGCTTGCGTGTGCACGAACAGCAGGACCCGGCCAGTCCGACTCTGCTGGCGCTGAATAACGTAACGGCTCGCGTGGATATTTGGGCAAGTCTCTGGGAGCGCAGACTGGTCATGGATGCGCTGCAGATCGAAGGGCTCGAGCTTGAGCTGGTTGAAAGCGCAGACGGACGCTGGCGCCTGCATGGCTTGGGTGAGCGGCTTGCCGGCAATTATGACCTGGATACGGCGTTGGCCATGTTGTTCGAGCAGCGCCGTATTACCTTGCTCGATACCCGTGTTCTCGTCAGCCCCCATGAACGACCACAATGGGTCTTCCAGGAGGGAGAAGTAACACTCCTGAACGGCCCCGGCTGGCACCGGCTGGACGGTAGAGTTCGTTTACCAGAAGGGCAACAAGTGCGCTGGCAGGTCAGTGCATTGCAGGACGGAAACCGCTGGCAGGATATGTCAGTGGGATTTTTTCTTGATTTGCCGCCCATTGACTGGGTCGAGCAGTTACCCCCGGCCTGGCTTGAGCGGGCTCGACTTGATCAGATGGTTGCTGGCGGTCGTTTCTGGGGTGGATGGCAGAACCAGAAATTGAAGTATCTGCGCGGTCAGTTGGCGATGCCCCTCCTGCGCCTGGATCAATCGCAGAATGTGCCTGAGCTGACTGCACTGCAGAGCGCATTCTGGTTTGAGCAGGGTGAGCGTCAGCAGCTGCGTGTGCAGGGGCTGAAGTTTGATCTTGGTGATCGGCACTGGGAGCGCAGTCGCTTATCTATATGGCGTAATACGATTACCCGCCATTGGCAAGTGCAGGTCGATACCTTGCCGCTGGATGTACTGACCCAGTTAGTACCCGCCGGTGTGTTGTCCGAACGGGCCTCCAGCGCACTGGAGACCTTGCAACCTACCGGAACCTTGTCCGCTGTATCCCTGCAGGGCGAAGGGCTGCCCGTGGACTGGCGTAGCATGAGTCTGAGCGCGATGCTCACTGATGTGGGTGTCGGTGCATGGCAAGGCGCACCTTCATTTCAGGGTATCAGTGGGAGCCTCTCAGGCAGCCCTTTTAAGGGTGAGTTGAGAGTAGTCAGCGATGACTGGGCCATGCATCTGCCCAGGCTGTTTCCCCAGTCTTGGTCATACCAGCAGCTTGTCGGCCAGATGGACTGGCAGTGGTCCGAGAGCGAGGGGCTGCGTCTGATGGCGCCTGGAATGCGCGCCCAGGGTGATGATGGCATTGCTTCTGTCGCCCTGCAGCTTCAACTGCCTCCGAGCGACCAGACCCCGACAATGGCGTTAAGGGTCTCGCTGACCAACGCTCAGGCGACATCCAGCAAGCATTACATACCAACCCTCTCTCCTGCGTTCAATCCCAAACTGGCTGAGTGGTTGAATCAGGCACAGATTGAAGGGAGCGTCCCGCTGGCCGTTTTCGAATACCAGGGTTCCTTGCGACGCAATGCTGAACCCGGCGAGCGATCCCTGTCCCTGTATGCCCAGCTGGATTCTGGCAGTCTGGCTTTTCAACCCGGCTGGCCCCGAATTGAGCAGGTTGACGCCATTCTAAGGCTCGATAATCAACAGGTGCATATCGAGAATGCGTCAGCACGGTTCTGGGAGACGGCTCTGACCAATGTTCGTGTCGACACGCAACGTGAGCAACCTGCCGATGGACTCCAATTGCACATCGGGAGCGACTTTGCCGGGCCGCTCGCGGATGCTCTGCGTCTCATGCAGGACACCCCCCTTGCCTCCGCAATCGGTGATCAGCTGGGGGGCTGGAAGGGAAATGGTCAGGTTCAAGGGCAATTCGAGCTTGGACTTGCACTGCAGGAGTCGCGAGCGCCCTTGGTAGATGCCAGGTGGAGCCTGGACGCCGAGAGCCTGTCAATTCCGCTACTGCAGGCCTCGCTGGGCGATATCGACGGGGAGTTTACCTTCTCATCCGCGGCCGGCCTGGAGGCTAGCGGGCTGCAGGGAACCTTTCTGGGCCGCAGAGTTGTCGGTGAGATAAGCAGTCAGGGGGGGAGGCAGGAAGCGAGATTCAGCGGACAGCACAGTATCGAGCAGCTTAAATCATGGCCGCTGCTCGCACAGTTGCCAACAGATATGGTGACTGGTGAGTTGTCCTGGAAGGCCCGCGCCGCCTTGCAAGCAGGAGCTGCCTGGCTGCAATTGGACAGTGATCTTCAGGGTGTTGAGATGGATCTTCCTGGCGCGCTGGCCAAGAAGGCAAACCGATCCTGGCAAAGCCGTCTGACCCTGGCTCGGAATGATGAAAAAAATAACTGGCGATTCAATCTTGGGCCGGATATCCGTGGTGTGGTTCAGACCGGTGCAGGATTCTTGCGTGGTGATCTACTTTACCGAAATGGTGAACCGATATTGGGACCGGAGCCAGGACTCAGCATCGGGGCGCGTTTCGAACAGTTTGATCTGATTGAGTGGCGGCGTTGGGTGGAAAGCCAGCGCGCCTTGTCATCCGTAGTGGGTCAGGGTGCTGTTGCCTCAGGGATGCGGCCCAGTGCAGCTATCCAAAGCATCAGCACGCTGGATCTGCGCGCAGAAGAATTCCTTGGCCTTGGACAGCGCCTGAATGATCTGGCTATCAGTGGTGTGCGCAGTGATGAAGGTTGGTTGTTCGATATAGATCAGACCCGGGTACGCGGACAGATCATTTTGCCGGATCTGCGTTCCCAGCCAGTCGCATTCAATATGCAGCGGCTATCGCTCGCCAGTAGCGAGAGCGAGCCCCGGGTGGATGCGCTGGCTAGCCCGCTGATCCCTGAGGATCCGCTGCGTGACGTTGATCCGCGGGCTTTACCGGCCATGGATGTGAACATAGATATGCTGTCGCGGGGTAGCGATCCGGTCGGGCCGGTGCGTTTTCAGATGCGCCCAACAGATCAGGGTGCGAGTATATCCGGGCTGGTGATGGATTTAAGGGGTTTGCAGTTGGCAGGTGATCTGGATTGGCATGCTGATAGCTCTTCAAGCGAGTTCAGAGGAGGCTTGCAAGCCGGTGATATCGGTGAGGTCCTGAAGGGCTGGGGGTACGCCCCGACAGTGACTAGCCGGCAGTTTTCAACCACGGCCGATCTGACTTGGTCTGGTTCCCCGGCATTCTTCGCGTTGAGCCGCAGCACCGGCAGTATTGTGCTTGATGCGCGTAACGGGACACTGCAAAGCGGCGAGGGGTCGGCAGACGCGCTGCGGGTATTCGGACTGCTCAATTTCAACGCCCTGACGCGCCGCTTGCGCCTGGATTTCAGTGATCTTTTTGGTCGTGGCACAGCCTATGACACCCTGACCGCTGATCTGGCCCTGACCGACGGTGTGATGCGCACTCGAAGCCCGCTGGTGATGGATGGTCCTGGGGCCAAGATTCAGCTCGATGGTCATATCGACCTGCCGGAGCGGCGCATCGATATGGGTATGCTGGTAACCTTACCGGTAACCAACAATCTACCGCTGGCAGCAATCATTGCTGGCGCGCCTTATATTGGCGGAGCACTGTTCCTCGCTGACAAGATACTCGGCGACCGCGTAGCACGCTTCGCCTCGGTCAAATATCGCGTCAGTGGTGACTGGCAGCAGCCCACAGTCGAATTCGAAAAAGCCTTTGATAGCGAGGCAGCCCTGGAGGAGTGATTCATATGCATCAGGTAGCAGCGATACAGATGATCAGCGGCCCGGATGTTCAGGCCAACCTGAACCAGGCAGCGCCACTTATTGCACAGGCAGCGCAGGCCGGAGCCAAGCTGGTACTGCTTCCAGAATGCTTCGCAGCTTTCGGTAATCACAGTTTGCAGGAGATTGGTGCGCAGGAGTTTTCCGGTCAGCAGCCGATCACGCGTTTTCTGTCCGACCAGGCCAGACAGCACGGGATATGGCTTATTGGCGGCAGCATTCCTTTACCTCGCGCCCAGGGAGAAAAGCCCATGGCCTGCTGTCTGGTGTATGACGACCAGGGTCAGCAGGTCGCGCGCTATGACAAGTTGCACCTGTTCGACGTAGAGGTTGAGGACAGTCACCGCAGCTACCGCGAATCCCGTGATTACGGGTATGGTGACGGGATAGTCTGTGTCGATACACCCGTTGGCCGGGTTGGGTTGAGCATCTGTTACGATGTGCGTTTTCCTGAGCTCTATGTGGCTTTACGCCAGGCTGGCGCGGAGCTTATCGTCGTCCCCGCGGCTTTTACTGCGGTTACCGGCGCTGCCCATTGGGAGGTCCTGCTGCGGGCACGGGCTATCGAAACCCAGTGTTACATTCTGGCAGCCAATCAGGGTGGGCTGCACCCGGGTGGCCGTGAGACCTTTGGCCGCAGTTGCCTGGTCGATCCCTGGGGCGAGGTCATGGATTCGCTGACCACAGGGGAAGGGGTGCTCTGCAAGAGCATCGATCCTGATTATCTCAATACTATTCGTGCGCGGATGCCGGTTGCCCAGCATCGTCGCTTAGTGCCTGCGCAAGCGATTGCCGCAGCCGCCAAGGAGTCAGACTGAATGAGTAATGTACTAGCCCAAGTGGAAAATCGCCTGCTGATGCCGGCTGACCTGAGCCCCGATAATGTCGCAGCTGTGCTCGGTCAACTGGTTTCGGCCCCGGGCGTCGACGCCGCCGACCTGTATTTTCAGCATCAGATCAGCGAGTCCTGGGTGCTCGAGGATGGCATTGTCAAAGATGGCAGTTTCAACGTCGATCAGGGCGTCGGCGTGCGGGCCCAGTCGGGCGAAAAAACCGGTTTCGCGTACAGCAATGATGTGCGGCTACCTGCGTTGAGCCAAGCGGTAGGGGCAGCGCGTTCGATTGCTCGTTCCGGCCAGACCGGCAGCGTCAAGGCCTGGGATCGCGGTAACAGTACCGCTTTGTACCCCGCAGACAATCCCTTGGATGTCATGGCCCAGGCAGACAAGGTCGCTTTTTTGCAGCGCCTGGATGCCTATACGCGCAGTCTGGATTCCCGTATCACCCAGGTATCGGTGAGCATGGGTGGTGTGCATGATACCGTGTTGGTCGCTTCCAGCGACGGCACCTGGGCTGGCGACATACGCCCACTCGTGCGACTGAATGTCAGTGTCATTATCGAAAACAAGGGTCGTCGCGAGCGTGGTAGCTCGGGCGGCGGCGGGCGTACCGATTATCGCTTTTTCGAGGCAGAAGAGCGGGCGATGGGGTATGCCCGTGAAGCGGTACGCCAGGCAATAGTCAATCTGGATGCGATTCCGGCACCGGCCGGCAGCATGCCGGTGGTCATGGCGCCAGGCTGGTCCGGTGTTCTGCTGCATGAGGCTGTCGGCCACGGCCTGGAAGGCGACTTCAATCGCAAGGGCAGTTCCGCCTACAGCGGTCGAGTCGGTGAGAAGGTGGCTTCCAGCCTATGCACCATTGTCGACGATGGGACGCTGCCGGGTCGTCGTGGGTCCCTGAGCATGGATGACGAGGGCAATCAGACGAACTGCACTACTCTGATCGAGAATGGCATTCTCAAGGGCTACATGCAGGACAAGCTCAATGCGCGACTTATGGGCGTGCCAGCCACGGGTAACGGTCGGCGAGAGTCCTATGCGCATCTGCCGATGCCGCGCATGACCAATACCTACATGCTCGCCGGCGAGAGCGATCCCCAGGACATCATCAAGTCGGTGAAAAAAGGCATATATTGCGCCAACCTGGGCGGTGGTCAGGTCGACATAACCAGCGGCAAATTCGTTTTCTCTACCAGCGAAGCCTACCTGATCGAGGATGGCAAGATCACTGCTCCGGTCAAGGGAGCAACGCTGATCGGTAATGGGCCGGAAGTGATGAATCGGGTGTCTATGGTCGGTCACGACCTGGCTCTTGATAGTGGTGTGGGTACCTGTGGAAAGGATGGCCAATCCCTCCCGGTTGGCGTAGGCCAGCCGACCGTCAAGATCGATCAGATTACCGTAGGCGGGACGGGCTGATCGCGACAGCGGGTCGCCGCTAGCGAGCAAGATAGACGGGTGGCTTACTCGCTCTTTATGGCAGCAGGCCCTTCCAGCTCAAAGCACAGGGAGTTGTTCGACAACTCTCCTATCGCCCATCTGAACCGCCTCCTGACGTAACAAGTAAGACAGTGCGTAAAGCTGAAGCTCGCTTTTGGTGTAATAGAAACCACGATACTCCAGCATGGGTTCCCTGCGCATAACGTGTTCGAGTCTGCCTTGCTGATATTCCCCAGTTTCAGAAAAAATATCCGCCGCCAGCAGGCTGGTATAAAGCTCAAGTTTTACGTACTGCTCGGCATATTCGCTGAAATCGGCATCGGCCAGGTGTGCAAGCTGAAGGCCCAGCCCGACTGGTATTTGGGCGGGGGCCAGGGACTGCCTTTTCTCCTCGCTGAAGCTGCAGCCAGAAAGCGCTAATCCGGAAACGCCATACACCGCTAATGTTGTGGTCAAGCTGCTCAGGCGGGTAAGGAAAAGACGTCTATTCATCTTTGGCTCGCCACATCACGGCTGATAGGTGATCTCCCAGCCGCAACGCCAGCGCTACTATGCTGAATGTCGGATTGGCTGCTCCACCTGCGGGAAATACCGAAGATCCGGTAACGTAAAGATTATCGGTTGCGTGGACCTTGCAGTTGCCGTCGACCACAGACTCGGATTCAGATGCACCCATGCGTGTGGTGCCCATCAGGTGGCCACCGCCTTCGATCTGTAGCTCTGAGGGTAAGCTGGCTGGCCTACCCAGTCCTGACTTGAGCAACAACTCGGAAAAGACCTGCCAGGATTGGCGAGCAAGACTTTCGTAGTTGTGGCGAAAACGGACATGTCCCTTGGCTTGTCCCAGTGCGTCGGTCGCTATGCCAAGGGTTATACGGTTGTCGGGGTCCGGGGGCATTTCTGCTCTTATTGTCACGTCGGTCAGAGCGAGCTGTTGCGCTTTGCCAAGCAGCGGTTTGCTGTGGATATCGTCAAGGTTGAAGGCGACACTGAAAGACAAAAGCCCCTGCTCCAGACAATGCTCGGTCGACAGCTGAAGGGCGTGCACGACCTTTGAATTTCTGGGGAAATACGGTTGAAGCTTTTCCTTGTTCAGATAAATCCTGGCGGGTCTGTAAATGTGCGGGTGGTCCATCAGGTTGCGGCCAACAGGCGAGTCCGGGGCTATTTTGGACAACTGCAGCAATCGGGGATTGCCAAGCCCGCCGCATGCCATCACGAAATGATCGGCCTTGAGTAAAAGAGGTGAAGCGCCCGGATCCACCGAATTGCGAAGCAGCACCTCGGTTACGGCCCTCCCTTCCTTCACGAGCTTCACACAGGTTTGGTCGACTATCAGTTCGATCTGCGGGTGCTCCGCGATCCACGCTTTGTACCGCATTCCGAATCTAACGCGATTGCTCAGGTAGAAGGGCTTGTACACAAGGTACGGGCTGCTGGTAATGGCGCTCTCCCGGTAGAGGTATGCATCGGGCGAGACTTTCAGAATTTCGGCAGCTTCGGGGTAATAACGGTCAATCTCCTCGTAGGCTATGGGCCACTCCCCTAGTTCAAAGGCGCGTCTTTCCAATGCCGCACACCATCCACCCCAGATTGAAGATGTCCCACCAAAGGTTCTCTGCGAATGGAAAGCAAAGTAGTCAACTCCCAGGTCGGACTCCCCTGTCACTTCAGAGAGCCGCTGCGCGCTTGCCGAAGGATTGAGTGAGCCGCTTTCAATTACCGCAATTTTTGCTATTCCCCGGTATGCCAGACGCATCGCTGTTGAAAGGCCAGCCGGGCCGCTGCCTATGATGATGACATCGTATTTGTCACTGAGAGGTCTTTGAGTGATCACACAATTGCCCGTTTTAACGATCCGGCCAGATTAATTTCAGAGACCATTCGAAAGGCCAAATGGGTCTGGTAAGCACCCCTGTATCACTATCAAACAGCGACCTGTTTCGATATGTCGTGTAGCGGAAGTCGTTTGAAATTAAACCTTATGGGCTAATTAGCAATACTGCCTATCTATTACGCTTTTTTTCAAGGTGACTTTCGCAGGGACATGTCTAATTTCTGTAGGAAAGTAGATGGGAATCTGGCACATTTTAGAATCTGCCATCCAAGGGACCTTAGCATTGCACACAGGGAATGTACTGGCTGAAAGCCCACTGCTGTCGGTGATTGTGCCCGTGTTCAACGAGGCGCATCACATTGATGCGGTGCTGGAGCGTATATGCCGGGTCGCTGTGCATATGGAGCTGATCGTCGTGGATGATGCCTCAAGCGACGGAAGCTGGGAGCATCTGGTTGCCCTGCAAAAGCGTTTTGAAGGGGACCCGCGTTGCAAGTGGCAGTTGATAAGGCTGCCCACCAATCGAGGCAAAGGCTTCGCCGTCAGAGTCGGCGTTGCAGCAGCAGCTGGGGCCGTGGTCCTGATTCAGGACGGAGACCTGGAGTATGACCCAGCCGATTATCCAACCCTTATTTCACCAATCCTTGCCGGTAAGACACGGGTTGTCTATGGGAATCGTTTCGGGTGCGGCAGCAAAGCCTCCTACTGGTGGCACAGGTACGGCAATTATCTGCTGACTGCGACCGGCAACTGGTTGCTGGGGGGCCAGCTAAGCGATCTGCATACGGGTTATAAGGTGTTCGATGCCAAGCTTTTGAGATCTCTATCTCTGAAAGAGGATAGATTCGGCTTTGACTCCGAAATTACGGCAGCGTTGTTTAAGCGCGGTGAAGCAATATTCGAGGTGCCGGTCAGTTATTCACCTCGCAGTTATGCACAGGGGAAAAAGATCGGTGCCAGGGCGCTTGTCGATACGCTGAGGGTCTACTGCCGCTTCGGTATAAGGCGCCGCTTGCAAATGGTGTGGACATGATGCGTCCGGACCCCGGGCATATCGTCGTGCTGAAAAAGCCTGCAAGCATCGCAATTGCAGTGTTTGTCGTCTCATTTGCCCTGCAGATTCAGCACATTGCCCAGGCTGGCTGGGGCGCAGAGCTCTTGTCATCCTATCCCGTGTCTGACGCATTTTATTATATGCAGGCTGCCTGGTATCGGGCTTTTATGGAGCCGGACGGGGGCTACATGGGGAGTTTCATTCCCTTCTCTCCATATGTCCGGCTACTCACGGCGGGGTTCACTTTGCTCGGCCCTGGCAGTGCTACTCCGTTTCTGGTCAATGCGCTGTTGATGAGCGGCGCGGCGGTCTTCACTGCGCTTATAGCCTTGAGGCTGTTCGGCCCCGCAGCAGCTTGGTTGGCGGGCTGCGGTTTTGTGCTCAGTGCGTTGGTCGTGTTCTTTGCGGGTCTGACTGTGAAGACCAACGCGGAGCTGTTTTTTATCGCGGGTTCAAGCTATTTTTTCATACGTTTTCTGGATGTTGCTGGGCTCTGGCGATTTTTTTTGTCGTTATTGTTTTTAGGGCTGGCACTGATTGATCGCAATAATTACGCCGTTGCGTTGCTCCCTTACGCGGTGTTGGCCTGGCAGTATGGTTTCCCCGGTCAGGGTTGGGCAGTAAGGTTACGGGCTATGACCTTTGCAGGTCTTGCTGCCCTGGTGTTGGTCGCAAGTGTTTCGGGTTGGCAGTTGGATTCAGTCGAACAACCGTTCTTTTCTCCGGTTGGTTTGAACTTCTATGTGGGTAACAGCCCGAACTCGCGGGGCACCTATACGGTTGTATCCGGATTGAGAGATGACATTGAAGGACATTTCCTGAACAGCAGGGGGTTTGTCGAAAGCCGGGTGGGGCGGCCGCTCAGTCGCGGGGAGGTTAGTCAGTTCTGGTTCAAACGATCCTGGGACTATTACCGACAACACCCGCTGGAATATTTGGGTTTACAGGGGAGGAAAGCTCTATTGCTGGTTGCCGCTGAGTCCTATGGGTTACCAGAGCAGCTTGCCGTCGCCAAGGAGCGGCGACCATCCATGATCCTTGCTCCCGTCAGTTATTCCCTGGTCCTGGCATTGGCTCTAGCCACGCTGGTTTGCACGAGGGCCTGGCGGGAAAAACCTCAGGCTAGAGTGCTGGTATATGCTCTGCTGGGGTATACGATCAGCATATGGGTCTTTTTTATAGGGGAACGTTACCGCCTGCCTATTTTCATGCTGCTTTTGCCTTTTGCCGCGAATACGATTATCCATCTCTGGCAGGTGCGAGGGTGGTCCAGGCGGTTGCCGGTTCTGCTTGTTGTGCTCTTGGTTCTATTGGGCTCCCATGCGTCACTGCGGGTACTGGACACCGGCCCGGGCTGGGCCGAGCGGCCGCAGGAGGCAGCTGCCATTGAGCGCGAGCAATATCCTGAGCTGAAGAGGTTCCATAGGGCCCAGCGAGCAGCAATATTGCATGATGATGCTGACAGTTGGCATGAGTTGGCGAGCTATGCCCTGCGAAGAAAGTTTTTGAGTGACGCGCAGGTTTATGCTGAAAAAGCCATTTCCACGGCCCCCGATTCCGTGGCCAGCTACCGCATTCTGGCGGATGTCTACCATTTGCGGCAGGATCGGGCCTCACTGGAGACCCTTGCTGCGCAGGTGGCGATGTTTGATGCTGCTGATGTATCAGGTAAATGGGACAGTACGCGGGAGTTCATTGAGTTGATGCTAGCCACGCCTGCCAAGAATGAAGAGGGCTGAAAAAGCGCTGAACCCTTTTGAACTGCGCTATAAAGATCTTTGTGGATCAGCGCGGCTCGAAACGCCCTGCCAGACGGTTCTTTTGTACCTCGTCGGCGGCAAACACCCGTCCGCTCATGGCGATATAGACTCCGGGGTGGCAGACGTTCAGCGCACCTACGGCCAGGCCTATATTGAATAGCGCATCGGAATCGCGGAAACGGGCGGGTTGCATGGCGCCGGTCAGAACAATGGTCTTGTCCTCTATATCAGCCAGCGCAGCGGCTGTAATCGTCATGGTGTCGGTTCCGTGGGTGATCAGGATACGATCATGCGGGCAGGCGCCTACGCGCGCTCTGATCAGATCACGGTCAGCGTCATCGAGCTCGAGGCTGTCCTTTTTCATTAGCGACTCGACGGCGAAATCCACACCCACACGACCCTGCTGCATGAGCTCCGGTGCCATGGGTTCACCTATTTGATACTCGCTCAGGGCGTCGAAATAGACCTTGTCGATGGTGCCGCCGATGCTGAAAATCTGTATAAACATGTCTGACTCCTTGATCAGTACTGCTTAGTATGACCTCAGATCCATCCGCGCACAGCCCCGAAATACCCTTACTGGTAAAAGTCTGGTGGGTTTACATGGTCCGGGCGCAGAACGGCTACCTGTATACAGGCATCAGTACCGACCCCGTGCGGCGCTTTGCCCAGCATCGGCGCGGCAAGGGTGCGCGCTTTTTCAATCGCAGCCCTGCCCAGGCTCTGGTCTGGGTTGATCGCTGTGTCGATCACTCTGACGCTTTGCGTCGGGAGCTGGCGATCAAGGCGCTGAACAAGGCAGCCAAGGAGCGACTGATCAGTCAGCTCAATGGCGCGTCATCAAGCACAGCGAGTGACTGTGCAGTGCCTGGCACACCAGCTAAGCTGAGCTCACCCTGACTGGAGAATACCCATGAGTGATCTGATTCTGCACCATTATCCGCAATCGCCCTTCGCCGAAAAAGCCCGCCTGATGCTGGGCTACAAAGGCCTGGCGTGGCAGTCGGTAACGATCCCGGCGGCAATGCCAAAGCCGGATCTGACTGCTCTGACAGGCGGTTATCGGCGCACACCAGTAATGCAGGTTGGTGCCGATATCTACTGCGATACGGCCCTGATCGCCCGCTTGCTGGAAGAGACCAAGAGCACGCCTGCTCTGATTCCCGAAGGCCGCGAGGCAGCAGCTACCGCGATGGCGCAATTCGCCGATCAGGTGCTGTTCCAGCATGCAGTAGCCATCAACTTTCAGCCCCACGGTCTGGCAGCCCGTTTTGCCGGAGCTCCTGAGGCGATGGTCAAGGGCTTCATGGCGGACCGGCAGAAGCTTTTCCAGGGCGGCAGTGCCAGCCGTCTTGAGGCGCAGGTGGCGCTATCACAGTGGCCGACCCTGCTCGGTCGTCTGGAAACTCAGCTGCAGCGTGACGGCGAGTACCTGCTGGGCAGCCAGGCATGCGTTGCGGACTTTGCCTATTATCATCCCCTCTGGTTCGTCGCCAGCAACAAGGCTGTCGCGAACATGCTGGACGGTTATCCTGCAGTAGCCGAATGGATGGCGCGCATTGCCGACTTCGGTCACGGTTCGCACACTGACCTGGACGCGGCTGACGCGGTGCAGATAGCCCGAGATGCTACGCCTCGGACCTATGCCGCAAGTGATTTTGTCAGTCCTGCCGGGCTGCAGGTAGGCCAGGCGGTGCAGGTCAGCGCCGTGGATTACGGTACTGATCCGGTGGCTGGCGAGTTGGTTTATGAGGATGCCGAGGAGATGGTCATAACACGCGAAGACGATCGTGCAGGTCGTGTTCAGGTCCACTTCCCCCGCTTTGGCTTCCGCATCCAGGCTCAGTAGCATAGGGATCAACGCCTTCCCGGCTTTGTGGTGACCGGGAAGGCAGCTCCGCACCCCTAAGGGTAAAATGTACAATGCTCCGGAGCATGGATTGTCACTTGCGCGCTTGAACATTGAGCGGCCAGTGGTCAACATGTAATGCCCCGATCCGTCATCCGCCGGACGGTACTCGAATCAGCCGGCAAGCGTAATGGTTGCAACCACGAACACTCTCATCCGTCGCGTTTTACTTTTGGTGGCAGCCATCTGGCTGGCTTCGCCGTGGCCATTGCTGGCCGAAGAGGCGTCCGCTGACCTCGAGGATGCTCAAGCCCTTTGTGCCGCACCGGCTTATCAGTTTTCCTCTGACCTGGCTGAGGCCTCTGCTACGCAGGCGCTTGACGAGACCTTGCGTCAGCAATTCCTTGTCCATCTGAAGAAGTGCAGGGCGGTCTATCGCTACCATCTTGCTCAGGTGACTGACGATTTCCTCGACCTGCCCGCAGATGCCTATTGTCATGCAGTACGACGGGATTTCATCGAGTCCGAATACCTGTTCGATGTGGCTGCGTCACGTGCCGCCCAATTGCCCTTGGGCAGTATTGAGGATCGCGTGGCAGCAGCAGAGTTTTTGCAGAGAGCCAATAGCGCTCTGGTCCGTGCAGTCAATGGCGTGTTTCTCCTGCGTCACGGCATTTGCATGGAGGAGAGAATCGCGCCTTTTACCCGGCCCCCGTTTGAAAGTGAGATCAACCGGACATATCCCCACATCGAATAGGCGTTCACAGGCCCGCCCGTTCCTCGATGAGCATGCGATGATATGCGCCAAGCAGCCGTGCCACCTGGGTGGTCAGGGACTGCATACGCAGTGAAGGAGATAACTTGAGCGACATTATCCAGGTAAGCGGCCTGACCAAAACTTATGCAACGGGTTTTCAGGCACTCGACAACGTCAATCTGCGCATTCGCCGCGGTGAAATATTTGCATTGCTTGGACCCAACGGGGCCGGCAAGACCACACTGATCAGTATCATTTGTGGAATAGTCAACGCCAGTGCCGGGCAGGTTCTGGTTGATGGGCATGATATCGTCGGCGACTACCGGGCCGCCCGCAAGACAATCGGGCTGGTGCCCCAGGAACTGACCAACAACATGTTTGACACTGTATGGGCGACCCTGAAGCTCAGTCGAGGGCTGTTCGGCAAGCCGGCTGATCCTGCGCATCTCGAGAAGGTATTGCGTGATCTGTCGCTATGGGACAAGCGTAACGAGAAGATCATGAGTCTGTCTGGTGGCATGAAGCGACGCGTGTTGATAGCCAAGGCGCTTTCCCATGAGCCCGATGTCCTGTTTCTCGACGAACCAACCGCAGGGGTTGATGTGGAGTTGCGTCGTGACATGTGGGAAATGGTCCGTAAGCTTCGTGCTAGTGGTGTCACTATCATTCTGACTACCCATTACATCGAGGAGGCCGAAGAGATGGCCGATCGAATCGGTGTAATTAACGGCGGTCGATTGATTCTGGTCGAGGAGAAAGCAGCGCTGATGCGTAAACTCGGCACCAAACAACTCAGCATCCACCTGCAGCAGCCCCTGGAACTGATACCCGAATCAGTATCGAGCTACCAGCTCGCGCTGGAGCAGGAAGGGCATGTGCTGGTGTACACCTTCGACGCGCTGAAGGAGCAGACCGGTATTGCCGAACTGTTGCGTGCGCTGGCCCGCGAGGGAATCGAGTTCAAGGATCTGCATTCCAGTCAGAGCTCGCTTGAGGATATTTTCGTCGGGTTGGTACATAACCCACCGACTGACTCAACGGGGACGGCACGCATGGCAGAGGAGTTGTCATGAACCTGTACGGAATAAAAGCTATCTATCAGTTCGAGATGAACCGTATGCGCCGCACCCTGCTGCAGAGTGTTGCTTCACCGGTTATCTCCACTTCCTTGTATTTCGTGGTGTTCGGCGCGGCGATTGGTTCGCGCATGGCAGAGATTGATGGCGTCGGTTATGGCGCATTCATCATTCCAGGCCTGATCATGCTGATGCTGCTTAACGAGAGTATTTCCAATGCCTCCTTCGGTATTTACATGCCCAAGTTCACCGGCACTATCTACGAAGTTCTGTCAGCACCGGTCTCGCCGCTGGAAATTGTTATCGGCTACGTGGGCGCCGCGGCAACCAAATCGACCATTCTGGGTCTTTTGATACTCGCCACGGCGAGGATCTTTGTGCCCTATGAAATTCAGCACCCGGTCTGGATGTTCGGTTTTCTGGTGCTGACCGCCATCACCTTCAGCCTGTTCGGTTTCATTATCGGTATCTGGGCAGACGGGTTTGAAAAGCTGCAGATCATTCCGTTGATGATCGTCACGCCGCTTGCCTTTCTGGGTGGCAGCTTCTATTCAATCAACATGCTGCCGCCGCTTTGGCAAACCATCACGCTGTTCAATCCCGTGGTCTATCTGATCAGCGGTTTTCGCTGGAGCTTCTATGGGGTGGCCGATGTGCACATTGCTGTCAGCCTGGGGATGACCAGCATATTTCTGTTCGTCTGCATCGGCATCGTCTGGTGGATATTCAAGACAGGCTACCGACTCAAGCCCTGAGCCGACACTGGTTTTACAAAAAGCTGCCAGAGGAGTACGACTTCATCATGGATTTCGATGAAGTCAGTGCTATTCAGGTCCGTGAGATGAGCTGGAACTCGCCTGCAGGTGGCGCACTTTACTGGCCGGGATCGACATTCATGTTACCGGCCAGAGCTCTGATCTGCGCATAAGGGTGATCCTGTAGCGCGGCGAAGCCTGGTATCTGCCGAGCTTTCATGCGAGTGAACAGGGGTGTGGTTATCCCGCAGAGAAACCGCGTAAGGCATTCGCTGCCCGGGCCTGATCCGGTCAGCGCTGTGTGGCGCTCGACGAAGGTCGACGCCATGGCTGCAACCCTGTTCCCGTCAGGCAAAGGCAGGTGCGGTGGCTCGGGCAGCTGTTGATGTTGGCCCTCGCAGACAGAGCAGTGTCCACAGTGTGCTGGCGCCTGATCGTCGCCAAAATGCCGCGCCAGGCTGTGACTCAGGCACTGGTTAGCGGCAAATAGATCAAGCATGGCGTGAATGCGGCGTATTTCATTCTGCTCCTGCATGACGAAATAGCCGTGTAGATCCTCGGCCAGTGTTTGCGCGTCGAAGTCCCGGTCAAGCAGCGCATACACCTCGGTCATTTGCTTGCTTTCCATCTCGATCCAGCCCTGCTCCTGGAAGTAGTCCAGCGCCTTGATCACCCGCCCACGGTCGGCATTGTGCTGTTGCCAGAGGGTGTCGAAGTCGACGGTGCACCAGGTACGTGCCCGTTGCGAGGTACTGACAATCGATTGCACAAACTGCTGGCGTTCTCCCTGGAAGCGGTCGACCAGTTGCTCCGCTGGCAACAGGTACTTGAACCGGTATTCGGCAAAATAGGCATAGCGCGGCGTGATGATGCCGCGCAGCTCCAGCTGCACCAGCAGGGTCTTGAGCGGCAACTGACGAATATCGCTCTGGGACGAGAGTGCGTTGAGCATGATCTCCCATTGTCCCTGGCTATCCGGTCCGGACGCGGGGACAGCCAACAGGTCGTCAAGTACGGCGCGTATGCCGTTCAGCTCGGGCGTATCACCATAGACAAAGTTTTCCAGGACGTTGAGGTTGTCCCGATTGGCCAGGATCAGGCAGCGTGACGGCTTGCCATCACGGCCGGCGCGGCCTATTTCCTGGCTATAATTCTCGATCGACTTGGGCAGGTCGTAATGCACGACGTTGCGGATGTCGCTCTTGTCGATACCCATGCCGAAGGCAATGGTGGCGACGATGCAGTTGATTTGCCCGGCCATGAACTGCTGCTGTATCGCTTCCCGGCGCTCATGGGGCAGGCCGGCGTGATACGCACTGGCCTCGATGCCCTGGCCGCTCAGTTGCCCGGCCACCTCTTCGGCCGTCTTCTGCTGCGTTACGTAGACAATAGAGGCCTCGCCGGGCCTTGCGTCAAGCCACTGGGTAAGCCGCGCGGGTTTGTCCATGGTCGCGACCGGTTCGACGCCGAGATGCAAATTGGGGCGATAAAACCCGGTAGTCACCACGTCATCTGCGGCAATGGCGAAGCGCGCCTGCATGTCGGCAATTACTGGCGGCGTCGCCGTTGCGGTCAGCAGCAGTACCTGCGGAATATTCAGTTCCTTCTGGTATGCGGGTAGCTTCAGGTAGTCGGGACGAAAGTTATGGCCCCACTCCGAGATGCAGTGTGCTTCGTCTATAACCAGCAGTGAGATTGGAACCTGCTGGATGAAGTTGCGAAAGCGCTCGTTCTTGAGTCGCTCGACCGAGATCATCAGGATCTTCAGTTCACCATTGCGCGCACTGGCCATGACCCGGTTGGCTTGCTCGCGGTCCTGTGCAGAATCGATACTGCCGGCGGCAATGCCATGGCGCTCGAGGAACTGCAATTGATCCTGCATCAACGCCAGCAGCGGCGAAACTACCAGGGTCAGGTGTGGCAGGTGCAGGGCAGGTAACTGATAGCACAGAGATTTGCCGGAGCCGGTCGGGAAGATTGCCGCTGCAGAGCGGCCAGCGAGCACCGAGTTGATGGCCGGCTCCTGGCCGGGGCGAAACTGGCTGAAGCCGAAGGTGTCGAGCAGGGTTTGTCTGATCATTGCGCCATGGTGCTCAATTTATGCCGCGGTGTCTGCGACCTGTTGCACAATCAGCCAAACCGGCTGCGCTGTCAGCGACCTTTCTTGTTGCGCAGCTGCTGTACCAGCCCCTTGGGTGGATGCTTGATCACCAGTGAATCCTGGCTTTCGTCGTACTCCACCTGCTCACCAAGCAGATGTGCTTCAAAGCTGATCGACAGGCCATTGGCCTTGCCATAGAAGCGCATGAAGTTGCTCAGGGTGCGCTTGTCCGCCGGGATCTCGGGGGACAGGCCGTAATCCTTGTTGCGGATGTAGTCGTAGAAAGCGCGTGGCTGCTCTTCGTCAATCACCCCGGAGAGCTCCTCCAGCGCTACCTGCTCGCCCTGGCGGGCCTGGCTGTTGACGTAGCCACTCATGGCCTTGGTCTTGTCGCGCAGAGCATCGGGCTGGAAGTCTGCTTCGCCGACATAATCGCTGAAGGCCTGGAGCAGGGTGGTGGTTTCTTCCTCTGGATTGGCTCCTTCGATACAGCCGATGAAGTCTCGGAAGTAGTCCGAAACGCGCTTGCCACTGCGTCCGCGGATAAAGGAAATGTATTTGGTCGACTGGGCGTTCTGTTTCCATTCGGTCAGGTTGATCCGTGCGGCCATGTTCAGACTCGACAGATCCAGGTGCCGCGCCTGTGCGACTTCCAGGTTATCCGTGACGGTAACGCCCTCGGTGTGGTGCAGCAGGGCAATAATCAGGAACGCAGTCATGCCCTGACGGTAGCGGATGTACAGTACATGGCCGCCCAGTGCCAGGTTTGATCCCTCCATCAGGGTTTTCAATTGCTCGGTTGCCTGGCTCGAGAAACCAATAAAATCCTGCTCGCCGTCGACCAGTTGTTGTAGCCAGCCACTGAACGGATAGGCACCACTTTCCGGCTGAAAATAGCCCCAGGCCTTGTTCGGCTTGCTGTTGTAGGCTTCGATCAGGCCCGCGAGCAGTTGCTCCAGCGCTTCGGAATTGGCCAGTTCGCTGTCGCGCAGGCTGAGGCTGGCGGGCTGGCCGTCGGGCTTCTTGTGAATCTGATGAACGATGCTGTTATCGATGGGCATGGTATCTCTTCTGTTGCGAAGGCCTGACGGGCCGGATTGATATCCGGCCCGCTTTGAGCCTAGAGGCTGGCAATATGGCTGCGTTGTTCGCTGAGCTGGGCAAGGGCCTTCTCGGCATCGGCGAGCTTGCCGCGCTCTTTATCGATGACCGCTGGCGGGGCCTTGTCGACGAAACCGGCGTTGCTAAGCTTGCCGCCGATGCGCTTGGTTTCGCCTTCAAGACGTTGGATTTCCTTGTCCAGACGGGCCAATTCGGCGGTCTTGTCGATCAGACCAGCCATGGGTACCAGGACCTCTAGCTCGCCTACCAGCGCAGTGGCGGATAGGGGTGCGTCATCGCCCGCGGCCAGCACCTTGACTGATGAGAGTTTGGCCAGTTTTTTCAGAAACGCCTCGTTCTCCTGTAAGCGGCGAAGGTCTTCGTTGCCGGCATTGCGTAATAACAGATCGAGTTCCTTGCCGGGGGCCACGTTCATCTCGCCGCGGATGTTACGTACCCCCAGGATCAACCCCTTGAGCCACTCGATGTCCTGCTCGGCGGTTTCATCCAGGCGGTTTTCGTCGGGCTGCGGCCAGGGCTGCAACATAATGGTTGGGCCGCCTTTGCCTGCCATGGGTGCGATCCGCTGCCAGATCTCTTCGGTAATGAAGGGCATGAACGGATGCGCCAGGCGCAGGGCCGCTTCCAGGACCCTTACCAGCGTTCGGCGTGTCCCGCGTTGGCGCTCTGCTGGAGCGTTCTCGTCCCACAGAACCGGCTTGGACAGCTCCAGGTACCAGTCGCAATACTGGTTCCAGATAAATTCGTAAAGCGCCTGGGCAGCCAGGTCGAAACGGAACTGATCAAGTTGACGAGTCACTTCGGTTTCGGTGCGCTGCAGGGCGGAAATGATCCAGCGGTCGGCCAGGGTCAATTCGACGGGAGAGCCATCAGTACCCGTATCCTTGTCCTCGCACTGCATCATTACGTAGCGAGCAGCGTTCCAGATCTTGTTGCAGAAGTTGCGATAGCCTTCCACCCGGCCCATATCGAACTTGATGTCACGTCCGGTGGAGGCCAGCGAGCAGTTGGTAAAGCGTAATGCATCGGTACCGTAGGCTGCGATCCCGTCGGGAAATTCTTCACGGGTCTGCTTCTCGATCTTCGCCGCCATTTTGGGCTGCATCATGCCGCTGGTGCGCTTGGTGACCAGGGACTCGAGATCGATACCGTCGATGATGTCCAGCGGGTCGAGCACGTTACCCTTGGATTTGGACATCTTCTGGCCTTGACCATCGCGGACCAGGCCATGGACATAGACCGTCTTGAAGGGTACCTGGGCGCTGCCGTCTTCGTGCTTCATCAGGTGCATGGTCAGCATGATCATGCGCGCGACCCAGAAGAAGATGATGTCGAAGCCGGTGACCAGTACGTCAGTCGGGTGGAAGGTCTTGAGCGCCTGGGTCTGCTCTGGCCAGCCGAGGGTAGAGAAGGTCCAGAGACCGGAGCTGAACCAGGTATCAAGTACGTCTTCATCCTGGCGTAATACCGCGTCACCCAGATTGTGCTTGGCGCGGACCTCCGCTTCGTCACGACCAACATAGACATTGCCAGCTTCGTCATACCAGGCTGGAATGCGGTGACCCCACCAAAGCTGTCGCGAGATACACCAGTCCTGGATGTCGCGCATCCAGCTGAAATACATGTTCTCGTACTGCTTGGGCACGAACTGGATACGGCCGTCTTCCACGGCGGCTATCGCCGGTTCAGCCAGCGGCTTGGTCGACACGTACCACTGGTCGGTCAGCCAGGGTTCGATCACCACACCCGAGCGGTCACCCTTGGGTACTTTGAGGGCATGGGGTTCGATCTTTTCCAGCAGGCCGGCGGACTTAAAGTCGGCGACGATGCGTTTGCGCGCCTCGAAGCGGTCCAGCCCGGCATAAGCTGCAGGCAAGCTGGCGTCCACATCGTTGTTCACACTGCCGTCAATATTGAAGACCTGGGCGCGGGCCAGAATCGCCGCATCCTTGTCGAGGATGTTGATCAGCGGCATCGCATGGCGCTTGCCAACTTCATAGTCGTTGAAGTCGTGGGCCGGGGTGATCTTCACGCAACCAGTGCCGAACTCAGGATCGCAGTAATCATCGGCGACAATCGGAATACGCCGGCCTACCAGGGGCAATTCAACGAACTTGCCGATCAGTGCCTGGTAGCGCTCGTCTTCCGGATTAACTGCTACCGCTGTGTCGCCCAGCATGGTTTCCGGTCGTGTAGTGGCGACGATCAGGTAATTCTTGCCGTCGGCGGTGGTGGCACCATCGGCCAGCGGATAGCGTAGATTCCAAAGCGAACCGGTGTCGTCATGGTTCTCTACTTCCAGGTCGGATATCGCGGTGTGCAGCGCCGGATCCCAGTTTACCAACCGCTTGCCACGGTAAATCAGGCCATCCTCGTGCAGGCGCACGAAGGCTTCCTTGACTGCTTCGCACATGTCCGGGTCCATGGTGAAGCGTTCGCGGCTCCAGTCTACCGAACTACCCAGTCGTCGAATCTGGCGGGTAATGTTACCACCGGACTCTTCTTTCCATTCCCAGACCTTTTCCAGAAACTGTTCGCGTCCCAGATCATGGCGAGACTGACCCTGTGCGCCGAGTTGACGCTCAACCACCATTTGCGTTGCGATGCCGGCGTGGTCTGTGCCGGGTTGCCACAGGGTATTGCGGCCCTGCATACGGCGGAAGCGGATCAGTGCGTCCATGATCGAGTTGTTGAAACCATGGCCCATGTGCAGGCTGCCAGTCACGTTAGGTGGCGGCAATGCAATGGTGTAGGACTCGCCCGAACCCTGGGGGGCGAAATAGTTGTTCTGCTCCCAGTTCTGGTACCAGGAAGATTCGATAGCGTGGGGCTGGTAAGTCTTGTCCATGGGTATGCTGGGTATCCGATTGGTCAGTCGGCGACGGGCGTTGCCGGTTGCAGCAGGGCAGGCCAGGATCATCGCGCAAAAGCGGGCATTATAGCGGGCGCGGGGCTTCGAGGCCCAGCCCGCAGGTGCTTATTTAAGTTGTTCGCTTACCAACTGTTGCAGCTTGTCCTGCAAACGATTGCGCAGCTCGGCTTCAATGGTTGGCATCAGGTCGTCTATGACTTCTTGCAGAATCAACTGCGCCTCGGCCTGCAATCGCGCCTCCATGCGGACTTCCCGTGCGCCGGTGTGAACACTATCGCGACGAGTGCTTTGGCGTGAGGAGGGGCTTGCCGGGGGTGGTGGTATATGACCGGCCATCAGTCGGTCGAGTTGTACGCGTTCCTCAGCCAGTCTTGCAAGTTGATCATATGGCAGAAACGGGTTGGGTTTGGGTGCGGCGGGTCTGGCAGGTAAAGGCGGAAAAGGGGCAGATGAGGCCGGCAGATAGGGCTCGTCGGATACGATCGGAGTCAATGGCTTGCTGAGATCCAGGCCGGGTGCATCGGTAATGATGTCCTGCAGGAGCGGAATATCCAGTTGAGCATCTTCACCGGATTGCGTCTCGGGTATGCCTACGCCAGGCAGGGGCGCTGAAGAATCATCCGCTTCAGTTGGTTCGTCCAGAAGGGTGCGGATGGACTCCAGATCCTTTAGCAGACGTGATGGTTCCGAAGGGTCGCGCTGCGCCATGATTCATCCCGCTGTCCGTATCTGATGGGTTTGCAGAGGATAGCCCTGTTCGCGGTAAAAGCGAAATCGCTCACGTGCCGGCAGGCGCACGGGGTCGTGCTCGATAACGATCTCGGCCATTCGGGTAAAGCGACTGAACGAGTCGGCGGTTGTATCCGCCAGATTGATCAGCAGATCGTTATGCGTCACCGGGGGTTCCCCGCTGCCGCAAACAACGGCTTCCTCAGGATCATCCGCTGCCAGGGCGTGGGGTAAAAAAGCATCGTCTCGGAAGCGCCATAACAGACGGTCAATATCGTCCGCCTGGACAGAATCGCTACAATTGAGATACACCCGATGCCCTTTGCTCCAGGCCTTGTGGGCAAGCCTGCAGGCGTAATCCAGGCGCAGGTCTGGATTTGTGCTGGTCAGTAGATAGAAATCGATACGCGTCACTGTAAAAGCAGCCTCAAGTTACAAGCTTCAAGCCAACTACCAACCTCGACGTACCAGCGGCAGGCTGGGTGAACAGCTTGCCGCCTGGTGCTCGCCGGGTTGCCGGCATCAGCCGGCTTGATTGAGCAAATATTGCATCAGCAAGGGCACGGGGCGTCCGGAGGCACCTTTGTCCTTGCCGCCACTGATCCATGCGGTACCGGCAATATCCAGGTGGGCCCACGGGTAGGCTTTGGCGTAGCGTGACAGGAAGCAACCGGCGGTGATACTGCCCGCCTTGGGGCCGCCGATATTGGCCATGTCGGCAAAGGGGCTGTCCAGTTGCTCCTGATATTCATCGAACAATGGCAGTTCCCAGGCGCGATCATCTGCCTGTTTGCCAGCGCTCAACAATTGTTGCACCAGATCTTCATTGTTACCCATTACAGCTGACGCATTGCTGCCCAGGGCGACAATACAGGCGCCTGTCAGCGTTGCAATATCGACCACGCTGGCGGGCTTGAACTTCTCGGCGTAGGTCAGGGCGTCACAGAGCACCAGGCGGCCTTCCGCATCAGTATTGAGAATTTCGATTGTCTGTCCGGACATGCTGGTGACGATGTCGCCGGGCTTGGTGGCGGTTCCGCTGGGCATGTTTTCCGCAGCGGCAACGAGGCAGACGAGGTTGATTGGTAGCTGCAGGGTCACGGCTGCTTTCATGACGCCAAAGACCGTGGCAGCACCACACATGTCGTATTTCATCTCATCCATGTTGGGTGAGGGTTTGATGCTGATGCCACCAGTATCAAAGGTAATGCCCTTGCCGACCAGAACGTGTGGCTTGTCCTTGGACTTGCCGCCCTGGTAGCTCATGCGAATCAGCTTGGCCGGTTCTGCGCTGCCAGCGCTAACCGACAGAAGTGCTCCCATTCCGAGCGCTTTCATGTCTTTTTCTTCAAGTACCTCGATTTCGAGTTCCTTGTGTGTCTTGCCCAGCGCCTTGGCCTGATTGGCCAGGTAGGTAGGGGTGCAGACATTGCCGGGCAGGTTACCCAGTGTCCGCGTCAGGTCAATGCCGTCGCTGATGGCCTGGGCGTGAGTCACTGCTCGCTTGAGCTGCTCGGCATCGGCCTTGTCAGCCGACCACACCTGGCACTTCTTCAGGCGCGGTTTAGTGGCTTTCTGGCTTTTGAACTGGTCAAACTGATACAGGCTCTCGCGGAGGGTTTCCAGCATCAAGCGGGTTCGCGAGTACAGATCGCGGCCTATCACCGGTAACTCTGCAAGGGTCAGCAGAGCGTCGGTGGCGCCTCCATCCTTCAGAGTGGCAATGACCTTCTGCACCAGCTTGCGGAATTGCCGATCGCTGAGCTCAGCCTCCTTGCCACGGCCCACCAGCAGAATGCGTTGCGCGGTAATGCCCGGCAAACCGAACAGCAGCAGTGTCTGACCGCTCTTGCCAGTGATGTCGCCGTGCTTGATCGCGGCGCTGATCTGGCCGCTGCAGGCGCGGTCGAGTTCGGCAGCGGCGCCATCAAGTGTTGCTCCCTCGCTGATGGCTACCACCAGACAGCCGCTCTTGATGGTTTCCAGTGTGCCGTGCTTGACGTTGAAGTCCATTGGTACTCCCCAAGACAAATGATGTTTATTGACTGATAATACAGCCCGCGAGTCGGACTGCCATGCGCTGTGACCGGAGTTGCGCTTGCAACCAGACTCGATATCCCCTCATTCTGGCTTATTCGTGCGCCTGGGGCCAAGGAAGTTATTGTGATTGTTTTTCGTTATCTAAGTCGTGAAGTCCTGATAACCCTGACCGCCGTCAGTGGGGTGCTGCTGCTTATCATCATGAGCGGCCGCTTCATCAAGTATCTGGCACAGGCGGCTATAGGTCAGCTCGACCCCGGTGTGCTGTTTCTCATCATGGGCTACCGGCTGCCAGGCTTCGTGGTGCTTATTCTTCCGTTAGGCATGTTTCTCGGCATCCTGCTGGCCTATGGGCGAATGTATCTGGATAGCGAAATGACGGTGTTGTCTGCCAATGGGTTCAGTGACCGACGTATTCTCTGGTACACCCAGGGTTCCGCGTTGGTGGTGGCTGCCGTTGTAGCGCTGCTGAGTCTATGGGTAGCGCCGGCGGGGGTTCTGAAGACGCAACAGTTATTGAATGAGCAGGCAGCGATGACTGAATTCGATACGCTGGCCGCCGGACGCTTCCAGTCTCTGGGCAGTGGTCAGCGAGTGACCTATGCCGGAGGGTTGTCGGAAGATCGCACTCAACTGCAGGATCTTTTCATTACCGAGCGCGCTGGCGGCACCGATGATACACAGCTAGGGGTGCTGGTAGCGGAATCTGGACGCCAGCAAATGAATGCTGATGGTAGCCGCTATCTGGTGTTGTATGACGGTTACCGATACGACGGTACGCCCGGGTCGGCCGATTTCCGGGTGATCAGCTATGAAACCTACGGCGTGTTGCTCCCCAAGCCAGAGATTGCTACCGAGGTGACAGATCACGAAGCCATGCCGACATTGGCGCTGTTTGGACAAGCGGATATCGATTTGCAGGCGGAGCTGCAGTGGCGTCTGGCGATACCCTTGCTGGTCTTTGTGGTCGCCTTCTTCGCAGTGCCCCTGTCGAGAGTCAATCCGCGACAAGGTCGCTTTCTGAAGTTGCTGCCGGCTGTGATGCTGTATATGGCCTACCTGGCATTGTTGATCAGCGCTCGTGGCTGGATGGAATCAGGCAAGCTACCGCCGGCCCTGGGCCTTTGGTGGGTGCATGTATTGTTCCTGCTGATAGGTGTTGCGCTCAATCGACAGGCTTTGATGCGCCAGCCAGCGCCTCGGGAGGTCAGCCATGCGCATTCTTGATCGGCATATCGGTTCCACCGTTCTGTTCAGCATTCTGGTTGTGGCGCTGATTGTGCTCGGGCTTGATTTGCTCTTTGCTTTCATCGGTGAGCTGGATGACGTTGAAGGGAGTTACGGTGCACTGGATGCCTTGGTTTATACGCTTTTTACCCTTCCTAGGCGGCTTTACGACATGCTGCCGCTGGCGGCTCTGATCGGCTGCCTGATAGGTCTGGGTACCCTGGCGAGCAACTCCGAACTGACTATCATGCGCGCGGCGGGCATATCGATTCCGCGCATCGTCGCAGCCGTCTTCAAACCACTGGTGCTGGTATTGGTGGCGGGTGTGTTGCTGGGTGAGTACGCAGCACCCTATAGCGAGAACGTCGCCGAGAGCCGCCGCGCCATAGCCCAGGGAACGGAGCAGGCTTTCAAGTCGCGGGGTTTCTGGCACCGCGAAGGGAACGATTTTCTACACATCAATGCAGTGCAGCCCGATGGCGCATTGCGGGGTATTACCCGCTATCGTTTCGATGAAGAGCGTCAGTTGCTGGAAGCCAGTTTTGCCAGTCGAGCCGTTGTCGAGGATGGCACCTGGTTGATGGCGGACGTGCAGACCACGCGCTTTCCTGCACCTGATCGAAGTGAGGTGGTTACCAGCGAGCAAGAGCGCTGGAATGTGCTGCTGTCGGCGGAGCTGCTGAGAGTAGTGGTGCTTGATCCTGATGTGCTATCCCTTTCCGGGATCTGGCATTACCAGAGTTATCTGGCTGAGCAGGATCTGAGTAATGCACAGTACCGTCTGGCTTTCTGGAAAAAACTGCTGCAGCCCCTGGCTACCCTGGCCCTGGTATTTGTCGCAATTTCCTTCGTGTTCGGGCCTTTGCGCTCGGTTACCTTGGGACAGCGGGTATTTACCGGGGTGCTGGTCGGGTTCAGCTTCCGCATAATCCAGGACCTGCTCGGACCTTCGAGCCTGGTGTTCGGATTCTCACCCCTGGTGGCGGTCCTGGCTCCGATTCTGCTGCTTTTCGTGCTGGGTGGAATACTTCTGAAGCGGGCTGGTTAGTCGCCTGTCTGCTCAGGCGCACTTACTTCTTGAATGTGCCCTTGGGCAGGGTGACCAGTTCGGTGCCCGAGGCCATATCATGCCAGGTACGGGATTGCGGGTCCCATATCGACCAGAGAAACCCTAACCCCACACAGAGCCAGGCAACCTGCGCGACCAAGAAGCGTATTACTGCCTGACGCCGAGTAATAGACAGGCCTCCGGGCTGCTGGACCCTTATGCGCCAGACCTGCATACCCAGGGTTTGCCCCTTGAGCGTCCAGAAACTCAGATAAAACAGCAGGCTCACGCCGAATATGATGAGCGTCAGCAGGTAGTCACCGATAAATCCACCGGCCTCTGCCTGTTGTTGCGCGACCTGCTCGCCCGTAAAGAAAATATGTATCCCCAGGTAGGCAAAGGTGACGACCATCCAGGCAGCGATCAGCAAAAACAGATCATAGCCGGCGACCATCAGTCGTCGACCCAGGGAAGTAGCCGGAAAGACGCCGGCGGGATCAAGTTGTCGAGTGGGCATCAGGGCTCCGCAGCTTCTTGTGGCAAACGGCGCTTAACGCCGGATCAGTGGGGATGAGTCAAACGTGACCGCAGCGAGGCCATGATCGCACAACGCACGTATATTGGCGTGGTCATGGCCATCCGGGCTTGCCAGAACCGATTGATAATGTTCAGCAAAGCACTGCAGTGTTTGCAGGTCGTTTAGACCAAGATCCAGTGCCATAGCCAGTACCTTGCAAGAGCCCTGATTCTCTCCTGCGTTATTGCGGACCGGGCCATTGTCGAAGCCGCTGGGTTGATACAGGTAGTAGCTGTCAATAAAGCTGAGTGTGTCGGCGAAGCAATGACCTGGGGTTCCGAGCAGATCGAGCAGTTCTTGCGGTTTCACGGTTTGTCGGCCCCGCTTTGGGTTTTGGCAAAGGCAGCCTGCTGCGCCGGACTTGCTTCCTTCTGGTAGCGGGACTTCCATTCAGCATAGGGCATGCCGTAGATGGCTTCCCTGGCCTGGTCCATGCTCAGTTCGATGTCCATGTCATCGGCTGCCGCCTTGTACCACTTTGATAAACAGTTGCGGCAGAAACCGGCCAGTGTCATCAGCTCAATGTTCTGAACATCCTTGCGGCTGTTCAGATGGGCTAGCAGATCACGAAATGCTGCAGCTTCCAGTTCGATTCGCTCTTGCTTGGTCATGCTCTGCTCCGCGTGTTTAAACGGCAATTGGATGCTGGCTCGGATCATACTGACACCTCGCACCGGCAGCAATCATTCGCCAGTCAGGCGTCCCGTTGGGCGCTTAACGTAATCGAGACGGACTCGGCGAAGCGCAATGCGTGGGGCTTGTCGACTTCAACCTCGGCGTATCTCACCTTTGCATGCGCCATCACCAGGTCAAGAATCTCCTGGGTGAGGCGTTCAAGGAGAGCAAAGCGGTTTTCCTCGACATGCCTTATGACGGCTTTGGTAATGGTGCGGTAGTTGAGGGCCTGGTCAATCTCGTTGACCTCCACGGCCTCGGCCGCCGGATAAAGAATGGTCAGATTGATGACCACGTCCTGACGATTGAGGATCTCTTCTTCCTTGATACCAATGTAAGTGCGCAGGCGCAGATCCTTGACCCGGATACGCGCCATGCCTGGTGTCAGCTTGCTCATGCTCATCGTCCGATCAGTTGCAGAAATTCCTGCCGGGTGTTGAATGATTCGCGGAAGGCGCCGAGCATCACTGAGCTATGCATGGAAGAATTCTGCTTTTCCACGCCACGCATCATCATGCACATGTGCTTGGCCTCGATCACTACTGCCACGCCCTTGGCGTTGGTCACCGACTGCAGGGCTTCGGCAATCTCCCTGGTGAGGTTTTCCTGAATCTGCAGGCGTCGAGCATACATGTCGACGATTCGAGCAACCTTGGAGAGACCGATGACCTTGCCAGTCGGGATGTAGGCAACATGGGCCTTGCCGATAAATGGCAGCAGGTGGTGCTCACACAGAGAATAGAGCTCGATATCCTTGACGATCACCATCTCGTCGTTGGTTGAGGCGAACAGCGCGCCGTTGACTATTTCTTCAAGCGACTGATCATACCCCCGGCACAGGAACTGCATTGCCTTTGCGGCACGCTGTGGTGTGCCTTTGAGCCCATCTCGCTCGGGATCTTCGCCCAGGTTGGCGATAATGTCATGGTAATTGCGGGTGAGGTTTTCTAGGCTCATCTGAGGAGTCTCTTCGGGGTCATTTCAGGTGTCTGCCGCCGTTCAGGGTCAGGCTGGTACCTGTTATATAGGTGTTATCCATCAGATAGCGGATGGATTGGTAAACTACCTCCGGTCCGGGCTCGATGCCCAGCGCCGATTTTGCCAGGGTCTTGCGGCGGTATTCTTCGTCATCGTCGGTGTTGAACATGATCAGGGCGGGGGCTACCGAGTTAACCTTGACGCCTGGTGCCAGTTGGGCAGCGAAAGATAGCGTGAGGTTTTCAAGGGCCGCCTTGCTGGCGCAGTAAGCCATATGTTTCTTGCTGCCGCGCTGGGCTACGTGATCGGTCAGGTGGATGATATCTGTAACCTGGTGAGGGTCCAGCAGGACTTCAGCTGCTCTGTTGATCAGGAAAGGCGCCTGTACATGCACCATGAACATCTGACTCATGGCCTCTGCGCCCTGATGGTCGTCCAGCCAGAGCGACGCATTATGGATGATTGCTCTTAGCGTGGGGGCCTGCTGCCGCAAACGTATCAAGAAATCCTCAATACCTGCGATCGTTGAAAAATCCGCAAGCATGACGTCGATTCCGCTCAGCGGCTGGTCCCGCCATTCGGGCCTCAGGGTGCGGCAGGTTATGATCACCCTGTAGCCATCTTCAACCAGGCGTCTGGCGCAGTGCAATCCTACACGCTGTGCTCCCCCGGTAATCAGAATGGTTTTGCTGACCGTCATGTGCTTCTCTTGTTCAGGGTTAGGATTCGGTCGCTCGGTCCGGGGGTAAAGCGGCAACGGACCGAGCGACCAAATCCTCGACTAAAGTTATACGAGATTAGATATCTGTACAGTATATTAGTATTGCTATTTGCTTCTTGTACAGTACAAGTCGGATAAATAGCCGCTTCCGTATGCTCAGATCAGGAAAACCAAATGAATCTCAAACAACTCGGCGCCGCCCATCAAGCTGGTGAAGTACTGGACATCAATATTATCACGCATAGCGGCCTGAATCGTTACGCAGTGCGAGTGGTCACTAGGGGCGCAGGAACAGCTATGGTAGCCAGTAGCGGTCGCAGACCGAAGTACTGGCTATCGCTGGCAAAACTGCAAAGCTCGCTGCGTCGACTTGGCATCGTGCCACCTGTATTACAGGTAACCGTTGCGCAGGATGAGGTGATCGGACGTTAATCGTGCTTTTTCCCCGGAGAACATCGGTCGCTATCGCAGGTGGCAGCAGCATCGGAACCCGGCATTGGTACGATGCGGGCGAGTGCCGGGCGAAGACGGCAGAATTGTCGGTATGCCCACTGCCAGAACGGGCGTGCCCACGACCACCTGAGAGGTACAACCAGCCAGCCCAGTCCTACTGACTTGTAGCTCCAGTAAGTGGCGTCTATGCCCGTAACCAGTTGGCCGTCGTTGAATTGCGCATGCAGACAGTCGAGCATGTTCGCCCGTGTAAGTCCTGGCAAAGGCTCGACGGAAGGTTCCGCTATATCCACCAGTTCTAGTCTGCCCTGGCCATTACGTTTTTCGAACATGCGTATCTCGCGCAGACACAGGGGGCATTCCCCGTCATAAAACAACGTGAGAGGCCACTCGGGGTTGTTGATTTGCACGTGATTGCTCCGTTTTGCGGAAGAGTGCGGATGTACAGGCTTTTGCTGTTGCGCAAGTTCTGTACAATAGAGCTGCAATCTAACGGGCCGGATGCGGTTTCCGCAAACGTAAACGGCCGTGATACCGACTTCCTCTGTAAACAGATATGACCAAAACCAACGACCCGATTTATGCAGCCCTTGATGCGGAACTGGAGGGCGAAGATCTTTATCCGATACGTGAAGTATCGCGCCTGACGGGTGTGAATCCGGTTACGCTTCGCGCCTGGGAGCGCCGCTACGGGTTATTGGTTCCCCATCGGACCGATAGTGGTCACCGGTTGTATTCCATGGCCGACATTGAGCGTGTGCGCAAGGTTACTGCCTGGATTGATCGCGGTGTGGCGGTAAGCAAGGTTGCTTCGATTATTGACCGTGAAGTGGCCGCCAGCCAAACCTCTGCCGTCGAACATGATTCAGCGAATGCCGATGATTCAGCCGGATTGAGGGAATGGCAGGCGAAGTTGGTTGACGCTGTGAACAGCGTCAATCTGGCTCGACTCGATGGTGTCTACGGCCAGGTCCACTCCAGCTTTCCGGTTGCGACTGTTTTGCGCGACATCGTGTTGCCGGTGTGGCAATTGTTTCGTGATAAAGCCGGCCCAAATGGGGTTTCCGGCCAGTGGTCATTCATGGATGCGTTTATGCGTGGCCGTTTGTTTCAGCGCATTGGTTATCTGCGGCCAGCCTTGCCCACCGTATTGCTGGCGGCCCTGCCCGGCAGTGGCGAGGAGTTCGAGGTTCTAGTCAATGCGGCCCTTGCTGCTGAAGCTGACGCGAATGTGACCCTGGTTCCGGATGTCTCTTCGTATGCGGAGTTGGCCGCAATGGTCGAGCAATCGGGCTGCGACTTATTGCTGCTTTACGGTAACAACGCTCTGGACGCAGACGCCCTCAGCAGGGGACTGCCTCGACTGGAGCAGTCAATTACCTGTCAGGTTGCAGTGACTGGCCCCCTTTGTGAAGTCCAGCCTGTTGAGTTGGAGAGGGCGGGAATAACGGTGCTTGCAGTCCACGGGCAAGAAATGGTTACCCAGGTACGCAACTTGTTGGCGGGGCGCCTGGATACGCCGCACAGTTAACTTAAGGTTCTGGAATATCTGGTTACGCTAGCAGCTGTACAAGAAGGCTATTCTTGTATAGCTTATGTACATGCCTTGCAGCAATGCGAGGATGTTTCTTCAAAGCTGCGCACTCCGGTAGCCATCTTCCCCTTTTGGGCTACCGGGGTTTTTTAAACGAGCTGAACAGGATTCGATATCCCTGCAACGGCTACTTCAAACGGGCGCGAAGCTCAGCTACCTCTTTTTCCAGCACGGCCACCCTCTTTTCAGCCTCAACCTGTTCGGTTACATCCTTCTGGATACCAATGTAGTAGGTCAACTGGTCAGCCTGGTTGTAAACAGGAGTGATTGATAGCTCGTTCCAGAACTGTGTTCCATCCTTGCGATAGTTACGCAGAATCTGGCGGGAAGGCTCCCCGTTTTTTACCGCGTCGCGTATGGCGCGCAGACCATCCTGATCGCGGTCTTCCTTCTGCAGGAACCGGCAATCCTGATAGAGGATCTCATCGGTCTCGTATCCGGTCAGGCGCTCGAAAGCCTTGTTGACGTAAATCAGGATGTTGTCATCGCCTTCCTGCTCGGCAACCACAATTCCATCATTGGACGCATCAACCACGAGCTGCAGTAGTTTGGCATTGATCATTGCAACAGCGTTCTCCGTATGTGTGTTCACATTCTATAGCAACATCTGGCGCTGTCCACAGCACCGATGGGCAAAGAGTGGGGCATAATGTGCGCTTTTGCACCGTCAACGTGGAGGTGAACATGCGACTGGCTGTACTGAGTGGTTCGGTTTACGGCACCGCTGATCTTGTTGCGGATGAGGCTGTGTTGAGGTGTCGCGACGCTGGTCTGGATGTGTCGAGAATCCAGCCGGCGACTGTGGATGCTCTGCTTGATGCGGCTCCGGATATTATCCTGGGCTGCGTTTCAACCACTGGCATGGGGGAGTTGCCGGACTCGTTCGTACCCTTTTTTATTGAGCTGCAAGATCGCTTTCCATTGCTGACCGGCAAGCGCTTCGCTGTCATCGGTCTGGGGGATTCGGCTTACGGGGATACATTCTGTCAGGGGGGCGAGCAGTTGCGAGAGCTGCTTGTTGAGTTGCAGGCGGTAGAAGCGTTGCCGATGTTGCGTCTGGATGCGAGCGAGACAGTATCCCCCGAGCTGGATGCCGAGCCCTGGCTGGACCAGCTTATCGAGTCGATAAAGCCTCGGGCCTAGATCTCTGAGGCCACCTCTCCACGGGCCAGGCTTGCCAGTGCTGCTTCGTCCAGGATTACGATCTGGCCGTAATGGATGCGCAGCCAGCCGGCCTGTTCCAAGCGTTTAAGCAGCTTGTTGATGCTTTGCCGGGAGCTATTGAGCATCAGTCCCAGGGATTCCTGTGACAACTGGATGGTGGCCTGGTTGGTTCCCTGGTCGGTCTGCTCGTAATTGTGTGCATGCATCAGTAGTCGTTTTGCCAATCGCGAGGACAGCGGCAGAAGTGCGCTGTCTTCCAGCATCGCGAACGACAGCCGAATGCGTCGGCAAAGCAACTGCATGAAATGCGGATACAGCTCCGGTCGTCGATCAAGGAGGTCCTGAAACCCCCGGCGTGGAATCATTATCAGCTCGGTAAGTCCGTTGGCGTGGGCGTCATGTGTCCGTGGCAAACCGTCGAACAATGAGATTTCACCGAACCAGCTACCCGGACTCAGCACGGTCAGCACGGCTTCGCGCCCATCCAGCCCGGTGCTGCTAACCTTAATGGTACCGCTGACCACACCATAGAGGCCGTCTGCGGGATCATCCTTGGCATGCAGCAGCTGTCCGTCGTCAAGTCGAAGCAAGCGAGCCAGCGCAGCCATATCGTCCAGGGAATCACGCGGGAGATCGCGTAGCCACCGATTACGCAGCAACAGGTCGCGGAACACTGCAGCGTCGGGTGCCGGGGACACTGTAAAGTGCTTGACAGTCCTTCTCTCTGTCACGCCTTACACTCCTTGTTATTGATTTGCCCAATTATGCCGCAAGTTGTCTCCTGTGTGCGTAGCCCAAACCCAACAGAACGAGGATTGACACGATGAATGCAATACAACCCCTTCCGGTCGTGGACGTGAAAGATCAGGTCAGTGCCGACGAGTGGCAGACCCGTGTTGATCTGGCGGCCTGCTATCGGTTGATCGCAATGTACGGCTGGGACGACGTGGTCTTTACCCATGTGTCGGCAAAGATCCCCGGAACCGAGCATTTCCTGATAAATCCCTACGGCCTGATGTTCGAGGAAATGACCGCATCCAATCTGGTCAAGATCGATCTGCAGGGCAACAAGTTGATGGACACGCCCTACGACATCAATCCGGCCGGCTTTACCATACACAGTGCGGTGCATGAAGTACGCCACGACGCCGCCTGTGTATTGCATACACACACCGCCGCGGGCGTCGGTGTTTCTGCACAAAAGGAAGGCATCCTGCCAATTTCCCAGCAATCTATCTTTGTGCTTAGCAACCTGTCATATCACGATTATGAGGGTGTGGCCTTGAACGACGAAGAGAAGGCCCGTCTGCAGGCTGATCTGGGCAAGACCAATGCCATGGTACTTCGCAATCATGGTCTGATGACCTGTGGCAAGTCGGTGGCCGAAGCATTTCTGGGCATGTACACGCTGCAGCGTTGCTGTGAAATACAGATTGCTGCCCAGGCAGGGAGCGGCGAGCTGATCACCATACCGCAGGCTATTCTCGATGGCGCGAAGGAAAGTATGCGCAAGGTAACCCGGGGCGCTGGTGGCAACATTGCCTGGCCTGCGCTGCTGCGTAAACTGCAGCGCGTGAACCCCGGTTTCGATCACTGATTGGTGCGCACCGCTGTTGGGATCCCCCTGGATGAATGGGTAGCCAGGGGGAGCGAACTTGAGTACCGGGGGCAGCGGGTTCGCTACTGGTCGGCCGGAAACGGTGAGCCGTTACTGCTGATCCACGGTTTTCCTTCCGGGTCCTGGGATTGGCATTATCTGTGGAACGAGCTGGCTGCATGCTATCGAGTGATTGCAGTCGATATGATCGGTTTTGGTTTTTCCGCCAAGCCTCGCCATTACGAGTACAGCTTGCTGGACCAGGCCGATCTGCTGCAGGCAGTTCTTGATCACCTTGATGTGGGCGGTTATCACATACTGGCCCACGACTACGGCGACAGCGTCGCCCAGGAGTTGCTGGCACGGGACCGCTCAGGTCCGCGCAAGTTGGGCTCAGTCTGCTTTCTCAATGGCGGGCTCTTTCCGGAAACCCATCACCCGGTATTGATGCAAAAACTGCTCATGAGTCCCCTTGGCTTTCTCATCGGCCGGCTCTACGGCAGGGCTCGTATGGCGCAGACGTTCGGCAACATATTCGGTCCACAAACTCAGCCCGATGAAACCGAGCTGGATGCGTTCTGGCGCATGATCGAATTCAATCAGGGTCGGGCCGTCATGCATCTGCTGATTCGCTATATAGCCGAGCGCAAGGTGCAGCGCGAGCGCTGGTTGCAGGCTATGCAGCATAGTCATGTGCCGTTGCGGTTGATCGACGGAGCGGTAGATCCTGTCTCGGGAAAGCACATGGCCGAACGTTACCGGGAGTTGATTCCGGCTGCTGATGTGGTGTTGCTGGAGAGCATTGGCCACTATCCCCAGGTAGAAGCGCCAGAGCAGGTTTTGGCACATTACCTGGTATTCCGCCATTTACCCGTTAAGGCTGAATGCGCTGCAGGTCCCGCCACTGCCGCGGTCTAGGGTCGAGCTGCAGGGCTGGGCATTTCTCAGCGCCGCTCGTCGCGGAGGAATACAAGCTTGTCCGCGGTCGAACTGGCGGTATCAAAGTAATAGCCGTCCAGGTCGAAAGCTTTCAGTTGTTCAGGGTCCTTCAAGCGCTCCTTGATCACGTAGCGAGCCATCAGGCCGCGCGCCTTCTTCGCGTAGAAGCTGATGATCTTGTACTCGCCATTTTTCTGATCCTTGAAAACGGTATCGATCACCCGCGCCTTTAACTGCTTGGGTTTGACCGCTCCAAAGTACTCTTGAGAGGCCAGGTTCAAAAGCACGTCGTCTCCCTGCTTTTTCAGGTCCTCGTTCAGCCACTCACTGATGTGCTCACCCCAGAAGCTGTAAAGGTCCTTGCCGCGCGCATTCTCCAGTTTGGTGCCCATTTCCAGCCGGTAGGGTTGCATCAGATCCAGCGGGCGCAGGATGCCGTAGAGCCCGGAAAGCATGCGCAGATGTTGTTGGGCGAAATCAAAGTCTTCCTCGGAGAAATCCTCGGCAGCCAGGCCGGTGTAGACGTCACCCTTGAATGCAAGCAGTGCCTGTTTGCTGTTTTCCTTGGTGAACTGGTCACTCCAGCTGCCATAACGAGCCACGTTGAGACTGGCGAGCTTGTCGGAAAGAGACATCAGCTTGGCAATGTCCTGCGGTGACTTCTCCTGGAGAATATCGATCAGCTCGCGGCTGTATTCCAAAAAACGCGGTTTGCTGTGGGTGCTGGTAACCGGGGGTGTTTCGTAATCAAGGGTTTTGGCAGGCGAAATAACCAACAGCATATAAACCTCCATATCGGACTGATGGATATTATGCCGGATTGATTGGGGGCGTGCTCTGTATTGGGCTGATAGGCGTGGTTTATAGGGGCAATCTGCAGGCTTCAAAGGATGTGTGTAGAGCGAAAGCTACTGGTTTCTCTGGGCCTTGACTCGACCCAGGGAAACCAGAAAGAGCTCTCTTGCTGCTGTTAAAGGTGCGTTTCCGCATACTCGGCCAGTACCGAACGGGGAACACCCTGTAGATGGATATGCACACCGTGGGGAAAATCCTTGAAGCACTCGGTGAGGTAGGTCAGGCCAGAGCTTGTTGCATTGAGGTATGGGGTATCGATCTGCGCGAGGTTGCCCAGACAAACCACCTTGGAGCCGGCTCCCGCTCGGGTGATGATGGTCTTGATCTGGTGTGGAGTGAGATTCTGACTTTCGTCGATCAGAATAAAGCTCTGCTGAAAGCTTCGCCCTCGAATGTAGTTCAGTGACTTGAATTGCAGTGGAACGCGATCGAGTATGTATTCCACGCTGCCGTGGGTACTTTCATCGTCCATATGCAGCGCTTCGAGGTTGTCGGTAATCGCGCCCAGCCAGGGTTCCATTTTTTCTGCTTCGGTCCCTGGCAGAAAACCAATATCTTCATCCAGTCCCTGGGTACTTCGGGTGGCGATGATGCGTCGATAGGTTTTACTGACCATCGTCTGCTCTATGGCTGCGGCCAGCGCCAGGATGGTTTTGCCCGAGCCAGCGGCCCCGGTCAGGTTGACCAGATGGATGTCCGGATCGAGCAGGGCATACATGGCCAGAGCCTGGAAGATATCCCTTGGATGCAGCCCCCATGCCTCCTGATGCAGAAGCGGCTCCTGGTGTAGATCACGCAGCACTACCCGGTCTCCATCGATGGCGGACACCCAACCGATAAATCCTTGTCCGTCAATGATGAAGTCGTTGATGTGCAGTCCCGGCATTTTCGCCATTAACTGGACTTCATGGACCGTTTTGCCCAGGCGCTGGTGAGTTTCCACGCGGTTGACTGTATCCCAGAATGAACCCGCTACCTCGTGGTAACCGCGTGCCAGCAGCGCAATATCGTCGACCAGTTGATCAGTATGATAATCCTCCGCATCAATGCCACAGCCACGTGCCTTGAGTCGCATATTGATGTCCTTGGATACCAGTGCAACACGGACATCGGGATGACGACTCTGCAAGTGGCAGAGCTGGTTGATGATCTTGTTATCGTTCAAGTCGTTGGGCAGGCAATGGGCGGGGATGATATTGCGGTCCATGAGAATCGCCAGACTGCCATTGTTACCCAATTTGCCACGCTGAATAGGCACCCCTTCTTCAACCAGCTCTGGCGGTGCGTCGGCAAGCGTGAGATCGATCAGGCGAATGGCCTGCCGACAATCTGCTGCAATACTGGTTTTTCCGGATTTGAGCTTGTCGAGTTCTTCCAGAACAGTCATGGGTATGATGACGTGGTGTTCTTCGAAGTTGAGGATGGCGTTTGGATCGTGGATCAGGACGTTGGTATCGAGGACGTAGAAGGTGTGTCGGGTTGGTCCGCACGCTTCCATAAGCTGGCACCTCGCAGGAGCGGTATATCCGTAACTGTATCAGTCGCCTGTGGCAGCGTCTGGCAGTCCGCAGGACCGGCTCAATCGGTCTGCAGGTATCAAGGGATCACCTGCAGAAATCGGCCGGTTAAGAAATTTATAGCGCACTTGGGATGACATTCACAAGCGTGGAAACGGCAATTTGGGAATATTTTGCGAATAGACCAACGGGCATATTCAGGGGCCGGAAAAACCCGTTATATTGATAGGCCGTGCTGCAGGGTAGGGTGGTCGAAGCCGGTATCAAAGCGAGTATGACACCGCCAATACCAGCTCCGAATCAGTTAGAGAGTCAGGGAGCTTTCAGGGAATTCGCTACGAAATTTCCGCTCGCTGCTGGCCTTGAGCTTGGTGCCACGATCTATTTCCCGCTGGCCTTTCTGCAGCTCCTTGCGTGAATCGCGCAGCTCTTTTTCCGCCTGGCGGATGTCTTTCCTGGCTTCCTCCACACGCTCTTCGCCCGTCACGATCAGCCTGGTGCCTTCCTCCCAGTCCTTGGCCAGATTCTGCTTGATCGCCACTTCGGCGCCCTGTACCGCAGCATGGTCGCGCATCATGTCGGCCGCTGTAGGCTGATTTTTGGCGCAGCCGGCCCCCACGAGGACAATGCTGCTTAGAGCAAGAATATTTGAAACTCGGTTTTTCAGCATGGGTAACTCCTGTCGGGGCTCGTCACGTGACGGGACGCAAAGCGATCGACACCTTGCTCCAACTGCATTGCAGTCGCCTGAATTGAGGCAGGAACCCTAATGGCTGAGATACCTGGCTGCAAGGCGCAGCCAGGATTGGAGAGGGTTTTTTAGCTACCGAATGTTGCCTGGTCTATCGGCGGCGTTGCCGATCACCACCGCTTGCGCGCTTGCGATTGGCGGCTGCAGCCGCAGCCTGCTCCGCCTCATTCGCGTCGCTTGCGGCTCTTTCGGCATCCGTCTGATTGCGGGCCGGGACCTTCTGCAGCATGTGGGTTTCAGGGGGAATACAGACCAGCTTGTTGCCCAGCAACTCCTCGATTGGCTGGATCTGGAAGGCATCATCCTCGCAGGCAAAACTGATGGAGGTGCCCTTGGCGCCGGCCCGACCTGTGCGGCCGATACGGTGGATGTAATCCTCGGCATCATCTGGCAGGGTGTAATTGATCACGTGACTGATGCCGTCAACGTGAATGCCGCGGCCGGCCACATCGGTGGCGACCAGCACACGGAGGCTGCCATCGCGGAAGCTATCCAGAGTACGCACCCGCTTGTTCTGCGGGACATCCCCCGACAGTTGTGCAGCGTTGATGCCATCGCGCACCAGGCGCTCCTGGATGCGCCTGACCTGGTCCTTGCGGTTGGCAAAGATCATCACCCGGCTGAGGTTTAACTGGGTGATCAGGTTGTAGAGCAGCGTGTACTTGTCGTCACTGCTGACCGCGTAGACCTGTTGGTCGACATTGGCCGAGGCGGCGCGCTCGGGTTCGATCTCGACGATAGCCGGGTCCTGAGTCCATTGCTTGGACAGGTTCATGACGTCGTCGCTGAAGGTGGCTGAAAACAGCAGCGTCTGACGGTCACCCTTGCGCGGAGTCTGGCGGATTATCTGACGCACCTGGGGAATAAAGCCCATATCCAGCATGCGGTCGGCCTCATCGAGGATCAGCACTTCGATCAGATCCAGATGCACCTCACCACGGTTGCAGAAATCCAGCAGCCGGCCGGGGGTGGCCACCAGGATATCGCAATGGCGTTTTTCCAGCTGCTTGATCTGTTTGTCCAGGTCCATCCCGCCGACAAAGGACATGACATTCAGGCCGCAGAATCGGGTCAGGCCGATCGCGTCATTGGCGATCTGCATCACCAGTTCTCGAGTCGGAGCAATGATCAGCGCCCGTGGCTCGCCCATGAAGCGCTCATCCGGTGGTGGCGTTTCCAGCAGCTGGGTAATAGTCGAAATCAGGAAAGCTGCAGTTTTGCCGGTACCGGTCTGGGCGCGCCCGATTGCATCTTGTCCCTTGAGCGTATTGCCCAGAACCTGGGCCTGGATCGGTGTGCAGTAGCTGAAGCCCTGGGCCTGAATGGCCTGCATAAGACTGTCGGGAAGAGGGAAGTCGTGGAAGCGGGTCTTGCCTTCTGCGGGTTCGACGGCAAATTCTGACAGGGACCATGGCTTTTCTTGCGGTTTTGTTTCGGGTCTACTCTCGGCCCTTGGGGGTGTTGGTTTCTGGGGCGACGTGCCCCGTGGCGGCCTGGATTCCTTGCGTGCCTGGTTGGCTGAAGGCTGGCGTGACCGTGAACCACTCTCTTCCGGCTTTGGTTTTGCGCCAGTGTGGCTATTGGCAGTGGTGCTGGAATCTTCGCGGAAGGGTTGCTGGTTTTTATCGACGGGGGCATCTGCGGCCCCAAACAGCTTTTTCAGTGCTTTCAGCACAGGCATCTCTCTACATGGCGTTTGAATGATCACCGGCCAGTGTAAAGCACGGGGGAGTTTTCGCGAAGCCCCGGCAGGTCGTTTTTTGACCAATATCTGCCGGGGCGCAAAAGCTGATTATCAGAAGCTCAGGCGCTGCCGCAACCAGGTATTGATGTCGGAGATCTCCTGCGGGCAGACTTCATGGCCCATGTTGTAATCGTGCCATTGCGGCCGATGCCCGGCTTTTTCTACAAGATCGTGGGCCAGCCGACCCATGGCGTGGGGGACCATCGCATCCTGACGACCGTGGGCAAAGAACATGTCGAGCTTCTTGTCTGTCTCGCCGAGCAGGTCCTCGATTGTCGGGCCATAGGTAGAAAGTGCCATGACGCCGGCGAGTGCCAGTCCCGACTGCAGTGCCGAGTGCAGAACCACCGCGCCGCCCTGGGAAAATCCGGCAAGGATGATGCGTTCGATCTTGATGCCCTTGGCGACTTGCTCGTCGACAATCGAGCGGACCGTATCGGCCGATTCCTGCAGTTGTTCCTGGCTGATTGCACGTGCCGGAGACATACCGATGATGTCGTACCAGCTAGGCATTGGCATACCGCCGTTGATGGTAACGGGGCGAGTAGGAGCCTGTGGGAAAATGAACCGCAGGCCGTGGCCAGCGGGCAGATTCAGTGCGTCGACGACCGGCACGAAGTCGTAGCGGTCGGCACCCAGTCCATGCAACCAGATAATACAGGCATCAGCCTGACCGGGCGGATCGATAACCAGTGGTGATTGACTCATTAGGTAGCTCCTGTTGCCGCGTCAGGCGCGGGACATGAATTTTCCGGATTCGGTATTGATGCGCACAACTTCACCGGTTTCCAGATATTCGGGTATCTGGATTTCCAGGCCGGTCGCAAAGCGGGCGGTCTTGGTGCGGGCGCTGGCAGAAGAGCCCTTGATCGCCGGGGGTGTTTCCTCGATAGGCATTTCCACCACAGCGGGCAGCTCGACCCCAACCAGATTGCCTTCGACAATCAGCCCGTAGAGCCCGTCGACGCCGTCGTAAATATAGTCGATCTGATCTTCGATCTGCTCGGCGTTGAGCGTGAACTGGGCAAAATCCTCATTATCCATGAAGGTATATCCATCGGCGTCCTGATACAGGTACTGGATGGCTCGCTTCTGGAAATCGATGGGGGCGAGCATGTCATCGCCGGTCAGGCTCTGATCGAGCTTCTGCTTGGTCTGCACGTGGTTGAAACGCACCTTGTACAGCGTAGTACCGCTGCGTGAGGAGGGGCTTTTCACGTCGATCTGCGACACGATATAGGGTTGACCATTGATCTGCACGATCTGGCCTTTTTTCAGTTCTGCGGCTCTGGGCATGACTCAACACACTCGATAGAGGAAAGGCGGCTATTGTGCTTGCTCGGCCGTGCTCGCTTCAAGCAGGGATCTGTGAGAATCGGTCTGAACCGGTAAGCTCAGACCGTGGGGTTGTCCGGGCCGGCTCCTAACGCCGACTCGCTGTCCGGGGACTCCGGCTTTGCTTCTTTCCTATTGCTGGACGGTGTGTCGGGGTCGCTTTGCGGCTTCACCGGGTCCGAGTCGGATTGCTGATCAGGTCGCCGGCTCTCGCGCTGGCTGAAAATCAGTTTGTCCAGCCCTGCACTGGTGCGCAGGTTGACATCCAGCTGACGGAAGGCAATTTCGATTCCGTTGGCAGCAAAGAGCCTGTCGATTTCCCGATTGATTTCGTCGATGGCCATATTGCGATCGATCAGTTCGCGCACATGAATCCGAAGTTCATGGTCAAGGGTGCTCTCGTTGTAGGCCAGGAACAATACCAGTGGTTCCGGATCATCCAGCACTCGGGTGTTGTTTCTGGCTGCCTGCAAAAGCAGTTCTCGGGTCTTGGCCAGATCTGATCCGTAGGCCACGCCGACCTTGATGATCACCCGGGTAACGGTGTCCGACAGGGACCAGTTGATCAGGTGGCTGGTAACGAATGTCTTGTTCGGGACGATGATTTCCTTGCGGTCGAAATCGGTAATGGTGGTGGCGCGAATACGGATACGGTTTACCGTGCCGGACAGATCGCCAATGGTTACCACGTCGCCGATGCGGATCGGGCGCTCGAACAGGATGATCAGACCCGAGACGAAGTTGGCGAAGATCTCCTGCAGACCAAACCCCAGTCCCACGCTCAGCGCTGCCACCAGCCACTGCAGCTTGTTCCAGCTGACGCCGAGGGCGGACAGGCCGTAGACCACGCCGACACTGACAATAACGTAGCTGAGCAGGGTTGTGATCGCATAGCTGCTACCCTGGCGCAGGTTCAGCCGCGATAACACCAGTATTTCCAGCAGGCCGGGCAGGTTGCGTGCTAGCGCGATCGTGAGAATCACGATGATCAGGGCCACGAGTACATCCCCGGCACTGATCGGTGCCATCAGCGGGTTGTCCGAGGTGCCTTTGTTGTACTCCCAAAGGGTCACCGATTCGAGATAGGAGGTTGCACTGAGCAGGTCCGCCCAGGTCAGATAGACCAGAACTGCGAAGACGATGGTCAGGATCAGCCGCGCCAGGCGCAGGGACTGCTGGTTGATCTGGCGAATATCCATCTCCGGGATCTCCACCCCCATTTCCGCATCCTGGGTCTCACGGGCAGGTGCTGCCTGGCGCTTGTTCAGCGCGCGCTGATAGGCCAGACGGCGTCCGGCAACGTTCAAGTTGCGTGAGACCGTACCCTGGGCCACCATCCAGCCGGCAATCAGATAAAGGGTTATGAAAAAGCGATCGGCCAGTCGTATGGCGGTGTAGTGATAGCCCCAGAACGACATGCCTGCCAGCGCCAGCGGCGCCAGTACCAGCAATAGTGTGGCGCCAATGTGCAGCAATCTCGAGTGGTACAGCGGTTCGGTTTTCCACATGACCCGCCCCAGCAGCAGGCTTAGCAGCAGCATGCCGATCAGCATGGTGGCTCGACCGATCACGTCATCGCCCAGGTGCGCGGGGTTGGCAGTATCAAGGGCAATGACCAGTACCAGGGGCAGCAGCACCCAGGCGCCGTTGCGGATCAGGTGGTGGAGCCGGGTGACCAGCTCGCTCTCCCAGCGAAAGTGACGTACGGCAATGCCATTGGGTTCCAGCACCCGGTAGAGGAAGTGCAGTACGAACCAGGCAATGGCCAGCTTCAGCAGCGCTGCGCCCAGGGCAGGGAGGGGCGTGGGGTCGCCAGCCAGCAGCAGGACACCGAAGCCACAGAAAATGATCGGCATCGGTAGCACGATAAGCGCGGTCAGCCCCAGTGCCTTGGGGGTATGCCGGCTGCTGTCGTGGCGGAAATGGCCAACATCGGCGTTGATGTCGCGCAGCTGGGCGCGCCAGCGACGCCGGCGCCAGGCATAGACGGCCAACAGGATGACCAGCAGGGCGGGACCGGGCCAGCGAGCGCCGATGGTCGCCGCCAGTGTGCGCATCCTTTCGGGCAGTTTCAGGTCTTCGAACCGCGTCTGTATCTGGACCGGCAGGGCGAGTACCCAGGCCTTGTCGATCGGGCGGCTGCTGGCGACCCAGAACAGCTGATCGTCGATAGTGCGGCGTAATTGGCTGCTGAGTTGCTGCAGCTGCCGCTGGTTGATCTGTAATGTGATCGCCAGGCTCAACAGGGTGCTGATGTTGTTGCTCAGTTGTTCGGTCAGAAGCGTTCGGCTGGCAATGACCTTGCGAATATCATCGCCCAGCAGTTCGCGCTGATCCGGTGGTAGCGGCGCCAGCAGTTGTGCCAGATAGGCCTCGGGATCGGCTAGCTGTTCACGCAGCTGGTTGAGCTCGAATTCGCGCAGACGCAGATCTGCCACGCGGTCGGCGATGCGAGTATCCAGGCGCACAGAGGGCAGGGCCTGCTTTTGCTGATGCAGGATGCGTGAGAGCAGGGTGCTGCCTTCGAGCACGTCGATCTGTTGTTCCAGGGCGTCTTCGACCTGGGTGGCGCTGTCGATCTGCTGTTTGGTGATGATGTTCTTGCGCGTCAGTTCGCCCATTTCGCTGGTGGCCGCGAGCAACTCTTCGCTGAGCCGCCGGTTAAGGCTGCCCTGGGTCTTGAGGAGTTCGTGGTTGCTGGCGCCCTGTAATGCCTCTGCCGTGGTGTCGCTGACAGTCTGCTCGGACTGGCCCAGTCGCTTGTCGTTGATCACGTCCTGGAGTGCCTGCACCTCCTTCTCTATATCGGCAATCTGCAGGCTCATCAGGGTACGGCGATGGCTGGCCAGATCCTGCAGCACGTTGTTGAATGACAGCTGCTGGCGCAAGAGACTGTTGGCGGTCTCCAGGCTGCGTTGTTCGGCTTTCAGCATTGCCTGGCGTGCGGCTTTCTGTGGACTGTCGGCCTGGCGCTGCAGCGCTCGCAGTTGTTCGGCGATGGTCTGGCTGCGGGTCTGGTTGGCAGTCACCTGTGCCTGGGTGCGTTCCGGTCGCGTCTGGGCGGCGATCAGGTCGCTGTTGATAGCAGTCAACTGGTTCTGCCAGTCGAACATGGTGGTGACCTTTTCGGTCAGCCGGGCTTGCAGCACTTCCAGACTCTGGTTCTCGAAATTGTCGCGGATCGCCTCGACAGTGCGCGGCTGGATGCTGTCCGCGCGCTGGCGTACGCGTCTGGCTTCCTCGGGAGCGTTCTTGAGCTGCTCCTGCAACTCGGCCTGCTCCTTCTCCGTCGCTATGGTTTTCTGCAGGAAATCGATAGTGTTCTGATAGAGCTCCTGCAGCTCCTGTTTTTCCGTGTCGGGCATGCTGCTGGCGGCAAGCGCTTCGAGCTTCGTCTGTGCGGCGTCCAGGGTCTCTTCCAGTTCGCTTGCCGCCAGGACGGTGCCAGCGAAGAGCAATTGCGCAAGCAGGACGAAGGACAGCAGGACACGGGAGCGAGGCAGCATGGATGTCTTTCCGATAGGCAATATGGATCAGGGAGCAGCGTAGTCTTACTGTGGGTGCTTGGGAAGGCAGAAACAGAAAAGGCCGCACAGGGGCGGCCTTTTCTGATGCTGGCGGTGTGGCTCAAGTCACACCGCGTCAGGCTGGATTCGGAACCGTCTGTCGGCTCAGAACCAGCTGTCCTGCATTTCCATGCAGGTCACGTCTCGATTGTCGAGAATTTGCAACGCGTGATGGCAGCCGGGGACTTCCCAGGTAAGGAAGAATCGGGCGGCCTGCAACTTGCCCTGGTAGAAATCGGCATCCACTGCCTTGCCCGAATCCAGTCCGCGCTGGGCATGTACTGCCTGCTCCAGCCAGCGCCAGCCGATGACCATGTGGCCAAAGGTATTCAGGTACAGGGCCGAGTTGGCCAGCGCCTGGTTGACCTTGCCCTGCATCATGTCGCCGAGCAATGCCTGGGTCACCTTGCCGAGATGCGCATGAAGCTTTTCAAGTGGCTCGCGCAGTTCGTTCAGCGAGTCGTATTCGCGTGCCTTGCTGCAGGTCTCCTGAATAAGGCTGGAAAGCTGCTTGAGGGCGGCGCCCTTGTTCATTGCTACCTTGCGGCCCAGCAGATCCAGGGACTGGATACCATGGGTGCCCTCATGGATCGGGTTCAGGCGATTGTCGCGGTAGTACTGCTCGACCGGATACTCGCGCGTATAGCCGGCGCCACCGAGAATCTGGATTGCATGTTCGTTGGCCTTGAGACAGAACTCCGACGGCCAGGACTTGACGATCGGCGTGAGCAGATCCAGCAGTTCCAGGGCGGTCTTGCGCTCTTCTTCAGTTTCCAGGGTTTCGGTGTCGTCGAACAGACGGGCAGCATAAAGACCCAGGTCAAAGGCGCCTTCCACATAGGCTTTCTGGGTCAGCAGCAGACGCTTGATGTCAGTGTGCTGGATAATCGACACCTGCGGCGAAGACGGGTCCTTGCCATCGGGCAGACGGCCTTGCGGACGGTCGCGGGCGTACTCCAGCGAATACAGGTAACCGGCGTAGCCGAGCATCACGGCGCCCATGCCCACACCGATACGCGCCTCGTTCATCATCTGGAACATGTAGGACAGACCATTGTGCGGCTTACCTACCAGATAACCAACACACTCGCCTTTCTCACCGAAGTTGAGAGCGGTCGAGGTGGTGCCGCGCCAGCCCATCTTGTGAAACAGACCTGCCAGAGCGACATCGTTGCGCTCTCCGACAGTGCCGTCATCGTTGACCAGGAATTTCGGTACGATGAACAGCGAGATACCTTTAACGCCCGCAGGAGCATCGGGTAGCTTGGCCAGCACCATATGGACTATGTTTTCCGACAGGGGATGATCGCCACCGGAAATGTAAATCTTGTTGCCCTTGAGGCGGTAGCTACCGTCTTCGGCAGGTTCTGCCTTGGTGCGGATGTCCGAGAGCGATGAGCCTGCGTGGGGCTCGGTCAGCGCCATGGTGCCGAAGAACCGGCCGTCGATCATGGGCTGCAAAAAACGCTCTTTCTGTTCATCACTGCCGAAGGCTTCGATCAGATTGGATGCGCCCATGGTCAGCATCGCGTAAGAAGACGTCGCAATGTTGGCTGACTGGAAGTGAGCAAAGCAGGCCTGGGAAAGCAGATTGGGCATCTGCATGCCGCCCTGCTCGAAGGTGCGCGTTGCGTTCAGGAAACCGGCCTCCAGGAAAGCGTCAACGGCTGGCTTCACATCAGGAATCAGCTCGGCCGCACCATCCACGTACTGGGGCTCGTTTTCGTCGTTCTTGCGGTTATGCGGAGCAAAAAACTTGTCTGCAATGGTGCGCGCAGTGTTGATTGCTGCGTCAAAGGTCTCACGATTGTGATCGGCAAAGCGCGGCCGCTGGGTCAGGCCTTCGGCATCCAGCACTTCATAAAGCTCGAAGGCCAGGTTGCGGGAATCAAGTAGGGTATCGGACATGCTCGGTGCCTCTGTAAAAAGTGCGTGCAGTGTATTCAGTCAAAAGGTGACTGAAAACGGCCATTGATATCTCTTATGCCGCCTGATCAGAACCGCCGAAGCAGCGGCTCATCCAGCGCAGCCCGTTGTTCTCGCAACGTCAGTACCTGGTCGGCCCAATAACGCTCGCTGGCGAACCAGGGAAAGTGTTTTGGAAAGGCCGGATCGTCCCAGCGGCGCGCCAACCAGGCACTGTAATGAATCAGACGCAGTGTTCTTAGCGATTCTATCAGAGCCAGCTGGCGTGGATCGAAGTCGTGAAACTCGTTGTAACCTTCTACCAGTTCAGCCAGTTGTGCCTGACGCTGGTTGTGGTCCCCTGACAGCATCATCCACAGGTCCTGAATTGCCGGGCCCTGGCGGCAGTCGTCCATGTCGACCATGTACAGACTTTCATCGCGCCAGAGCAAATTACCGACGTGCAAGTCGCCATGTAACCGTACTGTTTTGAATGGGACGGACTGCATACGCTGGTCGATGACCTGCATCAAATCGTCGGCGACTGAAAAATAGGCTGGGCGAAGATTTTCCGGTACTACTCCGGATTCACGCAGCCAGTGCAAGCTGTCATGTCCGAAGCTCTGCACCGTAAGCGAAGGACGGTGCTCGAAAGGCCGCATTGCCCCGACGGCGTGGAGTCGGCCGACCAGGCGGCCAAGCATTAGCAAGTGATCTGGATTATCGAGCTCGGGCGCCCGCCCGCCAAAACGTTTGAAGAGGCTGAATCGAAAGTCGGCAAATTCGAACAGGGTCCGGCCGTCAACCTGCATTGGAGGTATCACGGGAATATCCCGGTCAGCCAGTTCAAGTGAATAGGCATGTTCCTCAAGAATGGCCCCATCGCTCCAGCGGGCAGGCCGGTAGAACTTGGCGATCAGCGGCTGCACGCCCTCTATGCCGATCTGGAAGACGCGGTTCTCGTAGCTGTTCAGCGTCAGGGTGCGTGCATCGCTGAGAAATCCCAGGGATTCAACCGCATCAAGTACGGTATCGGGTGTCAGCGAAGCGAAGGGATGTTGCGAGTCCATGATTATGCAGCCGGCAAGTATAGGCAGCCATGGTGGCGCTTATGGGGAGAAGCTTCAAGCTGCAAGCGGCAGGTTGGCCGCGACCGCTCAGGGCGTCCTGGCCAGGCACCATATGCTCACACTTGCTGCCCCCGCCTCAATCAACACGCGAGAGGCGGCGTCAGCGGTGGCACCCGTGGTAACCACATCATCTACCAGGGCCAGATGCAGGCCCTGAATTGCTGACGACGGCGTGCTCAGAAAAGCACCTTCCAGATTGCGTCTGCGGTCTTCGGCACTCAATCCCTGCTGGGCCTGTGTATGCCTCACTCGCAAAAGGCTGCGATGACAAAAGGGAATCTGTAGTTGGGCAGCGATCGGTCTTGCCAGCTCCAGTGCCTGGTTGAAGCCGCGTTTGGCCTGTCGCGCCCTATGCAGTGGCATCGGCAGTAGCTTGTCAGGGAAAGACATATCATTTTCATTGTAGTGATAGCGCACCGCCTCTGCGAGCAGACGCGCCATTAGCCTCCCGTAGATCAGCTGGTCGTGGTACTTGAAGGCGGGAATAAGACTATCGATCGGGAATCGATACAGTAGCGGACAGACCACCTGAGCGAAGGCAGGAGTGTTGCGCTGGCATTGACCGCAGAGCTGGTCGTCAAAAGGCAGCGGTAAAGCGCAGCGGCGGCACTGACTGCCGAGCCAGGGCAGGTCGGATCGACACGGGTCGCAGAGGCCGGGCGTGGTCTGGGGGTTGGTGCCCAGGCAAAGCAGGCATTGGCCGGGTTGAGTGTTTTTTAGCCACTTGTAAACCGCGTGAGCGCTCAATGGTTGACAGCCTCCTTGCCATCGTTATCATGCGGTGCTTAGATTCCACTAACGACGTTTTCCGTGCAACTGCCAGGATTGAACCCATGACAGCTTCAGTAACCCGCCACAACTGGACTCCCGCCGAAGTGCTGGCCCTGTTTCGTCAGCCCTTCAACGACCTGTTGTTCCAGGCCCAGACCGTACACCGCCAGCATTTTGATGCCAACCGGGTACAGGTCTCAACGCTGCTGTCGATCAAGACCGGCTCTTGCCCTGAGGATTGCAAGTATTGCCCGCAGTCCGGCCATTACAACACCGGTCTGGAGAAGGAAAAGCTGCTTGAAGTTCAGAAGGTGCTGGATGAAGCAGTCGCCGCCAAGGCAATTGGCGCGACACGCTTCTGCATGGGCGCGGCCTGGAAGCATCCTTCCGAGAAGGACATGCCCTACGTCCTGGAGATGGTAAAAGGTGTACGCAAGCTTGGCCTGGAAACCTGCATGACGTTGGGCAAGCTGACCAAGGAGCAGACAGCGGCACTGGCTGACGCAGGTCTTGACTATTACAACCACAATCTGGACACCTCGCCGGAGTTCTACGGCAAGATTATTACTACCCGTACATTCGGTGATCGCCTGGAGACCCTGTCTTACGTGCGCGATGCGGGGATGAAGATCTGTTCCGGGGGTATTCTGGGCATGGGTGAGTCGCTGGAAGACCGCGCCGGCCTGCTGATCCAGTTGGCCAACCTGCCGGAGCATCCCGAGAGCGTGCCGATCAATATGCTGGTCAAGGTCAAGGGTACGCCGCTGGAAAATGAAGAAGACGTAGACCCCTTCGACTTTATCCGCACCCTGGCTGTTGCGCGCCTCATGATGCCCAAATCCCATGTGCGTCTGTCCGCCGGTCGTGAGCAGATGAATGAGCAGACCCAGTCCCTGGCGTTTTTCGCTGGCGCCAACTCGATATTCTACGGTGACCGCCTGCTGACGACCTCCAACCCGCAGGCAGAGAAAGACATGCGTCTGTTTGATCGCCTGGGCATCAAACCCGAAGAACGCCAGGAACACGATGACGAAGTTCACCAGGCCGCGATCGAACAAGCCCTGGTCGAGCAACGTGATAGCGCGATGTTCGTCAACGCCGCAGGGTGATCGAGAAAAGCGTAAAGCCAGAAGTTGGAAGCTAGAAGCTTATAACCGGAACCGCAGCGCTGCGCCAAGGTTTTGCTTCCAGCTTCCAGCTCAAGTTCTCTTGCCACCTTGCGCCCGTTAACTTCCCCATACCGAGCCTCAACCGTGCCGTTCGACCTATCGTCCCGCCTCGCCGAGCGCCGCGCTGCTCATCTGTATCGCCAGCGCCCATTACTTGAGTCGCCCCAGGGCGTGCGAGTGAGGGTAGACGGGCAGGCGTTACTGGCATTCTGTAGTAATGATTATCTTGGCCTGGCCAATCATCCGGAAGTGATCGATGCCTTCACCCGTGGTGCGCGCCAATGGGGCGTCGGAGGAGGTGCCTCGCATCTGGTGGTCGGCCACAGTGAGCCGCATCACCAGCTTGAGGAAGCGTTGGCCGAGTTTACTGGCCGTCCTCGGGCCCTGCTCATGTCCAGCGGCTACATGGCTAATATCGGAGCAGTGACGGCGCTGGTGGGCAAGGGCGATACCGTGTTGCAGGATCGACTCAACCACGCATCGTTACTGGATGCGGGTCTGCTCAGCGGGGCGCGTTTTTCGCGCTATCTGCACAACGATCCCGCCAGCCTGGCATCCCGACTGGAAAAAGCCGTGGGCAATACCCTGGTCGTGACAGATGGGGTTTTCAGCATGGATGGTGATCTGGCTGATCTGCCTGCCATTTGCGCCGCCGCCCATCCCCGGGACGCCTGGGTCATGGTCGATGATGCCCACGGATTTGGCTGTCTGGGCAAAACCGGCGGTGGCATTGTCGAGCATTTTGGATTGAGCCAGGAGGATGTGCCGGTGCTGATTGGCACGCTGGGGAAGGGGTTTGGTACCGCGGGCGCCTTCATCGCTGGTAGCCAAGACTTGGTGGAAACCTTGATCCAGTTTGCCCGACCCTACATTTACACCACCAGCCAGCCGCCGGCAGTCGCCTGCGCCACGCTGGCCAGTCTGCAAATACTGCGCGACGAGTGCTGGCGCAGGGATCATTTGCAGCGGTTGATTGCGCTTTTCCGTAATGGCATCAAAGGCCTCGGGCTGGAGCTGATGGACAGCCCCAGCCCGATCCAGCCCATTGTGATTGGTAGCAGTGCGCGCGCGCTGGCCTTATCCGCTGCGCTACGTGAGCAAGGAATTCTGGTTACTGCGATTCGGCCGCCCACTGTGCCGCAAGGCACTGCGAGGTTGCGTGTCACCCTTTGCGCCGCCCACAGCGAGGATGATGTGGCGCAATTGATCACCGCCCTGAAGCATGCATTGACCAAACTGCCGGAGCAGACCCATGACTGATATCAGCCTGTTGCCCGGTTGGGCAATGGCGCCGGAAACAATGCAGCCGTTATGTGAGGCATTGCTGGAACGTTTGCCGAGCCGCCATGTTCAGAGCTATCCGCTGCCGTTGATTCAGCTTTCCAGCATGGAGCCGGATCTGGCTGCCATGGCCGAACTTCTGCGACCGGGCGTCCTGGTCGGCTGGTCCCTGGGTGGCATGCTCGCAGTGCAGTTGCATAGACGCTTTCCAGAGCGTTTTCCCGCGGTGGTCACCATTGCCAGTAATGCCTGTTTTGCCGCAAGACCGGACTGGACGACGGCAATGCCCTCGAGCACGTTCAAGCAGTTTTACGCGGACATGCGCAGCGAGCCGGAGAAGACCCTCAAGCGTTTCGCATTACTGGTGACCCAGGGCAGCGAGCAGCGCCGCAGCCTGGGCAAGAGACTGGCATGGGATCAGGCCGATTATGAGCAACGCCTAAATGGTCTGGCGCTGCTGGCGGTACTCGATAATCGTGTGCCCTTATCGCGCAGCACGGCGCCTATGCTGCATTGTTTGGGTGGTAATGATGCGTTGGTGCCCATCGATGCTGCTGTGGCACTGGAACGCCTGGCCGAGACCGCCGTTGCGCAGACACGGGTAGTAGTGCATCCGGACGCCAGCCATGCAATTGTGCTGGAGCAGCCACTCTGGCTTGCCGAGCAGATCGCGGGCTTCCTGGAGAGCGCCGATGTCTGACGCCTCTATAGACAAGCAGCGGGTTGCAGATTCATTCAGTCGCGCAGCCGCTACCTACGATCAGGCGGCAGCTTTTCAGCGCAGTGCCGGGAGTAATCTTCTGGCGCAACTGCCTCCGCAGCTCGAGCCCCTCGATATTGTTGACCTCGGTGCTGGCACCGGTTACTTCACCCGGGCGCTGGCACATCGTTTCGCAGCGCCTGTTGCCGGTCTGGATCTGGCAGAGGGCATGCTACGTTTCGCCCGCCAGTGCAACGGCCCTGAGCATGAACTGCTCTCCAGGCACCCCCGATGGGTAGTAGCCGATGCAGAGGCCCTGCCATTGCGTCCGGCATCCCAGGACCTGATTTTTTCCAGCTTGGCGTTGCAGTGGTGCCCCGACCTTGCGCGAGCTGTTGCAGAGGCCAGGCAAGCGCTGCGTCCGGGTGGTTGCCTGGCTTTCAATACCCTGGTTGAAGGCACACTTTTCGAGCTGCAGCGCGCCTGGCAGGCGGTAGACGGCTTTGTGCACGTTAACCGATTCATGCCCACCGACGAGCTCCACCAGATACTCAACGCCTCCGGTTTTACTCACTGGAGGTGTGAGGTAGAAACCCATGTGCTGCGCTACGCACAGCTCAGTGAGCTGACCCGCGAGCTCAAGGCGTTGGGTGCGCACAATATCAACCAGGGTAGGCCGGGCGGTTTGACCGGACGCGCCCGGTTGCGCGCATTGACCCAGGCTTACGAAACGTTTCGCCAAACCGAAGGCTTGCCCGCTACCTATCAGGTAGCACAGATCCTCATGTTCAAGGAGTCATGACATGCTCAAGCGCTACTTTGTGACCGGTACCGACACTGAAATAGGCAAGACAACCATTGCCTGTGGCCTGCTATGTGCAGCCCGGCGCTCCGGGCTGACAACTGCAGCGGCCAAGCCTGTCGCTGCCGGTTGCGAACGCACTAGCGAGGGCTTGCGCAATGAGGATGCCTTGGCCTTGCAGGCACAATGCGATCCGGCATTAGCCTATGAGCTGATCAATCCGGTCACCCTGGAAGCTGCAATTGCACCGCATATCGCTGCGGCTGAAGAGGGGGCGACTCTGACGGTCGAGCTGCTTGAAGGTGGTTGTCTGCAGGTCTTTGATCGCAAGGCTGATTTTACCCTGGTGGAAGGTGCGGGTGGCTGGCGCGTGCCGCTCAACCCCGAGCAGACGCTGGCGGATCTGGCGCGCGAGCTCCGTGTGCCGGTCATCATGGTGGTAGGTATGCGCCTGGGGTGCATCAATCACGCTATTCTGACTGCTGAGGCGATAGCGGCGGACGGTCTGGAGCTGGCCGGTTGGGTCGCCAATCAGGTAGATCCAGATATGAGCCGTCCGCAGGAGAATCTGGCTACACTGAAAAACCTCATAAAGGCCCCGTATCTGGGCCATGTGCCATGGCTGGCGGATGCTTCGGCGGATCTTGTGGCGGATTGTCTGGATATAACACCGCTGGTCTGAAAGCGAGGGCAGCCGGTATTCCGCGTACTGGCTTTGTGCTTCAATAAGATCAATTATCTTCAAGGGAGGTATGCCCATGCCCAGTCTCGATCTGATGTCAGCAGGCATGAACAGTGTTCGTCAGGGCCAGTACCGTGCGTCGACTGCAGCTGCAGAGATCGCAAGGGTGGGTGTTGCTGCTGATCCGGCTGCTTCCCAGGCTGTGCCTCTGCAGCCTGCTACTGACAAACCAGCCGCGACCACAGCGGTGGACAGTAATCGGCCGGTAAATCTTGTTGATAGCCTGGTCGAGATGCGACAGGGTCAGCGCGAGGCTGAAGCGGGTGCCTCCGTCATCGACACGGCATCCGAAGTGCTGGGTACTCTTCTGGACGTGACCGCCTGAGTTTGTCAGGCCGTCTGAAACCCCATGAGTAGCATCGGCTCTTATTCTCCGCCTTCCTCCTACATACCTTCTTTAAGTCGCGCGGAAGTCGTGCGCCCCGCCCCCGTGGATGATCAGTTACCCAAGGCTGTTTCTGCGACTCAAGTATCTACTGCTCCGGGTGAAAGGGGTGACACAGCGAGCGATCAGGCTACCAATTCCGCTGGCGGTCAATTGGGACCTTCTTCGGGGGCAAGGTCTGCTTCAAAAGAATCTCCAGGCAGCAATGAGCGCGAGGCACAAGTTCGTCAGGAACTGGCGGCCAAGGAAGCCAAGCTGGAAATGATCGAACAGGCCGAGATCCAGGATCTGGCAGCCAGGGATCGTGAGGTCCGCGCCCATGAGCAGGCGCACATGGCGGTTGGTGGCCAATATGCGGGCGGTGTCAGTTACGATTACAGTCGTGGCCCCGATGGTCGTCTATACGCTACGGGCGGCTCGGTCTCGATTGACATATCCCCCGTATCAGGTGATCCGTCAGCGACCATCAACAAGATGCAACAGGTACAGCGCGCCGCGCTGGCACCTGCCGAACCGTCGGGTCAGGATCGAGTCGTGGCCGCCCAGGCAGCACAACTGATTGCGCAGGCACGTTCGGAGATCGCTTCCAGCAGTGTTGAAGGTGAGTCAGGGGCTGCCGTGCCAACTGATGAATCCGGTGAATCAGAAGTTGATACCGTTGAGCAGGCCGATACTGCGCCGGCGGCTACGGGTTCCCGGGAGCTGGCCACCTATCGACAGATAGACTCATCATCCAGGTATGAACAGGCCGCCTTCAGCGCTAGCGCCTGAAACCACCCGGCATAGCCTTACTGCAATTCTCAACCCTTTCCCTTATTACCCTGTGCCCTGTTTCCTGTGGCGCTAGGGGAGAGTCCGTGATGGTTACAAATAATTCCGAGGTCAACGCTTGGCTGGGGCTTGACATATTCCTGGTCTAAACGTATGTTTCAAACGTCTGTTTGAATCAGCTGCTTGAAGCAGCTACTTATCCGCAGCCACCAGCTGCTCTTGCATCCAGTTATAACCGTTGAGGTCAAGTACCATGCCCGATTACAAGGCTCCCCTGCGTGACATCCGCTTCGTCCGTGACGAACTCCTCGGATATGAAGAACACTACAAGAGCCTGCCCGGCTGCGAAGACGCGACCCCGGACATGGTTAACGCCATTCTTGAAGAAGGCGCCAAATTCTGTGAGCAGGTCATTGCTCCGCTTAATCGCGTAGGCGATACCGAAGGCTGTACCTGGAGTGCAGAAGGCGTGAAGACGCCAACCGGTTTCAAAGAAGCCTATGCCCAGTACGTTGAAGGCGGTTGGCCGAGCCTGGCCCACGACGTCGACCACGGCGGCCAGGGTCTGCCCGAGTCCCTGGGTCTGGCAGTCAGCGAGATGGTAGGTCAGGCCAACTGGTCCTGGGGCATGTACCCCGGCCTGTCCCATGGCTGCATGAACACTATCGCGCAGCACGGCACTGACGAGCACAAGCACACCTATCTGACCAAGCTGGTTTCCGGTCAGTGGACCGGCACCATGTGCCTGACTGAATCCCATTGTGGTACTGACCTGGGCATGCTGCGCACCAAGGCAGAGCCTCAGGCCGACGGCAGCTACAAGCTTAACGGCACCAAGATCTTCATTTCCTCCGGTGAGCACGACATGGCCGAGAATATCGTCCACATCGTTCTGGCTCGCCTGCCCGACGCGCCGGCTGGCACCAAAGGCATTTCGCTGTTCATCGTTCCCAAATTCCTGCCCGACGCCAATGGCGAGAAAGGCGAGCGCAACGGCGTGAACTGCGGTTCGCTTGAGCACAAGATGGGTATTCACGGTAACGCTACCTGTGTGATGAACTTCGACGGTGCCACCGGCTTTTTGATCGGGCCGCCGAACAAGGGTCTGAACGCGATGTTCACCTTTATGAACACTGCCCGTCTGGGTACCGCTCTGCAGGGTCTGGCCCATGCCGAAGTCGGTTTCCAGGGCGGCATCCAGTACGCTCGTGATCGCCTGCAGATGCGCGCACTGACTGGCCCCAAGGCGCCCGAGAAGGCTGCCGACCCAATTATCGTGCACCCTGACGTTCGCCGTATGCTGTTGACCATGAAGGCGTTTGCCGAAGGCAACCGCGCCATGGTGTATTTCACTGCCAAGCAGGTCGATATCGTCAAGAACAGCCAGGATGAAGAGCAGCGCAAGCAGGCTGATGCTCTGTTGGCCTTCCTCACGCCTATCGCAAAAGCATTCATGACCGAAGTCGGTTTTGAAGCGGCTAACCACGGCGTTCAGATCTACGGTGGCCATGGCTTTATCGCCGAGTGGGGCATGGAGCAAAACGTACGTGATGCGCGTATTTCCATGCTGTATGAAGGGACCACTGGTATCCAAGCGCTTGACCTGCTCGGCCGCAAGGTGCTGATGACCCAGGGCGAGGCGCTCAAGTGCTTCACCAAGATCGTTCACAAGTTCTGCCAGAACGAAGAGGGTAACGAAGCTATTTCCGAGTTCGTTGCACCGCTGAACGCGCTGAACAAGGAATGGGGCGATCTGACCATGAAAATTGGCATGGCGGCGATGAAGGATCGTGAAATGGTCGGTGCAGCGTCGGTCGACTATTGCATGTACTCCGGTTACGCATGCCTGGCCTATTTCTGGGCAGACATGGCCCGTCTGGCAGCTGCCAAGCTGGCGGAAGGTACCTCGGACGAGGCGTTCTACCAGGCCAAGCTGCAGACCGCACGCTTTTACTTCAAGCGTATCCTGCCGCGTACTCGCATGCATGTGGATGCGATGTTGTCAGGTGCTGACGACCTGATGGATATGGCAGAAGAGAACTTCGCACTGGGTTATTGATAGATCCGGTTGGCGAATTCGAAGGCCGCTCCCGCAAGGGTGCGGCTTTTTTTTTGCGTGAGAACCAGGCGCGAATCAGTGAGTCAGCGTTGCCGTGACAGGCTGTCCAAAGAAGCATCCAGCAAGTGAGATTCCAGGGGGGAGATGCTGAGGGGCTGCCTGAAGGCGCAGCCCCGGGGAGGTCAGAGATCCTGTTCGACTGTTTCGCGGACCAGCTTGAATATCTTGCGCGACGCCGCGGGTGGCTTGTTTTCAGCAGCCTCTTTTGCTGCCTGGCGGATCAGCTGGCGCAATTGCTGGCGGTCAGTCTGGGGGTAGGCCGACATGAAAGCTTCCTGATCTTCGGCATTGCCGGTGAGCAGCCGGTCGCGCCAGCGTTCGATCTGATGGAAATGCTGGGCGTGGGCCTGGCTGCTGCTGTCCAGCCGGTCCAGATAGGCGCGAATGGCATCCACGTCCTGGTCTGGCATCTGTTTGCCCACAAAACTCAAATGCCGTTTTAATGCACCCCGGGCCGTGTGCCGAGGCGCCTCTTCCAGCGCGGCCAGCAATTTATCGGTCAGGTTGAGCTTGGCCAGCTGTGCAGGCTTGAGGTCAATCAGTCGGCGCCCAAGGGCCCGCAGCTCATCGCGTTCACGTTTGAGCTGCGATCTGCTGACGCCCTCGTCGTCCTGTTCCTCGTCGTAGAAGTCTGTCATCGTCACCTCGTTGCGGCCCGCCTGCCGTTACTACATGCGGTTACTGTTCAATGCGCCATGATACCCGTTCACAGCGGAGCTGTCCGCGGTACAATGCCCGCCTGAGAGGAGATTACATGACCGATTATCAGCCCGCCCGACAGCAAGATCCCCATACATTGCGCCATGAACTGGAGCAGCGAGTTGCCTTCATTCTCGAGGAGTCACGTCGCCAGGGAGCGACTGCCTGTGAAGTGGGGGTGAGCCAGAACACCGGACTTTCCGTTGCGGTGCGCCAGGGCGAAGTGGAAACGGTGGAATTCAATCGCGATCAGGGTTTTGCGATCAGTTTGCACGTGGGACAGCGCAAGGGTTCGGCCAGCACCTCCGATACCTCCGATGAGGCAATCAGCGCGGCTATCAAGGCAGCTCTGGGTATCGCCAAGCATGCCTCCGAGGACAGTTATGCCGGACTGGCAGACCCTGACCTCATGGCCCGCGATCTGCCTGATCTTGATCTGTATCACCCCTGGAATCTTGACGCCAGCGAAGCTATTGAGCGAGCACTTGCCTGTGAGGCTGCCGCCCTGGAAACAGACTCGCGCCTGACCAGCGACAGTGCGAATGTCAGCACCCAGGAAGGCTGCCGTGTTTATGGCAACAGTAACGGTTTTATCGGCAGCTCCATGGGTACCCGGCATAGCGCATCGGCGGTCATGATTGTCGCGTCGGATCAGGGTATGCAGCGCGACTACTGGTATGACGTGGATCGTCAGGCAAGCAATCTGCCGACCCCCGAGGCTTTGGGACGCAAGGCTGCACAGCGTACGCTGGCGCGGCTGGGCTCACGGCCGATCAAGACGGCAAAGGTACCCGTTCTGTTCGCGGCCGACCAGGCCGCCGGTTTACTTGGGCATCTGATTGGCGCTATCGCCGGCGGTGCAGTCTATCGTCAGTCCACCTTTCTGCTCGATGCACTGGGTCAGCCTATTTTCCCATCCTGGGTGACGATTGATGAGCGCCCCTACATGCCGCGTGCTCTTGGCAGTTCCACCTTCGATGGTGACGGCCTGGCTACGCGCGAACAGGCTTTTGTGGATCAGGGCAAATTGATCAGTTGGGTGCTCAGTACCTATTCAGGGCGCAAGCTCGGGTTGCCCAGTACAGCCAACGCTGGGGGCGTGCATAATCTGCATGTCACCAGTAACGCGGGCGATCTTGATGCCCTGCTGCAGGAAATGGGCACTGGCCTGCTTGTTACGGAGTTGATGGGGCAGGGCGTGAACGGCGTGACCGGGGACTATTCCCGCGGGGCCGGTGGATTTTGGGTAGAGAACGGCAAGATTCAGCATCCGGTGCAGGAAGTGACCATTGCCGGCAATCTGAAGGATATGTTCGCCAACCTGCGTTGTGTGGGCTCCGACATCGAGCGCCGCGGCAACAACCTGACCGGAAGCTGGCTGGTTGACGGAATGACGGTGGGCGGTGAGTAAGGGCGGCCTGAAATCCGAAGTGTGGATCCAGGTCTGATCTGGCCGAGGGGTTTATTCCCCCTCTTCGAAATAATCCTCAATTAACGCCAGTAGCTCATGCATCGCCTGTTCGGCATCTTCGCCCTCGCAGGTGATGCACACTTCGCTGCCCTTGCCGGCAGCCAGCATCATGACCTGCATGATGCTTTTGCCGTTGACCTGCTTGTCTTCCGTCGTGCCGATGCGGACCTCGCAACCGTGCTGGTTGGCTACGCCAACGAACTTGGCCGCTGCTCGGGCATGCAGGCCAAGCTTGTTGATGATCAGCGTGCGCCTGGTGAGCATGGTCAGGGCACATCCCGATGGCGAATAAGCATGTTGGCGGTCTTGTTGCCGAGATCCAGCAGAAGGCGCTCGGCTATGTAGACCGAGCGATGATGGCCGCCAGTACAGCCGATGGCGATGGTCATGTAGCTGCGTTCGCCTGCTGCATATCGGGGTAGCCATTTGTCCAGAAACGCACGTATATCCTGGTACATCTCCTGCACATCCGGCTGTGCATCAAGAAAGTCGCGAACAGGCTGATCCTTGCCGGAGAATTGCCTCAGTTCGGGCTTCCAGTAAGGGTTGGGCAGGCAGCGCACATCAAATACCAGGTCCGCATCCACCGGCACGCCCCGTTTGAAGCCGAAAGACTGGATAAGAACCGACGGCGTGCTGCCCTGACTTCCCAGCAAGCGTTGCTTGAGGGTGTCGCGCAACTGATAGAGGTTGAGATGACTGGTGTCGATCTTGAGGTTGGCCAGGTCGATAATGGGCTCGAGCAATCTCAGCTCAGCCGCAATGGCCTCAGCCAGGGAGTGGCTCTGGTCAGTGAGAGGGTGCTTGCGACGGGTTTCTGAAAAACGCTTTATCAGTACTTCGTCGGTGGCTGCGAGAAAAATCACATCACAGGTAATGCCGCTGTTGCGCACCTGCGCCAGCAATTCGGGAAACCGCTGCAGATCACTGCGCAGATTCCTCGCATCGATACTTATGGCGACTTTGGGTAATTGCATGCCAGCGTCGTTCGCCTGGCGCGCCAGGTCCGGCAAAAGCCCTGCCGGCAGGTTATCAATGCAATAAAATCCGTTATCTTCAAGCAGATGCAACGCTGTGCTTTTGCCTGATCCTGAGCGACCACTGACGACGACCAGATGCATGGGGCTCAGGTACCCGTGTCTGAAGTTATGATCCGATACAACGTATCGGCATCATCTGCTTCGCGCAGGGAGTCACGCAGATTTGCCTGGTCGAGCTTTTCGGCGAGCATCTTGAGAATCTGCAGATGTTGTTCGGTGGCTTCCTGGGGAACCAGCAGCACGAAAATAAGATCGACAGGCTCTCCGTCCAGTGCGTCGAAATCGATTTTCGATTGCAGTTGGAAGAGGGCGCCTACCGGCTTGTGGCAATCCTCCAGGCGACAGTGGGGTATGGCTATGCCATTACCAAATCCTGTCGAGCCGAGCTTCTCCCGGGCTATCAGGTTCTGATAAATGCTGTCTGGATCAAGATGGCTGTGCTGGGCAATCATCTTGCCGATCAGTTCGAGCATCTTTTTCTTGGAGCCCCCCTGCACGCCGGCAAAGGTGCGCTGGGGGGTCAGTATGTGATCAATTTGCATGGGTTTTGGCTACGGTTGCCTTAGCGGTCGTTGACGCCTTGCTGGCGATTGAGGTTCTTTTCCTTGTGCTTTATCAGCTGCCGATCAAGCTTGTCGGTCATCAGGTCGATTGCGGCGTACATGTCTGTATGCTCGGCGTTGGCGACTACTTCACCGCCGGCTACATGCAGGATCGCTTCAGCTTTCTGTCGGAAGTTTTCGACTTCGAGTATGACCTGGACGTTGGTTATCTTGTCGAAATGTCGCTCCAGGCGGGACATTTTCTCATTCACGTAATTGCGCAGTGGATCGGTAATGTCGAGCTGATGACCGCTTAGGTTCAGTTGCATATGACTTCTCCTGATTGGCTTGATGAAACAGGGAAACGAAGTCGGTTCCCCATAGTGCCCACTCTTGTACTGTGCGTATCAGGCCCGCCGATCAGACAATCCGCTTGCGCTCGCTTGACGGAGCAATGTTGAGCGATTCGCGGTACTTGGCGATAGTACGGCGGGCTACATCAATTCCCTGCTCTTCCAGTAAACCAGCGATCTTGCTGTCGCTCAACGGTTTCTTCGGGTTTTCTGTCGAGACCAGTTTTTTGATCAGTGCCCGAATGGCCGTAGATGAAAATTCGCCGCCCTCAGATGTACCGACATGGCTCGAGAAAAAATACTTGAGCTCGAAAATACCCCGTGGTGTGTGCATGAACTTCTGCGTGGTAACCCGCGAGATGGTTGATTCATGCATGCCTACCGCTTCGGCAATATCGTGCAGGACCAGGGGCTTCATGGCCTCCTCGCCGTACTCGAGAAACTCGCGCTGGTGCTCGACGATCTGGGTCGCGACCTTCATCAGTGTTTCATTGCGGCTTTGCAGGCTCTTGATGAACCAGCGTGCTTCCTGCAGGTTATTACGCAGGTAGGTGTTGTCCGAGCTGGAGTCGGCGCGCCGTACCATGGAGGCGTACTGACTGTTGACACGGATCTTGGGAACGGATTCCTGGTTGAGTTCGACAATCCAGCGGTTGCTGTCGCGGCGGACGATCACGTCGGGAATCACATATTCGGGTTCACCCGAGGCTATTTCCGAGCCTGGGCGGGGATTGAGCGTCTGGATGAGCGCGATGACGCGACCCAGTTGGTCCTCTTTCAGGCGTGTGCGACGCATCAACTGACTGAAGTCGCGACTGCCGAGCAGGCCCAGATGATCACGCACAACCTTTTGCGCCTGCTCCAGCAGGGGAGTATCGGGTGGCAGTTGGCGGAGTTGCAGCAACAGGCATTCACTCAGATCCCGCGCACCTACACCTACTGGCTCGAACTGCTGAATCCGGTGCAGCACCATTTCAACTTCGTCGAGCTCGACTTCGCGTTCTGGATCGATGGAGGCAAGGATCTCCTCCAGGGGCTCTTCAAGGTAACCATCAGCATTGATTGCATCAATAATCGAGAGCGCTATCAGCTGATCGGTTTCCGAAAGCGGAATCAGGTTCAGTTGCCACTCCAGATGGCTTTGCAGGGTTTCGCCGGTACCGGTGCGGGACGTGAAATCCCAGTCGTCATCATCGCCGCTGGGTAGTGAGCTTGCTGAGGTCTGATAGACGTCTTCCCACTGGGTATCGACGGGCAGCTCGCTGGGGATCTGTTCATTCCAGTTGCCTTCTTCGGCGGCCTGTGAATGTTGATCAATAGCATCCATTTCAACGGGTTCGGGTACAGAGACAGCGGGCGCTTCGTCATTGTCGGCGCCATCGGTCCCGGAGCTGCCATGATCGTCGTCGCCCTCGTCAGCCATTTCCAGCATGGGATTGGCTTCCAGAGCCTCCTGGACTTCCTGCTGGAGGTCGAGACTCGATAGTTGGAGCAATCTGATGGCCTGCTGCAGCTGCGGCGTCATCGTCAGCTGCTGCCCCATCTTGAGGACGAGCGTAGGTTTCATTATCGGACGTATTACCTTATGCGCTGTTACTGGCGTTGGTTCTTGGCTGGCCTGAATCTAGCATGCCTGAATTGGGCCTGATTTTATAGCCGGAACTCATGGCCCAGATACACATCCTTGACCAGCTGATTGTCGAGTACAGCCTGTGCGTTACCCTCGGCAATGATGTGGCCGTCGCTGACAATATAAGCCTTGTCGCAGATGTCGAGGGTCTCGCGCACGTTGTGGTCGGTGATCAGTACACCGATGCCTTTGTCCCTGAGATGCTGGATGATCTGTTTTATATCGTTTACCGATATGGGATCCACACCGGCAAAGGGTTCATCGAGCAGTATGAATTTTGGATCGCTTGCCAGTGCGCGCGCAATCTCTGCACGGCGGCGCTCTCCGCCGGACAGACTCATGCCCTTGCTGTCGGCAAGGTGGTGGATATGAAATTCGTGCATCAAGGAGCTCAGCTTGTCGAGCCGGCCCTTGCGGTCCAGATCCTTGCGAGTCTGCAGTATCGCCATGATGTTGTCGGCGACGCTCAGTTTGCGGAAGATGGATGCCTCCTGGGGGAGGTAGCCGATGCCCTGGCGGGCGCGACCGTGCATAGGCAGATGCGTCACGTCGAAACCATCGACCAGTATGTGGCCATTATCGGCCTTCACCAGCCCAACAATCATATAGAAACAGGTGGTCTTGCCCGCGCCATTGGGGCCCAGCAATCCGACTACTTCGCCGCTGCGGATAGAGATGGAGACATCTTCAACGACCTTTCGCGCCTTGTAGGCCTTGGCCAGATGGCGCGCTTCGAGAATGGTTGCAGCAGATTCGGTCATGGAGGATCCGGTCATGGATTGGCCGCTTCATCGCGCTGGCGTGGCTGAATCACTATTTCGATGCGTCCCGGATCACCCGAGCCGCCCGCTGTCGGGCGCCCAGCATCCACAATCTGTTTGTTGATGTCATAGCTGACGTAGTCGCCCTGAAAGGTGTTGCCGCGCTGTTCCAGGCGTGCACGGTCAATCAACACTATTCGTTCGCTATCGGCGAAGTATTCGATGGTCTGGGCACGGGCGTTCACTTCGCCATCGTTCGGACCCGGGGTCTGGGCGTAGGTTGCCGGGCTTCCCACACTGGTTATCTTGCTCACTGCGCCGTCACTGTCGGTAGCCAGCGTGACCTGGTTTCCGGTGAGGCGCATGCTGCCCTGGGTAATGATGACGTTACCTCGGTAGACAGCGGTGTTGCGACGCTCGTCCAGCGAGGCGCTGTTGGCCTGGATACGGATCGGCTGGTTGCTGTCCTGGGGTAATGCCACTGCCGGCAGGCTGGCAACCATTAGCAGTGCAGCCACAGACAGGAATTTATTGCAGCTCATGCTGACCTCGTACGTTGGACAGCAGCTCCAGGCGGCCGTCATCTAGAAAAACCTGCATGCCGTCAGCGGTTGTCACGCTGCCAGCGTTCTCGATTCTAACGCTTTGTGCCGTTTCGGCATAATCACGCTCGGGAAACAGGGTCAGGGCCTGCGTTGTCATGCGTCTTGATGGGTCGTTCGGATCCTGACGCTGCAGCAGCACATCGTTCATCAGGTCGACCTGATCTCCGCCTTTGGTCACCGAGCCCTGTTGTGCCCGAAGCAGCCATGGATGCTCTTCGCCAGGGCGATAGTACAACAGATTCGGTTGCTCCAACTGCGTGCTGTCATCAGTGCGTTGATGTGTCGCCCGGGCGCTGCGCAACTGGTATGCAGGTGTTCCCTGTTCGTTGAACATGAGGATCTGCGTGTTTTCCATGAAAAAGTCCGGTTGCAGAGGATCAGTCACCAGTATCTCCTGGTCGAAGGAGGAAGGACGAATATTGAAATACCCTACGGCCAGTGCCAGGGCTACTGTCAGTCCTACAAGCCCTGCAGTGCGTAAGTAGCGCGGGATGGCAATCATCAGAGATAAGCCTCGCGTGTCTTGTCCAGCGTGCCCTGTGCGGCCATGATCATTTCACAGAATTCTCGGGCGGCCCCAGCACCACCAGCAGCCCCGGTGACGCAGTGGGCATGCTCGCGCACAAAACTGTCAGCCGTGGCCACGGCCACACCCAGCCCGACGCGGCGCATGACCGGAAGGTCTGGCAAATCATCACCGAGAAAGGCGATCTGCTCGAGCTCGAAAGGCAGTATCGCGCGTAGCTCGGACAGTGCGTTGAGCTTGTCCTCGCGGCCCTGGATCAGGTGCTTGATCCCCAGATTAGCTGCCCGCTTCTCCACCAGCGGTGACTTGCGACCACTGATAATCGCCACTTCCACCCCTGATGCCATCAGCATCTTGATGCCATGACCATCCAGAGTGTTGAAGGACTTGAACTCGGTACCGTCCGGCATGAAGAACAGCTTGCCGTCAGTCAGCACGCCGTCGACATCAAAGATCGCCAGCCGAATGCCCGCTGCACGGCGGCCAAGGTCTGTATCCATGCCGGTTGTTGATGGGTTCATACCACCCCCGCGCGCAGTAAATCATGCATATTAAGTGCGCCCACCGGGCGTCCATCCTGGTCGATCACGAAAAGGCCATTGATCTTGGCGTCCTCCATGATTTTCAACGCCTCGGCGGCGAGGGCGCCCTGGCTTACGGTCTTGCATTGCGGCGTCATCACCAGGGCAATGCTGGAGGTATGGATATCCAGATTCTGGTCCAGCGTGCGACGCAGGTCGCCATCGGTGAATATCCCGGCAAGTCGGCCTTGCTGGTCCGATACGCCAGTCAGGCCCAGACCCTTGCGGGTCATTTCCAGCAGTGCGTCGCGCAGGGACGTCTCCGGGGCGACCATGGGCATACGCTCCCCGCCATGCATGATGTCGTCCACCAATAGCAGCAGTCGGCGTCCGAGTGTGCCGCCAGGGTGAGAAAAGGCAAAATCCTCGGCGCTGAAACCGCGGGCTTCAAGTAGGGCGATAGCCAGAGCGTCGCCCATGACCAATGCGGTAGTCGTGCTGGATGTGGGTGCCAGATTTAGCGGACAGGCTTCCTGGGCAACACCGGTATGCAGGTTGGCCAAGGCAGCTTTGGCCATGACTGATTCCGGATTGCCGGTAATGCTGATCAGCGGCACGCCAAGACGCTTGAGCAATGGCAGTAGTGTGACTACTTCGGCTGTGTTGCCCGAGTTGGACAAGGCAATGACCACGTCCTGCCGGGTAATCATGCCCATGTCGCCGTGGCTGGCCTCGCCCGGATGTACAAAAAAAGCCGGGGAGCCAGTGCTGGCCAGGGTAGCTGCTATCTTTTTGCCTATGTGTCCCGACTTGCCCATGCCGGTCACCACAATGCGTCCGGTGCATGCCAGCAAGGCTTGGCATGCCTTTACGAAGTCGTCATCAAGACGTTCCAGCAGGCTGTGAACCGCGTCACGTTCCATCTCGATACTGCGCCGCGCGGAGGCTGTAAAATCAAATTCAGGCATATGCACACTTCATCTGTAAACAGGTCCAGGAGTATAGCCGCTTGTTGGCGTTAACTCATCCGTTCGCGGCTCCAGTGCGGCTTTCGAGGTCGTGCCGGGCCGGCAATGTGTTGGTGGATATTGCGCCGTGGTTTAATTGTTCAGCCCTTACTTGGGCTGGATACTCCGAACTGTTATATTAACGCGTTCAATTTGCCCGCTTTGTGCCGGCAGCCAGGAAGCCCGATTTTTTTATGACCGACGATTCAGAGTTCATCGTTGACCTTAAGCAGGTCACCTTCAAGCGCAGCGGGCGCATCATCTTCGATGGTGTGGATATTCGTATTCCGCGTGGCAAGGTGACGGGTATCATGGGGCCCTCCGGGTGCGGCAAGACGACCCTGTTGAGGTTGATTGGTGCGCAGTTGAAACCGGAAAGCGGCCAGGTACTGATCAACGGTCAGGATATACCCAAGCTCAAGCGCGAGGCTCTTTTCCGTGCCCGTCAGAATATGGGCATGTTGTTTCAGAGCGGAGCGCTGTTTACCGATCTCAGCGTGTTTGAAAACGTGGCCTTTCCCCTGCGCGTGCACACCCAGCTTACCGAAGACATGATTGCTGACATCGTCAAGCTCAAGCTGCAGGCGGTTGGCTTGCGTGGCGCACACGCGCTTATGCCTGATGAGCTTTCGGGGGGCATGAAGCGGCGCGTGGCACTTGCCCGGGCCATCGCCCTGGATCCCGAGTTGCTTTTGTATGATGAGCCATTTGTAGGTCAGGACCCGATTTCCATGGGGGTTCTGGTACGGTTGATCAGGCTGCTGAACGATGCCTTGGGCTTGACCAGTATCGTGGTTTCCCATGATCTGGCCGAAACTGCCAGTATCGCCGACTATCTTTACGTCGTCGCCGATGGTGGTGTGCTTGGCCATGGTGCGCCCGAGGAACTGATGGAGTCGGATAACCCGCGCATTCGTCAGTTCATGCGAGGCGAGCCCGATGGTCCGGTACCGTTTCACTTTCCCGCGGACGAATTCACCGATGATTTGCTGCGAAAGGGTGAACACAAATGAAAACGCTTGCTGATCGCGTGGCATTGATGGGTGCCTCGGGGCTGGATGTGATCGCAGCTCTGGGCCGATCCGGGGTGTTTCTGTTCCATGCGATCCTGGGTCGCTCCAACTTCGGTAGCGGCTGGAATCTTTTCGTTAAACAGCTTTATGCGGTCGGTGTGTTGTCGCTGGCAATCATTATTGTCTCGGGACTGTTCATCGGCATGGTGTTGGCCCTGCAGGGCTACAATATTCTCAGCACCTACGGCTCGGAGCAGGCAGTCGGCCAGATGGTAGCGCTGACCCTGCTGCGTGAATTGGGGCCTGTTGTGACAGCGCTACTTTTTGCCGGACGCGCGGGCTCAGCTCTGACGGCCGAGATCGGTTTGATGAAGGCTACCGAGCAGCTCTCGGGCTTGGAGATGATCGGTGTCGATCCGCTCAAGTACGTCATAGCACCGCGTTTGTGGGCAGGTTTCGTGTCCATGCCGCTATTGGCAATGATTTTCTGCGTTGTAGGGATCTGGGGTGGAGCCATGGTCGCGGTTGACTGGCTCGGCGTTTATTCAGGTTCTTACTGGGCCAACATGCAAAACTCTGTCGAGTTTGGCAGCGATATCATTAATGGTCTTATCAAGGCGGTGGCCTTTGCTTTTGTTGTTACCTGGATTGCGGTTTTCCAGGGTTATGACTGCGAACCCACTTCGGAAGGTATCAGTCGGGCGACCACCCGTACCGTAGTTTACGCCTCCCTTGCCGTGCTCGGCCTGGACTTTATTCTCACAGCTTTGATGTTCTGATCAGCAAGGAAACGAGACATGCGTACCCGTACTTTAGAGTTGACCGTTGGCCTGTTCATATTGCTGGGCATCATGGCGTTGGCGGTCCTGGCGCTTCGGGTCAGTGGGCTGAGCGTCAGCCCGGGGACAGATAGCTACACCGTCCATGCCCATTTCGACAATATCGCGGGGCTGACCCCCCGCGCCAAGGTCACCATGTCCGGTGTGACTATCGGTCAGGTCACTGCAATCGAGTTCGACAAGGCCCGCTACGCTGCGCGCGTCGAGATGGCGATCAATGGTGACGTCAACACCTTGCCTTCTGATAGTGCAGCTTCGATTCTGACTGCGGGTTTGCTAGGTGAAAAATATGTTGGCATCAGCGTGGGCGGTGAAGAGACCATGCTCAAGGATGGCGACAGAATTGTGGACACTCAATCTGCATTGGTACTGGAAGAGCTGATCGGGCGTTTCCTCCTCAGTACTGTCAAAGAAGATTAATACGGAGAATGATTATGCGTGCCATGTTCAAAGCAATGCTGGTACTGGCCCTTGCTGCTCCTCTCTCGGTGCATGCAGCGCTAACGCCCCATGAAGTCGTCGAAGATACTTCCGTACGAGTTATGGAGGTTCTGGACGCCAACCGTGAGACTTACAAGCAGGATACCGAGGCTTTCCTCAACGGGCTCAATGAAATCATGAACCCGGTAGTGGATTTTCGCGGTATAGCTCGCAGTGTGATGACTGTGCGTTACAGCGGCCGGGCTTCAGAGGAGCAGATGGATCGTTTCATTGAAACCTTCAAGCGCAGCATGGTGCAGTTTTACGGTAATGCCCTGCTTGAATTTGATAGCGGTACGATCACGGTGCTGCCGCCCACAGGGCGGGGCACATATGGGGATGACCGCACCAGTGTCGACATGGAGGTTCGTACCTCCAGCGGTATGGTGTACCCCGTTACCTACACCATGGTGCGCATTGACGACCAATGGAAGGTACGTAACGTCATAGTCGAAGGTATCAATATGGGGCTGCTGTTCCGCGATCAGTTTGCCCAGGCAATGCAGACCCATCGTGGTGATCTGGATGCGCTCATCGCCAACTGGGGCAGCGTGGTTGCCGAATCAGCCAAGACAGTGGAAAAAGAGGCCAAGAATTGAGCGCCAGTATTGCCAGTGACAGCAGTGGGCTGATCCGCATTGAGGGCGAGCTGGACTTTACTTCCGCGGTAAGTCTGCGAACCGACATTGTGGATGCCATCAAGACGCAGTCCGGCGATGTCACGCTCGACTTCGGCAAGGTCACCCTGACCAATAGTGTCGGGTTGTCCTTGATCCTGGTCGCTGCTCGCGCCCTTGAGGGGCGAGCAGGCAGTTTGCGGTTGCAGAATGTGCCCGCTGGCCTGCAGAGCATTGCCCGGGTCTGTGAACTGGAAGACTGGCTGGCCACGCTCACAGTCTGATCATTTTTTAAAAACGGATGGGAAATACATGCAGTCCGAACAGGTTAAACAATTGATAGAGCCGCAGTTGCCCGACACTGAGGTAGTGGTGGAAGGCGAGGGCTGTAATTTTCAGCTGATGGTGATCAGCGATAGCCTGGCGGCGATGAGCCCGGTCAAGCGTCAACAGCAGATCTATGCGTTACTCGGCGACCAGATAGCGGATGGAAGCATCCATGCCGTCACCATGAAATTCTTTACCCGTGACGCCTGGAGTCAGCGCGCCTAACGCGGTAACACCTCAAAGCCACACTTACCTGGCGCGCTACTGCGCCCGACAAGAGAAAATACTGCACATGGACAAACTGCTCATCACCGGCGGTAATCGCCTCGATGGAGAAATTCGCATTTCCGGGGCCAAGAACTCTGCGCTGCCGATTCTGGCGGCCACCCTGCTGGCGGACGGACCGGTGACAGTCTGCAATTTGCCACACCTGCACGACATCACCACGATGATCGAGCTGTTTGGTCGTATGGGCGTGGAGCCCGTGCTCGACGAGCGGATGAATGTGGCTGTTGACCCGACGCGCATCACTACGCTGGTAGCGCCCTATGAGCTGGTCAAGACCATGCGTGCGTCCATTCTGGTGCTGGGTCCGATGGTTGCGCATTTTGGCTATGCCGAGGTGGCTTTGCCCGGTGGCTGTGCTATTGGCTCACGCCCGGTAGATCTGCATATTCGTGGTCTTGAAGCCATGGGCGCCGAGATTACCGTCGAAGAGGGTTACATCAAGGCCCGTGCGCCAGAGGGCGGTCTGCGTGGCGCGCACTTTTTCTTTGATGTGGTCTCGGTAACCGGCACCGAAAACATACTGATGGCCGCTACCCTGGCCAACGGCCGGACCGTTCTGGAAAATGCTGCGCGCGAACCCGAGGTGGTGGACCTGGCCGAGTGCCTTATCGCCATGGGTGCAAACATCACCGGTCACGGCACCGATACTATCGTTATCGATGGTGTGAAGAGTCTGAGCGGAGCGCGCTATTCGGTCATGCCTGACCGTATCGAAACCGGTACCTACCTGGTCGCTGCTGCGGCAACGGGCGGGCGCATCAAACTCAAGGATACCGATCCGACCATTCTTGAAGCCGTATTGCTCAAGTTGACCGAGGCTGGTGCCCAGATCGATACCGGCAAGAACTGGATCTCCCTGGACATGAAAGGAAATCGGCCCAAGGCAGTCAATCTGCGTACGGCGCCCTATCCTGCGTTCCCCACCGACATGCAGGCCCAGTTCATTGCAATGAACGCGGTTGCCGAAGGGACTTCAACGGTCATAGAAACGGTATTCGAAAACCGTTTCATGCACGTACAGGAAATGAACCGCATGGGTGCGCACATCACCATTGAGGGCAACACCGCAATTGTGACCGGAGTCGAGAAACTCAAGGGTGCGCCAGTCATGGCCACAGACCTGCGCGCTTCGGCCAGCCTGGTTATTGCTGGCCTGGTTGCCGAGGGCGAAACCCTGGTCGACCGGATTTACCACATTGATCGCGGTTACGAATGCATTGAGGAAAAGCTACAGATGCTCGGCGGTATCATCCGCCGCGTTTCCTGAGCCAAACAAGGGATCACCCATGACCCAGAGTCTGACTATCGCCCTGTCCAAGGGCCGCATTCTCGACGACACACTGCCGTTGCTGAAGCTGGCTGGCATTGAGCCGCTGGAAGATCTGGAAAAAAGCCGCAAGCTGATTTTCGAGACTACTGACCCTGATGTACGGCTGCTGATTATTCGCGCCACCGACGTGCCTACCTATGTGGAGCTGGGTGCGGCGGATATGGGTGTAGCTGGCAAGGACGTCTTGATGGAATACGGCAGCCAGGGGCTCTATGAGCCGCTGGATCTGAAGATTGCCAATTGCCGACTGATGACCGCTGGCCCGGTGAACACCCCCGAGCCCAAAGGTCGACTGCGGGTCGCCACCAAGTTTGTCAACGTGGCGCGCCGTTACTATGCCGAGCAAGGCCGTCAGGTCGAGGTCATCAAGCTGTATGGTTCCATGGAGCTTGCACCGCTGGTGGGCCTGGCAGACAAGATCATCGACGTAGTCGATACCGGCAATACCCTGCGCGCCAATGGCCTTGAGGCCCAGGAGCTGATCGCCACTATCAGCTCCCGGCTAGTGGTCAACAAGGCGGCAATGAAAATGAAGCACGCCCGCATCAAGGCACTGATCGAGTTGCTCGCTGCTGCCGTTGAGCAGCGGACGGCCTGAGAATTCCCGAAAAACCCAGTTGATCTGAAAGGTGAATGAGATGAATGCACCGCTGAAAATTGCCCGTCTGGACGCCAGTCAGCCTGACTTCAGCCAGCATCTCGACACTTTGCTGGCCTGGGAAGGCGTCTCGGACAAAAGCGTCAATCAACGTGTTGAAGAGATCATCGCTGCTGTCCGGGAGCGTGGCGATTCTGCGCTGATCGAATATACCGCCCGATTTGACGGGTTGAATGTCACTTCCATGGCTGACCTGACCCTGGACCGTGCGCGCCTGGAACTGGCGCTGGAGCGTATTACGCCCGAGCAGCGCACGGCTCTTGAGTTTGCTTCCGAGCGAATCCGTGTTTACCACGAGCATCAGGTGCAGCCTTCCTGGCGTTACACCGAGCCGGACGGCACCGTTCTTGGCCAGCAGATCACGCCGCTGGATCGGGCTGGTCTTTATGTGCCGGGTGGTAAAGCTTCCTATCCCTCATCCGTATTGATGAACGCGATTCCGGCCAAGGTGGCGGGTGTGCGTGAGGTTGTCATGGTCGTTCCCACGCCCCGTGGCGAGATCAATGAGCTGGTGCTGGCTGCTGCGTGTCTGGCAGGCGTCGATCGGGTATTTACCCTCGGCGGGGCTCAGGCAGTAGCGGCCCTGGCTTACGGAACCGAAACGGTCCCGCGCGTCGACAAGATTGTCGGCCCCGGCAACATCTATGTGGCGACTGCCAAGCGTTCGGTATTCGGCCAGGTTGGCATCGATATGATTGCCGGACCTTCCGAGATTCTGGTGGTATGTGACGGGCAAACCGATCCTGACTGGATCGCCATGGACCTGTTTTCCCAGGCTGAACACGACGAAGATGCTCAGTCCATATTGCTATCGCCGGATGCAGATTTTCTTGACGCCGTTGAGGCCAGTCTCAATCGGCTGCTCGACAGTCTGGAGCGGGCTGACATTGTAAGGGTGTCCCTGGAAAACCGTGCGGCACTGATCAAGGTAGACAGCCTGGAACACGCCTGCGAAGTATCCAATCGAATTGCTCCCGAGCACCTTGAATTATCGGTCGCCGACCCGGAAAGCCTGTTGTCGCAGATTCGCCACGCCGGCGCCATCTTCATGGGCCGCTATACCCCTGAAGCGGTAGGTGATTATTGCGCAGGTCCGAACCACGTATTGCCTACCTCTGGCACAGCGCGTTTCTCATCGCCGCTAGGCGTATATGATTTTCAGAAGCGTTCCTCGGTGATCTTTTGCTCGCCCGACGGCGCCTCCGAGCTGGGCAAGACAGCCTCCGTGCTGGCCCGTGGTGAGAGCCTGACTGCACACGCGCGCAGCGCGGAATACCGGATCAAACCTTAATAGCTGGAAGCTTAAGGCTGGAAGCTGGAAGTAAGTCCGATACCGGTCTGGTGTCTGGTTTTCTTTCCAGTTTCAGCTTCCCGCTTCTGGCTCCATGCTGGCGAGGACTTACCTGTGAGTCGATTTTGGAGCCCGTTTGTCAAAGACCTGGTGCCCTATGTGCCTGGTGAACAGCCAAAGCTGGACAATCTGGTCAAACTGAATACCAATGAAAATCCCTACGGACCCTCGCCCAAGGCGATAGAAGCCATTCGAGCGGTACCCGATGATAGCCTGCGGCTTTATCCTGCGCCCGATGCCGAGGGTCTGAAGGCGGCGATCGCTGAGTACTACGGAGTGCAGAGCGCCCAGGTGTTTGTTGGCAATGGCTCTGACGAGGTGTTGGCGCATGTGTTCCATGGGTTGTTCCAACATGGGCAGCCGCTGCTGTTTCCGGATATCAGCTACAGCTTCTACCCGGTTTATTGCGGCTTGTACGGTATCCAGGCGCAGACCGTACCGCTGAGCGATGACTTTTGTATCGATGTCGACGATTACCAGCAGCCCAATGGCGGCATTATCTTTCCCAATCCCAATGCGCCTACGGGTATTGCACTGGGCCTGGATGCAATCGAGCGGCTGCTCAAGACCAATACCGATTCAGTCGTGGTAGTAGATGAAGCCTATGTGGATTTTGGCGGCCAGACTGCGATCAGTCTGGTCGATCGCTACCCGAACCTGCTGGTCACTCAGAGCCTGTCCAAGTCACGCTCTCTCGCCGGTTTGCGCGTTGGCCTGGCAGTGGGTAACGCCGATCTCATCGAAGCGCTGGAGCGGATAAAGAACAGCTTCAACTCCTACCCGTTGGACCGCCTGGCCTTAGCCGGGGCCGAGGCAGCCTTTGTCGATACCGCTTATTTTGAAGCGACTCGGCAAAAGGTCATCCAGAGTCGGGTTCACCTTGCGCAGACGCTGCAGGATATGGGCTTTGAAGTCCTGCCGTCGACGGCCAACTTCGTGTTTGTCCGGCACCCTGAGCATGACGCCGCTGCAATGGCGAAAGGGCTCAGGGACCAGCGTGTTATTGTGCGGCACTTTGCGAAGCCGCGTATCGATCAGTTTCTGCGCATCACCGTAGGCACCGAGGAGCAGAACAGCAAGCTCATTGCTGCGCTTCAGGATCTGCTCTGAGATAGCCGTGGTCAGGGGCGGAAGTTGGGACGTACCCCAACCGCCGCCTCGAAGCTTATTGCCTCGCCTTCGCGCAGCACCTCAATGGTAACGGTTTCCCCGGGGTCTGCTGTGGCTACCTGGTTCATTGCTTGTCGACCCGTGATCGCCGGCTCGTTTTCGATTCGCAGTATCACGTCACCCGGCCTCAGACCCGCCTGGGATGCGGGGCCATCGCGGTAAACGCCGGAGATGACCAGGCCTGTGCCTGCATCCACCTTGAGCGCTTCGGCCAGTTCGGCGGTCAGGGGTTGCACTTCAACCCCCAGCCAGCCTCGGACCACTCGTCCATTTTTGATGATTTCCTGCATCACCTCCGCTGCCAGGTTCACCGGGATCGCAAAACCGATACCCTGGGAGCCACCTGACTGGGAAAAAATGGCGGTATTGATGCCCACCAGGTTCCCTGCGGTGTCGATCAGTGCACCACCCGAGTTGCCCTGGTTGATAGCGGCATCCGTCTGAATGAAGTCTTCGTAGGTATTGAGACCCAACTGATTTCGGCCTGTCGCACTGACGATACCCATTGTTACCGTCTGGCCCAGCCCGAATGGATTGCCGATGGCCAGCACAACATCGCCAACCTGCTGTTCACCGGCAGCGCTGATGGATACTGATGGCAGGTCACCGAGCTGGATCTTGAGCACGGCCAGATCGGTTTCAGGGTCGGTGCCCACCAGGGTAGCTATCGCTTCGCGACCATCGCGCAATCCGACCAGTATCTGTTCTGCACCGGCAATCACATGATTGTTGGTCAGTAGATAGCCATCGGGGCTGAGGATCACTGCCGAGCCCAGGCTGGAATCGCTTGTGCCCGGCGCGGGCAGGGCGTCAGCGTAATCACCCGTAGCCTTTTGGGGCTGCGCAGACTGATCAGCCTGGTTGGCCACACGCTTGGTGGTATACACGTTAGCGACCGCCGGAGCTGCACGCTGCACAGCCAGGCGGTAGGATGAGGTGCCCTGGCCGGAACGACTGGGTTCAGCCGATGAGGCGACCTCGATAATAGTCTCACTCGTAGGTATGCCCATTGACTGCGGGTAATACTGCAGTAGCACGAGTGCCAGCAGCACGCCGCAGGCCACTGGCCAGCCCCAGTCGCGCATCAATTCATTCATTAATCAGTCCCGATCCCGATTCCGCCCACAGCCAATGGCTATCAATGGTGCACAGTATAAGGGGATCACATCCATAAAAGCAGGTGTCGCGCGGGGGATTGGTCCGTCAGGCGCAGAACTGGCCAAACAGACGCTCAGGGCAGACAATACATGCACGTTTTACACACAGGAGGGTTCCCCATGGTGGACCGATCAACACTGGTCGACTACTGCAACGATCTGCTGCAATCCAATGCATTCCAGGATTATTGCCCCAATGGCCTGCAGGTTGAAGGCGCAAGCCAGATACAGCGGCTGGTGACGGGCGTGACGGCCAGTCAGGCACTGGTGGATGCTGCCATTGCCGCAGGCGCGCAGATGCTGCTGGTGCACCATGGGTACTTCTGGAAAGGCGAGTCCTCCGCTGTGACCGGTATCAAGCACCGCCGACTGAAGGCGCTACTGGGCGCAGATATCAATCTGCTGGCCTACCACCTGCCTCTGGACGTGCATGGCGAGCTGGGCAACAACGTGCAGCTTGCTCGACTGATGGGCTGGAAGGTGTTGGGCGGTCTTGAGCCGGATAACCCTCGCTCCGTAGGGCTCTATGGTGAGTTGCCCGATGCAGTGGAAGGCCATCTGCTGGCCCGCCATATGGCCGATGTGCTGCAGCGCGAGCCGCTGCATATTGCCGGTAATGACCGACCTATCAAGCGCATCGCCTGGTGCACCGGGGCAGCCCAGGGTTATATCGAGCGTGCAATCGCATTAGGCGCAGACGCCTACGTGACCGGGGAAGTGTCGGAGCCCACGGTTCACGCAGCGCGGGAAAACGGCATTCATTTTTTTGCCGCAGGGCACCATGCGACCGAACGTTATGGCGTCAAGGCCCTGGGCGAGCATCTGGCCGAGCGGTTTGGGCTGGAGCATGAATTTATTGATATCGACAACCCGGTCTGATGCGCGGTCGGTACGGCGTCGCGAGCTATATTGATATGCTTTAAAGGTATTAAAACACGCCTTATTAGATTGCCGGGCGTTTGTTACAATGCGGCCAACTGACCTCGGGATGCGCGTCGTCCCCTTGATATCGCGAGTACGCCATGCTGGAAAAACTGACTCATCTCAAGCAACTGGAAGCGGAAAGCATCCACATCATTCGTGAAGTGGCTGCGGAGTTCCAGAACCCGGTGATGCTCTACTCGATCGGCAAGGACTCCGCCGTGATGCTCCACCTGGCGCGCAAGGCGTTCTATCCTGGCCGCTTGCCGTTCCCGGTGTTGCACGTTGATACCGGCTGGAAATTTCGCGAGATGTACAAGTTCCGCGAGCGCATGGTTGAAGAAATGGATCTGGATCTGCTCGTGCACCAGAACGCCGAGGGTCTGGCCCAGGGCGTAGGTCCCTTCACCCACGGCAGTGCAGTGCACACCGATGTGATGAAAACCCAGGCACTGAAGCAGGCGCTGGACAAGTACGGCTTCGACGCAGCCTTTGGCGGCGCCCGTCGCGACGAGGAAAAATCCCGCGCCAAGGAGCGCGTCTATTCCTTCCGTGACAAGCACCACCGCTGGGATCCCAAGAACCAGCGGCCTGAGCTGTGGAACGTATACAACGGCAAGGTACACAAGGGCGAAAGCATTCGGGTCTTTCCCCTGTCGAACTGGACCGAGCTGGATATCTGGCAATACATCTATCTGGAAAGCATCCCGATCGTCCCCCTGTATTTCGCCGCTGAGCGTCCGGTGGTCGAGCACAATGGCTCGTTGATCATGGTCGATGATGATCGTATGCCCATGGAAGAGGGGCAGAAGCCGGAAATGAAAATGGTTCGCTTCCGTACCCTGGGCTGTTACCCGCTCACCGGGGCGGTCGAATCCTCGGCCGCCACACTGCCGGAAATCATTCAGGAAATGCTCCTGACCCGCACATCCGAGCGCCAGGGCCGCATGATCGACCACGATCAAGCCGGGTCGATGGAAGAAAAGAAACGCCAGGGTTATTTCTAACTTCAGCTAAGCGGGGCGCTTAGCCCGGAGAGATACATGAGTCACCAATCAGAACTGATCAGCGAAGATATCCTGGCTTATTTGGGCCAGCACGAACGCAAGGAACTGCTGCGCTTTCTTACCTGCGGCAACGTCGACGACGGCAAGAGTACGCTGATCGGGCGGTTATTGCATGATTCCAAGATGATCTACGAAGATCACATGGAAGCCATTACTCGCGATTCCAAGAAGTCCGGCACGACGGGCGAAGAAGTTGATCTGGCGCTGCTGGTCGATGGCCTGCAGGCCGAGCGGGAGCAGGGCATCACCATCGATGTGGCCTACCGCTATTTCTCCACCGCCAAACGCAAGTTCATCATCGCCGACACCCCCGGCCACGAGCAGTACACACGCAACATGGCCACCGGCGCCTCGACCTGTGACCTGGCGATTATCCTCATTGATGCCCGCTACGGTGTGCAGACGCAGACCAAGCGTCACAGTTTCATTGCCTCGTTGCTGGGCATCAAGCATATCGTCGTGGCCGTCAACAAGATGGACCTGAAGGACTTCGACGAAGGCGTTTTCAATCAGATCTGTGACGATTACCGCGAGTTTGCCAAGGGACTGGAAACGCTCGACGGCAATAGTGTGCATTTCGTGCCGATGTCTGCCCTCAAGGGTGACAACGTCGTCAACCGTAGCGAGCGCAGCCCCTGGTATACCGGCCAGACCCTGATGGAAATCCTCGAAACCGTAGAAGTGGCGGCCGACCGGAACCTCAAGGACCTGCGTTTTCCGGTACAGCTGGTTACCCGTCCTAACCTGAACTTCCGCGGCTTTGCCGGCACGCTGGCATCGGGTGTAGTGCACAAGGGTGACGAGCTTGTGGTGCTGCCCTCGGGCAAGACCAGCCGGGTCAAATCCATCGTGACCTTCGACGGCGAGCTGGAAAGTGCCGGCCCCGGCCAGGCAGTTACCCTGACCCTTGAAGACGAGATCGACATATCCCGCGGCGACGTACTCGCGCATATCGACAACCGTCCTTTGATTGGCGATCTGTTCGAAGCCAACCTGGTGTGGATGGCCGACCAGCCAATGCAGCCGGGCCGCAAGTACGATATCAAGCGCGCCACCAGCAACAGCCCGGGCTCCTTTACGCGCATCGTGCATCGCATAGACGTCAACACGCTGGAGCAGCAGGATGCGCCCGAATTGGGCCTGAACGAGATTGGCAGGGTAGAGCTGTCACTCGAGCGTCCGATTGCCTATGACGATTACCGTGCCAACCGCACCAGCGGATCCTTTATCGTGATCGACCGCATGACCAACGGCACCGTCGGCGCCGGCATGATTGTCGCCAAGGGTCTGCTGGGCCAGAACACCACCGGTAGTCGCCATGGCGGTTTCGCCCATGTGACCGCCAGTGAACGTGCCCAGCGTTTCGGCCAGGAGCCGGTTACTCTGCTGTTCACCGGGTTGTCCGGTTCAGGCAAGAGCACTCTGGCCTATGCGGTCGAGCGCAAGCTGTTCGACAGTGGCCGTGCCTGCTACGTGCTTGATGGCAAGGAACTGCGTCAGGATCTGAGCAAGGGTCTTACCCAGGACGCTGCAGGCCGTGCTGAAAACCTGCACAAGGGCGCGCGTATTGCTCGGCAGATGAACCAGGCGGGCCTTATTGCCTTGGGTGCATTCGTGGCTCCAACCGCGGAAAGTCGCGCCCAGGCCCGTTACATTCTCGGTGAGCGTTGCCTGATGGTGTATCTGGATACACCCATGGACGTCTGCCAGGAGCGCGATCCGTCGGGGCTGTATGCTGCCAATGCCGAGGGCACCGTACCGGGTGTTTCCTATGCGTACGAAGCGCCGGACGATGCAGATCTGGTTCTCGATACCAGCAAGCAGAATCTGGACACCTGCGTTGCCGAGGTAATAGAGCTGCTCAGAACCCGTAAGCTGATCTGATCGCGTCAGCCGATGAAGCCCGCCGACATCGACTTCATGCGCCTGGCGCTAGCCGAGGCGCAACTTGCCGCAGATCTGGGTGAGGTGCCGGTGGGTGCAGTGCTGGTTTATCAGGGGCAGGTGATCGGTAAGGGCTTCAATCAGCCGATCAGCAGTAAGGATCCCAGCGCCCATGCGGAGATGGTTGCACTTCGCCAGGCTGCCCTGGCGCAGAGCAATTATCGTCTTCCAGATACCACCCTTTATGTCACCCTCGAACCCTGCACCATGTGTGCGGGGCTGCTTATCCATAGCCGCGTCTCGCGCCTGGTATTCGGGGCCAGCGAGCCCCGCGCTGGCGCGGTGATCAGCCGCGCTCAGGTGCTCGATCAGGCCTGGATGAATCACAGGATCGAGGTGGAGGGCGGGATTTTGTCCGAGGAGTGTGGGGCGATACTCAAGGCGTTTTTCAAGGGGCGGCGGTAGTCATTGGTTAGAAGCCTGAAGCGATCAGGGGTAGCTCAGAAACCCTGGGGTAGTTGATCGAGAATTCCCGGCGCGTGGTATTGCTCAGCATCTGCCTGTGCCATCTCCGCCTGGGGTTGGGTCACCCACTGCAGTATCTCGTGGTAGCGGCGAATGTTCTGTACGTAGTGCACGGGCTCGGCGCCACGGGCATAACCGTAACGAGTCTTGCTGTACCACTCTTTTTTCGACAACAGCGGCAGGTGATCCTTCACGTCAATCCAGCGGTTCGGGTCGCGACCGTTGCTGCGGGTCAGATTGCGGGCGTCATCCAGGTGGCCTATGCCCACGTTATAGGCGGCCATGGCAAACCATGTACGGTCGGGCTCGGGGATGTCTTCGGGTAACTGGTCGCGTACCCAGATCAGATACCGTGCACCGCCGAAAATACTTTGCTTGGGATCGATGCGGTTGGTCACGCCGACGAACTTGGCCGTCGGCAGCGTCAGCATCATGATGCCGCGCACGCCGGTGAACGAAACGGCATCCGGATCCCACAGGGATTCCTGATAGCCCATCGCGGCCAACAGACGCCAGTCCAGCCCGTATTGGTCGCCAGCCTGGCGGAACAGGTTTTCGTAGCGCGGCAGACGCTGTTGCATGTGCCTGGCGAAGCCGCGGGCACCAACGTAATCCAGTACATCGGCGTGGCCGTAGAAGCGTTCGATCAATTGGTCCAGTGTGCCATCGGCGCGAATGCTGGCGAAAAAGACATCTACCGCTTGCTGCAGACTGTCATCCTCCCCGGGTGGCAGGGCCCATGCCATCGGTTGCGGGTCGGAGAGATCAAAACCGACACGCACTGCAGGATAGAACGCCTGATTGACCACCAGCTCGTTGGAATACACCACCGCATGGTCTATCTCGTCATCGTTGACCAGACGCAGCAGGTCGACCACTTCGACACGATCCGACTCCTCGAAGACCAGTTGGGGATGCTCAATCTGTAAATCACGTAACTGATCCGCCAGGGTGCTGCCCTTGAGCACCATGATTCGTTTTCCGTACAGATCCTCGATTGAGCGCGGTTGAGAATCGCCACGGCGGTACACCACCTGGGCGGTGACTTCCATGTAGGGCGTTGAGAAACGAACCTGATCGGTGCGTTGCGGATTGACCGTTATTCCGGCTGCACCTATTTGCGGGCCGGTCGGGGAAGCAATCTGTCCGTACAGCTCGTCCAGCGTATCGATCGTCTGTACGTCGAGCTCCAGCTCAAGACTGTCGGCAAAACGCTTGCTGAGCTCGTACTCCAAGCCCGTATTGCCGTGGCGATCCTGATAGAAGGTGGTCGGCGTATTACGGGTGACCATGCGCACCGTACCCTGGTCGCGCATTTGCTCCAGGCGGGTGGTAGGTTGCTCGCAGCCCGACAACAATGCCGCAACAAGGAAAGTTGCCGAAAGCGGCAGCAGAGCGATTCGAGTCAGTTTGGCTGGCATCCCATCAGTATATGCAAAACCAACGGGCGTAAATAGCCGCTTGCTGTTCGACTATGTGTCATCAGCCTGGCATGGCCCCCGGGGCCAGCTTGGGGTATCCTATGGGCCTTCCTTTTTTCACTTCTCCGAGGCCGTAACCAGCATGCATACACTGCGTGGCGCCCCAGCCCTTTCTCAATTCCGCCGTGACAAGCTCCTCGCCCGACTGCAGGAACGGGTCCCCGGCGTGAGCGCCGTGTATGCCGAGTTCATGCACTTTGCCGAGCTGCGCGAAGCGCTCGATGAAACGCAGCTGGAGGTGCTTGAGCGCATCCTCAGATACGGTCCATCGGTCCCGGCGGAAGAGGCGCAAGGCAGCCAGTTTCTGGTAGTGCCGCGGTTTGGCACCATTTCTCCCTGGTCCAGCAAGGCGACCGATATTGCGCATAACTGCGGCCTGGCATCTGTTATCCGCCTGGAGCGCGGCATTGCCTATCACGTCACCTGCGAGAGCGGCGAGCTGAGCAACGCGGATAACAAACTGGTTGCGGCGCTGCTGCACGACCGCATGACCGAGCGCGTGCTGGATAACGCTGAGGCCGCTGAGGACCTGTTCCGCCACGCAGAGCCGCAGCCTTTCCAGCGTGTGGATATTCTTGCCGGTGGCCGTCAGGCACTGGAACAGGCCAACGTCAGCCTCGGTCTGGCCCTGGCTGATGACGAGATCGACTATCTGGTCGACAGCTTCAAGGAGCTCAAGCGCAACCCCAGCGACGTCGAGCTGATGATGTTCGCCCAGGCCAACTCCGAGCATTGCCGCCACAAGATCTTCAATGCCAGTTGGGACATCGACGGCCAGGCTCAGGACAAGAGCCTGTTCGGCATGATCAAGAACACCTATCAGCTGCGCAGCGAAGGTGTTCTTTCCGCCTACAAGGATAACGCGGCAGTCATTGAAGGCTTTGTTGCCGGCCGCTTCTTCCCCGTGGCAGGCAGTGCCGAGTATCGTGCCCACGAAGAGCCCGTGCATATTCTGATGAAGGTCGAGACGCATAACCATCCGACCGCGATTGCCCCTTTCCCCGGCGCCGCAACCGGCTCCGGTGGCGAGATTCGTGACGAGGGTGCTACCGGCCGCGGCGGCAAGCCCAAGGCGGGGCTTGCTGGCTTTACCGTATCCAACCTGCGCATTCCCGGCTTCCTGCAGCCTTGGGAAGAAGACAACGGCAAGCCCGAGCGCATTGTTACGCCACTACAGATCATGATTGATGGTCCCCTGGGCGCCGCTGCTTTCAACAACGAATTCGGTCGGCCCAACCTGACCGGTTACTTCCGTACCTGGGAGCAGACCGTCAGCTCACCACGGGGTCCGGAGATCCGTGGCTACCACAAGCCGATCATGCTTGCCGGCGGGATGGGCAACATCCGTGCTGGCCATGTCGAGAAAGCTGAAATTACGGTGGGCGCCAAGTTGATCGTGCTCGGCGGACCGGCAATGCTGATCGGCCTGGGCGGCGGTGCTGCTTCCTCAATGGATACCGGCAGCAGCGCTGAAGACCTGGATTTTGCCTCGGTCCAGCGTGAGAATCCGGAAATGGAGCGCCGCTGTCAGGAAGTGATTGACCGCTGCTGGCAGTTGGGCGACAAGAACCCGATCGCCTTTATTCATGATGTGGGTGCCGGCGGCTTGTCCAACGCCTTCCCCGAGCTGGTTAACGACGGCGGTCGTGGTGGGCGTTTCGAGCTGCGCAACGTCCCCAACGATGAGCCGGGCATGAGCCCATTGGCGATCTGGTCGAACGAATCCCAGGAACGCTACGTGATGGCCGTTGATAACAGCGACTTTGATCGCTTTCAGGCCATCTGCGAGCGCGAGCGCTGCCCCTTTGCCGTAGTGGGTGAAGCGACTGAAGAGCAGTTGCTGACCCTGAGCGACAGCCACTTCGACAATCAACCTGTTGATATGCCTTTGTCGGTACTGCTCGGCAAGCCGCCGCGCATGCACCGCAGCGTCGAGCGTGAAGCAGAGCCCAATGACGCATTCGACGCCAGCGAGTTGCCCCTGGAAGAGGCAGCTAACCGTGTGCTGCGTCTGCCGTCGGTTGCCAGCAAGAGCTTCCTGATTACCATTGGTGATCGCAGCATCACCGGTCTGGTTGCCCGCGATCAGATGGTCGGCCCATGGCAGGTGCCTGTCGCTGACTGCGCCGTCACAGCCAGCAGTTTCGATGTGTACACAGGTGAAGCCATGGCCATGGGCGAGCGCACACCCTTGGCGCTGCTCGACGCACCGGCTTCCGGCCGTATGGCTGTCGCCGAGGCCATTACCAACCTGGCCGCCTCGCGCATAGACAGCATCTCCGATATCCGCCTTTCGGCCAACTGGATGGCCGCCGCCGGCCACCCTGGCGAAGATGCCCGTCTGTATGACACGGTTCGCGCCGTCGGCATGGAGCTGTGCCCGGCGCTCGGCATCACCATTCCGGTGGGCAAGGACTCCATGTCGATGAAGACCCGCTGGGATGATGCTGGCGAAGATCGCAGCGTGACTTCGCCGATGTCCCTGGTCGTCACCGGTTTTGCTCCGGTACAGGACGTGCGCGCGACACTGACCCCACAGCTGCATCTGGACCAGGGCGATACCGACCTGATCCTGATCGATCTGGGGCGCGGTCAGAACCGCCTTGGCGGTTCCGCTCTGGCGCAGGTATATAACAGCATTGGTCAGACCGCTCCAGACCTGGACGACGCCGAAGACCTCAAGGCTTTCTTCGCCGTGATCCAGGGTCTGAATGACGATGAACTGTTGCTGGCCTACCACGACCGCTCCGACGGCGGTCTGCTGACTACCCTGGCGGAAATGGCCTTTGCCGGTCATTGTGGCCTGAATATTCAGCTCGATGTACTGGCCGATTCAGCCAGCGAGTTGCCCGCAGTGCTGTTCAACGAAGAACTGGGCGCGGTGATTCAGGTGCGACAGGGCGATACCGAAGCCGTGCTCAGCCAGCTGTCCGCAGCAGGCCTGGGTGACTGTAGCGCCGTGATCGGCCAGCCACAGGCACCGCAGGATTTCTGGTTTACCTTTGATGACGCTCACGTACTGACCGGCACCCGGGCAAGCTGGCAGCGTGCCTGGAGCGAAACCAGTTGGCACATCCAGCGCCTGCGTGACAATCCGGACTGCGCCGACCAGGAATTCGAACTGCTAGCCGATGATGCAAACCCTGGCCTGCAGGCGCTGCTGAGCTTTGATATTAACGAAAATGTAGCAGCACCCTATATCAGCGGCAGCACCCGTCCGCGTATTGCCATCCTGCGCGAGCAGGGCGTCAACGGTCAGGTGGAAATGGCTGCCGCATTCACGCGTGCCGGTTTTACCGCCGTGGACGTGCACATGAGCGATATTCTCAGCGGCCGGGTACACCTCGAGGATTTCCGAGGCTTGGTTGCCTGTGGCGGCTTCTCCTACGGTGACGTGCTTGGCGCCGGCGAAGGCTGGGCCAAATCGATCCTTTTCAATGCCCAGGCCCGGGAAGACTTCAGCGCCTTCTTTGCCCGCCCCGATACCTTTGCGTTAGGTGTATGCAACGGCTGCCAGATGCTCTCGAACCTGCGCGAGCTGATCCCCGGTAGCGACCATTGGCCGCGTTTTGTACGCAACCGCTCCGAGCAGTTTGAAGCACGGGTCGCCATGGTCGAAATCCAGCCCTCGCCATCGATCTTCCTCAGCGGCATGGTTGGCTCGCGTCTGCCGATCGCAATTGCCCACGGTGAAGGCCACGCCGAGTTTGCCGATAGTGGGGCAGTGGACGCCTGCGAAGCCAGCAACAGCGTCGCACTGCGTTACGTCGACAACCGTGGCCGCATGACGGAGCGTTACCCGGCCAACCCCGCTGGCTCCGCCCGTGGCATCACCGGCCTGACCACACGTGACGGCCGCGTCACTATCATGATGCCGCACCCGGAACGCGTCTTCCGGGCCTCGCAGAACTCCTGGCATCCCAGCGAGTGGAGCGAAGACGGGGCCTGGATGCGCATGTTCCGTAACGCACGAGTCTGGGTCGGCTAAGGCCGCCCCAATGAGTAAACAGAACCCCGGCCCTCGCCGGGGTTCTGCTTTTGGGCAAGCAGATCACATCCCTGGTAAATCTCCTTGGACATTTCCCGCTGCTCTGAATTAATCTCAAAGACAGCAAAGGAATGCCAGAAACATCCCCGCTCCCAGGCACGGACTGCCTGCACTCCTTGCAAACCAATAATAATGCGCATTTTCCAATTGTCCGGGAACAGGATAGGGCGGTAGCGTGCCTGAAGACGGCTCAGCCCAGGGGGCTTTGCACACCGGCAAAGCCCTGACCGAGTACATGGGTGTAGATCTGGGTGGTCTTGACGTCAGAGTGACCCATTAAGGTCTGCACGGTGCGTATGTCGCTTCCTCGCCGCAACAGTTCAGTAGCGAAGGTGTGGCGAAACGTATGACACCCCGCCGGTTTGCCTATCTCAGACTGGCGTACTGCCTGCTTCACGGCTTTTTGTATCGAGCTGACGTGAATATGGTGCCGAACGATTGTGCCATCCTCGTCGACAGATATAGTTGATGAAGGAAAAAGCCATTGCCACTCGAAAGAGTAGGGTGAACACGGATACTTCCGGCGTAACGCAAACGGCAAGCTGACCGGGACCTGGAAGAACGGGTCCTTCGCCTTCCAAGCGTCGCGTATTGCTCGTCGCCTCTCCCTCAACCGATCCATTAGGGGGGCAGGAAGCAGAGTGGTTCGGTCTTTCGCGCCCTTACCATCTCGGACGACAATGACCTGCTTGTCAAAATCGATATCCTTGATTCGTAAACGTGCTGACTCAACCACGCGTAAACCCGATCCGTACATGAGCGCAGCAAGTAAATCGTATGGCTTCTGTAGCCCAGCAATAATTTTTGTCGCCTCGGCATGGGTGAGCACCGTCGGCAACCGAGCAGGGCGTTTGACCCTCACTGTCTCCCCAATATCACCCAGAGGTTGCTCAAGCACCCGGGCATAGAGAAACACGATGGCATTGAGCGCAAGATTCTGCGTAGCCGCGGCCACTTGTCGTTCAGTGGCGAGCCAACTCAGAAAAGCATTCACTTCCGCCGGCCCAAGCTCAAGCGGGTGGCGCAACTGATGGAAGCGGATGAAATAGCGTATCCAGTACCAATAGCTTTTTTCCGTACGAATGCTGTAATGATTAACGCGGATTACCGCGCGAAACTGATCGCGAAGGCGAGGTTTTGGAGAGGTGGCTTCCATGCTGGCTCCTATACTGTTTATCCATACAGTAGTAATAGATTCCCGAAATAGAGAAGTCAAGCGAATAGCGAAGGAATTACTCAGTGGTCAGCTAACACATTGATTTAAATATGGTTAACGAGCTAAGAAAAGGAATGAAGGCCGACGTTAAGCCGAAGCCTTCATTAGTCATTACCGCAGAACGCGGTCTAATCACTGTTAGGCAAAAAAAAGACATGGCATACGAACCTACCATCAAAAAGAATCCGCGACAGCTGGCCATCGAGCAACACTTCCACACGGCTCATGCGATTTCATTATTCTATGATTCAGATCAGAAAGTAGAAGTAATGGAGCTCTCCTCTGGTGCGATAGTCAAAAGGCATAAGAGAGCAAAAATATTTAGCACCAAACGCACGTGGGACCAACGTGCGGAAACTGGATACATGGTTCCTATAGAAAATGCTTTCCATAAAGAAATTGACGATATAAAAAGTTTTTCAGATAGAAATCATCAGGCAATTTCAAAATATTGTCTTCTGTGGCGTTTAAGGCACGATTACCATCTCGGTAGTCCAGCAGACGTCGTGCTAAAAGGAGTGTCGGGGTCAGGTTTAACCAAGGAACAGGAAGAAATACTGGAAAGCAAAAATGCTAGTTTTGTTAGAGACGGTGGAGTGGTGGCATCTAGGTTTGCGTCTGGTCTACAAATTCAAATTAGTCTTGATCGTGATTGGCACATGTGTAGCGATTTTAAATGGGGGCTAATTGAGGCTCAAGATGGTGAATTCATAGTCGCAGATGGCTACGGGGATTTTGCTTTTATCCCTATCTCTCCCAAATTGGCATTCTGGGCTGGGGGGTCAGATCAAAAGATTAGCAGACAGCAATTAGCAGAAGTAAACAAAGAATCCGTTTCCAGGGCAAAGGAGTATTACTTTGCACGCAAAATTAGCGAGTGCCCAATTGCCTAACAAACAACTGCAGCGGATCAATTTACGCTGCGCTTCAATTGCCCGCTGAGTTGGGCGTTAGCTATCAATCAGGAAAACTATGCTTCAATACCTTAAGGCAGTGTTCTCAAGCGATCTTTATATTCAGCTTTGGGCTGGCCGACTCAAGATCTATTGTATTGACACAAAAGAGGTCTTCGATGAAGAGCCATTGATGGCGCTGAAAAACAATGAAAAAGGCCAGCGGGTTGTTGTTGCGATCGGAAACTCTGTGAAGGCTTTGCCTTCGAGCGAGCGGGATATCATTGTCAACCCCTTTCAGCATCCAAGGCTTCTAGTTCACGATTTCCAAGTTGCAGAGAAACTATTAATGCATGGATTTCGAGAGCTACACAAAAACAGGTGGATAGCACCGTCGCCTAGGGTCATATTTCATCCAATGGAGAAACTAGAGGGTGGAGTTACCGGAATTGAAGAGCGAGTCTATCGGGAGCTTTGCTTAGGAGCAGGAGCCCGAGAAATAGAGCTCCACTTCGGTTCAGAGCTGCCAACGTACAGTTTAAATTATGACCAGTATAAGCGTGAAAAGTGCTAACAAGCGCGTCAAAGGCGACGCTCGTACCTCGCGCGCTTTACGCGGGCGTTATGAGCAATATAGCTATGAATAAGAAATTAAAGATTTTCGTGTATCTTTTTTGCACAATTGCCGTCGTTAGTCTCTACCTAAGCACCTATGTCGTTACGACATTTGAGTTTGACAAAGAACTTCTTTCGACTCTTCCTGGTTGCAGTGCCTCAAAAAATGGGCTTCCAATTGGAAGAGGTTACTCCCCAGATGAATTTGAAGAAATGACTAAGAATTCTGAGCTCTGTGTAAAATCGAAAATAGAATACATAAAAACTAGTGGGAGTTCTGAAGGGGTTTCTCGATCATACACATTTAGCTGGAAGTGATCGCACTCATAACAAATCACTTCACGGGACCGGTTCTCCGCCGCTTCGCGGCTACAAACCGGCCCATGAGTTCACACGTTATAGCTAATAGGAGAATCAATGCACTGTCCAAAATGCACAATT
>TARA_R110001606_G_scaffold68433_10_pt1 | contig 145783 bp, 119 predicted proteins | sample TARA_R110001606 | Tara Oceans TARA_R110001606 (sample SAMEA4398315) | marine metagenome | biome: Polar Biome; feature: [SRF] surface water layer (ENVO:00010504); material: water (ENVO:00002006), including particulate matter (ENVO:01000060) such as... | depth 5 m | reverse complement strand
AAAATACTCGATGGAACTATCGCAAATATTGACGTAAGTGGTACAGCAGCCATAGCAGGCACCAAAATCACTCCCGATTTCGGCACACAGAATATTATCACGTCAGGTAATATACAGCTAACCACCAGCCCCACAGCCGGATACGTGCTTACCTCCGACGCTACTGGGATCGGAACCTGGCAGCCGGGAAGCTTTGCCTTGCCGTACACCAATTCTGTTGCTGATATCAACGCCCTATTCGATCTTGACAACGTCGGTACTGGGCCGGCTGCCAGATTTGCGAATACAACCACTAATGGTACAGCATTGCAAATGGCTGGAAACATTGCTTTCGAAGAAAATTTAACGAGAAAGATTGCGATTCGAGACAATTTGACTGCTGCGGGAGATGATTTAGAGGTTGCTGCAGGAAACACGCAATTCGCCGCCGCCAATGGTGGAGTTTTAATATTAAGAGGTGGAAATGCTTTAACAGGAAATGGGGGCAATGTGCGAATCGAGCCAGGCACGGGAACAGGAAGTGGTGGCATTGATATGCGTGGGGTTACCCGTTTTGGGCAACCTGGGTTAGCCCCAGGACGCATTGAGCTGGAAGACGACACTGGATTAAATGCGGTTTCAATCATTGCTCCTTCTGGCGTCACCAGCTACACACTAACTATGCCAACCGGAACAGGTACCGGCGCGTTAACTAATGACGGATCCGGAACTTTGACATGGAACCCGGCCGGAGCTGGTAATTATATTATTGACGCTAATGAAAACCAGAAAGGTGGCGCAAGCGCTGCCCCGGCGACTACCACGGGCGCTCAAAATATTGTGCTCGGAAACCTGTCGGCGAGTGGATTAACCGTTGGAAATGGAAATATCGTTGCGGGTTATTCTGGAGCGGTGAGCTTATTGGGAGGGTCAGATAACCTGGTGATTGGCCGCCTTGCAGACGTCTCTGGCGATGGAAGTAATAATGTAGTGCTGGGCGATAACGCAGATGCGGCAGGAAGTAATTCTGCTGTAATTGGTGCAAGTGCCAGCGCTTCGGGTAACTGGGCTATCGCTATAGGAGAGAATACGCAAGCAAATGGTATTCGCAGCATGGCTTTCGGTGCCGGAACTATTGCAACAACCGATCAAACAGCCATTATTGGTGATGGTATTACCAACAACACAACTTTCGATGTAGGAATAGGTACTAACGCCCCAACAGCACGGCTGGGAGTAACGACTATAGTTGGTGAAGCCAATAAAAACGGTATTGTCGTTAACCAACAGGCAAACCTTGGAGCTGGCCTGATTGTAAACTTGGCAACGGCCGGTAATTCCAATGATGCGGTGATTGTCGATAATGCCGGAAGTGCCAGAGCTGGTATTTTCAGAAATACGAACGCTGCAAATGGTTCTTCGACATTGACGGTAGAAGACTCTGGACTTGGCAATGGGCTGCAAGTTGATAAACTGGCTGACGGAAACGGAATAGAGGTAAACTATAGCGGCACTACCACGGGAAGTGGCCTGCTGGTGAATATGAATCTTGGGGGAACAGACCCAGCTATTTTAGTAAGCAATTCGGGAGCAGGTGGATCGATTGTAGCCGATGGTGCTATAAACACATCAGGTGATTTGACGATCGGCGGCGCATTTACAACGCAACCGAAACTTGAAACAATAGCGGGAAATGCGCTACCCATGCCCACATCTCGAGTTGTCAGAGTAACTCTTTCCGGCACTATTGATCAAATTGGCGCAGGCCAGGATGGTCAGGAAGTGATATTGATTGTTGGTGGGGGAGCACCACCTGTAACAGTAAATTCTGGTTTTGCAGGTGCCAATGGGCTGCTACTTAATGGCACATTCAATATGAGTCAAAACTCAACCCTGCACCTCATGTACAATGCCGATTTGTTGCGGTGGGTTGAATTATCCAGATCAGCTAACTAAGGGATGAAAAGCTTTATTACTAGTCTGATTTTTGTATTATGTGCTACCTTCGGGAAGAGCCAAACCTTCACCCTCGGAGGTGACGCCGGACTATTCGTGGGCAGCGGTGCCAGCTTTTACTTCGGAGGCAACACTACCCTGAATGGAAACCTGAACAACCAGGGGCAGGTAACGAGCTTCAGCGATATCAACTTCGTTTCAAACACGGATGTCGGTAGCATCAAATTTACAGGCACCGCTGACCAGGAACTTGTGGGTGAGGGCCTGATTTTCTTTGACTTTACGGTGGATAAAGACGGACAGCTAAGGTTGAATCCAAGAAAAATTACTATCAATGGCGCTCTGAGCATGGCCAGAGGGGTGATCAAAACCGATGCCGACCAGCAGGTGATTATCAAAGGCAACACGACGGCTGGTGGCACGGGATACATCGAAGGGCGAGCTTTCGGGGTATTGTCCGATGGACAGCTTACCTTTCCCACGGGCATCAATGGGTTTACCAATTACATTACTTTCAGCGGCTTCGATCCTGATATCACCTTCGAGGTGCAAATATTGCAGCCCGACGCAGCCACGCTGAACCCGGATGAGGACATTGTGGGCATTGCTGACCAGGTAGAGTGGCAGGTGGTATCTCCCGAAGTGCAGGCAAGCGCTTTTGTTAGTGTGGATTTTTCAGGTATAGATCTGGAGAATTTCCAAAATGGGGAACCGATACGGTCGGAGAAATACGAAGCGGCGTTAGTTATGTACACTGCCGACGATACCCTATACCATAGCGTTCCCGGCGTCTTTGTGGATGGCTCTGATCCGCAGTCATCGTCGTTTGGCAGGTTTGAATCCACCGAGCGTATCCCTATCTCAAGTGAAGTCACTCGGTTGAATATAGCACTGATACCGGTCATCATCAGGCCCCACTTTTTTGTCCCCAACTCCTTTGCACCCAATGGTGAACTGGACGAGAACCGATTGTTCCGGCCGTTTTACTCCGGTGATAAGGTGACAAGCATTTATATGCGGGTGTTCGACTCGTTCAACAAAGAGGTATACCTCTTTAGTCAGGCGGGAGACGATGTTGATCTATCGCTGATGGGATGGGATGGCACTATGCCATCGGGAGTGGGAGCGCCCAATGGCGTTTATTACTACACCATTCAGCTGCAGGGCGAAACGGAGAACCATAATCAATTGGGCGCAGTACTTTTGGTAAAATAATATGAGAAAGACTTTTACTGCAGCGATACTTTTTCTTTCACTCAATACCCAGGCTCAGGAGGGGCAGTTTTCGCAATACTTTGCCAGTTCGTCTTTCATGAGCCCGGCTTTTACGGGAGCTATTCCTAACCTCTCCCTCAACTCCAATTACAAGCGAGGGGGCAGCCCCAATTCAGAAAATTTCTTTGAGATGGTGCAAACCACCTTCACCTACCCGTTTCAAAAGCACACGAGCAAGTCGGTGCAGGTAGGTGGCGCTGGGATCAGCTTTTTTCAGGAGCGCCGGGGCTACCAGGGGCTTTACAGTGCCAGAAAGGTGCTGTTGAACGGTGCCTACAATATCAAGCTTGATCAGTTTTCGAACCGTTACTTTATTTTTGGGCTACAGGGTGGCGCTGCGCAGCAGCGAATCAATGGCAATCAGCTACAGTGGGGCTCGCAATTCAACAAATATTTTGGCTATGACGACACCAGGCCAGGGGAGGGCATTCCCGTTTCTTCTGTTTTCTACCCAGTCTTTAATTTTGGGGTCATGTACACAGCTTTCGACAACCAGAATCTTTATATCAGAGACAGGAGCTTTACTTTCGGTGCCAGCATCGACAACCTCAACCGGCCAGTGATCGACTACCAATCGGTTGAGCCCAGCCACCTCAATTTTCTCTATAAGGCATTTGGTTCGGTGAAACTGCCGCTTGCACCTCGCTGGCACATATTCCCGTCTTTCTACGCTTTACATTCCCATGGCAATACACAAGTAAACGCCGGTACTTACCTGTCCACCTTCCTCAGCTCGGTGCGCTCCCGCACGGCGTTTCTGATGCAGTTTGGTGCCTGGTACAGAGTGGGAGATTCGGTCATTGTGCTTACGGGCTTCCAGGTAGAAAATATAAGGCTCGGGTTCAGCGTGGACCTGAATGCACAAACCTATAACCTGGGCACGGAGCTAAGCAACGACCTGCCAACGTATGAAATCTCGCTCACTTATAATTTGAATTTGTCTCGGCCGCTGCGTAATATGACCAGCCCCATTTTCTAACCAATGAGAAAAGTAGCACTCATCGTTTTCATTTTATCGGCCCACATCGGCTTTTCGCAGTCGGTGCCCAGGCTGGTGGAGTTTGCGGAAGCGCACTTTGAGGCTCATCAGTACCTGGAAGCCATTGAGTACTACGAAAAGATTGTCAGCATTGACAAGCAAAATATTGAGTCGAGGTACAAGCTGGCCATTTGTTATCAGCAGACGCTTCAATACGACAAAGCAGAGGTAGCATTTATTGCGCTGGGCAACCGGCCCGACCACCCTTTTCGGGCGAGATCACTTTACTACTATGCCACTTTGCGCATGCACGACAGTGCCTATGAGGAGGCGGACTCAGTTTATAATGTTTTGATCTCCATGCCCGACGCAAGTCCTGAATTGATCGATTTGTCACGGAACCATAAAGAAGGTTGTTTGCTGGCTATCCGTCAGAAAAAGGTAGACAGAGGATTTTCGGTAAGTGCACTGGACGGTATCAATTCAAAGTTTCACGACTTTGGCGCTGTCGTGAATCCTCGGAATCTTCACCTCGTGTTTGCCACTACCCGGAAACTTCCCGGAGAGCAATATGAAGGCAGTCAATACGATGGTCTTCTTCCTGATTTGGCCGCCTACGAGCATCGAAAAAACAACCGATGGATATATGCCGGCGCTGACCAGTCTTTTGATGTAATGAACTCTGAATGGGCGGAGGGATCTGGTTCTTTCACCGCTGACGGGAAGAAGTTCTATTTTTCTTCCTGTCTGGGAGAGGCGGCTTCAGATTGCTCGATTTATGTTAGCTATCTTGAAAAGGGCAAGTGGACAAAGCCGGTGGTGCTGAATGAGTACATCAACGAGCCCGGATCGGAAAACAAACACCCTTATATCACAAGCTCCGGTGATACTTTGTTTTTCAGCTCGGACAGGCCTGGCGGAGCCGGTGGAGCGGACATATGGATGAGTTTGACCGGCGCCTATGCCGAATCATGGTCGCCGGCCATCAATATGGGTAAGGTGATTAACTCTTCAGAAAATGAAATAACACCTTACTATTCGGAGGTGTTCAGCTGCCTGGTGTTTGCCAGCGATGGCCACGTAGGCTATGGTGGTTTTGATCTCTATGCTGCCAAAGGGCAATCCTTTTTTGAACCCCATGTCTATAACCTGGGTGCTCCCTTTAACTCTACCTGGGACGATACTTATTTTAATATTTCCGACTCTGTTGGTTTCCTCACCACCAATCGCCTTAACGGAAAAATACTGGATCTTTTTACTTTTCAGGTCAGTGACGAAAAGCTGTTTTTATCCCTCCTCATTTCCGGGGAATCGCTCATAGACGCCCGCATTATGTCGAACCTCCGAGATACTCGGTCGATTGATATTGTTACGCTCAGGGTGGAGGATTATCAGGGGTATGAGCTATATGAAGCGGTTAACTTTGAGAAGCCAAAACCTGACCTGATAGTGGAAAAGCAAATGGGCGCCCGACCCAAAAAAGTATACAACCCGGACGCAATTGCAGACGGGAGCGGTACGCAGGGAGCGGGGTCACAACGAACGGGTGCCGGGCCGTCTTATCTGCCGTCGGGTGCTGGTGGCAGGGCTCGCCTGGGCTTTTCCGGTGGCAGGTCGGAACCCTCCAGAGACCAGCCTTTCGAGAAGATACTATTCGATTTTGGCATGTTTGTGTTGCGACCTCAAGCGAAAGCAGCTTTGAACAACCTGGTGGAGCAAGTGAGTATCGATGACATCAGTAAGATCAGCCTGTTTGGTTTTGCTGATAACCTTGGTGGCGAAGAGTACAATATGGAACTCTGTAAGAAGCGGGGAGAGGCTGTAAAGGCCTATCTGACAACGCTCGGAGTGTCGGCCGATAAGGTCTTTGTTTACCCACGGGGTGAATTAACACCTGACGGTGACAACGACCATTGGTTCAAGCGAATTTTGCGGAGAAGGGTGGAGGTGCAGATTGAGACTAATACACCCGTTAGCCTGGTTTCGGCGAGTACCTACATCCTCAGAAAACCCAATGACCTTAATGAGATTGCCAGGCAGCTTGGCTACGAACCGGATGCTTTGATCGCCTGGAATGGTAACCCAAAAAAGCCACTACAAAAAGGCAGCACTATCCGGGTGTTTGAACCTGCTCCCAATCCACCGAGCATGGCCTATTTTATCACTGAGGAAAACTTATTCGAATTTCTTCACAAAGTAGAACTCAATGCCCCTCCTCTAGAAGTTTTTAGAGACTAGAATATAAGCGCCCCAGTCGTAAGGGTTTTCATACTCCTTTCTAAACAGTCGTCTGGCACTGAAGAAAGCATCCTGTGGATCTTCGAGTGACAGCAATTCCTGATAGTAGATATTCATGAAGCGGCGAGCGGCATTGTCGTTGATTTTAACAAGACTAAGCAATACATTTTTGGCGCCCGCTACAAGAAAAGCACGTTGAAGACCGAATACTCCCTCTCCATTTTTTACCGTACCGAGTCCGGTCTCACAAGCAGCCAGCACGATCAGGCTGGTTTGGTCCAGCACAAGGTTCATGGCTTCGTAGGCGGAAAGTAGCCCATCGTTGTCGCTGGATTCATCTCTGGAAAGGTAAATACCGCTGCTATGGAGGGGGTCAACATGGTTAGGGTCGTCGTTGAAGTAGCCGTGCGTGGCGATGTGGACCAACCCCGGGTTCGACAGCCGTTTCATTTGTCCTTCAGTGGCATCGTTGAAATAATAGGTGTCTGACTTCCACTTTCTTACGTCAAGGATGCCTGTAATGTCGTTGGCTTCACGCTCGGCGCCGGGCAGCTGAAGCAGTTTGTGTGTTTCACCCAGCCTGCTAAAGTTGGGGTTGCCGAAGATTTTGGCATCTCTTACGAACTTGGTGTCTTCGGAGTACAGCAGGTCTTTTCCACTTGTGATATGAATCAGGTCGTATTCGTCGGCGATGTGCATATCACGGTCACTGTCAAAAAAGATAACCGGGTTCAGCTTGTGGAAAATACCATCGGGTGAAAAATAGATCGTTTTTACATCTTTCAAATGCGCTCCAATGGGCTTCCAGAACACGTTGTAGCTATTTACATCCTGCACGCCAAATTGCAGGGCATTTTTGTACAACGAAAATGCCTTGGCAAAGTCAGTTTGCATCGGCCAGGTAACCGTCTCCAGCACATTGCCCGGCTTGATGACAAAGGCGGCATAGCGCTCCCTTTCTTCAAAACCCTGCTTCAGCTTTTTGTCCTTCACCTCCACAGAATAATTCCTAAATTGAATGATGTCCACCATGGCTGCGCCTTCCTTCATCACCTCGCTCAGCTCGTTCCAGGTGTGGTACGACGACTTCTCCTGATCCGAGAAGATTTTGAACGATAGAGAAAGCTCTTTTTCAAGCTGCGCCGACTCCGCCTCAAGCAGACTGATCGAAATGTTTTGTCTTATTCTTTCTTCTTCCGTTAAAAGATACGCCTGCGCCAGCCTGTATTTTTTGTCACGCCAGTCGTTGTACATGTTGACCACTTTCTCATCGCCACTACCCTGGATGAGTTTCTTCATTTTTTCAGAAGCGTAGAACAGAATGCCTTTGGTGTTCAGAAAGTGGTTAAGCGCATCTTCGGCATATTGCCCGCTGAAAAAGCTTTCGGAAAATGCAAGCGAGCAGAATCGTTCGATATTGTACCTGGTTTCGTCAAAATAAAGCTTTCGCTGCCGGTCTGTTAACACAGGAAACACATCCTGCATGTGCTTAATTTCAGAATTCAGGGCTTCGTTAAATACCTCCATGGCCGCCACCGAGTCTTTCATTAGCAAGTGATAAATGCCGAGGTCGTTAAGACTTTTGATATACAGAGGATGGTATCTGCCCAGCGCTTTCTCCCGTATTTGCTTTGACTGCATCAGCAGCTTGCCAGACAGAGAATAGTTGCCCAATTGCATGTAGAGCAGTGCTACGTTGTTCAGCGAAGTAGCGTAGTTTGGATGATTAACGCCCGACAGCACTTTGTCCATATCGAGCACCCGGGTGTAAAGGTTAAGCGATTCACCCAGCTCTCCCTTTTCTTTCAAAATGCCGGCCAGGTTGTTCAGGCTGCTGGCGTAGTCGGGGTTCATGGTGCCGTAGAGCGCTTTGAAACCTTCGGAGCTTTCGGTGAAGCACTCTTCGGCTTTTTCCAGGTTGCCTTTTTTCATGTAAATGGCACCGAGGTTATTGAGCATGTAGGGCCTGATATTTCGCAGGTCTTTGCCGGTTTCCAGTGCCTGATCCATGTACGACTCCGCCGATTCCAGGTCGTTCAGCCGGTAATACAGATAACCCAGCTCATTCAATGTCTCCAGCATTTCGTCGGGCTGGTCTCCATAAATCTCCCTCTTTCGTTCGAGGTTGTGCAGCAGGTAGTTTTCGGAATCAGAATAGTCGCCTTGCTCTATTTTCAATGAAGATAGTCTGTCAATCGCCTGGAAGTACAACCACTCATGGTTCTGCTGTGCTAGTTCTACCGCACTAATTAGTGCTGCCTCGCCATGATCGAGCTCGCCGAAATGCCGGTAGGTGGTGCCCAATTCAATCTGGAGAGTAATTCTAATCGAATCATTTTTTTCACCAATAAAGCTAACGGCTTCATTGAGTGCGGCCAGGCTTTTTTCGAAATCCCCGGTTTCACGGTAGTAGATGCCTTTGTTCAGCAGGAACCTTGTTTGGGCCTCATGGTTGTTAAGGTACCATTTATTCACCACCCGCTCGGCGAGGTTTAGGTACCTGCCCGATGTTCCAAAATCTCCGGTCTCCTGGTTGATCGTAGAAAGGTTATAATACAGCCCGAGCAGGTCTTTGTGGATAGAGTCTTTGTTGACCAACTCGTGCTTGAGCCCGGCTAATAAGCTGTTTACACTTCGTTTTCTGTCGTTAAGCTCCCAGAAGAGGAGGCCTATATTGTTGTAGAGAGCGGCCAGACCAATCTCTTCCACACACCTGCCCGAATCAAGGTCTACGAGCAGTGCGTTGGCATAAAACTTTGCCTTTTCAGGATAGCTGTGCTTGTACCGCTCCACGCTGTCATACTTTTGGATGCAGGTTTGCCCTGCAGCCGTCAGCGAAAGCAGTGTTAGCACACACACGAAACCAAAACGTTTTGTCATCAGCACGGATCAGGTCGATTGTTTCTCACCTTTATTGACCATGAATTAATGTTTGATCAATAAAGAACCTGTAAGATAACACTATTTGATATTTGAATGGTGCAAAGAGTGTAAAAGAGCCGATTCATTTGGCTGCTTTGCAAGCAGACGAAGCGGGTTAAATATTTGATGACTGTTGCTGCCAGCCTTTTTTCAGGTAAACATATACTGTACATTTGCGCCCCGACTCCCTTTAGTTCCTTTCTTACCCAATTCATTTTATAAATTCTCGTTTTAGATGTGGTTGCGAACCAGTTGCGAATTGACTTTCAGTATAGCAGAGCCTACTCCCTTTATTCTCATGCTAAGGCCCAGGAGCGGCGGACAGCAATGGGTTGCCAGAGAAGAATATGCCATCCTGCCGTATGTGCCGGTGTTTGAATACACCGACGACTATAAGAACCTTTGCCAGCGACTGGTAGCGCCGGTGGGCGATTTTGTGGTGCGGACATCAGCCAATGTAAAAACAATAGATCTGGTGGAAACAGCGCCTGGCGCACCCTTTGTTGAAATTCAACACCTGCCCAACGAGGTGTTGAGCTATTTGCTGCCCAGCCGCTATTGCGAGTCCGACAGGTTTGGAGAGCTTGCTAATTCGATCACGGCCAACTGCCTTCCGGGCTACGATCAGGTGGCGGCTATCGAAGGCTGGCTGCGCAGCAACATCCGTTATTTTTCCGGCAACAGCGGCCGTCCGATTTCTGCTGCCGAGGTCAATCAGCAGCAGTCAGGCGTTTGCAGAGACTTTGCTCACCTGGGCATTGCCCTATGCCGCAGCCTCAGCATTCCGGCCCGCATGGTGGTGGGCTACCTTTACAACCTGGACCCTATGGACTTGCACGCCTGGTTTGAAGCCTATGTAGGCGGCAACTGGTACACATTTGATGCTGTGCAAAAAGGCATCAAAAGAGGCTACGTCGCTGTTGGCTATGGCCGTGATGCTGCCGATGTGGCCATCTACAACCAGTTTGGCCCGGCTGTTTTTCCTATTACGCAGATCGTGGCAGTGGAGCAGATTGAGAACCCGGATCAGGGAGCGGACTTACCTGCCACTTCAGTGGCTTGAGTAGTTCGTTTTGGAGGGAACTAAGTCGGCAGGTAAAATTGAGTGAATCTTTTAGGTGAAAAGTGCTTTGTGCTAAGTTGGTGGTCAAAAGCTCGGTAAAAGGCTATTTCCTTTTCATTACCAGGGTCACCTTGTTCCAGTCGGCAGCCGCATTAACTACTTTTCTGAATTCCTCGAATCTTTCTTGCGGGAAATAGATTTCATTATAGAACTCGTCAATGGTGATGGATAATAAGGCATTCTGAAGTTGATGGGTGCTCTTAAAAGCATAGATGACCCTGCCGTCCTCTTCAACCTGAACGTTCATATCAATATCGCCGGCGTTTTCGATCAAAAAATCAGGGGGTAGATGGATTTGTATTTTGCGAAAATAGCTCCTGTTATTGGTGTTCTGTACTCTGGTAATCCGCTTTTCGTCCTGGTAAAGCTCGCTTTGGGGTCCGATGAGCTCACCGACTTTAAACAGCATGATGTCACCGGCGAGTTCCAGGTAAGAGGGGGCCTTATAATTCGCAGTTATGACGAATGGATCATTCCAGTTTTGGTAGGTGAATGATTTATTATCCAGGCTTACATTTTCCACCTCTGCATCGATTGCCAAAAATTCAATCATTTCCTCCAGAAGGTCCTGCTTTTTCTCAGGCTCAAGAAACTCATAGATAGATTTGAGATAGGATGCTTGTACCCCGCCAAAACTTCTCTGTACGTCAATTATTGCTGCGCTGAGATCGTCGGGTATCTTGACGTCGATGGCCAGGTTATCAAACTCCATGGTGTGATCGGGTTCAGGTATCCACCTGACTTCGGCAACCGGGTAGGTGAAGTCTCTTACCTTCATCGGGCGAATGTAGAGGCCGTTTGTGGCTGTTAGGTCTGATGGAATATTCCCCAGGCGAAGTTCGAAGGCATATGGAGCGAGGTAGGAGCCCAGATCAGGTAAATAAATAACGTAGTCGTTCAACGAACTCCAGGTGTCAAAATCTTTGTCGAAATACACCTCCGAACGAGACTGCGTGAGTACTATTTCATGACTAACACCCAGCTCGGTAAGCAATGCTGCAAAGAGAATCGTGAGGCCTCTTTCATTGCCAAATTTTTGCCTTAGTATCGTGCTTAAATCTTCTGCCTCCGAGCCCGCATTTTCATTGAGGTAAAAATTTGTTTTGACATAGTGCTCAGTCTTTGATATTTTTTCTTTTGCTGTTGCCAACTTATCCACTCCCACAACTTTCAGCAGTTTTTTCACATCTTTCATCTCCGCAGGACCAAAACTGTAGATCTGATTGTAGATTCTCGACGCAGCATCGTTCCAGGTAAAAAGTCGATTTTTACTTGATGCGGAATTGTAAGAAAGCTTGAAATCCAGCCTTTGCCGACTGCCATCGAACGATGAGAAAGCTTCCTCCGGGAGATCTTCAATATAATCAGTGTGTAGCGTATAACGATTGAATGACTTTGAAGTATCGCTTTGTGTTACCTGGGGTAGTCCATTGTAGCTCCTAAATTCAAATTCAAGATTTTCAGGACAGGTCAATGTGAAGGAAAAGTCCTTCAAAGGGTATTTGAGCTGCGCAAATTCACGCCCGAAATAACGGGCAGTTATCTTTTTTGTGTAGAAGTATTCTACCTCGCCGCCAATTTCAGCCCCCTCGATGGCAAAAATCTGATATCCACCCTCTTCTTCATCCTTTACTTCACGAATATTACTTTCATCTAACAAAACAACCTTGCCCGACGGAGTAATGGTTCGTGCCTTTACGTCGATAAGTTCGATCATGTTTTCAGTGGGAATATAGATTCTGTTTACCCTCTGAAGTGCCTCATCGTTGTTTACCCGAATGATCTGATGGTCGGTCAAGTAACACACGGGCTCCTTTCCTTCTTCTTCGTACAGGTATTGGTATTGAATCGATCTTTTCAGGTAGAGCAAAGGTAAATCTGCCTCTGCCTTATCTAAGCTGGTGAGCGCTCGGTCGGGCGTCCATGTGTATTCTTCAAACTGTTGCCCCATCGAGCTGTTTGAAAGAAAAACGAAACAAATAAATAGGCTGACGGGATAAATATTTTTCATCTTACTCTGTTTCTTTTTTACTGAGAATGACTACCTGCCGCATACTTTCGGAGTAGTGTTTTATTGCTTCGTTCCAAACGGGAAATTGCTGTGGATGCAACTGTAGGTATTTAATCTGATAATCTCTCTTCTGCACAATTCTGTTTGCTTCCTGGGTATAGGTTATTTTATAACTAAAAATGTCTGTATCTATGCCTGAGTCCTGAGGAACAAAGCTTACGGCATAGCCTTCAGGAATATTAAAAATAGCTTCGCTGGAATTCACGTACTGATATTCATTTTCCAAAGAATGAACCCGGTCCGGTTTGATGGTGCTGCCCGCCATACCCTTATCCATGTTCATGTTGAAAAAAATCTGACTCCCTGTTGTTCGGTAATAGTCCTCCACTCGAAATTGGTAGTCGAGTGCGATGGGCTCGTCTCGGTTGTCGAGGTGAGCTATTTGATAATTATCTACAAAGAATTTATTGCTTCCTCTGCTTAAAAGGCGGTTAACATAATTATCAACGCTGGTTTTGTTGGACTTTATCATTTTGTATGCGTTGAATACTCTTGCATGGCCTGTGAGTTGTAATTTTCCTTCTCCCTTCACCATCCCATTTTCAATTGAGTAGGTATAGGAATCGCTCATTATGCTTTCGCTGGGGGTTTGCACCGGTACTGTGACTAATTCGTAGTGATCTTCTTCCACAGCCACCAGCGCTTCCTTCCCCTGAATCATAGAGGTGGGGTAACCGAACGGAATGTACTGCCCGGTGGCATCCAGAAAAACCCAATCTTTTCCGTGCTGGTAGGCGGCGATCATGTGGTTATCAACCATCGGGCTTGGAAGTTGGGAGTATTTGTAGGGAAGATCACGTGACCCAATCCATACAAACTTGGCATCAATGCCAAGCTGGTGCAGCATGCTTATGATTATACTTGACATGTCCTTGCAGTCACCATATCGGTTGTTGAGTACATAGCTGCCGGGGTGGGGAATCAGCCCCCTCATACCTTGTTCAAATGCGATATACTTGATGTTGTCCTGCACCCAGTAAAAAACCTTCCGTACTTTCTCTAACTCGGTATCTTCAGGGTTGACTATTGAATCAAGAATACCCTTTATCGACGGGTCGTCTTTTTTTAGGTCGTGAATGAATCCCCGGTACCAGCTATAAAGATCCTGCAACGAAGACAATACTTTGACCTTGTCATTTCCAGAGGACGTAAAGCTTCGGATGACAGGAATTAAATGAGGCTCATCGTAGCTTAGACTAGGACTATTGGTTTCAAATTTGATTTTCGGAATATTCTTGCCGCTGAAGCGAAAAATTCTCTTTCCACCAATACTTTTTTCTTCTCTCGAATAAATGTCCTCAAATCCGTGGAAGGTATAAAAGTTAATGTCTATTCCATCATCTATCGTTACCACGAACTCCGACTCGATAACAGGAATAAATGTAGCTGGTCGGTATTGCCCTAAAAAATGTGGGTCGGTAACCTTCTCGGTATATAACAACTGAGTTCTTGCCCCAGGCTGGATTGCAGGAAAGAGAAAGTTGATATACTTGACGTCGTCGTAAAATATATTAGAATCTTTGTCAAACGATTCTTTAAATTCTTTGACTTGCTCAACTTCATATTTCTTTTTAGCGGGAACGAGAGTTTTTGCATCCAATTGGCTAACCCTTATAAATGAGCTGCTGTAGATTTTTCCCTGCGCATAGGGTTTCGAATTTTCGCCCAAATGAAGCATCTCCTCATAATGACTTGTGGTAATCATCAGCGAGTCATTTGCCATTGAGATATTCATATGCTGCTTAAGAACAAGGTAGATTGCCTGCTCATCGGGATACAAGCTTTTGTACCTGGCAAAGGTCGCTTCCGGATCGCCGGTTTGCCCGTACAGGTTGCTTAACGCACCCAGGAAGATTACAAGCAAAAGACCTATAAAAAGCTTATTGGTATAATTCATCATTCCAGTAGTAATTTCTTTTTTTCACCTTGCCGTCAGTAGAAAACACAATCTCTTCACCATTTTGTTTACCCATATGCCAGTTTACGACCTTGCGTAACTTGCCATTTGGAAAGAAAAACTTCTGAACACCTTCCAATTCATCGTACTTGTAATGTGACTCACTACTAAGTTGACCGTTTGCAAAGAAATGTCTGTATGGTCCCGACAACTCTCCATGCGAGTAATGCCCTTCTTCCTGAACGGTTCCGTTAGTTTCGTAATATTTCAGCGACCCGTGGATCAGTCCGTCTTTATACTCCTGCAAACAACTTAGTTCCTTGTTGGGGAAATAGGCCTTGAGTGTAAAATCTCCAGACGGATCGAATGGGAATAATTGACTAATAGTTCCATCGGGCAGGAGGTGTCGATAACCCACCACATGGTCATTGTCGTAAACTTTTTCTACCTGTAGTATGCCGCTCATGCTGTAATAATGGCAGCTTCCCTCTCTCACGCCATTTTTGTAGGAACATTCCGACTCCACCTTGCCGTTTTCGTAATAATGAATGCTTTTTCCGCTCCTTAAACCATTTAGAAATTCAGTTGTGGAGGACACTGAGCCGTTGTCGTCGTACCATGTCCATAATCCGGACTGTTTGTTGTTAAGGTAGTTGCCGGTAACCTTCAGCTTCCCCTCCGATCCAAAAAATTCGTAGGTGCCGTTGTATTCTGCATTTTTTACAGGGATTTTTGTTGTCACACGCCCATCAGAGGCGTATACAAACACATCGGTTGTGTATTCACCGCAGACGCTTTCGGATTTTTGCCGAATATTGCCACTAATATATTGAAGCTCATAGGTGCCGGAGTCATTCTTCAATTGGGTATTATAGAAGGGTGATCCAAGGGTGTCATAGAGTACAATTTTTTCCAATATGCCCTGATCATAAGTGTATTCACTGAAAGACCTTCCTTTGAAGTCATATTCACGTACCGGGCCATGAAGTTCACCTTCCCGGTAATACGATTCACGTTCCAACGTGCCATCCGGGTAGTAGTAATGCCATGTCTGAACGGGCATATCATCCTGCTGCCAGCCTTCTGATTTTACCTTTCCGTTAATATAGTATTCCCGAAAGTAGCCGTTAGCCTTTTTGTCAGAATAAGTGTTGTGCTCCCTCACCTGCCCATTTTCATAAAAGCTTTTAAATTCTCCGTCCCAGCTGTTGTCGACGGCCTTGCCTTGCTGGCTTAATTTACCGTTATAATGGCGATAGATGAGAGGGCCATTCAGCTTTCCACTTGTTAGTGTTCCCTCTGCCAACACCTGCCTAAGTGCATTGTAGCTTTTGTAAGGCAGGTTTCCTGAAACGTCGGCTTCATGTGCAATAACAACTCCTTCTGAATCGTAGTAGGTGTATTCTACTACCCGATCCTTTGAGTAAACTACTTCGCCATAAAGGCGCCCTTTTTTGTCAAAAAATTTATAGTTACCGTGACTATTGCCTTCTTGATCGTACTGTTCAATTTCGGTAAGCAAACCGCCCTGATTGTAGAATTTCCATTCGCCAGTCCTGTTTCCGTCCAGAAAAGCCCCTTCGAATCTTAGCTTTCCATTGTCATGAAATCCTTTCCAGTCTCCGGTTTCATTGCCTTCGAAGAAAGCCCCCTGCTCATCCTTTGAACCGTTCTGGTGAAAGCTGCTAAAGGGGCCGTGGCGTAGATTATTTGCGTAGGTATAGGACGTTTTTAGATTTCCCGATTTGTAGTAGTAGTCGTATGTTCCTTCCAACGACCCATCCTGACTTTGCATGGCGGAATACTTTTGCCCACTACTGTAGTAAACCACCCCCTGACCGGTATTGGCTCCATTTTCATAAGGCTGGATTTCCGATACCTGACCACACGCCATATAGTACGTGAGCTCTCCATTCAATTTGCCGTCTGAAAAGGGAGCCTCAATGGAAAGTCTCCCCTCGTTATCATAGTATACCACATTTTCAATCACCCGCTCATTCTCATCGTATACTTCCTTTCTTAGCAATTCGCCGTTTTTGTGATAGAAAAACCAATCTCCAATTTTCTTTCCGTCTTCGCTGTATTTTCCAATACTACTTTTCTCCCAGTTGTCATAATAGATTACCCAGGGGCCAATACGAGTGTCATCATCCACTTGTTCTCCAAAGGCGTTCACTCTTCCATTGCTATAGTACCAAACAGGGAACATCTTTGTCTCGCCGAGAAGTGTAATTTTTTTGCTGAATTTGGTGCTGGCCAACTCCTTATTTGCTAAGTCGACATAGGCATCGTTTTCTTTCTGGTGACTTTTTAACCACATGCTCACTTTTTCATTCTTTGTGGATGAAAGTAGCTTGTAGATGAAAAATGTAGAAAGACCCTGCTTATGTAACTTGAGATAGAATGGAACATAAAATCGCATCCAGAAATCCTCACTTTCAGAATTGTAAATTAAGTTTTCGAGAAGCATCGTGCTGTATTTCACGAGGGAGGCATTGAAATCCACCGAAGTTTTGAACCTCTCGTCTAATGGTGCTTTTGACCTGAGCAAGAGCTCGATCGTGTAAAAATCATTATTGATTTCATCTGCAGCGAGGGTGCCTTCCAGGCGGTTTGCGCCGTTAACGAGGTTTTCCAGCATTATCAGGGCGCTGTTATCATCCGGATTAATCGCCAAATAGGTCATTAAACTCATGATAGCTTTCGTTCGCAGCCCTTTGAGAATCATTATCCGGGCGAGCATAATATGGGCATTGGAATAGAATGGACTAACGCTCAGGCATTCCTTTAAATGGTCTTCAGCCAGCGCATATTGACCTAATCTAAAGTAGGCAACACCAATATTGTTGTGCATCATATGGTGTGTGGGGTACCTGTTCAGGCCTTTTTTATAGATCTCGACTCCTTTTTCGGCATCCCCTGCATTGAGCCAGGCATTCCCCCATTCTAAAAAATTGGTGGCATTGTACTCGTTGTTTGTCGCCGTAAGACGTGCGCCCAATGCTTTGGCAGGATTAATGTCATTTGCCACTCCGTAAGTAACAAGCAGTTCGGCTTGGGCAAGAAAATAGCTTGTGTCGCTTTCGGGTATATGCTTTAATAATTCGACGGCGCCAGCATAGTCTTCATTGCTACGGAACTCTCTGACCTTTTCAAAAATTTCCAGTGGCTTTATTAGGGGAAGTGTGTCGTTTTGGGCCTGCCCGAAAATCGGCATCAGCAGCAGGAAAACTATTGGCTGGTGTCTAAGCATTGGTCGTTATTTTTCTGTTTTGGAAAGTAACTTTTTTTATTGAAAAATGATTTTTATCCCTTGTTTTTATTGCGTAACTCAAGGCCATAGCTGAGCGCTAATGGGAAATAATGATCTGAAACAATCGTTCACACAGGGTTACTAAGGCTAAAGTTATTTCCGATTTAACCAAAGCTAGCATGATATACAAATTGCAGTTGCCGTGCGTTTGGGTACAGGAAAAGACATTCTATGGTGTATTGAAAGCAGGGGAAGGGAGTTGATTTTTACCTTCTTTCAGCCAATTTGTGTGGTTACTATTTGCGTGTGTTGTCTCTTTGGATCGGCGTCAGGGTATTTTATCTTACTGAGGTTATTTGCCAGCCAAAACCATTGAGTTTCCGAAAAGAAGCTCTTGCTTTTACCCACAGTCCATTGCATCAATCTCCTACTACCGCACCCTTCTAAGGTATTTTAGAAACGGCCTTTCAGATAGCTCATGCCCGAGCGATCACAGATGAATTTAGAGGAGCAGTTCCTGGAAGGCATTTTACAGGCTGAAGGTTATTTTTCCTTTTGCTCCACCGTCCATTCTATGCCCCAGCGTTTTACGTATTCCTGAATGGGGCCGAGGCCTACTTCCTTTCTCCTCTGGTTCACGTACTCGGGGTCTTTGATTTCATACACTATTTGCTGCCCGCTCTCCTTGTCATTGGTTATTTGAGAACCGTAAGTCTGTGGTTGGCCGTTTCTCATCTGGATACTGTCTTCCAGCAATGCCAGGTGACTGCCGCTCGATTCTCCTTTTAATACAGAGGCCTTCAGCAAAGGCAGGTATTTTTCCTGCGTTTCGAGCGGAGCATGCTGGATCACAAGCCACAGGGTGATATTGGCTTGTCCTCCCACCAACGGTATGCCTGCCCAGCCCCTTTCTTCAATAATTCTTGCCACTTCCACCTCGTTTAAGCTATCCTGTTCAGCCATCAATTGCCAGAAGTACTTCATTTCGTCGGAGTCTTTCCCGAATTTCTCTTCTGCATTCATGTACAGCTGTCGCAGGGTCTGGTCCCTGACGTATATTTTTTCCAGCTGTTCCTTCAAGGGTTTGTCAAAGTCCTTTTCATACTCATCGAGATTGGTTTGCATCTTTGCTAAAATCGGTTCCCAGTTTTGATGGGTATGCAGGGAGGTCAGGTCGTTGTCTCGCTGAGCATGCTTCACGTTTTTCCAGCCTTTGTCCGCCGCCAGGTCCAGGTATTTTGCCGCCTGTGCTGCATTCTCAGCCAACGCCCAGGCACAAGCTGCATTGTAGTATTGACCAGCAGTGCCCTCTTTTATGGCGAAAGCCTTATCGTATTCCTTTCCTGATTCAGCGTATTGCTTTTCGTCATAAAGCATCTCGCTATTGGCGAGCAGTTCATCGAACGTCTGCGCCCGAAGGGGCAATACAATGGTGCACACAATCAGCGTCAATAATAATCTCATGTCTGGAGTTCTTGTAGTGATGAAATGCAAAGATATGGTTATCAACTAAACTTTTAGTCGAATCATTATTGTTTTTGTAGTTACCCGGCTCTGGGGGGTGTCTTCACCCGCCAGTACCTTTTGATTAAGCATTCGGGAGGGTGAAGACGTATAGCCTAGGCGGTTTAGGTGGATTGCAGATCTCGAAAAGCGAAGCTTCTGGAGCAGCGGAGGGCTAAATAATTATTATCGAAAGGTGAAGGTATGCCACTGCGGCCTTGGGTCTAGCCTGCCGGGCTCAGCATTTTATATGTGGTTCGGCTTTCTCGCTCAGCGATGCCCTTCAGAACACCTGGAAGAGCCGGGTAGTTGGTGTTACTTTGTTTTTTGATAGTCCCTGATTAAGAGCCCAGCTGACAAATTAAGCCTCGAAGCAAGATTTCTGATCATTTCTACTGTCAGCTTTCTTTTTTTATTCAATACTTCCGACACTCTACCCTTTCCCCCGATTTCTTTTATCAAATCGACCTGCTTGAGATCCAATTCCTCCATTCTAATTTTAATGGCTTCAATTGGGTCGGGGGCTTCGATCGGATAGTGTTTTCTCTCGTATTCATCAATCAATAGACCGAGAACGTCTGCTTCGTCACTTTCGGGCGTCCCAATCTGTGCATCAAAAACTATTTCAAGTCGCTCAAGTGCACTTTGGTAATCTGTTTCAGTTCTTATCGGCCTAATGTCCATAGTAGTAACTTTTAAATCGTATTCGCATCAATTTTATCGTATTCTGTGTGAGTGCCGATGAATCGAATAAATACCCACTTTTTTTCGAAGTTAAATTTTGCGACCAGACGGTAAGAATTTCCTTTTATGTTAAAAACGATCCTGCTGCCTTTTAGAATTGAAGCAGCGGCAAAAGTGCTTTTAACGTCCGCCGGGCTCTTCCAATCACTATTCATGGCTGTGTCATACCAGGTTTTTAAGTATTGTTCAACGTCGGCATGTTTTTCCCAGTATTTTCTCAAAGTGCTTTTCGCAAATACTCTTTCCACAATCCACTGTTATTAACGAACAAATATAACAAAAGTTCACTGTTTGGGAACCCTTTAAAGAGGTGAGATGCTAAGATATAGCTATCAACTAAATTTTTAGTCATATCCTTATTGTTTTTGCAGTTACCTGATTCAGGGGAATGTCTTCACATGCCAGCCTTTGCAACGAGCATTTGTCGTTCAGGCAATCCACAACCCATATACCAGCTTCAGACACAGCACCGACACCACTCCTCCGAAAATGATCATCAAAGTGCGTGGGTTGGCTTTGTGCCCCGCCTTTACTCCGAGAGGAGCAGTCGCAAAAATGCCGAGGATGAGAGGCAGGATGACACCCAGTGAAATATAGCCTATCTGCCACGGCAGCACTTGCGTTTCTGCGGCCGATATGTCTGCCAGCAGATAGCTGAGAGAAATGGGTACGGCCAGCACAGCTACGACGCCAATAGAAATTGAGCTGGCGCTTTTGATCGGCATCTTCATAAGGTCGGTGAAGGCAGGTATCAGCACCACGCCGCCGCCCAGCCCCGATAGGGAAGTGGCCACGCCAGTGAGCAGCCCTACAAAGGGAAATAGCCACTGGCCAGGACGAGCATCGATCAGAGATGCCTTGCGGGCATTGGACAGAAACAACCGCAGTGCAAGTACAATGAGTAAGGCAAGGAAGACAATGTCGAAGCTGCGCTTTTCATACCAGTTGCCATTGCGAATGATTTCTGTGACAAAGTAGGCGGTGACGGTGCCAGGCACAGCGGTCAATAGCATTTCCTTTAAGAAGAAATTGCCCGCCCGGTACTGCCGGAACGACACGGTCACGCCTGTAAACATGGTCACAAACAGCGACTGGGCAATAATGAACTTGACCATTTCGGCTTCAGGTATGCCCAGGTAGGTGAAGAGGATGTCGAGGGCGGGGATAAGCAGGACGTTGCCGCCGGTGCCAATAAGGCCCGAATAAAAGCCCACAATAAGACCTACTGCAAAGAGAGCCACTGCCAATGTGAATGTCACGCCCGGATATGATTTACTCGCAAGTTTCGGGAATGCCGCCGCAAAACAAAAGGAGGTGCTAGATATACGGCGGAGTATGTGGGATTTCCTGCGTTGTTCTGACGAGTGCTGGTTGGGCAGTCCCTGTTTTTTTACTTCGTTCTGGCGAGTGTCTTCACTCGTCAGCATCCGTGGGTCGTGTATTCCGGCCGGCAAAGACGCACGCTCAAGGTGGTGTTTGGGCGGATTGAAAATCCTACGATAGGACATTCGAGATTGCAAACTTCAGCGAGATGAATTCAATGAACCTGTTACACGTCGGGTCGTACACGAGACCGTTCCACGCCGGCCGTACGTACGGTGGATGTGACCGGGCTGGCGATCCAGAGGCGCACCGGTGAGCTTAACCGCTCATCGGCCGTCTACTCGATTATGCGTATTTTAATCACTAGTCTTCCAAGCATAATCAGAACCATTCCATCCATAATGCTTGCCCTTGAATTGTTCCATTGCTGCTTTAAACTGAGCTATTATCAATACTGCATCACTATTTGTAGGGAATACTTCCTCATCTAATAAGTCTAAAAATTCAACCGTTGGATCATCTTTCAAAATCTCCTGTGCCTTAGACAGTATTCTATTCGCCATTTTCACTTTTGCTTCATTTAACGGTCCATCTTGTTTTTTCTTAGATAATTCCTTGATTTCGTTAAAAACAGATTCAAGAATTGGAAATAACATATCAAAGCTTTCGGCATTGGCTTTTGATGGAGCAGGAGTGCTTACAATTTTCTTTTTACTCATTTTTATTTGTCTTTTATTGTCTTTGGAGGAATAGTCCTAATGTCTGAAAATGATCCATCTATCATCCAGCACCAGTGAGCTGGGTACTTGCTCTGTTGTCTAATATTGTCACCTCTTAACTTCTCAAAACAATTAAGATATTGAGTGAGCATCATAGCAGCGTCACTATTTGATGGCATATCGTTTTCGTCAAATAAATCAAAATCATCAAAAGGTTTGTAATCGTTTCCTAATAGTTCATTGCATTCACTAAGAATTTGGTTTATGAATTTTAATTTAAACTTATTGAGAGCATCGTTATGCGATTTTTTAGATAATGCGCTGATTTCATTATGCAATCCTTGTAGTTGTGACTGTAATTTTTCAAAATTATTTACTTCTTCTAATGTCATATTTATTCTGGATTTAAGATGGACAACTGCGCATGAATTCGATATACTTACTCTTTATGACTTCTATTGGCAGCCTTTGTTTGCTTTCATATACTTCTCCCATTAACTGTAAATCCGTATCATCAAGAATAATTATACACCTCCTTTGTCCAGACCACAAGTCAAGTGTGTTCTGTAAAATGTTTTTGGGAGGTCTATTTCTGGTTACTAGAATGCCAAATCTTCCAAATTGCTCAGTTAAATACCTGTTCAATTGGTTTATGTGCTCTCTTTCAAGAAATTTGACGTTTTTTAATTCGAATACTATCTGTTTAGAGTCATAGGTGTCGTATATCTCTTGAAGGAAATTGTATGATCTATTGTTGTAGAAAATCAAATCTCTAATTTGACTGCCAGAGTCTATTCGGCTTTGTTCCTTTGCAAAATCTAAATGCGGATAAAGTAAGGAGGACATAGTTTGAACAACCAAGTCTTCATATTTCCTATCCGCATTATCTGTTTTCCCAGTTGGTAATTTCAAAACAGTACTAATTTTTCTTTTAGCCGATAGAACTGGAATTTGAGTGAATAAAGGGTCGTTTTTTAAGTCTTGTGTATTTTGTTCTTTAATAGAAATGTAGGATTGTACTAAATCGTAGTTTTTTCTATTAAAATCAAGGAGTTGAACCCTGTTAAGTCTTCCATCAAATTCTTTCTGAACATCCTTGATGTAATAGTTATTAAAAAAATCTTCATAGTTGACCCATGGGATATATCGCAACCACCTTTTTGGTATTAGCAAAATTGGTTGTTTGGATTGAGGATTTAGCGGTAGATAAGTTTCTTCTGTTACTACCTGATTTTTTTTATAATCATAAACTCTTGTTGTGCATTTTTCTATAGGGATATTCAATTTCTGACACTGATCAATAGTAAAATCAATAAGAAACGATTTTATTAAGCAACACGATATATCGCTAATTCTGTCTTTAGATATTTTATCAACAAATAGCTGAATTTCTTCAAAATGTTGAAATCCTTGCTTATTCAACTGAGGAATAGATTTATAAAGATTCAGAATTTCAAATGCCGATTTCTTGCCAATTTTTTTACCCTGTTTTGTTTTAGAATTCCCAAGCCCAGCTTCATCGCATTCTGTCAACTCAATGAGAATTTGGCTTGCTTCTTCATCTTTCCCACTTACAAAAAGATTACCAAGTTGGTTGAAGGAATTTACAATTGATGTATGTAGAGCATTGTCTTGTTGTGAAGAAATTTGCCACAGTAAAAAAGGATCAACATATAAAGGAATATCTTCATCCAAAAATGGAATTGCAAAGTCTACATCCTCTTGCCTGAATGTTAGGTTGTGAAAATCATTGAGTCTAGGTCTAATTATTGCCATTTCAGGTGTCGAATATTACGCATAACATCTGGGTATGAATCGCTCCATATTCCCATTGTATCTTTCAGTGAATCTAACTGATTTTTGATGGTGGTAAAAGTGGTAAGCGAGACAAACTGCATTTTCCATGCTGGTCACCCGGCTTTTACCCACTATCCATTGTATCATTCTCCCACTACCTGTACCTTTGCAGAGCATTTTTAAAATGGGCGGCAAAGCCCAATGTCCGAACGATCATCGATGAATTTAGAGGAGCAGTTGAAGGAAGGCATATCCAAAGCCTTCAAGGAAGTATTTAATCACGATTTGCCCACTACAGAGGTAGCCTTTCAACCTACCAGAAAGGAATTCGAAGGCTCACATACCTTTGTTACTTTTCCTTACCTGAAAGTTACTGGCAAGAACCCGGAAGAAACAGGCAAGCTGCTCGGCGACTTTCTGGTGGCGCATGTCGGCGTAGTGTCGGCTTATAATGTAGTGAAAGGCTTCCTCAATATCACCATGAGCGACACGCTCTGGGGCAAAACGCTGTCGGAAGTGTATGCTAACCCTTCTTTTGGTATCACACCTCACCATGGTGGCAAAGTGATGGTGGAATTTTCGTCGCCTAACACCAACAAACCGCTTCACCTCGGCCACCTGCGCAACAACTTCCTGGGCGACTCCACTTCCCGCATACTTCATGCGCATGGTTACGAGGTGTTCAAGGTAAACCTGGTCAACGACCGTGGCATCCACATCTGCAAGTCGATGCTCGCCTACAGCAAATGGGGCAATGGTGAAACGCCGGAGTCAGCCGGGCTGAAAGGTGACCACCTGATAGGTAAGTATTATGTGATTTTCGATAAGGAGTACAAGAAAGAAATTGAAACGCTAAAGGCGCAAGGAATAGAGGAAGAGGCAGCCAAGAAAAAGGCACCGCTGATACTGGAGGCGCAAACGGTGCTGAAGAAATGGGAGGAGAATGACCCCGAGACGGTGTCGCTTTGGAAACTGATGAACGGCTGGGTGTACGAAGGCTTTGATGCTACCTACAAGGCCATGGGAGTGAGCTTCGACAAGATGTACCAGGAGTCGAACACTTACCTGCTGGGCAAAGACATCGTGGACGAAGGCCTTGCCAAAGGTGTGTTCTACAAAAAAGTGGATGGCTCGGTGTGGGCCGATCTCACTGAGGAAGGACTGGACCACAAGCTGGTGCTCCGCTCAGATGGCACGTCGGTGTACATGACCCAGGACCTGGGCACAGCCGACATGAAGTACGCTGACTACCCGTTCAATAAGTCCATTTATGTGGTGGGCAACGAGCAGGACTACCATTTCAAGGTGCTGTTCAACATACTGAAAAGACTGGGCCGCAACTATGCCGATGGGCTTTATCACCTCTCGTATGGCATGGTGGATTTGCCGTCGGGTAAAATGAAAAGCCGGGAAGGCACCGTGGTAGATGCCGATGAGCTGATCCAGGAAATGCTGGATACCGCAGAGAAGCACACCACCGAACTTGGCAAAATAGAAGGGTTCACTGACGCAGAAGCCAAAGAGCTGTACAACACCCTGGCGCTTGGTGCGCTCAAATACTACCTGCTAAAGGTAGACCCAAAGAAGAGAATGCTCTTCAACCCACAGGAGTCTGTTGAATTTCATGGGCATACCGGCCCGTTTGTGCAGTATACCCACGCCCGTATCACGGCGATTTTACGAAAGGCAGAGCAGCTGAGTATCGAACTAAAGGGCTTCGACCCGTCAGCACTGGAGCTTGAGACACTAGAGGCTGAAGTAATCCGTGTGATTGCCGACTTCCCTGACAAGGTGAAAGTGGCGGCAGAAGAGTTAAATCCTGCGGTAGTAGCCAATTATGTGTTTGAGCTGGCCAAGGAATACAACCGTTTCTATACCGAGCACTCCATCTTCAATGAAGACAATCAGGACAAGGTGAAGCTGCGGGTGATGCTTTCGTTGGTTGTCGCCAGAACAATTAAAACGGGAATGGGGTTATTGGGAATAGACGTTCCTGACAGGATGTAATTAAAGAGGTTACTCTATGCGGAAGCGCACAGAGTAACCTCTTTAATCGGCTTGACACGGAGTAACCTCTTTAATCATAAACCGAATACCATGAAAAAGCTACTCTACCTTCTAATCTTTATCACTTCCACAGCTATGGCACAAGGCTCCTTCTACGACTTCAAAATGGCCTCTATCGATGGCGAAACCATCGACTTCTCCAAATACATAGGCCAGAAGGTGCTCATCGTGAACACCGCTTCAGAATGCGGCTACACCCCACAGTACGAAGACCTGCAGGCACTCCATGAGCAGTTTGGCGGCAAGGTGACGGTGCTGGGTTTTCCGGCCAACAACTTTGGAGGGCAGGAGCCGGGCTCCAACCTGCAAATCGCTCAGTTCTGCAAAAAGAACTATGGTGTAAGCTTCCAACTCTTTGAAAAGATTGACGTAGTGGGCAAGAACACAGCTCCTTTATATTCCTGGCTGGAAAAGCAAACCGGCAAGGTGCCTACATGGAATTTCTGCAAGTACCTGATTGATGAAAACGGCAAGGTGGTTCAATTTTTCCCATCGGCTGTTAACCCGATGGACGAGCAGGTGACTGGGTTGTTGTAGCCGAGGTGTCGGCACGGCAGCGCTGGCAAAAGCGTTGGCGGCCGTCAGGCACCGATTCGAAGTCTCAACACCACCCGCCCCGGTAATTGCGATCCGCCGGTTGGCAGAGAAGCAATCTGCCAGTTAGGATAGCGCTTCCCAATAAACAGATTGCTTCTCTCGCTGATGTAAGCCGCTCACAATTGAAAAGCAGAAAGCTCGATCGCAATGACCGACAGGGGATGTTTGTGCTATAGTTCGCCAATCACCGCAGGGCAGCAGCCAAATGCCCTTTCTCAAAATATCCACTCTTCCTCACGAACTTGTCAAAATCTTTTATAGTCAGCATTTCCTTTACAGCCTTCTTTTTGTCTTCAGTCTTCTCGTAGTATGCCTTCACAATCTGGTAGCCCATCCAATACCCCAGGTCATCAGGTCGGCCCTCCTTAGCTCCACCATACATCCAGCCCTCCCAGCCGTCTTTCCATTTTTTGTCCATAATCTGCTGAAACTCCGCTTTCAGTCCATCCTCGTGTTGGTCTCCGTACAGGTAAATGTCTCTATTAGGATGTGTACCGGTCACAAGCTCACAGATGAAATCCGCACTCCCTTCTTTGATCGATTGCTCCAGTAGCGTAAGCGACTTCAGCCTGAAATAATACTTCTGCTGGTAGTGGATCAACTCATGAACTACTACAATAGGGATCAGATTCGTGTCCTCATATTTTTCCACACCAATTAGGAGCCCTTTGCCTGAAATGGTACCACCCGAGTTGTTTCTACCTATCAGAAAATAGACATCAGGAAAAATCGCTCCTGGGTACAGTGCCTTTAGCCTGCTGAAGTAGCTTCTTATTTCATCTTCTCTCGATGGAAGTGCCTGGCTGCCTGTTCTTATCCTTTCATATTGCTCCCTGTTCTCATAAATCGCCCTGGCAAGGTTGTTGGCATTCCCAATCCGTAATTTGATGAAGCTTTTGAGGCCAGCAGAGCCATTGTCAAGGTAATACCTTTCGTAGGTCATGGCCTGGTTTTTTTCGCTGTCTCTGTCGAAGGCATTCCAGAAATGCTCAATGTCTGTGGTGATCATCTGGGCTGCTTCAGGCTTTTTACTGGCATGCATCTTTTTCGATACACCACAGCCAACGCTGAGGGCGCCCAGAAACAAGGTGACAAAAGTGTTGATGTTTAGGTTGAAAAGTAGCTTTCTCATGTAAAAAATAACGATTGTTAAGTGTTGCAATGAAAAGACATCTCTTTTTGCCAATAGTTTCTTTGCCCTTCAAAAACAGCCTCTTTTTTCCCTTCAGCCTTGCTAATGTCCGATAAGCGCTCCCGTACTTTTTTCTTACTTATTTTCTAACTATATAGATAAGGGATAACGGTTTCATTGATGCCGACATGCCACATTTCCTTTTTGCGTTTACAATAAACACCTACTTAAATGAATACTTTTAACATCAATCGCCGGCATTTTCTTAAAGGGGCCTCGGCAACCCTGGCATTGTCCACCTTTGGGTTCCGGGGCATCGATCTCATCAATCCGCAAAGGCCTTTTAGGGTTGCGCTAATCGGCACAGGTTGGTATGGAAAAAGTGACTTGTTTCGACTGATTCAGGTGGCGCCGGTAGAAGTAATTGCTCTTTGCGATGTAGACAAAAACATGCTGAACGCTGCCGCTGACCTGGTTAGCAAGCGTCAGAAGTCGGGCAAGAAGCCTAAGCTGTATGGCGACTACCGCAAGCTGCTTTCAGAAAACGAGCTTGACATTGTGCTGATTGGCACGCCCGATCACTGGCATTCTCTGCAAATGATTGACGCTGTGAAAGCCGGTGCCCATGTGTATGTGCAAAAGCCTATCAGTGTGGATGTGCTGGAAGGCGAGGCGATGGTAGCCGCTGCCAGAAAATACAACAAGGTGGTGCAGGTAGGAACGCAACGCAAGAGCACCCCGCACTTAATTGACGCCAAGAAAAATATTGTTGACGCCGGGTTACTTGGCACTATTCGCCACGTAGAAATGTGCTGCTATTTTGCCATGCGCAACAATTCTAACCCACCGCTGGAGCCTGTGCCGGATTTTCTTGACTATGAAATGTGGACAGGTCCTGCGCCGCTTCGACCCTACGATGGCCTACCTCACATTCGCTGGTGGAGAGCGTTTATGGAATATGGCAATGGCGTGACTGGCGACATGTGCGTGCATATGCTCGACACTGTCCGCTGGATGCTGAAGCTGGGCTGGCCAACAAAAATCAGTGCCAATGGCGGCATTTTTGTCCAGAAGGATGCGAAGTCGAATATAGCGGATACGCAGGTCGCCAATTTCGAATATCCGGAATTGAACTGCGTGTGGACGCACCGGACATGGGGCACACCGGCCGATCCGCAATACCCGTGGTCATTCAAACTCTATGGAGACAAGGGCACGCTTTCTGCCAGCACGATGCAGTATGATTTTGTGCCTGTGGGTGACGGAGAAAAGATTCACAAGGATGTGGTGTACGAAAGAGAAAAGTATCCTGAAGATTTGACAGAAGAACGCATTGAATTGAATGCCGCCCCTGCCACCAGGTTGCATATGCTCGATTTCCTGAATGCCATTGATAAGAAAAGCAGGCCAGTAGCTGATATAGAAGAAGGGCATATCTCTACTGCCAGCTGTATACTGGCCAACATATCGATGGAGTTGGGAAGGCCGTTATCATACGATCCCAAAACCATGACGGTGCCAGGCGATGCTGAAGCGACTCAGAAGTTGCAAAGGGCCTACAGAAGCCCTTGGGTACATCCTGATCCTAAGAAGGTTTAACAGAGAAACGAAGAGGGGCGATGAGCCCCTTTTTTCTTACAACCCCTCCAAGGGTTCAAAACCCCTTGGAGGGGTTTGGCGTAATCAATTCACCACCACCTTCTTGCTCACCGTTTTTCTCGAATCGGTAGCACTTAGTAAATACACACCGGTTGATAGCAGGCCTTCGGTGTGAATAGTCATTTCATTGCCTTCAGCAATCAACTCATGCACCAGCTGCCCTCTCAGGTCATATATTTTCACCAGAGACTGGTTCTCGAACCCCGACAGCCGGATGGTGAGGTCGCTGGTGACCGGCATAGGAAATAGCTGGACTTCTTCATTTGGTCTGTTGTCGGCTACGGAAGTAACATCGTAGAACCTGTACATCTCAGGCATTTCATTGCCAAATATCGCTGCGGATGAACTTTGGAAGGCAATGAAGCTTGCTTTGGCAGCCTCGCTGCTATTGGCGTAGGGCACATAAGGAAACGACCAGTTGGCATTGATCCAGGTAAGTACCCAGGCGATGTTTTGCGAACGGCCAGTTGGGTCTCCGGTAATAGCGGGCAGTATTGTGTCCATCCAATATCGGGCTGCGTCATCACCACTGGCTGCCCCTCCGTTGGTTCGGTTGCCAGTTTCGGTAAACACGGCCACTTTGCCGCTGGCGAATGAGTAGTCGACAATGGGCGCCAATATGTTGCGGAGGCCGGATATACTGACTTCATAGGCATCTACCCCAACAATGTCGACATAGTCGTCGCCCGGGTAGTAATTGAAATCGACTGGATTGTTGGGTGACCAGGCGAACAGCACGGAGTTGGTTCTTTCTTCCACGTATTGTTGGGTGAGCCGGTAGAGGGCTTTGTAAGTTTGGGGAGTGGTGGCTTTGCTGCCCCACCAAAACCAGCCGCCATTCATTTCGTGCAAGGGCCGGAAAACGATGGGGATGTTTTCACCGTCGACTACCAGTTCATTATTGATAATGTCAATTACTTTATCCAGCTCTGCGAGGTACCAGTCTCTGTCGCCATTCAGGTCACTTACAATATTATTGACAAGGTCTTTCACTCCATCTTTGTACTCGTAGCTGGTCGTTCCCCGTGCGCTGAGATGCCAGTCGTAAGTGATGACGTAGCCTTGCTGGTAGGCCCACTTTACAGCCTCCGTGTGGTAGCGCCTTTCTCCCTCCGATTTTTCCAAATAGTAGTGAAAGTCAGATCCCAACACAGCGGGGTGCGCTCCTGTGACGTCCTTGCTGTCGGAGGATTCCTTGTCTCCATGAGCAGAACCGGAGGAGTAGCGGAAGCTGTTGAAAAACTCCTGACCGAAAAGAAACTGGTTGCTGGCTTGTACCCTTCTTAGGTTTTCGTACAGATAAAAAGTTTTGTCGGAAGCATCCGGATCGACTTGGCCTAATGCTCGGAAACAATAAAAGGATAGGGCGAGGCAAAGAAGGGAAAATGGAATCAGTTTCATAAACCAAAGTGTTAGGAGGTAAGTAAGTTACATATTGTTATGTGGAATCTAAAAACCGGAAATAACAGGGCGACTCGACTTTGCCCCGGACTTTGCCTGGCAAGTCGAACATTTTCCCAATTCCTCCTTACCTTTGCCTCATGCAAATCAAACCCTGGATTTCGGCCTTCAGGCTTCGCACGTTGCCCCTGGCACTTTCGGTCATCGCTATGGGCTCGTTTCTGGCTGCTGCCCACGGCCAGTTTCGCTGGTCAGTATGGTGGCTGGCAGCTCTCACCACCTTGCTGCTGCAAATCCTCTCCAACCTGGCCAATGACTACGGTGACTCCATTCATGGAGCCGACAAAGGTGACCGCAAGGGGCCAAGCAGGGCTGTGCAGTCAGGGCAAATAACGCCATCAACAATGAAAAGGGCTATGATCGTTACAGCGCTTCTTTCATTTGTCAGTGGGCTGGCGCTGCTATGGATCGCACTTGGCTCCGAACTGAAACTGCTGCTTATTTTCCTGGCGCTGGGCGTTTTGTGTATCCTTGCGGCGATAGGCTACACCAACGGAAAGCGACCCTATGGCTATGCCGGTCTGGGCGATATTTCTGTACTCATCTTCTTTGGCTTGGTGGGAGTGGGCGGCTCTTATTTTCTGCACACCCAAACCATTGACTGGGCAGTGGTACTTCCAGCCTTGTCCGTTGGTTTTTTCTCTGTGGGGGTGCTCAACGTCAATAATATCCGTGACATCGAAAGCGATAAGGCAGCTGGAAAATATTCCATACCTGTGCGTGTCGGCAGATCAAAAGCGGTTATCTATCACTGGTTGCTGTTAACGGCGGGCCTTTTTTGCAGTGCTATGTATGTTTTGCAAAATGCCGGAGGCTATAGCAGCTGGCTCTTTCTTGTCAGCTTGCCACTCTTCTGGAAAGTGGGCAGGGGTGTGCAAACTATTGAGGACCCAATGCAGCTCGACCCATTTTTGAAAATGATGGCTTTGAGCACAATGCTTTTTGTCATCACCTTCGGAATCGGCATTCTGATTTAAATCAGTTACCTGTTTGTTTAAAAAGCTTAGTAAATGCTGAGGTATTTACTATTTTTAGGTTCATTCTAACATCACAATTTTTACGACATGAAGAATATCCTTGTTCCAACCGACTTTTCAAAACAAGCCAAATATGCTTTAGACTTTGCAGCTGTCATCGCTAAGAAAGCGTCAGCTAAAATCAAACTTGTTCATGTGCTTGAAGTGCCCAGCAGCTCTTCTTTACACGTGACAGGAGAAGTTGAAAGCGACGATCCGATGGAGAAAATATTCACCATCAAGCTGATAGAAAGCTCCGAAAGAAGAATGGCTGAGCTTGCTGCAAGCGTGTCGGGAGTAAAAGTTGAAACGCATATTCACTCAGGAAGTCCATTCAAAGTTTTGACACACGAAATCAACGACAGCAATGTGGATCTTGTTGTGATGGGTACTTCCGGGTCGTCTGGTATTGATGAGCTTACAGTAGGCTCCAATGCAGAGAAGATGGTACGTCATTCGACCTGCCCTGTGATAACGGTGAAGAGCCCCATTACAGGTGAAATCAAAGACATTGTTTTTGCCTCCGATTTTGCTGAAGATCAGCCAGCACTTGTCGAGCAGTTGAAACTCCTTCAGACATTTTTTGGAGCCAAACTGCATGTTGTGAAAATCAATACACCTCACGACTTCCACGCTTCCCATGATGATGTGGTCAACATGGATACATTTATCAAGAAATATAAGCTGGAGAATACTTCAAGAAGTATTTACAATGACCTAAGCGAAGAGGAAGGGATTATGCACTATGCGAATGATATCAAAGCCGATCTGATTGCTATGGGTACAAGTGGCAGAACTGGTCTTGGTCACTTCTTCCTGGGAAGCATTGCTGAAGATATAGTGAACCACGCCAAGCGCCCTGTTTGGACGTACAGACTCCATAAGTAATATAGAAGCTTATATTTCATGTCGAAAAAGAACAGCCACAAGGACAGGGTAGGAATTGTGTACTCTACTGCATCGGATTTTGATTATACCACCGATCAGGAGGAAGAGGCCGATACATTGCCCGTTAATCAGCAGGTGCTGAAAATTTTTTATGAAAACAAAGGCCGGGGAGGAAAGCAGGTAACGCTTGTGAAGAACTTCATAGGAACCAATGCTGACCTGGAGGTGCTGGGCAAAAAATTGAAGGCCTACTGTGGCACTGGCGGCAGTGTGAAAGATGGCGAGATTTTGATTCAGGGAGATTTAAGGCCCAAGGTTGCTGAGTTTCTCAGGAAGCAAGGGTATCAGGTGAAAGGAGCTTAGAGCTACTGCTTAAAATAAGTCGTAAAACATAAAAACCCCGGCACACAATGCCGGGGTTTTATTTTTCCCCGAAGGGAATTTGATCGCATAAACCAGTGAACCATCGACCAGATGGCCGGTTTAATGTTGAAAGGGACTTAAGCTGCCGCCCTTTCGTTGTCGTTGTGGAATTACTCTTTGATGATTCTGTAGGATTTTACTTTCCCTTCGGTTGAGACTTGCAGTACATACACCCCTCCGGTCAGGCCAGCCAAACTGATGGATTCGACCTCATAGATACTACTGCTGACCTGATTGATGACGGCGCCGTTGAGAGTTACCAGTTGAAGGCTGCTGCCTTTGGATAGCCCTCCCACTTTTATTTGCTCAGTTGCAGGGTTGGGGTATACGGTGACGTTGGCGAAGGCTTCGGCAATACCTGTTTTTGTCCCTTCTTTAACTGTTACCGTAGCGGTCCACTCTTGTGTACTGCCATCCTCAGCAGTAACGATGTACACAACTGCTGATGAGAAATCCTGAGCCACTTCATTGCCAGGGCTTACTGTAGCTTTGTCGGAAACGGTGATTGCAGGACTAAGGTTAGTGACGTCAGTGCCAGTTTCCACCTCTATAGTCACGGTGTGATCCGTGGTATTGATTAGGGCATCACCTGTTTGTTCGTGAAGCAAAAAGCTGATGATGTCCTTTGCGCTGCTTAAGGGTTCCGTGGCTGGAGCTACTGTCACGGTTGCTGTCCACTCCTGCGTACTGCCGTCTTCGGCCGTCACCGTGTACACCACGGCGCTTGTGAAATCCTTAGGGGCACCGCTCGCCGGACTGATAGAAGCAGCAGCTGAAATGGTAATGGCAGGAGTAAGGCTGCTTACATTAGTTCCTGCAACTACTTCAATAGCCACGGTATGTGCGCTAGCATCAATCACTGCCGGCCCGGTTTCTTCGGGTAGCGAGAAGGTGAGGATATCCCTGGCACTGCTCAACGGCGCAGGCTCAACTGTTACAGCGACTGTCCATTCCTGCGTGGCACCATTCCCCGCAGTTACCGTGTAGGTGACTGGAACAGAAAAATCTTGTGCTGCACCACTCGCCGGACTAATTGTCGCCTGATCCGAAACAGTAATAGTGGGTGCAAGCACTGTGGCATCGGTGCCAGTGGCAACAGTCACCGATACGCTATGGTTTTCTGCGTCAATCACAGCGTCACCAGTTTGCTCGGCCAACACGAAGGTGAGGATATCGGTGGCGGAATTCATTGCAGGCGTTACTGTTACAATCCACTCCTGAGTGCTACCGTCGCCGGCTGTCACTGTATAAACGACCGCAGAAGAAAAGTCGACAGTGCTCTCACTTGTTGGGTCAATGGTTGCCTGCTCGGAAACCGTGATAGTTGGAGTAAGTGCCGTCAGGTCGGTGCCATATGGAACGCCGATGCCTATCGTATGATTTTCAGCATTGATGACAGCATCACCAGTTTGCTCGGCCAACACGAAGGTCAGGATATCGGTGGCTGAATTCATAGCAGGCGTTACTGTTACAGTCCACTCCTGAGTGCTACCGTCGCCGGCAGTCACTGTATAAACGACCGCAGAAGAAAAGTCGACAGTGCTTTCACTTGTTGGCGCAACGGTTGCCTGGTCGGAAACGGTGATGGTTGGGGTAAGCGCCGTAAGTTCAGCGCCGTAAGGAACACCTATCTCTACCGTATGATTTTCGGAATCAATGACAGCATGACCTGTTTGCTCTGTCAATACAAAGGCGAGGATGTCGCTGGCTTTATTGGGGGCGATGGTAACGGTCACTGTCCACTCCTGCGTATCTCCATTTTCGGCAGTGACAACGTACCCTACCGGATTGGTGAAATCTTGTTCAATACCGCTTTCAGGGTCAATACTGGCTTCATCGGAGACAGTGATCGTTGGCGTGAGCGCAGCGAGACTGGTGCCATAAGCGACCTCTATTGCTACTGTATGGTTGGTCATGTTAATTGCTGCATCTCCAGTTTGTTCAACAAGGGCAAATGAAAGGATATCAGTGCCCGTGTTTGCAGCCTCTGTGACAGTAATCGTCCATTCCTGAGGAGTACCGTCTTCGGAAGTTACAGTGAAGACTGTAGGTAAAGAAAGATCAACGCTGGTGCCGCTGGCAGGGCTCACGGTTGCGCCGAAACTCGTAGTTACTGTAGGAATAAGCGTTGATAAATTGGTGCCCAGTGCAACCTCGATGGCAACCGTATGATTTTCCGAATCAATCAGGGCATCGCCTGTTTGCTCGTCGAGTTCAAACGCCAGGATGTCGTTTGCCGATGATAGTACCCGCAGGACAGTGACTGTCCATGGTTGTGTGCTGAGGTCTTCAGCGGTGACTGTGTAGGTGACAGGGTCGGAGAAGTCCTGTACAACTGCGCTTGCGGGCACCACAGTTGCTCCGTATGATACGCTTACGGTAGGAATAAGAGCAGCCACATCTACTTCTGTTGCAACTTCTACGGTCACCGTATGAGAGGATTGATTGATGACGGCCGGGCTGAGCTGGTCTTCCAGTTCGAACGTAACAATGTTTGCTTCCGGGCAGGCCTCAAAAACCTCAATAGTAATGAAAGCGCAAATCCCCTGATCGGCGCAGCCGCCTTCACCTCTCACGTAGTAGGTTGTTGTGCTTGTTGGACTTACCTCAACAGAGGCACCCGAGCCTACGAAGGTACCATTGCAATCTCCAGCATACCATTCCCAGGAAGTAGCGCCATTCAATACTGCGTCGCCTACGGAGAGTGTTACGGTTGTTCCCTGGCAAATTTCCGCATCAGATGCAGTTATCTCCGGTAAATCTGGATTTTCACAAAGACTAAATAGGTAAGCTGAACCAGCACTACTGAGAAAGTTTAAGCCTTCTGCATCTTCTGAATCACGTTCTGAGGTTATTAATGCGAACTGTCCGTCTACCGCTATAACACCACCAAAGTCGTCATTTGAAGTACCATCCGACGAAGTCAAGGTGCCAGTTGTTACCCATTCACCCTCGCTATTTTTACTATAGATAAAAACGGCAGGTAGGTCCACAGACTCCTCCATTCGTTCAGCTGATATCATCAGCGTTTCATTTTCAATGGCCACACTACGCCCAAAATATTGTTCTTCAAATGATGTTGAAAACAATATTGTTTGGGACTGCTCCCAAACCCCTCCTGCCGATCGGGAAAAAACGTAGACTGCTCCGGCATCTGATGTTGATTCATCAAAATCTTTATTTTCGTCAGTCATGACAATGGTTTCTCCACTCATGGCGATTGCATAGCCTGCGTAGTCATATTCTTCACCTTCGGCTGCAGTGAGTTTTTGAACTTCCGCCCAAACCCCGCTTCCGTTCCGTTCGAACACATAAATAGCTCCTGTGCTTTCAATTTCGGTGGTTCCATCGGTGTCCAGGCTGAAGCTTTCAGGAGCTCCAATCGCCAGGTAATCACCTGAAATAGCTGCCGACTCACCAAAATAGTACCCTCGGGTGCCCCTGTCACTGGCAACAATTTTCTGCACTTCAATCCATTCTCCTGATCCATTCCTTTCAAAAACGTAGGCAGCACCTGCATCATCTGCATAGTTCATCCCGTTTTCGTCGTAGTATTCATATAATGCTGTAACCACCAGCCGTTCGCCTGAGATGGCAACTGCAGTTCCAAATTCTACGCCTTCGTCTTGTCCATCCGAAGGAACAAGCTTGTTAATCAGTTCCCACGTGCCGCTTGCGTTGCGCTCATATACATAAGCAGCGCCGTCTGAATTTCCGGTTGTTTGATCCTCGTCGTTTGGCACCCCAACTACTGCATAGTTTCCGGAAATGCTCACGCTGTAGCCAAAAAACAAATACCCGGTACGGACAGGAGCCACTAATTTTTGTACCTGCTCCCAGGTACCATTTTCCTGCTTTTCAAACATATAAGCAGCGCCTGCGCCATTTACATAGTTGACGCCATTCTCGTCAAAGTCGCTATTAGTTGACCCAACGATGGCATAATTTCCTGAAATAGCTCCGGCCCCTCCAAAATTATCACCTGTACGTCTGTCGCTTGCCACAATTTTTTGTAGCTGGCTGCCAGAGATGCCCTGGGAACCAGCAGAGAAGTCTTTTATGGCAATGGTAAAAGTCTCTTCGGTGAAGTTTGCCCCATTGTCCGTTGACCGAATTCTAACAGAATAGCTGGAGCCCATATTAAAATCGAAACTCTTTTTACTGATCAGTTTATCGCCGCTGATATCGAAGAGGGAATTGTTGGCGTCGCCCGTCCCGCTTACAAGCGTATAGGTGTGCTCATCACTAGCATCTAAATCTTCTGTGCTGAGTAAACCAACGGTTGTCCCTACAGGAGCCCCCTCATTCAGGCTTAAGTTGTCAATATTGATGGCAGACGGTGTTTCATCAGGGAGGTCGTTCACGTTGATGGTAAATACTTTTTCGAAAGTCCCGCCATAAGCCACCTGATCGTCGGTTCGCACCCGGATAGAATAGCTGGTCTTGGTTTCGAAATCCAGCGAAGTGTTGACTTTTAGGTTGGATCCATCTATAGTAAAGGAGCTGTTGTTTGTGCTACCTGTGCCGCTGACAAGGGTGTAAACGTGAGTGTCTGCTACATCAGCGTCAGTACTTGTAAATGCACCAATCACTGTGCCAGTGGCTGTGTTCTCATCTACATCGGTTTTGTTTAATGTTATGCCGGTTGGAGCATCATTCTTGTGCACAAGTGTCACGGTCCAGGTATCTGTCGTTACACCGTCCTCTGCTGTTACTGTGTAGGTCACCGGTGAGGTGAAGTTTCTGGTTACACCGGTAAGTGGGCTAATCGTAGCACCGTAATAGGTAGTTATGGTGGGTGTCACTGAGCTAAGGTTGGTAGCGGTGGTCACCTCCTGAAATACTGTTGAATTTGAATTGTCGATAATGGCATACTCATACTGGCCTGCGTGGCTAAAACTTAAGATATCAGCCACCGTATTGGGTGCCTCAAATGCTCCTTTGCTGGGTCGGGCCGGATGACGGGTTGTGCCTTCTATATCTTCTGTGACCGTTGTGATAAAGGCAGAACGGAAGTCTGGGTTAGTAAGGGATGCACCTGCCAGCGACAGGTCGCCATTTGCGGCATTGGCAAAGCTGGGCTCTGCAAATGTCGTCGTAGCGTCGTAAGCCAGGGCAGCAGCCTTATCTCCTCCGACTGTGTTGCTATAGTATTTAATTGTGCTTACGCCGTCATCTTTTATGTAGATGTTGTTGCTCTTGGCGCTGAAGCTGCCAGCGAAAATGCCGGTTTTCCCTCCCGTGGCATCACTTTCGCTTTGAATGCTGATCAGGTTATTTTGTATTTTCCCGTTGGTCTCGCTGTAAATGGCGCTATTGTTAATGCCAACTGACGAGTTTTTTGAGCTGGTATTACCACCGTCGAACAATAAGGTATTGTGCATCACCTCGATATCGCCCCTGTCGGAATGAATACCAATGTTGGTTGGCATGAAGGCATTATGAGTGAGATGTATATAGTTATTGTATGCCCGCAGGGCATTTCGGACGTAAATAGCATATACATTGCCCGAATTGTTGGTTCTTTCGATTTTGTGGAAAAGGTTGTTCTCCACTCTGAAATTGGTGGGCCACTGAGAAACCGCTGTTGATGTCGGATACGATATGATCGCATATACTGAACCGGTTAAATCCAGCGGAGTTTCTGTGAAGAATTCGTTTCCCTGGATAGTAACGTTATGCCAGTGAGCGGTGCTGGAAACGTTGTTTCCGCAGTAAATGCCGTATCTATCCACCATATTGATTTTCATATTCTTGATGGTAATGCCATCATTCAAATATTGGATCGTGATCACTCCATTCAGCTGGATGACCCGATCTCCACTCACCGGATGTGCACCGTCGAAGATTACATTTCGCTCACCACTGAAAGTGATGTCGTGATTCAGTTCGATCAATGTTGCGTCGGCCGCTGGCTTCACTGTGAGAGAATAATCCAGATAATTTGGAGGGCTTGCCACGCTCAGGTCAGTTGATGATGTGTAACCTGCTTTTAATTCAAACACCACATCTGACGTGAAAGGGTTCGCTGCCGAAACATCGTTGAAGGCGTCCTGAAGCGTAGTATAATCGCCCCCGGTTCCAATGGTATAAGTGCCTCCCGTTACCTGGGCTGCTACTTTTTGACCTGAAAAAAATGCTAGTACTCCCAGCAAGGCCAGTGTGCTGAGGCACGAAGTTTTTAATTTGTAAAAGGTTTTCATGGCATAAAGGTTTTTGCGATTTATGCCAGTGAAGTTGCAGTCTATACAAAAGAATGAGCCTATCCCACCCGGGTAGTTTGCTACCTACCCGGGTGGGTAGTTTTTGTAAGTGATTGTAAATGAGATGGTTAAAATCTAATCTTTCGGAGTGCTCAAGGCAAACTGCATTGCCTCTTTGCGATTGGTTACACCTAGTTTTTCGTAGATGTTCTTCAAATGATACTTCACTGTATTCACCGAAACGAATACTTTCTCTGCGATTTCAGAGTTGTTGAGGTTGCTCAGTGCGTGGGTGAGTATTTCAAATTCACGCTCAGAAAGCGGTTGCGCAAGGCGTTGGTTGATGTCATCAAGCTCCATGTTCAGTGCCTGGGTATCCTGGTCAAGCACTACTTTTATCTTTGTGCGCATCTCATTGACCTCCGCTTCCAGCTGCAGGCGCTTTGCCTTGTACCTCGACATTAGCGCCAATGTGATCGATAACAATGAAATAACCACGATGGCAAGTGAAACCATGAGCCACCTTTCACGAACCTCCTGGCTGGCTATCTCGCTTTGCTGCACCTCATTCTCAAGCCGAAGTATGGTGTTTTCCTGCTCCTTTACATCCACTGCATATTTGATGTTGAGTTCGGAGATGGCATTTCTGTTAAAAAGGGTAAGGGTAGAGTCTTCCAGCAGTTTATACTGTTTGAATGCATCGAGGGCTTCGATATATTCACTTTTGTACTCTTTTACCTTAGCAAGCAAGCGGTAACTCTCTTTCAACTGAATCAGGAGTTGATTTTTTTTACTAAAGTTGATGTTCTCGATCAGCAGGGCCTCTGCTTGTGCAAACTGGCCGGTTAGCATAAAGTTTTCCGCCAGTGTTAGCCTTGCAGAAGACAGGTGCTCACTTTCTTCCATACCTTCATAATAATGCATGGCCAGCTCCACCAATCTTCGTGCCTCACGGTATTTTTTTTGCTGGTTGTAGATGGAGGCAAGATTCACCCAACGCTCTGCTATATTGATGCTATCGTTGAGTGCCTGATGAGCCTTGAGCGACTGCTCCACATAATACAATGCACTGTCCATGATGCCAAGTTTTTGGTAGGCCAGCCCAATGCTATTCATTCTTTCAGCCACTGAGTTAGCATTGCCACCACCTTTTCTGTGCATCAGTATGGACTCCTTGTAGTGAGTGATGGCTTTGTTGTAGTTGCCATTCTCCTCACTAAGGATACCCATTTGCTTTAAATCAAAAGCTATGGCTGATGTGTCTCGTTTGACCCTGTCGATTTCGTAGGCTCTGTTAGTATAGTCAATTGCGTTGGCAAAATCGCCAAGCGACTGATAGCCAGAGCCCACGTTGTAGTAAGCGGTGGCCAGCTCAGTAGAATCTTGCAACGAAACTGCATAGTCCAACGCATTGAAATAGTAGTCCAGCGCTTTGGAGTAGATGCCCAACTCCCGGTAACAGAAGCCAGCATGAGAGTTGCATTCGAGCATCAGCAGCAGGTCGCTTACTTCCGACTTTGACGCCGCCTCGATGGCCAGAAGGTAGTTCTCGAGCGACTCAGGCAGGTTGTTAACGTAGTAGAGAGCATCGGCTTTTAATTGATAAAGCCTGGCTTTTTCAAGTGGGTCTTTTGAGTTTTCGAGCAACTGACTTGCGACGGTCACCACCTGCTCGTACTCCTCCGCCCTGACCATTTCTTTCAAACGATCAACAGTGATTCCCTGTGCCAGGCAGTGAATGCTGATAAAAAAAACAACGACAAATAGAGAGGTACTTTTCTCAGGAACTGGACACCACATACTCTACTGCCTCTTTTCGGTTACTTACTCCCAATTTAGTATAGACGTTCCTTAAATGGAACTTAACGGTATTAATAGACACGAACAGGTTGTTGGCTATCTCCTGGTTTGTTTGGCCTGCCAGGCTGAGGGTGAATGCTTCGAATTCACGTTCGGTTAGCGGGTCTACCAGTTTCTTATTTATGGTGGCAAAGTCTACGGCAAGTTCTGAGGCCATGGGCCCTTCCAGCAGGTCTACATAGCGTTTTTGCAAGGCATCAAATTGATGCTCTTGAATGATCATTTCTGCTTTTCGATGTTTCCCCTGCATGGTGGCATAAATCATGAGACCGATCACCAGCATCGATAGGCAGATAACGGTGCCTGTAAACCATGCTCTTTCGCTGGCTGCCTTAGCGTCGTTGACCTGGTTTTGAAGTGAAAGGCGCTCAATTTCCGCTTCTTTTTGGGCAGTGCTAAACGCCACTTCCAGTTCGGCTATTTTATCATTTTTCTCCTGGCTTACCATTTCGCTCCACACAGCTGCCGATTTTCTTTCAAATTCCAGGGCTGCTTTGTAGTTCCCGGCCATCTCTTCAATGTCGGCCCTGTTTCTATAGATGAGATGCTCTATTTCCCTGGAACTAATGGTGGCCGCAATCGCCTCCGCTTCCAGCAGAAGGGCTCTCGCTCCGGCAAAATTCCCATAAAAAGCCCGAACCTCTGCAAGCTCCCCAAATGTGCGGGCGAGTCCTTGCAGGTCATCAATCTTTCTTTTTAGCGCAATGGATTCTTCAAAATATCCTGCAGCCTTCTTTAGGTCATTTAACGACACATAAGCGGAGCCGATATTGTTCAGGGCGTTGGCTATTTTTTTCTCGTCGTTGAACTCCCTCGCAATAGCAAGCGATTCTTCGTAGTAAGCAATGGCTTCTTTGTATTGTTCTTGTTTCCTTTTGATGATGCCCAGGTTCAGCAGGCTATTGGCGAGGGGGAGCCGCTGGCCTTCCTGCCTTTTTAGCTCCAATGCCTTTAGTTGATACTTTTCAGCATTTGCCAGGTCGTTCATGCGATCGTAGGTAATGCCCAGGTTGTTGTAAGAGGAGCTCAATTTGGGGTCGTTTGCGGCCTCCCTGATGGCCAACGCCTGTAGATGGTAGTCGATGGCTTTCTCATAGGCCGATTTATAGGTGAAGCAAAGGCCGATATTGTTGAGGAAACTGGCCAGCTGTGCGGTGTCGCCGGCAAGCTGTGCGTTGGGTATGCCCCGCTCAAAATAGTAGATGGCAGAGTCGTAGGCGGCGGTTTGAAAATGGTAAATGCCTATAAGATTGAGCACTTTCACGATAGCAACAGGCGAAGTTTTCTCATTGGTGAGCAACAGCGCCTGCTCGGCATACCACAACATTGAGTCACCGTCTTTGTTTCTGAATTGGTTGGCAATCTCCGTGAAGAGGTCGATTCGTGCGTTATTGTTGGTGGTCTTTGATAAAACCGTTTTAAGGCTGTCGACACCGCCTCCCGATGCAGCCGCATCGCCAATAGTACAAGTGAAAAGTATTAGTAGCCAGGGCAGCTTCAACATTAGGCAGCTTGATTAAAAAAATGAATCCTTAAAATAGTAAGGGAACTCCTAAATGACAAAAAAAGAGCCGCTATGATCTTTCACAGCGGCTTTAATAATGTAGTGGTAATATCAAGTACGAGCCTACTTACTCATCCAGCTGTACAAGAGATCAAGCTGCTGCTGAGTGGGGTTTTCCATCATTTCGATGGATGGAGGTGATTGCGTTTTTACCATGACAGCCTTCGCTTTTAGTTTCACGTTTTTGACCTTTCCAGGCTTTACTTCACGTTGGACTAATGCTGTGATTTTGTCACCCTCCTTGCGGCTTTCTTTGTAAGCCATCACAGCTTCCTGGAAATTCTGTACTGTAAGTGGTATACCGTCAAACTCCAGCAGGTGATCTCCTTCCTTATAACCCATGTCGATGCCAAAAGCATTCAGGTTGTCAGCTTTTGCAACTACCAGGTGACCGCTTTCCTGATCTAGTCCGAATGAGATATTTCCCATAGACGGTTCCATTTTTGCCTGAGAAGGAGTGAAGCTGACACCAATTTTGGCCAGGTATTCTTTCAACGGCAGGGGCTTGTTTCCTTCCACATAGGTGCTGAAAAACTCCCTGATTTCCGGATAAGTAAGCTCAGTGATTTTATCGAACAGCTCATCGTCTTTGAAAGACTTGTCCTCGCCATATTCATTGGAGAGCTCTTTCAACAGTCGGTTCACGCTGTACTTGCCACCGGAAAGTTCCCGCAACCTGATGTCCAGGCAAAGCCCAATCAAAGCTCCTTTTTCATAAACGTTGCCATACTGCTCTTTGTATTGGTCGAGGCAAAACTTGCTCATGACGGTAAATGGCACCGTGTCGTTGTAACCAGCGGCATTAACCACCTTCTCTTCTATTTTGGAGAGATATTCATCAATACCATAAAGCCCTTCAGCCAATTGCACATGCCCGGCGAAGTATTCCGTCACTCCCTCGTACATCCAAAGGTGCTTCGACATTTTCGGGTCGATAAAATTGAAGTTTCCGATTTCTTCAGAATGGATGCTAAGTGGTGTAATGATATGGAAGAACTCATGGGCCGATACATCTTTGATCAGCTGCGTGAGGTACTTAGGATTCACCTCAGGCAGGCTGTACATAGAGGAATACGAATGCTCCAGTGCACCGAGTGCGCCTGACTGCGACGGGCCTGCGAAGAGATATATGATATAAGCGTATTTTTTAATGGGCAATGTTCCGCCCAAATAGTTTTTCTGAGCTTCCAGTATCTGGTTCACGTTGTCCTTTACAAACTCAGCCGTAAGTAGCCCATTGGGTGAATAGACAGAGAAAAGAATTTCAGCGCCACCCACATTGATCGTCACAGTGTCCGGCACCGAATACATCATCGGTGCGTCGGCCAGATTGAAGTAGTTGTCGGCGATGTAAGTGTCGGTATTGTTTTCGGACCTGGCAGCTTGCAGCGAGGTAGCACCATAGAAGCCCTCTGGGTAAGAGATATTCACTTCATATTTTGCTTCTTTCATCCCCTTTAGATAACCAAAAAAGCCAAAGGTGTTAATGACAAAGTTCTTTCCTTCTTCAATATTGGTACCCGCCGGCTCAAATACTGTGTTGCCCTGCTCGGTATCGTAAGAATCTTCTACCCAGTATTCAACTTTGGCCAAAGAAGTGGCATTTTTAATCAGCCACCTGTTCTGGTCAAGTGAATCAACGGAAAGCTCATTGCCATTGGCATCAAATGCTTTGAAGTCGGACAGGAACCTGCCAAAGTCGTAGATGCTATAGGTGCCAGGTACTATTTTCGGCATTTGGTATTCGATCTCCGAGGCAGACACAGCAGGTAGTTCAATGCTCACTTTCACCTTGTCGTTCTTCACAACATTGAGGTCGAGAAATGCTTTGTAGCCAGTAGTTTGAGCAGAAAGGGAGCTCCAGGTGAGCAGCACCCCTAAGAAAAGAGTCAACTTTTTCATTGAGAGTTTTTGTGTTTGGGCTCCATTCCTGTCACCAGATTGCGGATCATTTAATGAAAGCCATGTTGTTTTAGAAAGTTGCAAGCAAAAAGAAGGGCGCAATTAAGCTAAATACTTTTTGTTGCTCAACATTTATTATGGTGAAAAAACGTTAAACCTTCCTCTTTTCTACCCGAATAACGCCTTTGAGGCCCGACCAGTCGTCATCAACGGCGCAAACTTTTACATCCACCATGTCGATGGTTAGCAAGAGGTTGCGGATATCGTCTTCAATCAGATCCTTCGGTATTTTGGACTTTCCCTTGGGCCAGGAGACCCAAATCATGCCATTTTGCTCAATTTTTTCCTTTAGCTTCGGCAGTTGTTTGTGGAGGTCGTCTTTGCTGGTGGTGAAAAAGTGGATGATGTCATACAGGTCAACATTTTGCGATTCATGAACTAGTACGTCACTGGGAAAATCCTCAAATAGTTCGAAGTAATGTGACGGACGGTTGACAAGAAGTACTTTGCTGCCTTCTTTGATGCCCAGTTTTTTAGCGAGAGGAGTGCCTGAGTAGCCAGCCATGGTGTGTCAGTTTATTGTAACGGAGACTAATTTAGGTAAACTAGTTTAATTGCTTTGACAAATAGTCATCTGGAAACTCCAAAAGACAAAAAGCAAAACCTAAATAAATAACAAATTAGAAGCACCAAAATCAAAACAGAAAGACGGGTAGTTTGAGATTTTGAGTTTCGGCATTGGTGCTTACTTGTTATTTGGCGTTTGCGTTTTGTGATTTCACTTGAAGTTCCTTCCTAAAATAAATCCTCGACTCCATGGCATCCAGGTGTTCCGAAAAGCCACTTACATAGTAGCCCTGCGACAGGCAAAACCGGATCATGGGCTTAAGCTTGTTTCTTGTTTTGAGAAGCATGTGAGTATAGCCTTTTTCTGCGGCCCACTGCTCCATGGCGCTGGTTAGCTCCTGGTAAATGCCCTGGCCTCGGTATGCAGGAAGCAGCCCGCCCATCCAGGAATAAAAACTGCCATCTTTGCACCTGTTGTAGCCTACCTTAAACCCAACGACTTTGCCTTCGGCCTCAGCTACCAGCATGAGATGCTCCGTGCCATCGAGGCGTTCGTGGTAGACCGATTCTTCGTAGGGGTTCACCAGTTCTGGAACATGTCGTGATGCCTCAACGATTTCGGCGATGGTACCCTCTCTGATTTTCATTTCCCCACTACCTTCACTTTAGCCAGCAGCCATACGTTCGGGTCTGCAACAACACTGGCTGGCATTTCAGCGATGTCCCATTCTGCTGTTGTGCTTTCTCCAGATACGTCTATGGTTTTGATTGCGCTGATATTTCCATCAGCACCTTCGATTCCTACCTCCAGGGGCAGCCTGACCAACTTGCTTAGTCCTGAGCTTTTTACCTCCACAGACAGTTTGCCTAGCTTTTTATTGTACTTCCAGCTGAGGGCAAGCTCGGGCAACAACGGCTGGAAAATCCACTGATCAAAGAACCAGCCAAGCTGCTGTCCGCTGGCTCTTTCCATCACGGCCTGAAAGTCGGCAGTGAGGGCATTCGATAATTTGTAGGTGTCGTAGTAGGTGCGCACACCCTGAAAGAAAGCGTCGTCCCCGATTTGTTTGCGCAGCATGTGCAATACCCAGGCAGCTTTTTGGTACACATTAGGGCTGAGCAGTGTTTTGATGTCGGTAATGGTGGTGTCTACAATGGGTGAGGTGGGGTGTTTTGCCTGGTACTCATTAATTTTTGGTAGCATCTGCTTCATCCCTGCCTGCAGGCTGTCCATCCCATAGGTTTTTTCTCTGTATACCTGTGTAAAATAGGTGGCAAACCCTTCGCTGAGCCACACGTGGTGCCAGTCCTTTTCGCTGGCTGAGTTACCAAACCACTGGTGGGCTATTTCATGAGCGATCAAACCTTCAATATCACGGTCACCCGACACTGTTTTTTCGTTATAGAAGATGTTGCCGGCGTTTTCCATGCCGCCAAACTTAGTTTTGGACTGTACGTTGGCCAGCTTTTCGAATGGGTAGGGGCCAATAATGTCCTGCAACGAAGCCAAAATCTCTTTGGCCTGGGCATAGCGATAAAACCCTTCGTTTCTGTTTTGGTGATACACCCACGACGACACTGGAATATCACCTACCCAGCCAACATGGTCCACAGCAAAAGTGGCCGCTCCAAATACCATAACTTTGGTGGAAATGGGCACCGACTCTATCCAGTGAGTGATTTTTGTCTCGTAGGAAAGCACCGTTTCTTCTTTAAGCCGCCCGTTGGCCACCACCTGGTAGTAGATAGGCGCTTCAACGATAAACTCGCAGGTGGCTTTATCCGAGGGGTGATCCACCACAGGCAGCCAATGATGAGCTCTATCAGGCCAGTTGTCACCAAAAAAGGTTTTTTCGCCAAACAGGTTGGTGCCAATGCTGAGGCCATCAGCCGGCACTCCTTCATATTCAATCACTACTTTGAGCATCTCACCGGCTTTTCCGGAAGCATCGATACTGATTTTGCCGTCAGTGTGGCGATATGCGGTTTGATGGCCGTTCACCTGCAGCCTCACAATCTTCATTCCCCCTGCTGCCGTTTCATTTTGCAAATCCAGCGCAAAGGTCTCCACATCTTGTTTGAGCAAAATTTCGATGGCCGTTTTGCCAACAATATTATTGGTTTCGGCTGACAGCTGCAGCCTGAAGGCATAATGCTGTACGTCAATAGCAGGATTCAGTGGGTAGGGGTCGCTGCCGAAGAGAAGAAAAGGGCATAGAGCAAAAATGAGTGTGTGTAAAATGGGCTTCATGTTGTATTGGGTTGCGGCCCTAAAAGTAACTTAAAAACGAGTGTTTCAAATCGAAAAAAGTAGAATTGATCAATGGCAGCCGACCACGCCTTCAGGCAACGGGGCAATTCTGGCTGCCAGGTCTTTGTACTGACAAGCCACCTTTTCATCGCCTACTGCCTGGTAGCAATCTGCTCGTAGCAAGTAGATTTCCTGTGCTTTGGGCCATACGTTGGCCAGCCACTTCGTTTCGTGCAGGCTTTGCTCCACATTGCCCACCAGCAGATAACCTCTTGCCTCGCCCAGAAAAATGTCGAGATCTTCCCGGCCTACGTTCCCACTATGGATCAGGATGATGTAGGCCTCTCCAAACGACGAGATGTAACTATTGATAACAACATCGGCGGCTTTATGATAATAGTCCAGCGATGCTTCATAGTCCGATAGGTTATCCCGATAAATCTCGGCCATGCTCTTCAGAATGTGTCGCTTTTGCAAGCCCGACTGCAACAGGTTGGTGTAGGTGTCGATGGCTTCGTTGAATTGGCTGGTTTCTTTGTAGCACTGGGCCATCCTCAGCTTAAAGTCAAAGGATTGGTAAATCAGGTAGGGCTCGGCAATCAGATAGCTTTCGAGTGCAGAACCGTACTCCTTTGCTTCGAAAAACACATCGCCATCGTGAATCACCCTGGTCAGTAGCTCTTCCTTAAATTCTTTGATATAGTCTTCTGTTTTATAGAAACTCACAAAAGGAGAGAGGATTTTCAGCGATTCATCCACATGCCCCAGCTCTGCTTCTTTTACTGCTGTGTCAAAAATGCTCCTTCTCTCATCCAGCAGGGCTTCCATTTTCAGGTTCTGGTAGAAGGCGTAAGCTTGCATGGCCGCCATGATGACCGTGGCCAGCGCCAGCGACAAGCCAAAGGCCCAGAGAGTGCCCTTGTTGTTGCGCTTGAGGTCCTCATAGGAATAGGTGGTCTTTTTGCCTTTTCGGGCATAAGGAGGCCGCCTCGTTTCATATGTTTGGGTGGGAGGCGTGTATTCGTAAGTAGGTACACTGTATTTGAAGCGGTAGTCGTAGTTGGCCTTTTGAATAGGGTCGGAGAGCACCTGGTAGGCCATGTTGATCTCCTTGAAGCGCTCTTCCATGGCGGGGTCGCCAGCATGCTTGTCAGGGTGGTACTGCATGGCCAGCTTTTTGAAAGCTGCCTTGATCTCATAATGCCCTGCCTCTTCGGGAACGCCCAGTATTTCGTAGTAGTTGCGCAAAGGAAAATCGGTTCTGAGAAATGAATTTAGCGATTATCCTTGAAAAACGATTATCAGAAGCGTTTTGTTGTTGACAACGGTGTGGGGTGAGTAGATAACGCTAAAGTCCTGGCTGTGGCTGTACTGTCAGCTGACGATGACTATTGAGGGTTTTTCAGAAACTATAGCTCAACCGTTAACTGGCTTTGGCCTTCTCTTGTCGCAAATTCCGAGCCATTTGAAAGTTTAGTTTTTCATTAGCCTTATGGTTTGCTGGCTGCCGCCCGACTTCATATGCAGAAAGTATATGCCTGGTCTGTTGTTTTCGAGGTGTAGGTTTAGTAGATTTTGTATGATCGACTTAGTCTCACTCGCCAGTTCAAAAACCACATTACCATCGGCCGAAGTAAGCGATACCGACTCAAGCGAGGCATAGTCTGTGTTCAAATTTAACTGCCCTTTGAAGGGGTTGGGGTATACTGTGGCCAGCGCTGTGGGTGGCTCCAGATCGCCGAGGTGGTGCGCAACAGGACTCACAGACTGGGTGCCATCAAAGTCCGTTTGGATCAGCCTGAAGTAGAGATTGGTACCGCCTGACGTATCCTCAAAGCTATATTCGGAGATGGAATCGATATTGCCATTTCCTTTCACATAACCCAATACCGTAAAACTTCTCGCATTGTCACAAGATTTCTCTACAGTAAACCCCTCATTGTTTGTCTCCGATGAAGTGGCCCATTTGATAAGTACTGACCGGCCGACCCCTCTTTCAATTTTAGTGTAGAGCCATTCCACAGGGAGAATAGTACCGCAGCCTGTGCCGCAGCATCCGTCAGTGCAATTCGAGTCACCTGACATTAGATTAGTGCCGTTTTCGTAGTAAGTACCGGTTACTGACATCGTGCCGCTTCCAGCCACTGTGCCCAGGGGGTTGTTGTAGAAGTCGCCACCAACGGCAACTTCTCCGTCGTTGGTCAGCCAGCCGGTGGTTGGTATCAGCACGATAGTGGCTCCATTGTAGAAAGTGCCGGTCATGCTTACCGAACCGGTAGAGCCTACCGTTAATGTGCCTGTGTTCACAATGATATTGCCGTTGACAATCAAGTTTCCGTTCACCACCACGTGGTCATTGATGATCAGGTCGCCGTTGATGGTCATAGTACCATTGATGGTAAGGGTGGGATCACCAACGATGCTGCCCTGCGTCACATTGCCGGTTTCGGTACACGAACCAGTTTGGGTTTGGTTGCTTGTATAGTTGGCAGGACATGCACCCCAGGCCCTGAAGCAACTAAAGCCAACTGTAAACAGGCAAAGGAAAAGAGATCGCAGCGAAGATTTCATTGAAGGAAAGATTAGTGCTGAGAGTTAAACTCATTGCTAAATTAGATGCTTCGTGTGAATCGTCGAGAATCGGTGTTTTTTCAGACTGTCATATCTAAACTATGGTTGAGTTAAAAGTTGTGAAAAACTGCAATTGATGCGTCAACCTTACACTATTTTTTGTTGCCCAGAGTTGACCTGAGACATAGCTAATCAGGGATTCAGTCGCACAGTGAATGTTTTCTTTGTAAAAGAGAGAGTATTTTTTGTTCTATTTCAAAAGAAGTATTTCTCATAATACTAAATCGTATTTCCGTCAAATTTCTCAGTTTGTTATAAGGCTTAATTATCTGTATTTGTTGGGATTGTATAAGTGGAAAGCGTCCCTTGTGTTAGATTTAGTGGCAGTGTTCAGTCCCGTCAGGGACGGTATGGCGGTATTGCCAAAAGTGGAGTAGTGGAGTAGGGCGAATGCCGTAGGTATGGCATATAAAATAACGCCTTGGCGTCGCTGCTTTGGTGCGAAGGGTGTCAGCCCTTCGCATGGATATTACGCCCCTTCAGGGCTCGAAAGGCATTAACGAGGTTACTCTGCCTGAAGCAGGGTGGCTTTCTGGCCGTGCCCAGGCCTTCAGGTAATCTCCGTTGTATCTCTTGCCTTTTTGCCTTAACTAGCAAGCCGTTACTAATCAACTCACTATGCAACGAATTACAACAACATTGACCCTGCTGCTGTGCTTTGCCCTGGCAGCATTTGCCCAGAAAAAAGATGACAAAAAGAAAGGCCTTCCGCTTGACTCCCTTCGCACTATTCCCATAGAAGTAAATGAAGGCTCGTGGATTCACCTGGATGTGAGCCCGGACGGGAAGACCATTGTGTTTGAGCTGCTGGGCGACATTTATACCCTGCCCATGGCGGGAGGCCAGGCTTCACGCCTGACTAAAGACATTGCCTTTGACTCGCAGCCCCGCTTTAGCCCCGATGGCAAGGAGCTTGTATTCATTTCCGACGAGTCGGGCGGAGAGAATGTGTATGTGATGACGCTGGCCGACACCACCAAGCGCCAGCTCACCGAAGGTAATAACAACGTGTTCCAGTCGCCCGAATGGACGCCCAATGGCCAGTACATTGTGGTTTCCAAGGGTGCTATCTTAAGAGGAGTGCCCAAACTGCAGCTGCTGCACAAAGATGGTGGCAGCGGCATGGAGCTGATCAAAGAGCCTGAGCAGTTCAAAACGGTGGAGGCCGCCTTCGGGCCTGATGGCCGCTATATTTGGTTCAGTCACCGCAATCGCAACTGGCAGTACAACGCTGTGTTTCCGCAGTATCAGCTGGCAGTGTACGACAGGGAAACGGGGAAATACGAAACCAAAACCAGTCGCTATGGCTCGGCTTTCCGACCGACATTGTCGCCCGACGGCAAATACCTGGTGTATGGCAGTCGGCACGATGCCGAAACCGGCCTGGTGATAAGGACGCTGGCCACCGGCGATGAGAAGTGGTTGGCCTACCCTGTGCAGCGTGACGACCAGGAGTCGATTGCCACCCGTGACGTGCTGCCCGGCATGTCGTTTACGCCCGATAGCCAGTTTCTGGTGCTGTCGTACGGTGGCAAGATCAGGAAGCTGCCCATCGCAGGCGGCGATGCGGTGGAGATCCCATTCACTGTGAAAGAAGACCTTGAGGTGGGGCCGTCTGTGCATTTTAACTATAAAATCAGCGATGACCCAACCTTCATAGCGAAGCAGATCAGGAATCCGGTGCTGTCGCCCAATGGCAAAAAGCTGGCTTTCACCGCCCTCGACCGGCTGTACGTGATGGACTATCCGAACGGCACACCTTCAAGAGTGACCACCCTTGATATGACGGAAGCCCACCCTGCCTGGTCGCCCGACGGCACTTCGCTGGCGTTTGTGACCTGGAGCAATGCGGCTGGTGGCCATATATACAAAACTACGTTTGGCAAGAAGACCACCCCGCCCGTGAAGCTGACGCAGGAGCCTGCTGTATACCGTGACATTGCCTGGAGTGCGACTGGCAGGATAGTGACTTACAAGGCGCCTATGCAAGCCATGACCGACAGCTACGGCCCTACTGATGCCCTTGGCGTTTCGCAGGACCTGGTTTGGATTCCTGACGGGGGTGGCAAAGCCACGGTCATTGCTACTGCGAAAAGCAGGAACGTTCCTCATTTCACTGCCGACAAAGACAGGATCTTCCTTTACGACGATGAGAAGGGCCTCGTTTCTATCCGATGGGACGGCACAGATGAAAAAGCTTATTTGAAGGTGACGGGGAAGACGATACCTGGCACGAAAAAACCGACAGAAGCGGACTATATCAAAATGGCACCCAAAGGAGACAAGGCCATGGCCCTGCTCGACAATGAAGTGTTTCTGGTGACGGTGCCGATGGTGGGGGGAGAAACGCCAAGTATTTCCGTGAATGACCCTACAAAGGCTTCGTTCCCAGCCAGGCGACTGACCGACCTGGGTGGGCAGTTCCCCGTGTGGACAGCCGATGCCAGTGCGATTACCTGGTCGATTGGTAATGCTTTCTTCTACTACGACCTGGCCAAAGGGGAGGCCTTTGCCGATAGCGTGAAGCTGGCCGAGAAGGCCAGGGCCGAGGAAAAGAAGGAAGAGAAAAAAGAAGAAAGCGACGAAAAGACGGAGGAGAAAGACGACGAGAAGAAGGAAAAGCCATCGTTCAAGCCGGATGAGCTACGGGTGAAAGTGGAGGTGGCCAGAGACATTCCCCAGGGAAAAGTGGTGCTTTCGGGTGCCCGGGTGATCACCATGAATGGCATGGAAGAGATTGAAAATGGCGCTGTTTATATCGAAAACAACCGCATCGTGGGGGTAGGGAAGGCTTCAGAGATCAATGCGCCCTCTGATGCACAGGTGATTGACGTCAAAGGCAAGACCATCATTCCCGGCTTTGTGGATGCGCATGCGCACATGTGGCCGGAGTGGGAAATCCATAAGGACCAGGCGTGGATGTACACCGCTAACCTGGCTTACGGCGTGACGACCACCCGTGATCCGCAGACAGCTACCACCGATGTGCTCACCTACGAGGACATGGTGAGGGCCGGCCGGATGCTTGGGCCACGCATTTACTCGACAGGCCCTGGCGTTGGCTATTGGAACACCAATGTCCGTGATCTCGACCATGCCCGCCAGATCATGAAGCGCTACAAGGACTACTTCGACACGAAGACGATCAAGATGTACATCACAGGCAACCGTCAGCAGCGGCAGTGGGTGATACAGGCCGCACGTGAAAACGAACTGATGCCCACCACGGAAGGTGCGCTTGACCTCAAGCTGGACCTTACGCAGGTGATTGATGGGTTTCCGGGGCATGAGCATTCATTTCCGGTGTATCCGCTTTATTCAGACGTTACCTCACTGCTCGCCCAGCTAAAGACGGCCTACACGCCTACGTTGTTGGTGTCGTACGGTGGGCCGTGGGCGGAGAACTACTACTATGCCACTGAAAAGGTGCATGATGATGAGAAGCTGTCGCATTTCACCCCTCATGAAGAACTTGATCAGAAAAGCAGAAGGAGGGGAGGCAACGGCTCAGGCTGGTTCATGGATGAGGAGCATGTGTTTAAGAAGCATGCGGAGTTTGCCAAGGATTTGTATGACGCAGGTGGACTGGTGGGCATAGGTAGCCATGGCCAGCTGCAGGGGCTTGGCTACCACTGGGAGCTGTGGTCGGTGGGCTCCGGTGGACTGACGCCGCACGAGGCGCTGAGGGTGGCCACGATCCAGGGTGCTGAAGATATTGGGCTGAAGAATGAGTTGGGGTCGATTGAGGCAGGTAAGCTGGCTGATCTGATTGTGTTGGATAGCAATCCACTGGAAAACCTGAGGAACACGAATACGATTAAGTACGTGATGAAAAACGGCAGGCTGTACGAAGGAGCGACGCTGAGCGAGGTGTATCCGAACAAGGTGGAGAGAAAGGACTGGCCGTGGAATAACTTTAAGCCGGTGGGCGTGCCTGGGGTGAGGTAGGAGATTGCCTGTTAAGCCATGAAATGGTGCGAAGGGCTGTCACCCCTCGCAAGGGTATGCCGCCCTTTCAGGGCTTGGGTGTCAACGCCTTCGGGCACCCCTAATGCTGTTAAGTTAAGAGGTTCCGTCTCCTAATTCTATTTTAACCCCTTGCCCTAAAGGGCGTATGGATTAACATTAGTAGGCCCTTTAGTGGTGCCCGTCCGGGGTAAAATGCTCTTAACTTAATAGCATTGCAGGATATAGTAATTTTTTTATAGAGTCAGAAATATGACCGATATGGAAGTAGAACTCAGAAGGAAAAAAGGTGGGAGCTAAAATATTAGGTGTTTTAATCCTTATTTGTTCAATATTGACGTTTGTAATAGGAATCAGGTATAAAGACACGTCTGACAATATCACGAAGATCAGGATTATTGGCGTGTCAGTTCTCCTACTAATATTTGGTTATTTTCTTTTGAGATGAGATTAGTTTTTTGGTCAAAATAGGGCGTTAAGATCGCATAGTGGCGACACTTCCAAGCCCTGAGCCGGGCGCCCCTGAGCTGGGCGCCCCTGAAACGGCGGCATAAAGCAGGATGGTGGTGTGGCCACATCCCGATTCTAGGATTTATTTCTCGAAAAGGGAGTAATGCAGATTCTTTGCGAGCTCTGCGCCTTTGCGTGAGATTCTTTCCTACTTCCTGTACCCCTCCGGCACTTCCATGCCTTCCAGGTTCATTAGTTCCACCTTTCTAAATTGGATAGGGTGGCTTTCGCTTTGCAGCGAGATCCAGCCTTCGGTCAGGGCCATGCCGTCGAGTTTGGCTGCCGGATCGAAGCCGTTGACCACGCCACCGCCCACCTGTGGTCTGGCGTATTCCAGCACATTGACGCCATTCACAAAATGCCGGATGAGCGAATCGGCCAATACCAGCGTTTCCACTCTCACCCACACCTCGCCATCGAAAGTAGGAGAGGTGGAGTTGATGCAGTGATCGGTAAAGAGTGAGTCGCCAAGGAAGACGTGGGTGCCTGGCGTGCACAGGTTGGCTGTGGGCCTTTCCCCCACACCAAGCCCTCCCAGTAGCTGCACTTCGATGGAGATGGGAAAGTCCTGCTCAACAGTCATGGTGGCAGGATTCTGACCATGCACCATGATACCGCTGTTTCTTTCTGCCCAGCCTTCGCCACCGGTAGCCTGCTCACCCACGAAGCGGTATTCGGTGGCGATAATGTATTTCGAAAACTTCTCTTTGTAAAACAGGTGCCCATATTGGTAACGGAAGGAGTCATACTGGTCGTAGGCTACGGTCAGCAGGCCGTCTTCCACCCGGAAGGTGTTGCCGAAGTTGTCGTTCACGGGATGGCCGCTGATCTTGGGAATCCAGCCAGTGAGGTCTTTGCCATTGAAGAGCTGCTGCCATTCGGGTTGCTGAGATTCCGTGGTTTGCTCGGCTTGCTTTTGAGGGGAAGAGCAGTTGCAGAGGACTGCGAGGCAAAATATGATTGGTGCTATGTGTTTTGAATTATTCATAGTTGGTTAGATAAAATGGTAAGGTGTGAAGGCACGCCAACAAACGTAGAATTGGAAATGAAATAGGGTGTGAGACACACCCTAAGACTGTTGTTTTTACGGATCACGTGAGGTGAAAATAGGGTGTGAGACACACCCTATAACTCATTTGTCAATTTAATACAGGGTAGGACACGTTTCAATATCCCATCCCGTGCTGATGCAAGTTCACCTCGTTCAGGCGTGTGTCTTACACACTTGCTTAAGCATCGTAACTCACGCCCAGTCTGTCGAGCCATTCCTGTGGGGCGCCGTTCCATACGGTAGGCCGGTTGCCCATGTACTGCAAGTCTTCTACGCCCAGCTTGCTGGAATAGAATCCTGTGAGCACCAGACTGCGGAAGGTGCTAAAGAAGGCAACTCCCTGGCTGTAAACCAGGCTTGCAGTTTGTGGATAGGCAATGTCATCCAATATCTGCTTTTGCTCTTCCTCTGAAATGGCGGTGAAGCTCTTTCCAAAGCGTTTTGTGCTCTCCAAATTCATCCAGCGCAGACCACCTCTTATCGGGGTTTGCATGTTCTCTCTGTCAACGAGGGTGAATTCTATGAAGGCCGTCACGTTGGCATCTTCCGCACTGCCCGACTTGTCGTCTGCCGGAATCACCAGGTTGGCTAGCACTCTTACCATTTCTCTTTCCTCATCAGTGAAAAACTTCTGATTAAGCATCTCCATAACCTCGGGTGTGAGGTTGGCATAACCCTCCGGCATATCGGTGGGATGCTCGTGCCCGGCCATTTCACCTTCTTTACCTGGCTCACAGGCAATCATTGCGCCGGCGGACAATGAGGCAAGCGTAATATATTTAAGGGAATCTCTTCTGCTAATTGGTTCCATGTTGATTAAAGGTTTTGTTGTTTCATCTGATCAATGATGTAATCACAAGTTCTCCAGCTCAACGCCAGAATGGTCCATGTAGGGTTTTTATCGGCCTGCGAAACAAATGGCCCACCATCGCAAACAAATACGTTCTTAGCTTCATGCGCCTGGCAGTAAGCATTTACTACGCTCGACTTAGGGTCGTTGCCCATGCGGGTAGCACCCACTTCATGGATAATGCGCCCCGGAGCAGCAATACCATAGTTGCTTTCGGGCCCTGGTTTTGCACCAGTGAAAATGCCTCCCATGTTAGTCAGGATTTCCTCAAAGGTGTCCTGCATGTGCTTCACCTGCTTGATCTCATGGTCGCTCCAGGTGTAGTTGAAGCGCAGCACAGGGATGCCCCACTGATCAACCACATTGGGGTCAATTTCGCAGTAGTTGTCGTAGCGGGCAATGCACTCGCCACGGCCAGAGAAGCCAACAGTGGCTCCGTAAAGTGTGCGGGCATCCTGCTTCAGCTGAGCGCCATAGCCGCCACCGCTTGGCCTTGTGGTGCCGTCGGGCGACTTCAGGTGTTTGTTGGCACCTTCAATGCCCCACATGTAGCCGTAGCCAGGCATGTGGCGTCCGCCCCAGATCTCAATGTGATATCCTCTGGCGAAGTCCAGCTTTTTGTTGTCGAGCCACCAGGGAGTGTACACGTGCATGCCACCCACGCCGTCTTCGTTGTGAGGAATGCCATCGAGGAGGGCAGGGATAATCGCTGACCTGGACGCACCAGTGGAGTCGGTGATGTAGCGACCCAGCACGCCGCTGCTGTTGCTTAGCCCGTTTTCATGCACTGTCGATTTCGAGTTCATCATCAGTCGGCCCGACTCACAGGCACTGGCTGCCAGGATCACGATCTTGCCTTTTACGTGGTAGTCAAGTCCGTCTTCTTTGTTTACGTAGCTTACGCCGGAGGCTTTTCCCTCCTTGTCGGTAGTTACCTCACGGGCCATGGCACCATTCAGAATGGTCAGGTTGCCGGTGGCTAGTGCAGGTCCGATAAGCACTGATGGTGAGGAGAAGTTGGAGTGGGTGCTGCAACCCCGGTTACACTGCGAGCAGTAGTGACAGGCCGCCCGGCCATTGTGCGGCTGAGTTAATATGGATAAGCGGGAAGGGATGACCGGTATTTTGATTTCATCGCACGCCTTTTTTACCAGCAGTTCGTAACCACGAGGCTTGGGAGCAGGGAGGAAATTGCCGTCAGGTTCGTTGTAAATACCTTCTTTGGAGCCGAAAACGCCTACCAGGTCATCCACCTTGTCGTAGTAGGGCTTGATATCGTCGTAAGAGATAGGCCAATCGTCGCCGAGGCCATCTATGCTTTTTCGCTTGAAGTCGTTAGGGCCAAAGCGGAGTGAAATACGACCCCAGTGGTTGGTGCGGCCACCCAGCATGCGGGAGCGGAACCAGTCAAATTCGGTGCCTTTCGTTCGTGTGTAGGGCTCGCCTTCCAGTTCCCAGCCACCGAAGGCAGCATCGAACTCACCAAATGCTCTCGCTTTGGTGCCGGCGCCACGGCGTGGAGAAGAGTAATTCCATTTGAACATATCGCCTTTGGCTGAGTCGAAATGGGGCCCAGCCTCCAGCATGAGTACTTTGGCACCAGCCTCGGTAAGCACTTTGGCAGACATACCACCACCAGCACCTGAGCCGACAATCACCACATCGTACTCCTCGGGGACTTCTTTGATTTGAAATGCGGACATAGTAGGATAAAAAGATTAAGCGTTTTCTAAATATCCTTCATTTTACGAAAAAGGGTCGGGAGTGGAAAGGGGTTTGTATATTAAAGTAGGACAGGAATGTGAGGGAGAGTGTGGAAGTGATGAGTGGGAGATCAAGACTGAAGATGGAAGACGGCCCACCTACGCTGAAAGCTTCGGCGGGCGAGGAAGACCGGAGACGGAAGATGAATGAAATCGGCAAGGCTTCTCTCAGTATTTGCTTCGTATATAAGGGATGGTGTGGTCAACCAAATGGAGTTGGTATTACTATCGACACAATTCATAGTTTTCACTACAAGTGCGTAAAGCCTAAAAGAAGAGATATTATTACCCTTTTATTGCAAGAAAGAATTGGCTGTGTCCTATTCTAGCAGCTAAATAACGTACATCCGCCCAAAACCCTTTGAATGGTCGCAGTATTTTGGCAAATTATATATTGATCTCAACCAGATTAATTGACTAACCAATAGATGCGACTCGCCTGCCTCACGTGTGCCTTGCTTAGCTTATTTTTTGCAGTATCCGCCCAGCCGCCTGATTTCGAACTGATCAGGAAGGATCTGGAGAAGGTGGATTCGTTGATTTTTACGTTCAACGAAAGCAAGGCCTACCTGTTTATCAAAGACTTGAGGAAACAACAGTTATCAAAAGAAGCTCTGCTCCTGCTCGATGTATATGACGCTCGCATTGATTTTCACAGCGGGAATTTGGGCAATGGGTTGAAAAAGCTTGGTGCGTTGAAGGAGCGGGTTGATCGAACAGGGGATAATTACATCATAGGTAACTGGCTGTTGTCAAAAGGCATATTTCATTTTCGAAAAAGAGAGCATGACGCAACATTAGCGCTGTTGGATTCTGCGTCTACCATTTTGGCTCGCCATGATATTTCAATGAATTCTCCTCTCATTTTTTCATTACATTTTAAGGTGCTCACTTATCATTGGAGGCTTAGTGATGTGGAATCTGCACTGCTCGAGGCTCAAGTGTTGATCAGATTGTTAGAAGAGTTTCCCAGAGAAACGGTTTACCACGCAAGTGTCCATTATTCTATGGGTTCTATCTATAATTCGAGAGCTGAAGCCGAATTGGCAAGAACTCATATTGCGAAGTCTATTGTCACTGCAAGTAGATTGGGTTGGGGTAATTTGGAAACCGACGGGTATGTGGTCATAGGAAATAGCCTTTTCAATGACAAGCAGTTTGACAAGGCTATTCCATACTATACTGAAGCGATACGAAAGATACAGGTTTTCGAGGGGCAACAGGCTTACTCCTTGATAAACTACTATAATAATTTAGGTTATATGTACTCAATGGTTTCTGATACCGTCGAGTCGTATGCCTCCCTATACAGGTCTCTCTCACTAGCTAAAAGACTCACAGGTACTTCTTCGCTTGAGTATGCGATGATTTCTTCCAGTCTGGCGAAAGCACATTTGCATTTTGGACGAACTGATTCAGCTAAAATATATCTGAGTAAAAGTTTACAAATAAAGGAGTCAGTATTTGGATCTAACCATATCGAACTGGCATGGGGGTACGCAGGAATGGCTGAATTTTTTTTCGAACAACAGCTATATGATTCTGCGCTGCACTACATACAGAAAAGCCTAGTAGTCGGTGTTCGAGACTTCAATAGCATAAATATTTACAATAGCCCTTCTGTGTCTGGAAAGGAGACTAGTAATGATGTTTTCCAATTGATGGGCCGAAAGCTTGAGTATTTGGTTAAAGCAGGCTATCAAAACAATACCATGGAGTACGTTATGATCGCCAGGGAACTCTTTCAAAGCCTCGACACATTGCTTTTTGATAGCAGAAGGAGGTTAAAAGATGATCTGTCCAAAATTTACTTAATGGACGACATGAAGAGGGTCTTGGAATTTGGACTTGAAGTGTATTTTGGGCTATCGAAGGATTATCCAGATTCTGTTATATACATGGAAAAATTTTATCGTATTCTTCAGAAAAGTAAATCTCTGATGTTAGTTGAAGAAATAGAAAAGTCAAAGTGGCTGGCAAGTGATCCTTACTTTAAAGATTTGGTAAAAAGGGAAAGATCTATAATGAGCAATCTAGCAGGAATAACTGCGACATCAGCGACTCGAATCGATACATTTTCAACGAAAAGGCTAAATTTGATATCTGAGTTAGATAGTGTCCGTGGAGAGCTGTTCAATAGGTTTCCTGCCTACCATCAGTTGGCACTGAGAGAACACATTTTGAGCTTACCGAGGTTGGCAGAGATACTTAAAAAAAAGAATAGTTTATTTATTGAGTATTTCGTTGGTGAAGATTATATCTATTCTCTGGTTTGGGACGGGGTAAGGTTTAGCTGTCATAGAATCGATCAAAGTGAGGGCTTCCGAACCAATTTGAGCCTTTTTTTGGAGATTCTTTCTGAAGGCAGAGACGAGCCTTTGGAATATGAAGAGGCAGGCTTCTATTTATACAACGCTCTTGTTAGGGAGGCAGTAAAAATTGACAGTAAAAATTTCAGGGCAGTAGTCATAGTTCCCGACGGGTTTCTTTCATTTTTACCTTTTGAAGCTTTGATAAGAAGAAAGAATGGACTAGCTGATTTTAGTCAACTCGATTATTTGATCCGACGTTATTCAGTTGAGCACAGTTTTTCATCATCACTTTTGGCAAAGGAAGCCCCGGCTTTAGAGGCAACCAAATATCGAATTCTCGGACTTGGAGCCTACTACAACAAAACTGACTCTCAGAGGAGATTGCCGGGATCAAAAAGGGAACTCAATTCTATTGAAAAGTTATGGGAAGGCCATTATTTTTATGAGGCCACCAAAGGCAATTTGATAGATAATGCCTCGAAATTCGATATCATTCACGTGGCAGTTCATGGGGTGTCCGATAACAATACAGTCAATGGTTCGTATCTTGAATTCTCGAAAGAAGATCGACTTTACGCATCTGATTTATATTCGATAGTTACCAATGCAAGGCTGGTCGTACTTAGTGCATGTGAGTCTGGGCTGGGGAAAGTTATGGGCGGAGAGGGAGTCTTCAGCGTTGGAAGGGCGTTTAAGTTTTCTGGGGCACACGCTGTTGTCCAAAGTGCATGGCGAGCGGACGATGGGGCTAGCAGTGTTATAATGGAGTATTTTTATGGGCAACTGAAGAAGGGTATCGATTCAAACGAAGCACTTAAGCTTGCCAAATTGAGCATAGTCAACTCTGGCGACAATAAAACTGCCCACCCGATCAGATGGGCAGCTTTTACTAGCTACGGTAGTGTCGCTGTTGGCGAAAAACCTTCTTTGGCTACTTGGTTACTTGCAATCCTCGGTATTGCATTGTTTCTGCTTACTCGACATTACTATATCCATAGACGTTGATACCAAAGTTACTTAACAAAGGCCATCGGAAATGTTACTTTGGTGCCAAGAATCTCCACCTCTTTGTTTACAACCTTATATTCTATTATTTCGTCATTTTTGAATCGGACTTCGCTCTTTTTATTGTTGATGACATAGATATGACTGATGGTATCTTTCCCTATTTCGAATTCCACTATGCCATATTCATTGTTGTTCGCATACAAGTCACCGTTGCTTCTCCATGGGCTAACGAGTCTTCCTTTCCCTTCTGTTCCATCCGAGGGATTTATCGTTAATTCGATGTCGAAAGGGTGTGCGTGCTTCTCCATGTTGTTGTGGCAATCGTCTCCATCACATTCTTCACATTCTTCCCCATTTTGCCGACAAATCGAGCATGCGTCGCATAGATCAAAAGCAAAGAATAGTTCGATAGTATTTCCAAGCCCCTTAATTTTTACAGGACATACCTCGGCCCAATAAGTTTCAGAATCAAATTTCAAGTTCTGTAGCTTTCTGTTGTTTGTAGCGATATGGACAGCTTTGGTCTCAGTTGAATAAAAAAACACAAAAGGGTTGTAGCCGCTAGCTGCATTGAGCTGGCAGCCAGTACATGGGTCGTGCACATTGCCATCCTTGTGTAGTTCTGGAGCAAGCACTTGAAAGATGACGAAACTGAGAATAGCGAGCAGCGGCGCTCCAATGAGTAATTTTTTTTGATTTTTTGTCATGACGTATAGGTTTAGTGATTAGCATTTACAACGCCTTCAAAATAGCCCTACTTCTCTCCTCATAAGCCGTTCCTGACTCTGCCAACTCTTCAAATATGACTTTCGCTTTCTCCTCCTTGTCCAATTTCAGCCATGCCAGGGCCAGGTACCACTGCACTTGTGTTTTGTAGTCTACTGCTTCTTCGCTCAATGGTTCCCAAATTGCAGCCGCTTTGGTAGCCTCATCATTGGCTAAATAGCTCATGCCCAGGTAAAACAGCGTGCCTTCATCGGGCTTTTGAATACTCTCGAAAATCTCAATAGCCATGTCAAAATCCTCGTCAGCATATCTCCTGAAGGCCAGATCTTTTGCCGTCAGGCTGTCTGCCTGTGCACTGCTGTCCCGGTAAATGGGCGCTTCCACATTGGGGTACACCTCAAAGTATTCGGCATACAGCGCCTGTGGCTCTGTGCTTCTTAGCAAAAAGAACCACGCAGCTATTACCAGCAGCGCCACCGATGCTGCCGCTGGCAACCAAACCTTCCAGCTGAAAGTGCCCCCCCCGGTGGGTGCCGTGTCGACAATGCCGGCTTCTGCCGCCTGAATCGCCTTCCAGGCTTTCTCCAGTTCTGCTCGTTCCAGTCCTTTCTGTAAGTATCTCACATCTTCAAACAGTTGTGATAAATCTTTTTCTGCCTTTAGCCTTTGCCGAAAGGCTTCTTCCTCGCTTTCTGAAAGCTCACCACTGAGGTACCTGTCGATTAGTGCTATGTCCTGCTCTTCCATTTACCTCTATTAAGCTAAAGCCATTTGAATCTTTTCTTTTTGCAGAAGCTCCCTTAGCTGTTGCAGGCACTTGTATTTTTTGTTCTTGGCCGTTGCTTCGTTTTTGTAGCCAAACTCCTCCATCAGCTGTCTGATGCTTGCCCGGAAGTAGTAAAACCTTGTCAGCATACTTTGGCACGGATCGCCCAGCTTTTCAATGGCCTTTTTAGTCGCCTCCAGCAACCTTTCTTTCAGCAGCGCTTCGTCGGTTGCCTCCTGACCTTCACCTCTGTCATCCACCCATTCCAGGGGATTGCTGCTCAAAGGTATTTTCATGTCTTCTCTCACCATTTCCTTGTACACATTGAGCCCTATGCTGAACAAGTAGGGCTTTATGCTGTCGTACATCATGGTCATTTTTCCCTTCACCACATTGTTGTAAAGCCGCAAGGTGGCCACCTGATAAATGTCCATGGCGTCGTCGTTGCTCATCTTGTATTTAGCCCGGATCATGGCGATAAATTCCTGACGGTATTTGCTGTATAATTCGCCGAGGGCCTGCATGTCTCCGTTTTTAAGCGAAGCGATCAAGGTTTCATCCATTCCGGTTGTAGTATAATGATTGAAAAGACTAAAGGTCACTTAAAATACCTAAATATAAGTAGCAGCAAAAAAATCCAGAATGTGCGGTGACCTTTTCTTGGAATCGTCATAAGGTAGTGTATTAAAAATGAAACTATCATGACCGAACAAGCCAATCCATTAACGAGAAGAGAAAAGGAGATCATTGAGCAGTTGTCGTTTGGCTATAGCGCCAAGCAGATTTCGGACATCCTTTTCATTAGTGAATTAACCGTAGCCAAGCACAAGAGCAACCTGTTTATGAAGCTGAATGTGAATAATACACCACACCTGGTGAGCCTGGCTTTGAGGGAAGGACTGATATGCTGAGATTATACAGAAAGAAATATCACAACAACAAAATATGAGTAGGTAGTAGCAATTGAAAGTAGTAAAATCTTTTAGTTAGGTACACAGATCAGTGGAAAGCCTGAGGCAGATAGCCTCGGGCTTTTTTTGTGCGGGCAACGATGTTTGCAAAACTGCTGGCAAAGCTTTCAGGTCACGGTGCAGACACAGAACTAGAGACAAGAACACTCACCTGCTATCCGGCTGAAGTGACACACGAGGAAAAGAACCTCTTTGACTACCTGCTTGAGATTGGGAGCTAGTCCAGATAGTGGTAGCGAGTGCCCTTTCTCTCTCCAATCTTTAACAATAACCCCTCATTGACCAGGTAAGCCATGTCTTTCTTCAAAGTGTTTCGTGAATGAGTTTTAAATGCCTCTTCTATTTCACTCATACGAACAGCCTTCCGTTTTTTGACGAACTCCAGCACTGATTGCTGTCTTTCGTTCAGCTCTTTTGTCAGCTTGCTGTAAACCTCATATTTTGCTTCTAAGCGTTTGATAAGCGTAGACAGACAATCCAGAAAAAATAAGATCCATCTGTCTATCTTTTCGGTTTTCTTGTACCGGTTTTTCTGGCCTTCCATCAAAGCCCTGTAGTAGTCTTCTTTCCGCTCTTCAATGATGTGCTCAAAAGATACGTACTGAATGAACCCATACCCTTGTTGCATGAGTAGCAAAGTGGTCAATAACCGTGACAGCCTTCCGTTTCCGTCCTGATAGGGATGGATGGATAGAAATTCGTATACAAAAGCGGCTGTAATCATTACCGGATGCATATCTGCTTTTGTCAGGCGTTCGTCAGTCCAGTTCAACAACTCTTCCATTTCCCTGGAAGTGGAAGATGGGTCGGTTGTTCTGAAAATGGTTCGTTGTGTTCCGTCAGGGTAGTTAGCCACTACCTGGTTAGACAGGGTTTTATACTGCCCTTTATGGCTCTGGTCTTTGCCACTGTGCTTTAGGAGCATCCCATGCAATTGATGGATATATCTTTCTGACAAAGCAATGTCCTTATAATTATCCAGGATGACCTGGAACGTTTCAAAATAGCCAACCACTTCTTGTTGTTCTCTGGTGGTTAGCTTGGTGATTTTTAGAGACTTAAGGAGCTTTTCAACTTCTGCATCTGTCAATGTCGCTCCTTCGATTCGGGTAGACGAACCTATGCTTTCGATGGTCGCTATTTTTCGGAGTTCTTTGAGGTGTTTGCTGTGTTTTAATTCTATCGATTGCCAGTTTCCTTTGAAGCTATCAATAATACTTAACAGCTTCATCAGTTGTTGGAAAACATCTCCGCCGAATTCAAGTTTTTGGTTCATTTCCATCTAATTTTTATGGATATATCCAAAAAGCATCCAAATGTATCCATAAGTAATTCCTTCTTTGTTGTGCGCTTTGAATATATCCAAAACGCATCCAAATATATCCATAAATTTTCTTATTCAGCGGCACCAATGCATCTGAGTTTACCGCTATCAACTTACTCTTCAGGTCATTAGGGGTTTGGAAACAATTTTGGTAGAAGTAGAGACCTGGCCTTCTATGAAAGGGTAGAAGGGAAGGTGTGCGTGATACGTCTTCTATTCCTGAAGGTCTTGCGACTGCCCGGCCGGGTAACAACACGCCACACATGGTGAGCCTGGCTTTGAGGGAAGGACTGGTATGCTGAGATTATACAGAAAGAAATATCACAACAACAAAATATGAGTAGGTAGTAGCAATTGAAAGTAGTAAAATCTTTTAGTTAGGTACACAGATCAGTGGAAAGCCTGAAGCAGATAGCCTTGGGCTTTTTTGTGCATAAAAAAACCGAACACCTTCCGGCATCCGGCTTTTCGGACTTGAAAATTGGGCAAATGAAAATTTTTGTAATCAGTAGTCGGTAAGTGGTAATCAGTAGGATTCGACTGCTTTACTGATTACTTCTCACCGATTACCTTCCTATTCCTTCCTCACGCTCCCCGCTCCCGACCTTCTGATATCTGTACTTGCCTCGCCCTGGTACACAATGGTGCCGGCACCAGATGCTTCGGCTTTCAGATCGACCATGGCATTTACCTTGGCACGGGCTGCTCCCTGGGCTTTTACTTCCACATAGCGGGCTTCGCTGCCAAAGGCGTCAAGCGAGGCTGCGCCTTCCACATCAGCTTTTAGCTCGTTCACATTGCCCCGCAGGGTAAGCTTGCTGCCGCCGTCCATTTCTATGTCTAGCTTGGAGGCGTCGATGTCCATGTCCACCTGGGCAAAGCCGGATAGGTTAATGTTCAGCTTGTTGGCCTGGAAACCGTCGACATAGGCTTCCGAAGCGCCGGACAGCTCAAGGCCTTCCAGGTCAGGCGTGCTGATGTAGACGTAGATTTTGTCGCTCGACTCCCAGTTGTCACGCCAGTCCCAGTTGCGGCCACGGATGTCGAATTTCAGCACCCCGCCCGACTGGCTCACTTTCACTCTTTCCAGCCATTCGTCATCGCCGGTGATTTCGATGTCTTTGTAGTCGCCCTGCTTGATATAGAATTTGAAGATGCCGCCAGCTTCTATCTCATCATATCCTTTGAAGTCGTACGTCAGAGGATCGGCATCGAAAGAGCTTTTTCCTGAGCCTGAGTTGTACGAGTAGTAATCGTCGTCCTCTTCGCATGTGGTGCACTTCAAACCTGCGTCGGTAAACACCCATGTATTACCTTCCATTTGGCGGGTAGAGTAGCCGTTTCTGTAGATCGTGTTTCTCAGGATCCTGGCCAGGCTTTCATCCATTTTGAAGGGCTGGTTGTAGGGGATGTATAGCGTAATGTCGAGGTTCTGTACCCTGAAGCGGGCATCGTTTTTGAACTTCAACTCTCTTGGAAAGTTAAAGATGGAATCTTGCACATTGAGCTCATAGGTAACCATCTGCGCATTTTCGAGCGCTGTCGAGCGGTCTCTTCCTCTGGCTTCAAAATCGAGGACTGCTTTGTACACTGAATCGTCGTGGCCTCTCAGACGAAGTTCTACAGCTTCATACTGGCCGTTCCACTCGTCCCACCTTCTGCGGTCGCTGTCTGACAAAGTCAATACCGCTGTTTTACCGGCCATGTCGTAGGTCTTGGTTTCAGTGTGGATGGCATCTGTGCGGAAGTCCATGATAATGCGTGGCACAGTGTAGCTCACGAGCACGAGGCTGATGATCCATAATCCGAATAGCGTCCATCCTAAGAAGGATCCGGCCACCCATCTTTTGGCCATGATGCTGATACCACCCAATGTGACGGCCAAAGCTGGTATGAAAGCTGACAGGAAGAGCCCAAAGACAGCCCAGCCTGGTAGGGTCTGCTGGAAAAGCTCTACTGGCACGCCGTCAACCGATACCCAATCCCACCAGCCGATGGTAAGCCCGAAGAACATGGCACAAGTGATAGCAATGGCGGTCATTGTCGACAACCCAAGCATGCTGAAAAGCAGTCCGATGAATACCCGGATGATGTCAACGAATACGTTGGCGGCAGGGCCGATAAATTTGGCGATACCATTGATAATCAATGCGATCAATCGGAATGGAAACAACAACACTTTCACGATTGGGCTTTCTTCGTCCTCCTTTATGTTGAGGTTCGACTTAATGTTTGTCTCAATATTGGAAAGCGTAACGGGCTCTCCCTGCATTTGCATTTTCTCGGTGATGGTCTTTGCCAGGGGCGTAATGATCCATAAGATGATATAGACAAAGAATCCTGTACCTCCGAGGAAGATGGAAAGCACGAACAGCAGTCTGATTACTGTTACATCCACTCCGAAATAGGCAGCGACGCCACTGGCCACACCAGCCAGCACCCTGTCTTCCTGGCTGCGGAACATTTTCTTGATCTTCTTGTCATCTTCAAGGGCTTTGTTGCCGGGCACCACAATCCACAGGATAATATAGGCGAGCAAAATTGCGCCACTTAAACCTGGTAGAAAGAAGTTGAAGAACATAAGCAGAAAGAGCAAACGCACCCACATGGGGTCGATGCTGAAATAGTGAGCGAGACCACTGCACACCCCACCAACGACTTTTCTGTTGATGTCACGGTATAGCTTTTTCGAACCGGTCTTCTCTTTTTGTTCAGTCTTTTCTTCCGCTGTGTCAGTACTTTCCCCGCTGCCGGTGTCGGCTGCTGCCGCAGGCGCTGCTTTGTCCTCTTTGTCTTCAATCGCCTCGAAGTCGGCAATGGTACCCATCGTAGAAATCAGCATATTGACATCTTCGATGGCCACTACCTGCTTGTTTTCTTTGTCCAGCTTCTCGAGAAAAATCTCAGCAATTCTGCTTTCGATATCGGCGATAATTTCTTTGCTGTCTTCGAAAGTCGAAAAATAGGTGGTAATGGATTCGAGGTAGCCCTTTAGCCTTTCATAGCCATCTTCCTCTATGTGGAAGATAATGCCGCTAATATTGATGCTTATATTCTTATTCATTTCTTTTGCCCGTTTTGCTTTTTCGTTGTCATAATTTTACTGGTGGAGCCCACAAGTTCATCCCAGGTATCCTGGAGCCCATTTAAAAAAGTTGTTCCTTCATCAGTCAGGGTATAGTATTTTCTGGGTGGCCCTGAATTTGATTCAACCCATTTGTAGTCAACGAGGCCGGCCTTTCGCAGCCGGGTAAGGAGGGGGTAGAGTGTTCCTTCCACTACCATGATCTTTGCAGAGGTAAGCTCCTGCAACATGTCGGAGGCATACACCTCGCCACGTGATATGATATGGAGGATGCAAAACTCGAGAATTCCCTTCCGCATCTGCACCTGTGTATTCTCAATGTTCATCTCTCATTTTGTTTAAAAGTTTTTGACCTTAGCACTATATACGGAAAAGTACCTTGCATGGCCAAGTACTGGCTAAGAAATATTAGTGAATAGACCATAATCATTAAATAATCATATTGAATGCTTTAAAAAGTACAATATTATGGCGCTTTTTAGGCACTTGGGCGTCGATTGCCACTGTCGTGCTGCGTTTGTTTATTTTGCTAAACAGCTCCTAATCCCTTGGCACCACTGGGCAGACAAACGCAAGCACGGACGGCGGTTGGTAGCTTAGATAATGCCGCATTCCGATAAGCGGCGGTGCGTCAGTGAATCCTTTTTTGCCAGCTTCCGGCAAAGACCGGCATCTTCATCTACTTTTGTCGTCTATTTGTCGAAGTATTCCAACAAGTGAGCGGGTATGTTGGTGTGGAGAATGTTATATCATTAATTTTAGGTTGAATTAGTCACTGAATGCGGATAGCGTTACTTTTTACTTTGTGTTTCTTCTGCTCCGGCCTTGTTGTGGGTCAGGGAAATGCGCCCAAATACAGTAATGAATTTCTTGCCATAGGAGTAGGAGCCAGGGCATTAGGCATGGGCAATACCCAGGTGGGTTTGGTCAACGATGTAACGGCGGGTTATTGGAACCCGGCAGCACTCACTCAGCTCACCGAGCAATATCAGGTGGGGCTGATGCATGCGGCCTACTTTGCTGGCATAGCCAATTACGATTTTGCGGGATTTGCTACTCCCATCGATAGCAATACCTTCATGGGTGTTTCTGTGATCCGTTTTGGAGTTGACAATATCCCCGACACCAGGTTCCTTTACGACGCCAGCGGCGCTATCAACTACGACAATATCCGTTTCTTTTCTGCAGCCGACTATGCCTTTATGTTTTCTCTTGCAAAAAAGATGGGTGGCTTGTCGCTGGGCGGCAACCTGAAAGTAATCCATCGGACGGTAGGCGACTTTGCAAATGCCTGGGGCTTTGGCCTCGATGCGGCACTACAGTACAACAGGGGCAACTGGAAGATGGGGGCGGTACTCAGAGATGCTACCGGAACGTTCAATGCCTGGACACACAATTCTTCATTGGTGATTGATGTTTACACACAAACAGGCAATGTGATCCCGGAGAGTAGTCTCGAAATTACGCTCCCCCGTTTGTCGCTGGGGTTGGCCAATGCGGTGGTGAATAAAGGAAAATGGACAGGGCTTGTTGGTGCAGACGTTGATTTGACGTTTGACGGACAAAGAAACACATTGATCAAAAATAAATTGGCCAGTATAGATCCGAAAGCAGGCTTTGAAGTGAGCTATGCGCAAAAGGCCTTTTTGAGAGGCGGCGTGAGTCAGCTACAACAGGTCAAAGACTTTGATGGCAGCAAATCGTGGACTTACCTGCCGTCGTTTGGCATCGGACTTAACCTTCAGGGAGTGCAGATCGACTATGCTTTAACAGACATTGGAAACAGGGCGCAGTCGCCTTATAGTCACATCTTTTCATTAAGATATGGATGGAATGCGAAATAGACTGTGGACATACAGAAGTGCTTTATTAGCCGGGTTGCTGTTGGTAGCAAATATGGTGCAGGCGCAGCCATGGGGCAACGAATGGATCAAACCCGGGCAGTCGTACTATAAAATAAAAGTTGCCAGAGAGGGAATGTTTCGCCTGACGCAACAGCAACTGCTGGAAAGCGGTGTGCCGCTGGCCTCCATCGACGCAAGACGGTTGCAGCTTTTTCACAGAGGGGTAGAGCAGGCTATTTATCTGCCAGGTCAGGAAGATGGACGACTTGACGCCAGCGATTATATTGAGTTTTACGGGCTGCCAGCGGATGGCAAAACCGATACGGAACTGTATGTTTCTGAAGATGCCCAGCCTCACACTTTATATAACTTGTTTTCTGATTCAGCAACCTATTTCCTTACCTGGCCGCTAACGGCTACGTCAGGCAAGCGGATGTTGGCACCTGTCGCAGAGAACAATGTAGGTAACTTACCTGCTGAGCCTTACTATCTCCGGGAAGTACTCAAGCTTCAGGTCAACAATTACTCGCAAGGGAAAACCTACCAGGGTGGCGACATCATTCTTAGTCAGTACGACCATGGCGAAGGTTGGACAGGCAGTGACATTGCCAAAGGTGCCAATCAGGTGGTCACGCTAACTGGGTTGACTAACAGGGTGACTTCCGGGCCCGACCCTACGCTGGAGGTGCTCCTGGTCGGGAGAAATAACCTGGATCACAATGTGGAGGTATATGTGGGCCCATCTTCGTCAAGTTTGCGGCTTTTGCATACTGCAGAGTTTTCAGAGCATGATCCGTATACTGTCTCCGAAACCATTTTATGGTCAGATATTTCATCTGCCGGAGAGTTGTTTGTGCGGGTGAATGTGGTTGGCATTGGAAGCGCTGCCGACCGGGCAGCGGTGTCTTATGTAAAGGTTAATTACGCTGCCAGCACCGACATGGCTGGTCAGTCGCAGAAGATATTGACGCTAAGGGAGAACACGGGAAATAAGTCTTTTATTAGAGTGACCAACCCAGCTGGGGCCAGCAGTCTTTTTGATGTAACTCAGCCGGATAATGTGAACAAAATTGGTGTCATCACAGGGATCAGCGATTTCACGGCAGTGGTGAACGGCACTGCCGTTCAGCGGAAGCTCATCGCTATTAACACCCCCTATACTCCGGTAGCAATCAAGCAGGTGACTATGCCAGCTATCGATCCAACGGCTTTTAATTACATCATTGTCACTCATCCCGACCTCAGAAAAGCCACCACTTCAGGAACGGCCGATCCTGTCGCTGCCTACAAAGCTTTTAGGGAAAGTGCAGAGGGTGGAAACCATCAGGTGCTTATTTTGGAAATGGAGCAAGTACTCAATGCGTTTAACTATGGAGAAATATCCCCCTGGGCTATTCGCAGGCTGGCGGGCTACTTGCTGGCCAATGGTACGCCAGAATACTTCTTTCTTATAGGAAAAGGAACAGGCGTGCACCGAAATTACTACAGGCAAGACCCGGCTACCACCACGCTTATTCATTTTGTGCCGACAAATGGTGTGCCTGGCAGTGATGTTGCTATGCTGGCCGGACTGGCTGGTACTACTTACGAATCGCCAATTGCTATTGGGAGACTCAATGCAAGGAACCCGGACGATGTGCAAGCCTACCTTAACAAGGTGATGGAGATGGAAAATCAGCCCTTCAATCAGTTGTGGAAAAAGAACTTCATTCATTTGAGTGGAGGAGCCACGCAGGGGGAGTTGGCTACATTTCGATCTTACGTTAACGGGTTTAAGTTCATTGCGGAAGGTAAATACCTTGGAGCCAATGTGGTCACAAGTAGCAAATCCACCAGCAATGCAGTGGAGCTTATCAATATTGCCGAGGAGGTGAATAACGGGGTATCAATGATCACATTTTTTGGTCACTCGGCAAGCTTTTCTACAGACATCGATATTGGTAACGTGTCTAATCCGGGATTTGGGTACAACAACAAGGGCAGGTATCCGGTAATTTTGGTCAACGGGTGCGATGCCGGCAATATTTTCGAAACCTCGTTCACCTTTGGTGAAGACTGGACGCTGACGCCGAATCTTGGGGCTATTGGCTTCATGGCCCACACGTACAAGGGGTTTTCCAGCGACCTGCGAAACTTTTCTGGTGTTTTTTATGAGACTGCCTTTGCTGACACCTTGTTTGTGAAGGAGACCCTTGGAAACATCAAAAACGAGGCATCAAGGAGGTATCTTGAGCGATATGGCACTTCAGAGCGAAACATTACGCAGGTGCAGGAGATGTTGCTTCAGGGTGATCCTGCCGTCAAGATCTTTGGGGCAGGTAAGCCTGACTACGAAATCAGCACCGATGCGCTGGACGTAATAGACACCGAAGGAAACCCGCTAACTGTAGCAAAGGACACATTTGCTCTCAAGTTTGTGGTGAAGAATTTTGGTATCGCCACGGAATCTGACTTGAAGATTTACGTAAGGCGAAGGCTGGAGGACGGCAGTGTAAGCCTTGACTCGTTGATTTCTCCGTATGTGCTTCGGGAGGATACCATGTACTTCGGAATTTCAAACCCGAATCTCGCCGGGTTGGGCAACAATACCTTTGAGGTGATTCTGGACCCAGCCGACGAAATAGATGAATTGGATGAGGGAAACAACACCGCCAGTATCGATCTTTTTTTAGCCAAAGGAACCACAATTCCTATTTTGCCGATGAAGCGGGGTATTGCCGGATCGAATGTCGATTTTGTGATTCAGGCAAGTGACTTGTTTTCACCCTCACGAGGTTTCGAACTTGAAATTGACACGTCGCCGGATTTCAACGGCCTAATGAAGCACAGGATCAGTGGCGTTATGCGGGTGATCACCGTTCAAAATGTGGATTTGGCTTCTACATTTTCAATCGCCGATTCTACAGTGATTTACTGGCGGAGCCGCTTCCTGAACCCAGAGCCGGAGGAAGATACTTCGTGGGTTTTGAGTCAGTTTACCATGATCAACGATAGCCCCCGTGGATATGCGATGGTTTCTGCCAATCAGTTTGCCGACGCCGAAATCAAAGGGATGTCGCTATCGGAGTCAGGCTTTGATTGGTCATTTCCAGAGAACAATCTGGATATCACTATAAAAACCTTTGGCCCCAACAATCCTGGTGCCGCCGCACGTGACTACAGTGTGAAGGCAGGTACGCTGGAGCTTTTTGTGGAAAGTGAGAGTTTCAACGTATGCCGGGCCAACACACTTAACGTTGTTTTGTTCGATAAGCAATCGACGGTGCCTTATGCACCATTTCCCGAATGGCAAAAGTTTGACGTAAGGCTCACCTGTGGATTGAATTCAAAACGTATTCACAACTTCACTGACGGAGAGATGTATGACCCTGCCGGCTCCAACGGAGGAGCCAGAAGGCTTTCTCAACTGCTGAATGCCGTGCCTGAGGGAGACTATGCTGTCTTTTTTAGTATAGGCACTGTGCAGTACGACAGATGGGATGCTGAAGTAAAGGAGCAGCTAAAAGCCTTCGGTATACAAACATCCTCATTGAATGGCCTTGTGAATGGGCAACCGGTAATTTTCTATGGAAAGAAAGGCCAGGCTGAGGGAACTGCGGTGGAGTTGCTTTCCGATGGAAGTGGCAGCCCGGCCGATGAGCAACAGCTTGTGCTCAATGATGTAGTAGAAGGCAAGTTCTTTAGCGGTAGCGTGCTGTCGGGTAGGATAGGCCCGGCCAAGTCGTGGGGATCGCTTTATCAGGAAGTAAAGCTTGGCGCCGGACAAACTGCCGGAAACTTTAACCTTGACATTTATGGTCTGCGGAACGATGGTATTAAAGATTTGCTGTTTGCCGATGAAAATGTATCAACGATAGACCTGACATCTGTAGACGCCAATTTCTACCCTTATCTGCAAATAGACTACCATACGACCGACGAAGCCAATCTGGTGCCTGCGCAACTAAAAAAATGGATAGTCACATTCAATCAGCTGCCAGAAGGTATATTATTGACGAGCGACCCGACTGCCAGGAACAAGCTGACCAGAACCGCCAATGAGGGGGAAGCGCTCGTTGTGCCGTTTTCGTACTTCAATCCTTCTCCGGTTGATTATGCCGATTCGCTGACGGTAAGATACCAACTGGTGTCAAGTGAAACCAGCACTATCCAGGAGTTTCAAATGAAATTGCCTGCGTTGCTTGCGGGTGACTCGGTGCAATTCAATGTGCCGTTGACAACCTTGGGAGTAGATGGGCGGGAAAGCCTGCGCACTATCATTGAGTCGACAGAAAGGGAGCTCATTTCGACCAACAATCAGCTGACTTTCAAAGATTATTTGGACGTAAATGCCGACAATGTCAATCCGCTGCTTGACGTCACCTTCGACGGTACTTACATCCTCAACGGTGATATAGTTTCTCCCAATCCGCTGGTAAAAATGAGACTGTACGACGATTATGAGTACCTGCAAAAGCAAGACACGATTGGCATAGAGGTGTACCTCAAATCTCCCTGCGAGGAGTGCGACTATGTAAGGGTGCCTTTTTCCGGAGGCAAAATGACATGGTCAGCCAACACCGAAAAGAAGGAGTTCAATATTGAGTTCAGACCCGGGCCGTTGGAAGACGGCATTTATGCGATGCGTGTGATAGCGGCCGACGTGAGTGGAAACCAGGCCGGAACAGCTCCCTACGAGATCAGCTTTGAGGTCATCAACGAGTCGACGGTAACAAACTTCTATCCCTACCCCAATCCCTTCAGCACAAGCACCAAATTTGTGTTTACCCTCACAGGGTCGGAGATACCGGATCAGTTGAAAATACAAATCATGTCGGTGTCAGGCAGGGTTGTCAGGGAGATCACTCAGGACGAAATTGGTCCGATTCGCATTGGTAATAACATTACGCAGTTTGCCTGGAACGGAACAGATGAATACGGCGACCAGCTGGCCAATGGCGTTTACCTTTACAGGGTGCTGCTTCGCATGAATGGCCAATCGCTGGAGCACAGGGCGACGTCCGCCGACAAGGCCTTTAAGAATGGCTTTGGGAAGCTGTATATTCTGAGATAGAAAGCCTTACCAAATCTCATTGCTTTCAGTGAGAATCACTGGATCACCATCTGTCACGATAATGGTATGCTCGTGTTGTGCTACAAAGCCTCCTTTGTTGCCCACAAGCGTCCAGCCATCTTTTTGCGTCTTTGCAAAAGTAGACTTGGTGGCAATAAAAGTTTCGACGGCTACCACAGAGTTTTTCTTGAACCGCTCTCGATTGAAACGGTTGTAACAATTCAGAATCTCTTCCGGTGCTTCGTGGAGGCTTCTGCCCACTCCATGGCCCGCCAGGTTTCTTATCACTCTAAAACCAGCCTTTCTCGACTCAATTTCAATTAGTCGGCCTATGTCTGCCACACGCACACCTCCTTTTATTTCACTGATGGCTTTCCGGAGTATTTGCCTCGATGCATTCACCAGCCCTCCGTGGTTGCCGTGGTCTTTACCCAAAACGAATGAGCCCCCATTGTCGGCCCAGAAACCATCGAGTTCCGCAGAAACATCGATGTTCACCAAATCCCCATCTCTAAGCACTTTCGTTTTTGCTGGTATGCCATGGGCTATTTCATGATTAAGACTGATACAGGTGTATCCCGGGAAACCGTAAGTTAGCCCTGGTGCAGACCGGGCACCATATGCCCTCAGAATACCCCCTCCATACTCGTCCAATTCTTTGGTGGACATGCCTGGCTGAGCATATTCTCTCATCAGCTTTAAGGTGGTGCCCACTACCTGACTGATTTGCTTGATACCTGCTAATTCTGATTGAGAAGTGATCGACATGGATTGAATCTGATGGTTTTGTTTAGAGGGCGTTTACGACAGTTGCGCACTATTGGTTGGGTTTTTTGAAGCAGCAGTCGACATCATTCTTTTCGGCTTGACCAAAATAAAAAGACGTCTTAGTGTTTCCAGTCCATGCAGGCCAATTATTACGGTTAAGCCTGTCAGAATAGGTTCGTTGATTGAAAGCGTCAGAAGGAACAGCACAATAAAGACATTAGTGCAGGCAACCCATAAAACTGCTCCCCACAGTTTGTTTTCGGCAAGCCCGCCATTGGCGATAGTGGCCAGGAAAATAATGGTGAATAGTATCAGCTTGGGAGTGCCAGCCCACGATGGTTCCTTGTAGATATAAAAAAGCAACAGACAAAACAGCAGTAGCCCGCCAAAGCCAACAAAGGCATCGCTAAAGAAACTTTTTTGAGTCTTATGCCTTCTCAATTGTGGCAACGGAAGATGGAGCCACTTTAAAAAGGGGATGTTATTGGCCCAGAATGGGTTTTCCGATGGAACCGGGTCGTTGGTGCCGAACGCAATGTCAATGTCATCACGTTCCGCCTGGAATGTACCGAATAGTTTATCCCATATCACGAAGGTACCGCCACAGTTTTTATTGATGTACTCGGGGTTTTTGCCGTGGTGGACTCTGTGGTGGGAAGGAGTGATCATGATATGCTCCAGCCAGCCGCTCTTTTTCACAATTCGGTTGTGGTTGTAAAACTGAATAAAGTAATGGACTGAAGAAACTACAATGAATATCTCCAGAGGAAGTCCCAAAATGGCCAACCCAGCAAAAAATGGAAAGGAGGTAAGTGAAGAATACCAGGAGTTTCTAATACCCAGCGATAGACTGAAATGCTTTCCCTCATGATGGACAACATGCACGGCCCACAGGAAACCGATGGCATGGTGAAGCCTGTGCAACCAGTAAAAGCAAAAGTCCCAGGCGACAAAGGCAAATACCCACTGCAGGGCAACGGGCCACTTAGCCACCCAGCCAAAACTGAGATGCGTAAGCAACCAATAAAACGCTAGTACCTCCAACCCCCGGAAAATCCACAACAGGATGTGTCCTGAGTTGAGGTTCATTACGATTTCCTTCCAGGGAATTTTTTCCTGAAGGAAGTACCTGATGGCGGCAAGCTCCATCAGAACCAGAAGGAAAAGAAGACCAGTGCCGTATACCAGATTCATGATTTAAGGCTTAGAATTTAAACAACAATCCACCTACAGAAAATCCCGCTGCAGTACCAATCAGTAAGCAACTATCGCCCCTTTTAAGCCGCCCTGATTCGATCGCTTCTGTCAAAGCCAGTGGAATGGAAGCAGCGATGCAGTTGCCATAGCTCGCCAGGTTATTGACCACTTTGTCCGTGTTGCCATCAAGAAGGCTGTCAAGCAACAGTAGGCCTGACTTGCTGGCCTGGTGGGGAATGATCAGGTCCACCTCTCGGATTGGTAGTGCGATTTCGCAAAAGAACTTTTCAGTAAACTCGGGCACTCTTTGCATGGCCAGTTTCAGGAGCTTTTTTCCTTCCATGCTGAAAGAATGAAGCGTTGCATCATAGGGGTGGTCTTTGAAGAAAAACTTGTTTCCACCGCCTCTGATGATGGTGTGTTCGGCGCCCTCAGAATACGTGACCAGCCTATGTTTCACGAGACCGCTTTCTCCGGTGTCATCAAAAGAGACGATGATGGCAGCGGCAGCATCTCCAAAAAGGCTGAACGTTTCCTTGTGTTCAGGGTTAAGGCCCTTTGAAGCTATTTCTGCACTCACAATGGCGATGTGCCGGCAGTCACTGTTGTTGAGCAGGCGGGAGGCATAGTCAAGCGCCGTGACAAAGCTGAGGCAGGTGGTGTCGATGTCGATACAGCCTAAGTCAGTATCGTGCCAGCCCAACTCATGCTTGATCATGCTGGCTTTGTTGGGCAGCGGGTAGTCGAAAGTGGCCGAGGCAGCGATGAGGCAGCCAAGGTCTTCCGGTTGCAGACCAGCGTTTCGCATGGCCTTTTTTAATGCCTCTGCACCAAGCCAGCTGTTGCTCTCCGTGGTGGCAAGATGGCGTTTTTCGACACCTGAATATTTGTAAATCCAGCCGACCGGGAGCCCAAGGTCTTTTTCCATTTCCTGCGAATGGACACACTTCGACGGCAGGCAATAACCCGCACCGACAATCTTAAATGGTCTGATTACTTTCATTCCTTATTCTTTTGAATTTGACTCCCTTCTGGAGGAGTTGCGCTTCTTCCCGAATGATCGTAATGCCGGGAATACCAAAAATTTCAAATAAAGACTGAAGTGCACTTTCAGCTTTTCCGTAAGCGTTTAAAAAATCTCCTTTGCTTACTTCAATAAACAGGCCAATTTTTTTCTCACTTCGCCTGGTCACCACGTAATTATCAATCACATCACTGCTGAAAGCCACGGCCTGGCGGATAAAATCTGGGTATATCGTGATGGTTTTCCCAGCGTGGTCAAATTCAAAAACGTCGTCCGATCTGCCTTCTATTTTAGCGATTTGCATCGTTTTCAGTCCGCAACTGCATGCCACACCTTCATGAATGATGTCGTTGAGCTCGTAACGAATAATGGGCTGGGTCGTTCTCAGAAAATCGGTGATGATAGGGTGAAATCTTTTTTTCTCCTCGTCCAGGTACTTCTTCTCAATCAGTAGCCAGTCTTCGTTGAAATGCAGAAAACCTGCCTTGCAGGTGTGAGCGAGAAATCCCTCCGTACATTGGTAGACCTGCTCTATCCTTTTTTTAAAGACCTTTTCCAAATAGGCTTTCTGGTCATTTTCCAGTACTTCCGCCACTGAAATGACTTTTTCGAAGCGAGCAGCTATCTGCTTTTCTTCAAAATATCGGGCAATGTGCATGAGCACCGATGGCTGACCGACCAAGATGTGAGGCCTGGTGGCTGCCACCGTCTGGCAGTGCTGGGCCATATCGCATTTTATATCATAGAATTGAAACTGGAGAATGGAAGAGTTCACCGACTCATAAAGTGTGCTGTTGGCCCTGAGAAAAAAGGCCACTTTTCTTTTTCGCAACGAAAATCCAATGACCCTGTCCAAAACAGCGGCAACCCAGATAGCTCTCTCCTTTTGACTGGCGAGGAAAATGCCTCGGTTGCCGCTCGTACCGGAAGATAGCCCGATAGTTATGCCCCGGATGGTTGGGGAGAAATCCCTTGACTTTTCGCTGTCTAGTCCCACCTTAAATGCTTCTTCTTTTGCAATACCCACTGTGTTGATATCATCGAAATGGGCCATGAACGAGCTTTTGTCCATGATGGGAAATTGGCTGAGCGACTGACCTGAAAGCTCTTTGTAGAAGGGTGATTTTTGGAGGTTTTTTCTCCACCGGTTTTCTTTTGTGGCTCGCAGTTGGAGTAGCGACTTCTGGTTGTAGTGCTTTCTTCTTTGCCAGCGGAACAAAAGAAGATACCACAAGATTTGAAGTTTGAAGCCGATCATGACTGCAGGCCGTTTAGTGCTTTCAGCGTTTCAAAGCAGTGGCAGGGAATGATCAGTGTTTCCGGATGAGCCTTGTGGTAATTGTGCACCCGATTCAGGCTGGCCCTGTACTCAGCCCATGAGTTAAAGAACAGACGGACGATGGGGTGGGGTAGCTTCAGGTCGGTATAGGCTGGTTTCAGCCAGGCCGCATCGGAGATGAGAAAGACCCTCCCTTTTTCCGTTGCGAGCAGTGCGCCGAGCTGGCCTTTGGCGTGGCCATCCAGTCTGGTCAAGAGAATGGTGCCATCATCAAACAAATCATGCAAATTCCCCAGATGGCCGTCTTTTGAGAGTCCTTTTTCAATATCAAGAAAGTCGGTTCTTTCTTCAAAGCCCTCAGGCATCTGTGCGGGGAGGAATCCTTTTTTCAATGCACTCAGTCCGCTTTTTCCTTTGATGTCGTCGTAAGCTGCCCGGTCGCAGATGAATCGGGCATTCGGGAAGTCTTTGAGCCCCCCGATGTGGTCGGCATGGAAATGCGATACAATGATGTAGCGGACCTCTTCCGACGGTGTTCCGTCCGCTTTTAATTGTGCTGCAGCTTCTTCCTCTGGTTTCACAAAAACGGGTGTAAATGCCCGGTACAACTTGTACGGATAAGAGCTTGTGCTTGAGAAAAACCGCTTTGCATAACCGGTGTCGAAGAGGATTACGCCATGCTTTGGATGTTTGATGACTGCATAGGTAGCGTAAAACCGGATGGTCTTTTTGGGTGCGCCCTTTTGTGCATGATGCCAGCTGGCTGTGCAGTAGCCGGCCGACTTCAGCTCAAAGCTCACTAATGGGCCTTTTTGGTTTTGCCTCGGTGTCATTGGTGAGCTGTTTTGTACCACTCGGCAAATTCGTCAATAGCCTCCCAGGTGGTTTGACCTGGCTCATAACCGAGTCGCTCTCTGGCTTTGGTGATGTCGAGGGTCATAGATTTGGCCAATATGCCCACGGATTGCCGGGTGAGCACTGGTTCCTTCTTTGAACGGGACAGAAGCGATTTCCATTCCATTATGGTAGCAGCAAAGGAAGCCACTGGGTAGGGTACCTTGCCTTTGGGTGGTGGTAAGTCAAATTTACCCAAAACATAATTGATGGCTTCCCAAAGCCGCACAGGCTCACCATTGCAGATATTGTAGACTTCTCCGCAAGCATCTTCAGGAGCGTGCATAGCCAGTTTTACGGAGTGAACCACATTGGATACAGCCGTTAGGTCTACCACATTATCGCCCGAACCCACTACCTTCAGCCGTCCTTCGTGGTAAGACCGGATGAGCCTGGGGAAAATCACGGTGTCGCCCCTTCCAATCAATGCCCGTGGCCGGATGGTGATATAGCTCAGGTCCGACTTCTCAAGCAGCTGCTCAGCTTGTAGTTTCGTGGCGGCGTAGTTGTTGGAGGGCTTTTGGGGCAAAGGATCGCTTTCTTTTACATTGAAGCGGTTTTTGAAGTTGAAGTAAACTGCCGGTGTAGAGATATATACGTAGCGCTGTACACCAGCCTTTTTACTGGCAGCAATCAGATTGGCCTGAGATACGATATTGGCCTGATGAAAGGCCTCATAGCTGCCCCAGGGCGACGACAGGCTGGCGCAGTTGACAATAACATCGATGGGTTGTTGGAGCAGGCGTTCCACATACCCGGCATCCACCAGGTCGCCCAGCTGGTAATTTAGCTTTTTGCTTTCAACTGTGTGAAGTGGGTCAAGTTTTCTTCCAGCGGCAACTATCCCGCTTATTTTGTCATCCAAAGCCAGTGCCTCAGCTATTCTGGAACCAAGGAATCCGGTGGCGCCTGTTACAAGTACGTTCATGATAAGCCCTGGTTGTTTGACGCTCTAAATTAGTCAATCTTCCGCTCATCCGTATGGAGGCCAAAGGGAAAGAGCATTGAACCAGCGGCACAATGCTCTTACAAATCATGAGACTTAGTTAAGACTATTCGTAGGGTTGAATGCAGGTGATTTCGACGCTGTAGTGATCGCCCGGATAGGCCTGGCAGACGCCGACATCGGGATTTGGTTCGTAGTCATCCAGTATTTTGACACCTATATAGTACTTTGTTCCCTCGTCAGGATTGTCCGGTATTTCTACCCCGTCAGCAACGGAAACCGGCTGAAGCAGGAATGAACGGACGCCGCCCGCTTGTTCCGTTCTTAAGGTCTGAAGCCACAGGTTGTCCCATATACCCGTTCCGCAGACGACTGAGGCGGTTTCAACAGCCCATCCGCACTCCATTGACTCGGGAAGTGCCAGCAGCTGTTCTGCATTCGATGCATTGACCACCCAGGCCTGAAAACCCTCGATGGGCCTGTTCCCTTCCATGATGTCAAGAAGATCAAAGGAGAGCTCTTCGGTAGGAAGTGCTTCACACATATCATTGTTGCTATCGTGGATCAATGCGAAGGTCACCGCAGCGGGGATGGTTGAGGAGTCAATGGTTCCGTCCCACACTAGTTTGAAATCATGCTTTTTGCAGCCGCCTGCATATTGCACGGTTACTTTCAGCAGCGAGTCATTCAGTACAGCTTTTTTGATAACGAATGGGTCGCCAGTCGTTTGCGAGGTGGCAGCAATAAAGGCATCGGCATTGACTTCCCAACTAGTGGAAAATCCCGATGAGGGCGTAACCGGCTCGTTTTGGCAGGAAAACACGGCCAGCGAAAAGGCCAGCGCCAGTAGACTTGAAACAACAGCTTTCATAGCTCAGGGGTTTGCCATAAGAAACCTTTTGCAGCCATTTGGTTGGAAAGCGTGGATGATTGCATGGCTGAAAAAAGCAAAGGCCCCATTGGTGTGGGGCCTCTGCCTGGGAGGATAATGCCGATAATACTTAGTTCATCATCACAAAGGCACCCCAGTAGTAAGGCTCGGCATATTTGGTTCTCAAGGCATTTTGAGCTTTGGCAAACGCCACCTGCTTGTCACCCGACTTCAAAAACTCTTTGTAGAAATTGACCATCAGTTCCTGGGTGGCTTCGTCGTTTACTTTCCACAAGCTCATGATGATTGATCCGGCACCGGCGACCTGAAACGCCCTTTGGAGGCCATATACACCTTCACCACCCTTGATCTCCCCAAGTCCGGTTTCGCAGGCGCTAAGGATAACCATGTCCGTTTGCTCAAGATTGAGGTTCAACACTTCGTAGGCAGTAAGAATGCCGTTGTCGGCGGTATTAACTTCTTTGTTTTCGATGCTGCCAGTGGTGCCTTCCACACCAGCCAGAAAGAGCCCGGAGCGCAATAGCGGATTTTCTTTGGCCTTACTGATTTCCACGCCCAGCACCTTGTCACCCTCGGTGCCGGCCACGTCCTGAAGGAAGAAACCATGGGTGGCGATATGAAGAATACGTGGGTTTTTGACCTTGTCTTTCAATAGCGCTTCGGTGGCCTGATCCTGCATGTATACGTCGGCGGTGGTGCCCGATGTTTTAGCCAATGCGCTGATGGCCTGCACCTCCTTTTGGGTTCCCGGCAGCGGGGAGAGAGTGCTTTTTGATCCGTAGTTGGGGAACCCGACCAGTACAGTGTTTTTCGAACCATTCCCGGCACTGGCATTTTGGGCCAACTGTCTCGTGCTACTCAGCAGCACTATGTCATGTTTGTCTTTCACATAGCTGCCATCGGTGGCCTTGAGGGTGATCACGTTAATCTGGTTGTACACGCCGTCGAGAGACATATACAATTTTTTACTGCCTGCAACCTTGCCCGCAATAGGCTTCCAAAATTGCTCGTAGGTGATGGCATCTTCCAGCTTGTTGGTCACCATGTTGCGGTAGGCTTTGGCATACCTGGTTTCAAGGTCTTTGCCGTTGCTTATCGTGACTAGTTCGGGTGAAGTAGCGCCATTTTTTACGAAGGCAAAGGTGTATTTATTGTTGTCAGTAAACGACTTATCAAATGCCGGGAAAGTAATGATTTCTACTGCCATTTCTCCCGGCTTGAGTTTGGCGGCCACATCGGCGAGCTTCACCGACGGCAGCTTGTTGGCATCAGCGAAGTCGGCGCTCATTTGGTTGAGCTTGCGCTCCAGGCCATTGGCCGACGACTCGAGGGAATCCAGGTTGACCTTCTGCTCTTTCAGTTCATCTTTCGACAGTGAGTAGTAGCTGGCCAGCGACTCCTTCAGGTTTGTCCAGCTGAGGTAGGTGTCAATGAGGGGCTGGTTGCCGCTGTTGAGGATGTTTTGACGAAGCTTCACAGAGCTGCTGAGCAAAATCCCCTTTGTCGATAAATGAGCTTCGTACATCCGTGTGGCCAGCTCAGGTTTCTTGCTGCTGTTCTCTGCAGCAAAGTTGTAAAAGGCCAGGAAGGAAGGCCGCACCTTGTCCCAGTACTTGCCTTTTTCGTTCTCGCTCATGGCACCGAAATATTTTTCAAGCAGGTCCATATGCTTGGTGAGCAGCGCTCCAAAAGTGGAGTCGGCTTTGTCCGTTTCGCCCTTCTTCCAGCGAGTGATGGCCATGTTTTCCAGCGTGCCCAGGTACTCGGGGTGGTTGTTGCCAAAGTTTCTTTCATAGATACCAATCACATCACCGAACGTGGCAACAGCTTTGTCGTACTGATCGGTGAAATAGTAGTATTTACCCAGGTTGCGCAGGGTGGCGGCATAGGCAGGGTGGTCTTCTTTCAGCTTCTTTTTGTAAATCTCCACGGCGCTGGTCAGCAAGCCTTCTACCTCATCGGTCCTGCCCAGTTCCATGTACAGTCCTGCGAGCTGGTTTTGAATTTCTGCATAGTCGGGGCTGCTCTTACCAAAGCGTTTCTCCTTCAGTTCCAATAGCTCTTTGTAAATGGCTTCGGCTTCGGTGTACTTCTTCTGGTTTTGGTAAATAACGGCCAGGTTGATCTTTAGCTTGGTAAAGTCGGTACCTTTTTCGTTGATGTGCTTAGCTGCCAGCTCAATGCTTTTGTTGAGGCTGCTCACAGCCTGGTCGTTTCTACCCAGCTCGAACCGGAGAATGGCTTCATTGTTCAAAGCCACAGCATACTCCATTTGGTTGTCAAATTTGTTTTTAGCCATTAGCCTCAGGCATTCGGCCATGGCTTTCTCGGCTTCGGTGTATTGTCCAAGGTCTTTGTAGAGCACGGCCAGGTTGTTGAGCACAGAAGCCATCGCCTGGCTGTTCGGGCTGATTTGCTCTTTGATCAGGGTTTCCGTTTGCTCATAGTAGCTTTTGGCAATGGTGAACTGCCCCTGCGAATGATGCAGGATGGCCAGGTTCATCATAGTCTTGGCGAGGCCGTATTTTTCCAGCAAATTCAGCGAGTTGTTGGCAGTGATAACCTCAACTACTTCAAAAAGATTATTGTCGTTGTACGCACTGAGAATTTGATCACTCAGGTAGCTGGTGGCCAGGCTGCCTCCGTAGTTTTCGTCGAGCAGGTAGTTCAAGCCACCAAGAAAATTCATTCTTGCGCTCCACTTGCTAATGCTTAGGGCAATACTGCCCGACCGGTTGGAATCGAATACCTTTTCCGCTCTTGTCAGCTTCACCACATTGTTGCCGGAGTTGTCGGTGTAATTTTTAGCCCCCACCAAAAAGGCATTTTGATTGTCTTCTCTATTGTCAAAAAAGGACACCTTGGAGCCTTGCGAAATCGCCAGGTTGTAGAAAGTGGTGTCTTTAGTGGTTTGCTTGTCTCTTGGAGAGGATGTGAGTGACTCTGTTAGGTTTTTCTTCAGCTTGTCCATCAGCTGAGCACTGGCCTGAGGAGCAAACAAGACACTAAAAAAAAAGATGGCGATTGAAAAAATGGGTTTGAATGACAAGGTTTTCATAAGATCAATGATGGATTCAAAGTCAAAATGATTGATGGAACGGAATAGTTATATTCCGGTTTCAAATATGGCGATTTTTAGAGAGGATTAATAATGATGAAGTCGGTGTTGTTGATGCACAATGGCCGCTAACTAGCTCAGCGGCTTCACCATATCATCATCGCCACCGTTCAAATCAAACTCGCCTACCTTTAAGAAGCCATTTTTTTCATAGAACCTTCTGGCCCTTGGATTGCCATGCTGCACGCCCCCCCAAAGAATGATGTGGGTGGCGCCAGCTTTCTTTGCATCGTATTCAAGCTCGGTGAAAATTGCATTTGCCAGGCCGGTTCCATGATATTTTTCGTCTACAGAAGGCGCATAGGTAGCGTAGGTAAATTGATCCGTGTCAATGCCGTAGCTCTTCAGCCGAATGTCGTCGTCAGGTAAGATGCCCAGAAGGAGCAGGCAATAAGCCACACATTTGTCGCCAGCAAAAGCTGCCAGTCTGATGCAGGGATCATCGTCGAGGTTTTCACAAATGGCTCTGACGGTTGCCTCGTCGAAGGGGTGGGGGCCAAACCTTTTGCGGGTGAGGTCAGAAAAGCTGCCAAAGTAGGCTAGGAGGGCAGGAGCATCAGTTGGCTGTATCGGCCTTATGAATACCGCTTCGCCTGAAGGAAGTGTTAGTTTTTTCATTGCGGCTTCTAAAGCGTTTTCACATAGTCCAGCGCTTGTTTGGCAAAGGCTGGCCATTTCGTTTCGTAGTCAACGGGCACCCGAATCCAGCCTCCCATAGGCGGGCGCTCCGGCATGGGGCGAAAAACCTCACATCCGTCAAGGCTCAGGGCTTCCTTCTGTGCTTCTCCTTCCAGCTTAAAAACCATATTGTCCTTCCAGGCCATAAAGGCCGCCTTGCCATTCGGAGCTTTCACGCAGATGGCACCAAACATCTTGCTCTTCTTTGCCTCCGGCAAAGATTCAGCGATTTGGTTAAAAAGCTCTTCTGTTCTGGTCATAACACGGAAGGGTAGGTTATAAACTAAAGTAGCAAAAAGACCGGCTTTTTGCTACTTTATCGAGTCCGTTATGACTGGTACTGCTTAAGGCGTCTCGTTTTCTGCCACCAGTTTCTTGCCAAAGCTACTGACGGTTGATACGTTGAAACAGCCCACGACTTTCACACCTTCCTGAGACGGGATAATATTTGTAGGCACGTTGTCTATCGGTGTGGCAAACAGCTCTCCAAAACCTCCCGGCCGATCTATCTGAATTTTCATCAGGTTCAGGAAATCGAAGGTTGTCTCAGACACCGAATGGATTTCGACATAAATAGAGTCCCCATCCAGATAAGAAGGCAAAAACTTACCTGTGTCTGGATCCTCGTCGCTGCTAAGGTTGATACCTGTGCCGGATCTCACAGGTGTGATAAAGATAAGCCCATCTACCTCCGACCCCCGGCTAAATCCGGCATCGTAGGCGGTCAGAATTTCAGCTGGTTTGCTGAGGTACTCCCCATTTTTCCATCCCCTGATCCAGTAAGCATTGCCGGGTCCATCCAAATCTCTGGCCCAAACTTCAGCAAACCAGGTAGCAAGAGCGAAGTCGTTTTCCGGCTCAAAATTAAACGTAATGCTATCAATTTTTGGTACGCCTTGCGTGATGGAGGTCGAGGTATACTCAATGCCTTGGGCTAAAATGCTAAGTGAATATTCAACACCCGGGAGTCCCAATGAATCATCGCTTAGGGCAGGGTCCCACTCATACCATCCGTCGGTGTTCGACTCTGTAAACAGGAATACCTTGCCCTGATCGTCGGTGATGCTGACCTGTGCGCCAGAAACACCCGCAGGCCTGTTCTTGTCAAAGTAGTATTGGGTTTTGGTTACTTTAATCACCTGCGTCTTTTCCTGACTTGTTACAAATGCGTCGATTGAAACCACAGGCTCGCTATCGGCCAGCTCGGGGTAAATAGTATCTTCACATGCCATGATGGAACCAGCCAGGAGAAGGAATGCTATGTATTTTGTTATTGAGTTCATGATATCAAAACTTGAAGTTGTAAGTGATAGAAGGAAAAATGGAACCAATGATAGCAACACGAATCGCCTCGGTGGGCAGAGGTTCGCCTGCAACCGGCCGGTCTCTCCCCTGGGTGAAATAGATCGAGAATGGATTTCTTCTGTTATACACATTGTATACAGATAGAACGAATTGATCTGTTACCTTTCTCGGTTTCCCGTTTCTTTTTACTGTTTTTCCATTGAGTGTGGCACCAAGATCGAAGCGGTGGTAGTCCGGAATTCTTACATTGTTTCGGCCATTGCCGTAATTGTAAGGCACCACGTAGTCCTGCCACTCAAACCTGTCGGTGGGGAAGGTAGTAGGCGTGCCGGTGATGTAGCTGAAGTTGGCTGAAAACGATAGTCTTGGTGTTACATCATAGAAAGCAGCTACTTTCACATTGTGGGTTTGGTCGTAGCGTGTAGCATACCAGTTGTTGTTGTTAATGCCATCTACTTTTAGCTCGGTTCTTCCAAGCGTATAGCTTACCCACCCGTTCAATTTCCCTTTCTTTTTCTGAACGTATAGCTCTACGCCATAGGCCCTTCCTATACCGCTTAACAGGTCGCCTTCCAGATAGGGGTTGATCAAAAGATCGGCACCATCGATGTAGTCAATCTGGTTTTTGGTCGCACGGTAGTAGGTCTCCACCGACGCTTCAATCATATTGTCGTTGAAGTTGCGGAAGTAACCCAGCGACACCTGCTGGCCAGTCTGCGGTTCAATATTGTTGGTGCTCGGCGTCCATACATCGAGCGGATTGCTGGCTACAGTGTTGGAAATGAGGTGAACATATTGAGCGGTTCTGTTGTAACTGCCCTTAATGGAGCTTGTCGGATCTACCAACAGCGAAAAGGAAGCCCTGGGCTCCAGGTTAAAATATGTTTGAATAGTTTCCAGGTTGTCCGCCTCCGAGATCGAAGTCACGGTTTTTCTGACGCCTGGCTCAGGTGAGTCGTACTCATAATATTGACCAGGCCCCATATAGCTAAACGACGAGAGGCGAAGGCCATAGTTGACGGTGAGTGCCGGCGACAGTTTCTGTTCGTTCCCAGCATACACGGCGCTCTCCATGCCAAATTTTCGATCCAGGCTGATATTGCTCACCTCGCCATTGCTCACGCCGAGGGCGTTGGCCGGATCGAACTGATACACTGTTACATCTCCGCCAAAGCTCAACTCGTTGTTGGTATTGATGAAGTAGCTGAACTCAGGTTTGAAGTTGAAAGTGGATATTTCCGATGTCCACTCGAACTTATCGATGTCATTTTCGCCAAAAGCCAGAGAGTAGTCGTAGTTGCTATAGAATGCAGTGAAGTTTGAAAACAACCTGTCGTTGAACAAGTGGTTCCATCGGATGGTAGCAGTCTTATTGCCCCAATCAAATCCCTGGCGGGCGTCGAACAAGAACTTGTCTCTTCCAAAATAGCCCGACGCAAACACCCTGTTCTTTTCATTGATGTTGAAGTTGGTTTTCACCGTCAGGTCGTAGAAATAGAGCTGTGCACCGTCGTCCAGCACATCTGTGAATGGCTTGGCCAGCACATCGGCATAAGAACGCCTGCCAGCGATGATGAACGACGACTTTTCTTTTTGAATAGGCCCTTCTACAGCCAGGCGGCTGAAAATGGTGCCAATGCCACCAGCCACATCATAAGATTTATTGTTCCCCTCTTTCATCCTTATATCAAGGATGGAGGAGATTCTTCCTCCGTAGCGGGAAGGCATGGCTCCTTTGTAAAGCTTAATATCCTTCACTGCATCGGGGTTAAACACGGAAAAGAAGCCCAGTAAGTGAGAAGAGTTAAACACCGGAGCTTCATCGAGCAGCACCAGGTTTTGACCAACCGAACCACCACGCACGTTGAAGCCCGAAGCACCTTCGCCAACGGTACTTACGCCCGGTAGCAGCTGTATCGTCTTCAGCACGTCGACCTCACCGGCAAATGCCGGCACTTTGGTGATGGTTTGCATATCGAGCTTGGCTACGCTCATCTCGATGCTGGTTACATTTTGGTCTTCCCGTTCGGCCGATACCACCACTTCCTGCAGTTGCTGCTGTTCAGATCGGATCTCCACGTCCATCCTCACATTAGCTTTTAGTTCTACCGTTTTCACAAGTGTTTCATACCCCACATACCTGTATTCCAGGGTGTAGGTGCCTGGCGGCAGCGTAATAGAGTAAAAGCCATAAAAGTTGGTGACAGCTCCGTCGCCAATTTCTTTCACAAGCACATTGGCACCGAAAAGGTCTTCTCCGTTGGCGGCGTCTTTTACATAGCCATTAACAGTTACCTTTTCCTGAGCGAATGTGTGTAGCGCACTAAAAATCAGGCAGAGCCCGAGCAATAAAGTTCTTTTCATTGAGTTGTTGAGATTGATCTGAATAAATTCACTTAGCCTGTTACGATAGTTTAAAGCAGGGGTTGGGAGTTGTCGAAAAAATAATAGAACGATCATCCGGAAAAGTCCGAATCAGCATTGATTCTACCTGTAGATTCATTTTGTGAATAATAGTTTAGTTTGCTTAGTAGTAAACTTAAACCATTAGTACCCCTATGTGTTTTGGAATTACTTGAGAAAAAAAATATTAATAGTGCAGAATGAACCGCTGATCATTCATTTACAACCACGGCCAGCTTATCTCCCTTTGGGCTAACGGCCAGACGGGTGATGCTATTCAGTTGGAAAGTAGCGCCGAGATCAGCTGCCTCCACCCACCCCTTTGTCGCTGGCGACCACACAAAAAGTTTGCTGCCCTGGCCCATGATAATCTCACCTTTGGGCGTCCAGGCCATGTCTTGCGACCCTTCCATCGCTTCGCAAATCGTTTCAATTTTTCCAGTTTCAGTGTCAAGCGACTGGATCAGCGCTGGCCGGCCTTTTCTGTTTTGCAGGAAGCTTATCAGGTTGCCGCCTGGGATTTTATGGATAGAGCGGCCAATATTGCTGGCTACTACTTTATTGGTTTTGGCCAATAGGTCTGACACTTGAAGCGTTTGGGGATCGCCCAGCACAAACGACACCAGTGTGTTGTCATCTCTCCAGGCATGGTAGCCAATCACAAGATCCGGCACTACAATCGCCGGTTCACCTTTTCTGATGGGAAACTTCCATAGCAGTTGCGTGCCGTCTACCTCTCTGATGCAGGATATGTATTTGCCGTCGGGAGTGAGGGTAGGGGAGTATTCGTTGGAGGCGTTGTTCGAGAAATTGGTTTTGGTGCCTCTGGCAGGGTTGTAGATGAAGATGTCGATCTGTGGAGTGGCGTCCTGCGACACAAAGAAGAGTTCCCCTGTTTTTTGAGAAAAGGAAGGCTGATTGTCGTAACGGCCGGGGTTGGAGGAGACGTTGATGGGGTTGGAAATACTCATCTCTCCGCCGTTGGCTTTCAGGTCGAAAAGGTAAACCTCGGTGGATGGCTGGGCAATGGCTGATAGTGAGAGGAGGGTGATGCAGGCAAAGTAGAACAGACCTTTTTTCATGCTGTCGAAGGATTTGCGCTGCCAATATACTATTTGAGGAAATATGACCATTTTATGGCTTTAAATTATTTTTGTCTATAAAAAAATCCCGAGTAATTTCATTTTTAGATAACCAATTAGAAAAATCTACGCAATCTATTTTAATATGAGGTTCCTTGTTGTCAAATAGAAAGTAATAATGCTTCATTAGTAAGCTCAATCTTTCGTAATGATTTTTTGAGTTAAAACCAAACTCGATAACTACAGATTTTTCAGGCATCCATAAAATATTGGCTAAGCCAGCCCCATGTTGGGCTATAACAGCGACTGCAGAATCAAAATACCTAATCTGATCCTCAAATGATATTTTTTCCAATTTCAAATTATGAAATTCATAATTAGGAGAGACTTTTGATCTAATATACTTTTCGAGCTCATCATGATTCTTGATTGACCTTCGAGATGAACCTGATCCCTTAATGGTAGCACTAGTTTGATAGTAGGGGTCAGGAGGAATACGCTCTATCAATAGAATTTTATTTGGTTTGCTAGTGGAATCAATATTTAATTTTTCGCAAACCATTTCTTTTAAGTTTTTATATTGAAAATGGTTAATGTTGATTTGAATTGGATTCATTCCAATCAAATTCACCTTTCTTTCCCAGGCATTGGATCGAATACGAACCCGGTTGTCAAATAATTTCAATAAAATGGGAGTTAGAACACCAAATCCGTTTAGCGAAAAAATGACATTTGAGGGTGTTTTTTTTATTATAAAACTGAGAGGTAACAGTAAATCAAAGATAAAATGATAGTAATGTTCTACATGTCCGCCCGCAGAGAAGGGGGGGACAGGATTGAGTGCGATGTTGTTTGTGGATGTTGCAAGTCGAATTATTGACCGTTGATTCCATTTAACTTGGTGCTGGGCAAAGAAACCACTTATTTTTATTCGATTTCCCAACTTATTTCTCAATATTTTCATTGCTCATTACTCTTGCCTAAAATGAGTGGAGGACTTTTACTTAGCTCCGCTTCCACTAGCACTTAGCCACGCCTGCCGATAGCTACCGGCAGATAAATTTATACTTTACTTTCTTATTTTGCTTCAAGTTCTTCGGCAAGGCCAATGAGAAGGCCTTCCGTGCCACGTATGTAGCATAGCCGATACACATTCTCATACTGCATCACTTCGCCAACAAGTTGGGCACCATGTTTTGTGGTCAGTCTGGTCACCAACTCGTCAAGGTGCTCAACCCTGAACATGACCCGCAAATAGCCCAGGGCATTTACCGGGGCAGTTCTGTGGTCGGCGACAGTAGGTGGGGTGATAAACCGTGAAAGCTCAAGTCGGCTGTGCCCGTCGGGCGTAACCATCATTGCAACCTCCACCGACTGATTGCCGAGCCCGGTTACACGCCCGGCCCACTCACCCTCCACCATCATTCGCCCTTCGAGTGTCAGCCCTATTTCAGCGAAAAAAGCGATTGCGCTGTCAAGGGACTCTACCACAATGCCCACATTGTGCATTTCCATCAATTTACTTTTCGCCATGGCTTTGTTTTTTTCGAGATGTGTTGTGTAATGGGGGTATTTATAGCTCCAACGACCTGCGTTTTGTCTCACTAACTGCCAGTGAGTGGGGTTGATTAGCGTACATCGCTTGCCATCAGCACATAGCCACACAGAACATAAAAATAGGCGTTGTGGCGGAGATTCCAAGCCAACCAGGTAGTGCAACTGGTGAAGCCCCATGATACCTATTATCCATGTTGCAGGCTTTAAATCGTTACTTATGGTATCCGACTCTGTTCAATTTTGGATTTGGATTTGGCCCAGGTTTCAGCATACGTCATACAAGGCTTAGTTATTATTAAAACTCATAGGTCTGTCGTTGAGAATTTTTATAAACACTTTTAGTTTTTTGCCCTCTTAACATAGTCCATAAGTATGCTGAAAAACTCAACTGGTTGTTCTTCCAGAATCTCATGACCACATTTTTCGATTACATGTGTTTCACTAAATCTCAGGCTCTCTTTTTGTAAATAAAAAGTAGATTCACCTTGGTCATCTTGTCGGCCATATACAATGAGAGCTGGAGTTTTCAATTGCTTTAGCTCATTTGTGATGTCCCACTTAGTTTCTATGACTTCCTTGTCGATAATTGGGATTGGCTGAAAATTGAAACTGTAAAAAAGGTCGTCATTGTTTTTTTTGGATATTTTACTTCTGTCGTAGTACATGGCTCGAACATGCAGGGCGATAAATTCCTTGTAGGCAACAACTTCTTTACAACTCGGATCCGAGATTTTAAGAGAGTCCAACTCCTTCTCAGTCTTTGTTGAGAATACCTTTTGCAAGATGTCCATTGAATCCAATTCCGTTTTAGAACGCCTTGCATATTGATTGTCGTACAGCACATTCCAAACTGTATAGGAAGGAGGAGCTGAGCAAACGAGAATAAGGTTTGAAACAGATGCCGGATGAAACGCAGCGTAATTCATTGCCAGCAGGCCACCCCATGATATCCCTAGTAACGTAATTTTTTTGTCGCCACGTTGCGCCCTTAAGAGCTCAATGTCTTGAGTATAGTTGTCGATTGATATTGTTGTCTGATTGATAGGGATATTTCTTGATTTTCCTGAACCTCTTTGATGTATTAAAATGCAGGTATAGAAGGATTTAAGACTATCAACTATCTGTCGGTATGGATGTTCTGGTGCTTCTCCCGGCCCGCCAGACAAAATGTATAACGCTGGCCCCTTACCATATTCTTCATAGTACAGTTTTAAAGAGCCATTATTGAAACTCTTGAGACTCTGTCCTGAAGAATAAAAATAGGTCGACAGCAAAAGAATTAAAAGCAAAGAGAAATTTCTCATTTGTATTGAATTTAGTGCTATGTCGGCCATTTCTCTTCTCATTGTCGAACTATATTTTCGTTTTTCGAAATCCACCATGTCGCCAGGCCTTTCACTAACCCACCCGAAAATTTTTTCTGTACAGAGTCATCCGGCTATAGCGAATATGACGTTTACTTCGCTTAGTTCGAGACTTTCGTCGCTTTCTTTTTTAGCTTGTTAACGTATTCTTTTTTAAAGGATTTTTTAAACTTTATGAACGCTACTCCCCTCCAGCTAACCGCCTCCGATGGCTACCACCTGTCGGCAGCGCTGTTCAAAGCTTCGGCGCCATCAAAGGCATTGGTAATCATCGCTTCAGCCACAGGCGTGCCCAAGCCTTATTACAGCAAGTACGCTGCCTACCTGGCCGGCACAGGACTCTTCGATGCCCTCACGTTCGACTACCGGGGCATTGGCGAGTCTCTCGAAGGAAAGATCACCGACTGCAAGGCAAAGATGAGCGACTGGGGTACTTTGGATTTACAGGCAGCACTGTCGTGGGGCTTCGGCAATTATGAAAAAGTCTTCGTGATCGGCCACAGCGTGGCTGGTCAGGTACTTCCGCTGGCGAAATTAAGCCCCCGAATAACTGCTGTCTGGTTTATCGGATCCCAATGCGCAGCCAACCATTTGTGGGACGGCGTTCACAGACTTCTTGTTAATTTTTTCTGGAAAATCTCGCTTCCGCTTACCTCCAATGTGCTGGGTTATATGCCGGGCATTGTGGTGGGTGGCGGCCCGCCACTACCGAAGCAGGCAGCCCTGGAGTGGAGGAGTTGGGGTTTGCATCCGCAGGGCATCTGGAAGGACGATAAAGCCGTAAGAGAAAGGTTCGAAGCACTTACCATGCCCATTCATTTTGTTGGCGTGCACGACGACCATATGATGGCTCCTCCGAGAGCCGTTAAGTTTTTGCAGTCGCAATACTCAAATGCCCAAACAACCAATGAACAATTGAATCCATCGGATTTTGGATTGAAGGAGATCGGACATTTTGGGTTTTTCAGAAGCAGGTTCAAAGACAAGCTTTGGCACCAGCCGGTCGACTTTTTTCGGCCTTACCTTTAGCTGAGCACTCCCAGCTTTTGCAGGTATTAACGAAGCTGAGCGGAACATTCAATTCGAACCCCTGTGACACCCAAACCTAACCTGGCGGGTACGTTTGCCTCAATGTCGAATGAGGGTGAATCTACCTTCCCTTCTCTTACTTTCTTCAATTTTCGAAACAAAATAGGTGATAAATTGTTAACTTTAAGTATGGCTGGCCTCGTTGCGGGCCAACGCAAGTGTTTCTACTTCTAAAACCTCCCAAAAACAGACTTGGCAAGTAGCTTGGCTCAATTGCCAACCCTTACGCTATTTGACTTGTATTGTCAATAGTGACCTATTCAATAGTATACAGTCTAAAGTAAATAACTACTACTACATGAGAGGCATTACCCTTATCGCCGCCCTGCTGCTGACGCAGGTCGTGCCGTCGCTGGCAGACAGCAGTGAAAGTTATAATATCGATTTGGGTCAAAAGCAGCCAATTATCTGCACTTCAGATATCTCTTCTAACGACGAGATGATCGTGAGCTCGTCCCTGGTTTCGCAAGGTGGCGATTTCTTTGGCGGGCTGCTGGAGACCAGTAATTGGCCCGCCAGGTGGTATTGTGGAATTTGGACTCCCTTTCACGGCTGGCTCTACATAATTTCGGATGTTCTCATCTGGCTTTGCTATTTTGCCATCCCCTTTGTTCTCGTTTACTTTATCTGGAAGCGAAAGACGGACTTGCCCTTCAAAAGTGTTCTTGTTTTATTCGTGGCATTCATTCTGGCCTGCGGTGTGACACACCTGGTAGATGCCGCAATTTTCTGGTGGCCAGCTTACAGGCTGAGCGCCTTTGTTAGGTTTTTGACTGCCGCTGTGAGCATGAGTACTGTGGTGGCTCTTGTCAAGGTGATACCTCAAGCACTAACGCTGAAAACGTCTGAGCAGTATCAATTGGAAATTGACCAAAGAATAAAATTACAGAATCAGTTTAAGCTCTTTATAAAATACACTCCAGGCTCCACTGCCATTTTTGATAAGGAGATGAAGTACATTGTGGCTAGTGACCAGTGGTTGAACGACTATGCCTTGCAAGCAGAAGAAATTATCGGAAGATCGCATTTTGAGGTTTTTTCCGGCCGTAAAGAGATGCTCTACTTAGGCGATCACTACAAAAGAGCGCAGAATGGTGAGACAATCAAAGTACAGGAGGAGAGAATTGTCAGTCGGGATGGCTCAGTAGGCTGGATCAAGTGGGAGTTGCATCCATGGTTTGATACCAACGAGCAGATCGGCGGAGTAATCATGTCTACTGAGGTGATTACGTTGAAAAAAGAACTGGAGTTAAAGTTGAAGGAGCAAAATGCAAAGCTGGCAAAACTCAATAATATTTATGAGGAAACTTCTCAAAAAGCCAGAATAGGGTCATGGGAAATGGATCTACAGTCGCAGGACTTGTATTGGAGCCCCATAGTTTACGCCATCCATGACTTGGAAAATGGCGCTGATGTAAGCCTGGATCAGGGAATTAATTTTTATCATCCAGAGAATCGTAAGAGCATTTCGGATGCCATTGAGAACTGCATACAAAATCAGGTGCCCTGGAACCTGGAATTGAAGATTATTACTGCAAAAAACCGGGAAGTATGGGTGAAAGCGAATGGCGGTGCTGTGGTGGATAATGGAAAGATCGTTAAACTGAGAGGCCACTTTCAGGATATCGATGATAAAAAGAGAGTAGAAATTGAGTTGCAAAATACCAACCAATACCTGGAGCAAATAGTTGAAAAAAGGACCGAGCAGCTGACTGAAGCAAATAGCGAGCTCGAAGCCTTTAGCTATTCGGTTTCTCACGACTTGAGAGCACCCCTTCGCTCAATTAACGGCAATGCCCAAATCATTATTGAGGATCATCGTCATCAATTGGACGAGGATGCCAGCGACTGCCTGGATACCATCGTCAGGAATTCAGTCAAAATGGGGGCTTTGATTGACGATCTTTTAAACCTCTCCCGAACAGGAAGGACAGAACTCGTATTGGTACCTTCCAGCATGAACGAAATGGTCGAGAAAATCATTGCCGAGTCAGAATTTGAAAAGGGACAAAACATTGAATGGAAAATATCACCCTTGCTCAACGCCCCATGCGACGCAAGACTGATGGCGCAAGTATGGGAAAATCTGATTTCAAATGCAGTTAAGTACAGTAGCAAGAATGATATGATTGTGATAGAGATAGATTCACAAAAAAATGATGACCAGGTCATTTATTCTGTCAAAGACAATGGCGTTGGTTTCGATGAGAAATATTCTGATAAACTATATGGAGTTTTTCAAAGACTTCATAGCTTGGATGAGTTTGAGGGCACAGGTGTAGGGCTGGCCCTGGTGCGAAGGATAGTGACAAGGCACGGTGGCAAAGAATGGGCAGAGAGCAAGTTGGGAGTTGGATCGACATTTTATTTCACTTTAACGGGATAAACCAGCCATGGAAAAACAAGCACCTGACCTTTTACTTATTGAAGACAATCCTGATGACGCTAAGCTGGCTATCAGAATCTTAAGAAAAAGTAATATAGCCAATCATCTTTTGCACCTTAAAGATGGCGAAGAAGCCATTAGTTACCTCAGTTCCCTGTCGAAGTACAAGGCGCCTAAGCTTATTCTGCTGGACATTAAGATGCCCAAAATAGATGGCCTCGAAGTGCTCAGGAAAGTCAAGTCGAACCCGGCGCTAAATTCGACCGTGGTTGTAATTTTAACATCTTCCGGTGAAGAAAAGGACATTGCCGACGCCTATGAGGCTGGTGTGAATGCCTATCTGGTTAAGCCTGTCGAGTTTGCTGCTTACAATGACATGCTCACCAAAGCAGGGTATTTTTGGATGACTTTGAATCAAATTCCTAAATAATTCGAAATGAGCTTACGAATATTGGTATTAGAGGATTCAAGGGACGATGTCAAGCTTATTGAAAGAGTCCTAAAAAAGGATGGCCTTGTTTTTACAATGATGGTGGTTCATTCCCGAGATACGTTTGAAGCTGCGCTGGCGAATTATGAGCCCGATCTGATTTTATCGGATCATAGGCTGCCACATTACAGCTCTGCTGAAGCATTTGAGGCCTTCAAAAAGAAGTCACTTGACATCCCATTTATACTGGTCACCGGGGCTGTATCGGAAGAATTTGCCGTCACCTCTCTGAAGAATGGAATTGATGATTACATACTAAAAGATAATCTTTCAAAGTTGCCCATTTCTATCCGAAGGGCCCTGGATAAATTTAAGACTGAAAGTGAGAGGAAGGTTGCCGAAGAAGCTGTAAGAGTTCAAAATGAAGAACTGTTGAAAATTAATGGAGAGCTCGACAGCTTTGTTTACATGGCCTCTCACAACCTGCGGGCTCCGCTCATGTCCATTAGTGGCCTGGTCAATCTTATACGGGTAGAGGGGGGCGAGCAGGCTGCCCAAACTTCTCAATATCTCGACCTGATAACCGAAAGCATCAATCGCCTGGATGGAAATCTGCGTGACATTCTGGATTATTCCAGAAACTCCAGGTCGCCGCTAAGGGCCGATCCAATTGATTTGAAGTTTCTGTTTAATGGCTGCCTGGAGGAGTTGGCATACATGGTTCCCAGGAGTGAATTTGATTTTCGGCTCTCTATCACTGGAGGTGTCGATTTTTTCTCGGATTTGGTGAGACTGAAAATAATAGTCAGCAACCTTCTCAGCAACTCCATAAAATATAGAGATGCTCGCAAGGGAAAATTAGTGATAGAGGTGCAGGTCAACACTTCTCCCGAAAATGTCATCATTTTAATAAAAGACAATGGCACAGGCATTCATGTAGATTATCACGAGAAGCTATTCGACATGTTTTTCAGAGCTACAGAAAATGCCCAGGGATCAGGTTTGGGCCTCTATATTGTCAGGGAAATAACAAACAAACTGGGAGGCACCATTTCATTTAATTCCTCATTGGGTTTTGGCACAGAGTTCACACTTACAATGCCGAACAGGCACCCCGTACCTGAAGAAGATGCGTGAGGTGAGCGTAAGCTCGAGCCAAAGTCTTCACCTAAATGAACATTTGCTTCAGGGTTTGAGAGGTAGGATCAGGCCCAGACCTTGCAAAGCACTTCTTAGCTGAGCGGAACTCTTAAAGTGGATGCCTGTTACTCCCAATTGTTTGGAGGCCTCCACATTCTCCAGGTTGTCGTCAATGAAAATAGCCTTTTCGGGGTTGACCTGATAGCGATCGAAAACGATTTGGTAGATGTCATGGAAGGGTTTACGGGTTTTTTCCACGCCGCTTACAACTATGCCCTCAAACCAGCGCAGAAAAGGAAAAGTCTCCATGGCATAAGGCCAGCTTTCAGCCGACCAGTTGGTCAGGGCATAGAGCCTGTAATCCGTCTTGTTTTTGATGTGGTCAAGTATCTCAACGGTTTCCTGAATCGCTCCATTGAAGCTTTCTGTAAATCGACCATAAAACGCTCTGATCGGCTCTTCCCATTCAGGGTGTTTGGCTACAAGCAGCTCTGTGGCTTCAGCAAAAGACCGGCCGCCATCCTGCTCCACATTCCATGCGCTGGTGCAGATATTGTCAAGAAACCAGGTGATCTCTTCTTCAGTCTTAAAAATCTTGCGGTACAGGTAACGGGGGTTCCAGTCGATGAGCACGCCGCCCAGGTCAAAAATAATGGTGTCGATTTGTGGCATTTGAAAAAGCTAAGTATGATTTTGTGCGGCTAAGTTAAGCCTACTTTGATACATTCAAAAAAACCTGAACCATCGTACTCCGGCGGCTGACGGTTCCCTGCGCTAAGGCTCGTGCTACCGTACCGACGCCTGCCTTCGGTAACACAGGTGTCGGCACGGCCATTGCCACCCAGCAAGCCGTGTCCGACCGCTGGCGGAAGCCGTCAGACAACGGGTTCAGAAAACCTGTTGCGCCGTACCGACGCTTGCCATTTTGGTACGCCTGCCGACCATTGATACATTAAGTGACTTTTAATACATCAACTTTTGTTTCAAATAGCCATTTTGCGATAACAAGAGATATTTAACTAAAACCGTAAGCGTCAAATGGAATTATCGCTGGATATTTCGAGAAGTGCCATGCTTCAGTATTTGCAGGACAAGAATTGGATGGAGCCTTATGAGGAGGTTTTGAGACTAGAAAAGCCAGGCGAAGGCAATATGAATGTGGTGGTGAGGGTGGTAGGAGACACCAGAAACCTTATACTAAAGCAGTCCAGAGCTTTTGTTAATAAATACCCTCAAATTCCGGCGCCTATTGAACGCATTGGCGTGGAACGGCAGTTTTATGCCCTGGCGGCCTCCCTGCCGGAGCTGAGGAAATACCTGCCCTGGGTAGTCGGCTTTGATGCGAAAAACCACCTCATGGTGCTGGAGGATCTCGGAAAAGGCGCTGACTACACGTTCGTTTACAAGAATGAGGAGCAGATGGCTGCTGAAGATTTGTCGGCCGCTGTTGAGTTTCTAAAGGTGCTGCATGCGCAAAAATTCGATAGTGAAACAGTGAGGGCCTTTCCCGATAACCTGGCCCTGCGAAAGCTCAATCATGAGCATCTTTTTGTGTACCCCTACATGGAAGACAACGGCTTCGATTTGGACACCATACAGCCAGGCCTTCAGGCATTGGCGATGACTTACAAGACCGACTCAGCATTGAAGCGAAAAGTATCGGCGCTTGGTGAGGTGTACCTGTCAGCCGGCGGCACCTTGCTGCATGGCGACTACTATCCGGGCAGCTGGCTTCGGGTAAATTCGGGCTTTAAGGTGATTGATCCGGAGTTTTGTTTCTTTGGCCCCGCTGAGTACGACCTGGGGGTGATGCTGGCCCACCTGTGTATGGCGCAGCAGCCTGAAGGCAAGACTGAAACGGTGGTGGAACAGTACGGCGGCAAAATCAATGCCCGACTCGTTGGGCAAATTGAAGGAATGGAAATCTTGCGGAGAGTGATCGGCCTGGCCCAGCTTCCACTGGATTTGTCGTTGGAAGAAAAGGAAGAGCTCCTAAAGTGGGCCGCTAAAAAAATAACATCAAATGCTTAAGATAAAACGTATTGCTTCTACGGCCTCGTTGGCCATGATGATTGGACTTCTGGCGTGCCAGCAGAACAGTGAAAACAAAGAGCCCGCTTTCCCGTCACCGGGGGTGCCTTCTTCTCAGGTCTCAGCCCATTGGCCAAAAGGCCTGACGAAAGAGCAGTACTACGACAAAGTGCTGGGCATGCTGGTCGGCTCGGCGATTGGCGACGCTATGGGAGCCCCCACAGAAATGTGGCACCGCAGCGGCATTCAGGCTCAGTTCGGTTTTGTCGACAGCCTCGATGCAGTGACAAGAGAAGGCTCACCGGAAGGGCCATGGGAAGACAACCTGGCTGCCGGCGGCACTACCGACGACACCCGCTGGAAATTGCTGATGGGCAACTACCTGACTACTCAGGCAGGCAAAGACTCGCTGGATGCAAAGGCTTTTGCCAGCCACATCATCAATCTGTACAAGGCAGAAATGCAGCAGGTGAAGGAAATAGATGCCTTTGGGCCTGAAGCAATGGAGCGACAGTTGATGCACATGACCTGGCTGCAGGAGTGGGCCAAGGTAGCCAAACCATTTGCTGACGATGACCTACAGGGCTATAGCTACGCTGTGAACAGGTTTTATGGGGGAGAAATGGCTTGTGCAGGCATGCTTTACGCACCTTCCATTGGTGGGTTTTATCCCGGTCAGCCTCAAAAATCATACACTGAGGCTTACCGACTGGGTTTCTTCGATCATGGCTATGCCCGTGATATTACCGGGCTTACTGCGGCCTATGTGGCCAAAGCCATGGAACCTGGAGTGAAACCTGAGCAAATCGCCTTGATAACCAGGGAGGTTGATCCACTGCGGTATTTCAACAGCCGACTGATAGGCCGCCTGGCCTATGCCAGCTATACTGCTTCGAAGGAAATTGCTTATAAAGCCAAAGCGCTTACTGAAAAAGATGTTGACCCGGGCTTAAGGGTGCCTAAAAACTTTAAGGGCAGCAGGCTGGAATATGCGCAGCTTTCCAAAGCCTATGAACTGATGGACGCCAGGCTTCAGGACATTCCGTTCCACGCCGGAGAAATTCACTTCATCAACCTGATGGCGCTGGAGTATTCAGAAGGCGACTTCCGGAAGGCCATGGAGTTTGTGGTGAACTATGGCCGTGACAATGATACGGTGGCTGCGATCACTGGCGCTATCTTAGGCGCTTATTGGGGATACGACGGCTTGCCTGAAGGCTTGAAGGAAAAGTCATTAAAAGCGACAAGGGAGCTAGTGGGGATAGATCTGGAGGATTTGGCAAGAAGAACGGTTGAAGCGGCTTACAGGGGGGGCTAGTTTCAGCTAATTTTGCCAGTATACAAATCCCAAACCGGAAAAATCAAATCGTAATCCATCCAGTTAAGGTTACCGTCAACTATCTCAAACTTCGTAAACAAATCCTTATTGAGATACCTTTTAACAGCGGGATGTTTGCTTTTGGTTAGAAATTCTTTGAAATCGACCACTTGAGTAGTGCGGTCGCTAAAATGAATCCGAATGGTGTAGTCATTCACATACTCAGCCATCGAAACGCTCACAATAGCCTGGCTGCTTTCTTTCGTATCGTCAGTGATAACCATCAGTTAAAAACTAGCCGACATCACACTATCAGTGCCGATTCTCAGGCTGCTGAGCCCAAAAGAGTGGATGGTCATGCCATCGTCTTCCGATTCTTTGAACGTCAGCCATTTAGAGGTGCCAGCCAGCTGAGGTGCATCAGAGGGGATGTAGATATCAAGCGTTACACTCTCCCAGCGGCTGAAAAGGAAGTTTTTCCAGTGCTTGGCTTCAGGGTCATCCAATTTAATGTAGAGGGTTCCTTCCTCCGAGGAAAGGTTGAGTTTGTCCAGCAGGGCATTGTCGCCGATGATTTTGCCCTGGCCCACTCGTTGCGTATGTACCCTCACCTGGCAGGGAATATCAATAATCAACTCGGTAAAGGCAGGAAGTGGTCGCTCGAGAACCTTCTCACTATCGCTGACCATCAGATGGTTGCGCTCCACCACTATGCAATACAGGATTGCAAGGGTAAAAAGTAAATAGGCCGCTAACTCTCTTCTTTTCAAAATGAATTGATTTTGCTTATTAGATGTCTAATTTGGTGTCAGGGTTGCATCTTCGGAAAGAAAAATAATGGGAACGCCTCCAATTCGCCTTCACGATACCTACTACCACGACAATTTTCTCTATGTGCTGGCTCATGTAGAAAGACTGTATGCATCCTTTTTAACTCCTTTTGAAACTGGCTTCCTTTCCGACTTCCGAGCCTTAAGCATCAGTGCTCAGTGCCTTTACATCAGGATGGCCAACCGCAAAGGTCGGTTTTTTCGGCCAGCTAAACTTATTTATCCTGAGATAAAGAATACCGTCACTGCCTGGCAAGAGTTACACAAGAATGGATTTATTTCTTCGCCTGTGGTCAACGACGAGTGGGATGCGCTGGATTTGGTAAGGCTTTTCACAGTGAGTGAACTGAAAGAGGTGCTGAAAAGTGTGGGCGTGGAAGCGAAGCAGGCAAAGAGAGAAGAGTTGATATTGCTGCTGTTTGAAACGTTTACATTGCCCAAAATGAGGGACAAACTGCTTGCACTGGAAGAAGTAGTGGAGATGGCAAAGCTGGAGCAATTGGAGATGATCAGGCTTTTCTTCTTCGGGCACCCGTGGGGCGATATGTCGCAGTTCGTGATCAGGGACATTGGCAATGCTAAGTTTGAGACTTACGACGAAGAGCTGTTCAAGCCGCAATTCAGAAGCTACGACGAAGTGAGTCAGCTGTTCGATTTGCACCAGCAATACAGGGCGCTAAAAAAGGCCATGCTTGTGGAGGATGAAGCGTTGATCGATGAAGCTGTAAGTGCGCTGACCTACGTGCCCGAAAACCTGTCGCCGGTGGCGGAATCCATTGTGAAGAAATTCATCATGCGCACTGGCAAGTGGTATGAGCAAAATAAATTTTTGGAAAGAGCGGCCATCACCTATTCGAGGCATTCGTTGCCAGAGTCGAGGGAGCGGCTGGTGAGGGTGCTGATAGGCCTTGGGAAAAAGGATGATGCAAAGGAAGTGCTGCAGCGAATTGCAGCCGAGCCGGAAACGCACTCTGAGTGGCTTTTTGCCAGCGATCAACTGGTGAAGCTTTCCGGTAAGAAACAGGTTCTTACCACTACAAAGGTAATGAAGGAGGCGCCGGAGCTGATGGTGCCAAAACCGGATGGAAGCCTGAACATCGAAGAGCATGTTTTGATTACCCTGAGGGAGCAGGGCTTTGAAGGCGCCCACACCGAGAACTATATCTGGCGCAGTCTGTTTGGCCTGGTCTTTTGGGAAGAGCTCTACAGCCAGGAGCGAGCGCTCATTCACCAGCCGCTGCAGCGTGTGCCGCTCGACTTGCAGGATCGTCGTTATTTAAAAAGCCGTTACCAGGCCTTCGAACATTTTTTATCTGTTTTTGAGAGTAAACAACAGTTGCAGGAAAAAGTGCATGTGACCATGCAGGCCAAAGAGAATATCGTTAACCCGTGGGTGGGCTGGCATCCTGATTTGGCCGCCCATATGGAAGCACTTTTTCGGCACCTAAGCCTTGAACAGTTGAAGGAAATCTCATTGGAAATGGCCCGCAATCCGCTGGAAAATGGCACTGGTTTGCCCGACCTGTTCGTATGGAATAGCAATGACTATCACTTTTGGGAGGTGAAATCTCCAACCGACCATCTATCGGCTCATCAGGTTTTTTGGATCAACTTTATGAAGGAGCATGGTGTGAAGGTAGAGGTGTTGAGAATCGTGTATAATTAATTCCTTTTTTACCGAACTTATCTACCACACTGATCCTTTCTTTTTTATATTGAAGCATAAATCCATTTGAATGAAGGTACTCATGCTGGGGTGGGAATACCCGCCCGAAATTTCCGGAGGATTAGGTGTTGCGTGTCATGGCTTGACCCTGGGGCTGAGTGAGCAGAACGTGTCGGTGGATTTTATACTTCCAAAGGTCACAGCGAAAAAATCCTGGAACAAGGTATCTCTCCGGGAGGCTGAAGAAGTGGAATGGAAAAAGGTGCTGTCGGAAGAGCGGGAATGGTGGGAAGATGTGAAAGTGCTGGAAATTGGCTCCTACCTTTTGCCCTATTTGTCGGAAGAGCAGTTTGTTAAACAGCATGTCGTTCAAAAACAAACAAAAGAGAAAACGGTATTAAAAGAAAAACTTGAACCACTTCGCAAAAAACTGAAAGGTGGCTATGGCCCCGATCTGTTCAATGAGGTGGTTAAGTATGCCATTATAGTGGGAGAGGAAGCCACAAAGTCAGATGCCGACGTTATCCATGCGCACGACTGGATGACATTCGAGGCTGGAGTAATGGCAAAGTCGGCTAGCGGCAAACCGTTGGTGGTGCACTGTCATAGCACCGAATTTGATAGAATGGGCGTGCATGTGAATCAACACATCTATGATATCGAGCGCAAGGGTTTTGAGCGTGCAGATGCCATCATCACAGTAAGCCATCAAACGAAGGAGCTTATCCATTTGCACTATGGGATCAAGCTGTCTAAAATTCACGTCGTCCACAATGGGTATTTTCCTGTGGCGGCTGCGAAACCGCACAAAAGAAATACTTTCAATGTGTCATTTCTCGGCAGAATGGTAGGGCAGAAAGGGCCGGAACATTTTGTGGATGTGGCCAGGGAATTGCTTCGAATGGATGACGGTTACAGATTTACCATGGCGGGCAGCGGCCATATGCTCGACGAGTTGAAAGAGAAGGTTTACAAAATGAATTTGTCGCACTATTTCAATTTCCCCGGTTTTTTGAACCAAAAGAAGCTGCCTCAGTTTTTTGCCGACACCGATCTGTTTCTGCTGACCTCAAATTCAGACCCTTTTGGCATTGTGGCGCTGGAAGCAGTGAGCGCAGGCGTACCGGCTGTTTTGTCTACCAAAGCGGGCGTTACCGAAGTGCTCACCCATGCAGCGAAGTTTGACCCATGGGATACGTTCTCCATCAAGAACTTCATCAGCGAGTTGAAGGGCGACCCAGCCAGGCTCAAAGCCTACACCAAAGCCCAGGAAAGCGACCTTAAAAAGGCTTCATGGCAAAGGATGGGTGAAGAGGTTGTAAGTTTTTACAAGAAACTCATTTCGCCTAAATAGGCATCTTCAAGAGCTTTTTTCCTAAAATCCCATCTCAATAAGGTATTCCCAGCTTCTTATAAATAAAGTGCATCAGCCAGGCTGGCCCGATAAGGAGGAACTGGAGGTCTTTGAAAAACGATGGTTTTTTTCCTTCCACCTTGTGCCCGTAGAACTGCCCGATCCAGGCCACAACAAATATCCCCAATGAAATGGCCCAAAGGGGTGTAGCAAAAGTTTGGCTCAGGTAATTGGCCGCCACACAACAAACAGCGGCCACCAGCAGCATGCCAAAGGAGAGGGGAATGGAAAGCGTGATGTAGTAGATCAGCGTGATTGCCAGTAGAAGAGTGGCCCAGTTCACGTAGGGATTGTCGCTGATGAAATTCTGCAAAAAGCCACTGGGGATAGACCAGATGAGCCCCACAATGCTAAAAAATATCAGTGGCACGCAAATCCAGTGAATGGCTTTATTGGTTCCGTTTTGGTGGCTTTCACCATACTCCGAAAGAAGGGCGTCTATTTTTCTCATAATGATCATTAGGGTTATGTTCTTCTAAAATACATAATCCTTTTGATATTTTAAGCCCATTTATCAACAACGGGTGTCAGGTAATTGATCGATTCACTAGCTTGCACCCAAACAAAACACGCTTATGTCATTAAGTTTTTGGGAAAGCCAATCGTTTCAAAACTGGGACTACATTGTGGTGGGTGGCGGTATCGTTGGTTTGAGTACTGCCATTAGTTTAAGAGAGAAAGCACCTGATGCCGACATACTGTTGCTGGAACGTGGCTTGCTGCCATCTGGTGCCAGTACCAAAAATGCGGGTTTCGCCTGCTTTGGCAGCCTCACAGAGTTGGTAGAAGATATAAAGATACTTGGAGAGGAGGACTGCCTGGCACTCGTAAAAAGAAGGTGGGCCGGACTTCAAAAGCTCAGACAGCGGGTGGGGGATGCCGGGCTGGGCTTTCAGCAAAATGGAGGCTATGAGCTGGTGTCGGAAGCGGAGGTTAAATACCTTCCAGAAATACCAAAGGTGAATACGTTGCTGAAAAGCTTTTTTGGTATTGAAGTATTTCAGGAAGATACGCAGCTTGTTCAAAAGTTCGGTTTCCACAGGTCGATGGTAAAAACGGTCATCGCCAATCCCCTGGAAGGACAGCTGCATACCGGCAGCATGATGCGAAGTCTGTATCAGATTGCCACTGCAAAAAAAATACACGTGCTGACCGGTTGCGAAGTAAAGCGGCATGAAGACTTAAGGAGTCATGTGGAGGTGTCTGCCTTTTCGCAGGGCACCAACACCGATATCATATTCAAAGCCAAAAAGCTGGCTTTCTGCACAAACGCATTTGCTTCGCAGTACTTTCCTGAGTTGGACATTAAGCCAGGCAGGGGGCTTGTTTTTGTGACCGAGCCAATGAAGCAGGTTCCTTTTCAGGGCACTTTTCATATGGATCAGGGCTTCTATTATTTCAGGAATGCCGGTGACCGGATTTTGCTGGGCGGCGGCAGGAACCTCGATTTTGATAAAGAAACTACCACCGACTTTGGCGTGAATGAGGTAATTTTGGCGGAGCTGAAACGACTGCTTGCTGAGGTGATTGTGCCGGGTTCTTCGTTGAAAATTGACCAGCAATGGCCTGGCATAATGGCGTTTGGGAAAACGAAGGAACCCATTGTAAAAAAGGTTTCTGATAACATAACCATCGGGGTGAGACTCGGTGGTATGGGCGTGGCAATTGGCACGCTGGTGGGGGAAGAACTTGCTGAGCTTGCCTACAGTTGATTGTTGTACTAATCAAAGACAGAACCAAAACATTCGGTGTAAAATATTTATACAAATGTAAAAGCGAGCCTCCCTTTTGATTTTTTACTATCTTCAAACCTTATTCATATCGTTATAAACCGTTTTTATGCAAAAAACGAAAGAGCCAACCCTTTGGCACGCCTTTATTCCAATCATTTTTCTTATCGTTCTGCTGTCTCTTAATGTTGTCATTTTTGGTGATGCAGCCCTCGACGGCTCCAACCAAATCGTACTCATTTTGGCAGGCGCTGTGGCTGCACTGGTTGCTTCGAGACTAGGCATTTCCTGGGATGATATGATTGACGGGGTGGTGAAAAGTATCAGCTCGGCCATGTCTTCTATATTGATCCTTTTGTTGATCGGGGCGCTGGCAGGCACGTGGCTGCTAAGCGGTATTGTCCCTGCTATGATCTACTACGGCCTTCAAATTCTTAACCCAGCCATCTTTTTGTTTGCCGCCTGTGTTGTTAGCGCCATAGTATCTCTGGCAACCGGCAGCTCCTGGTCCACCATTGCTACGCTCGGCGTTGCGCTGCTCGGTATCGGGCAGGCACTTGGAATCTCAGAGGGGCTTGTAGCAGGGGCCATTATTTCGGGCGCTTATTTCGGCGATAAGATGTCACCACTTTCCGACACGACTAACCTCGCCCCTGCGATGGCCGGTACTGATTTGTTTACCCACATCAGATACATGGTTTATACAACCGTTCCCTCGCTCACACTTACTTTGCTTATTTACATCGGGATTGGTGTATTCTCTTCGTCAGACGGCGCAGTAAATGATATTGAGCCTATTCTCGCCTCGCTAAGCGATAAATTCGATATCAACGGTTGGCTGTTTATAGTGCCCGCAGCGGTCATCTTTATGATTATCAGAAAAGTACCTGCCATTCCTGCGCTGCTGGCTGGCACCCTGCTGGGTGGCGTGTTTGCTTTCATATTCCAGCCCGACATTATTTTGGAGGTGGCTGCCATAGAAGGGCCACTTTGGAAGCAAACCTATGTGGGAGTAATGAAGGCACTTTATACAGACATCAATGTGGTAACAGATAACGCCATGGTGAACGAATTGCTGTCAACTGGCGGCATGTCTGGCATGCTCAACACCATTTGGCTGATTTTGTGTGCGATGGTGTTTGGAGGTATCATGGAAGCCGGCGGTTTGCTGAAAAAGATCGCTGCCGAGATTATCAAGCGGGTGAATTCTACCTGGTCGCTGATTACGTCAACATCAGCTACCTGCGTGTTTTTTAATATCACGGCTTCCGACCAGTATCTGGCCATTGTGGTGCCTGGAAGAATGTATGCAGATATTTACAGAGAAAGAGGACTGATGCCGGAAAACTTAAGCCGAACGCTGGAAGACAGTGGAACGGTGACGTCGGTGCTGGTGCCGTGGAACACCTGCGGAGCCACCCAGTCCAGCGTACTTGGTATTAGCACCTTTGTTTATGCACCGTATTGTTTTTTTAATATAATAAGCCCACTAATGACCATTGCTTTTGCTGTGTTTAATATCAAAATCAGAAGGTACAAGGAGCAGAAGGAGGCAGTAGCTTAATGACCTTTCCAAAGAAAATTACGAAAGAGGAAATATTGCAATTACCCGAGTTTCGATTTGAAGGTAAGGTGCATGTGATCTCCAATGAGGCTGACATCAAAGATGCTACCACAGTACTTGCAAGGGAAAAAATTTTAGGTTTCGACACCGAAACAAAGCCGGCGTTCAGAAAAGGCCAGTATTTTCCGACTGCTCTTGTGCAGTTTGCCACTCAGGAAGAAGCCTTTCTCTTTAGAATCAACCACCTGGGCCCGCACTATCGAATTTATGACCTGATGGAAGACGTATCCATTACCAAAATAGGCGTGGCTCTTCGTGATGATTTGGTGGATCTGAACAAGATCAGACGCTTTGAACCCGATGGGTTTATTGACCTGAACGAGGTGGTGAAAGATCTTGAGTTTGAAAACATGGGTGCCAGGAATTTGACGGGGATGATTCTGGGTAAAAGAATCAACAAGGCCCAGCAAACTTCCAACTGGGAAAACGAAGAGCTTACAAAGGCGCAGATCCACTATGCGGCCACTGATGCCTGGGTATGCCGGGAGATTTACCAGGTGCTGAGCAAGAAGGGCTATTTGTATTAGTTATGTAGCCCTTACTATGCGGACACTGGAAACGCCCGCTAGTGCGAGTTTCTCTTTGAGCAAGTCTCCGGTGCCAACGTCAATAAAGCCCTGAAGTGAGCACGTCTCCTGGAATGTCTGATTTTGTATTTCCAGATTAAATTCTTTTGCAAGCCTCATCACATCGCTGGTCTGCTCATAGCTGAAGTCGATCAATACCTCGTCTTTGATGGTGGTTTCAATTACCTCAGCAGCATCCAGCGCCTCTTTTGCTGCTGTTTTGTAGGCAGTGATAAGCCCGGATACGCCTAGTTTTGTCCCACCAAAGTACCTAACCACCACCACAAGGGTGTTTGTCAGGTCTTTGGATCGTATTTGGCCAAGGATAGGGTCGCCTGCACTGTGGTTGGGTTCGCCGTCGTCATTGGCTCTGTATTTGTCACCTTTGTTGCCGAGGATGTAGGCGTAGCAGTGGTGCCGGGCATCGTAATATTGCTTTCTGAGGTCATCAAGCCTATTTTTGATGTCGTCCTCCGTTCGCACTGGAAATGCCAACGCCAGAAACTTACTGCCCTTTTCTTTGTAGAAACCTTCTGATGTAGCTTTTATGGATTGAAAAGAAGGCACTTCACTAATGTTTTAAATAACCTTTGGCTTCTTTTTCTACTTCCTCAGTAGTCGCCCATTCAATGGCCAGGTTAAACTGGCTGTCGGCAAGATCGCTATTGCCCTGGCTCCGGAAAATTCTGCCCAAACCCAGGTAGGCAAGGCTTTTGTAGTATTCCCCTTTAAATTCAAATGTAGCTGATTCGCTCAGGGCCTTTTGGTAATAGTAGGTGGCGTCACTTACGTTTTGTGCCTTCTTTTCCTCAATGATGCCAAGAAACAAGTTGGCTGACATACGGTAGTAAGCGTCTGAATTCCCAAGTAGCTCGTCTGCCAGCGGAGCCACTTCCTTGTAGCGCTCGTTCATCACCAGGGCCTCAGCAAGCTTCGTTTGGAAAAAGGGGTTTTTAGGATAGTCTTTATTAAGTCTTCTAAGGTACTTGAGGGCAGTTTCCGGATTGTTCTCGTACCGCAAGTAGATGTAGGACGTGTAAAGATTGGCTTCAACCTTCGTCAGCACCCCTTGCCGACAGGCCTGGTCAAGCTGCTTAAGGCCGAGCTCTTTGTCTCCACTCTTAAAAAACCACAAAAATGGCTTGTAGATAGGATGCCTTTCAGGGTATGTCTCTCTGAAATAATTGTACAAGCCAACAGTAAACAGAAACTCTGGATTTTTGTCAGTTAGCTCGAAACCCTTTTTGATGAAATCATAAGTCTGTTTAGCCTCACTAATGGCCTTCATGTAGCTGCCCTCGTCAGCGTAATATTCAGCTAATAGCCCCCTCGCAGACATTTCAAAAAAAATGCCTTCTTCATTGTCAGCATCCTCTTTCAATATTTTTTGCGACTTTTCAATTACCGCTTCAAGTTTGGCAATGTGGTTCTTGTAACCCGGGGAATGAACATTGAAAGGCATTTCCTGCCAGGAGATAAAAAAGGCATCGAGCATATCGATGGCCGGATGACCAGGCAAAGCAATTTTTATCTCTTTGTAAAGCACTCTGGCCTCATCAAATTCCATGTTGTAGATGTGGTCCACACACAGCTGCACTAATTTTATTTTACTCTTGCTGCTAAAAAGGGGAAGCCTTTCCTGCGATGTTGCGGTGTGAGGAGGGGAGAGGATGACGAACAATAGAACAGTAACTAGCCCAAAGGTTGGTTTCATAAATGGCAGCAATAATCTTTCATTCAGTTGCAAAACTAAAAACTAAACGTCTAACTATGCATGAATTATGTTGTGAAGCTTTTTTTTCTTTAGCAATAAGATGGTCAATGGAGGCTGGTATCAAACATGGGTAACCCAGGTTGTATGGAGGTAAATTTTTATCAGAATGGAAAGGGTCTGAAAAAAAGGCGGTGGGCGTTTAAGCCGTTGCTATTTCAGTCTATGGCATTTGTGGGAAACCAATTTCCTGAAGGGGGGTATGTGTCGTTTACTTTGGAGAGGGGCGGGGAGGTGCATGCCATCATTCATTTTTTGGTGGAAGAGAGTGGATGGGTTAGTTTACCTAAAAGTCCTTTTGGTGGGGTGTCGGTTGCGCAGGAGGTAGGCGAGCAACATATTCAAGCCCTTGTTGATCGGATATTAGGTGAGTCTTCGGAGAACCAAGTAACAGTTTATTTGCCCTTCCCCGAACTTCCGACAACTGCCGGGAATATGTTTGTGAGGTGTCTGAAGGAGGCTGGGTTTTTTACACAATTCGCTGACTTGCATCAACACATCGCCGTAACGCCAGCGCACCGACTGAAAGAAAAAATGCATGACAGTCAGGTGCGGCGCTTAAACAAATGCCTCAATGCAGGGTTCATTTTTGCTGCCGAGCCATTTGAAAAACTCGGCGAGGTGTATTCATTTATTGAAGAGTGCAGGAGGGAGCAGGGTGTTGCCATCAATATCTCGGAGAGTGACCTTCTGCGTTCGTGGGTGAACCTGGAAGGGGTTTATCAGGCATTCACGGTCAGAGATGACCAACGCATCATTGCTGCCTGTATTACCACTCACGTGTCAAATGCCGTGCTTTACTATTTTTTGCCCGCTGCCAGCACGGCTTACAATAATTACAGCCCAATGGTGCTGCTGATCGTTCAGCTCTACACCTGGGCGGCTGAGCAAGGATATATACTCATTGACATGGGGAAGTCGTCAGTGCGTGGTGAGCCTCAGAAAGGCTTGTTTAGTTTTAAAGAAAAAATGGGGGCCGAAGTCGGTTCCGCTCCTTGTCTCACGTTAAGGCGCTGAGAATCCATCGATGACTTCTTTATAAAGAGCCTCCAGCTGCTGCGTAATTACCTGTTTGGAGAAGTGGGTAAGAAAATACTGCCTTATCTCGTTTGCTTCGAAAAAGACGCTTCTTTGCGAGAATTTCCCCATTGCTTCAAACAGCTGCTGCGTATTCGCTTTGTCCACCACCATGCCCACTTCTGGTGCCACAATTTCCTCTGACCCGCCGCACCTGGTCGCTATTACGGGTTTGCCCACCGCCAGAGCCTCCAACAATACCAGCGGATGGTTCTCGTGGATGCTCGGCAGTACAAAGGCATCGCAGGCCTGTAGCGCCGCCTTTACGCCTTCTCTGCTGAGTGTGCCGAGCCAATTTATGTGGTCAGTCAGCCCCAGCTCCTTAGCTTTTTCTTTGTGGTCAGCAAGCTCCGATCCTTCACCTCCCATAGTTAAGGTGAAGCTGGCACCTGACTCTTTCAACAAAGCCGCCGCTTCAATGAGGTACTTCACACCTTTCTGCTCTTCCATTCTGCCAATAAAAGCAAAGTGGAACTGGCCGATACGTTTTCCAGGCGTTGCTGGTTGAAAAAACTCCTCGTCAGTCAGGTTATTGATAAGCGTTAGGTTAGGCACCCCTTTGGCTGCCATCGTTTGGTAGAGGGCCCTGGATACCGCAATGTTTTTTTGTGATCGCTGGTAGGGCACCAATATTAAAGGGTGCAAACTGCCTTCGATATCAAAGGTTTTTAGAGGGAACGGGCTCATTTGTTCGGTGATCACATAGGGAATGCCATGTTTCTTCCCAAGCTTCATGGCCACATAGCCACCCGGGTAGGCGGTGTGAGCATGGATGATGTCTGGCTTGCTAAACTCACGAGCAAAGCGATTAAAGTGAGCTTCATTTACATCTATGATTTTGCTGATATTACCTTTTAAAAACGACCTTGACCATGTAAAAGAGGGTGTGAAGTATTTTCTGCAGTTGTCTGCGTAGTCAGTTGTGCCGGGCTTCAAGGCCAACCCATTTAGTATCTTTTTACCCCACAAATGGATATTCTTTTTTTCAAGAAGGAGAGTTTGCACATGAGATCCCCAGGTTGAAATACCAACCTTATTCAGGGGATTGCAGGTGGCCAGTGCAATAGCTTGCTCCTTGATGAATATGCCGGTGTGAGGCTCATCCTCGGTAGGGTACCACGACGGAATGACGAAGATGTTCATGAGTGGGAGTTGTTGTATTTTTTATCCTCCAGCCAAACGGCGATTCTGTCCACCAATTCAAATCTATGATCCTTGTGATGGGGAAAAACAATAGCAGGCTCTTCCATTTGTAGGAAGCCACAAAGCTTTTCCCAGGGTTTTTTCTCCTCAGGCAGGTTTAGCTCGAGAAAATTAGTGTTGTTCTGAAAATAGGAGTGGACTTTTTCGTGAAACTCATGGTATCCCTTTGTAAACATTTCTTTGTCGAATGTATAGGTGCCGAACAATTCCTTATGGAAAGTTTTGGTTGGTTCCCGGTTAAATGCCCACACATTGGCTTTGTACCTGAACATCCATTCACAGCTTTTTAACCAAGAGTTCAACTCTCTTGTGGAAAGAATAAACAGCGAGCCGGGGAACGCCTTGTCCAGCTTTGGGTACAAAAGTGAAAGTGGTGTGTCGGAGAATGCCGAGAACTCTGACATAATCGGGTGGTGAATATCTTCCCAAAGCTGCTTTGGAAAGTGAATACTCTTTAAGCCGAGGTATTGAAAAGCCCTATGAATGGAAGTGGTACCCGTTCTGGGGAGCCCAATACAAAAAATCTTATTTTCACCATTTTTGTACATTTTGCAAAAGATTTGAAAAAGGTATCTGTCATCTGTCTTTGCTATAACCAGGCACCCTACCTACAGGAGGCGCTGGAGTCGGTTTGGAACCAAACCTATCCTGATATTCAGGTGATCGTAGTAGACGATGCCAGTACGGACAACAGCGGTGAAGTTATCAAGTCTTTGTTGAAAGGTAAACCAGATATTCCATTTATTGAGAATATAGAAAATCAGGGAAACTGTAGCTCGTTCAACAGCGCAATGAAGCTGGCTGCAGGTGACTATATCATCGACTTTTCGCTTGATGACGTGATGCACCCTGACCGGGTGGCTGCGCAAGTTTCTTTTTTCGAAACACTGGATGAAAGCTTTGGTGTCATTTACCATAATGCTGAATACATTAACGAAAATGGTAATTTCCTGAAGCACCATTTTTCTGCTTCCTTTAGTCAGCCAGAAGCAGACATTTACAAGCGGCTCATCTCTACCTACTTTATCGCTCCCCCCACTATGATGTTCAGGAAGCAGGTGATCGATGATCTTGGTGGATACGATGCCCGGCTCTCTTACGAAGACTTCGATTTTTGGGTCAGGTCGGCCAGGAAGTATAAGTATGCCTATCAGCCTGAAGCGCTAACTTCGATCAGGAAGCATTCAAGCTCTCTGTCGACGGGGTGGTACAAAAAAGGAGACAAACAGCTGTATTCCACCTACCTGGTTTGCCTGAAAATTCAGCAAATGAACCGGTCAGCAGAGGAAGATCAGGCACTTATTCGAAGGCTCAGGTACGAAATACGCCAGTCGGTATTCAGTGCCAACCACAAAGAAGCCACGTTGTTTTTGGACTTGCTTAAGGGATATGGACGCCTCCCTTTGATTTACCTTATTTTGGAGCCTCTCAACCGTAGTAAAATTGATCTCAGGTGGCTGCGAAACAGTTACCATTGGCTGCAAGGGCATTTATTTGCGCCAAAATCTCATTTCAAGTGATATTCGGGTGGTTCTTCTGTTTTTGTTGACAGCCCCACCATGGATCAGGTAGGGAGAAAACACCATCACATGGTTGATGCCGGGGTTAGGCCGCTCAAGAGTGATCGGAATTTGAGAGTCGATAATGCCCGGCACATTGAACTTCACGCCATTCATAACAGCCCCTTCCTTCGTCCGGGTAATTCTGTGTTCAGGCCACAAATGCGAACCCGGAGCCAGCAATAGTGACGAGTTTTGATTGCTCCCCACAAGCGGTACATAGATATTGATGGCACCCTTGTTTTCTGCCTGCCAGGCGTCACGGTGCAACGGATTGAAGTCTGGCTCTCCTGGCCTCACTACCCGAAAATGGAAAACTCTTTCTCCGTTCATGGGCTTGATGGATCTCACAGGTACCGATACTATCTCTGAGACGACCTCCTCAATTATTGACACATGAATAGGCAGGTCATACCATTGCAGCAGTTTGGTTTGCTCGATTACTTTAAGGTGGAGATCATAATTGCTTTTTACCAGCTCGTGGTAATTGCTTGACTTGAAATTTGAGCTGACTTCGACACCTGCCCGGCTAAGGCATTTGCGGAATAGTTCTTCCATACCGCCATGAAATTGAAGGTAGGTGCCCGAAGGGAGGAACTTCTTTATTATATAGCCCTGTTTGTGCCAGTTTCTTCTTGAAGTAAGATCATCATCCAGCTTTGCCAGTACCTCATTCCTGCCAACAAAAGGCTCCCCCTCCACCTTGTAGTCAATTGATCCAAATCCTACTCTTGCCTTCATCTTTTTTAGTTATATCTTTTGCTCTTTTCTGGCTGAGGCCTGTGCTACCGGCGATTGTCCTCGTCGTCGTACATCGACAGATAGCTGTTGTATCTGCTGGCCGGCACTTTCCCATTATTCAGCGCCTCAACTATGGCACACCCAGGCTCGTGGGTATGAGTACAGTTATGGTACTTACATTGGCCAATGAGTTCCCGCATCTCAGGGAAATAATGGCTAAGCTCTTCCTCTTCAATTTCTGCCAAAGCTAGCTCCTTTATGCCCGGCGTATCAATTACAAAAGTATTTTTTTCAATTTCAAACATTTCGGCGAATGTCGTTGTATGGACGCCTTTGTTCGCAAAGTCGGATACTTCCTGCGTTTTTTGGGTGATGTTGCCGGTGAGCTTATTCAAAAGGGTCGATTTTCCCACGCCGGAATGGCCTGAAAACAGCGATGTTTTTCCGTGCAGTACTTCTCTTAGCTTTTTAATATCCACATCGTCAAATGAAGACATTATGAGTGACGAATAACCAATCGATTTGTACGTTTCCACCATTTCTTCTACAAAACTGCGTGCCTCGTCGTCCCACAAGTCTTTCTTATTGAACAAAATAAGAGAAGGTATGCGGTAGGCTTCTGCTGTTACTAAAAACCTGTCGATAAAGCCCGTTGATGTTTTTGGGTAAACGACGGAAGCAACCAGTACTGCCAGGTCGATATTAGAAGCAAGCAAGTGCCCGTAGGCCATTTTTTTTGGTGACTTTCTGATTATGTAGTTGTCTCTTGGATAAATATCCGTAATGATGTACTCGGTATCAGAACTCGGCTCAACAAGGATTTTCACCCAGTCTCCAACCGTTACCGGGTTGGTCACCTTCTGCTTGTCCAGTTTGAATTTCCCCCGGAGTCGACAGTTCACCACAGCTTCATTCTCCAGTAGCACTGAATACCACGACCCGGTCGACTTAATAACTCTGCCTTTCATGCTACTTAAGTTGTTTGATCAGGTAATCAACGATAGTGTTGGTGGCTCCGGTTTTACTTTGGACGTAATCTCCGGCTGCCTTACCCTTCGCTTTCCTCGTTTCTCCGTTTTCCACCAAATCGGTTAGCACTTTTGTGGCATCGGCAGAGGAGCCTATCGGCAGCCCACCACCTGAGTCGATAAGACCTGCGATTTCCGCAAATCTTGCATTTGATTCACTGTCGCCCCAAAGAACTGGAATGCCAAAAGCTGCCGGTTCCAGTGTATTGTGAAGCCCACCCCGAAAGCCTCCTCCGACAAAGGCGATTTCCCCGTAACCATAAAGAGATGATAGCATCCCAATATTATCGATCAGCAGAAGTCTGCAGTTGGCCGCTGTTTCGGCAGTTGCCTTCGAAAAACGGACTGATGAATGATTGAACTTCATCTCAATCCGGGTCAGGAAACCGGGCTCAATTTGGTGTGGAGCAATAATGATTTTTACTTTTTTACCCAAATAGTTGAGCGCCGGGAAGAGTACTTTCATGTCACTTTCCCAGACACTTCCGAGCACTATGACCAACTCATCATCTTTAAACGCACTGGCTATTTCAATGTCCTTTGCTTGCTGCCTTATGGCGGTCACTCTGTCAAATCTTGTGTCACCGGCTATGGTTATTTTGCTAATATTGATACTTTCAAGCAATTGCTTGCTGGCTTCATTTTGCACAAAGAAGTAGTCGAAATGGTAGAGCGACTCCCGAAGGAACCTGCCATAGCTTTTGAAGTAAATTTGGGCTTCCCAAAAAATAGATGAAATGGAAAGCAGCGGAATGTTTCGGCTATGTGCCTGGTCGATATATTCCTTCCAAAACTCATACTTCACAAATACAGCCAGCGTGGGGTTGGTGAGGTCATAGAAGCGTTTGACGTTTTCTGCAGACTCAATGGGCAGATAGCAGATATAGTCGACGATCGCATATCCTTTTCTGACCTCAAAGCCGGATGGAGAAAAGAAGGTGAGCAGAATTCTCACGTTTGGAAGCCTCCTTTTGAGTTCTTCAATTACCGGCCGCCCCTGCTCAAATTCTCCCAGTGAGGCGGCATGAAACCAAACAAGGGGTTCGCTGCTAGCAGGTAAATTATCTGCGAGGTTTTGAAACAAGTTCTTTCTTCCCTTGTAGAAAAGGGCAGCTTTCGGGTTAACAACAGCAACAATTCTTATTAAAGCAAAGTATAACCAGGCCCCTGCTTTATAAAGGAAGTAGATCATGCCGCAAATTAAATAAAAAACGCACCACCATGCTGACCAACTTCTGTTCTTCGCAGGGACGTCTGGCTGAAGCATTTTGGGCGGGCTTCGTTGTGCTCTCTTTTAAGTCAAAGTGGAGCTATGCAAAACAAATACCCACTTTAGGGGATTGATGCCAAAGATTGAAAAAGTCAATTTTGAGAACATTTTGATAAATCTTGAGATGAAATGATTAAAATTACATTTTAATAGGTTTGACTAAATAATGAACCAATCTAAATCGTATAGCGTATGAAGTCTGTTTTTACAAAAGTTTTTAGTTGTCTCGGGTTAGCCCTTTTTATTGTTGTCCTTTCTTCAAAGGAGTCTAAGGCTCAGGATTTCTCTGAAGTGTTGAAAGCACAAGGCGATGATGCCGAAAAATTATTGGAAAACTACATAGGGCCTTTTTTTACTGGCTTTGGCGTAGGGATGGCCAATGGATGGTACAACACTGCTGCTCCTCACAAGTTTCCAGGTTTTGATTTGACCGTTTCCGTGAATTTGGCTTCAGTTCCGCAAGACGGGCAGGTTTTTAAGTTCAATGCTTCCGACTACAGTTCAATTACTGGCGTGAGGCAAAATGGAGGCGCTGCCCAAAGCACTGCCGATGTGGAAACACTTTTCGGGCCAGGAGACACTGAGTCAGAATTACAGTTAAGCTACCAAAGAGAATACCAGGGGCAGACCTATACGGTAAATAGCGCTGTTGAACTGCCTTCAGGCTTTGGATTCCCTTATGTACCAACGCCTGTAGCACAATTGGGCATAGGCTTGCCGAAAGGCACTGATTTGAAACTGAGGTTGATGCCAACTATTGCCTCAGAAGATTTTTCTATCAGCCTATTCGGTATTGGCGTAATGCACGACTTCAAACAATGGATTCCTGGAATGAAAGTGCTCCCTTTCGATGCCTCAGTGCTTATTGGCTACACAAAGCTTAGTGCCGAAAACAGCTTTGCTGGTTCTGAAATCACTGATAATGGAACCGGAGAGATTTCCGTGAGCTCGCTGACTTATCAGATACTTGTATCGAAAAAGCTATCTATCCTTACTGTGTACGGCGGATTTGGCGCCAATTCGATTAAGTCGAACTTGAAAATGTTGGGTACATACACAATAGAAGCTGAAGCTTCCAACGGTGCTTCTGCGGATATCGAATTGCAGGATCCTGTTGATTTGATGTTCAAGTCAGGAGGAGCAAGAGCCACCATCGGACTTCGTTTGAAGCTGGCTATCCTCACCCTGCATGGTGATTATACTGTGCAGAAGTACAACACGATTACTGCTGGCGTTGGATTCAGCGTGAGATAATCAGATCAAAACCAATAAAAAAAGGAAGGCCATCTATTTATTTCGATGGCCTTCCTTTTTTTTATGTTCTGCTGAAGCAGGATGACTAACGAAAGTCAATCACCTCCACGCCCTTGTGGGCAGCTATGTCGAACACAAAAACCTTGTCGCTAAGTGTTGGCTGCTCAGTGAATTTCGTAATGGCGTAAGTGTATCTGTTACCCGATTTGTCGAAGATTTTAAAGCTGTTCAGGTTGTTGCCTGCGCTTGTTATGTCCATCCTTATCTTGAAGTAGTTCAGATTTTTGTTGTCAGGAACTAAATCCACAGTCTTTTTGGTGGTGGTGGTCATGTCATCCACCATCATGTATTTGTAACCTGTTTTATATAAGTCAAAGATATTGTTCAGGTTAATCTCAGCATCATCAGGACTGTAGGTATTGATCGTCACCTCATTGACTTCCCCAAGGTAAGTCCAAACGGTTTCGCCATCATTGATGATTTCCTGCCCTTCGAGCTCAAGCTTGAACTTTGCTCCCTTTACAGTGATTTTGCCCACAAACTGCTCGTTAAGTCCTTCCTGAGGATTCTCAAGCGTATAAGTAAAATCGGCAGTGAAGGCTGGTACCTTGCGGTATTTATTGCTCATGGCATCAAGAACTTCTCTTGCAGCCGGGTCTTGCTGTGCGTAAACAAAAGTGGTTAATACTAATGCTAATAAACTCAATACTCCTTTTAATGTCATTGCTTCTTTTTTTAAAACTATCATTTCCAATTTGTAAAACTACACCTTTTATCTCACCAATCTTTCAATAAAGTTCGAATGCTTCAGATTGCAGAGGTCAGGTATTAGTTGTCCAAGTTTGGTGCCAAGTTTAATTATCAAGCCCTTTAAGGATGAATTCCAGCTCCATTTCGTCTTTTACCAGTACTTCTCTCGCTTTGCTTCCTTCAAATGGCCCCACTATTCCGGCTGCTTCCAACTGGTCGATGAGTCTTCCCGCCCTGTTGTAGCCTAGTTTCATTTTTCTTTGAATCAGCGAAGTGCTGCCCTGCTGATGCATAACGATAAGCTTGGCTGCCTCGTCAAATAACGCATCCCGGTCGGATAGATCTACTTCACCCACTCCGCTTTCGCCGCCCTCATCTCCGTCAAATTCCGGAAGGATGTAGGCGGTGTCATAACCTCTCTGAGCCGCAATGAATTCGCAAACCCTTTCTACTTCTGGTGTGTCGACAAAGGCACATTGCAACCTGATGATGTCGCTTCCTGTAGACAGCAGCATATCACCCATACCCACCAGCTGATCGGCACCGCCAGCGTCGAGGATGGTGCGGGAGTCAATTTTGGAGGCTACCCTGAAAGAAAGCCTGGCCGGGAAGTTCGCTTTGATTACACCCGTGATTACGTTCACCGAGGGGCGTTGAGTGGCTACCACCAGGTGAATGCCAATGGCTCTTGCCAGCTGCGCCAGTCGTGCAATAGGTGTTTCTATCTCCTTGCCGGCTGTCATCATCAGGTCGGCTAATTCGTCAATCACCACCACGATGTAAGGAAGGAACCGGTGCCCTTTGGTCGGAAGCAGTTTTCTGTTAACAAACTTGCTGTTGTACTCCTTGATATTCCGGCAAGCCGCATCTTTCAGTAAATCGTAGCGCTGATCCATTTCGATACAAAGCGAGTTCAACGTGAAGATCACTTTCTTGGTGTCGGTGATGATGGCCTCTTCGCTGTTGGGCAGTTTCGCTAAAAAGTGCCGTTCGATGGTGTTGAATAGGGTTAATTCAACTTTTTTCGGATCGACCAGCACAAACTTGAGCTGAGACGGATGCTTTTTGTAGATCAGAGAGGTGAGCAGTACGTTGATACCCACCGACTTTCCCTGTCCCGTGGCTCCAGCCATCAGCATGTGGGGCATTTTGGCCAGGTCAAGAACGAAGACCTCGTTGGAAATGGTTTTTCCCAAAACGACGGGTAGCTCCTTGTCGCTTTTCATGAACTTCTCGGTCATGATCACCGACTTCATGTCCACCATTTCCCTGTTCTTGTTAGGCACTTCAATGCCTATGGTTCCTCTTCCCGGAATGGGCGCAATAATCCGTATCCCCAGGGCAGCCAGACTTAGAGCAATATCATCTTCGAGGTTCTTGATCTTAGAAATCTTTACCCCGGCGTCAGGCACTATTTCGTAGAGAGTAACTGTGGGGCCTATGGTCGCCTTGATGCTGGAAATCCCAATTTTGAAGTTGGTAAGGGTCTCTACAATTTTGTCCTTGTTGGCCTCCAGCTCTTCTTTTGTGACTTTTACCTTGTTGTCGGGGTAGTCGTTCAGCAGCTCAGGCGTCGGATACTTATATTTCGGCAGGTCGAGAGTCGGGTCGTAGTTCGCCAGCTTTCCGTCTACTACCTCTTCCTCAACCTCCTCCACCTCAAGGGCCACGTCTTCAGCGGCCGAAGGCTTGGGCGATGAACTGAGGATTTTTTTGAGAGCTTTGTCCACTTCCTGCTCTGCTTCCAGGTCTTCCTCATTGAGTAGCTCCAGCGGCACATTACCAGTGCTTTTTTCTTTTACCGGTAGCTCCTTGTCAAGGGCTAGTTCTATAGGCTCTTCGTTTTGTTTTCCGCTAACAGTCCAGCTTTCGAGTTCTTCTTCGTCGGAAACCTCTTCTGTTTCTTCCGCAATTTCTCCCTCCCCAGCCTCATTTTCGACTACAGGAGCAGGAATTGTTTCAGTAAAAAGTTTAGTGATGTTGAAGAAATAGATGTTGAAAGCCAAAAATGCGAAAACCAAAAACAAGAAGGTGCCCCAGCCCATGAATTCGTTAAAAATCAGGGCCAGCTCGTAGCCGATGCCGCCGCTAAGGAATCCGTATTCCGAAATCTCATTACTGGAAAGCAAAAAGAAGCCCAGCAGGAGGCTTGTCCAAAAGATGAAGAACAAAGAGAACGAAAGTACCCGAAAGGGGGGGAGCAGATATTTGCCAAATAGTATTTTGAACCCCACGATGAATAGAAACGGGGGGACCAGCAGGCACGCAATACCAAACCACTTGAAAATAAAGAAGTGCGAAGTGACGGCACCGAGGAGCCCCAGCCAGTTTTTGATTTCCGATCCCGAAGCCCTTATCCCTGTGTCCATGAACGACTCGACCACACTTTGGTCGGCCTTGCCCGAAAACAAGTAGGAGAAAAATGATACAAATAGAAATATGGAAAGAATGAGCAAAAAGAAGCCGAAAACGAGGTGGGTTCTTTTGTCCTTGAAAAAATTGGGAAGGGGCGTGCTCTCCTTCTTTGGTTCTTCTTTTTTGTAATTATTTGTTTTGAAAGTGTTTTTTGCCATGTAGGAGGTTCTCCCAGGATGTATTAATAAGCCTCAAAAATAGTGATACCTCTTCAGCAATTCAACGAAAGGCTCAGGAGTTTCTTGAAGCCTTTGTTGAAGCCGCTGTATGCTTTATGCTGATAGCTTTGTCAGGATCAAAGCTGCTTGAGAATGTTCTTCACAATGGCTGGTCCCTCGTAAATAAAGCCGGAGTACACCTGCACCAGCGATGCACCAGCGTCAAGTTTCTCCTTCGCATCGGCGGCTGTAGAGATGCCACCCACGCCAATAATGGGAATACTGCCTCCGGTCTTTTCGTGCAGGTAGCGAATGACTTCGGTGGATCTTGATTTCAGAATCTTTCCGCTTAAGCCACCTGCACCAATTTGTTCTACCTTTTGCCGGTCAGTAACAAGGCCATCTCTGCTGATAGTGGTGTTGGTGGCAATAATGCCAGCAATGCCGGTTTCAGTGACAATTTCCACTACGTCATCCAGTTGGCTGTTGGTTAAATCGGGGGCGATTTTCAGCAGGATAGGCTTAGGTGCTGGCTTGGAAAGGTTCACCGTTTGCAGGCTGGATAGCAGCTCTTTCAAAGGCTCCTTTTCTTGCAGCGCCCTGAGGTTGGGCGTATTGGGCGAGCTTACATTCACAACGAAGTAGTCGACCACATCAAATAGCTTCAGGAAGTTGAGCACGTAGTCGTCGACAGCTTTCTCATTCGGGGTCACTTTGTTTTTGCCAATATTGCCGCCAACAATCACCTTTGATTTTCTTTGGCGAAGCCTTGCCACCGCAGTGTCTACTCCATGGTTGTTGAAGCCCATTCGGTTAATAAGCGACTCATCCTCCGGCAACCTGAAAAGCCGTGGTTTCGGGTTTCCTACTTGTGCTTTTGGCGTCAATGTACCGATTTCAATAAAGCCAAAGCCCAGCGCATCCAGGCTGTCGATCCACCTGGCATCTTTGTCGAACCCAGCTGCCAGACCAACAGGATTGGGGAATTTGATACCAAACACCTCCCTTTCCAGTGAAGGCCGCTGGTAGCTAAATAGTGCAGACGTCAGCCACTTTCCGCCAGGTATTTTACAAACCAGCGAAAGCAAATCCATGGCCATGTAGTGGGCTTTTTCGGGAGAAAGAAGAAAAAAGAGGGGTTTAATAAGGGCTTTGTACATTCAACGATATTTATGGGCAAAGAAAACAACAAAGCATTAATCCACCAATTTTAACTCCGTGGGTGGAACTGCGTAATCACCTGCCTCAGGTAGTCTCTGTCGAGGTGGGTGTAAATTTCGGTGGTGGTGATCGATTCGTGCCCCAGCATTTCCTGCACAGCCCTCAGGTCGGCGCCGCCTTCAATCAGGTGTGTGGCAAAGGAATGACGGAAAGTGTGCGGGCTGATTTTCTTTTTAAGCCCAATTTTCGCTGCCAGGTCTTTGATGACCATAAACACCATTACCCTGCTGAGCTTTGAGCCCCGCCTGTTTAGAAACACGAAGCTTTCATTGCCAGGCTTGATGGGAATATGCACACGCACTTCGTTCATGTACATAGTGAGGTATTTCTTGGAGTCGGAGCCAAGCGGAACCAGCCTTTCTTTACTCCCCTTACCAAGCACCCTCAGGAAATCCACATCCAAAAACACGTTTTCCCTTTTGAGACCTACTAATTCCGACACCCTGAGACCCGACCCGTAGAGCGTTTCCAGAATGGTTCGGTTTCGCATGCCCTCCGGGGTGGAAAGGTCAATGGCCGCCAGAAGCTGCTCTATTTCGTTGTAGTCGAGGGTGTCGGGTAGCTTACGCCCCAATTTCGGCGATTCAATAAGCGCCATCGGGTCTTTCTGTATATCACCCTCATTCAGCAGAAACCGGAAGTAGGCCTTGAGGCCAGAGATGATTCGTGCCTGCGAGTGGGCTGCCAGGCCAAGTTCATTCACATGTTCCAGAAAGTCGTGGATGTGTTTTGGCTTTACTTCTTCGGGGCTCAGCGAAAGTCCTTTGATTTCCATAAACTGTGCAAACAAGCGCACATCGTGCAGATAGGCATCGATAGAATTCTGAGCCAGAGAGCGCTCCAGTTTCAGGTAATTTTTAAATTGCTTAATGTAGAGTTCCCAGGCCATGGGCAGTAAATTTAGGAGAATTGTACTTGCCAATAGTCAAGGAACATTTACTTTACAAAATATTTAGATAACACAGGCTTAAGGTATGCAAATAAGTATCGTTAACGGACCCAATCTGAACCTGCTGGGAGTGCGTGAGAAAAGCATTTATGGTGCTCAGTCGTTTGAAACCTATTTCGAAGAACTCAAGAAAGCATTTCCGTCGGTCGATTTGCAGTATTTCCAGTCAAACCATGAAGGGGAGCTGATCGACTATTTGCATAAAATTGGTTTTTCGCAGCAAGGCGTTGTGCTCAATGCGGGTGCTTTTACGCATACCTCGGTGGCGCTTGCTGATGCCATTGCTGCCATCGAAACACCTGTTTTAGAAGTTCACATCTCCAATATTTATGCCCGTGAGGCTTTTCGCCATCATAGCTACCTGACAAAGAATTGTGTTGGCATCATCAGCGGACTGGGGTTAACCGGCTACAAACTAGGAGTTCAATACCTGCTTGATAATAAATGAGTCGCATTTCTTTCTATCCGGGACCGTCGAGGGTCAATGCAAAGGTAACTGAGTACTTCTATGATGCTTATATGGAAGGAATACTTTCCGAAAACCATCGGAGTGCTGCCTTTATGAAGCTCTTCAAAAAGACAAAGAAGTTGCTGAAGCAGAAGCTCGATGTTCCTGAAGACTATGAGATCGTTTTCACCTCGTCGGCTACGGAATGCTGGGAGATTATTGCGCAGAGCTTGACAGCAAAAGCCAGTTTTCATGTGTATAACGGAGCGTTTGGTAATAAATGGTGTGAATATGCCGGAAAGCTTGGTATTGAAACCCATGCCGCTTCATTTGATATAGAAGACCCAGTCCCGATAAAACTACTTTCCGTTCCTGCAGAGGCGGATGTTATCTGCGTCACTCAAAACGAGACCTCCAACGGTACGCAGGTAAGCGATGTAGAGTTGACAATCCTGCGGAGGCAATTCGCTGACAGGCTCATTGCTGTGGATGCCACGTCCAGCATGGCAGCCACAACCCTGCCTTTCAAAATGGCCGATGTTTGGTTTGCTTCTGTGCAAAAGGGATTCGGTCTGCCCTCTGGCATGGGAATTATGATCTTATCGCCAGCCGCCGTTGCAAAGGCTGAGAAATTGAATGAGAACAATCATTACAATAGCCTTCTCTTTTCTATTGCCAATAGCAGAAAGGACCAGACGCCCTACACACCCAATATTTTAGGCATTTATCTGCTCTACCGGCTGATGGAAGACAGAAGGCCTATTGAAGAAATTAACCGAAAAGTCAAAAACAGATTTCTCGACTGGATGGATTTTCTGAACAAGTTCGACTCATGGACACCGCTGGTAGAGAATGAATCGGTACGTTCTACCACCGTCATTCCGCTGAAAGCTGAGCCTTCGGTGATAAAAGAGTTGCTGGAGAAGGCCTCTGATGCAGGGTTTACTTTAGGAAGTGGCTACGGTGAGTGGAAAGAAGACACGATACGAATTGCCAACTTTCCATCTATCAAGAAAAAAGAAATCCAATCGCTTCGGTTTTTCCTCAAGAAAAACTTTGATTAGCTGATTCAGAGAGCAAAATTTGCGCTCCCAATTTTTCAAAAGGAAAATGTTCAGCTTCAAAGAAATTCTTTCTGTTTCTCTCATCCTCTTTTCTGTCATCGACATTCTGGGTAGCATTCCCATCATTGTGTCGCTCAGGCAGAAGGTGGGCCATATACAGTCAGAAAAAGCTACATTGGCCTCAGGAGTTTTGATGATCGTTTTTCTCTTTCTGGGAGAGAAAATTCTTGGCCTTTTTGGTGTTGATATCAGCTCTTTTGCTATTGCCGGAGCGCTCGTGATTTTCATCATTGGTCTGGAAATGATTCTTGGAGTAGAGTTCTTTAAACACGAGCAAATAGAGGGAGGAGCTACATCCAGTTCCATTGTGCCCATTGCTTTTCCGCTTATTGCCGGGGCAGGCACCATGACAACCCTTCTTTCACTCAGGGCCGAGTACTCGCTACCCAATATTCTGGTGGGCATTGTGGTCAACCTGATGTTCGTTTATCTGGTGTTAAAAACTACCAACTGGCTCGAACGTAAACTGGGCAAGGCCGGACTCAACATCCTTCGGAAGGTATTTGGAATCATCTTGCTTTCGATAGCCATCAAACTGATTAAAACCAATCTGCTGACATGAAGGTAATTATGTACACCGACGGCGCAGCGAAAGGCAATCCCGGCCCTGGTGGCTACGGCACTGTGTTACTGCACAAAGACCTCAGGAAGGAGCTAAGTGAAGGCTACAGGCTGACTACAAACAACAGAATGGAACTGCTGGCTGTCATCAGAGGGCTGCAGGCGCTCAAAAGACCGGGCGTGCAGGTGGATGTATATTCCGACTCACAGTATGTGGTGAACTCTGTGGAAAAAGGCTGGCTGGCAGGCTGGGTGAAGAAAGGGTTCAAGGGAAAGAAAAATCAGGATCTTTGGGAGGAGTATTTAAAAGCTTCATCACCTCACAAAGTGAAGTTTCACTGGGTGAAGGGCCATGCTGGTAATGTAGAAAATGAGAGGTGTGATCAGCTAGCAGTGCAAAGCGCTGAAGCTCCGCACTTACTAGTTGACCAAGGATTCGAGGATTCTACTACTTAAACTTACGACTACTAAAGTTTCTTGATTCTGATAAATTCCAGCGCCTCCTCAAAGCTGCTCTTGTTCAGTTTTAAGCTTAGCTCTCTCTTCAGTGTTTCGATAGTGTCTGATGAAAGGCCTGTTTTTGAGCACAATTGCTGTGCGTTGTATCCTTTGGCCGATAGCTCCAAAATAGTCGACTCATCAGTTGTGAGCCATTGTGATGCAGCCCTCAGGTTGCTTTCCAGTCTTAAATTTTCAATGATCAGTTCCTCGATAAGCGAGGCCATTTCATGCTCTGAGAACATATCGCTTAGGATATCGTTCTCGTCCAGATCAATATAAAAGTCTTCGTGGCCCACTTTCAAATAGATATATTTTTTGTCATCGTCTTCTTTTTCTACCAAACGAGCTTCAAACATTCCTTTTCTCTTGTAATTGGTAATCAGCCCTATTACAGATGAGCTTTTAAGATCATCCGCAATTGGTTTATCATTGTTGATTTCAGGTTGCATTGCCTCACGGGGTTAGAAGTTAGTGGTTCGACATTTTCAGAAACCCCAATGATTGCTCAGGTCATTTTTCCGGGTGCTTTACTTTTTCTAAGTATCGCTTCCGAACAGGATTTTCGCTGTCGTTTTTGTACGTATCGAAGTACCCAAGAATAACACGGAGTTCTATACCTATTTTTAGGTATTTTTAACACCAGAAATCGTATTAACCTTCCAAATGAGGATTTTTATGGGCTACAAATGAGCGTGTCACTGGAAGGTGAGAGATTTTGAGGGCGATATTGTATGGGAAATAACTTTTTTCAATTCAAGCAATTCAGGATCAACCAGGAGGGTGCCGCCATGAAGGTGAGCACTGAGGGCTGCCTGCTGGGGGCGATTGCCACCTGCGGTCACGATGCCAGCGTGCTGGACATTGGCTCCGGCACGGGCTTGCTGGCTTTAATGATCGCTCAACGGACGAATGCGAAAATATCGTCGGTTGAAGCTGACGAGGAGGCAGCAGCCCAGGCGCTTCGAAATGTGGAAGGCAGTCCGTGGAGTGAAAGAGTGAATATTGTCAACAGTACCATTCAGGTTTTTGCAGAACAAGCGAAGGAGCGGTTCGATATGATCGTTTCCAACCCACCATTTTACACCAACTACCTTCCCTCCGATGATGTCAGAAGAAAGCTGGCGATGCATACCTACAGCCTTTCGATGGAGGATCTTGCTACCGTTGCTGATAAACTGCTAATGCCGGAGGGCAGGTTTTTTGTTATCTACCCAGCCTACGAGGCAGGGCTGTTTGCCCAAACGGCTAAATCAAAAGGGCTGCATCCGTTGGAAAACCACATCATCAGAAACAAGGAAGGTGGCTCGATATTCAGAATGATCACCTGCTATGGACAAACTGAGGCCAAAACAACGCAAAGTGAACTGGTGATACGAGACGACTCGAATGCCTATACCGCAGCCTTTGAAAAGCTGTTGGCGCCTTATTACCTGAATCTATGACAGTTTCTATCCTTTGGCGGTCTCCATCAAGTCTATTTCCCTTTCGCTGAATTCGAACCCCATGGCTTCCAGTTCTTTCAGTACCGGTTTGTAGATTTCTCTTTTCGTAGGTATTTGAACGCCGCTCAGTTTGAACTCACCATTCAAAATCATCTTAGCGCCAATGCCAAGCGGCAGCCCCACTGTTTTGGCCATGGCCGTGTCGTTGGCATTGTCACCCATTACCACCATGTACGACTGGATTTCCCTGGCCTGGTCGCCTTCTTTGAAATCAAACTTATGCCACATCACGATCATGTCTTTCTCGTCTTTGCGGGGCGTCCACTTTTTCTTTAGAATATGCTCCAGGATTTGTGCCGGAGTGCCTTCTTTTAAGCCAACTAACTCATCATCGAACAGACCCAGCCACTTCAGCTTGTACATTTCTTCCGATTCCATGTCAATATTCAGGTAGTGAGCCAGTTTCAATTCTACGGAATCATGTGGATTGAAATACAGGAAGGAATTGATGAACTGCCGGTGTGTCATTTCGTCGACTCTTTCCATTTTAAAGGAGTCGTCCGTGGCTCCGAGTTGAATGAAGATGTCCCAGGCCTTACAGAACCCGGGCCTGCGCAACGTACCCCGATAAAGGGTCTGGATGTCCTGCAGCTCATAGGAGTCGACATACTTCAGCGAGTCTCTGTTGGCGTATCCTTCAAAATAGCCGTGGCCGGGTATGTGGATGACTTCCGTACGCCTGAAAACTTTGTGATAGGGAATGTATTTAAATCGACCTTCCTGAATGAATTTCACAATGCCTTGCCCGGCCAACACCACGTTGCGGGGGTTCCATGTGAACTTGTACTGCCAGGGGTTGTCTTCGGTGGAGGGGGCCAGCAGCCCTCCGGTGAAGGTTTCGAACGCATGGAGTTTGTAGCCTTTGTCTTTGATCCGGTCAAGCACCTTCATAGCCGACATATGGTCAAGACCCGGGTCGAGGCCCATTTCCATAACGCAAATGGCTCCTTTGGCTTTGAATTTTTCATCAAGCGCTTTGATTTCGTCGGTAACATACGACGCCGTAATCATGTTGATGCCATGCTCTGCACACACTTCAGCCACGTGGATATGGAACTTGGCGGGAAGCATAGAAATGACCAGGTCGGATTTTGTTATTTCTTTGGTTTTCTGCTCCTGGTTAAAAATATCAAAAGAAATTACCTGTACGTTTTCAGCTGAGCCAAACTTTTCACTCAGGAAACCAACGTCGAGATCGCCGATGCAAAGCTGCCAGTTGTTTTCTTTCAGGAGGCTAATGAGATAGTTGATTAAAGAGAAGGAAGATCTTCCAGCTCCGACTAACAGTATGCGCTTCGTCATGAATATTTTGGGTTAAATCGCTCGAAAATTAGCCGATTTGGTGGAGGCTTTAAAACTTTTTCAACAATAAATCAGTATAATGCTGTCCATCGAATATGTATACATGAGCAGAACGGGTAAAGTAGAAATCGATTATACAATCGTGCCATTAAATGAGCTGGGCAAAGAAGAGGCTGCACTAGTGAAAAGCGCCTTGCAGGCACGCTTCACTGCACACGCACCGTATTCCAACTTTCAGGTGGGGGCGGCGGCATTGCTGGCAGATGGTACTGTCGTTGTCGGTTCCAATCAGGAAAATCGTTCCTTTCCTGCAGGGCTTTGCGCTGAGAAGGTTTGCCTCTATCATGCTTCCTCCAATTACCCCGACACGCCTATTGAAATGCTGGCTGTTGTCGCTTTTCCGGCAAAATTGGAGGTGGCTGAGCCGGCTCACCCGTGTGGAGGCTGCCGACAGGTGATGATGGAAATGCAGCATAAGCAACACCGTCCGTTCAAGCTGCTACTGCTGTACCCCAACGATGAAGTGCTGGTGCTCGAAAAAGCCAGTGATTTGATGCCGTTTCCTTTCGAATCCGAAATTTGATTAGGACTCCCTGTGCACCATGGTGGCGCTTGCCTGGGCGGTGGGGAATAGTACGATGTCGCTGAGCAGCACATGAGGAGGCCTGGTAACCACGTACTTGATAACATCCGCCACATCGTCGCCTGTCAGAGGTTTCATTCCCTTGTATACTTGTTTGGCTTTCTCTTCGTCGCCTTTGAAGCGAACCAGCGAAAATTCAGTTTCCACAAGGCCAGGGTGTATGCCCGTTACTCTAATTCCATAAGGATTCAGGTCTAGTCGCATGCCGTTGGTAATGGCATCTACGGCATGTTTGCTAGCGCAATACACATTGCCTTTGGGATACACCTCTTTCCCTGCAATTGACCCAATGTTTACAATAAAACCCGACTTTTTTTCTACCATCCCAGGGATGATAGCTTTGCTTACATAAAGCAGCCCTTTCACATTGATGTCAATCATGTCGTCCCAATCCTGCGTGCTGCCCTCATGAATAACATCCATGCCATGCGCATTGCCGGCATTGTTGATAAGCACATCAATATCTCTCCAGTTTGCTGGCAGCGACTCAATGGCCTGGTTCACGGCCCGCTGATCTCTTACGTCGAAGCTCAGTACGTGCACATCGGTTTCGGTTCGCAGGTTGTGCGCCAGCTCCTCAAGCTTGTCTCTTCGCCTTCCGCAAATGATCAGGTAAAACTGGTCGGCAAGGTAGTGAGCAGTTGATTTTCCAATGCCTGAGGTGGCACCTGTGATGAGAGCGATTTTTTTCATGGAGCTAAAATGCTTTGGTGAGTAAACAGCAGCAATTAAAGATATAGCGACCTAAACTTCAACCAAATGGCGCATAGCCTGCCACAATCAGTGGACAAATAGTCGCTGAAAGTTGAGAATGGTCAACGGAGCAAATTAAGATGGACCGCCTTCGAAGGTGATGTAAAGGGTCAGGTTGTGAGGTGAAACCCGCTTTAGCGGATCGTTGTACTTGTTGACGTCGTTAGTCAGAATATTGGAGATCCCCCAGGAGTAGCGGATTTCAGGGGCGAACTTGAATAGCGGGTAGTAGAGGTCGAAGCCAACACCTGCCTCCAGCGCTACCGAAGTGCTTTTCGTGAGCAAACGCTCGCTGGCGTCTGCTTTGTCGTCTTTTCCACGGGCCTCAATGGTGGGCGTAATACCGCCTATCAGGTACATGCCAATATTATCCCTCCTTACCGACCGGTATTTCAGTAGCATAGGTAGCTCCACTGTGGTGGCGTCAACCAGCTGCTCCAGCGTGTTTCCCGTCACCGATCGATAGAGTAGTTTGTTTTCATAGAAGCCAACGGTGATCAGAAACCGGAAGTCGAGGTATTGCATCACCCTCATGTTGGAAATAAAGCCAATTTTGAAACCGCCCAGGCTGTGAGGAACTATAGAATGGAGTGTGTCATTGTCAGCAAAGGCATCGGAATATTGAATGGAGTATCGGGAACTGTGCAGGCCCATTCCAAATCCGTAGTGCAGAAATTTTTCAGTGTAATTGGGCAGGTTGATGACAGTGCTGTGCTGCGCTACGGATGGCGAAGCAAGGCCAAGCAGCAAAATAATTGTTGCTACTTGATACCGGTATAAATGGAGCAAATGCCGAACGTTTGTGGTTTGCATATTGTTTTTTTGAATCCAACCCGATCCAGTATGTTAGTAAAAAGTACTCCGTCTGGAAACGCTTTTACCGACTCGGGAAGGTATGTATATGCCGCCCGGTCTTTAGAAATCATTCTGCCGATAATAGGCAATATGTACTTAAAATAAAAGCTATAAAGCTGCTTCATAGGAAAGCGGGTGGGTTTTGAAAACTCCAGTACCACCACTTTTCCTCCTGGTTTCAGCACCCTCCACATATCGGCCAGCCCTTTTTCCAGGTTTTCGAAGTTCCTTACCCCAAAGGCAACGATCACGGCATCGAAGGTATTGTCATCGAAGAGCAACTTTTCTGAATCGCCCATCTGAAGTTCGACTTTGTCTTCCAGCTCCATCCGGGCAATTTTTTTCTTGCCCATGGCAAGCATACCCTCCGAAATGTCGACGCCAATCACTTTGTCGGGTTTCAATGAAAGGGCTTCAATAGCGAAATCACCTGTGCCCGTCGCAATGTCGAGTATTTGCTTTGGCTTGATCTCTTTGAGCTCCCGAACAGCTTTTTTTCTCCAAACGATATCGATGCCAAGGCTGAGGAAGTGATTGAGGAAATCGTACCGGCGGCTAATGTTGTTGAACATTTCAGCCACCTGAGCTTTCTTGCTTCCTTCCTTTTCTTTGTAGGGTACTACGGTCATCTAGTGCAAATAATTGTCAATAAAACCAGTAAACGGGCAATGAATGAGGGAACTGGTGTGCGAAACTTTTCGCAAGTATACTGCAAACCTTGCGTTTTTAAAATTTGTTCTCGGCAGGGTTTGTATCTTTGCCAAAATTTCAAAAAATGCGGATTGATACAGCCACTTTTCTGGCAAGCTATGCCAACGTTAATACCTGCCCCGAATCCGAGCTGCCAGAGTATGCGTTCATTGGGCGCAGCAATGTCGGCAAGTCGTCGCTCATCAACATGTTGACCAACCACAGCAAGTTGGCCAAAACATCGTCAAAACCAGGAAAGACCCAGTTGCTCAACCAATTCCTGATCAACGATTCGTGGCTGCTGATGGACATGCCGGGCTATGGCTGGGCCAAAGTAAGTAAGACAGAAAAGGCCAAATGGGAGATCATGAACCAGCAATACTTGCTGGAAAGAAAAAACCTGTGCAACCTGTTTGTGCTTATCGATTCGAGGCTTCCTCCCCAAAAGATTGACCTCGAGTTTCTTAACTGGGCAGGGGAGAACGAAATTCCCTTGTCGATTGTGTTCACAAAAGCCGACAAGCAATCAAAAAACCATACCCAGTCTTCGGTGGCGGCCTTTATGAGGGAATTGAAGAAGTATTGGATTTTTCTGCCTCCATCCTTCGTAACTTCTGCTGAAGACAAGCGGGGAAAGGAAGAATTACTCGGCTATATAGAAGAAGCCAATGGGCTTTTTATGCAAAAAAATGATTAAGCGTTGAATGGTGAGATTAAAATATCTAAAATTGCGCCCACAAACTGACAAATATGGAGTTTAAAGAAATTGCAACAGTGTCTGGCAAAGGCGGACTTTTCAAAGTACTTAACCCTACCCGCTCAGGCGTCATACTGGAATCGTTAGATGAGAAGAAGTCCAAGCTGATAGTCAACGCTAACTCCAAAGTGTCTATCCTTCACGAAATCTCTATTTACACCACCGACAATGAAGGCACGGTGGCGTTGGAGGACGTGATGCGCAAGGTGCACAAGGAATTTGCCGGTGACACTGGTCTTACCAAAAACTCTGATAACGAAGAGCTGAAGTCGTTTCTGAAGCACGTGTTGCCCACTTACGATGCCGACAGGGTATACGTGTCCGACATTAAAAAGCTGGTGAACTGGTACAGCATTTTGGTGGAAGTAGCCCCTGAGGTTTTCGACGAGCCCAAAGAAAAGGTGAAGGAAGAAAAGCCTGCCAAGGCAAAGGCACCTAAAGAAGCGGCTGCCAAAAAAGCTCCTGCTGCCAAGGCCGCTGAAAAGCAACCTAAAGAAGAAAAACCCAAGGCCAAGCCCGCTGCCAAAAAGAAGTCCGCAGATAAGTAATGGCTGAACGTGATCTTGCCAACAGGACACTGGAGTTGCTGAACAAGCATTTCGAGGTGCCTGAAGGCATTGAGGACACCGCAGCTGATGATGAAGACAAAGCCAGGAGTCTGCTTGTAGAAGTGCTGACTCCTGTCATTCGCCGGATGCTCGATCAATCGTTTGAACAACTGCTGAACGTCCTCTACCGGATCGACCTGCCCGAGCCTAAAGTCATATCATTGCTGGAAGAGAGCGCACCCGAACACGTGGCGGCCAATCTTACCGCTGCCATTGTCGATCGGCAGCTGGAGAAAATCAAACTACGGGAGAAGTATCGGCAGTCGCCAGATTGAACGACTCTGCCATTTCCATCATTTCGCTGGATCCGATAAAAAAGGGTGTTCTCTGGTGAAGTTCGTTGGGCAGTAAGTCAAGAATTCGTTTTCCTTTTCCGTTTGTAGCTTTTCCGCCTGCCTGCTCAATAATATAGGCCAGCGCATTGCATTCGTAAAGCAATCTCAATTTCCCATTGGGAGCTTTCGGAGTAGCCGGGTAGATGTAAATGCCGCCTTTCAGCATGTTTCGGTGAAAGTCGCCGACCAACGAGCCGATGTACCGGGCCGTAAGTTGTTGCTCCTTGCAGTGCTGAATATACTGCCGAACGCCATCGTCGAAAAGCTGGCTGGATCCCTCGTTGATGGAGTAGATGCTGCCGGTGGCTGGGGTTTTCATGTTGGGGTGCGACAGAAAGAACTCTCCCAGCGACGGATCGTAAGTAAATCCATTCACGCCATGCCCGGTGCTGTACACCAGCATGGTAGAAGAGCCATAGAGCAGATAGCCTGCAGCCACCTGGTCGTCACCTTTTTGCAGCACGTCCTCCCGCAGGGCGGGGCCGCCCACCGGTGATAATCTTCGGTAAACCGAAAAAATAGTACCAATGGATACATTGACGTCGATGTTGGAAGAGCCGTCGAGTGGGTCGATGGCCACAATGTACCGACCATGCGGATTGTTGAGGTCGATGATGCCGTCGTCTTCTTCCGACACTATGGCGCACACCTCGCCGCCGTTTCGCAGTGCTCTTTTGAAACGGATATTGGCGATGACATCAAGCTTTTGTTGATTTTCACCCTGGATGTTCTGCTCACCGACTGAGCCTCCCAGGTCCACCAGGCCGGCACGGCTTATCTCTCTATTGATGATTTTGCCTGCCAGCCCGATGTCTCTCAGAATTTGGGATAACTCCCCGGTAGCAAAAGAAAATTCGTCTTGTTTGTTTTTAATAAAACGATCAAGCGTTGTGCCAACAGGTTGGCCCAATTTGCTTTTGTCTACCATCCGCTTAAACTTTGGGTTAATGTCTAAAACAGGCCTAAAACTACATCTAAATCGATTGCACCAGCAAGAAAACCACTGGAAATATTTTAAATATACCTGGAAAGTGTTCTCTCAACGGCTGCGAGATAGGAGGTGCCAAAAAGGTTGACGTGTACCATCAAAGGGTACAAGTTGCAGAGGTCGGTTCTTTCTTCCCAGCCAGGCTCTAGAGGGAAGGATTCGTGGTAGGCGGAATAGAAAGCGGCATCAAATCCTCCAAACAGCTGAGTAAAGGCCAGGTCCATTTCCCGGTGTCCGAAATAAACTGCCGGGTCGATGAGCCACGCATGTCCGTCGGGCCCCGTGTGCACGTTGCCACTCCAGAGGTCGCCATGGAGCAGGGAAGGGGGCTCTTCAGGAAAAAGAGCATCCAGCTTGTCGTAGAGGGCTTCAAATCGCATCACCGTGTCGTTTGCAATGAGGCCGTTGTAGGCAGCCAGGCCTACCTGTGGTTTCAACCGGCACTCGATAAAGAAATCGACCCATGATGGTCTCGTTTCATTTTTTTGAGGGAGTCGGCCAATGTAGTTGTCGTGATCGAGGCCAAAGAAGGGCGAGGAGCTTCGATGCAGCGTAGCCAGTTCTCTTCCCAGGGTTTCGGCATGGTTGGCAGCCCGCCTGCCTGGCTCCAGAAATTCAAGCAATAAATAATCTTTCCCTTCAATAGTGCCCGTGTTGACTATTTCGGGCACCCGCACAGCACCTGTGTCCTGCAGGAGTGTCAGCCCTTTGGCTTCCACTTCAAACATGCCTATTGGTGCGCTTTCGTTCCATTTTAGAAAAAATACGCCAGCCTTGCAGCTTAATTTGACCGTATTGTTGATGCAGCCACCAGCCACAAACCTAAAATCGATCTCTTCTGTCTCTACACCGGTACTTTGGAAGGTGACCTTTTCGAAGAACGATTTAAAATGCTCATCAAACATTTAGAGGTTCTTTTCCCGGGCAATGCTGTCAATTAGTTTGTCGCTTGCCCGCCACAGCATATCGTACACTTCCTGGAAACCGTCCATGCCTCCGAAGTAGGGATCGGGCACGTCGAGGCTGTCACGTTGCTCATCAAATTCCCGCATCAGGTAAAAGTGGGGATGCTCTTTTTTGAAAACAGCGGCAATGTCTCTGTAGTTGTTTTGATCCATGGCGAGGACATAATCAAACTCGTGAAAGTCTTCAATACGAACCTGCCTGGCTTTGTGGTCAATGGGGGTATTGTTGGTGATAGAACAGTCGATGGTACGTGGGTCGGGGTCGGCCCCGATGTGGTACCTTGAAGTTCCTGCTGAGTCGGACGCTATCTGGGCGGACAGCCCCCGCTCTTTGAGCTGCCTGTTGAAAATTGCTTCCGCCATAGGTGACCGGCAAATATTTCCCAGGCACACAAAAAGTACTTTTACCATGCTCAAATATCAGGTTTTAAAATAAAATGAAAAAAAAGTAAATTATTTTCTGGGGGAGGTGGTTACTTAATGGGTATGTCACGTATATACCTTTACATAACACAAATTTATTCATACACCTGTTTAACAGTAAAGAAAGCCTCTTGATCTTCAGGAGGCTTTTCTTCTTTTACAGCCTTCGACATATCATCATTATTTGTCACCGGCGAGAAAAAGCTCGACGATCCGGTCACCCACATTTCCATACTTTGTAACAGAAGAGTTGGACAAAAGCACGAGAATCAAGCCTTCCTTGGGGTAGACCCGGAAGTCGGTAATGCCTCCCACTGAGCCGCCTGTGTGGCCGAACCCTTTTCTGCCATTCTTTTCCCATACGCCCCAACCCATACCATATCCTGTTACTTTACCATCTGCCAGCGTTTGTGAGGTAAGTAAGATCGAACGAACGCTGTCGCTGAGGAATGTTCCGGTGCGGTGAGCCTCCCCAAATTTGATCAAATCGGTCGTGCAGCTGATAAACCCTCCGCCAGCCCACTTGTAGCTGTTGTCGACGTAGGTAGCATTCACGATGTTGCCAAGGCTGTCGACGTCGTAAAACGACACACGCCCGGGAATGATTTGGTGGTTGATGTCGGGGGTAGTGTGATTCATTTGAAGTGCATCGAAGACATTTTTCTGCACAAACGGGAGAAAGTCCTGCCCACTGGCTCCCTCCACCACGGCGCTGAGCAGGTTGAATCCATAGCTGGAGTAAGAGTATTTCGTGCCAGGAGCAAACAGCAGTGTGTCGTCCTTGAAGATGTTTAGTCCTTCGGTTACCGTTGGGTAATAGGCAGTGCTCAGCATCTCCTGGCCCCGGTAATGTCGAATGCCGCCAATATGGCCTCCAACCTGCTTGACCGTGATGGGATATCTCTTTTCTGGGAAGTCTGGGACATAAGTTTGCACAGGTTGAGTAAGGTCAAGTTGACCGGCGTCCATCAGCGTGCCCATGGCAGCCGAGGTAATGGGCTTCGACACGCTACCAATTCTGAACAGTGAATAACCCGCTCTTACCGGCGCTTCATGCTCCAGATCGGCATAGCCAAAGCCCTGCGACCAAACGACTTCGCCGTTGATAGCGACAGCTACGTCGATGCCAGGCACTTTCTCGGCGGTCATCAGCGAGTCAATCATGCGGCTGCTTTCAGCAATGGCCGCTTCGTAAGGTGTGGAGGAGGTCTCGGGTTGCTGGCAACTGTAAGCGAAACAGATGACAGCCAGGGAGGTCGAAAACAATTTTTTCATTATCCAATATAGCCAAATTTGAAAGCAGGAGCCACCATTCACATCAAGCAAATAGCTAATGGCAAGAAATGCTTCGAATTCCCGGGACAAATGGCTATCTTGATTAAAACCTATTTAAACAGATATGCAGAGAAGATCATTTGTAGCTACTACCGGAGCGGCTGTTGCTGGCTCCATGTTGGTGAATCCCATGAATGCTTTTGCCCGGCGGGCAAAAAGGAAAGTAGTCATGGTGGGCACAGGGTCAAGGGGAATTGGCTTCTGGGGAAAAAGGGTTGTTGACAACTATGGCGACGACCTTGAGTTTGTTGGGCTGCATGACGTGAACAAAGGGCGGATGGACCTGGCAAAAAACGAATTCGCACCCAATGCCAAGATGTTCGACAACTTCGACGACATGCTCGACAAGACCAAGCCTGACCTGGTGATTGTTACCACCATGGATTCTACCCATCATGAGTTTGTTATCAAATCGCTGAACAAGGGCTATAACGTGCTGACGGAAAAACCAATGACGACCGACGATGTTAAATGCCAGGCGATTCTGGATGCGGAGCGGAAGTCGGGCAAAAAGGTGATTGTTGGTTTTAACTACAGGTACTCTACTTTGGCCACGGCCATCAAGCAGCAGCTGGCAGACAATGTAGCCGGGAAGCTTACCTCGGTGGACTTCCACTGGTACCTGAATGTGTACCATGGGGCGGATTACTTCCGTCGCTGGCACCGACTGACTGAGAATAGCGGCAGTCTTTGGGTGCACAAAGCCAGTCATCACTTTGACCTGCTCAACTGGTGGATTGATTCTGACCCCATTGAGGTGGTAGCATTTGGAGAACTGGAGCACTATGGCAAGAACCACACAGCATTCAAGCACACCAACTGCCGGCCATGCCCCCACAAAAGCAACTGCAAGTTTTACTGGGACATGACCAAGAGCAAAAACCTGATGAGTTTGTACGCTGACAACGAAAAATATGACGGCTACCTGCGAGACGGCTGCGTGTGGAAAGACGATATTGATATTTACGACAAAATGAGTGCTCAGATCAAATATGCCAATGGCGTGGTGGTGAACTATTCGCTGACGACCTATTCGCCTTACGAAGGCTGGCGGGTGGCATTCAATGGCATGGAAGGCCGGCTCGACAGCTGGGAGGATATTCCATGGCAGCAGGGCAAAGACGAGGTAGACCAGGCCAACCGCCATGAGCTGGAAATGACCCAGGGCAAAAAAGAAGAGGCTGAGGAGTTTGACCAGATGATGGTGATGAAGAATTTTGCCGACTACCAGCAGATCAAAGTGCCAAGAGTGAGGGCAGGTCACGGTGGTGGTGATAGCCGACTGCAGGACAGGATTTTCAAAGATCCGAATGCGCCTGATCCGCTGCGCCATGCGGCCGGTAGCCGGGATGGGGCCATGGCCGTGCTGATTGGTGTGGCTGCCCGAAAAAGTATTGAGCAAGGCAATAAGAAGATCAAGATTGCCGACCTGACGGATTTGAAACCCAGCGTAAAGCGACTTTAATTGCTAATGTATGAAGGCGGGGCTTACGCTGTAAGCCTTGCCTTAAAAATTGGCCTGATGGCGAGCCAAATCAGCGGAGGGAGCCCTGCGCTTAATATCACTGCAATGGTTGGGTTCTCTGTTCCCGCACTTCCGATAAAGGCAAAGACAAACCCCATGGGAATGGCACTGCTGGCCAGCGCCAGATGAAAGTGTGTAGCATTCATGCGCACCATGCCGGCCATGCACGAAATCACCTCAGGAAACACTGGCAGCCAGCGGGAAAGTACCACTACCCAGCCGCCTATTTTGCCGGATAGCTTCTTTCCTTTTTCATAATCCTTTTCGCCCAGCAGTTTAATAGCCGCCTTCTCACCTATGAGTCGGCACAGCCAGTAACCGAAGGAACCGGTGATAAAGGAGCCTGCTGCACTGATAAGCCCACCAACCACAGGGCCATAAATATAGCCCAGGGCCGACATAACGAGCGTGGCAGGAAGCGGGAGTAGCAAGTCACCTATCAGCAGCACAATGCCCATGGCCCAGGCCCAGCTGCCGTACTGACTGAGCCAGTTTACCGAGCCTTCCATGGAGAAAGTTTCCATGAGCGGATCGCCCCAAATGAAGAAGGAGATCAGAACAATGGCTGCCAGGGCCAGGAAAAGGTAAAGAAGACGCATGAACGAAAGTATTCAGGAGACGTAATTTAACCAATAGGGAGTTCGTTTTTATCCTGCTGTTTTTCAAAGGAATCCGTTAATTTTAGCTCACTAAGAAAAGAGAATTATGCCGAAGCCTACTCCCGAACCCATCGATCCTGCCAAAGTACCACAGCTTGCAGCCGAGCTTGTGAAAAAGGTGAAGTTCCCTGTGCTGGCCACCATCGACAACGACCAGCCCAGGGTGCGGCCCGTGTCGCCGGTGCGCACGGATGGTTTTACGGTGTATGTGGCCAATCTTAAGAGCTACGGGAAAACAGCCGAGATTGCTGCCAACCCCAAAATAGAGCTTTGCTATGTAGACGAAGACCATAACCAGGTGCGCATTACGGGCTTGGCAGAGGTGGTCAATGAAAGGGCGCTTCTGGAAGACATCTGGAACAGCAATCGTCTGTTGCAGCACTACCTGGGCAGCGTTGATAATCCCCAGCTAATCGTGTACAAGATCGTGCCCAACAGGGTGAGGTTTATGCTGGAGTGGGCACTGGAGTACTATGAGGTGTCGCTGGGCTAGCACCTGGTCTGCGACGTTTTATATACCTATGTTTCCGCCAACAATTCTTCCATTCAACACTTTTGCTTTGTGATCTTCATAGCTAGGTAGTAACTTATTGTAGCTTCCATGTATTGGAAAGACTATAGAACGCTCTAACTACTTAAACTATGGCACCAGCAAGAAAAATCAACCGGCGGGAGTTCGTCGGATCGGCTGCTTTGGCGTCGATGGCATTTACCATTGTTCCGAGGCATGTTGTGGGAGGCACAGGCTATGTTGCTCCCAGCGACAAACTCAACCTGGCGTATATTGGGTGCGGCACACAGGGGATGAGGGAAATGGTCGGCCTTATTGCCAACCCAAAGCTACAGATCACCTCCGTTTGTGATCCCAATAAGCTAAGCACCAATTACATCGATTGGTCACCTTACGGCATAAGAAATAGCATCAGAAAGGCGTTGGGCGACGACTCATGGGGTGCCAACTTCAATGGGATTATGGGCGGAAGGGACGTAGGTCACGATTTTGTGACCAAATATTATGCTAAGAACAAGCCATCCGGAAAGTACAAGTGGTGTCAATCCTACGAAGATTTCAGGGAGCTGCTTGAAAAGGAAACGGACATTGATGCGGTGAAGGTGATGACACCTGACCACCTGCACGCCACAGTTTCCATTGCAGCCATGAAGAAAGGCAAGCATGTGGTGATTCACAAACCCATTGCCAACCGGATGTACGAAACCAAATTGACGATAGACACAGCCAGGAAAACCGGCACAAGCACCCACCTGCTGGCCTGGAGCAAGCGAAGTGGTAATGATTTGGTGAAAAAATGGATTGATGAAGGGGCCATTGGCAACCTGAAAGAAATTCACAACTGGTCGTACCGCCCTGTATGGCAGCAGTGGACGCAAAACCCGGCGGAGACGCAGCCTGTGCCTGACGGCTTCAACTGGAACCTGTGGCTGGGCCCCGTGCCTGACCGTCCTTATCACCAGAACTACACGCACTGTGTGTTCCGGGGCTGGTACGATTTCGGTGGAGGCAGTATAGCCGATATGGGGCATTATAGTTTGTGGCCATTGTTTCTGACGCTGGGAGTGAAGACGCCCGCTTATAGTGCTGAAGCTTATGGCACTACTACCAGAACGACTGTGGACGGTGTAAGCAAGGCTGTTATCAACGACGTGGCCTTTCCTTATTCGAGCATTGTCAGGTTTAAGTTTGCCAAGCAGGAGACACTCCCTGCGTTTGACCTGTTCTGGTACGACGGTGGGATGAAACCTCCAACCCCTGAAGAGCTTGAAGTAGATGGGAAAGACATGCCACAGGAAGGGATGATGTTCGTGGGGGATAAAGGAAAGATTTTGGCTGAGTTCAGGTGCGAGAATCCTGTCTTGTTGCCCGAAGCAAGAATGAAAAGTTACCTGGCAGGGAAGCCAGCACCGGAAGAGACCACAGTGAGAGGCGACGATGTATGGATTGATGCTTTTCAGAGCAAAACGCAGTCGCCCGGAAGCTTCCTTTATGCAGGCGCTATTTCTGAAACGATCAACCTTGGGGCTGTGGCTTTGCAGGCAGGCAAGCGGGTTGTGTATGACTCGGCGAAGATGGAAATTACGAATGATGCCGAAGCGAACAAGTTCCTGAGAAGGGAGTACCGGAAAGGATGGGAGTTATAGCAAAAGTATAGCTGACGTCGTGCCCACGACTTGTTGGTGGCACGACCTGCACCGAGAAGGCTAACCAAAAGAAGAATTAAACACCTACAATATGAACAGAAGAGATTTTATGGGAAAAACAGCGGCTGTTGGGGCTGCCTCCCTAATGGGGCCTGCTGCCTTTGCGGCCTCCAAAACGAAAACGTCAACCCCTATCATTATGAAAGATGATATTTCGCTTGCACAGTGGTCGCTGGTGGATGAGGTGAGAGAAGGGAAATGGAAAACCCTCGATTTTGCCAAAGTGGCCAGAGAAGACTTTGGTCTCAATGGGATAGAATATGTGAATACGCTCATGGAAGTGCCTCACGAAAACTACCTGAAGCAGCTTAACAAGAATGCTGCCGACCACGGTGTAAAAAATGTGCTCATTATGGTGGATGCCGAAGGCGACGGAGCTTCCGATACCAAAGAGGGCCGTAAGCAGTTTGTGATCAATCACCGCAAGTGGATCGACATCGCCCAGTATCTTGGATGTCATGCCATTCGCACCAACTGCAGAGGGCCGGAGGGAGCCAACAAAGACGAAGCGCTCAAATGGGCTGTTGAATCGTACAATATGCTGCTGGAGTATGCCATGGAAGCAGGCGTCAAGGTGGTGATAGAAAACCATGGTGGCGTGTCGAACGACGGCGACTGGATGGTGAGGCTGATGCAGGAGGTCAACAACCTGTACTTTGGCACGTACCCCGACTGGCGCCGCCCCATGGACGACTTTGACAATGTAGCCTACCTGGAGAAGACGCTGCCTTATGCGCACGGCATGAGCTACCGCAACCAGCCAACGGAGGAGCTAACAGCCAAAATGATCAACATGGCCAAGGAGTCGGGCTACAGTGGCTGGTATGGCATTGAGTCGAGCGGGCGAGCGGAAATCAAAAAAGGGAAAGAGCTGCTGAATAAGTACCTGTTCGGTAAAAAGTAAAACTTGGTGTGTGTGAAAAGCTTTCGGCTGGCTTGTGCCGGCCGAAAGCTTTTGGGAGCTTCATTACCGCTGATTCATGAAGGCAAAGCCCCACGTGAAGTTCAGGTAGAAGCCCGTGTAGGGCCTGGAGCCTATTTCCGCTGTAAACACGCTGTTCATCAGGCGCTTGTAGTCACCATCATGTGGATCGAGGTACCACTGAAAGCCGCCACGCCAGCCCACAAATTTGTCTTTCTTTAGTTCGGGTGCGATTGCCTCGTCGCTTAAGCTTCTTACCGGAAAGAGCATCACATCTATGAAGTAGCGGCCAAAGCCAGCGCCAATTCTGTCAACATCATCGTTGATTTTTGTTTTCACATATGCCTGCGACGTTTTTTGAACCCCAATGTAGGGGCCCACAAGAGACAGGTTTCCTACTGCCGCAGCCGCTCTGATACCATCGCTTTCAACACTCATTCCACGGGTGTAGATGCCACCCCTTACCCCATACTGGTCTTTGTAGTCCATATCGGGGATAGTGAGGTATTTGGTTTCCTCTATGTTGTAGCTTTTGCCGTTCTCGTATTTGGTGCCTGCGTAGGGATTGTAGCTCAGGATCACCGGCACGTCTTTGATTTTGGTCTTTGTTTTCAGGGGAAGGAAAACGCCGCCTTCCAGGTGATAGCCCAGGCCTTTGCCATTCAACTGATAGACATCCAATTGGGCATCGCCTTCAAAAGTTAATTTATCAGAAATGCCCATGCGGGCATTGGCACCAACGAGTATGCTGACATTGGCACCCGAAAACTCTGACCCAAATTCCGGGGCTACAAACTTGGTATAAGCCTTTCCGGGGTCGTTTTCAAGAACGGTGTAAGAATAACTCTGTGCTTTGAGCTGACTCAGCGTGACGACAACTACGAATAGGGTAAGTGCTAATTTGCGCATAGGTTTTTTTAGCACAAATATCTTGCGTTGCATCGGTCGGGGGTATCAGTGCCGTGTGGCAAATCGTATCAGGGGAAGAGGGTATTTGTGGGCTGTATTTAACACCCGTTAACCCAAACCCGCCCGTCATTGCGAAGCTGCTTCACCGCTTGTCTATTATGTGTGAAATCTCTGCGGCAGCTGCGGCAATCTGTTTATTCCGAAGCGTGATCCTAACGAACAGATTGCTTCAGTCGCTTCATGAATAGTGACATGGAGAACTTGTCTACTGCTCCATCGCAATGACGGCAGAGTGCTGGTTTTCGCTTCGAATACTTCTACCTGGATCGAAACTGCAGACACCAAAAAGTAAAGAGGTCGCTCTTGCAGCTTGCACAGAGCGACCTCTTTACTGATTACCCTTTT
>TARA_R110001606_G_scaffold261495_1_pt1 | contig 148140 bp, 155 predicted proteins | sample TARA_R110001606 | Tara Oceans TARA_R110001606 (sample SAMEA4398315) | marine metagenome | biome: Polar Biome; feature: [SRF] surface water layer (ENVO:00010504); material: water (ENVO:00002006), including particulate matter (ENVO:01000060) such as... | depth 5 m | reverse complement strand
CACTTCAGGTTTGAGGGTGCTGCGCAATAAGTGGTCATTTTTGTGCGGTAATCCCCCCATTTTTAATACTCGCCAGAAGTAGAGGTTAGGCCACGAGGGCCAACTTCTGTTTTGGGGTGATGCCTCCCAATGCCATATTTGGCCGTTCGTGATTGTATGTCCAGACCCATCGCGTAGCGTGTTCTTGCACTTCGGCGATGGATTCGAACAGGTAATGCCCCAACCAGTCGTAGCGCACCGTGCGGTTGTAGCGCTCGACGTAAGCATTCTGCTGGGGTTTGCCGGGCTGGATATGTTCTAGGCGGATGCCATGCTTCTCTGCCCACAGTACAAGCTTGCTGCTGATGTATTCCGGGCCGTTGTCACTGCGAATTGACCGAGGTTTGCCACGCCACTCGATGACCTGATCCAGTGCGCGTACCACCCGCTCTGCTGGTAGTGATAGATCGATATCCATGGCCAGGGCCTCGCGGTTGAAGTCGTCTATCAGGTTAAACAGACGGAAGCTGCGGCCGTCGGCCAGTTGGTCATGCATAAAGTCCATTGACCAGCACTGGTTGATCGCCTCCGGCACCGCCAGTGGCTCTGGTTTCTCACGCACGATGCGTTTGCGCGGCTTGATCCGTAGGTTCAGCTCCAGCTCCCGATAGATCCGGTATACCCGCTTGTGATTCCAGCGATAGCCTTTTACGTTGCGCAGGTACAGGAAACACAGGCCAAACCCCCAGTTGCGCTGGTTGTGCGTAAGCTTGATCAGGTTCTCAGCTCGAGAACGGCTCGCTATAGACCGTGACGGAAATCCGTTCTGGCGTTTTTACACGCTCTGGGCCGAAAACAGACAGTTAACTTCTAATGGGCACAACCTTGCGGGAAGTGTCTGCCGCCACAGATAGGCTCCCGGTGGCGGCGTTCTGGATATGCTCACTCCACCAGGCCATCATCGGTCTCCTGCGCTCTACGTAGTCCGCACGGTTATAGGCGCTCCTCACTTCATTCTTGTCCACATGAGCCAGAGCTACCTCGATTAACTCAGGATCAAACCCGTGTTCGTTCAGGGTCGTGCTGGCTATCGAGCGCATGCCATGGCTAACGAGCCGCCCCTCGAATCCCATGCGCTTCAATGCCATGTTAGCGGTCTGGCTGTTGCAATGGGTGCGTGGGTTGCGGTCGGCAGGGAACACAAACTCTCGGTGACCGCTATAGGGTCGCACAGCCTCTAAAACGGCTAATGCTTGTTCCGTAAGAGGCACAATATGTGCGCGGCGCTTTTTCATGCGTTCGGCTGGAATCGTCCAGGTTTTACGCTCAAAGTCGATGTCGGCCCAGCATGTCGTAGCAGCTTCCGCTGGGCGGGTCATGGTGTGCAACTGCCATTCAATGAGCGCCCTTGTGGTGCGCTTTATACTTGCATTGGCGATAGCAACCATGAGCTCAGGTAGTTCCTCCGGATTCAGAGCTGCCATGTTCTTCTTTTTGGGCTTCTTGAATACGGCTCTGATCCCGCTGAGCGGGTTAGCTTGCACGAGGCCTGAGTTGACCGCATAGGTCAGGATTTCATTGAGGCGCTGTGACAGCCGCTTAACGGTTTCAAGGCTACCTTTGGCCTCCAAGGGGCGGAGCAGCTCGATCACTTTAGGTGCTGTGATGCTGGAAATTTGCAGATGACCGAGGTCTGGAAAGACGTGCAACGTCAACGAGCGCCAAATGTCCTCAGCGTATGCCTGGGTAACACCTTCCTTTTTTAGATCGAACCAGGCTTCAGCTACCTTTCTCAGGGTGTGCTCGCTGGCGGCTCGCAGTTGCTGCCTGGCGTTGTCACGCTGCTCTTTTGGGTCGAGCCCCTGGGCGATCAGTTGTCTTGCATCAATAGTCAGTTTTCGAGCTTGAGCAAGGCTCGTCTCTGGGTAGGCTCCCAATCCCATGTTGATGCGTTTTTTGGTTACTGGATGGTAATAGTTGAAATTCCACAGCTTGGAGCCATTGCTTCTCACTCGCATCTGAAGGCCATCGCCATCACCTAGCACGTAGTCGGATGCTTTGGGCGCGGCGTTTTTAATCTTGGCTTCGGTGAGGCGTATAGCTTTGGCGCCCATTCTTGGTATTCCATCAGTGGCTTGGTATTCCAAAAAATACCAGAGGAGGGCGTGGAATACCATGTGGAATGCCAGGAAGCGTGGCTTCCCATGTACGTCAATGGACGCCTGTGTACCGTAAGTTATTGATTTTTGGTTGATTTAGACACAAAAAAGGACGTCCGTGGACGCCCTTAGATGTATATTTGGTGGAGCCGGGGGGATTTGAACCCCCGTCCGCCAGTCCGCCACTATCAGTTCTACATGCTTAGCCATCTCTATTAAGTTAACTCCGCACCGCCCGAGTGGCAGGGTGTTTGGAGCGAGTCGTGTAATGTTTAGCCGCATCGTCCACGACATACTAAGCGGCGATCCTGTTCTATCTGACAATCACTTCGAGTTTACAGGCATCCTCTAATGATCGCTGGAGCCGAAGCTACCAGAAGTGCTATCTAGGCAGCTTACGCTGCTAGTTGAGCACCATAATTGTCGTCATTGGCAATTATATAGGTTTGCAACAGTGGATTTACGAGTTCTGTTACCAACTCGGCATGCCCTTCAAGCTTTGTAACCGTCGTCGAATCCAAATCGGCCCCAAAACTGTTTAGGTCTCTTACAAGATCAGACCGGATTGTACCGCAAAAGTTCCCGTGCTGATAGGTGGGGCGGGGCTGATCAGCGACTGTTGTCGCGTACCACCCGTGCCTTCTCGCGCGTCCAGTCGCGTTCCTTCTCGACCTGACGCTTGTCGAATTCCTTCTTGCCGCGCACCAGGGCGATCTCGCACTTGACCAGGTGGCCCTTCCAGTACAGCGCCAATGGTACGCAGGCGAAGCCTTTCTGTTGGACACCGGTAATCAGCTTGTCCAGCTCTCGTGCGTGCAACAGCAGCTTGCGTGTGCGAGTGGGATCGGCGACCACGTGGGCGCTGGCAGTCTGCAGGGGCGTGATGTGCGCGCCGAGCAGAAAGGCCTCGTTATTCTTGAGGAGAATGTAGCTGTCGACCAGTTGCACCTTGCTTGCGCGCAGGCTTTTCACTTCCCAGCCAGTCAGCGCTACGCCTGCCTCAAAACGGGCTTCGACAAAATAATCGTGTTTGGCCTTCTTGTTCAGCGCGATGGTGCCACTGTTGGCCTTGGGTTTCTTTTGATTGCTCATAGGGGGCGCATTATAGGGGTTGGCTGGTGGTTCGGCTATACGGGCCTTGTCCGTGTTGGTCAAAATCTGGACAATGCCGTTCCTTTTTTTCCGAAAAAGAGTTCAGTTCATGTCGCAAGACACTGTTTCCATCCACGGTATCTGGGCCAGTCGTTGGGTTTTCATTCTGGCGGCGACGGGGTCGGCAGTGGGGCTCGGGAATATATGGAAGTTTCCCTATATGGCAGGCGTCTATGGTGGTGGCGCTTTCGTACTGGTGTATCTGATCTGTATTGCATTGGTCGGATTGCCGATCATGCTGGCTGAAACCGTGCTGGGCCGGCGTGGGCGTCGCAGTCCGGTGAATACTCTGCGCAATCTGGCCTTGCAGGCTGGCGCCTCGGCGCGCTGGTCCTGGACGGCGGTCATGGGAATGATTGCCGCCCTGTTGATTCTTTCTTTTTACAGCGTGGTCGCTGGTTGGTCCCTGGATTACATTCTTGGCATGGGTCGTGGCGAGTTTGTCGGTATCGGTGGCGAGGATGCGGGTGCGCGTTTTGGGGCCTTGACGTCCGACCCTCTGCGATTGAGCCTTTGGCATACGCTGTTCATGCTGGTCACCGCGTTCATTATTGCCCGAGGTGTAGTGGCTGGTCTGGAACGCAGTTTGCGGATCATGATGCCGCTGTTGTTCGTGTTACTTGTCATCCTGCTGGGTTACAGCCTGACCACCGGCCATTTCATGCAGGGGGTGGAGTTTCTCTTTCACTTCGATCTGGCCAGTGTGCCGGACGGCATCCTCGCGGCCATGGGACATGCCTTCTTTACCTTGAGCGTTGGCGTTGGCTCGATCATGGTGTTTGGCTCCTATATGCCAAAGAAGTCGTCCATTGGAGGCACGGTCATCACCGTGGCGCTGCTGGATACAGCGGTCGCGTTGACTGCGGGGATGGCTCTTTTTCCGATTGTTTTCGCCGCTGGCTTGGAGCCCTCTGCCGGACCAGGCCTGATGTTCGTGACCCTGCCGATCGCGTTCGGCAATATCATGTTCGGGCAGGTTTTTGGTCTGCTGTTTTTTGTACTGGTGGCTGTCGCGGCATGGAGCTCGGCAATCTCGATGCTGGAGCCGGCGGTGGCGTACTGGGTGGAGCGCACGGGCTGGAGCCGTATACGCATTACCTGTCTGGTCGCGTTCCTTTGCTGGTTGGTGGGGCTGGGCACGGTACTGTCATTCAATGTACTGGCGGAGGCGCGTTTCTTTGTCACCGACGAGGCGGGTTGGCACCTGTTCAAGTGGACCTCCGAGGGTGGCAAGACCTTCTTCGAAAGCGTTGACTACCTGACCAGCCGTATCATGTTGCCCCTGGGAGGGCTGCTGTTTGCTGTCTTTGCCGGATGGGTGCTGGGTCGCGATGTGTTCCGCGCCGAACTGGCTCTGCGCCATCCCCGGCTGTTTCCGGTGGTATATTGCCTGTTACGCTATGTGGCTCCGCTGGGAGTCCTGATCGTGTTTGTCACTGAACTGTTCAAGTAACGAGGCTCTGTCTACCACCCATGACGCATATTCATCGCTCGGCCCTGCTGCCTTATCCTGCGCATCGACTCTACGAGCTGGTTAACCGGGTCGAACATTATCCGGTGTTTCTGCCCTGGTGCTCCAAGGCGGAGGTGCTGCATGAGACGGAGCTGGAGATGCGTGCGCGCCTGACGGTTGCCAAAGCAGGTATCAGCTCGGCTTTTGTGACCCGAAACCTTTTGGTGCCGGGCGAGCGGATCGAGTTGCGTCTTGAGGACGGTCCTTTCAGTGATTTGAATGGTGTATGGGAATTCAAGGCGCTGGGTGAGCATGCCTGCAAGATAACCCTGGATCTTAATTTTCATTATGCGGGGCCAGTGGTCAAGGCAACCCTGGGGCCGCTGTTCAATCAGGCGGCCAACAACATGGTCGAGGCATTCTGTCAGCGCGCAAAGGAGTTGTACGGTGGTCGATAAGACGATGATGGTAGAGGTGGCCTATGCGCTACCGCATAAGCAGAAGATTCTCAGCCTGACTGTCAGCGAAGGTACGACGGTGCGCCAGGCTGTGATGGCATCAGCGATCAATGAGCACTTTCCTGAAGTAGACCTGCTGAGCTGTTCGGTGGGTATTTTTGGCAAAGCGGTGCCCAAGCCTGATGAGCGCATCATCAATTCGGGGGAGAGAGTGGAAATTTATCGTCCGCTGATTGCCGATCCCAAGGAAGTACGCAAGCAGAGAGCGGCGAAGAACAAGGCAGCAAAGGAAGCCTGAGCTGGCTTCCTTGTATTTGAAGGGGTTATTCGCCAGTGCCCAGTGGGGCACCCAGATCAACCGGATAACTTTGCACATCATTGGATTCTGCGGCCGAGCCGTTATCCATGATCTGTTGTTCGCGGCTAGCACCGGGTACAAAGTCACCGCCCAAGCCAACCAGTACATCGTTTTCAAACGTCAGTACTACGCGTTCCTGCTCGCGCGCCTGGTGCCCTGCTTTCATGCTGTACAGGTAATCCCAGCGCTCAGGGTGGAAGGTGTCCTGGATCAGGGGGCTGCCCATAATGAAACGCACCTGCCTTGTGGTCATGCCGGGACGTAGTTGGTTGACCATTTCCTGGGTCACAACATTGCCTTGCTGCACATCAATCTTGTACACCCCGGGGAAGCTGCAGCCTGCAAGGCCGAGTACCGAGAGACATACGAGGATACAGAGGATTCGGTGTAAGCTGTTTGGCATGACGTGGTAACATCCATTATCTTGAAGCGGCTAGATAGCCGTGAATCATACCCGACTGATCCCGCCCTGCGAAGCGCTGAACGAGAAACTGACATGGTTGAAAATCAAGAACTCCGTAAAGCCGGCCTGAAAGTAACCCTGCCGCGCGTGAAGATCCTGCAGATGCTGGACAACTCCCCGGAACGCCATCTGAGCGCCGAAGACGTCTACAAGGCGTTGATGGAAGCGGGCGAAGACGTCGGGCTTGCGACAGTGTATCGGGTACTTACCCAGTTCGAGACTGCCGGTCTGGTCGAGCGTCATAACTTTGATGGCGGTCACGCTGTATTCGAACTGGCCGACTCCGAGCATCACGACCACATGGTGTGCGTGGATACAGGTGAGGTCGTCGAGTTCTTCGATGCCGAGATTGAGCGTCGTCAGCGGGACATCGTGAAAGAGCATGGTTTCGAGCTGGTCGACCACAATCTGGTGCTGTACGTAAAGAAGACCAAGTAGCGTCGACAGCAAGCTCTCGTGCTGATCAAAAAGCCAGGCCTTTAGCCTGGCTTTTTTGTGGGCGCTAGTAGGGCGCTTTTACTGCGCGACCGACATGAGTTTACGTGCGTGAGCCAGCGACTCCTCGGTCATGTCTATGCCGCCCAGCATCCGCGCGATTTCCTGCACCCGTCCGTCCTGGCTCAGGTGGTCTATTCGGGTGCTGGTGGATTCGTCTGTCTGTTCCTTGCGCACGAACAGGTGCTGATGACCATGGGCTGCGACCTGGGGCAGGTGAGTCACAGTCAGGACCTGACCATTGCTGCCGAGCTTGCGCAGCATGCTGCCGACGATTTCTGCGGTTGGTCCGCCAATGCCGACGTCCACCTCGTCGAATACCAGCGTAGGTACGCGCGAAGTTTGCACCGTGGTGACCTGGATGCCCAGGCTGATGCGTGACAGCTCGCCGCCGGAGGCGACCTTGGCCAGGGGCTTGGCTGGCTGGCCAGGGTTGGCGCTGACCAGCAGCTCCACCGATTCCTGGCCGTGGGGCATTATTGCGTCGGCATCATGGGGTTGCAGTTGTACCTTTACTTGCCCGCCGGGCATGCCCAGTTGCTGAATCTGACCGGTCACAGCTTCACCCAGACGAATGGCGGCCGCCTGGCGTATTGCGGTGAGCTCGACGGCCAGTTGCCGGTAATGCTCACGGAATGCTTCAAGCTCTTCGCCCAAACGCTCGGCGTCCATATCTTGCTGCTGCATGCTTTCCAGTTCGTCGATCAGCCGTTGCTGTAGCGCTGGCAGTTCATCCGGATTGACACGATGTTTGCGCGCCAGGTCGTGGATTACGCCCAGACGTTCTTCCACTTGCTGCTGGCGCTCGGGATCGGCTTCGAAGTGATCCAGATAGCGAGTCAGTTCGCCTACTGCCTCTTCAATCTGGATCTGTGCGCTGGCGAGCATGCCGTTGGCCTCATCCAGACTGTGATGATTGTTCTTGAACGTGGCCAGGCGCTGTTGGCTGGCGGTCAGGGCCTGCAATACGCTGCCGCTGTCATTCTCGCTGCACAGGTTGATGACCTGTTGGCACGACTGCATGATCTGCTCGGCATTGGCCAGTTGACGCTGGTCGTTTTCCAGTGCTTCTATTTCGCCTTCCTGCAGGCTGAGGTTGTCCAGCTCTTCAAGCTGATAAGTCAGTAACTGGAGTCGCGAACTCTGCTCGTTGCCCTGCTGGCTGGCCTGCTGCAAGGCCTGTTCGGTTTGTTTGCAGCGCTGCGCCGCCAGCTGTACCTGACGCGCCAGTTCGCGGCTGCCGGCGTAGTCATCGAGTAGGCGGCGGTGTGTGTCGGGTTTGAGCAGCGACTGATGTTCGTGCTGGCTGTGAATGTCGATCAGCATCCCGCCAAGTGCTTTCAGATCCTGCTGTGGACAAGGACTGCCGTTTATATAGCCACGCGAGCGACCTTCGGCGGTAATCACTCGGCGCAGTATCACTTGCTGGTCGTCGCTCGCCAGGTCTCTTTCGCTGAGCCAGGCAGTGGCTTCGGGAATCTGGCGAATATCGAAGGTCGCCAGGATGTCGGCCTTGTCGGTACCTGGTCGCACGGCGCCGCTGTCGGCACGGTCACCCAGGGTCAGTGCCAGTGCGTCGAGCATGATCGACTTGCCTGCGCCGGTCTCGCCGGTGATCGCAGTCATGCCGCTGGTTATCTCCAGTTCGAGGTGATCGACGATTGCGTAATTGTTCACTGCCAGATGAACCAGCATGGCAACGCTCCTGCATAGTTGGTCTGGTTATTTATACAGTAGTTTGAGCTGTGTCGACAAGTACTCTGCTTGTTGGCTATTTCTACCCCTTGAAGCCTGGGGGAAAGACCCCATATAAGATGCTGATACCAGTTAACGGGCGCTCGAGCGCCCCGCAGTCAGAACAGGAGACACAGATGGCAGACGAACACAGACAGGATCCTACCGGCGCCGAAGAGGTGGAAGAGGTGCTCTCCGAGGATACTCCGGATGATCTGGCTGCGCGGGTCAGCGTCCTCGAGGAAGAGCTGGCCGCCGCCAAGGATCAGGCCCTGCGCGCTGCCGCAGACGTGCAAAATGCCCGTCGCCGTGCGGAGCAGGAAGTCGAGAAGGCGCACAAGTTTGCGCTGGAGCGTTTCGCCAACGATCTGCTGCCGGTACTCGAGAGTCTCGAACGGGGCGTTGAGCTGGCTGACCCGAATGACTCGGCGATAAAGCCGATGCGCGATGGTATGGAACTGACTCTGAAAATGTTCAGTGAGACCCTCGAGCGCTTCCAGATCGTGGCGGTTGACCCCCATGGTGAGCCCTTCAATCCGGAGCTGCACCAGGCCATGGCGATGGAGGAGCGCGACAATGTCGAGCCCAATACCGTCATCCGTGTATTCCAGAAGGGCTACACCCTGAGTGGTCGCCTGTTGCGCCCGGCGATGGTGGTGGTGAGTAAGACTCCCGCCGACAAGCCAGACACGCCCTCGATTGACGAGCAGGCTTGAAATTGATTTTGCTGCCCCCATCAAGGGTGCATAGATAGATAAACCCCTGCCGCCGGCCAGCCGCGGCAAAGCTGAATCGGAGATTTACATATGGGCAAGATTATCGGTATTGACCTCGGGACCACCAACTCCTGCGTTGCAGTGATGGAAAATGGTGTTGCCAAGGTAATTGAGAACTCAGAGGGTACCCGTACCACGCCTTCTATCGTTGCTTACACCAATGATGGCGAGACTCTCGTTGGTCAGTCAGCCAAACGCCAGTCTGTGACCAACCCACAGAACACTCTGAACGCGGTCAAGCGTCTGATCGGCCGTCGCTTCGAAGAAGAAGTAGTTCAGAAAGACATCAAGCTGGTTCCTTACAAGATCGTCAAAGCCGACAACGGTGATGCATGGGTCGAAGTGAAGGGCGAGAAGATTGCACCTCCGCAGATTTCTGCCGAAGTGCTGAAGAAGATGAAGAAGACCGCTGAAGACTATCTGGGCGAGAAAGTAACCGAAGCCGTTATCACGGTTCCGGCCTACTTTAACGACAGCCAGCGTCAAGCGACCAAGGATGCCGGTCGTATTGCCGGTCTTGACGTCAAGCGGATCATCAACGAGCCAACAGCTGCTGCACTGGCCTATGGCATGGACAAGTCCCGTGGCGACTCCACCATTGTCGTATACGACCTGGGTGGCGGTACCTTCGACGTTTCCGTAATCGAAATTGCCGAAGTTGATGGCGAGCACCAGTTCGAAGTGCTGGCGACCAACGGTGACACCTTCCTGGGTGGCGAAGATTTCGACATGCGCCTGATCGATTATCTGGCCGATGAGTTCAAGAAAGAAAATGGCATTGACCTGCACACTGATCCACTGGCGCTGCAGCGTCTGAAGGAAGCGGCAGAGAAGGCCAAGATCGAGCTGTCTTCAAGCAACCAGACTGACGTCAATCTGCCCTACATCACGGCGGACGCGACCGGTCCCAAGCACCTTAACGTCAAGGTGACCCGCGCCAAGCTGGAATCGCTGGTTGAAGAGCTGATCAAGCGCAGCATCGAGCCATGCCGCGTCGCAATGAAAGACGCCGGCCTGGACGTATCCGAGATCAACGAAGTGATCCTGGTTGGTGGTCAGACCCGTATGCCATTGGTGCAGAAGACCGTTGCCGAGTTCTTTGGTAAAGAGCCACGCAAGGACGTCAACCCGGACGAAGCCGTAGCCGTAGGCGCCGCAATTCAGGGTGCAGTACTGGCAGGTGACGTTAAGGACGTACTGCTGCTCGACGTGACTCCGTTGTCACTGGGTATCGAAACCATGGGCGGCGTGATGACCACCCTGATCGAGAAGAACACCACGATTCCGACCAAGAAGTCGCAGGTATTCTCGACTGCAGACGACAACCAGACTGCAGTGACCATTCACGTGATGCAGGGTGAGCGCAAGCAAGCCGCGCAGAACAAGTCGCTGGGCCGCTTCGATCTGGCAGACATTCCGCCTGCACCACGCGGTGTTCCGCAGGTCGAGGTAAGCTTCGATCTGGACGCCAACGGCATCCTTAATGTGTCGGCCAAAGACAAGGCTACCGGCAAGCAGCAGTCGATCATCATCAAGGCCTCCTCCGGTCTGAGCGATGAAGAAATCGATCAGATGGTGCGTGATGCCGAAGCCAATGCCGACGAAGATCGCAAGTTCGAGGAGCTGGTAACTACCCGTAACCAGGCCGATCAACTGGTCCACGCAACGCGCAAGACCCTGACCGAAGCTGGCGACAAGGCCACTGAGGAAGAGAAGACTGCGATCGAATCGGCACTGGCCGACCTGGAAGCAGCGATCAAGACTGACGACAAGGCCGAGATCGAAGCCAAGATCAATGCGTTGTCCGAGGCCTCCGGTCCGCTGGTACAGAAGATGTATGCCGATCAGGCTCAGGCCGGCCAGGGTGAAGAAGCCCAAGGCGACACCCAGCACGATGCCGGCGATGACGTGGTCGATGCCGAGTTCGAAGAAGTGAAAGACAACAAGAAGTAAGTCTTTCAGCGACCGGCAGTCGCGCGTTGTAAGGCGCGTGACATACCATTGCAAGGCAACGCGGGAGCTCATCCCGCGTTGCCGTTTGTGTTAAAGGGACACGTCCCGGTAAAGGAAATCTGAACGATGGCCAAGCGTGATTATTATGAAGTGCTGGGTGTCGAGCGCGGCGCCAGCGAAGCGGAGCTGAAAAAGGCCTACCGCAGACTGGCAATGAAATACCATCCTGACCGCAATCCCGACGACGAGGGTGCGATCGACAAGTTCAAGGAAGCCAACGAAGCCTACGAGATTCTCACCGACGCGCAGAAGCGTGCAGCCTATGACCAGTATGGTCATGCTGGTGTGGATCCGAACATGGGCGGTGGTGCGGGTGCCGGCGGATTCGCTGGCGGTAACTTCTCCGATATCTTTGGCGATGTATTCGGCGATATTTTCGGTGGAGGCGGCGGTGGTGGCCGCGGTCGTTCCAGTGTGCAACGCGGCAGCGACCTGCGTTATACCCTTGAGCTGGATCTCGAAGAAGCGGTTCGTGGCACCACAGTGACTATACGTGTGCCGACCCTGGTCGAGTGCGGCACCTGTGACGGTAATGGTGCCAAGAAAGGTACCAGCCCGGTAACCTGTACTACCTGTGGCGGACATGGTCAGGTGCGCATGCAGCAGGGTTTCTTCTCTGTGCAGCAGACCTGCCCACGTTGCCACGGCACCGGCAAGATGATTACCGATCCGTGCAAGGACTGTCAGGGCCAAGGCCGCGTTGAAGAGCAGAAGACGCTATCGGTCAAGGTTCCGGCAGGTGTCGATACCGGTGACCGCATTCGCCTGGCAGGCGAGGGCGAGGCCGGCGTCAATGGCGGCCCGGCGGGCGACCTGTACGTGGTCGTCTCAGTGCGTGAGCATAAGATCTTCCAGCGCGATGGCAAGAATCTGTACTGCGAAGTACCGATCAGCTTTGCCGATGCGTCCCTGGGTGGTGAGCTGGAAGTGCCGACCCTGGATGGCCGTGTGAAGCTCAAGATCCCTGATGGGACCCAGACCGGCAAGTTGTTCCGTCTGCGTGGCAAGGGTGTGACACCGGTACGCGGTGGTTCGCCTGGCGATTTGCTGTGCCGGGTAGCGGTCGAGACGCCGGTCAATCTGACCAAGCGTCAGCGCGAGCTTATTCAGGAGTTGCGTGAGACGCTGCAGGAAGAAGGCTCCAATCAGTCGCCACGGGCCAAGAGCTGGTTCGATGGTGTGAAGAACTTCTTTGAAGACATGAAATTCTGAACGGAGCGCCGATATGAGAAGAGTAGCGGTTATCGGTGCGGCTGGACGCATGGGCAAGACGTTGATTGAAGCGCTTGACCAGACCGAAGGCGTCGAGCTCACAGCGGCAGTCGAGCGCCCGGAAAGCTCCCTGGTGGGTAGCGATGCAGGCGAGCTGGCCGGCACCGGACGTAATGCGGTGCAGGTGCAGGACAGCTTGCACAAGGTGCTGGGTGACTTCGATGTGCTCATCGACTTCACGCATCCAAGCACCACCCTGGTCAATCTGGCGCTTTGCCGCGAGGCTGGCAAGGCCATGGTGATTGGTACTACCGGTTTCACCGATCAGCAGAAGGAAATGCTGACCGCCGCTGCGGCTGATATTCCCATCGTCTTTGCGCCCAACTTCAGTGTCGGCGTCAATCTCTGCCTCAAGCTGCTCGACATGGCTGCCAGGGTAATGGGTGATGATGCGGATATTGAAATCATCGAAGCGCATCACAGGCATAAGGTCGACGCGCCTTCGGGCACTGCGCTGCGCATGGGCGAAGTGGTGGCCGATGCCCTGGGCCGTGATCTTGGCAAGGTGGCGGTATACGGTCGCGAGGGCCAGACAGGTGCCCGCGAGCGCGATACCATTGGCTTTGCTACGGTACGAGCCGGCGACGTGGTTGGCGATCACACGGTGTTGTTTGCTACCGAAGGTGAGCGTGTCGAGATCACCCACAAAGCCTCAAGCCGAATGACCTTCGCCAAGGGCGCGGTACGTTCGGCCCTGTGGCTTGATGGGCGGGCGCCCGGGTTATATGACATGCAGGATGTGCTGTCGCTGAACGGTTGATGATTCAGCGGGCATAAAAAAAGGGCAAAGATTTAAATCTTTGCCCTTTTTTTTTGCTTCGGATTAGCTCGCCGCGATCTCGGCATTCTGTACCTGTTCGCGCGCCATTTCGTTCAAGGTCTCGATGTTGCGTTGCAGATAAAATGCAGCGATGGTCGGTACCCAGTCATACAAGGGATTCTGCAGCCGGGGCTGAATGAACTGGTACTGCTTTTCCATGCGGGCAAAGGCGCCGACCTGGTCCGGGTAGAGCTTTTTCAGCTCCTCGGTACGGCTGACAATGCTCTGGTCAAGATCATCGAAAAGCCCTTCCTTGTTTTCGAGAAAGTACACGCCGATCGAGCTGAACATGTTGTTCTGATACAGGGTCAGAATCTGGCTGGTTTCGATGCTTTGGCGATTCAGGGTAAGCAGGTTTTCGCTGGCCGAGCCTTTGAGCTCCTCGTACATTGCCGCGGTGGCTTTGTCCAAAGCGCCGTGGGCCATCATGATGCGATTGACCGTGGTCAGGCCGTAGCTGGCCTCTTCATCGGGCAGCGCTTCAAGCTCACGAATCAGATCGACAAAAATGTCGAAGGGAACGCGCAACTCACTCGGGCTATCCATCTGTCTGAGCAGGTTCTCCATCCGCGACAAGGCTTCCCGATAGGTCTCACGGTTGCCCGGCTCGCGAATGCGCTCGAACAGGTTGTTGTCGATCAACAGGTAGGTGCCAACGGTGTAACCGGCGCTACGAAACTCGTGCACGGTTTGCATTCGTTCGAGATTTGCGTGGGCGAAGGGCGCCAGACACAGCAATGTGAGTACGATAAGTCCTTTCAGGCGCAATAACATGGTGTGTTCCCCGAGTACTTTATTGTTCTTTTAGTCCTTTCGCGACCTGGCTAGCGTTCCGCTACTGGAAGGTTGCCGAGTGCGTACTTTTCAAATGCCGTTTTATCACAGTTCCCGGCCTTGTGGAACATTGGGCCCCCGAGTGTTGTCCCGCAGGGTGTCTATGCGCTGGATATTCTGCAGGCAAGTCGTTACAATTGCGCGCTAATCTGTCTATTCAGCGCGCATCTGACAATGCATTGCGGCGGGATGAAGTGTTACGCACCTCATTCCCGCTTTTGTGCAGCCCGCGTTTGGTAAAATGTGTCAGCCCTATCGGAGGTTTTCTTGTCCAAGCCAGCCATTCTCGCCCTTGCTGACGGAAGTATTTTCCGTGGTGAGGCCATCGGCGCCGACGGTCAAACCGTTGGCGAGGTCGTATTCAACACGGCCATGACCGGTTATCAGGAGATCCTTACCGATCCCTCATATGCTCGCCAGATTGTAACGCTCACCTACCCGCACATCGGCAATACAGGCACCGTACCGGACGACAGCGAGTCGTTCCAGGTCTGGGCTGCCGGCCTGGTTATCCGTGATTTACCGCTGATGGCCAGTAATTGGCGCAACACCAAGTCCTTGCCCGATTATCTGAAGGATAACGGGACTGTTGCCATTGCCGGCATCGATACCCGCCGACTGACTCGAATCCTGCGTGAGAAGGGCGCCCAGAACGGTTGCATTCTTGCCGGTGATGATGCGACCGAGGAGAAGGCCCTGCAATTGGCCCGCGAATTTCCGGGTCTCAAGGGTATGGATCTGGCCAAGGAAGTCAGCGTCAAGGAAACCTACGAGTGGCGCTCCAGCGTCTGGTCTCTGGAGGCTAATGCCCACGTCGAGATTCCGGCCAGCGAGTTGCCCTACCACGTGGTCACCTTTGACTACGGTATCAAGTACAACATCCTGCGCATGCTGGTTGACCGTGGCTGCCGCATAACCGTACTGCCAGCGCAGACAACCGCTGCCGAAGCGCTTGCGCTGAAGCCGAACGGGATTCTGCTGGGGAATGGACCTGGAGACCCGGAACCTTGCGATTATGCGATCAAGGCAATCCAGGAGATTCTGGAAACAGACATGCCGGTATTCGGTATTTGCCTGGGCCACCAGCTACTTGCCCTGGCATCCGGAGCTCGTACCTTGAAAATGGTCAATGGCCATCACGGTGCGAACCATCCGGTAGTGAACGTGGACACTGGCGAGGTCATGATTACCAGCCAGAACCATGGTTTTGCCGTGGATGAGGCGACGTTGCCGGCCAATGTGCGGGCGACCCACAAGTCGCTGTTTGATGGCACCTTGCAGGGTATCGAGCGCACCGACAAGTCCGCTTTCAGTTTCCAGGGGCACCCCGAAGCCAGTCCTGGGCCGCATGATGTGGCACCGCTTTTTGACCGTTTCATCGAGGCCATGGCCAAGCGCCTTTGAACTCCCCAAGGATTTAGTAGACGACTATGCCAAAACGTACAGATATCAAAAGTATCCTGATCCTCGGCGCCGGCCCCATCGTGATCGGTCAGGCTTGTGAATTCGACTATTCCGGCGCCCAGGCCTGCAAGGCGCTGATGGAAGAAGGTTTTCGCGTCATTCTGGTCAACTCCAACCCGGCGACCATCATGACCGATCCGGCCATGGCCGACGCGACCTACATCGAGCCCATCAAGTGGCAGACGGTAGAAAAGATCATCGCCAAGGAACGCCCCGATGCGGTGCTCCCGACCATGGGTGGTCAGACAGCACTGAACTGCGCACTGGATCTGGAAAAGCACGGTGTGCTGGCGAAGTACAACGTCGAGATGATTGGTGCCAATGCCGATACCATTGACAAGGCCGAAGACCGTTCGCGCTTTGACAAGGCAATGAAATCCATTGGTCTGGCCTGCCCGGTTTCGGGTATTGCCCATGACATGCAGGAAGCCAACGCCGTGCTTGATCAGGTCGGCTTCCCGTGCATCATTCGCCCCTCGTTTACCATGGGCGGCACTGGCGGTGGCATTGCTTACAACCGTGAAGAGTTCGAAGAGATCTGTGCCCGCGGTCTGGATCTGTCGCCGACCAAGGAGTTGCTGATCGATGAGTCGTTGATCGGCTGGAAGGAATACGAGATGGAGGTTGTCCGCGACAAGAAGGACAACTGCATTATTGTCTGCGCGATCGAGAACTTCGATCCCATGGGCGTGCACACGGGTGACTCGATCACTGTGGCACCTGCTCAAACGCTGACTGACAAGGAATATCAGATCATGCGTAACGCCTCCTTGGCGGTACTGCGTGAAATCGGCGTGGAAACCGGTGGCTCGAACGTACAGTTCGGCATCAACCCCGTCGACGGCCGCATGGTCGTGATCGAGATGAATCCGCGGGTATCGCGCTCCTCGGCCCTGGCCTCCAAGGCAACGGGTTTCCCGATTGCCAAGATTGCTGCCAAGCTTGCCGTAGGCTACACCCTGGACGAGCTGCAGAATGATATTACCGGTGGTCGCACGCCGGCATCGTTCGAGCCGTCAATCGACTACGTCGTGACCAAGATTCCACGCTTTGCCTTCGAAAAATTCCCTAGCGCCGATGCGCGCCTGACTACCCAGATGAAGTCAGTGGGCGAGGTCATGGCAATCGGTCGCACCTTCCAGGAATCCCTGCAGAAAGCATTGCGTGGCCTGGAAGTGGGCGTCAGCGGGTTCGATCCCAAAGTCGACCTGAAATCGGCAGATGCACGCACGGATCTGACCCGAGAGTTGACCGTGCCCGGTGCTGATCGCATCTGGTATCTGGGGGACGCCTTCCGTTTCGGCATGAGCCGTGAAGAGATTTTCGATCTGACCAAGATCGACCCCTGGTTCTTGATCCAGATTGAAGATCTGATCAAGGATGAAGAGCGCATCAAGACCCTGGGGCTGGCTGATATTGATCACAGCCTGATGTTCCGTCTCAAGCGCAAAGGCTTCTCCGATACGCGTCTGGCCGAGCTGCTGGCCGTCAGCGAGAAGAGTCTGCGTCGCTACCGTCACAAGTTGAACGTGTTCCCGGTCTACAAGCGAGTAGACACTTGCGCCGCGGAGTTTGGCACTGATACCGCATATATGTATTCGACCTACGAGGAAGAGTGCGAAGCCAATCCGACGGATCGTGACAAGATCATGGTGCTCGGCGGTGGTCCTAACCGGATCGGCCAGGGCATCGAGTTTGACTATTGCTGTGTGCACGCAGCGCTGGCGATGCGTGAAGATGGCTACGAGACCATCATGGTCAACTGTAATCCGGAAACCGTTTCCACCGATTACGATACTTCCGATCGCCTGTATTTCGAGCCGGTCACACTGGAAGATGTTCTGGAGATCGTCCGCGTCGAAAAGCCCAAGGGCGTTATCGTGCAGTACGGTGGCCAGACCCCGTTGAAGCTGGCGCGTGCCCTTGAAGAAGCTGGCGTGCCGATCATCGGTACCAGCCCAGAAGCGATCGACCGTGCCGAAGACCGCGAGCGTTTCCAGCAGATGGTCGAGCGCCTCAACCTGCGTCAGCCGCCGAATGCGACCGTGCGCAGTGAAGAAGAGGCCATTCGCGCCGCTGGAAAGATCGGTTACCCGCTGGTGGTGCGTCCCTCCTATGTATTGGGCGGTCGGGCAATGGAGATCGTCTACCAGGAAGAAGAGCTCAAGCGCTACCTGCGCGATGCGGTGAAAGTCTCCAACGACAGCCCCGTATTGCTCGATCACTTCCTGAACTGCGCCATCGAAGTCGACATTGACGCGGTCTGTGACGGCACCGATGTGGTTATCGGCGCAATCATGCAGCACATTGAACAGGCGGGCGTGCACTCCGGTGACTCGGCCTGCTCCCTGCCGCCGTATTCGCTGCCTGCACACATTCAGGACGAAATGCGCGACCAGGTGAAAAAGATGGCTCTGGAACTTGGCGTGGTTGGTCTGATGAACGTACAGCTGGCCTTGCAAGGCGAGACTGTCTATATCATCGAGGTCAACCCGCGTGCCTCGCGTACTGTTCCTTTTGTATCCAAGTGCATCGGTCAGTCGCTGGCAAAGATTGCGGCCCGCGTCATGGCTGGCAAGACGCTTAAGGAAATCGGCTTCACCAAGGAAGTCGTTCCGACCTATTACAGCGTCAAGGAAGCCGTCTTCCCCTTTGCCAAGTTCCCGGGTGTGGATCCGATACTTGGGCCAGAAATGAAGTCCACCGGTGAGGTCATGGGTGTCGGCGATTCGTTCGCCGAGGCCTTTGCCAAGGCCCAGGTGGGCGCGGGCGAGATTTTGCCGAGCGGTGGTACTGCATTCATGAGTGTGCGCGACGACGACAAGCCCTTTGTGGTGGACGTGGCGCGTTCGCTGATTGAACTGGGCTTCGAGATCGTGGCTACTAGCGGTACTGCCAAGGTTATTGCCGCCGCAGGTTTGCAGGTTCGCCGGGTTAACAAGGTGACCGAAGGCCGGCCGCACATTGTCGACATGATCAAGAATGATGAGATCAGCATGGTGATCAATACCACCGAAGGTCGCCAGTCGATGGCCGATTCCTACTCGATCCGTCGTAACGCACTGCAGCACAAGGTCTGCTCTACCACGACCCTGGCAGGTGGTGAAGCCATCTGCATGGCACTGAAATTCGGTCCGGAGAAGACGGTTCGCCGCCTCCAGGACTTGCACGCAGGAATCTGAATATGAAATACCCAATGACCAAGCAGGGCGCCGAGGCCCTGGAAGTCGAACTAAAGCATCTCAAGAGCACGATGCGCCCACAGATTACCCAGGCAATCGCCGAAGCGCGTGAACTGGGTGACCTGAAAGAGAACGCTGAATACCATGCGGCCCGCGAGCAGCAGGGCATGGTCGAAGCGCGGATTCGGGATATCGAAGGTCGCCTGGCAAACGCCCAGGTGATTGACGTGACCAGCATTCCGCCGACCGGCAAGGTCATCTTCGGCACCACCGTTGAGATCGTCAATGTTGATACGGACGAGTCTGTTGTCTACCAGATCGTCGGTGACGACGAGGCGGATATCAAGGTCGGCAAGATCTCGGTCAGCTCGCCCATTGCCCGCGCACTTATCGGCAAGGAAGTGGGTGATGTGGTCGCGGTCAAGACACCGGGCGGCGTTGTCGAGTATGAGGTTCTCGAGGTGAGTCACAAGTGACTGCTGGAGCCGGGCGGCCGACATTGCATGGTGGTCGCGTCGCCTGGCAACTGACCCAGACCCTGTGGGTCGGTGCAATATGGGTTACCCACTTCGTTCTTATGCCTGCGCTTGAGCAGTTCGGTATGGCGCCGATGCTGATCAACGCGATTGCCGATTTCATGCGTCCTTTGATGGTCGGCTTTGCAGGCGTGTGCGCACTCTTGCAGTTGTTGGTGATCGGCGTAGCGCTCGGGAAGCGATTCTGGCGTGATCTGCGCACACAACTGCTGTTGCTGGTGATCGTAATCGCTGGCGCAGTATTGGGCTTACGGCAGTTTCCGGGGACGGAATATCTGCAGATTTTCGGTTACCTGATTATAGCTTTCGCCGGGTTGGTGCTGGTGCTCCAGCCGCGCCCGGACGAAGGCTGATAGCTCAGAGCTCCTTGAAGCGAACCAGGTTTGACAGATTGGGGTTGGCTTTCTTGTTGGGGCGCAACAAAATCGCCATCTTGCCAATAACCTGAACCAGCTCGGCACCTGTGGCCTTGCATACCTGCTGTATCAGGGCCTGCTTGGTTTCGCGATCGGCAACGCTGACGCGTATCTTGATCAGTTCATGATCGGTCAGCGCGCGTTCAAGCTCAGAGATGACGCCTTCGCTGGCGCCCTGGTCGCTGACCATGACCACGGGCTTGAGATGGTGGCCAATTCGTTTGTAGTCTTTCTTCTGAGCTGAGCTGAGGGTCATAATGATTGGATGCTTACCAGTAATGATGAGAATTTAAATGCAACGCTGCTGTCCATATAGATAGACGGGAAGCAGTTTAACAGGCGGCGCGCTTCGCTGCATGGGGTATTCCGTGGCACAGAGCAAGACCAGCAAGGGCTGGCTGAAAGAACATTTCGATGATCCCTTCGTCAAGCAGGCGCAAAAGGATGGATATCGATCCCGAGCCAGCTACAAGCTCCTTGAGGTTCAGGAAAAGGATCGCTTGTTCCGGCCCGGTATGACCGTAGTCGATCTGGGTTCAGCGCCCGGTGGGTGGTCGCAGGTGGCCAGCCGATTGATCGGAGAGAAGGGCCGTATCATTGCGTCCGACATTCTGCCAATGGACAGTATCGCGGATGTAACCTTCATCGAAGGCGATTTTACCGAGGACAGCGTATTTGAAGCGATCCTTGCTGCCATTGATGAACAGCCGGTTGACCTTGTTATTTCCGATATGGCCCCCAATATGAGTGGAACACCCGAAGTAGATCAGCCGGCGGCTATCTATCTGTGTGAGTTGGCACTGGATATGGCGGAAAGAGTTTTGAAGCCGGGCGGCGATTTCCTGATCAAGGTGTTTCACGGTGAAGGCTTCGACGAATATTTCAAGCTGATGCGCAGCCGCTTCGATAAGGTAGTAACCCGCAAGCCTGATGCCTCGAGGGGTCGGTCACGGGAAACCTATCTGCTGGGTAAAGGTTACAAGGGCCAGGAGTGACTCTGGCCGTTCAGACAAAGAGGGAGTTGCCCCGGCAAGCGGGCGACACAGAGCGTTACACTGGGTTCTCTGCAGCAGCATGGCAGTTTGGTGTAATGTATCCAAAGGCAGTTAAGACTCAGTCAGGCCCTGGCTAGCTAGCCAACTGGGCAAGAGGGTAGCAATTTGAATGACATGGCAAAGAATCTCATCCTGTGGTTGATCATCGCGGCAGTGCTGGTAACGGTGATGAACAACTTCAGTGGTCCAAGCGAAACGACCAACTCCCTCAACTATTCCCAGTTCATCGAACAGGTCAAACAGGGACAGGTCGAGCGGGTGACCGTTGATGGCTTCGAGATCACGGGCATCAAGAGCGACGGCAGTCAGTTCAAGACCGTACGGCCGGCGATTCAGGACAGCGGTCTGATCGGTGACCTGCTGGAAAATCAAGTAGTGATCGAAGGCAAGCAGCCAGAGCAGCAGAGCATCTGGACGCAGCTGCTGATCGCCAGCTTCCCGATCCTGATCATTATCGCCATCTTCATGTTTTTCATGCGTCAGATGCAGGGCGGCGCAGGTGGCAAGGGCGGGCCGATGAGTTTCGGCAAGAGCAAGGCACGCATGCTCACCGAGGATCAGGTCAAGACCACATTCGCCGACGTCGCCGGCTGTGATGAAGCAAAGGAAGAAGTCAGCGAACTGGTTGAGTTCCTCCGCGACCCGGGCAAGTTCCAGCGTCTGGGTGGTCATATTCCCCGCGGCGTTTTGATGGTCGGTCAGCCTGGTACAGGTAAGACGCTGCTGGCCAAAGCCGTTGCCGGCGAAGCCAAGGTACCTTTCTTCACCATCTCAGGCTCCGACTTTGTCGAGATGTTCGTGGGTGTGGGCGCCAGCCGTGTTCGCGATATGTTCGAACAGGCCAAGAAGCATGCCCCCTGCATCATCTTTATTGACGAGATCGATGCCGTCGGTCGTCACCGTGGCTCCGGTATGGGTGGTGGTCACGATGAGCGCGAGCAGACCTTGAACCAGTTGCTGGTCGAGATGGACGGCTTTGAGCCTAACGACGGCATTATCGTTGTAGCCGCCACCAACCGTCCGGACGTCCTGGATCCAGCATTGCTGCGCCCCGGTCGTTTTGACCGTCAGGTTGTGGTGGGTCTGCCGGATATCCGTGGACGCGAACAGATTCTCAAGGTGCACATGCGCAAGGTGCCTTTGGGCGATGATGTGGTACCGGGTAATATTGCCCGTGGTACCCCCGGCTTCTCCGGTGCTGACCTGGCCAACCTGGTCAACGAGGCTTCGCTCTTTGCAGCCCGTGCCGGCAAGCGTCTGGTCGAGATGAAAGAGATGGAGATGGCCAAGGACAAGATCATGATGGGCGCCGAGCGCAAATCCATGGTCATGTCCGACAAGGAAAAGCTCAACACCGCATATCACGAGTCCGGTCACGCCATTATCGGTCGCCTGGTGCCTGAGCACGATCCGGTTTACAAGGTATCGATCATTCCCCGTGGCCGCGCCCTTGGTGTAACCATGTTCCTTCCTGAGGAGGATCGTTACAGTCTGTCCAAGCGGGCGTTGACCAGCCAGATCTGCTCGCTGTTTGGTGGTCGGATTGCTGAAGAAATGACCCTGGGCTTCGATGGCGTCACGACTGGTGCGTCCAACGATATTCAGCGCGCTACCCAGCTGGCCAAGAACATGGTTACCAAGTGGGGTCTGTCCGAAAAGCTCGGCCCCTTGATGTATGGTGAAGATGAAGATCAGGGTTATCTGGGGCGTCAGGGCGGAGGTGCTGCCAGCGGTATTTCCGGTGAGACCGCCAAGCAAATTGACCAGGAAGTGCGCCGGATCATCGACGATTGTTACGCCACGGCTCAGCAGTTGCTCAAGGATAATCGGGACAAGCTTGATCTTATGGCGCAGGCATTGATGAAGTTCGAAACCATTGATGCGGACCAGATCCAGGACATCATGACCGGCAAGCCGGCGCGTGAGCCCAAGGACTGGAACTCGGACGACAATGCAGGCCCCGGTGCTGCTGCTGGTCCGTCATCCGAGGAAGAGCCCTCCGACAAGCGCGGCGACAGCATAATTGGTGGTCCGGCAGGAGAGCTTTGATCCGGATATGCCTAGCGTAAAACCCGGTTCCCGGTTGCCCTGCGGCGATCGGGAACTTGATCTTGCCCATGCCCATGTCATGGGCATTCTCAATGTCACCCCTGATTCCTTCTCTGACGGTGGACGTTTCGTGCACCTCGATCAGGCCCTGCGCCGGGTCGAACAGATGCTCGTTGAAGGCGCCACGCTGATCGATGTAGGTGGTGAGTCCACTCGGCCAGGCGCTGATCCGGTCAGTGCCGAACAGGAAGTCGAGCGTGTGGTGCCGGTGGTTGAGGCCATCAAGCAGCGATTCGACACCATCGTTTCCGTGGATACCAGCACCCCTCAGGTTATGACTGGCTCGGCCGCTGTCGGCGCCGGTCTGATCAATGACGTGCGTGCATTGCAGCGCACTGGCGCTTTGGAGGCTGCAGCGCAAACCGGGCTTCCGGTCTGTCTGATGCATATGCAGGGAGACCCGCAGTCCATGCAGCAGGCGCCCTCCTATACATCGATCCTTGATGAAGTCAGTGCCTTTCTGGTTGATCGAGTGGCCGCTTGCGCGCAGGCTGGAATACCTGCTGGCAAAGTGTTGCTTGATCCCGGGTTCGGATTTGGCAAGACGCTGGAACACAATCTGCAGTTGTTTGCCGGTATGCAGCGTTTGCTGCCAAAGGGCCTGCCACTGTTGGTTGGTGTTTCACGCAAGAGCATGATTGGTCAGTTGTTGAATCGACCTGTAGATCAAAGGCTGTCCGGTGGTCTGGCCCTGGCAGTGCTGGCAGTCCAGGCCGGTGCGCGGATTATTCGCGTGCACGACGTGGCTCAGACGGTAGATGCCCTGAGAATGACAGAGGCGGTTTTGGCCGCAGGCGAGAACACAATCAGCTAGCCTCTGGATAAATAACAGGGCCTCCCAAACACAGAATTCCACCAGGACTTTGCGCACATGGAAAAAAAATATTTCGGTACGGATGGCATTCGCGGACAGGTAGGCATTGCCCCCATTACCCCGGAATTCATTTTGAAGCTCGGCTGGGCAGTCGGTACTGCGTTCAGGAAAAAAGGTGAGTGCCGGGTAATGATCGGCAAGGACACGCGTATCTCCGGCTACATGTTCGAGTCAGCGCTGGAAGCGGGGCTTTCAGCGGCTGGCGCCCACGTTCAGTTGCTGGGCCCTATGCCAACGCCAGCCATTGCCTACTTGACCCGGACCTTTCAGGCGAATGCAGGCATTGTCATCAGTGCATCGCACAATCCCTACTATGACAACGGCATCAAGTTTTTTTCCGAAGGGGGCAGCAAACTACCCGACGATCTGGAGCTGGAAATCGAGCGCCTGGTTGACGCGCCAATGGAGGTAGTCGATTCAGCTTCTTTGGGTAAGGTTTTCCGGGTCGAGGACGCATCTGGCCGTTATATCGAATTCTGTAAAAGCAGTGTGCCAACCAGCTCGAGTTTCAAGGGGCTGAAGATCGTGCTTGATTGTGCCAACGGTGCTACCTACAAGGTGGCTCCCAGTGTATTCCGAGAGCTCGGGGCGGAGGTCTTCCTGATCGGGGCATCGCCCAACGGCATAAATATCAATGACGGTGTGGGTTCTACCGATCTCAGAGCGCTGCGCACTGAGGTGCTGTCACGCGGAGCGGACCTGGGCATAGCCCTGGATGGTGATGGCGACCGCGTACTGATGGTCGACAACCTCGGGGTCGAAGTTGATGGCGACGAGTTGTTATACATCCTTGCCATTGAGTTGCAGAAGCGTAATGCATTGGGTGGCGGGGTAGTCGGCACCCTGATGAGCAATCTCGGCCTGGAGCTGGCGCTACGCGACAAGGGGATCGACTTCGTGCGAGCCAAGGTTGGGGACCGCTACGTCATGGCCGAGCTGCGTGAGCGTGAATGGGTTCTTGGGGGAGAAGCCTCGGGTCATATCGTTTGTCTGCATCACAGCAGTACCGGTGATGGCATTATTGCCGCGTTACAGGTTCTCAGGGCGTTGCAGAGCTCAGGGCAGACCCTTTCTGAGGCTCGACAGGGCATGCACAAATGTCCCCAGGTGTTGATCAACGTGCGCTATGCGCGGGGTACGGCTTCGCCCCTGGCGGATCCGGGTCTGAAATCCGCAGTGAGTGCAGCAGAGGATCGCTTGGGAGCCAGCGGCCGCGTGCTCTTGCGTCTATCCGGCACTGAGCCGGTAATCCGCGTGATGGTAGAGGGTCAGGATGAGGTGCTGGTTTCAGCCGAGGCGGAAACCCTTGCGGCAGAAGTCCGGGCGTTGTTTGCCTGACCCGTCACGATATTGAAAATGCGGTTGTGTCAGTGGGGCAACTTGGTTAACATTGGCGCCCGCTCGAACTGAGAGGTTGAGGATGCGTCGTCTGCTCGTCGCCGGTAACTGGAAAATGCATGGGACTCGGCAATCCGTTGACAGCCTTCTTGAAGGGCTGAATCAGCAGGACTGGCCAGATAACGTTGATCTCATGGTTGCTCCGCCGTCATTGTACATTCAGCATTGCCTAGAGAGGCTGTCGGGCTCCCCGCTGTATGTTGGCGGCCAAAGCTGTGCGCATCAGGCTGAGCCTGGTGCCTTGACTGGTGAGATATCCGCAGCGCAGTTGCGAGACGCGGGATGTGAATTTGTACTCGTGGGTCACTCTGAACGTCGTAGTCTGTTCGGTGAGACGGACGAGGTAGTGCGCAAGAAGTTTGCCGCAGCATTGGCCTGCGGGTTGCGCCCGGTACTCTGTGTAGGCGAGACGCTCGAGCAGCGAGACGCCGGCCAGACAGCCGAAGTGGTAGGAACGCAGTTGAAAGTGATCCTTGATGCCTTTGGCGTCGGAGGTCTGGCCCAAGGGGTAGTGGCTTACGAGCCGGTTTGGGCAATAGGTACCGGATTGACAGCCGAGCCCGACCAGGCTCAGGATGTGCACGCGATGATCCGGGCACGGCTTGCGATGCTCGACGATGAGCAGGCGCGGCTGGTACAGATTGTTTACGGCGGCAGCGTCAAGGCGGATAACGCCGAAGCACTTTTCGCCATGCCGGATATCGATGGGGGGCTGGTAGGTGGGGCTTCCCTCAACGCAGATGAATTTGGTGCGATAGCACGTGCCGCAGGACGAGTGTAATGATTGAGACCGTGGTAGTGGTTATTCACCTGATGGCAGCGCTTGCGCTGGTCGGCCTAGTGCTGATCCAGCAGGGCAAGGGTGCTGAAACAGGCGCGTCCTTCGGTTCCGGCGCTTCGGGCACTGTTTTTGGTAGCCAGGGGTCGGCAACTTTTCTCAGCCGCTTGACAGCTGTGTTGGCCGCTGTATTCTTCGTCACCTCGCTTGGCCTGGCTTTTTATGCCAGCAACAAGGCGGACGTGATTCGTGATGCAGGTTTGCCTGCTCCAGCAATGCAGCGCGATGTTGCGCCGCAGGGCATCGAAGAAGATGTTCCGGTACTTGAAGAAGATGTACCTGCTCTGCAAGAGCAGGCTCCTCAGGCAGAAACGACGGATGATGTACCTCCGGTCGAATAAGCCAACAGTTTTGCGGAAGTGGTGGAATTGGTAGACACGCTATCTTGAGGGGGTAGTGCCTTAGGGTGTATGGGTTCGAGTCCCATCTTCCGCACCAATCAATCAGGGCCTGCATTTGCAGGCCCTGCATGTTTCAGGGCTGAGTGCGCCGGTTGTCTTGTTAGGCATCCGGGCGTATAATAAGCGCCCTAGATTAGACGCGGGGTGGAGCAGTCTGGTAGCTCGTCGGGCTCATAACCCGAAGGTCGTAGGTTCAAATCCTGCCCCCGCAACCAGTTTCAAGGCCCCTTTTCAGGGGCTTTTTATTAGCTGTCCTGTTCGCTCAGGCGGTGTGATACGGGATGGGCTTTAATGCCCATTTTTTATTGGTGCATGTTTTTCAGATTGTTTATTTTCAAGAAAGCGAGGCGGTTAATTTGTCCGGCAAAGTGACTGAGTTGGAGGCCATTGCGGTCCCGATTGTCGAAGCTTTGGGCTATCGTTGTTGGGGAGTGGAATATCTGTCCCAGGGACGACACAGTCTGTTGCGCGTTTATATCGACCATCCCGAGGGAGTTAGCGTCGAGGCATGCGCGGCGGTCAGTCGGCAAGTGAGTGCGGTTCTGGATGTCGAGGATCCGATCTCGGGTGATTACACCCTCGAAGTCTCCTCGCCAGGCATGGACCGACCGTTGTTTACACTTGAGCAGTTCGCCAGTCATGTCGGAGAACAGGCCAAGATCAAGTTGCGCGTACCCTACGAGGGACGGCGGAATTTTCAAGGTGTCATCCGTGGAGTCGAGGGTGATGAGGTCATTTTGCAGGTAGAAGAGCATGAGTACCTGCTGCCGATCGACACAATCGACAAGAGCAATATCATTCCGCGGTTTTGAGCATTATTTCGGGCTCTAGTGGCCCCAATGGATGGCGTTAGGCGAGGCATACGATGAGCAAAGAAGTGCTGCTGGTTGTGGAATCCGTTTCCAATGAGAAGGGCGTACCGCCCGGTGTGATTTTCGAAGCATTGGAACTGGCATTGGCAACAGCTACAAAGAAGCGTTATGAAGACGAAGTGGATGTTCGCGTGGCTATTGACCGTCACACCGGCAGCTACGAGACCTTCATGCGCTGGACTGTGGTCGCCGATGAGGATTTCGAAGAGCCTGGCATGCAACTGACCCTGGATCAGGGGCAGGAGCGTGATCCCGAGGTCAAGTTCGGTGACGTGATCGAAGACAAGATCGAGTCGGTTGAATTTGGTCGTATTGCCGCGCAGATCGCCAAGCAGGTCATCGTGCAGAAGGTTCGCGAGGCCGAGCGTGCTCAGGTTGTCGACGCCTACCGGGATCGCTTGGGCGAGATCATCAGTGGCACGGTCAAGAAAGTGACACGCGATAGCGTTATCGTGGACCTGGGTAACAATGCGGAAGCGGTATTGCCGCGCGAGGAAATGATTCCGCGTGAGACCTTTCGTACAGGTACACGCATCCGCGCCTTGCTGAAGGACATCCGTACAGAGAACCGCGGTCCTCAGTTGGTATTGTCGCGCAGCTGTCCGGAAATGATCATCGAGCTATTCCGTATCGAAGTGCCCGAGATCGCCGAAGAGCTTATTGAAGTCATGGGCGCTGCTCGTGATCCGGGCTCGCGGGCCAAGATCGCCGTTCGGTCCAAGGACAAGCGTATTGATCCCCAGGGCGCCTGTATCGGTATGCGCGGTTCACGCGTTCAGGCCGTATCCGGTGAGCTGGGTGGCGAGCGCGTCGACATCGTGCTCTGGGACGACAACTTCGCCCAGTTTGTGATCAATGCCATGGCCCCGGCTGAAGTGGCATCGATCATTCTGGATGAAGATGCGCACACTATCGACATCGCAGTGGCCGAGGATAACCTCGCCCAGGCGATTGGTCGCAGCGGTCAGAACGTTCGGTTGGCCAGCATGCTGACGGGCTGGACCCTGAACGTGATGACCGAAGAAGACATCCGTGCCAAGCAGGAAGCCGAGACTGGCGATATCCTGCGTACCTTCGTCGACGAGCTGGATATCGATGACGATCTGGCGCAACTCCTGGTAGAAGAAGGCTTTACCTCCCTTGAGGAGATTGCCTACGTACCCATGGAGGAGATGCTGGCGATCGACGGCTTTGACGAAGATATCGTCACCGAGCTGCGGTCGCGGGCCAAGGATCTGCTGCTGACCAAGGCACTTGCCAGTGAAGAAAAGCTGGACGAGGTACAGCCCGCAGAAGATCTGTTGAACATGGAAGGTATGGATCGCTCATTGGCGTTCCACCTGGCCGCAAAAGGCATCATCACCATGGAAGATCTGGCAGAACAGTCCATCGACGAACTGCTGGAGATCGAAAGTATTGACGAAGAACGTGCCGGTGCCTTGATCATGGCCGCACGGGCACCCTGGTTTGCATAACCGGTCGGTTAGTACTTTTATCCTGCTCGTAAGCAGGGACCCGACTGAGGAGAGAATTGAATGGCGGAAGTAACGGTCAAAGAGTTGGCCCAGGTAGTGGGAACCCCCCTGGAGCGCCTGCTACAGCAGATGCAGGAAGCCGGTTTGCCTCAAACCAGCGCGGATCAGCGCGTGAGCGATGAGGAAAAGCAAGCGTTGTTGGCCTACCTCAAGAACTCCCATGGTGGAGAGTCTGCCGGTGAGCCGCGCAAGATTACACTCAAGCGCAAGACGGTGAGCACACTGCGGGTGGCTGGCAGCAAAACGGTCAACGTTGAAGTGCGCAAGAAAAAGACTTACGTGAAGCGCGATCCGGTGGATCTGGAAGCTGAACGTCAGCGTGAAGCTGATGAGCTGCGTGCCGCCGAAGAAGCCCGCGTTGCCGCGGTAGCCGCTGAAGCGAAGCGCAAGGCGGAAGAGGAAGCCCGAGTCGCAGCTGAAGCTGCTGCCAAGGCGCCAGAAGCGGCAGCCCCTGCAGAACAGCCCGCAGCTGCTCCAGCCGAGCCTGCCAAGGTCGAACCTGAAGCGCCGGTTGCAGCCCCTGAGCCGCCAGCCGCCCCTGTGGTCATCGCGCCGCCGGCAGACAAGCCCGACCATTCCAAGAAAAAGGACGCGCATCGCAAGCCGACCCGCGCCGAGGAAGAGGAAGAGCGCAGCCGCAAGCGTGCCGGTGGTAACAGTGCCAAGGGTCGTAATGCACCCCGCGTCAGCGATGACGATGATGGCGGCGCTCGCCGTCGTGGCGGTGGTGGCAAGCTCAAGGCGAACAAGAAACGCAATGTACACGGCTTCGAGAAGCCGACAGGACCAATAGTGCGAGAAGTGGTAATAGGCGAGACCATCACAGTGGCCGAACTGGCCCAGAAGATGTCGATCAAAGCGGCCGAAGTCATCAAGTACATGTTCAAAGCCGGCAACATGGTTACCATCAACCAGGTGCTGGATCAGGACACTGCCAGCATCATTGCCGAAGACATGGGCCACAAGGTCAAGCAGATCAGTGATAGCGATCTGGAAGACGCCTTGGTTTCCGAGTCCCAGTCGCATGAAGGCGAAATGGTCAATCGGGCCCCAGTCGTTACCGTCATGGGTCACGTTGACCACGGTAAGACATCGCTGCTCGACTACATTCGTCGTGCCAAGGTAGCGTCCGGTGAAGCGGGTGGTATTACCCAGCACATCGGTGCCTACCACGTTGAAACCGAACGCGGCATGGTTACCTTCCTCGATACACCCGGTCACGCCGCGTTTACCGCAATGCGTGCTCGTGGTGCCAAGGCCACGGATATCGTGATCCTGGTTGTGGCAGCTGACGACGGCGTTATGCCGCAGACCGAAGAAGCCGTGGCTCACGCCAAGGCCGCCGGTGTGCCGCTGGTCGTTGCTGTGAACAAGATCGACAAGGAAGACGCCGATCCGGATCGCATCAAGAACGCCCTGGCAGCATTGGACGTTATCCCGGAAGAATGGGGCGGCGATACCATGTTCATGCACGTGTCTGCCAAAGAGGGCACGGGTATTGATGAGCTGCTAGAAGCCGTATTGCTCCAGGCTGAAGTACTTGAACTGCAAGCGCAGCCATCGGCCCCGGGCCGTGGTGTTGTCGTCGAGTCCCGTCTGGACAAGGGTCGTGGCCCGGTTGCCACGGTTCTGGTACAGAACGGTACGCTGCGTCAGGGTGACATCGTGTTGGCAGGCGTTAACTACGGCCGTGTTCGTGCGATGTATGACGAAAACGGCAAGTCGATCAAGGAAGCTGGTCCGTCTATTCCGGTCGAGATCCTCGGCCTTGATGGCACCCCGGATGCCGGTGACGAGCTGACCGTGGTTACCGACGAGAAGAAGGCGCGTGAAGTTGCCTTGTTCCGTCAGGGCAAGTTCCGCGAGATCAAGCTGGCCCGCCAGCAGTCTTCCAAGCTTGAAAACATGTTCGAGAACATGGGTCAGGATGAGAAGAAGACGCTCAACATCGTACTCAAATCCGACGTACGTGGTTCGCTGGAAGCCCTGCAGGGTTCACTCAGCGAGCTGGGTAACGACGAAGTTCAGGTCAAGATCATCTCCGGCGGCGTGGGCGGTATTACCGAAACCGACGCCAACCTGGCACTGGCATCCAATGCCGTGATCTTCGGCTTCAACGTGCGTGCCGATGCTACGGCACGCAAGATCGTCGAATCCGAGAGCATCGATCTGCGCTACTACAGCGTTATTTACGAGATCATCGACGACGTCAAGAAAGCCCTTGGCGGTATGCTGGGCAGCGACGTTCGCGAGCAGATCCTTGGTGTAGCTGAAGTGCGTGACGTGTTCCGTTCTCCCAAGTTCGGCGCAATTGCCGGTTGTATGGTTATTGAAGGTACTGTGTACCGTAACCGTCCGATCCGTGTACTGCGCGAAGACGTGGTTATCTACGAAGGCGAGCTGGAATCCCTGCGTCGCTTCAAGGATGACATCGGCGAAGTGCGTAACGGCATGGAGTGCGGTATCGGCGTGAAGAACTACAATGACGTCAAGCCCGGTGATCGCATCGAAGTATTCGAGCGTATCCAGGTACAACGCAGCCTGTAATAGCTGCAGGCAGTGATACACGGCAGGCATCGGGCTCAGCGCAAGCTGATCCGGGTGCTTGCCGTTCACGTTTGCGATGTTCCGCTTTTTTAGGCCGCCTGCGGGCAGCCAGAGACAGATTTTATGGCGAATGAAAATAGTCGTACCCACCGCGTAGCTGACCAGATGCAGCGCGAGCTGGCGTTGTTGATTCAGCGCGAAATCCGCGACCCGCGCCTTGGGATGATCACCATTACTGCGGTCGATGTGAGCCGTGACCTGGCGCATGCCAAGGTCTATATCACACTGATGAACAAGGACAGCGACGAAGAGATCGCCGAGAACCTCGCGATTCTCAAGAACGTTGCCGGCTTTCTGCGTATGCAGTTGGGCAAGGTCATGAAGCTGCGCAGTGTTCCGCAATTGCACTTCCACTATGACGAGAGTGTACGTCGTGGTGTGCATCTGTCATCGCTGATCGAGCGTGCTGTTGCGGAAGATCGCGAGCATAAACCGGACGGCGAGGAGTAGGCTTTTGTCGGCACCACGCATCAAGCGCCGGGATATCGACGGTGTACTGATTTTTGACAAGCCGCTGGGGATGAGCTCCAACGCTGCCTTGCAAAAGGTGCGCTGGTTGTTCAACGCCGCCAAGGGCGGTCATACCGGCAGTCTGGACCCGCTTGCCAGCGGCGTATTGCCCCTGTGCCTGGGCGAGGCCACCAAGTTTTCCCAGTATTTGCTCGATGCAGACAAGGCCTACATCACCGAGGCGCGTCTGGGTATGACCACCACCACTGGCGATGCAGAAGGTGATGTGCTGCAAACGCGTCCGGTGAATGTCACCCTTGCCGACGTTGAAGCATTGCTTGCGCAGTTCACCGGTCCTATCGAACAGATCCCGCCGATGTATTCCGCTCTCAAGCACGAGGGCCAACCCCTGTACAAGCTGGCCCGAGCAGGGGAAACAGTGGAGCGCAAGGCGCGATCTGTTACCATCAGCAAGTTTAAGATTTTGAGCTTGGAAGGCGACCGTCTGCGGCTTGAGGTGCACTGTACCAAAGGCACCTATATTCGCACGCTGGTCGAGGATCTGGCTGAAGCATTGGGCTGCGGTGCGCATGTATCCGAACTGCGACGCACCCAGGCCGGGCCCTTCGATCTGAGCCAGTCCGTGACCCTGGAAACCCTCGAAGCGCTGCATGCCGAGGGCGGTCATCTGGCACTGGACCACCTGTTGCTTCCCAGCGACAGTGGTCTGGAAGATTGGCCAGAGGTGGAGCTGACAGAACAAACGGCTTATTACCTGAATCATGGCCAGGCGGTTATGGTTCCGGGCAGTCCGTCATTCGGCAAGGTGCGGTTGCGCGACCACACCGGCCAGTTTATCGGTATCGGCGAGATTACCGACGATGCCCGTGTAGCACCGAAGCGGCTGATGCGCTTCAACGGGTAGACAATGTATTCGATAGACAATGTATTCCCGCCTTTGCGGGAATGACGAAGTAGTAGATCGTAAGCAATCGATGCTTGCTTGGCCCAACACGCCAAGCCGGCAGCAAAGAAGTTGACCCATCAGGGTCACAACGAGGGTGGCTGTTAACAGGCACGGTCATACCTCGATTTAAAACACGGGTCACTCCAAGAGATGTGCCCGGCCTGTTCACTCAGAGGAAAGCTATCATGGCACTGAGCGTCGAAGAGAAAGCTGCAATCGTAACTGAATATGCCCGTGGCGAAGGTGATACCGGTTCTCCTGAAGTCCAGGTAGCGCTGTTGACTGCAAACATCAACAAGCTCCAGGGTCACTTCAAGATAAACAAGAAGGATCACCACTCCCGTCGCGGTCTGATCCGGATGGTAAACCAGCGTCGTAAGCTGCTGGATTACCTGAAGTCGAAAGACATTCCGCGTTACAGCAGCTTGATCAGCAGTCTGGGTCTGCGTCGCTAAGCGACAAGCCCCATTTGGACATGATCGGGTCCGAAACCCGGTTGTGCCCAGAGTTTCCCCAAAGGCAAAAACAGAGAGAGAAGACACCGTGAAACCGGTTATCAAACAATTCAAGCTAGGCAATAACACCATCACCCTGGAAACGGGCCGTATTGCCCGCCAGGCTTCTGGTGCCGTACTGGTCAGCATCGATGATGCAGTCAGCGTTCTGTGTACCGTGGTCGGAGCCAAGAAAGCCGACTCAGGCCGTGACTTCTTCCCTCTGTCAGTGCATTACATCGAGAAGACCTACGCCGCTGGCCGTATCCCCGGTGGTTTCTTCAAGCGTGAAGGCCGTCCTACTGAAAAAGAGACCCTGACCTCGCGCCTGATCGACCGTCCGATCCGTCCGCTGTTTGCCGATGGCTTCATGAATGAAGTCCAGGTTGTCTGTACTGTGGTCTCCACCGACAAGACAACTGATCCGGATATCGCCGCGCTGATCGGCACCTCCGCCGCGCTGGCCATTTCCGGCATCCCGTTCGACGGCCCCATCGCCGGCGCGCGCGTTGGCTTTGATGCCGACAACGGTTACATCCTCAACCCGAACTACGAAGAGCAGAAGACCTCGCGTCTGGACATGATCGTAGCCGGTACTGAAGATGCCGTACTCATGGTTGAATCCGAAGCCAAAGAGCTGACCGAAGACCAGATGCTGGGCGCCGTACTCTTCGCCCACATGGAATTCCAGCCCGCTATCGAAGCCATCAAGGAACTGGCCGCTGAAACCGGCAAGCCCCGTTGGGACTGGCAGGCAGCTCCGGAAAATACTGCGCTGCTGGACGCCGTCAAAGGCCAGTTCGGCGCCGGTATTGCCGAGGGTTACACCATCACTGACAAGATGGCCCGCTATACCCGCCTGGGTGAACTGCGCAATCAGGCCATTGAAGCGCTCTCCGGCGACGAAGAAGGCAAGCCTTCTGCTGGCGAAGTAAAAGACGCCTTCGGCGAGATCGAATACCGCACTGTGCGCGAGAGCATCGTTAACGGCAACCCGCGAATCGACGGCCGCGACACCAAGACTGTTCGCCCGCTGAACATCGAAGTTGGCGTTCTGGATCGCACCCACGGCTCCTCACTGTTTACCCGTGGTGAAACTCAGGCACTGGTTGTTACCACCCTGGGTACTGCCCGTGACGCGCAGTTGCTGGACACGCTTGAAGGCGAGAAAAAAGACCCCTTCATGCTGCACTACAACTTCCCTCCCTACTCGGTAGGTGAGTGTGGTCGTATGGGCGGTACCGGTCGTCGTGAAGTCGGCCACGGCCGTCTGGCGCGCCGCAGTATTGCAGCCGTGATGCCGAACATGGATGATTTCCCGTACACCATCCGCGTGGTGTCGGAAATCACTGAGTCCAACGGCTCCAGCTCCATGGCTTCGGTCTGCGGTGCTTCACTGGCCCTGATGGACGCCGGTGTGCCGCTGACTGCTCCCGTAGCCGGTATCGCCATGGGCCTGGTCAAGGAAGGCGACAAGTATGCGATCCTGACCGATATCCTGGGCGACGAAGATCACCTCGGCGACATGGACTTCAAGGTAGCGGGTACCGCCAAGGGCGTCACTGCGCTGCAGATGGATATCAAGATCAAGGGCATCACCGAAGAGATCATGGAAAACGCCCTGGCTCAGGCCCTGGACGCACGCATGAACATCCTTCAGCAGATGAACGAAGTGCTGCCAGCGTCGCGCAAGGAGCTTTCTTCCAACGCACCGACCATGATCAGCATGAAGATCGACTCCGACAAGATCCGTGACGTGATCGGCAAGGGCGGCGCCACTATTCGCGGTATCTGTGAAGAAACCGGCGCTTCCATCGATATCACCGATGATGGTTCGGTCAAGATCTTCGCGCCTACCAAGGACGCCGCCAATGCTGCCAAGGCACGCGTTGACGAGATCACCGCAGAAGCGGAAATCGGCAAGATATATGAAGGTAAGGTCGAGCGCATCGTCGACTTCGGCGCATTCGTCAACATCCTGCCCGGTAAGGATGGTCTGGTGCACATTTCGCAGATCGCCAACCAGCGCATCGAGAAAGTCACTGACGTACTGACCGAAGGTCAGATGGTACGGGTACTGGTACTGGACGTGGACAACCGCGGCCGTATCAAACTGTCCATCAAGGACGTTGAGTCCGCAGAGGCCAGCGGCGTCTAACATACGCCAGGCGTCAGCAGAAACCCCGGCCGCAACGCCGGGGTTTTTTATGTCAATTGAGGGGGTATTAAAGTCTGAGAGCGGATTCCAGGTCAGCACAGCTCCACTGTATTGCGACCAGCATGCTTTGCGCGGTAAAGCGCCGCGTCTGCCTGTTGCTTGAGGTCATCCAGGCTATTGTTATCCCCCGGCACTATTGAGCACACGCCTGCGCTGATCGTTATACGGTTACTCACATCCGAAAGCGGGTGCTGCATCGCCGCTTTTTCAATGGCAGCTCGACAGGCTTCGGCGATAATTCCGCCATCGTTCGTATCGGGCAGAATGATCGCGAACTCCTCCCCTCCGTAGCGGGCCAGCATATCGGTCGGTCTGCGTACAACGCCCTGAAGAATGTTCGCGACCTTCTTCAGACACTGGTCGCCAGCGGGGTGCCCATAATGGTCGTTGTAGAGTTTGAAGTAATCAATATCCAGCATGACCAGTGAGAGCGTGCGGGTCTGTCGCCTGGCCCGAGCCCACTCCTGTTCGAGAAACTGATCAAAATGCCTACGGTTCGCCAGTTGGGTTAATCCATCAGTGAGTGACATCTTCTCCAATTGGTCTTTGCTGGCAACGAGCGCGCGGTTGCGGTTGACGTTGACCAAGGCATATATCACCAGCAATGCAATAAACAGAACACCGGACACCATTATCAATGCTGGCAAGTGGCTGCGCCTGCGATCGATATAGTCCTGTGATGGCATGGCTTGAATTTGCCAGGTACGGCCCGCCACGTCGGCCAGCAGCGTTTTAAAACCCAGCTCGCTTACCCATCTCGGAGCTGCAGGATCGGCGTTGGTGTAGAGTTCATTGGGCTGCGCGTCAGTAACATCTACTACCTGAAACAGCAGACTGGCGTTGCTTCTCACACCGATTGCTTGGTTGGTCAGTTCACCAACAAGAAAAACACCGTTGATATAGCCATAATGCGCTTCGCGCCGCTGTGCCTGGGTGGAAGGCTTGCCTTCATAAAGGGGTGCAAACACCAGGAAGCCCTGTTGGTTGTCAGACTCCTGTACCAGTTTTATGCCAGCAGTCGCGACCAGCCGGCCAGTATCGCGTGATGCCTCAATCGCTTTACGGCGCTTGGCTTCACTGGCCAGGTCAAAGCCCATTGCAGGTCTATTCTTTTCCAATGGGGCTATAAACTGCACCGGGACATAGACACTTCGTTCGGCAACAGGAATAACCTGGTTGTCGGCATCCCTTTCGGTAATACGCCAGTCCGGGAAAATACGCTGCTGTTCCAGTTCAAAATCCGCTAACCGGCTGCGCTCAATAGCCGGAGCCCAAGCAAAGGCCATGATCGCCGGTGAACGCTCAAGTATGCCATCGGTGATCGACTTGAAACGCTCAGCGTCCATTCCAGGCACAACCTCGATTGCGGCTTTCAAGGCATAAAGCACCTCTAGATTGAGTAGCACCTCCCGCTCGAGTATTGCTGCAGCCTGGCGGATATCCCCCTGAAAATCGTTGGCAATAGCCAAGGTATCCTGAACATAAAAACTCCGACTCAATGCCGCGCAGAGAGACAAACCCAGCACGGCCAGGATCGCGATTGCACTGAATGGTGAGCGTTTCAAATCGGCCCCATTGGCCGCTTGGGCCTCAAAGCATGAGCGTGTATCACTGCAAAGGCACTCCCAGATAACGGTTTAAGCGAATAGATACTGATGAATACTGACCTCGCAAGGATTCATGATTAAGACGACCCCTGAGACAAACAGTTCCGCGCAACTGCATCACCCAGCTCACAGATTGCCAGCGCAATTACTCCGTGCCATATTGACAGCCACTGGCCAAGCTCGCTTGACAGCACTCCCTCCTGAACTGGCAAGGACTGCCGACAATCCCGCTTGTGTGAATTTGTTATCCAGATAGTCGCTATGCTTATGGCCGTATGCGAAGGCATGACGAATGCCTCTCCTCTGCGGCCGCTCCTTCACTTCAAGGCCGCCTATGCTGCGGCCCAACACGGGGATAAAGAGATGATTCGAACCTTCACCCTATTCGTTGTTTTGATTTCGATCATGGGTTGCTCAGATGGCAATGCGCCAGAACCTGACGAGTCGGCACAGTCCAACCAAGTTTCTTTGCCCGAAGGTCCAAATGATCGAGTCAAACTGACGGGTGAAATGTCGTTTTGGATGTATGAGGGTGCCGCAGGCTGTTATGGGGCATTCGTTTCACAAGGGAAAGAGGTACAGGTTTGGGTAGACGCTGACACCTGCGGCGACCGCGAGTATGCGGAAAACCAACCTGCTACTCTCGTGCTCACCTTTAATCCTGAGAATCAGTATGGGCCAGGGACAACCTACACAATCACGAGCTTCGAATAGCTTATTACAAGGAGCTGAAGCTGAGGTTGCGGCTGGGATATTGCCTACGGCGTTATCTGATCAAGAGAACAGAATGTCCAGATTTTTGCGGTTTTTAGTGGTATTCGTGATTTTTTTTCACTTGGTTGCTTTCATAGGGGAGGTATTTCTATGGATGTATCCGTCTGTGCATGAGTTTTCTCTAAAGAGATTGGATGTGCCGGTGGATGTGGGTTTATATGAGCAAGCTCTCATTTTAAAGACGCTATTTGTTAATCAGGGATTTTATAATCTATTCGTTGCGTGCGGCGGCATCTTGGGATTTTGGATGCGAGTAAATGGCTTTAAGCAGAGCGGGGATGTGCTTTTGGCTTATATGTGCTTGTTCGCTGTTGGTGCCGGGGTCGTTTTATTGTTTACAACCAGGGCCTATATACCAGGGGTATTGCAGTCCCTCCCTGCCCTCATTGCCTTGATGTTGATGTACCGAAATTCTTCATCTGAATCCGATGTATAGAATGCTCTGACTCACATTTCGCAGGTCGCCAACCAGCGCATCGTGAAAGTCACCAACGTGCTGACCTAAGGCCAAGACGCCTAAGTACGATCATCACGCGCGGTAACACGAGCCCGGGTAATTCCTGGGCTTTTTTATTGTGTGGGTATTCAAGACTGGGTGGTTGAGACGGTTTGCATTGGATCGCCAAGTACTGGATGCTGAGTTCTGACCTAAACAATGGAAATGGAAATGATCAAACTGCACGGTTTTTCGGCCAGTAATTACTACAATGTTCCAAAGCTCGCCCTTCTGGAAAAAGGCATTGAGTTTGAAGAGGTATTGTCCTACACCGGGGTGGGTCCACAGTATAAACCCGAATATCTCGACAAGAGTCCGCTTGGCAAGGTGCCGGCCCTTGAAACAGCCGAAGGCTACATCAGCGAATCACGTGCGATTTTGGACTATATCGAGAGAGCCTATCCGCAACATCCACTGTTACCCGACACACCCTTCGGTGTTGCTAAAGTGCAGGAGTTGTCGCAGTTCATTGAGCTCTACTTTGAGCTTGTTGCTCGCCGGCTGATTCCGAATCTGTTACTCGGTACCGAGCCTGATCCAGTCGTGTTGAAAGAAGTCGAGAGCAGCTTGAATAAAGCCGTTATAGCGCTGGCAAAGCTGTCGAGCTTTGAACAGTTTGCCTACGGCGACCATTTTACCCTGGCTGATATAGCGGCGATTCTGAACCTGCCGATTGTGCGCAACGTGGGGATAAAGTTTCTGGGCAGAGATCCGCTGTCAGAGGTGCCTGGACTGGATGCCTATTGCGCACGGATGGAGGAGCGTCCTCAGGTCAAGAAGGTTCGCATGGACTCAGCAGCCGATCGGCCAGGTTTCATGCAGCACCTCAAAGCCCTGTATGGTTTTTGATTCCAATGATTGAAGTGACCAATCTGCCTGTCAGTGATGTGACTTGCTCAACCTGCCGGGCGAATTGTTGCCGTTTGGAGGTAATGCTTATTACGGACACAGGGGTGCCGGAAAAGTATGTAGTCTTTGATCAGTGGGGCGGTATGACCTTGGCTCGCTTGGATGACGGATGGTGCGCTGCTTTGGATCGAGACACCATGCTCTGCAGCATTTATGACAAGCGACCCTTAATCTGTCGTGAATTTGAAATGGGTGGTTATGAGTGTCTTGCTGAGCGTGGTTAGCGCTCATGCCCCATGACGACGCCTGGATATTTCCTCCAACGTACTGTTGAACCAGCTTTTGGCTTCTTCTCAGGACTGGGAGACAGTATGTGTTCGATGCAGGATCAACGATCGCCATAATTGATTGATTTACCTGAATGTTCGGCTGTACATTTTTAGCCCGGGTTGAGGGTGCTGCCTTGGTTTGGGTACCCAAGGTTCTACTGAGGAGTTTAGCCATGTCCCATTCAGGACAATGTTTATGCGGTGCAATCCAGTACGTGCTTTCCGGAGCTCCCCATACGGTAGCTCTGTGTCACTGTCGTGATTGCCAGCGGGCTGCGGGTGCGCCGATGGTGGCATGGGCGATGTTTCCGGAGGCTGCTTTGACGGTTACTCTGGGACAGCCGAAGACGATCAACTCATCGGGTTCTGCGATGCGCAGTTTTTGTGGTGATTGCGGTAGTGGCCTGTTCTACCGCAATGAAGAGTTTCTCCCGGGCATCGTGGATGTGCAGACGGCCACCCTGGACAATCCCGACGCCTTGCCCCCTGGCGTGCAAATACAAACCGCCGAACGGATCGGGTGGATGCCGCACATACACGAACTACCCGAGTTCAGCCGATTCCCTGCCGAGTAGTAGCAATATTGCCGAGGCTTGGCACTTGCGCAATAGCGCGCCTGCCTGAGGTTGGATATGCCAAGGTCGGAATTAAGAAGGGTGCTTGCCCTGGAAAAAGCAGCGTACCCCATTCAGTTTTCTTAGGAGATGCAGTTTGAATTACGAAGATGTTGTATTGGGTCGTCGCAGTATTCGCGCCTTCAAACAGGAAGCGGTAGCCCGTGATGTTCTTGAGGATGTGATTGAACTGGCCACACGTGCGCCATCGTCGATGAATACCCAGCCGTGGCACCTGCATGTGCTGACCGGTGAGCCGCTGGATCGTATTCGGGCAGAAAATACCGAGCGGATGCTCAAGGGTGTGCCGCCGTCCAAGGAAAGTCGTGGCGCCGGTGCTTACGAAGGCGAGCATCGGGATCGGCAAGTCGAGATTGCAGTGCAGCTTTTCAAGGCGATGGGGATCGCCCGCGACGACAAGGAAAAACGTCAGGACTGGATCCTTCGTGGCTTCAGGCAGTTCGATGCGCCTGTTTCAATCGTGGTGACGTACGACCGTGTACTGCAGGAGGGAGATATTGCCCAATTCGATTGTGGCGCACTGGTCAACGGTCTGGTCAACGCGGCCTGGTCTCGGGGTCTGGGCTGTGTGGTGAACAGTCAGGGCATCATGCACTCGCCGGTGGTTCGCGAGCATGCGGGTATTCCCGAGGATCAGGTTATTCTGATCTGCGTGGCAATGGGCTATCCGGACGACGCGTTCCCGGCAAATGCCGTAGTATCCAAGCGTCGTACGGTCAGCGAAGTAGCCACCTTTGTGGGTTTTGAGAAGACTGTTGCTTAGACTGGTCAGCAATCGCGGGAAGAGGGGCGGTGATGTGTTTGCATTGCCACCGTCCTGGCATGTCTTCCCCTACCTCAAATCAGTTTGCATGTCGTAAACTATGCAACTGGTTAGCATTCCGATTCACGCGTCCGTATGACGGAGTTGTTACCTCAAGGAAATAGAGGAACCCATGGCTTTAACATCCAAGCAGCCTGCTGAACCCAATGCAGCGACCTTGCCGGCTTCCCCCGGGAAGCGCGCCAATATTCTGATCAGTTCTGTGTGCTTGCTCATGGTATTGCTTGCAGCACGGACGGTTCTCCTGGGCGCATGGCTTGATACCGGCCTGCTTGCTGTCGGGCTGAGCGCCATGCTGGTCTTTCGCCATCTTTACCTTCGCAAGGGTAATTATCAGGCGGTCCCTTTTCTTCTGATTACTCTAACCTTACTGGTCAGTATCTCGCTCTGGTTCAACCAGGGCTTGTTCAGCGGGGCATTGCTCTCATATCCGGTTGTACTGGTGGTGGCGGGCATTGTCGCGACGCGTACCTTGTTCGCCAGTCTGCTGCTTGTCATGCTGGGGACGGTAGCTGCCGTGACCTGGGCCGCCCTGACCGGTCTGCATGACTATCAGGCCGTTCCCCACGGAATAGGTCGTATGGTGGTAGTGAGTAGCTTGCTGCTCATGTGCGCTGCGGTCGTTTGGTGGCTTATCCGCGATCTGGAAGTGACGCGGGTGCACCTGGATGACGAGATGCTGCGAGTACGCAACTCCCAGGCCGATCTTACGCACCTGAGCAAGCACGACGCGCTGACTGATCTACCCAATCGGCTGTTGATGCAAGAACGCTTTGATGAGGCCATTGCGCTGGCCGAAGAGGACGGCACCCGTGTTGCGCTGATGAGCTTCGACCTGGATAACTTCAAGATCATTAACGATTCACTGGGTCATGCAGCCGGCGATGAATTACTGCGGCGTATTGCCGAGCGGCTCAAGGGACTCATCCGCGGTTCTGATACTGTCAGCCGGCAGGGTGGCGATGAATTTCTGGTATTGCTCGGTGATGTGGACACGTCCGAGACGCTGGAGCTGGTAGCGCGACGCTTCCAGGAGCTGGTTGCCCGGCCTCTGGTACTCCACGACATCGAGTTGGTGACCTCCCTGTCGATTGGTATATCGGTGTATCCCGATGATGGAGCTGATTTTGGCACCCTTTTAAAGAAAGCCGAGCTGGCGATGTATCAGGCCAAGGCATCCGGGCGTAATGCTTACTGTCTGTTCAGCGAGGAGATGAGCACCAATACCTACGAGCGGCTGGGTATCGAGCAGGATCTACGTCAGGCATTGAGGCGTGAGGAATTCAAACTGCAATACCAGCCGATTGTCGATCTGCAGAGCAGTGATCGCGTTATCGCTGTGGAAGCTCTTATACGCTGGCATCAACCGGAGCGCGGTCTGGTCGGGCCTACCTTGTTTGTTGGCGTTGCCGAACAAATGGGTCTGATTGTCGAAATCGGTGAATGGGTGCTGCATGAGGCCTGTCACCAGGCGATGGCGTGGCGCGCAGCCGGGATGCCGGATATGGTCATGTCGGTCAATCTTTCTGCGGTCCAGTTGCGCAGGGGTAATCTCGAGGCGGTGGTGCGCGCAGCGCTGAAAAGTTCGGGCTTGCCGCCGCAGTATCTGGAGCTGGAGCTGACCGAATCCATGTTATTACAGGACTCGGATGCGTCGCTGATACTGTTGCAGAACCTCAAGGGCCTGGGAGTGAAGTTATCGATTGATGATTTCGGCACCGGTTATTCGAACTTGTCCTACTTGCAGCGCTTCCAGGTCGATACTCTGAAAATAGATAAATCCTTTGTTCAGAATCTCGGTGAAAACGAACAGCACCGGGCGATTGTGAATGCCATTATCCAGATGGCCCACAGCCTTGATTTGCGAACTATTGCTGAGGGAATAGAGGACATGCCTACGCGACAGCTTCTCGCCGATCTTGGTTGTGATCGAGGTCAGGGGTACCTGTTCGCCAAGCCGCTGACGGCTGAGGATTTTGCTGAACTGGCGGCAGGGTAAACTCAGTCAAAAGGCGTGTCGGGCTTCATGCTGCAAGATGAATGAAGCCGGCTAACTGATCCACACCTCATCTCCCACCTTCAGCAAACTGTCTCCCTCAATTGACCCGTATATGCCGAGATTCTGATCCGCTTTCTGCACGATATTGCGCAGAATAGTCTTGTCACTATGCAGGCTTTCCTGCGCGCGGGTGACGGCGCCACAACGGGGGGCGGTCCCGGTGCAGTGGATGGTGGTGTCGCCCACGTGAATACGTTTACCCAGCCAGGTTTGTTCAACCAGGCCCTCCAGACCAGGCAACGTTTCTATCATGAGGTTGGGCCTGAATCGTTCCACGTTCCAGTCTGCCTTGCTGTTGATTTGCTGCATGTGCCGCAGGCTGGCGCTGGTCAGTATGTGAAAAGGTGAGACAAGGAAAAAAGTACCGGGCAGTGATACAAACTCCTGCATGTCTGGAGGCAGGTTGTCCAGATCAGGTAGCGGTTCGCCGGGTTCGCGCGCAAAGGTGGCTTTCAATTCGTGAAGCCAGGTTGAGGCGTCGGCCTTGTGGCGCTTGTAGAAGGCAGCGTCTTCAGGAAAGGGGCGCAAGGCCTGAAGGGTACTGGCGTGTCCGATGGTGCTGGAAACCTGCTTGTTTACCGATGGGTCATCACTGCCGACAACGGTTCCACCCGGAAAGGTGACATCCACATGGCCACTCAGGTCGCCATGATTATCCAGCCGCTGGCGCGCTCGACACCTCAGCAGGTCCGGTCGAAACTTGCAGCTCTGGATTTCCTGACGCTCCAGATCCTGCACTGCCCAGGTACGATCTCCCAACAGGCCGTTCGCTGAGATATGGCCTTGCTGCAGGATTTCGCCCGCCATGCCCTTGACCGGGTAACGCCAGATTGATTGAACTGTGCCAACTTTCTGCATGGGTCCTCTCCGCGATTCAGCTGTGTCCTGGGCTTATTCTATGGCACGGACTGGCTGACCGACAGGCCACTGAGGCAATTAGTTAGGAGCTTGTTGATCTTGCGCGCGCAGCCTTAAACCTCAGCTCGAAGTCCGCAGATTCCCGTGGACAGTTCGCGCGCGTTTGATTATTCAGACGCATTAAAGTGCGCCGCGAGCTTGGTCTGTACCAGTGGGTACGTTAACGTCTAGGTTGGCGATCCGGAATGTCCGGTCGGTGATGCATGTGCAGTTCGAGCTTGGCGTGCTGGTGGGGGATGGATGCTGGAAGTAATGAACGTTTTGGAAATGCTGTTGAGAACATGGCTTTGGCCCGGAGTTTCAGCCATCTTTGCTGTGCTTGCCACCTTTACGATCTACCGGCTGGCATTGGCAATTTTTCGCCATTTTTCCGAGTCGAGAACGGTACTGAGGCTGTTTCTTGATGCCGCGGCACTGGCCCTGGGCACGGTACTTTGCCTGCTGGCGTTGGCGGGGTCACTGAGGACTGCGCCTGATGACTTGCCTCTGATAGGTGGGATACGGCAGGTCATCACGGTGCTTCTGATTATTGCCGTTACCTGGGCCGCAGTGCGACTGAGTTCGGCTATTGGCGATGTGATAGTCGCGTTAAACCCGGTGCTCGAGGGGCAATGGAAGCGCGCGCGCAGGGTCGAGACGCAAACCCGTTTTCTGGTTCGCGCTCTGAATATCCTCATCGTGATTGTCGGCTTCGGGGCGGCTTTGATGACCTTTGATTCGGTCAAGCACATGGGGGCCAGCTTGCTCGCCTCTGCAGGCGTAGGCGGGCTGATTCTCGGGTTTGCTGCACGGCCAGTACTCAGTAATCTGCTGGCCGGCATGCAAATAGCGCTCACCCAGCCTTTTCGCATTGATGATGTGCTACATGTGCAGGGGGAGTGGTGCTGGGTGGAAGAAGTGACCTCTACCTACGTGGTGTTAAGAGTCTGGGACTTGCGTCGTCTGGTTATTCCCCTGCAGTGGTTTATCGAGAATCCGTTTCAGAACTGGTCAAGAAGCAGTACCGAGCTGCTGGGTAGTGTCTTCATATGGGTGGATTACACAATGCCAGTAGAGCCCCTGCGTCAGGAGTTCAACCGGCTGCTGGCGGAGACAAAACTGTGGGATGGCAAGTTGGCAACGGTACAGGTCACCGACTCCAATGATCAGGCCATGCAGGTTCGCTTTCTGATGAGCGCGGCTAATTCGAGTAACAACTGGGATCTGCGCTGCTTCATACGTGAAGGACTCGTCACTTACATACAAGAATATTATCCCGCGCAGCTGCCGCGCGTCAGAGCACGGCTTATGGAAAGCTGAGGTGTGTCTCAGGCAGTGTCTTTTGCAACCGCGTTGCCATTACGTGGTGGCGGGGCCAGCAGGGTACAGAAGTCCTCACTGGTCACTGCGCGGCTGAAGTAGTAGCCCTGATAGATATGGCAGTCCTGCTGTTGCAGAAATGCCAGTTGCTCGGCGGTTTCTACCCCCTCAGCAATCAGTTCCATATTCAGACTGCGCGCCATGGCGATAATGGCGCGGACGATTTCTGCATCGTTGCTGTCGTGGGTACAGTCGTTGACGAATGACTGATCAATTTTCAGAAGATCAACCGGCAGACGTTTAAGGTAGCTTAGCGAAGAATACCCGGTGCCAAAGTCGTCAATAGCAAAACGGATACCCAGGTCGCGCAATTCGTTCATCTTCTCCACGGTATCGGTAATGTTGTGGATCATGATGCCTTCGGTTATTTCCAGCTTCAGGCACTGGGTAGGGATTTGTTGTTCCTGGATGGCTGCTGCTACCCGAGCTACGAAGTTGGCCTGACGAAATTGCCGCGGGCTGATATTGATACTGAGACTGAACGCGTCTGTGCTGATCAGACCCTGTTTGAGCAGGTCAGCAATAAAAGCGCATGCCTGCAGCAAGACTCCGTGGCCAGCCTCCAGAATCATGCCGCTCTCTTCCAGAACATGCATGAAGGTGGCGGGACTGACCAGGCCTTGCTCGGGGTGCCGCCACCGAATGAGCGCTTCGGCGCCAATGATCTGTTGCGTCCGGGCGTCAACCTGCGGTTGATAGTGCAACTCGAATTCCTGGGCGAGCAGGGCGTTGCGCAGCTCGGTTTCCAGCTGCAGGCGCTGACTGACGACCACCTGCATCTGAGGCTCGAAAAAAGCAATATTGTTGCGTCCGGCTGCCTTGACCCCATAAAGCGCTGTGTCGGCATGCTTGAGCAGATCCTCCGGTGTATTACCATGCTCGGATGATAGTGCGATACCGATACTGCAGCTTAACTGCAACCCGTGACCCTCGATGCGCATGGGGGCAGAAACGGCCTCAAGTAATTCAGCCGCGCTTGTTCTGGCATGCTCGGCAATTTGTTCGGGATCGCCGGAAAGTCCGGTGAGCAAGATGACAAATTCATCGCCGCCCAGCCGTGCAACCGTGTCGGCTTTCCGTACCTTGAGCTGCAGACGCCGACTGACTTCCTGAAGGACGGCATCCCCGCAGCTGTGCCCCAGGGAGTCATTGACGCGCTTGAAGTGGTCCAGATCAAAGAATAGCAAGGCGCAGCCCAGTCCGTGGCGCTCGCCAAGGGCCAGGTGCTGCTGCAACCGGTCCTGAAGGAGCAATCGATTGGGTAAGTCGGTCAGGGCGTCGTGATAGGCCTGGTGTTTAATGCGTGCCTCGATGTTTTTCTGTTCCGTGACGTCTTTAAAACAGGACAAAGTGCAGCGATCTTCGCCAATCAGGATGAAGTTGCTGGAAACTTCGCATTTCAGAACCCGGCCGTCCTTGGCTATAAAGTCGATGGGCTCGTTGCGCAGGCAGCGTTCGCGCAACAGTTTGTTGATGATCGTTGGTCGTTTTTCCGGATAGCGCCAGAGTCCGATATCCGCTGCGGTTTTGCCGATGACATCCTTCGGTTGATAACCGAAGACCTCGGTGAATCGATGGTTGATGTCAGCTATCTTGGCGCTCTTCTTGGCAAAGAGTACGTAGGGTTCAGGCGAGTCTATGAATAGTGCAGAGAACTTGGCTTCACTTTCTTTAAGGACCAGTTCGGCATTACTGCGCTCCGACATGTCGTGGGCAATTGCCAGGCGGCATTTCTGGCCGTCCAGATCTATCTGCTCAACGTAGACCAGGCAGGACTTGGTTAAACCATTCTGGCATTTGAAACGGGCTTCACACTGTTGTAGGCGTCCATTGCGGGTAAAGCGGTCAATGAAGTCGTCACGCTGTTGAACACTGGTCCAAATGGGCAGTTCGGCGGAATGCAGATTGACTATTACCTCGGCATCCCAGCCAAACAGCAGTTCAAAGGCTGAATTTATCGCCAGAACACGGTTGTCTTCAATACGGGTAAGCATGCAGGCAACAGGAAGCCGCTGAAGCAAAACGAGAAAGTTGTCGCCCTCTCCGCGGCCGCTCATCAGAATGTCTGCCAGGGTGGGCAGACAACCAAGCCATGCGTGTTCATCTTCTATCCTTTTTTTGTTATTTGATAAAAGTAGCGTGTTGCCATGCCAGATACAAGTAGGTCGTATATGGGCCGTAATAATGGCGGCTCAGGGCTCAGGGCTCAGGGCTCAGGGCTCAGGGCTCAGGCCGCCACCACCGATACCGGAATCCCGTTAAGCACCGCGTTGCCCGATAACACGTCGACCACCTGATCATCGGTTATATCGTTGACGTTGATGCCCGGGTTGCTCTGTGCGACGCGCAGGCTGACGCCCTCTCGATCGTGACCCCAGCCATGGGGTAAACAGACTACGCCGGGCATGATGTCGTCACTGATTTGTACGCTGACTAGAAGCTCGCCTGTGCGCGACATGATACGTGCCTGTTTGCCGCTGGCCAGACCCAGGCGCTCAGCGTCCGTCGGGTTGATCAGCAGGGCGCAACGGTCATTGCCTTTGACCAGACGCTGGCTGTTGTGCATCCAGGAGTTGTTGGTACGCAGATCACGTCGGCCGATCAGCATGAGCTCGTTGCTCTGGGCTCCGCGCAGCTCTGCCATGGCACGGCCCAGGTCGGCGACCAGTTCGGGCGGCGTGAGGTGCAGTTTTTTGTCCGAGGTAAACAGGTAGCCTGGGAAGGACTCGCGCATCGGTCCGAGATCCAGGCCGTGTGGGTAGCGCTTGAGGACTTCCACGCTTAATGGTTCTTCGCGCTTAACCGGCTGGCCACTGTTGTATTCGTTGAAGCCTTCACCATAAGGGCCGGTCTTCAGGCCGTGATCGAGAATCTGTTCGGGGCTGGGCATTTTGCGCGCCGGCGCTTCTTCCGGATTTTTCAGTGCGGCGATGCGCTCGGCCAGGCCCTGCACAATATCCCAGTCGCAAAGGGCGCCTTCGGCTGGCGCGAATACTGGATCGCTGAAGCGCGCGATATTGCGCACTGCAAGCATATTGAACACGATGTCGTACTGCTCATGTTCCAGTGGGCCGGTGGGCGGCAGGATAATATCGGCATGGCGCGAGGTTTCATTCAGATAGAAGTCGATTGAAACCATGAGCTCGAGCTGGTCCAGCGCCTCGTCCATTTGCCGCCCATTCGGTGTGGACAGCACCGGGTTGCCCGCCACGCAAACAAACCCGCGTACCTGACCTTCGCCAGGGGTGAGCATCTCCTCTGCGATGGTGACGGCTGGAAAGTAGCTATCAAATTCAGGGAGGCCTCGGGCACGGCTCTGGTAGGTATTGAAGCTGCCCATCGGTCGGCTCTGAGCCTTGTTGAAGGCGGGGGTGGTGAACATCATGCCACCGGGGCTATCCAGGTTGCCGGTGAGAATATTCAGTACCAGCATCAGCCAGTGGTTGAGCGCGCCATAGCTCTGGGTAGAAACGCCCATGCGGCCATAGCACACAGCGCATTCTGCGGCGGCAAAGTCTTCGGCAATACGCTTGATCTGGTCGACAGCAATACCGCAACGGGCACTGACCTGCTCAAGCGTGACACCCTCGAACAACGGTGCAAGGGCATCCCAGTTGTCAGCCAGTTCATGCAAGCGTCCAGGTTTGGTCAGGCCTTTGTCGAGCACATGGCGGATCAGGCCAAGCAGGAAGAAAGCATCGGTGCCGGGCTTTATGAACAGGTGCTGGTCTACATAGCGTGCTGACTCTGTACGCCGTGGATCGACCAGAATCACTTTGCCACCGCGTTCACGAATGCGCTCAAGGCGTTTGAGAATATCGCCAGCGGTCATCAGGCTGCCGTTGGAGGCGGCCGGGTTGGCGCCAAGCATAAGCATGTACTGCGTGCGGTCAATGTCCGGAATGGTAAACAGCTGGCTGTGACCGAACATCAGATAGGACACCAACTGATGTGGCATCTGATCCAATGAGGCGGCGGATGAAATATTGCGTGTGCCTATGGCCTTGCGCAATGTACCGGAGGCCATCATCAGCCCCAGGTTGTGCGAGGAGGGGTTACCCCAGTAGCCGGCAATCGAGTCATTGCCATGGCGCTGCTGGATATCCACCAGTTTGGCTGCAACCTTGTCCAGAGCGCTATCCCAGTCAATCGGCAGCCATTCGCCATTGACCTTCTCCAGCGGCGTGCGCAGACGATCCGGGTCGGTATGCAAATCCTGCAAGGCATAACCTTTAGGGCAGATGTGGCCTTCACTGTGGGGGTCATCCGGATCGCCATTGATCGACAGGATCTGCTCGCCCTGGGTCTCGATAACGACGCCACACATGGCTTCACACAGTGTGCAGGCACGGTGATGGGTTTTGACCGGCATTCTGGCCTGCTCTGCCTCATGTGCACGGGCATCGCGAATAACGGCCAGCATTTCCTCGATTTTGACAATCTTGCGCCGGGTTCTGCCCTCAATCCGGCCCCGGGCCTGTTCGTGCTGGTCCAGCAGACGCCAGTCCGCCATGCTGACCGGATTCACATCGCGGGCGTCCAGCAACGTATCAATGGTTCCGCCTGTCAGCTCTGGCAGACTGCTGCCCAGATCGTCCAGCAGGCGCTGAACACTCTCGGTGGCGCACTGACGGTTGCTACCGATCACGCCGCTGGCACCGCGCTTTATCCAGCCAGCCACGTAGTCACGGCTCTCGGCATGGCCGCGGATGCGTCCCTGATCATGTTGCATGACTCCGCGCCCGGTATCAAAGGGCAGCTCATCGATGGCTGAGCCTTGATAGCCAATGGCATGGACGACAAGCGTTGCAGGCATATCCAGGGTCTGTTCGCTTGGTTGAGCAATCAGTTGGCCCTGCTCGTTACGTACCAATTCAGTACGTTGCGCGTGCACGGTACTGACCAGGCCCTGATCGGCGCTGAAGCCAGTCGGGCTGGTATAGAACATAAAACGGATTCGCTTGCCTTCGCCCGCGGGTCTGGCGGCAATGTCGCGCAGTAGGCTGAGGTTCTGGCGTGCCTCGGCAAACTCGGGCTTTTCCAGTTGGCGGGTGGTGGTGTCGTCGAGCTCAAGGTCTGCCGGGTCGACCAGCAACTGTAGGCCTTCAATGGCCATCAATTGCTCCAGTTCCTTGGGAGTGAAGGCAGCTTGTGCCGGGCCGCGTCGGGCGAGCAGCCGCACTTCTTCAATACCGCTTGCGGCCAGCGCTCGCAGTGCATCGTCCGCTATATCAGTTTTAGCTAACTGGTCATTGGGCAATACCAGCAATCGAGCGATATCCAGCGCCACGTTGCCGATACCGATAATCACCGCGGTCGGTCCTGCGAGGGCAGGGGACAACGTTACTTCGTCCGGGTGACCGTTGTACCAGCCAACAAAATTCGACGAGCCGAAAATATTGCCGCTTTCGGCTCCCGGCAAAGACAACGGGCGGCTCTGAGAGCCTCCGGTAGCATAGATGACGCCGTGATAGTGCTGGCGCAGGTCGGCGCTGGTCAGATCGCTACCGATCTGGACGTTGCCGAAAAAGCGAAACTGCGGCGATTCGGCGATGCGTTCGAATCCGGCAGTGACCGATTTGATGCGTGGGTGATCGGGTGCAACACCATAGCGAACCAGACCAAAGGGCGTGGGCAGGCGCTCGAACATATCGATCCGGGCGGCCGGCATCTGTTTCATAAGTGCTTCGGCAGCGTAGAAACCGCTTGGGCCGGAGCCGACAATGGCAAAGCGACCCGGCAGACGAGCCAGTGGGCTGGCAGCGTGGTTGCCCGCCTGGATGCTCTCGCGAATGATCGGATGGGTTTTGGCTCCCTCTGCGTTCAGCGTAATGAAGGATTGCTGATCCTCCGGGACCATGCTGCGCGGAAAAATGGCTCCCTCCGGGCAGGCAGAAACGCAGGCGTTGCAGTCAATGCAGACATCAGGATCGATAAACAGCATCTCGGGCGCTTCCCGGAAGGCCTCTACCGGACAGACGTCGACGCAACTGGTGTGTTTGTTGCCAATACAGCTCTGAGTGACTACGTACGCCATGATCTACTCCACGCAAGGGACTGCAAAACCCGCATATTATGTCGGGACTTGCAGATCCGTATTGGCAGCAAGCGCCTGATTGACATTTTGTGCCAGTATCCCGATAGTGCCAATCATGAGTAAAAACGACTACATACCCTCAGGCTTTATCGAGACGCTGCAAACGTACGTGCGCGAGCGTGATTTGCCTGCGGCGGGCCTGATGGGTGAGCTGAATGCGCAGCTGGAGTCACCCAGCGTGTCCGCGTGGCAGTTCTGCGAGTTGCTGGATGCAGTTTGGCAACTGGACCCGGTGAACGCTCTGGGTGTGCGCCTTGGGCTGTCGGCCCAGCCCAGCCAGTTTGGTGTGGTGGGTTATATGGTGTCGTCCTGCGGTACGCTGGGACAGGCACTGGCTAGATACCACCGCTATCAGGGACTTTTACAGGCCGGACTCACCTCCCGCGCCTGGCTCAAGGACGGTGTGCTGTTTATGCGCTGGACGCAGGCAGTGGCAAACACGCCGCTGGCCAGCGAATTCAGCCTTGCGGTATTTGTCAGCCTTTGCCAGGCATTGATTGGCCGCCCGATCGCGCCGCTGCGTGCCGGTTTGCCTTTTCCCAGGCCTGTCGACTCCGGTGTATACCCGGTGCTTTTAGGGTGCCCGGTCGACTTTGACTGCAACGCGATCGAGCTGGCCCTCCCGGCCCACCTCCTGGCGTTGCCGATTTCCAGCAAAGATCCGTATTTACTTCGTTTGCTCGAGCAGCAGGCTCAGGCATTGCTCAGACAGCAGCCTCGCATCGAAGGCGGGCAGGCGGGGGCATTCTTTAGCCAGGTTCAGGAACAGATTGTCGAGTCGATAAAAAATGGCGACGTCAGCGCTGACGCCGTTGCCCTGGCATTAGGCTGCTCACTCCGAACTTTTTATCGGCAGCTGAGCAGTGCGGGTTATAGCTACCGAGGTTTGCTGGCGCATACCCGCCATACCCTTGCACGGCAGTATTTAGCAGACCCCGCGCTGGCGCAAACGGATGTGGCGCTGCTGCTTGGATATTCTGAGCAAAGCTCGTTTATTCGCGCCTTTCGGAGTTGGACCAGCATGACACCGGGTGAGTATCGCGTCCGTCTGACCCAGGCTTCTGCAACCGGTTGACCCGTAAGCCCGATAACTCTTAACTGATTAGCTATTTGGCTCAGCCTCCCACGCAAAGGACAAATCATGTACACGGACGACGATCTTGACACTGCTATTGGCCAAGGTATTTTCGACGCGGAGTCGGTGACCCGTTTCAAACAGCATATCGCCGGGAAAGCTTCGCCTCGGGCAGTAGATGAGGAAAATTTCCGCCTGATTTCAGGCTTCAACGATATATTTGTGACTATCGCGGCCCTGATTTTGATGATTTCAGCGGCCTGGGTGGTTGGTGGCCTTCACCCAAGCGCTGCCTTTGCAATGCTGGCCGTACTGTCCTGGTTGCTGTCGATATTCTTCATTAGCCACAGGCGTCTGGCTCTGCCCGCCATCCTGTTTCTGATAGCCTTTGTCAGTAGCGTCACCGCGCTGAGCTCCGTTCTCCTGGCCGCGGTATTACCGGAGCATATGGTGCCGCAAATACCCTTGTTGGGTGCATTTGCAGTCGGCACCCTCGCAGCCTGGGTTCACTGGCTCAAATTCAAGGTGCCGATAACGGTTGCGGCAGGCACTGCGAGTCTTATAGCCGGTGTCATTTCAAGCGTGTTGGCCTTCTGGGAATTCGAAGCCTTCGGTACTTCCATTCTGAACCCACTGCTGTTTGTCTGTGGCGTGGCTACCTTTCTACTGGCCATGTGCTGGGATGCCCAGGACCCCACGCGTACCTCACGCAAGTCCGATGTTGCCTTCTGGCTTCACCTGTTGGCGGCGCCCCTTATCGTGCATCCTATCTTCTCCGCTCTGGGTATCCTTGGCGGTGAAAACAGTGTGTTGAGTATCGCGCTGGTGGCTATTTTGTATCTGCTTTTGGGTCTCGTTTCCATTGCGGTGGACCGGCGTGCGCTCATGGTCTCTGCTTTGGTTTACGTGCTCTATGCCTTCAGTGAGTTGCTTGAGGCCTATGGCATGGTCAGCATCAGTCTGGCCGTATCGGGGGTCTTTATCGGCTCCATGCTGTTGCTGCTGTCGGCCTTCTGGCATAAAAGCCGGGAGGTGGTCGTTGGCGTTTTACCCGGCCGCCTTCGCGTTTATCTTCCTGTTTTGGGTGGATAAGAGACGACTCAGTGATGATTATTATGAGTCGGATGCTGCCTTTGACTCTTGAAGGACCTTCTGTTCGCTGACGGGTATGTGTGTCAATACCGTGTTTGACTCACATTGCTCCTGTCCAGATGCCTCCCATTGTAATGGCCGGAAACCGGTAGCAGAGGTGGCGACCTGATAAGATGTCGCATCAGTCAGTCTCAAGGCGTTGCACAATGGCAATTCAGTGGTACCCCGGACACATGCACAAGGCGCAAAAGGCCATCAAGGAGGTTCTGCCCCAGGTAGACCTGCTGATCGAAGTGCTGGACGCGCGCATTCCCTATTCCAGTGAAAATCCGGCCATTGCCCAGCTAAGGGGTGAAAAGCCCTGCATCAAGGTGCTGAGCAAGACCGATCTGGCCGATCCGGAGCTGACCGCCCAGTGGCAGGAGTATCTGGAACGTGAGCGGGGAGTGAAAACCTTTGCCACCACAACAGAACAACCAGGCAGGATCAGGCTGCTGGTTGACCTGTGCCGCAAGATGCTGCCTGAAAAGGATGCCGGAGCTAAAAACATCAACGCGATGATTGTCGGTATTCCCAACGTGGGCAAGTCGACCATTATCAATACACTGGCTGGCCGCATGGTGGCCAAGACCGGTAATGAGCCGGCGGTCACCAAGGACCAACAGCGCATCAATCTGGGCAGTGGTGTCACCCTTCTGGATACGCCGGGCATCCTCTGGCCGAAGATCGAGAATCCTGACAGCAGTTACCGCCTGGCGGCCACAGGCGCGATCAAGAACACGGCGATGGAGTACGACGACGTCAGTTTTTTCCTGGCTGAGTATCTGATCAAGGCCTACCCCGAGCTGATCATGGGGCACTTTCAACTGGAGCGACTGCCGACCAGTGAGTTGGAATTTCTTGAAATGGCCGGCGCCAGGCGCGGGGCATTGCAAACCGGGGGCAGGATTAATCTCCACAAGATTTGCGAGGTGCTGATCAACGAGCTGCGGTCTGGCAAGTTGGGCCGGATAACCCTCGAAACGCCCGCAATGGTTGAACTGGAGAAGCAGGCCATAGCCGAAGCCAAGGCAAAGAAGGAAGCCGAGAACGCCGAGCGCAAGAAGCGTTTCAAGGAAGGTTCACGCAATTCGGATCGGGCTGATCGCAAGGAACAGAAAAATCTGCCCAAGCCGCCCCGTCAGCGTGGCGTAGGAAAACCCAGCAAGAAAAAATAGCGTTCTCTGGCAGCAAGGGCATCTATCTCAGGCTGTTTTTTTCCTGCTGCAAGATGATTTGCCAATGCGCGTCGCTTACCGGCATCACTGACAGACGACTGCCCCGTTTGACCAGTGCCAGGTCCTCGAGGCCGGCAGTGCCTTTGAGCTCATCCAACGGTATCAGGCTATTGAGCTTGCGCTGGAATATCATATCCACTGCCTTCCAGCGGGGCTTTTCCTCGGAACTTTTCACATCGTGATAGGGTGAGCCTGGATCGAACTGGGCGGGGTCCGGGTAAGCGGCGCGAGCGACTTTCACTATACCGGCCACGCCGATGTGCTTGCAGCTGGAGTGATAGATAAACACCTCATCACCTACAGCCATCTCCAGCAGAAAGTTGCGAGCCTGATAATTACGCACGCCGTCCCACGGGATGGGTGTTTCGGGATCACGGGCAAAGTCGTCGATGCCGCATTCCTCAGGTTCCGTTTTGACAAGCCATCTGGCCATGGGTCGGGTTCCAGTGTCGCGTGATGTCGGGAGTGATGGGACAGTCTACTTGAGCGGTTGCAGATGGGGTATCTGCCTGATTTTGCGGTAGTCTACGTGGATGACCACAGATATTTTTTCCACCATCGATCCGACACGCTTTCGCCTTCCGGCGCTCCGTCATCTTGCGTGGATGTGCGGGACTGCGCAGCTGACCGATAGCTCCCTGGCCTTCGATCTGCGTGGGCAGTTGCCGTGCGGCACAATTGAGAGGTTGTTGCGCTGGGAGGCAATGCCGGGCACAGCACCGGCAGCGGTTACCGAACCTGCTCATCCACGTCTTGGTTACTATTTTGAGCGCCTCTACGAGTGTCTGCTGACGGATATTCTGGGTTGGGAGGTGCTGGTGCGTAATCTGCCCGTGCGTAGTCAGCAAAGAACCCTCGGGGAGCTGGATTTTGTAGTGCGCAATCCAGTCACAGGCGCAATCGAACATCACGAGATCGCCATCAAGTTCTATCTTGGCCACACCGTCGGCTCAACGCCGGTTCTCTGGTACGGCCCCAATGCGGTTGATCGGCTGGATCTGAAAACGGCGCGTATGCTCGATCATCAGAGCCAGCGCTCACTTTTACCCGAGAGCGTTGCGGCGTTATACGAACTGGGCATAGAGCGGCCTCTGAGGTCGCGGGTGTTCATGCCGGGCTACCTGTTCTATCCGACGGGAAATGCCTGCGCCACAGCCGTCCCACCGCCCAAGCATGTGCCGAGCGACCACCCGCGGGGTAGCTGGATGTATCTGGATGCACTGGGTAATACAGATGTCTCGTGTTGGGTTCATCTGCGAAAACCCCATTGGCTGGGCCCCTGGATACAGGATGGTGAGCCTGATCCGGCGCAGGCGCAGGCAGCCCTCGAGCAGGTCGCTGTAACCCAGACTCCGAGGTTGTTTGCCAGAATGTCCTGGGACGCAGCGGCAGGTCTTTGGAAGGAAGCAGAGCGTTGCTTTGTTGTGCCCGCACGTTGGCCGGGTTGAATTGGTTTGTTGTCTGACGGGAGCTGACATGCACATAGGTATTCTGACTATTCGGTTTTCTCTGCCGGGCTGCGTTTCGCTCAAGGAAAAACGTCAACGCATGGGCGGGTTGCACGAACGCTTTGGTCGAACGCCATCAATCGCGGTATGTGAGAACGGCGAGCTTGATCGTCACGAGGCCAGTGAATGGTCCTTTGTGGTGGCTGCAACCACTGTGCAAAAGGTGGAGTCGCTTTGCAGCGAGATAGAGGAAAAACTACAGCGCACCGTTGATGGCCGGATTATGGATGTGGCCCGGGAGATTCTCTAGGCTCTGGGTTCAGCGGTCTCCTCATCAAGCCAGGTCCCGCAGAATTTGCAGTAGCGGGCATTTTTTTCATGCTGATGTTTGCCGCATCCAGGGCAGGCTTCATCCGAGTAGCGCTCATTGCGCAGTGTATTTATCACTTCGACCGAGAACACGCCAACGGGCAGGGCAATGATGGAGTAACCGGTCAGCATGATCATGATGGAAATGAATTGGCCCAGCGGGGTCACCGGTGCGATATCACCGTAGCCGACTGTGGTCAGGGTCACTATGCCCCAGTAAATTGCGGTGGGTATGCTGGTGAAGCCTGCCTCGGCGGGCTCGATCAGAAACAGCAACGAGGAGAATATGGTGACCAGCATCATCACGGAAAACACGAACAGGATAATCTGACCGCGGCTGCGCTTGAGTGCATCGACCAGCAGCTTTCCCTCGCCTACCAGGGTCATCATTTCCAGCACGCGGAACAAACGCAGTGTACGAAGCAATCGAATCACCACCAGAGTCTGTGCGCCGGGAATGACCAGGGCTAGCCAGGTGGGTATTACAGCCAGTACATCGATCACTCCGTAGAAGCTCTTCAGGTACAGCCGGGGCTTGTCCAGGCAATAGATCCGCAGTGCTATTTCGAGAGTGAACACCGCGGTGACAGCCCATTCTGCGTAATAGAAAATATCACCGAACCGCCGATGATACGCCTCGACGCTATCGAGCAGTACCACGCCGACGCTCATCAGGATCAGCACGGCCAGACCAATATCGAAACCCTTCCCCAGCGGCGTGTCGGACTCGAAAATGACCTGAAAAAGCCGAGTTTTGAGGCCAGCGCCGCCGGCTCTGAATGGCTGCATGTCGGTAGGTATCTCCAGCTGGCAAGTTGTAGTGAATAAAGTGGCTGCCCAGAGCATAGAAAGTTAATCGGGATTTTGCGACTCGGCTTGTCACTGCCGATCCTTGTCTTCACGATCAGCCGGAACCAGCCAGCGGATTTATTCACTGCCATCACATTCGCGTATCCTGTCGGTTCATATCGTCATCGGAGCAACCAATGACTCAGCTCGACAGCCCCCGTTTCGACAACAGCTACACGGCATTGCCGGAACGCTTCTACGCCAGACAGAAACCGACACCGGTGCAAGCGCCAGAGCTCATCCGCATCAATCGCGCGCTGGCTACACAATTGGGAATTTCCGCCGACTGGCTTACCTCTCCAGAGGGTTTGCAGGTGCTGGCAGGCAATGAGATCGCGCCCGGCTCCATGCCGATTGCTACTGCCTACGCGGGCCACCAGTTTGGAAACTGGAATCCACGCCTGGGGGACGGCCGGGCGGTGCTTCTGGGAGAAGTGGTGGGGGTCGATGGGCAGCGCTATGACATGCAGCTCAAGGGAGCAGGGCGAACACCCTTTGCGCGCGGGGGTGATGGACGGGCACCTCTCGGACCGGTTCTGCGCGAATACATCGTGAGCGAGGCCATGGCTGCGCTGGAGGTGCCGACCTCGCGCAGTCTCGCTGCCGTGACAACCGGTGAGCAGGTCATGCGTGACCGCCCGCAGCCGGGGGGGATTCTAACCCGCATATGCTCCAGTCACATTCGTATTGGCACTTTTCAGTATTTTGCCGGTATGGACGATATCGAGGCAGTGCAGACGCTGGCCGATTACGTAATCAATCGGCATTACCCGGAGGCTGGAGAGTCTGAACGGCCCTATGTAGCTTTATTGCAGGCGGTTATTGGCAGGCAGGCAACGCTTATCGCCCAATGGCAACAACTGGGGTTCATTCACGGGGTGATGAATACCGACAATATGTTGATTTCCGGAGAAACCATTGATTATGGCCCGTGTGCCTTCATGGATGCCTATCACCCGGAAACGGTCTTCAGTTCGATTGACCGGGGAGGGCGCTATGCCTATATCAACCAGCCAGGAATAGGGCAGTGGAATCTCGCGTGGTTGGCCCGTGCACTGTTACCGTTGCTCGACAAGGATGAAGATCTCGCTGTGCAGGCTGCTCAGCAGGCTATCGATGACTACGTGGGGCTTTATCAGGCTACCTACTATGATCTTATGGCCAGGAAACTGGGCATGGCTGCCAGCGACGAAAGCAACACCGCACTGATCGAAGAGCTACTTGAGTTGATGAAAGAGTCCGGTACCGACTACACATTGACGTTCCGTCGGCTATCAGAATTGGCTGGTCCCCAGGGACCGATCGAGGGTGATAGCGTTGCAGATATCTTTGATTTACCGGCGTCCTTTGCGCCATGGCAGGAGAAATGGCAACGGGCTCTGGAGCAACAACCTGCGTCATCTGCAGAGCGTCAAAAGCAGATGCTGGCGCTGAATCCCGCTTACATCGCACGTAATCATCTGGTCGAGGAGGTTATTCGTGCAGCCGAAGACGAGGGTGATCTACAGCCTTTTCATGCGTTGATCGATCGTTTGGCCAGCCCGTTTGACTATCACGCTCAGGATGCGCGCTACGCGATGCCACCCACGCCTGAACAGGTGGTACGTGCGACATTCTGCGGTACCTGATAGGCGATAAATGCAAAGCGTGGAGTTATAAAAAACCGCGGCAATGGCCGCGGTTTTTTTGGCACTGCCGTTACATCAAGGGGTTAGTTCGCCGAGAATTTTCTCGATGATATCCAGACCCTCCTCAAGCACCTCATCCTCGATGGTGACCGGCATCAGGAAGCGAATCGAGTTCGCGTGCATGCCGCACGCGAGCAATATCAGTCCGTTCTCTTTGGCCTTGGCCGTGATTGCAGCTGCCAGATCGGCCCGTGGTGTACGGCTGGCCTTATCGGTCACAAGTTCGAATGCAGCCATGGCACCAAGGTTGCGCGAGTTATCGACAAACTCGAACTTGTCTTGCCACTTGGCGAATCGCGTGGCCAGCTTGTCGCCCAGTCTATTTGCCTTGCCAAGGATGTCTTCGCTTTCAAAGATCTCCATGACGGCCATCACCGCGGCGCAGGATACCGGACTACCAGTGTAGGTACCGCCCAGCGAATTAGGTCCGGAGCTGTCCATGAGTTTGTCTGTACCGACAACTGCCGAGATCGGCATGCCGTCGGCCATGCTCTTGGCCATGGTCATCATGTCCGGCTCGACGCCACTGTGTTCGATGGCGAACATCTTGCCCGTCCGGCCGAAACCGCTTTGTACTTCATCGACGATCATCAGGATGCCGTGCTCATCGCAGATCTCGCGAATCGCCTTGAGAAATTTGGGAGAGGCTGCGTAGAAGCCACCTTCGCCCAGTACCGGCTCAATGAAGATTGCGGCAGTGCTTTCCGGGTCGCTGTCTGTGCGCAATGTCATGCGCAGACCGCGCAGCGCTTCTTCTTCGCTGACGCCGTGGTAGGCAACCGGATAGGGGGCCCGGAAAACGGTGCCAGGCATGGGACCGAAGTCACCCTGGTAGGGCTTTACCTTGCCGTTCATCGCCATGGTCATGAAGGTACGGCCGTGGTATCCACCATCAAAGCAGATAATGTTGGTACGGCCAGTGGCGGCGCGGGCAATCTTGACTGCGTTTTCCAGAGCCTCGGCCCCTGAGTTGGCCAGCATGACTTTACCGTGTCCACGGACTGGGCTGATCTCACTGAGCTTCTGAGCCACCTTGACGTAGCCCTCATAGGGCATAACGGTTTGGCAGGTATGCATCAGCAAATCAAGTTGTGCTTTTACTGCGGCAACGACCTTGGGGTGGCGGTGACCTACGTTCAGAACGCCAATGCCTCCGGCAAAATCGATCATGCGCTTGCCATCTGCATCCCATATTTCGGCATTGGTTGCGTGGGCTGCAAACTGTTCGTTCGGGCTGGCAGCGCCTGCTGCCACGTAACGTTCTTTGAGCGCTTGCAATTCGGCATTGTTCACTATGTCGTCTCCATCGGTTGAAATCATTTCAGCGGGAACGAGGTGGTGCCCTCGAATAAGTGCGTGAGGCAACTTTGTACGCGGGCGAATCCTGGCCTCGTTCCTGTTGTGAAAGCCCTCTGCGGCGAAAATTCAGCCTGGCCGGGCAAATTGATGCTGGTTATAGTGCGGGTGTATCACGGTCTGATGCGCTTGTTTCATACTCTATGATGGACGAACTGGGGCAATAGGACAAAATTTTAGCAGGCCTAAATGCTTACAAAGTGCTTTGCTCGGCAAGAATGTCGGTGCTTTTGCCATCCAGACTGAGCTGATTTTTTTCACGCCAGTACTGCTCTATCCCTTGCTCGCCGTGCTTCTGCGCCCACTTGTTCAAAGTGGTGCGTTCATCCTGGAATTGGTAAAGGGGTACCGCATAACCACATGAGGTGGTTATCAACGAAATCTGCAGTCGAAACACCTGTCGGGCGCCAGGGTGGGGTGGAAACAGTCCTGACAGCGACTCCCACTCCGAGTCTCGCGGGTGGATGACCTCGGCTTCACCATAAAGTCGCAGTATCAGCGGTTGTTTGTCGAAAGAGCAGAACATGATGGTCATCCTGCGGTTTTCCAGGACGTGGGCGGCTGACTCGTTACCGCTTCCAGTCAGATTCAACCAGGCAATTTCAGACGGACTGATAATCCGCAGGCTGTCCATTCCTTTTGGCGAGACATTAACGAACCCCTCGGCGCCGGCCGTACCAACAAAAAAAAGATGTTGAGCACGAATAAACTCCATGAGCTTGTCGTTCAGTTCCGTGAATTGCTCCATCTGATTCTCCTTGTCTGCATGACTGCTACGGTGTCAGGTCGTGGGGTTTGAACAGCGGAAAAGGGTTGACTGGCGTTCCTGTCCACCATTGCTTTTCAGGGCCCAGCTGGAAAGTCGCAAAATGCAGGTGTGGAGTGCTGGCATCGGCGTTGCCCGTGGTACCGACATAACCAATCAGATCGCCACGCTTGATCAATTGCCCCTCACTCAGGTTAGCTGCGTACCGATCCAGATGAGCATAATAGTAGGCCAGTTCACCGGCTGCATCGAACTGGTAGATGGTCAGCCCTCCCGGCACACTGTTGAACAGCTTGATAATGGTGCCGTCGTCGACTGCAACCACTGAAGTGCCTGTAGGTGCCATTATATCGATGGCCTCGTGCAGCCGGTCGCCTCCGCGCGGATCGAGATAACTGTCCCGCAGGTCCCCGACAGCGATGCCGGATACGGGTATCTGTAGAGGGACCGTTTTACGCCCCGGCATTGGCGTTGCTTGCTGCTCCGTAGCATCTGACGCCGTTTGCGCGACGGGCGAGTTCGGCATAGTAAAAACGAATAGGCCTGCAAGGATGATCGCGGCCGATAAAGTGTAAGCGAATATTCTTGGCATAATGACTCATAACTTGCGCAGGCGCTGTTTTAGACGGTTTGAGTATAGATACTGCTGGTCAGGAAAAAGACTCGGTTCGTCCGGATTGTTGCTGTGCGAATTGATGAAACCTTACTCCAAGTGTAGCCTTCTATAAGGCAGCTTGGTTATCAAGAAGACTGGCCAGTTGATTTTCGCAGGATGCGGGTAGAGTTCACCCAATGAGGTCAAAGCAGATGCGCAATCAATCCGTTGCAGCCCACGTGCCAGCTGGCTCGGAAACCAATATACCGGGTCTAGAAACCCTGACAGGCATTGAGCTGCATGTGCCCGCGCCCGTGGATGGGATTGAAGTAGTCGAGTTGCTTGACCGCCAGCAGCGCAAATTGAACGAATTGCGCAGTCACATCGATGATCTGCTCGACGATGGCTGGGTCATAGCGCAGCGCAATCCCTTGACACTCCAGCGCAATGCACGTGTTTGCTATGTGCTCCACGGGATGTTGATCAGCGATCATCTGAACTGAGTTTCAGTGTTACCCGTCAATGTATTCACGTGTTCCCTGAGCGATTCTCCTGGGCAGGTTTCGTCAGGCGTCTGCCCCTCGACTGGCAACCTCTCGAAAGGCGTTCACCAACGTTTCAGGCTCCTGTGCTCCAGAAATCAAGTGTCGCTTGTTGATGATGAAGGCAGGCACGGCTGATACACCAGACTGTTGGTAAAGCGCCTCATCGGCCCGCACGGCCCCATCAAACGCATCAGAATCAAGCACGGCTTTAGCCTCTGCACCATTCAGGCCTATGGACTCTGCGCAACCTATGAGTACCTGGGTATCGGAGATGTTCGCGGCATGGCCAAAATAGGCGTCAAACAAGGCCATTTTCATGTCCGTCTGGCGATTCTGTTCTCCAGCCCACTTCACAAGGCGGTGGGCATCGAAAGTGTTGTGGGTATATCTTTCCTGCATCTTGCTGAAGTTGAGCTCCAGGCCCTGGGCTATTTCCATCATGTTGCGTTGGGCGGCTTCCATTTCTTCTATGCTGCGACCGTACTTGCGGCTCAGAGCCTGCAGGATGGGCTCGCCATCGGAGGCCTTGTCCGGATTAAGCTCGAAGGCGTGCCACTCCACCTCAAATGCCAGCTCGCCCTCCATGCTATTCATCGCCTGCTCCAGCCGGGCGTAACCGATCGCGCACCACGGGCATGCGATGTCGGAAACGATGTCTATGTGCAGGGTTTTCATCAACTACTCCTGTTATGACTTGATCTATTGCTGGTCAGACTACACGCTATCCTATGTTCCAGCCTAGTAGCTGACGGTCTGCAATGGCGTGCGCCTGTATCTCTCACACCTGCATACATGCTGTCCGCAAGAGCTTTTCGGGCGCTGACGTGGGACTCAGGACAATCTGGAGAATTGTATGACCAACAATGTCCCAGTCTGCGGGGCATCTGCTATCCGCCTTCTGTTTATCGGTGTCGAGTTACCCCGAGTCACGTGTTTGAGCCTGAGGTTTCTGGAGCGATGACGCTGGTACACAGTTTCGCTCCGATAGCTGATTCGCGTGCAACCCGCTTGATATTGGGCTCCATGCCGGGCAAGGCGTCACTGGCCGCGAGCCAGTACTACGCGCACCCACAAAATCGTTTCTGGCCAATAATAGAGGCGGTTCTGGGGGTGTCAGCTAGCCTTTCATACGAGGAGCGCTGTTTGGCACTCAGGAGCAGGGGCGTAGCAGTGTGGGATGTACTGAAGATGTGCACGCGCACCAGCAGCCTTGATTCGGACATTGTCGAGTCCTCGATCGTAGCCAATGATTTTGCCGAATTCTTCCTGGCGCATCCTGGCATTGAGCGGATCTATTTCAACGGCGCAAAGGCGCAGTCTGTGTTCCAGCGCCATGTAGTGCCTGCTCTCACCGCGTTTTGGGCAGAGATACCGCAGGTCAGGTTACCGTCGACCAGCCCGGCCAATGCGTCCATTCCTCGGCAAATCAAGCTGGCCCAGTGGCAGCAGCTGAATGGGAACTGTCCTGGGTAAAGGTCAATAGCATTTAAGTAACATCAGCGTCCTGCTTTTTCCAGTGGCTCAAGCTGGCGCCACAGGGCATCCGCTTCCTGGGTCAGCGTTGAGTACGTACGGATATCGCCATTGCGCTGGGCTGTCATCGCTGCCTCCAGTTTTGCGTTGTATTCCTTGCGCAATTTTTTTGCCGGGTCTGATTTGAACAAGCCGAACATGGTATCGGTCCCTCTGGTTGAAGGCGCCTGAAAGGAAATCGGATCGGCGCCGTTGAGCTGATAGCTTAAGGGAACCTCGCGGCAAATAACGCTGGCATGTGTTACAAATTAACTGTGCGCGTATCTACGCGTGCTCCCTTCTGAGGATGGAAATATGTACACGCGTAGCCTTCTTGCAGTCGTTTTGCTGGGAGTTGCAGGTTGCACCCAAGCGGGACTCACAAGCCTAGACGGAGAGGTCGGGATATACCTGGATTCGGGTTCGACCCAATGCCAGGACGATGGCTTGAGTCTTGAAGAGATGCGCCAGTTACTGATTGACGTCGAGATCCCCTTCTCGGATGCCAGCTGCGGTACGGATGGCAACATCTACACGGCAATGTGTGGCTCGCCGGACGGCAGTATCGGTATGTTCCAGATCGCCCCGGAGCATCTGCAGCAGGCGCGCGCATTGGGTTTCGAAGCCTTGGCCAAGGTGCCCAGCGCCTCACGAGTCGATTGCGCGCAAAGGTGACCCGGCTAAAGCGAATCATTGTTGCGCTATAGCAGCCAGCCTGACGGCTTGATCTGCCAGTAGGGTGGCCAGACCTGGCGCGTGCGGCGGACTCTGTGCATGCTGTCGTCCGGGATCAAGGACGGAGTAACGCATGACCAGCAAGCCGACTACCGAAGAGCTCAATGCATTTTTCCGCAGTGAATTCCCCCAGGCGAAAGTATCGGTTGAAGCGCTGGGTGATGGTTCAGCCACGGTTAGACACAGCGTGGGTGTTGCTGAACTCCGACCCGGCGGGACAGTCGCCGGGCCAGTGATGATGGCGACTGCCGACGTCGCCCTCTATGCCGCAATCCTCGGCAGCATCGGCATCGTTCCGCTGGCTGTGACCACTAATTTGAACATCAATTTCCTGCGCAAGCCTGCTGCGGGGAGGGATATCCTGGGTGTATGTACCTTGCTCAAGGTAGGCAGGACCTTGGCGATCGGCGAGGTTTCACTCTACTCAGATGGCTCCGATGAGCCGGTCGCCCATGCCACGGGAACCTACGCGATTCCCCGCAGCTGATAGCGAGTGGGGCAGATTCAGTCCGGATGTGACTGTCTTGTAGGCGAAGATGGCTCTTGTTTGGCCGATGCGGGCTTATCGGTACTCCCGTCACGCTCCCAATCTGGGGGCATCCAAAGGTGCTTCAGCCGCTGGATCAGGGGACCGCTGCGGGCCATGTCCCGGAACATATCCCGGTACTCATGCAGCCAGCTCATCAACAGCCCGTTACCGCCAATGGGTCGGGTGATGCCGTATTCAATCGGCTGGTCCGCTCGCTCTATGGCGAAGGTGCCGAACAGCCGGTCGAAGATGATAAACACACCAGCGTAGTTGGTATCGATATAAGCAGGGTTGCGTCCGTGGTGAACCCGATGATGGTTGGGCGTGTTGAACAGGTATTCGACGGCCGGATGCAGTCGGCCGACCAGAGTAGTGTGAATAAAAAATTGGTAGACCAGCGACAGGGCGTAACACACCCCGATCCAGACCGGATTGAACCCCAGCATCGCCAGGGGTACGTAGAACAGCCAGCCGCCGTTGAAGATGTTGGTGGCATTCTGGCGCATCGCGGTGGAGAAGTTCATGCGTTCGGAGGAGTGGTGCGTCACATGCGCTGCCCATAACCATCGCACCCTGTGGGATGAGCGGTGCATCCAGTAAAAGCAGAAGTCGGTCAGCACCCAGAGCAGCAAAGCGGTCAGGGGCGTCAGGGAGATGTCCCAGAGCCGATGGTGATAGGCCAGCGCATAGACGGGGAAGGCGATCAGTCCGGCGAACAGCAGTTCGGTGGTCTGATAGCCCGCGCCGAGCATGAAGTTGCGCACCGATTCCTTGCCATCCACCAGTCTAGGGTCATGGCGGATCTTGAAATATTCCCAGGCAAATACGCCGATGAAGACCGGTGTTGCCAGCATGAAGACCAACTGACGCTCATCCATGGCCAGCCAGTTCGGCATGATATTGATCAGACTAGCCAGACCACTATCGAGATACACGCTGTTGAAGGCGGAAGCCCAGTTCATGGGGGTATCCATCTGAGAGTGAGAGTTGACTTGTAGTCTGCTACGCCTGCGGCTGTAAAAATTGACTTTTTATGCCATGATTTTGACTCAGTACGCCAAACAGGATGCAAATTGATCATGACTCCGTTGCGCGTTACCGGGGCCTGGGTCCAACTGCTGGCGGACTGGCTGGATCATCAGCGACTACCCGCGCCGGGCGTGCGGGCGCTGCTCGGCAGTCGGCGGCCGGCGGATACAGTGCCTATAACTCTTTGGACAGAGTTACTCGAGCAGGCATTGCAAATGCGGCCCGAGCTTACAGCGCCGGCATTGGCTGTAGGTGCCCTGGTCGAGCCGCGTCATCTTGGGGTGCTGGGCTATTTGATTCTGTCTAGTTCTACTCTGGGCGAGGCCATGCAAGCCTATAGCCGCTATGAGCGTCTGTTCTACGGTGCCGATCTGGCAAGCGTTGAGGTAGAAAGCTCAAATGTTCGCTTGTGCTGGCCGGCCTCAGCTTCCACGGGAAAACTCGCCGATACGGTTGCCATTGCAGCCTTGGTAGCCTTTCAACGTCGCTTGCTGGGTAACCTCTTTGTTCTTGAATCTGTCAGCTTTGCCTTTGCGCCGCCTGATCAACCGCAGGAACGGCAGGCTTACGATGCGTTTTTCGCCTGTGAGGTGCACTTTTCAGCGGCTGAAACGGCGGTTGTTTTACCCCTTGAAAGTCTCGCTAGGCCCCTGCCCGGCAGCGACCCTGATCTACGCGCTTTGCTGGATGGTCAGGCTCAGGCCTTGCTGCGCGCAGCACCAGATACGGGTGAGATAGACCGTGCGGTACAACAGGCACTGATTCGCTGCCTGCCAGAGGGGCGGGTAACCCTGGCGCGCATCGCCGTTCAGTTGCATCTGTCTGTTCGCAGCTTGCAGCGTCGCCTGGCTGAAAGGGAAATCTGCTGGCGGCAATTGCTCGACCAGACCCGTGAGCAGTTGGCCAGCGAGTATTTGGCCGATGCATCATTGAGTGCCACGGATATAGCCTTTCTGCTGGGCTTTTCGGAGCAAAGTGCGTTCAACAGAGCCTTTCGACGCTGGACCGGCAGCAGCCCCGAACGCTATCGGAGGCGACTTGCTTCTGTACAGGAAATGTAAGGAGTTGTTAGGGCGTAGTAAAGTTTCCAGGGGTTGTAAATTGGCCTTTCAGGGATAAAGCGGCAGCTTGAAAATCCATTGAAGCCCTTTAATTTGAGTGTTTTGAGCAATTATCAGAGCGCTGTTCCAGCTGTATCCGGAGCCAAAAAGCATTTCAATAGTAAGATTATTGACGTCAAATAGTTATACAAAAGGTAAGCATAGTAATAAATATGTACAGGCTTATGGTACAAAAGCGTTCGATTTCGGATGGGCCAATCGCAAACCCCCATCTACCAAGGAGCTTTTCCCATGAACGGTCATTACGATCCAGGTCTTGTTTTGTTGTCTTACCTGGTCGCCATTCTGGCGTCCTACAGTGCGCTTCATTTTGGCTCTCAGTTGTCTTCGTCCAGCCGCGCGAAAGGTAGATTCTGGTTGGCGCTGGGGGCTTTGACGATGGGCACCGGTGTCTGGACCATGCATTTCGTTGGTATGCGCGCGCACATCACGCCTGTGGAGATGACCTACGATCTGGGTATCACTGTGCTTTCATGGCTGGCTGCGGTCCTCGCTTCAGCTATCGCCCTGTTCATCATCAGCCTGCAAAGCGTTCGAGTACTGCATGTGGTTGTCAGCAGCCTGGTCATGGGTGGTGGTATATCGACAATGCACTATGCAGGCATGGCTGCGATCAACCTGACGCCGGCGCCCACTTACGACATGCTTCTGTTGGTATTGTCGGTTGTGATTGCCATAGCAGCATCGGCAGCAGCGATGGTCATCTGCCGCGCATTAAAAGGGGCAACCGGTCGCAATGCCACGAAGTTGCAGGGTGGTGCCTCGTTGGTTATGGGGGCGGCGATTTGTGGCATGCACTATACCGGTATGATGGCGGTGCGCTTTCCCGCCGATGCCATGCCACATCCGGGGAATCAATTGTCGGGCGGATGGTTAGGCCTACCACTGGCCCTGACGATCAGTGTGTTAATTGCCTTGGCGGTGATGTCTGCAATCGCGGATATGCGCCTGCGTAAACTGGAGCAGAAACAAGCCCTCGAGCAGGAAGAGAAGCTGAAGCAAATGGCCTTCTTTGATACGGCCACCGGGCTGCCTAACCGCGCAGCTTTTGATAAGGAGGTCTTTGACCTGATCATCCGCTGTGAGGGTGGCAAGGCAACATTTGGCCTGGTATTTCTGTCCATCTCCAACTTTCGCTCGATAGAAAAGCAATTGGGTGAGACGTCGCTCCACAGTCTTGCCCGAGGACTGAAGCAGCTTGTTGGGAATAATGTTTTTATCGCGCGTTATGCCTCTGGCGGATTCATGTTGCTGCTGGATCAACAGCAGTTGTCCGCCAGCGGTACGCTGATCAAGCGCCTTCAGCAACTACCGCAGACACTCGCTAACAGTGCGGTTGATATTCAGTGGCGAGCGGGCTCAAGTCGCTTCCCGACTGATGCCAGCTCGAGTCGCATGCTGATCAAGATAGCCATGCAAACCACGGACATGAGTAGTTTTGTGCAGATGCGCACGGGCAATGATGCAGGTATCTTCACTGCTCAGACCGAAGCTACTTCAGCCTGAGTCAGCGAGCGATACTCCCCTGCCTCGAGAATGGGGTCCAGTAAAATGGACCCCATGCTCACTCTGTGTAATGCCGTTACGCGATTGCCTACAGCGTGGAACATGCGTTTGATCTGATGATAGCGTCCCTCATAAATCGTGACCTGCGCTTCACATCTGTCCAGCCTTTGCAGTTGGGCGGGTGAGGTTGTCAGCCCTTCGAAAGCGAAGTGAATACCTTCTGCAAAGCGTGCTGCGTCTTCATCACGAATGGGTTCTGCGGTCCTTACATGATAAACCTTGGGCGTCTTGATTTGCGGCTCAGTCACACGCCGTGACCAAAGCCCATCATTGGTCAACAACAATAGACCGGAGCTGCTACGGTCGAGACGCCCGCCTATGTGTACCTGCTCGCATAACTCAGGCTCAAGTAAATCAAGCACAGTTGGGTGGGTGTGATCAGATGTGGCGCTCAGGTATCCCACCGGCTTATGCAGCATCAGATACAGGGATGCATAACCGTTGCGCAGAGGCTGTTCGTCGATGCTTACTGCGGCGAAGCGATCCACCGTTGCCTGGGTATCGCGCACTATGTGACCGTTAACCTGTACACGGCCGGATGCGATCAGCTGACGTGCTGACCTGTGGCTATATTGTGGGTAGTTGCTGATAAGGCGATCGAGTCTCATGCGAGCATTATACGGTTACCCCCGCATTCTGACTCGTCTTCGCGAGTTACTCTCGAACCCTGTTTTTCAGGGCTGATCCTCTGGCAACAACTTGACGGCCTCACGGGGATCAAAATCAACCCATTCGCCATCGGTAAGTTCGCCCTGGGCTTCTTCGAGCCCGGCAGCTTGATGTTTGCGCAGGACGTTAATGGCCACGCTGCGATTATCAGCCGTTACCTTGACCGCAACATGCACGCCTGATTCGCGCTCAGTCAGCTGTTCCTCTTTGAGCGGAGTCTCGTCCGCCATTTCATCAACTTCGGATTCCTTGTCAGTCTCTTTCATGGCGCCGACAAGTGATCCTGTGTAGGCACCAATGCCGCCACCCACTACTGCGCCAACCGGACCCACCACTGGCGCTGCAGCCAGGCCAATGGCTGCTCCTGCGGCTGCCCCTACACCTCCGCCCAGGACGGCGCCCCGACCGGACTTTTCTGCTCCCGGTGAGGCCGGTTCGTCTCCGCCTATGGGGTACATATCATGCTGGCCGTGCGGGTTGACGTAGAAAAGCGAAATCTGTTCCGGCGCGAAGCCGGTATCCTGCAAGGAAGCGGATACCTTTTCGGCAGCCTCCTGTGTCTCGAAACGTCCTGCGATGATTGTACTCATGGGTTCTCCTTTCACCTTCACGGGTGCTTTCCTGGAAAGCCAGCCTTGCACACCGTTCTGTGCAGCTCATCTGATGTGGACTGCACGTTTGTATTAAATATAGACGATTAAAATCGTGAAACGGTTCCCTCAGGTTATCGGTGGTCTTGTCGGTGAGCAGCAAAGACCTTGCGAGGGCAGGGTCGACGTCTTTGATATGCCTATGCCAGAGGGTTCGAGCGAGCACGGAGAACGGGTGCGCAGATCACGGAAGGAAAATGGTAAAAACTTTTTTCAGTTTCTTCAGTCGCATGCCGTACGGCACGGTTCAGTTGAATACACCCATGTCGTTCTGGCCGGCGAAGCTTCTTACGTACTTGGCTTCTGCAGTCTGGTCAGCTCAAGCGGATGACAGGACTACCCAGTTTCTTGACGGGTAAAAGAGCGAGATGTTGTCACCATGTAGCTGATATGCAGAATGTGCAGGGAATCTCCAGAGGGCCGGCCCAGATCCGTGCCATGACAATGATAGATAACCTTAGGAGGTTACCCGCGTGAACAGCATGACCAAACCACTAGATTTATACCCCTCCCGCCTGAAAGAAGCCCAGCCGATGGTGCCCCGTCGTGACCCGGTAGTGCACTCACGTAACCAGCACCGCTGGCACGGCCCCCTGGATGAGGTTGCCTTGTCGCGTTATGAACGCGATGGGTTCCTCTGGTTTGAAGGCTTCTTTTCCGAAGAAAGCATGCAGCCTTTCTTCCAGGAGTTGAAGGATATGGCCGCTGACCCGGAATTGATGAAATCCGAACAGGTCATATCTGATCCTGCCAGCGGTGCCATTCGCTCGGTATTCGGCATGCACGAGTTGTCTGAAAAATTCAGCAGACTAACGCGTGATCCGCGACTGTTGGGCATGGTGCGTCAGTTGCTCGGTAGCGAGGTCTATATTCACCAGTCGCGTATCAACGACAAGTTCGGTTTTCAGGGTAGCGGCTTCGACTGGCATTCCGATTTCGAGACCTGGCACGCTGAAGACGGTATGCCACGCATGCGAGCGGTTTCTGCGTCATTGATGCTGACCGATAACAACGAGTTCAATGGGCCGCTGATGATTATTCCAGGCTCGCACCATCACTTTGTTCCCTGTGTGGGTGAAACTGCGGATGACAACTGGCAGAACTCACTGAAATCCCAGAAAACCGGTGTGCCAAGCCAGGAAGTACTGGCCCAGCTCGCTGATCGTGGTGGGATCCAGTCACCCAAGGGTCCGGCAGGTTCGTTACTGTTGTTCGAATCCAATGTGCTTCATGCATCCAACGGCAATATGTCCCCTTGGCCGCGTTCCAATCTTTTCTTCGTTTACAACAGCCTGGAGAACACGCTGAAGGAGCCCTATGCTGCACCGCGACCTCGTCCGGAGTTTCTGGGTGCTCGCAGCAATACCGATCCGCTCGCAATCTACGACGAGTATCCGGAGCTGGCTGGACAGGGTGCCACGCCGTTGCAGCGTTATGGCTAGCAGGTACAGCCGCGACCGTATTGGTTCGATACATGCTCGGATCTTCAGGCGGTCGCGCCGCCCGTTTTAACCACCGACCGAAGTCTGGTCAGCTTCCAGCGTACCCAGCAGAAGCGCTCGATAAACTCTTTCTTTGAGGCCATAGGGGCGGTCAAGTCGCATACGCTCAAGGCATGCTTGTGCGATTGGCCCCGGCTTGCACTTCAGGCCTCGGATAATCAGGGGCAGCAAAGCCGAAATGTTGCCTGCCAGTGGTGAAAGCTTGGACAAGGCTATGGCTAAATGCTCCTCTTGTTCGGAAAGACCGCTGCCCAAGGGAAAGCTGGGCAGGTCACCGGCCTTTTTGGCGAATCGCAATGCCTGCTCGACTCGCTCTGGCGTATTGTTGCGAGAGGCGGCTTTGATTTGGTAATCGGCAGGCAGCTTCCCGGCTTTCTGGGCCTGTTGGAGCAGTTGTGGTTGGAACGCCGAGTCGGTTATTTCCAGCAGGGCACCGATGACCTGTGCATCAGTCTTGCCCCGCAGATCTGCCGCGCCATATTCGGTGACGACAATGTCGCGCAGATGACGCGGTATGGTGGTGTGCGGGTATTCCCACACAATATTCGACTGCCGCTTGCCCTTACGGGTGCGCGTACTGGGCAGCGTGATGATTGAACGAGCGTCCGCGAGTGCAAACGCCTGGGCGATGAAGTTGTACTGGCCACCCACGCCGCTGACAACCTGATAATCCGCGAGTCCATCAGATACCACTGCGCCACTCAGCGTCACCATCATCGCACTGTTGACGAATCGCGCTGCAGTGCGTGCCTTGCGTTTTCCCTGTTCGTCGCCGTAGAGCTCATTGGTAAAGGACACAGGCATCATCGCAATCTTGTTGCGTGTTTCGGCGGGCATGGAAATCAACCGCTGATAAAAGGTCGGGCTACCTACAAAAAAGCCGGCATGCACTACGGCGCCGTCCACCTCGCGGGTCATGATGCCCGCGGTAATCAGCTCGAGAAAACCCTCTACCAGCATCTCGGTCACGCCGTACAAACCTTTGTTGAACGGCTGTCTGCGTTCTTTGCTATGAGCAGATCTATCCTGATCGAGCTGGTCGAGTAGCTCGCCGAAGAGCGCGCTATTGCAGTGGCGCAGTATCAGGCTATGGGTAATGGCGTCGCCGATGGAACCGATGCCGATCTGCAAACTGCCCCCATCTTCGATCAGGTTGCCCACCTCCAGCCCAATGGCGTAATCGGTGAGCGACGCCGGTTTATTGGGCGGCATGAACAACCCGAATTCACTCTCGGGAGCCTGCAGGATCATATCGAAATCGCTGGCCGGCCGATCAGCAGCGCCTCCCATGTAGGGGAGTGAGGAGTTGATCTGTCCGACGCTGAGTATGGATAGATCACCGGTCCGGCGAAGGTCGAGCAGGTCCGCACTGATATCCGGATTAGAGCTGAGGCTAAAACGATTTCCGGTTTGCTCGGGGTCAGAGCTCTGGGGGGTGACGAGCTGCAGAATCAGGTTGACCCCGGAGTTGATCAGCTCGTCCAGTGCGTGCGTATAGTTGATCGAAGCATAGTATTGCTGCGCCATGGGTACGCCCAACCACTGGCCGGATTGGAAGAAAAAGTCCTTGAAGCTGACATTGTCCGGCAGTTCGCCGGAGCGCACGGCCTGGGCGTATTCGAGTGCCGGGTAATCGTCGAAAAGGCGGGCGGACACCGGTTCCAGAAAACGTTTTTCCAGTTCGCTTCCCGCTCGCGGCCTCTCCAGTGTCAGTGCTGTAAGAATGCTCAGGGATATAGTCGGGTCTGCGCAGGCGCGGCGGTAAAGTGCATTGATCAGGTGGTTGGCCTTGCCCAGGCCCAGGGGTAGACCGAGAACGATGCGGGTGCCCAGCCGCTCCAGAATGGCGTCAACCAGTGCGTCGCAGTCGTCGAAATAGCGGGGGGTATCGGACATCGATCTTCTCACAGCCAGCGAAGCGTTCAGTATAGCGGCGTTGGTGCGAGTTACGAGCTGGGGCTCAGCGAATGAAGTTGACGTAATGCCGGTGAGGGTTGGGCCCGCGCCAAATAAAACCCTCGAAGTAATAGTGCAGAAAAGACACGGTCAGGATAGCGATACTGATAACCGGATAGTGTTGATGGCTGGTCAGTACAAAGGCTATGGCTATAGAGAGGGTGGGTAATAGCAACAGGGGAGGCACGCTGGCAAACCCTGTGAGCCGGTAGAGGATGTTGACCGGCCCTTGCCGATTGCGATTGCGGTCGTGGGTGATGTAGACCGTGTAAGCGGTAAGGTCGTGAATAACCCTCGGGATCAGAATGACGAAAAGTGTATAACCAATATGGTTGATCAACAGTGCGGACAGGATCAGCGCCACATTGCTCCACAGATACCAGACGCCGATGCGGTGACGCGAGGTGGGTGCCAGTCGCCAGGCAAGGATGAGCTGCGCGGCACACAGCAGCGCCGCAACCCAGGTAAACAACTGGTAGATGTCCACAACGAGGCCGCCCACGCTGAAGGCCATATTGGATAGGTAATGCTGACCATACACGTTGATGTAGATCGCAAAGCCGGCAAGAATCGAGGTCCATTTCCAATATCGGAAGGTCCGGCTCGGTGCTACGCCCATCATCATGAGGGTCAGCCCGAGCTGTTGAGCCAATACATGGTAGATGGTGTAAAACGCCAACAACACGAACAACAAATTATAACTGATAGGCTGCGGCCCAAAATGGCCCGCGCTGGTAATGCCCGCGAATATCACCAGGGGCCAGAACAGCGTGCGCCGGTAAAAACTGAGGTATTCGCGGTCTGCCATGGTCAGCAAACTGGCGATGATGTGCGGCAGTCCGAAGATCACTGTCCAGAATGGCCACTGCTCGGGTCTGTCAGGAAGATACTGGTGAATGGCCTGCCCGTCGAGCAACACAATATCCAGAAAAATGGCCAGCAGGCACACAGGTATCAGCGCATATAGCCCTAATAGCCAACGGCAGTCGATACTGTGTGCTGGTTGCTCTGATGTGGCCATGTTGTTATATGATCCTGGTCGACCGACGGGCAGTTGAGCACAAAGTTTGACAGGCGGGCACCACCCGAATGGGCGGTTTGGCACTCACTATCCAATAACAAGAAGAAACCTATGCACCAACGCACAGTTCTGCCGGCCAGAACGAAGTTCGCCTATGGTATCGGCCAGGTTGCCGAGACAATCAAGGGCACAGGATTCGATATATTCCTGTTTTTCTATTTCACCCAGGTACTGGGCCTGTCGGGCACGCTTGCTGGTGTTGCCGTTATGATCGCATTGGTTTTCGATGCCGTAACCGATCCCCTGGCCGGTTACGTCTCGGACCACTGGCGCTCACGTTATGGCCGGCGGCACCCGTTTATGGTAGTAGCAGCGCTGCCGCTTGCAGCCGCCTGGTTCGCATTGTTCATGCCCCCCGAATCCCTGTCGCAGATGGGTCTGTTCTTCTGGCTGACGGGATTTGCAATTCTTGTACGCGGCGCCATGACGCTCTACTACGTGCCTTATCTGGCGCTTGGCGCAGAGCTGACCAGCGACTACCAGGAGCGCACGTCAGTGGCGGCTTGGCGGGGTGTCTGTGGGGTGCTGGCCGCGGCCCTGGTGGCGGTCGCTGGGCTGTCGCTATTTTTTCCGGACAGTGCCGAATTTGAAAATGGCATGCTGAATCCGCAGGGCTATCCCAAAGTGGCGCTGGCGGGCTCGATCATCATGGCACTGGCCATTCTGTTCTCGGCCTGGGGTACACGGGATCGCATTGCATCCTTGCCGCAGGCATCGACGAGTCTGGCACGAACACCGGTACGCGAGGATATTGCTGCTGCCTGGAGCAATACCTCATTTCGTTCGCTTTTCCTGGGCACCATGCTGGTGGCGATATCAATCGGTATCGTGCAAACCCTGAACATGCACCTCAACGTCTACTTCTGGCAGCTGTCGAGCTCCTCGATTGCCTTTCTGGCGGTGGGTGTGCTGGTTGGCTGGCCTGTCGGGATCATGCTTGCGGCACCGCTGCATAAACGCTTCGATAAAAAACGCACGATCATCGCTGCGGCTCTGATTGGGCCGGTAGCGGGCAACATTGCAGTGGTCTCCCGTCTGGCCGGGGTTTTCCCGGAACAGGGGAGCGTACTTTTTGTACCCCTGATATTTTGCGTACTGTTTGCATCAGGAGTAGCGGCTGGCCTGGCAATGATCTCAGGGGCATCAATGATGGCCGACGTAACCCAGGAACATCAATTCCGTACTGGTCGCAGTCAGGAGGGATTTCTGTTCAGCGCTGTCGCCTTTACCGGAAAGCTGGCGGCCGCGGTAGGCTATCTGGTCGCCGGTGTGGGTCTGGATCTGATTGCGTTTCCGGTTCAGGCTGAGCCCAGTCAGGTCAGCCTGGCAGAGGTGACGCGGTTGGCATTGCTGAATCTTTCAGCCTGCCTGTTCGGCTTTGCATCGGTATGCGCCTACTTCTTCTATAACATCGACAGGGCAAGGCAGGAACATACAGCGCGCTCCATTGCCGCGCGCGATGCCGTTTCCTCCCAGGTAGCTCCTTAGGAGCGCGCCTCGTGATGAGGCTTATGGGTGGAGTCAATAACTGCGAAATCTGGAGGGGTTATGCATTGCAACGTCATTCTGGCCGCTCAAATGGCCGTTTCTGTTTGGATCTGGAATTGACTGTATGCGGGCATTGTTAACCGGGGGGGGGAAGGGTGAGCCTTACTGATTCACTGCCCTACCAGATGCTGGCCAATATGGTGCTCGCGCTCCATGTCGGGCTGGTGTTGTTTGTCGTGCTGGGTTTGCTGCTGGTCGTGGTGGGTAATCTGCGTGGCTGGCGCTGGGTGAACAACCTGTGGTTCCGGCTGGCGCATCTGGCCACCATACTCGTGGTGGTCGCCGAGGCCTGGTTGGGCGTGGTCTGCCCGTTGACCTCTCTGGAAATGTGGCTGCGTCGTCAGGGCGGCGCCAGCAGCTACGCTGGCGGCTTTATCGAATACTGGCTGCAAACAATACTGTACTTCGACTTGCCGCCCTGGGTATTCATACTGGCCTACAGTCTTTTTGGCGCCCTGGTGCTGGCCTGTTGCTGGCTTTTTCCACCACGTTTGAAGCGCAACAGGCCTTAATCTGCAGCAATAACCCCTCAGTCGCGTTCGAGTGCCAGCGCAACGCCCTGGCCACCGCCGATACAGAGGGTTGCCAATCCTTTCTTGGCGTCACGGCGCATCATCTCGTGCAACAGGGTTACCAGCACTCGGCAGCCAGAGGCGCCGATCGGGTGGCCCAGGGCGATTGCGCCACCGTTGACGTTGACCTTTTCGGCATCCCACTTGAGCTCGCGTCCGACCGCCAGTGCCTGGGCGGCAAAGGCTTCGTTGGCTTCAATCAGATCCAGATCGGCAATCTGCCAATCGGCTTTTTGCAGGCAACGCTGGGTGGCCGATACCGGGCCGATACCCATGATGGCTGGATCCACGCCGGCGTTGGCGTAGGCGGCAATGCGTGCCAGCACCGGGAGACCCAGTTCCTTGGCCTTGGTTGCGCTCATCAGCAGCACGGCGGCGGCTCCGTCGTTCAGACCTGAAGCGTTCCCGGCGGTGACGCTGCCATCCTTTTGGAAGGCAGGACGCAGTCTGGCCAGGGATTCGGCGGTGGTGCTTGAACGGGGTTGCTCGTCCCGATTTATCTGTACGGGCTCGCCCTTGCGCTGGGGCACGCTTACCGGGGTGATTTCGGTATCGAAGCGGCCTGCTTCCTGGGCTGCGACTGCTTTTTGCTGCGAGCTGGCGGCAAAGGCATCCTGCTCTTCACGGCTGATCTGGTACTTGTTTACCAGGTTCTCGGCGGTGATACCCATGTGGTAATCGTTGAAGGCATCCCAAAGACCGTCATGGATCATGCTATCAATAAGTTTGCCGTGGCCCATGCGCAGGCCGGTTCGTGAGCCTGGCATCAGATGGGGCGAAAGGCTCATGGATTCCTGACCGCCGGCGATGATGACGTCGGCGTCTCCGCAGCGGATGGCCTGTGCGCCAAGATGCAGAGCCTTGAGGCCGGAGCCACAGACCTTGTTGAGGTTGAGTGCGGGAACACTGAAGGGCAGACCGCCATGGATGGCTGCCTGGCGAGCCGGGTTCTGTCCGCAGCCTGCGGTGAGCACCTGGCCCAGAATGACTTCATCGACAATTGCTGGATCAATAGCGGTTTGTTCCAGCAAGGCGCGGATGACTGTTGCCCCCAGTTCATGGGCGGGGATGTTGGCAAACTGGCCGCCAAAGCTGCCGATGGCAGTGCGGGTGGCGGCGACAATCACGACATCTTGCATGAACGATTCCTCTATGCGAATGCTTTAAAGGGCACAAGCATAGAGGGCTCGTCAGGTCAGGACAAGATGTGTCTCATCCGCGATTCAATCGATGCTCGATCAACTCTTCAACTACCGCTGGATCGGCTAGCGTTGAAGTATCGCCCAGGGTATCAAGCTCATCGCAGGCGATCTTGCGCAGAATGCGGCGCATGATCTTGCCTGAGCGGGTCTTCGGCAAGCCGGGGGTCCACTGGATGAAGTCGGGCTTGGCGAATGATCCGACCTGCTCGGCAACAAATGCCTTGAGCTCCTTGATCAGTTCGTCACTGGGGGTAATGCCGCGCATGGGCATGACGTAGGCATAGATGCATTGGCCCTTGATGTCATGGGGGCAACCGACTACAGCCGCTTCAGCAACCGAGTCATGCAGCACCAGGGCGCTCTCCACTTCGGCGGTGCCAATGCGGTGACCGGACACGTTGAGCACGTCGTCCACGCGGCCGGTAATCCAGTAATAACCGTCTTCGTCACGACGGGCACCGTCACCGGTGAAATACACACCCTTGTAGGTGCTGAAGTAGGTATCGACCAGACGTTGGTGATCGCCATAAACGGTGCGGATCTGGCTAGGCCACGACCGCTTGATTACCAGGTTGCCGCTCGCAGCGCCCTCCAGCTCGTTGCCCTCGGGGTCGTACAGGGCTGGCTCGACACCGAAGAAGGGGCGGGTGGCCGAACCGGGCTTGAGATCTGTCGCACCTGGCAGTGGGGTGATCATGATTGCGCCGGTTTCTGTCTGCCACCAGGTGTCCACTATCGGGCAGCGCATTTCGCCGACCACGTGGTAGTACCATTCCCAGGCTTCAGGGTTGATCGGCTCGCCGACGCTGCCAAGCAGGCGCAGGCTTTCCCGTGAGGTACCGGTAACCAGTTCGTTACCCTGGGCCATTAGCGCACGGATCGCGGTGGGCGCGGTATAGAAAATGTTGACCTTGTGCTTGTCGACGATCTGCCAGCAGCGCGACGCATCGGGGTAGGTCGGTACGCCCTCGAACATCAATGTGGTCGCACCATTGCACAGGGGACCATAGACGATGTAGCTGTGGCCGGTGATCCAGCCCACGTCTGCGGTGCACCAGTACACCTCACCCTCGTGGTAGTCGAAGACGTAGTGGTGAGTCATTGCCGAACCAAGCAGGTAGCCGCCCGTAGTGTGCAGCACGCCCTTGGGTTTACCGGTGGAGCCGGAGGTATAGAGAATGAACAGCGGATCCTCGCTGTCCATTGATTCGGCCTCGCAGTCAGTGCTGACTGCGGCGCAAGCCTCGTGGTACCAGACGTCGCGGTTCTCATGCCAGCCGATGTCACCGCCGGTGCGCTTGATGGTAACTACGGTATGCACGCCGGGGCATTCCTGCAGCGCCTTGTCCACATTCTGTTTCAGTGGGACATTTTTACCGCCACGCACGCCCTGGTCTGCGGTGATCACGGCCTGGCAGTCGGAATCGTTGATGCGGTCGCGCAGGGCATCCGGCGAAAAGCCTCCGAAAACCACCGAATGCACTGCGCCGATGCGCGCACAGGCGAGCATGGCATAGGCCGCCTCGGGGATCATCGGCATGTAAAGGCAGACACGTTCGCCTTTTTTCACACCGCGGGCACGCAGGACGTTGGCCAGGCGGCAGACATGTTCGTGCAACTCACGGTAGCTGATATTCAGGGAGTCGGAAGGGTCGTCCCCTTCCCAGATGATCGCTGTCTGATCCCCCCGGGTAGCCAGGTGCCGATCAATGCAGTTGGTGCTGACGTTGAGCTTGCCATCAATGAACCAGGCGGCCTCGCCGTTGTTCATGTCGCTCTCGTGCACCGTGCTCCAGGGCTTGTCCCAGGTCAGAAAACGCTCAGCCTGTTCGGCCCAGAACTGGTCCGGCTGCTCGATCGACTGCTTGTACAGCCGTTTGTAGCCGGCTTCATCGATGTGCGTATTCGAGCGGGCAGCGTCGGATACCTTATGGTTTTCGATCTTGTACATGACTCGGGTCCTCTTGTTATTTTTGCGGCACAGCCGGAAGCATTCTTGCTTCAAGCGTCGGCCATTACCGCAGTCAATTCAACCCTTCTTTGGTCTGATACCAGGCCGTCATGCAGGGTGCGACAGCCGCTTGTCGGGGCGGCTGCGAGAGGGGGGCAAGGGGGGGATGTCAGCTTTGTTGAAACAGCAGGTTGTCTATAAGCCGTGTTTTACCCAGATAGGCCGCGGCCAGAATGACCATGTCCCGGGTTTGAGTGTCGACGGGTTCAAGCGTGACCGCATCACGCAGGTCGAGATAGTCGGCGCGCAAGCCGGCGTCTGCAAGACGCTGGCGTGCGCTCTCAATGAGCTGTGGATAGTCCCGTTCACCAGCCTGTATCGCCGTCGCAGTGTCCTGCAGGGTCTGAAACAGGACAGGGGCTACCTGGCGCTCTTCGGGGCTTAGATATCCGTTACGTGACGATAATGCCAGGCCGTCATCGGCGCGGACCGTCGGCTCCCCCATGACCTGTACGGGCAGGCAAAGGTCGTGGGCCATTTTGCGGATGACAGCCAGTTGCTGAAAATCCTTCTGACCGAATACCGCCAGATCGGGTTGAACAATATTGAGCAGTTTGCATACAACTGTGGCAACACCTTCAAAATGTCCAGGGCGGCTGGCGCCGCACAAGCCCTCGGAGACGACAGGGACACTGATACGGGTATGACCTGTCATGCCTTCGGGATACATTTCTTTCACGTTGGGGGCAAATATCAGATCTGCCCCGGCGTCCAGCAGCTTGCGTTGATCTTCTTCCAGGGTGCGTGGATAGCTGTCCAGATCCTCACCCGCCCCGAACTGCAATGGATTGACAAAGATACTGACGACGACGAAGTCAGTCCGCTGCCGCGCCTTGTCAACCAGGGTGACATGACCGGCATGCAGGTTGCCCATGGTGGGTACCAGACCAATACGCTTGCCATCCAGGCGAGCACGGTTAAGTGCTGCGCGCAGCTGGGCAATGGTATGCAGAGTGTTCATCAGTGTTAAAACTCGTGTTCGGCGGCAGGGAATTCGACGTTCTTTACCGCATCGACATAGGCGCGCAAAGCGGATGGCACATCCTGCTGATCAAGCATGAAGTTCTTCACGAAACGTGGCTGACGGTGACCGCGTGTCAGTCCGAGCATGTCATGTACGACCAATACCTGGCCGTCGGTGCCGCTGCCGGCGCCAATCCCTATCACCGGCACGGAAACAGCTGCGGTTATCGCGTTGGCCAGCGTGCTGGGTACGCATTCGAGCACCAGCATACTGGCGCCTGCTGCTTCGAGGGCCTTGGCGTCGTTCAGGATGGCCTGTGCTTGTTCGTCGGCGCGCCCCTGGACCTTGTAGCCACCAAGCAGGTTCACAGCCTGTGGGGTCAGCCCCAGATGCGCGCATACCGGGACCCCGTTCTGCACCAGCGCCTCGATGATCGGTGCCAGCCAGCCAGCACCTTCAAGCTTGACCATGTGGGCGCCTGCTTGCATCAGTTGAGCGCTGTTGGTCAGTGCCTGGTCCACATTGGGATAAGACATGAAAGGCAGATCCGCCATGATCAGTGCGCTACTGTTGCCCCGTTTTACTGCCTGGGTGTGGTAGGCCATGTCGGCGACGGTGACGGGTAACGTACTGTCGTTCCCCTGCAATACCATCCCCAATGAGTCGCCGACCAGGATCACTTCCACTCCGGCTTCGTTAACCAGTTGGGAGAAGGTGGCGTCATAGGCAGTAAGGCAGGTGATCTTTTCACCAGTCTGCTTGAGCTTGCTCAGCGTTGTCAGAGTTACATTAGGCATGGCTGATTCCATTGGTTCGGCCTCGGCGAGGCGTCGGGCGTTTGGGCTTGGGCCGGATTGTGTCACAGCCTGGGCTCTGTTTGTTCAGGATCCTGACACCATGAATGGCAGTATAGTCCTGAAGCATAGGCGCATGGTGGAGCGCTCTCGGGTGTCTGTTTTCGGGACACATCTTTTACCCTTGTGCGGGCATATCGGCAAGGGCTTCTATGCCGACTGGGGCGCATTTTTTCAAGAGGTGCTGCAAAGGCGTCCCGTCGGGCATGATCAGGTCGGGCTCGAGCTCGGCCAGTGGGTACAGCACAAAGGGACGGGCATGCATATGGTAATGCGGCACACGTAAACGCTCAGTATCTATCTGCTGGCTGGCATACAGAAGAATGTCCAGATCCAGCGAGCGCGGCCCCCAGCGCTCTGCTTTGCGTTGGCGACCCTGGTGCTGCTCTATCTGTTGCAGTTGGTCCAGTAGCGGCAGGGGTTCCAGGCTGGTCTCGATCAGCGCGACGGCGTTGAGATAGTCAGGCTGGTCCTGAGGGCCCATAGGCTTACTCCGGTATAGCCGTGAGCAGCTAAGCAACCGGGTTCCCGGAAGACCGTCCAGCGCCTCGCAGGCGAGCCTCAATTGCATTGCCGGCTCAGACTGGTTGCTGCCAAGTCCGACATAGCAACGCACGCTCATGAGTCGGTCGAAGTCCTGGGTTTACGTTTCTTGCGGCTGCGCGAGCGCTTTGGGCTGGTGCCCTTTTCGTCAAGCTCACTGATCATTTTGCGGCGCTGGTCCGCTGAGGCTTCCTGATAAAGTGTCCACCAATGGCCGAGGCCGTCGGTCTTTTCACCGGCTGTTTCACGCAGCAACAGGAAGTCGTAGGCAGCTCGAAAACGAGGATGCTCGAGTAGTTGATCGGCCCGGCGTCCGCTTCGGCGTTCCAGGCGGGGCTGCATATCCCAGATCTCGCGAAGTGGGACACTGAAGCGCTTGGGAATGGCAATGTGCTGGCATTGCTCGGTCAATAGATCCTGAGCTGCCTGTTGCTGTGCCGGTATGATCGGTATGCCTTGGGCTTCCAGAGCCCGGATGCGTGGCGCCAGAGCGGGCCATAGCAGAGCAGCGAAAAGAAACGCTGGTGTGACGGGCCGGCCCTCGCGAATGCGATCATCGGTGTTGCGCAAGGCCTGGCGGATCAGGGCGAGACAGTATTCCGGGTTAGCCTCGATTGCTTCTTCGGTATCCGGAAACAGAGGCTCGAATAGGTAATAGTAGTGCAGGAGGTCAAAGGTTTTTTCACCTTGCCCGCTCATCAACAGTTTCAGTGATTCATCAAACAGCCGTGCCGGCGGGATATCGAACAGCAGATCGGTCATGTCGGGTATCGGTGCAGCACTGTGCTGCTCAATCTCGAAGTCCAGTTTGGCGGCAAAGCGCACGGCGCGCAGCATGCGGACCGGATCTTCCTGGTACCGTTGCTCGGGATCACCGATCAGCCGTATCAATCCATTGCGAATATCATGCATGCCGTTGGCATAGTCATGGATGTAGCCAGTGCTGACATCGTAGTACAAGGCATTGATGGTGAAGTCGCGTCGCTGGGCGTCCTGTTCGAAGTTGCCATACACGTTGTCCCGCAGCAGGCGGCCGGACTCACTCTGGCGAGACTTGTCGTCGCTCTGGGGGTCCCCGGCGTCATCCTCCGCATGGCTGGCGCGGAAAGTGGCCACCTCGATGATTTCGCGACCGAAGTGTACGTGTACCAGCTTGAATCGCCTGCCGATGAGTCGCGCATTGCGGAACGTGGCCCTTACCTGCTCAGGTGTAGCGCTGGTAGCTACATCGTAATCCTTGGGCGACATGTTAAGCAGGGAGTCGCGGACGCAACCGCCGACGACAAATGCCTGGTAACCCGCCTGTTGCAGCCGTTCCACGACATTGACCGCGTTCTTGCTCAGCCGTTCTCGCCGCAGGTTATGTTGACTGGCGGGAATGACCGACGGCGTAGTGCGCCTGTGGGCCTGGCGGCCAAAGGGCGTTGGCAGTTTCTTCAACAGCTTGCGAATCATAGGTTCAGGCTTTCCACCGGCATTTTTCAACCCGGTTTCAGGGGGCTGTAGTTGCATGAATGTCAGGGATGACGGACAGTTGAGCGGAACGCCGGAATACGTGCGTAGATAAGCTCGGGTCAGCACATGGCCTGACTTGAATTGAGCATTCTAGCCTGAATGGTTCTGAAATTAAATTAAGTGCGGAAATTGGGGTAATAACTGAAGGGGGGGAAGCAGATAAACTCAAGGGGAGTATTCACTCCCCCCAATGGTTTTATTATTCTTGTTTTTATAACAGCAATTTTTCTTCTTAGGCAGAAGCGGCAATGCCGCTATTGTGGTTACCCATCCCGGGTTGCCTAAAACAAACGGATTGCTTTGGAAGCTTATGTCTAAACACGAGGCCCATCATTGGCTCTGGATCGTCATGTTGCTCAGGCAACTTTTATTGTTCTATCCAGACGGACATCCTGTCCGCACGGTAAGTACACATTCTCCAAAAAAATCAGTTTGCTGCGACTCTCACATCTTGTTTTTATTGTGCGTGTAGCCAGATCTTATTCTTATTATGTTTTTTGGTTTTTATTGTTGTTGTGCCAGATATAAAGCATTCGCCGTGCCAACTTTGGTAAATCCATATAAAACAGAGACTTGGGTATTTTTGGTGTTTTTGCTTGAGGCTGATGTGGTGGGTGGCGTTACCTATCAACCCGAACAAGTGTTACGTCTGAACCTGTCGCGGGTAACACTTGTCTGGGTTGGATGTGGGTAACAGGTAACACTTTGATACGCGCCGGGAAAATCTCTAGCTTGAGCCTTCCCCGGGGTTTGTCAGGAGGGAGTCAGGAGCTGGCGGTTTTTTTGCGAGGAATACCGAGTCGTTGCCGTCTTTCCCACAGGCACTTGCGGCTGATTCCCAGCTTGTTGGCCAGTTCGGTTTCGGTCATGCGATCCTGATGTTCGAGAACGAAATGCTGGAAATAGTCTTCCAGCGACAGATCCTCAGTAGGCTCACTGCTGACGCTCTGTTCATGGTTCATGGTTTCCAGAGCACTGGCGGCCTGAGTCGCACGCTCGTGCTCGACATCCAGTTCGATACCCAGCAGTTCGGTAGAGATTTCATCCTCGTCGCACAATATCGCTGCCCGTTCCACCGCATTTTCCAGCTCTCGGACGTTGCCACGCCAGGTATGCAGGCTGATGGCATGTTTGGCTTCTGAGCTGAAATGCAGGCCACTCTGGTTCATGTTTTGCGCGGCACGCGCGAGCAGGGCTTCGGCAATCAACATGATGTCCTCGCCCCTTTCACGCAGGGGCGGGAGCCTGAGTTCGATCACGTTGAGGCGATAATACAAGTCTTCGCGAAAAAGTCCCTGCCGCGCCAGTGTCTTGAGATCCCGGTGGGTCGCTGCGACCAGACGCACATCTACCTTGTGCGATGTCACCGACCCGACCCGGCGGATCTCTCCTTCCTGGAGCACCCGCAGCAGGCGCGCCTGCGCTTCGAGGGGCAGCTCACCGATTTCGTCGAGAAACAATGTGCCACCGTCGGCGGCTTCGACCAGGCCGGTACGCCCGGCTGTAGCCCCGGTGAAAGACCCTTTTTCGTGACCGAACAGCTCGGACTCGATCAGGGTTTCGGGAATTGCGGCGCAGTTGACGGAAATCATCGGCGCTTTGGCTCGCCGCGAGTGTTCGTGTAGCGCCTTGGCAACCAGCTCTTTGCCGGTGCCCGATTCACCCTGAATAAGGACGGTGGAGTCTGTTGGTGCGACCTTGCCGATACGTTTGAACAGGAGCTGCATCGATGGGCTTGAACCAATAATACCCATGGTGGAGTTCTTGGTTTTGGCTGGCTGCTGTGCGGAGGAGGAGCTGGTGATCTCAGCACCTGCAGAAGGCTCTGCATGAGTCGGATGACGTCGCTGCTGGCTGTCCTTGATGATACGAGCAACAGTCTGCAGCATTTCCTCGTGGTCAAACGGCTTGGCAATGTAGTCCACCGCGCCGAGCTTCATCGAGTCGACAGCCGAACGCAGGCTGGCATAGCTGGTCATGATCAGTACGGGCGTATCAGGCGCGCGACGAATCATCTCAGTGCCGGGTTCCCCCGGCAGGCGCAGGTCGCTGATGACCAGGTCAAATGTACCCAGGTCAAACTGATTGACCGCGTCGGCAACTGACCCGGCTTCGCTTACCTTGTACTGATGCCGTTCTAGCAGGCGTCGTAACGCCGAACGGATAATTGCCTCATCTTCTACAACCAAGATATGTGACATAGGTTCCTCGTGCTCGATGCCATGCCTAATAGGATTCAGGTGTTGGCACCGTTGCTCAAAACGCTGTAGCGGGGCAGGGTGATAGTAAACCGCGTGCCGCGCTGGAGTATGGGATCTGCCGGACTGTCTATGGTTATCTGTCCATAGTGCTCTTCGATAATCGAGTAGACCAGTGCCAATCCGAGCCCTGTTCCTGTCCCTGGTTGCTTGGTGGTGAAAAATGGCTCGAACAGCCGATCCATGATCGCCTTGTCTATACCGCTGCCCTGATCCTCGACATGCAGCAGGACCTGATGCTCGTTCTGCTGGGTTGAAATGGTGATGGTGTCAGCATCGTTACTGGCGTCCCGGGCGTTGCCTAGCAGGTTTATCAGGACCTGGACAAGGCGTTGGCTGTCACCAGCGACCACGTGATCGGGGTCGCATAGGTTAACATAAATTACTTCGGGGCCCTGTCGATTGAGTGACAACAGATGAATGGCCTCGTTGGTGCAGCTCGCCAGATCGACCTCTTCGTTGCTGTTGTTATGCCGACTGCCAACGTGGGCAAAGTTGACCAGAGACTGGACTATGCGGGAAATGCGCCGGGTCTGCTCCATGACCTGATCGGCCATTTCCCGAGCCTCGGGCTGGTCCGATTCTTCACGCAGATTCTGCGCCAGACAGGCAATGCCGGTGACCGGATTGCCGATCTCGTGGGCAACTCCTGCAGCCAGACGACCAATGGATGCAAGGCGCTCGGAGTGCATCAGCTCATCCTCGAGCATCTGATTTTCGGTCTGATCCTCGATCAACAATACCAGTCCGCTACTGACTACGTTGCCGGGTTCATCAATGGCGGCCTTGTGCAGGCTAAGCCACTGGGTTTGTCCCCTGACGACCAGTTTCTGCTTGTGCAAGTGCGCTGACTGATCGCTGACGAAGCGTCCAAGCAGTTCGTTCCAGGGTTCGTCGATGTTGTCCAGACGCGATCCCACAACACTTTCCGCGCTGATACCGGTCAGCGCCTGCATGGCGCGGTTCCACATCAATACTTCATTATCCTTTGCCAGCGAACAGACACCCATGGGAAGGTCCTGCAGGGTCTGTCGATGGTAACGACGCAGGGCGTCCAGCTCGGCAGCCAGGCCGGTAAGGCGCGAGTGATAATCCTCGAGGCGATTTTCGATGAAGTGAATGTCCTCGGTGATGTAGCCCTCACGGGCCAGCTTGAAGGGCAGGAAGGTGCTGATGATTTCCTGCGCGACGCTGGGGCCCATCAGTCCCGACAGGTTGGCTTCGAGTCGGTCGCGCAGACGACGCAGGGCATAGGGGCGACGCTCGTCGAAGGGTAGCTGCAGATCACGCAGTGCCTGTTCTACCTCCTGCTGGGCGGTCTTGTTCCCGAGTGGCTTGGCCAGTTGCTGGGCAAATTCCTGGGGCGAGTCGGCTATCAACTCCCTGCGCTGCGGACGACTGACGTTGTCCACCGAACAGGCTTCTGCGGCACTCTGCTCTTCGCTCGAACGCTGGGTGAACAGCGATATGCTGGTGAAAGCAAAAATGTTGGCTGCCAGTGATGCTATTGCTGCCAGATGCCAGGTATCAGCATTGAAGCTCAGCGTCTGGCCGAGAATCTGCAGCCCGGTTACTTCGGTAACAAGGGGCAGTAACAGGGTGATTGCCCACACCAGCATGCCGGCAATAAGTCCGCCGATGAAGCCTCGGCGGTTGGCCTGCTGCCAGTACAGAACCGATAGCGCGCCGGGCAGGAACTGTACTGTGGCAACGAAGGAGGCAATACCCAGGTTGGCCAGATCCTGTTCCGCTCCGAGCAGGCGATAGAAGCCATAGCTGGCCATGATGATGGCTGCGATCAGAGTGCGACGGGTCCAGAGCAGCCAGCGATAGATATTGTTTTCGGCACTGGGCTGATAAACCGGTAACACCAGATGGTTGAGCACCATGCCCGAGAGGGCCAGGGTGACCACGATGATCAAGCCGCTGGCGGCGGAGAGTCCGCCGATGAAGGCGAGCAGCGTCAGCCAGTCTGCCCCGGCTGCTACGCCCAGCCCGAGAGTGAAGTATTCCGGATTGGTCGGAATACCCAGGTGCAGTCCGGCCCATAGTATGGGTGGCACGGCAAGACTGATCAGTAACAGGAACAGGGGAAGTCCCCAGCTTGCCGTTGCCATTGCCCGGGGGTTGAGGTTTTCGGTGAAGGCCATGTGGTACATGTGCGGCATGACTATGGCCGCGGCAAAAAACACCAACAGGAGCGTGCGCCATGGACCTTCCTGCAGTGGCGAATGCAACGTTTGTAGTGCCTGCTGATTGTATTCCAGCCAGGACTCAAGGCCGGCTGGGCCGCCAAAAACGCCATAGAGTGCGTAGAGTCCCACTGCGCCAATGGCGACCAGTTTGACCAGGGATTCGAAAGCAATTGCCATCACCAGGCCTTCATGCTTTTCCCGGGTGGAAATATGGCGCGCCCCGAATAGAATCGCGAACAGGGTAATCAGTACACAGAACCCCAGGGCGACGGCATTCTGTCCGGTTTCCTGGGTGAGAATCTGTACTGAGTCGGCGACCGCCTGAATCTGCAGCGCAAGCAATGGGAGAACCCCGATCAGCATGCACAGTGTTGTGAGTGTGCCGGCAAGGGTGCTGCGAAAGCGGAAAGCAAAAAGGTCTGCCAGGGATGACAGCTGGTAGGTACGGGTAATACGCAGGATCGGGCCCAGCAATACCGGTGCCAGAAGGAAGGCGCCGCATACGCCCAGATAATAGGTAAGAAACCCGTAGCCGTATTCATAGGCCAGCCCCACCGTGCCGTAGAAGGCCCAGGCACTGGCGTACACACCCAATGACAAGGTGTATACAGCCGGATGCTGCAATAGGGCGCGCGGCAGCATGCCCTTTTCGGTTACCCAGGCCACGCCAAAGAGCGTGAGAAGATAGAGAATGCTGACCAGCAGCAGGTGACTCAGGTCAAAGCTCATCGGCATCTTTTGGACTCTGCAGAACAATGCCGGCAATGATCAGAATCAACCAGAGCATATAGGGGCGATACCAGGCGCCCTGTGGCTCGATCCACCAATCCATGATGGCGGGCGAGAACAGGTATATGCCGATCACCAGCAACAGTACCAGGCGGTAGATATACATGGGCGTCCATAGATCGACGACAGTGAGCTGTCGGGGGGTTGCCTGCGCGCCATTAGCGGCGGGTCGAATAATGCAACAGGGTAATCAGGCCGGACCTGCTTGCCAAGCTCCACGATACTCAGTGATGACCCTTATACGGGCTCATCCATTACTATTTCGCGCGTGGCTGGCAGATCGCCAGGTTGCCAGTGCTCGATTGCCCAGGCAATGATCTCCGAGATCGGGCCGCCCTGGAGATGAGCAGGCGGTTGTTGCTGGAGCGCTACTAGTGCCGAGTAGAGGCTGACGGATGCCTGAGCGGCTTCGATTGGGGCAGAATCCAGGCGCTTGCTGAGCTTGTGTCCGCGCCGCGCCATCAGCAGGGGAATGTGCAGGTATTCAGGGGCTCTAGCCTCGAGTAATTGGTATAGCCATAGTTGCCTGGGCGTTGAATCGAGCAAATCGGCGCCGCGGACTATCTGGGTAACACCCTGGTCTATATCGTCCATGACCACGGCGAGCTGGTAGGCAACCACACCATCGCGTCGCCGGATCACAAAGTCGCCTACTTCGCTTTCCAGTCGTTGACTGATCTTGCCCTGCAGGCGGTCTGTGAAAGCGATCGGATCATCCGTTACCCGCAGGCGCACAGCATGGTCTCGGGCCCAGGGCAGACCGCGTTCGCGGCAGATACCAGGATACACGCCGCCATAGGCCGACAGATCGGTCCGAGAGCAATCGCAATAATATGCCAGTCCCTGATTGATCCAGCTCTGGATCTGCTGTTGGTAACGTTCTGTTTGCTGGCTCTGGATGAGCACCTCGCCATCCCAGATCAGGCCGTGGGCCTTGAGGGTCTGTAATATGTGCTCGGCGGCGCCGGCTTTGTTGCGGGGGCCATCGAGATCCTCCATGCGCACCAACCAATGGCCGCGCTGGTGGCGTGCATCAAGATAGCTGGCCAGGGCTGTTACCAGAGAGCCGAAATGCAGGTGACCGCTGGGAGTTGGGGCAAAGCGACCGAGATAGGGGGATTGCGGGGTGGTCATGACAGACAGCCTGTTTCAGCAGGCAAAAAAATACTGCCAACCCTGGCACCAATGACGGGCAGGGTTGGATTGCAAGCGGCTGGTCAGCTGCCTACCTGCTTTTCCTTGATTTCCGCCAGCGTCTTGCAGTCGATGCAAAGCGTGGCCGTTGGCCGCGCTTCAAGACGACGAATACCAATCTCGACGCCGCATGAATCACAGAAGCCGTAATCATCGTCTTCGATGCGCTGCAAGGTCTGATCGATCTTGCGGATCAGTTTGCGCTCGCGGTCACGAGCTCGCAGCTCGAGGCTGAACTCCTCTTCCTGGCTGGCGCGATCAGCTGGATCCGGGAAGTTGGCGGCCTCATCCTGCATGTGATGCACGGTGCGGTCGACTTCTTCCATCAGCTCGCGTTTCCAGCCGTTGAGAATGGCGGCGAAATGCTCGAGCTGCTGCTCGCTCATGTACTCTTCGCCCTTCTTTTCCTTATAGGGTGCAAACCCGCGGATCAACATTGAACTTTTTTCTTTGGCATTGCTGGGCATGAGGACCCCTCACTTTTTTCTCGATCTTTCAGTGCCAGGCCCACGTCGCTGATGGCCTGAGGGTGCAGCCAGTGGCATGCAAGCGGGCAAAACTACCAGAACCTGATCAACCGCGCTACTGTTTGCCGTCAGATGGTTGGTCCACTTGATGCAAGTCAGTGTAAACAGGCTGCTTGGCCGGGTCTTGACGGGTATCATCTGCGGTTTCGACTTCGGTGGCGATCACTAAATCAGGGAGCATGCATGCGCAGGCAGGGGTGGGCAAAGCGGACGCAGGATATTCAGGCGTTTCATGTCATGAGTGTGCTGGCGCGCGCCAAGACGCTGCAAGCGCAGGGGCGCGACGTGATCCACATGGAGATTGGAGAGCCCGATTTTGCGACCCCTGCCCCGATTGTTCGCGCCGGGCAGGCAGCCCTGGGCAATGGCCATACCGGCTACACCCCGGCATTGGGTTTGCCTGCGCTACGCGAGGCGATCGCAGCTTCTTATGCGCAACGCTATGGTGTGCATGTGGAGCCCAGCAGGGTCGTGGTCACACCGGGCGGCTCGGCGGCCCTGTTGCTGATAGCGGCGCTTCTGGTTGATCCGGGGCAGAGTGTGGTCATGGCTGACCCATCCTATCCCTGCAATCGCAACTTTTTACGCCTGCTAGGTGCACAGGCGAAGATGATACCCACCGGGCCGCAGAGCGATTACCAACTGACCCCCGAGTTGATCGAGCAGCATTGGGATGAGAGTTGCTCTACCGTGCTGGCGGCTTCTCCGGCCAATCCCACCGGCACCTTGCTGAGCAAGCCCCAGTTGCTTGCCATGGCTGATACTGTCAGGCGGCTGGGTGGGCATCTGGTGGTCGACGAGATCTACCATGGTCTGACCTATGATTGTGAAGCAGCCTCGGTGCTTGAAGTGGCGCCAGACGCATTCGTACTCAACAGTTTTTCCAAGTACTTCGGCATGACGGGTTGGCGCCTGGGCTGGTTGATTGCGCCCGAGGCGGCCATTCCCGAGCTGGAAAAACTGGCCCAGAATCTGTACATCTGTGCTCCCCACATGGCCCAGTGGGCTGCGCTCGCGGCATTTGAAGAGGAGACGCTGGCAATCTGCGAGGCGCGACGCGAGGCTTTCAAGGCGCGCCGTGACTTTCTCTTGCCAGCGCTGCGTGATCTCGGTTTCGGGATACCGACGACCCCGCAGGGGGCCTTCTACCTATACGCAGACATCAGCAAGCATTCCGCTGACAGCAGCGCTTTATGTCAGCGCCTGCTTGAAAGCGAATACCTGGCGATCACACCGGGACTGGATTTCGGTGATTACCGCCGAAATGAACATGTGCGTTTCGCCTACACCGCCTCATTGGATCGGCTAGGCCAGGCTGTCGAACGTTTGGAGCGGAGCCTCAGATAATGTCCTCCAGGTTGATTCCATTCTCGCCCCCCCTTCAGGGGGGCATTCTGCTCAAGCGATATAAGCGCTTCCTTGCTGACGTGCGATTGGACGATGGACGGGAAATGACCGTGCATTGCCCCAATACAGGGTCGATGAAAGGCTGCGCCGAGCCCGGTAGCCGCGTATGGGTGCGGCTGGAACAGAAGGCCGGGCGCAAGCTGCCGGGTAGCTGGGAGCTGGTCGAAACACCACTTGGTGGTCTGGCGTGTATTCACAGCGCACGGGCCAACAAGGTGGTGGCGGCCGCGTTGTCGCAAAAGTTGATTGCACCGCTTGCCGGCTACACCATGGTTCGACCTGAGGTCAGGTTGGCAGGGGGAGAAAGCCGCTTTGATTTCTTGCTCAGTGAACCTGGCGAATGCGTGGTGGAGGTCAAGAGCGTCACCATGGCGGTGGGAGAGGGCGGTGGAGCTTTTCCGGACGCAGTCAGTCTGCGCGGGCAGAAACACCTGCGCGAACTGACGACCCTCGCCGCCAGCGGAAAGCGCGCCTGCCTGTTGTTCTGCGTCATGCACTCAGGCATTGAGCGGGTGAGGCCCGCCGATGAAATAGACGCTGAATACGGGCGGCTGCTGCGCCAGGCCGTCGCGCAGGGCGTAGAGGTTATCGCTTGGTCGGTATTGCCCTCGCCCGAGGGCCTGCAAGTGGCAGGGCAACTGCCGGTGGAGCTATGAGCCTGCAAGCCAGGTATGCGCGCTCAGTCGAGCCAGATCTGGCCGTTGCTGATATGGCAGCGGCGCGGTTGCAGATACGCTCCCGTGCAGGGCCCCGCAACACACTCTCCGCTTTCAGGCAGGAAAAGTGCGCCGTGACTGGCACACTGGATCAGTCTGCCGGAGCTGTCCAGGAACTGATTCGGAACCCATTCAAGCGGTATGGCGCGGTGGGGGCAGCGGTTGAGGTAAACGAAGGCTCGGTCCCCCTGGCGTATCACCATCAACATTTCGCCGTTGTGTTCCACGCCCAGGCTACCGGGGTCAGCCAGTTGATCAAGGCGGCACAGGGGCGTGGGCAGAAAGTTTTCAGTGTTGGTCATGGGCTTATTATCTCTGCCAGCACCTGTCGCCGCCAGTCTTGCAGAATAATGCGGCGCCGCGAAATCTCGGGGAGACGCCGATGATTATGCAGTCGCGGTTGCGACCAGCCGTTCTCATGATGCTTTTCGTTCTGCTGCTGCTGGCCATCATGTTATCGCTCGGCCTGGGGGCGGTCACCATCGCGCCGCTGGATACCCTCGCTGCGTTGGGAAACATGCTGGGGCTTAACCAGTCACCCGGCGAAGCACAAATCATTATCGAGCAGATTCGCTTGCCGCGGACATTGATGGGGCTGCTTGTCGGTATCACGCTGGCGCTGACCGGTGCCGTGATGCAGGGACTTTTTCGCAACCCGCTGGCTGACCCCAGCCTCATAGGTGTTTCCAGTGGTGCGGCGCTCGGCGCGGCTACCGTCATTGTGTTTGGCGGCTGGCTTTTTTCCGCCATGCCTGATGCTTTGCTGCCCTATGCGACCGTCATCGGCGCTTTTGGCGGTGGGGTCGTCACCACGCTTCTGGTGTATCGATTAGGTCAGACGGCGCAAGGCACTTCGGTCGCCAGCATGTTGCTGGCTGGTATTGCGATTGCCGCGATCAGCGGCGCGCTGATTGGTTTGCTGGGCTATCTGGCCGATGATCGCATGCTGCGTACATTAACCTTCTGGAACATGGGTAGTCTGGGCTCGGCAAGTTATCCACGGGTTATTGCCCTTGCGTTGTGTTGCGCGCTGATCTGCTGGCGATTGCCACGTCAGGCTCGCGCTCTTAATGCTTTATTGCTCGGCGAGTCGGAAGCGCGGCATCTTGGCGTAGACGTCGAGCGGGTCAAGCGTGAGCTGATCCTGCTTACTGCGCTAGGGGTCGGCGCCTGCGTGGCAGTGGCCGGTCTGATCGGTTTTGTGGGCCTGGTCGTACCGCACCTGATTCGATTGATGCTGGGGGTTGATCACCGCATGGTACTCCCCGGCTCCATGCTTTTGGGCGGTGGTTTACTGTTGCTCGCCGACGTGGTCGCGCGGTTGGTCATCGCGCCGGCGGAGCTACCTATCGGTATTCTCACCGCCCTGCTAGGCGCACCCTTCTTTCTGATTTTGCTGCTGCGCTCGCAGCGCAGGGGGTGGTGATGCTCAAAGTCGGGAACCTGGGGTGCGCTCGGGGTGGCTGCCAAATTTTGAGCGGGATTGATTTCTGCCTCGAAGGCGGCGAAGTTCTGGCCGTTCTTGGAACCAACGGTGCGGGCAAGAGCACCTTGCTTGCGACCCTGAGTGGCGAGCTACCCCGGGCAGATGGAGATATTGTGCTAGCCGGCAGGCCGCTGGATGCCTGGTCTGCGGTGGCGCGTGCGCAGCGTTTGGCTGTATTGCCACAGTCCTCGTCACTGGCATTCGCGTTCAGTGTGGAGGAGGTTGTGCTTTTGGGTCGCCTGCCGCATGCCAGTGGCCGGGATGAGGACAGGCGTATAGCGCGGGAGGTCATGTGCGCTGCAGATATCGAACACCTGCGACAGCGTAGCTATCTTGCATTGTCCGGGGGTGAGCGGCAGCGCGTGCATCTGGCCCGCGTGCTGGCACAGATCTGGGATAGTGCTGAGCCCGGCTGTCTGCTGCTGGACGAACCAACAGCTTCACTGGACCTGGCCCATCAACGACTGATCCTGCAACAAGCCCGTGAGATTGCCCAGCGTGGAAATGCGGTACTGTTGGTGTTGCACGATCTCAATCTGGCCGCGCGTTACGCAGACCGTCTGCTGCTTCTCGATCAGGGTGGCATGTCCTCACTAGGCACTCCCTGGCAGGTGCTGCAGGCAGAACGCATCAAACGGGTTTTTGGGGTCGAGGTGCAGGTCGCGCCTCACCCGCAACTGGATTGTCCCCTGATTATCGCCTGAGGTATCACCATGCGCCGCTTTCTTCTGGTGTTGTTATGCGTTTCGAGTTTTACCACCCATGCGCAGGATTTACCGGAATGGATCAGTCCCGAGGGACAGGATGATCCACACGTAGGAAAGGTGCTGGATACTGCTAACGGGATATGGCTCACACCCAATCTGCTGGTTGAAAGTCTTGTGTCGGCACCCCACGTCATGGTCGGCGAAAAGCATGATAATCCTGACCACCATCGATTACAGCTATGGTTGCTGGAGAGCTTGCAGGCTCATCGTCCGCAGGGCTCCCTGGTCATGGAAATGCTCGGACCTTCGCAGCAGGCGGCGGTAGATCGCTTGCAGGGTGAAACAACCTTCGATCCAGATGCTTTGCCTGATGCCTTGGAATGGAATCCAGGCTGGGACTGGGCGCTGTATGGGCCTCTGGTTCAATGGGGGCTGACTAACCCGCAGCGGTTGCTTGCGGCCAATCTTGCCGAAGATGAAATGCGTACTGTTTACGCAAGCCCGCAGCCACTTGCTGACGCATACAGCGCTGAGGCTGAGGGGGGGTGAGATAAATCTAATACCAAACGCTAGATAAATTGCGGGATATAGAGAAACAAGTGGGGATTTAGCGGGACAGAAATGAAAAAGCTTTTCAGAAATAGGGGCTAGAAAAGCTTGGGCTGACGATGGTCCATGTCGCGCTTCCTGGCGCGCTCGATGATCTTATAAATGCCACGCATTGTCATGTTCCAGCGGCGCGCCAGCTCGGCGTGGTTATTGCCGTTGAACTCTTCATATATAAGCAGATCACGATTGGCCAGCTTGAAGCGGTAATCCTTCGGGATATTGATCAGCTGGCCACCCCAGTGGGTAGCCAGCCGATCGGCCAGGGCGAGCCCGGCCTGTTCTGCCAGCGGCTGCTCGATGCCATGGTCCTTCAGCACTGACGCAACAGTATCGGCGACATCAGACAGCAGCTCGTGCCGTTGTTGTTCCATATGTGGCGAGGTGCCTGACATGTCAAAGCTCCTTGAGGCGTTTATCAGCCTCGTCTTGTGAGATCAATTTGAGGCGGAGGTCGTTCTGGATCTGGTAGTACGCCGCGTCGCGGGCTGATCGGTCAGCGGCAGCGGCCTTGGGCGTGCGAGGCGCAAGCGCCTGGACGGCTGCAGCATCACCTGCAATGCCATGCACGACGGCCCGCAGATAGTGGTGTGTTTCCAGCGGCAGAGTGAGCTTCTCGCGCTGAGCGATCATCTGCTCGATGCCGGAAACCCACAGCGCTGGGGAGGCTTGGCGCCTGTCATTGGTACGGGCATCGCGGGTGACGGTCCCATCGCTGACCATTTGGTGCAGATCCTCGACCAGGCGGATTGCTTTGCCCATTTTCAGGCTGCGCTTCGGCGGGCTGAACAGGCGCAGGTAGGACAGCACTGCTTTGCCCAGTTTGGGTGGCATATCGGCAAACAAAGCAGCCAGGCGCTTGCCTTCCTCGTCGGCCAAGCCGGCCTCGAACGGGAACTGCTGGCTGCAGCAGGGGCAGGTCATTTGCATGGGGGCCTCATTCCAGCTCGGCAGTCACGCACGCCATCAAGGATGCCGAGCGCGATCGCGCTGCAAAAGGAAGTTATTCCCGCCCACTGTAAAATCCACAAAGTGGCCTCGGGGTGCATCAGATATCCTCCAGGCTTTGGTCAGAATCGGCATACATCGCTTTCTCGCGGCGCTCTCTGCACAGCGCATCAATCAGAGATTCCATGATTGGAACCTTGCGATCCCAGCCCGCCGGCAGGCTTTCCAAAAGTGCGGCCCGTTCTGGACCGACGTATCCGAGTTCGTTAAGCAGCTCTTCCAATGATCCCTTGAGCTGCTGTTTCTTCTGCTCGACGTGTAGCGCAGCGATGACTCCTTCGAAGTGCTTACGGCTTTTGAGCCAGGCGCAGCGCTCAATCTTGAACATCCGTTTTGCGATCGAATCAGCATATGACCAGGGCAGACCGAGGTCAGTGAGTAGCGCCTCGATCTTGGTGATCTCACCCGGCATGTCGGCAAAATTACGCGGCTTGCCTTTGGCCTTGGTGCTGGGCTTGGGCTTGAACCCGAGACGTTCGAACTCGCGAAGTACTGCACCGACCTGCCGGGCCCCGAGATCCTTCGAGGATTGGACGCCAGCGACCCTGGCCAGCAGCGCGCGGTAGCCCTGGTCGTCCATGCCCAGCTGCTGCCGGGCTATATGGATTTTGGCTTGATTGGGCCGGCTGATCATCGGTTGCCTCGCTTTGATGCTCTGGATTCCAACAGGCCCTGACAGAATGTGCATGTCTGGACTCCGGGCAGCGCCTTGCGGCGGCGCTCCGGGATCACGTCGTCACATTCCTCGCAGTGGGTGGCGCTTGGGCCCGTATGCCTGGGGCAACTGGCGATAGCTTCCTGGATGCGAAGCTCAACCAGATCGTTTGCAAGATCGACGATATCGGTCATGACATGCTCCCTATGCGCAGAGGCTGGGCGCCGGCATTCACAGCGGTGTGCAGTTGGGCAGACTTGCCAGCCCGGTACCCGGCATCGGTGGCGCCGACGTCGCGCCCCTTGGTCTTTCTGCGCTTCATTTTGTGTTTGCCGAGGTTAGGGTGGTTCTTGTCCATGAATGCCTGGATGGCGTCGGCGATGTTGTCATCCACGCCGGCGAACTCGTCGACCTTGTGATACACCGCCCGGATCCAGCCGGTGGCGAACTGGTCGCCGCGAGACACCTTTGTGGTGCGTTTGCAGCGCTTGTTGTTGGGCAGCTGGAGGTACTCGCGTCGCGCCTTTTGCAGCTGCCGCTCCAGTACCTGGTAGGCGTAACCAGTAAGCTCTGGCGCCGCACCGCAGCCGACGAATAGGAAGCCACCGACCCAGTTGAATATGTCAGCCTGGACTGCGGTGATGATCATCCGAGTACCAAAGGCGTGAGCACAGACATAGGCCAGCTCTACTCGCCACGCTGGCGGATCGCCCTCCGATCCAGCCTTGATGCTGACCTCCGACGCCATGCTGGCCAGCACGTCGCCGACCTCAAGGTTGAACGCTTCCATCATCTTGTGCGCCTGGCGCAGCGCGGTTTCTGCTTCATTTGGGTTGGAGCTTTTGCCCTTCGCCATCTCCAGGCATTTTTTGATCTTTTCGAGCGCGCGTTCCTGGTCCATGATCAGACCTCCCCTGCAGCTGGGTTTAAAGGCGCACCCGGAACGATCAGCCACTTGCTGTGCAGCCGACCAACCGGGGTGGATTCCTGGCGGTCGATGGTTTTGTGGTGGTCCGGGAAGAGCTTGTCAGCCAACCGCTCGACCGCCAGGGAGGCGTCATAGGTACAGCAGCCGATTTTTCCCTGAACCTTTCCCGCTTTGTAACCTGAATGGTCAAATCGAACGGTGACTTCGACTGGCTTCTCCATGTCACACCGCCGCGATATCGAGAGAGATAGGCTTGTACTGATCGGTGTCGCCCACCCGCTCATAAATGCGGATGTATGATTTGCTGCCGATCGCCTGGCAGGCTTCGCCGATCGCAACCATCGCCTGCTGCCAGCGCTTGTCCTGAATATCCAGGCGGCGCAGCGCGAGCACGGAGGCGGTGCGGATTTCGCCCTTGGTATCGGTGCGGAAGGCGTCATTGATCAGCGCCACAACCTCTGGCCGGGCCCCAGCAGTCCACTCGGTCAGGCATTCATCGATCAGGGCGCGTGCAGCCTGCAGGCGCTCATCAAAACTGATGGTTTCCTGCACTGAGCGCTGGATCTTGAACCGGCCGTCGAAGCTGAACAGCGTGACGTTGCCCTTTTTGCCGCCGATCTTGGCGCCGTACTCCTCGGCTGACATCTCGATGAAAGCCGCGATATCGCCGAACGCCATGGCCTTGTAATCGGCCAGTTCGGCGTTCAGCTCGGTGGCGCGGTCCACCAGGTGGCAGACCAGCCGGTCGCGCTCGATATCGACAGGCTTGATCAGATCCTCGTGGGTAAGGCGTCCCTGGGCATCCTTGCGGTAGCCGGGTGGTATCACTTCTGGAGCTTTCTGGGTAGCGGTCATGGGTGGCCTCCTAAACGATGCCGTGTGAGTAATCGAGCATGCAGATGCGGCTCGAATCGAGGTCGCCACGTGACTTGATTTGGAGCGTTTCGCTTTCGCCGTAGCACTCCGCTTCAAGTCCGAGGCTGGACAGAAAACCCGCAGCGACCGGCTTTGCGGTTGCCAATTCGGGCAGTTTGGTTATGGCCTCCGCGACGTCGGCATGCACCAGGGCATCAGGGAAAATGACCGGGAATTCACGGACCAGGTCTCCCTGGGTGCCGGTCATGATTTGGAGCATGATGTATTTCATCAGTGAACCCTCATCGCGTTGATCTGCTTGACCTGTGCAGGACGCACACGCCATTCGATATCGCAGCCCAGGAGCAACGTCCGGACCTTGATGAATACGCCAGGCGTCTTGAGCAGGGCTAAGCGGAAGTGGCCAACGCGCGCCAGGTGCAGCGGCTGGTCGCATTCCACGACCAGGAACGGGCGCTCGCCGTCTACCGCTGCGAAGATGACAACGCAGTTGAACCGGCGCAGCTCGCGGGACACGCAGTTGGCCAGCGCCAGTACTTGCTGGACCTTCTTGGTGAACACCTTGCTTTCGCGCTCGAATGGCTGCTCTAGGTTGATTGTCTGGCCCATCTCACACCCCCATCACGATGTCAGCGTCGACGCGATCGGCGCCCACTTCGGCTGCAGCGTTGATAGCGGCTGTCAGCAGGTTATGAACGGCCAGCGGATAGAGCATGCTGTAGTGGCCTTTGTGCTGATTCTGACCCTGCAGGCGCGTGCGCAAGGCTTCGATCCCGCCGGCATCCACCACGTCGTCAATCGATTTGCCGGCCAGGCCGAAGCGGTGCTTGAGGTAGGCGCTCAGGTTTTCACCCAGCGGGGGCAAGCGGACCAGTTCCATCCGCTGCACTACTTCGCGCAGCGCTGGATTGCGCTCGCTCAGCCGCTCGCCCAGCTCGGTCTGGCCAATGATCACGACCGACAGCAGCCGCGCGAAACCTTCCTCCAGTTCGAAGAAACGCTTCAGATGGCGCAGGGTAGAATTCGGCAGGCTGTGTGATTCTTCGATGATCAGTACGTGCCGGTTGCCCATGCGATAGGACTCGCGCAGCGCTTCGTGTACCGCACGGAATCTAGCCTCCGACGATTGCGGCAGGCGCTTCTCAGGGGCAACCCCGTGCAGGATCGACGCGCAGATGTCAGCGGCCCGCAGGGGCCTGCCTTGGCTCTCGCGCTCTTCCATACCCAGTACATAGGGCTCGATAACGATTAGGGTTTGGCTGTCGTTGCGCAGGCGCTCGTGCAGCTCCTTGCGAATGGTCGATTTGCCGCTACCGCTTTCCCCCACAACAGCGAGGAAGATGCCGAAAGTGGTGGCTTGATAAAGCGACTCGCGGACATAGCGGATCTCTGCCGAAAGGAACAGATCTTCGCTCGAACGAGGATCCGCGAAAGGATCCCTGGTCAGCTGGAAGTGCTGTTTGGCCTGTGGCTTTAACGATTGTTTGCGTAGTAGCATGGGGGTGAGTTCCTTTTCTTGCAGTAGTTGGTTGATTGGACACAGGGCGTTGCAGCGCCCTGGTGTCTGTCTGGATCTGAATTCCGCAGGCTCAAAGCAGCCCTCCAGCTGTTCCTCCTTCACACCTTTTGATGAAAGCCACTCGACGACATCGCCCTGCAGTTTCTGGCGCTCTGGCGACTTGGGGTACTTGCTCCGGTTGACCAACAAGTTGATGGCCGCCGTTGATAGGCCCACTCCGCGCGCCAGCTCTGCCTGGCTGAGCCCGGCATACTCAAGCACGGTCTTGAGCCTCATTTGCAGCATCATTGATTGCCTCCTACGACGCTGAGTTTTGGCCGCGCCATGGTGGCGCGGACACGCTCTGCAGCAGCTTCGAGTTCATCCTCACGGACACCGTCCGGGAAGCTGGCTTTCAGCGCTGAGAAGTGTTCTTTATTCCACTCCGGGAACTGGTTCATAAGCCGCTTGGCGGCAGCAAACAGGGTCATGGGCGGCAGCTCGACGATCGGGCCGGCCAGCTCGTGATCGGTGCCACGGCGCGGCATGAAGGTCGGCAGGTCTGCCTCTTCGGTGGCCTTGTACGGGTTGTACTTGCCGCCCAGGGGCAGCGCCTTCGCCTTGCGCTGCGCCTCGGCTTCACCTGGTGTGGTGGTGCCGGTCATCAGCTGCTCGATGGCCTGCCGATCCTTCTGCGCGACGGTGTCTGCGGGGGCGTTGTAGCTGGTGCCGATGATCGCGGCATTCTCGGCAAAGCCGAACTCATCCTTGACCACGCGCGGGACCACGTTGAACACCTCGCGGCCGTCTGCGTTCACGGTTACCACCTGGGCAGCGTCGTCGCGCCATGGGTTGCGGGTCACCAGCACCTTCTCGGCGACCATCACACCCGGTACCCGGCTGACGTCGTACTCCTCGCCCTGGAAGTTGATGCGCAGTTTCGGCGTGACCTTGCGCTCCTGCGGCTGGGCAACCGCCAGCTCGCGGCACACCGCGACCGTGGGCGCCTTGATCAGTTGGTCCTGGGTGATGGTCAGCCACATGGCGCTGCGGTTCTTGCCGTGGCGGCGGTGAACGGTGGTGGCGTTGAACACCGCCCGCCATTGCGCGGCCAGGGCGTTCAGCTCGGCCAGATCCGCGACCGGGCGGAATTTCAAACCGCTCTCGAACTTGCGCTCGATGATGTTTCGGGCGTTCTCGACCTGGCCGGTGGCGCGAGCGTTGCCCGGTGCGTGGGCGATCGCCTGGATGCCCAGGGACTTGCACAGATTCAGCGCCATGGTGCTGGTGTTGGCGCTGCCGGGGTCCATGAACAGAATGGCCGGGATCCCGTGCAGAATGTCGGCACCGCCGCGCTCCTGCAGGGCGTTGATCAGCACGTTGCACAGGTTCTCGCCGCTCTCCGCGCCCATGACGTACTCGACGTAGATCCAGCCCGAGGTGTGATCGGTGATCTCATACGACCAGACCCTGTCAGCCATGATGCGCTGCAGGTTCTTCGGCTTATTCTTGTAGAACTCGTCGTGCGCCATCACATGCAGGCCGTTGGTGCTGCGGGCCTGGGGCTTGAGGTAGTACAGCACGCACAGCGAGGCGTCGATCTGCCAGACGTGGTTCGGGTGCAGGCTGGCCAGCTCAGTGTGCGGAGTCGGAGCCAGCAGCTGGTCGGGATGCACGCTATAAGCTCGCAAGGCACGATGGATGGCGCTGTCGCTCAGCGGTGCCACTTCACCGGTGGCGCGGTTGACGCGTTCGGCTCTGATCAGATTGTTGGCGCGCAAACCCTGGACGGCATCGGTGATGCTATACAGGCGCTTGCCGCTGTTGCGCAGGGTCTCCATCAGGACTCCGCTGATCATCAGAGCCTCGTCGCGGGTCAGGTCTGACTGGCCGGCATCCGTGCGGCGCTTTCGGGTTTTATTGGTCACGGTGAGATCCTTCAGCTTGCGATGCAGGGTCGCTCGGGACAGCCCCAGCTCCTGGCAAGCATTCGCGTATATGGCCGACTTGCCGCCGTGGCCGGCAGCGCGGACGGCTTGAGCAACAGCGACCAGGCGTTCGGTTATGACGGCGCTCATATCAGTGGTCCGACTCGATGCCGAGGGACACAGCGGCTTGCTCTGCCGCGCCCGGCTTCATCCAGTCGTGCTCGCTGCTTGAGTCATCGGGCAGGTCGTAGTCTTCGCGGATCGCGAGGATCTGAATCTCTAGCTGCTTGACCAGGCTGGCCATGTAATCGCGGGAATCTTCGCCGCTGGTGGCGCTCTCGGTGTTCAACAGCTCAAAAGCCCCGCGCAACTTGCCCATGATCAGCGCCTCCGCCTCGTAGGCGGCGGCTGATACCTCCATGCGCAGCTCCTTCATCGCTTCGTTGCTGGGCAGGCTCTGGATGCGTTTCTGCGCCCTTGCGAGCTGCTGGCGAGTTTCGTCCAGCTCCAGGGCGCGCTTGGCCAGCACTTCGGACTGGGCGTCGTAGTCGGCGTGGGCTTCGTCGCGCTCCTTGGTCAGCTCGTCTTTTTCCTTCTGATGCTTGGCGATCAGCTCCTCGGCCAGGAATTCAACGTCGTCGGTATTGCCGGCCTTTGCAGCTTCGATCAGAGCATTGCGATGGTCGTCCGGCAGCTTGCGCAGCGCGCGCATTTTGGACGGGCCAATGCCGACCTGGTGCATCGCCTCATATAGCTCTTCCCCAAACGCAGCGAAGTTGGCCAGGGCGTTGTCAATTGATTCCCTGGACTTGCCTTCGACCAACCGGCAGTAATCGTCCCAAGTGGTAACGGTTACCGGTTTTTCATCCACAAAAGCCTCGAAGCCCTTGTATCCCTTGCTTTCCTTGATGGCTTGCAGGTCGATCAAATCGGTAACGGTTAACAGTTTTACGATCATGTTGGTGATTTGGCGCCGCCCAACTCGCTGATTGATCAGGGCGGAAACGCGCATGGTGTCCTGGGCCAGCAGCTTGCCAGCTGCAGCAGCAGCGTTCTGGATGTCTGAAACCTTCTGCCCATCCAGCTCGGGCAGATCAACCGGCGCTACACCCTCTGTCTTAGTACGTCCCATGGTCTGTTTCCTTGCTTAGTGGTGGCTGCCAGCGGCGACGCGCTGGTTCAGTTCATTGATACGTGCGCTGGCCCTGGCCATCTCTTCTGCGTGCGCCTGGGCAAGCTGCAGGGCGCTGACGCTCAGGGCAAAGCGCCCCGAGTCCAGCTTGGTGGCGAAGCCCTCGGCGATCAGGGTGCCCAGGGAGCGGTTGACAGCGCTCGGGCTCAGGTCCAGCCCTTTGGCCAACTCGCCATTGCTCAAGCCCTGCAGGCTGTTGCCGCGCAGCGCTTTCATCACGCGCAGGCAGCGGGCTCCGCTTTCTGAAATGCGGGTGTTGTCACTCATCGTCGATTTCTCCGAGTTCAAGCTGAGGTTGGTCGTGCTGCTGTACGTTGCCGTGGTGCCACGCGAGTGACTCCAGACCGGCGCGCAGCGCGTCCAGGGTTTGGTTGGCGGTCTGCTTGCCGTCGCTGAATGCGAGCACTGCGCCGACCGCTTCATTGAGTACGGTTTGCAGCTGCTGCACGTCCTGCGCCTGGGTGTTGCGGCCGGTAGGTATGTCCACCAGCAGCTTGCCGTGGGCAGCGGCCAGGTAGCGGGTAATCAGCGGGACGCCGCAGGCGCGCTCAAGCGGCAGAATCAAGGTCAGCGGCAGGCGGCCGTTACCCATCCACTTATAGAGCGAGCTAGCGTTGTGCTGTCCCAGGTGGTCGCAGGCGATGCGTTCAATGCCTCGGTTGTGTTGTTCCAGGGCGCGCTGTGCGCAGCCTTCCATAGCCTCTGCAGGTGAGCGCGGTACCCAGCTTTTCCATTTTCTTCTCATTATTGGAAGCCCTCCCGGAGCCGGTAAAAGCCGGCGTCTAAATAAATAAGGTTTTTGCCTATGGGCAAAAGTGTTTCAATAACTCAATCTGATATGGACTTATTGATCAGAGGCGAATGCGATGAACGAGGCACGGTTGTTACAGGTAGAGGGCCAGATCCAGGCGCTGGCACAGGCTTGGCTGCGGTTGGCCGCGCAAGTTGAGATGGCCGGTGAACGTTCAGGTCCGGTAAGTCCGGACCGTCTGGATAAATCGCTATCTGCTGTGAAGTGGCCAGACGCTCCCGCTCCCGTTGCAGCAGCTGCTGAGCAGATGTTGGGCGATCTGGTGCAGCAGCTGGCGTGTGCACGTAGCCGCCGTCATCAAAGCGCTGATGACCAATGACCTTGGCATTGCTGGGGAAGCCATGGCTGTCGATACGGGGCCGTGGCGCGCACAGGATGAGTTGCCCAACCGCTAGGTAGGTCAGCTGGTTGCAGGTTTTGCGTTCACCTACGGTGACCCGTTGGATCGGACCCTGTTGCTGGTAGGAGCGCAGCGCGTCCTGTAGTTGCTGGATGACCTGGGGGCCGTAGCCAACCGGCGCTGATGCGATTACGACGTCAAGCACGCGACGCCAGGCGTCGAGGGGGTCGATACGGGGGGCGGCTTGTTTCATTTTGGTGGCCTCAGGCTGCTACTGGTTCTTCGGTGGCTTTGATGCCCAGGGCGACAGCGATGTCGTGGGCCTGGCCGTAGTGAGCTTTGTCGAAGCCGTTGAGCACGCGGTAAACCGCATTGCGCTTAAACCCTTGCTCTTCGGCCCATTTGGTGACCGTCACTCCGCGCTGCTTGAAGCGCTGTTTGACCTGTTCAGGGGTCAGTACCTTCTGGCTTGCCATGGCAGTGGCTCCGTTGGTTGCTGAATGATGTTTGTGATTTGTTGTGCTGATATTGGTAGATAATTATCTACCTGTCAAGCACGTATAGGTAGGTATTTATGGACCTAGGCGAGCGATTGCGCGCAGAGAGAAAGCGGCTGGGTTTTAGTCAGACTGAATTTGCAGAACTGGCGGGTTCTTCCAAGCATGCCCAGATCAACTGGGAGAAAGGAGTTGCGGCACCCAACGCCCTGGCTCTCAGGGCGTGGGCTGAGGAGGGTTTGGATGTGCTCTTCGTGGTACTGGGTACTCAGCCGGGTGTAAAGCCGCGTGGAGACCTGCCTCCGGACGAGCAACTGCTACTTGAGTCCTACCGAGGAATGGCTGCCAAGACGCGCAAGGAACTACTCGCCGAAATGCTGACAGGCAGGAAGGTGACTAAGGCGAAGGCACGAGGTGGGGTGAGCGTTAGTGGGAACAACAACCGTGCTGCGGGCGGGACTTATCACGAAAACAAGGAGTGACGCGTGTCTGTAGGAGTTGAAGGAAACGAAAATCGAGTTGCGGGCAGGGATTACCTGGAAATCAACGTAGGTCCCGAGGCAGATAAGGAGCCGCTTTCGAGCGCGCAGCGGCAGAAGCTGAACGCGCTAGTGGCAAGTGTGAGTGAAACCCTGGAGATCGACCCACGGCAGGTCTGGCGAGAGGTGGTCCACGCCAAACTGGGAGTCGAGAGCATTCACGAAATCCCCAGGACCGCGTTTGATCAGGCCTATGATGCGGTCATACACTTTCGGGATACCGAGCGCGAGTTTGTGAATGTGCGGTTGATGGTTTCCAGGATCACCAGCCTGACCAAGGAAAAAAAGATTTACGAAGAGCGTGATTCGTTCTGCCTTCGGACCTTTGGTGAGAGGCATCTGAATCACATGAACAAGGATCAGCTACGAAAAGTGCTGGCTTATGTGGAGGATTACGAGGTCAAGGTTGTTCCGCAGGATCCGATTGATGGCTTTTCACTTTCAGGAATTGCCCTGGTAGTGCTGGCTCATCCCGTGCATTTTGCTGCTACCCTGATTCTAGGCATCATCGTCGGGCAAATAATTTTGTGAGGCCAAGCGGGCCGTATGTTCTTTGCGGCCGTGATGACATCCTCAAAATCGAAAAGGAGTTTGAAAATGGAGCCAATTTTTGGTTTTTCTCTGTTCGCAGTGGCCACTATCATTGTCGCTTGTGTGGCTTGGAAGCGCGGTCGTTCGGGCTGGCTTTGTATGTTGCTTACGCCTGCGGCCGGATTCGGTTTAGTGGTCTTGGCGAATATGGCTGGGGCGTCGCCAGCTATGACGGGCTTGACCGCTTTCTTGGCTCCTGCAGTGGCCTTCTTTATGGTGCTCGCGAACAGTTCAAGTTCTGATCTCGCGGTGAAGCACGGTGCTCACGGCCAGTATATAAAATGCCCATACTGTGCCGAGTCCGTTCGATCTGAGGCAATCAAATGTAGGCACTGCGGCAGCAGTTTGAAAACCGAAACGCCTACAGAGGCTTCGTAGTTAGAAAGAGTATTAACCAAGCCCGCCACCCGGCGGGTTTTCTTTTGCCCTCGTTCAAAATACATCGGCCGGCTTGACCGGCATTCTGATCCTGTCCTTTGCACTTAACGCAGATTACCCAGACAGGTATCAGGAGATGTGACCATGTACAGCGTTCCCCAAAGCTCTCTCTTTTCTCGACTCCCCCGGTTGGTCGGTTGGCTGATAGCGACCGTGGCGATCATGATCGCCCTGGCCTTTTTTGCCTTCGAGCAGATGCCGGTTATCGGCTACAAGCTGGCCCTGGTCATGCTCGGTGCCGTGCTCGGTTACTGGATCGACCGCAGCCTGTTCCCCTACGGCCGACCGCACGAGTGCCTGCCTAAACGCAACTGCCCCGGCGGCGGGCATACCGATGCCCAGGAAGCATTCCGCTACACCGTTGCCTTCGCCGCCGCCTGCCTGCGCCGCTCGCTGATCGTGCTGGCCTGCGTGCTTGGCCTGACGCTGGGGCTTTGACCATGCAGCCCACACAGAGACCCCGCGCCACTCGCGCAGATTACGTCCGCTCGACGCTCGTCGTGGGCCTGCTGTGGGCGATCGTTCTGGGCGCGGCCACCTGCAAGCCGGAACCCGTTCAAGCACAGGAGGTGCCCCGTGCTGCAGAACATTATCGTCGTGATCTCATACGAGCTGGGCAGCATGGTTTCGGACTCGATGCTCCGATCGCTACGCTCGCTGCCCAGATTCACCAGGAAAGCGGATGGCGCCCCGGCGTCACGAGCCGTGCCGGTGCGCAGGGCCTGGCGCAATTTATGCCGGGCACCTCGAAGTGGATGGCTGAGATTTACCCGCTCAGCGTGGGGCCCGCACAACCATTCAATCCGGGCTGGTCGCTCCGCGCCATGGTGGCCTACAACCAATGGCACCTCGAACGCATTAATGCGCGCACTCATTGCGAGCAGTGGGCGATGGCGCTTGCTGCATACAACGGCGGGCTGGGCTGGATCAATCGCGATAAACGGCTGGCATCGGCTTCCGGGGCCGACCCGCTGACCTGGTTTGAGTCTGTCGAGCGGTACAACGCTGGCCGCTCGGCTGCCAACTTCCGCGAGAACCGAGGCTACCCCCGCAAGATCCTGCAGCGCTGGGAGCCCATGTATGTGGCCGCTGGTTGGGGCCCCGGTGTATGCGCTGAGAGGTACACGCAATGACCAAAGACGACATCGATCTGGGTTTGGTGAGAACCCTATTCAGGAGCCGATCCTCTGACCGTTGGGTGTGGCTGCGCGCCTATGTCTGGCAGCTAATCCGCCCGGCATTGGCGACGGCCGCCATCGCAGCCGGCTTGATCATCCTGTTTTACGCTTTGGGTAATGCATTCGGTGCTGGCCTGGTAGCGCAGCTCAGAGACTCAGGAATCGAGTTCGATCTGATCCTGCAGGTGCCCGAATGAACGGTTGGCTCACGGGTGGCGCGATAGCGATCGCCCTGGGCGCGAGCTACCTCATCGACAGCTACGGCTACGACCGTGGCCATGCCGAGGCCACGGCGGCCGAGCAGGCCAAGCTGCACGCCCTGAAAGAAGAGCACTCAGACCTGCGCGACCAGGCAGCGCAGGACTATCAACTGGCCTTCAAGCAACAGGTCACCCGAGCCAACGCAGCTGAAGAGCGGCTAATGGCAACCCTGGTGGAGCTTGAGACTCTCGAAGAAGAAATATCGGAGCGCATACCTGATGTCACCACTGTCTACCGCACGGCGCCCCAGGCTGCGCCTGTCGCTATTCCTCATTGCGTGTTCACTCGCGGCTGGCTGCGCGACTACAACGCCGCCCTCGGAGCCACAGCCCGTGTGCCCGCCAGTAGAACAGGCACCGCTTCCGCCGCTGCTGAAGAAGCGGCCGAGCCCGCCCCCGGCTCTGACGCCGAACTACTGGAAAGCGGCGTCTCGCCTGCCGATATTCTCGCCCACGCCCGTGATTACGGTGCTTGGGCACGAGGCAATCTAGCGCAGCTGAATGGCCTGTTGGATCTACATAACACCCCGCCTGAGGAGTAACTGGTGCTAACTCTTAACCCCTTACAGGAGAAACGCTGAATGGATATCGACACGGTGATCCGCTTCGGCCAGTTCGTGTTCACGGTCGCTGTGGGCCTGTTCTCGATAATCGCCGCGCGCAAATCCAGTTCCAAAGCAGATGCGAAGGAGCTAGCCAGCCGGATGAATCACCAGGACTCCCGAATCCTGACCCTTGAGCAGCAGCTGCTGCATATGCCCGACAGCCAGCAGATGTCTGAGCTGGCCGGGGACATGAAGGCAATCAAGGCAGAGCTTGCGGGGGTAGCTCGGGAACTGGCCCCTTTGGCCAGATCTTTAGATCGGATCAATGACTACTTACTGAATGCGAGAAGCCAATGAGCATGTACGCCAAATACCTGGCCGAAGACCGCCGCCTGGTGATTTTGCGCATCCTGGCGGAGATGCCCACATACAGAGCCAACAGCTCAATACTCCATGCAGTGCTCCAAGAGTGGGGTCACGAGCCAAGCCGAGACCAGGTGAAAACCGAGCTGTATTGGTTAGAAGAGCAACAGCTGCTTGAGATTGATGACGTCGGCGGCGGCGCAGTGCTCTTGGCCAAGCTGACCGAGCGCGGCGCCGATGCGGCTGCTGGCCGGGTCCGCGTGCCCGGCGTCAAGCGGCCGGGGGCATAACCATGGGCCGCAAATCCAGCATCGAGAAGCTGCCAAAGGAAGTTCGATCGCACATCGAGCGCACCCTGCGCGAGAACCGCCTGACCCTCGACGAGCTGATCCAGGAGCTGCAGGCGCTTTTCCCTGAGAAGGAAACGCCAAGCCGATCGGCCGTTGGCCGGTACAAGGTCGGGTTTGATCAGATGATCAAGGAAATGCGGCAGCAGCAGAACATGGCGTCGCAGATCGTCGAGGATCTCGGTGAGAACCCGGACGAGAAAGGCGGCGCCCTGATGGTGCAGCTGCTGACCACGATCACCACCCGCGCAGCGATGGACGCCCAGAACGATGAGGACACGTCGATCGAGGACGTGCGCAAGTTGGCCCGCGCCACGAAAGACGTACTCTCAGCCCGCAAGGTCAGCCGGGAGGAGCGCAAAGCCATCGAGCGTGAAACCCGCGAGAAGCTGATAGCCGAACAGGAACAGCGTCTGGAAGAAATGCGCGGCAGCGACGGCATGAGCGAGCAGCTCGAAAGCCGCATCCGCAACGTGCTATTGGGTAAAGCCTGATGGCCGCCCGCACCGCCAAGGAAGAGATCAGCGCCGACCTCAAAGCGACCGGCGCACCGCGCAAGATCAACCTGGCCGAAGAGATGGCCCTGGCCGGTGTCGATGTGCCCCAGGACATGATCGACGCCCAGCCGGCCAATGAGCCGGTGTTCCTGCCATACCAGCAGCGGTGGTTCGAGGATGAAAGCCCGATCATGCTGGGCGAGAAGTCACGCCGCACGGGCATCACCTGGGCAGAGGCCGGGCGCAACGTCGTCAACGCCGCCAAGCCCCGGCGCCGTGGCGGCTGCAATACGTTCTATGTGGGCAGCAAGAAGGAGATGGCGCTGGAATACATCGCCGCCTGCGCGCTGTTCGCCAAGGCCTTCAACGAATTGGCCGAAGCCGACGTGTACGAGCAGACCTTCTGGGATGAGGGCAAGAAGGAAGAGATCCTGGCCTACATGATCCGCTTCCCGAAAACCGGGCGGAAGATCCAGGCGCTCAGCTCGCGCCCGAGCAACCTGCGCGGCCTGCAGGGTGACGTAGTGATCGATGAAGCGGCATTCCATGAGTCCCTGGAAGAGCTGCTGAAGGCTGCGCTTGCTCTGACCATGTGGGGCAACAAGGTGCGCCTGATCAGCACCCACAACGGCGTAGACAACCCGTTCAACACGTATATCCAGGATGCCCGCGAAGGCCGCAAGGATTACAGCATCCACCGCATCACCCTGGACAGCGCCATCGCCGAGGGCCTGTACAAGCGAATCTGCTACGTCACCGGCATGACCTGGTCAGCAGAGGCGGAGAAGAAATGGCGCGACGACCTGTACAAAAACGCGCCCAACATCGAATCCGCCGAAGAAGAATATGGCTGTGTACCGAAGAAGAGCGGCGGCGGCTACCTGAGCCGGGTGCTGATCGAGCAGGCGATGGTTTCCGATCGGTCGATCCGCATCTATCGCTATGAAGCGCCGGAGGGTTTCGAGAGCTGGACCCCGGAAATGCGCGAGGCCGCAGTCAAAGCCTGGTGCGAAGAGAACCTGGAACCCGAGTTGGCCCGGCTTAACCCCAACTGGCGCCATGTGTTCGGTGAAGACTTTGCCCGCCGTGGCGACCTCTCGGTGTTCGCACCGCTGGCGATCATGCCCAGCCTGCGTAAGCGCGTGCCCTTTGTGGTCGAGCTGCGCAACGTGCCCTATAAGCAGCAGGAACAGGTGATGTATTTCATCTGTGATCGTTTGCCCCGGCGCGGCGGTCTGGCTTTCGATGCCACCGCCAATGGCGGGTACCTGGCCGAACAGGCAGCTCTCAAATACGGCACCACCGTCGTTGACCAGGTGAACCTGAGCCTGAGCTGGTACCACGAATGGATGCCCAAGCTGAAAGGCGAATTCGAGGCGTTCAATATCGAGATCCCGCGCCACCAGACCACGCTCGATGACCTGCTCAGTATCAAGGTCGAGAAAGGCGTGCCGGTGATCGACAAGGGCCGCACCAAGGATCTGGAGTCAGTCGGCGGCAAGGGCAAGCGGCACGGTGACTTTGCTGTAGCCCTGGCGATGGCCGTGCGCGCCTCCTGGATGGATGGTAGCGAGATAGACTTTACCGCCGCGCCCAAGCACAGCCGCGGATTCGACAACATGGATGACTCAGACACCGACATCTCATTACCGGAGCCACAGGCATGGTAAGTACTTCACGCATTCTCGGCCCCGATGGCCAGCCGATCCGCATCACTGAGCTGCGCACCCCTCAAACCGCGCACATGGTCAACCTGCAGCAGGAAGTGGGCACGCACCCTTCACGCGGTCTGACGCCATCAAAGCTAGCCCGCATCATGGACGCAGCTGAACACGGCGACATGAATGCGCAGTGCGCCTTGTACGAGGACATGGAAGAGAAAGACGGCCACATAATGTCCGAGATGGGCAAGCGCCGGCGCGCCGTCTCTGGGCTCAACTGGGACATAGTCCCGCCGGATGGCGCCACCGCTGCCGAGAAGAACGCGGCCATCGAGCTTTCCAGTCTGATGCAGGGCCTTGATGACTTTGAGGACGTGCTGTTCGATATGACCGACGCCATTGGCAAAGGCTTTGCCAATCTTGAAATTGAATGGCATCGCCAAGCTGGCGAGTGGTTGCCCAAGCACATCGACCACCGGCCGCAGGCCTGGTTTCAGCTGCACCGTGGCCAGCGCCAGGAGATGCGCCTGCGCGGATCCTTGGGCGGCGAGCCGCTGCAGCCCTTCGGCTGGATCACCCACACCCACAAGGCAAAGAGCGGCTACCTGGAGCGCTCGGCGCTGTTCCGGGTGCTGGTGTGGCCTTACCTGTTCAAGAACTACAGCGTCGGTGACCTGGCTGAATTCCTGGAGATCTACGGCATCCCCATGCGCCTGGGCAAATACCCCAGCGGCGCGACCGACAAGGAGAAGCTGACTCTGCTGCGCGCGCTCTCTCAACTTGGCCATAACGCTGCTGGCATTATTCCGATCGGTATGGAACTGGACTTCCTCGACGCGGCCCAGGGCGACCCGGCCGCGTTCAAGCTGATGATTGAGTGGTGCGAGAAAACCCAGAGCAAGGCCATCCTCGGCGGCACGCTCACAAGCCAGGCCGATGGCGCGAGCAGCACCAATGCCCTGGGCAACGTTCACAACGAGGTGCGCAAGGAGCTGCGTAACGCCGACGCCAAGCAGGTAGCCAAAACCGCCAGCCGCGACCTGGTCTACCCGATCGCAGTACTCAACGGCCTAACCACAAGTTGGGAGCGCTGCCCCCGTTTAGTGTTCGACATCCAGGAGCCAGAAGATTTATCCACGTTCGGCGCCGCGCTGCCGGGCCTGGTCACCCTGGGCATTCGCATCCCGCGCCAGTGGGCCCAGGAGAAGATGGCCATCCCCGAGCCCCAGGAAGGCGAAGAGATACTCACCGGCGCGGCCGCTGCGCCTGCAGCACCACCCGAGCCGGCCGCACAAGAGAAACGGCCAGCGCCGGCGCTCGCGGCCGCAACCGCGCAACGCGCAGCCCTGACCGCAGCCGATCGCCTGGATGACAACCTGCAGCCGATGACGCGCGCCTGGATCGATCGGATCCGCGCCCTGGTCGAAGGGGCCGAAAGCCTGGAAGCCATCCGCGACCAGTTGGCCGAGCTGCTGCCTGACATGAGCATCGAGCAATACGCGGACTTTATGGCCCAGGCCTTGGCCGCTGCTGCGCTGCAGGGCCGGCTAGACATAGTCGAGGAAGCCGCCCGTGGCCGTTAGCGCAACCAGCCTGCCGTTCCGCGAGCAGAACCAGTTCCTGCGCCGAAAGCTGAACTTGCCCACCACGGGCTGGACGGACGTGTACACCCGCGAGCATGACTATGCGTTTGTGGTGGCCGGCGCGAACCGCGACGAGATCGTCAGCGGCTTCCGCCAGGCGATCGAGCGCGCGATCGAGAACGGCACCACCCTGGAAGACTTCCGCCGCGACTTCGATCGCATCGTTGCCCAGACGGGCTGGAGCTATAACGGCGGGCGCAACTGGCGCTCGCGCGTGATCTACGAGACCAACCTGCGCAGCAGCTACATGGCCGGCCGCTACGAGCAGCTGATGGCCGTGCGCAATGAGCGGCCCTATTGGCAGTACATCCACAGCGATGCGGTCGAGAACCCGCGCCCCGAGCATGAGGCGCTGAACGGCCTGATCCTGCGCTGGGACGACCCTTTCTGGAACTACTTTTTCCCGATCAACGCCTGGGGCTGCCAGTGCAGCGTGCGCGCCTTGAGCGAGGATGATCTGCGCCGCATGGGCAAGGATGGCCCGGACACAGCACCGGCCATCGTCATGCAGGAGCGCACTATCGGCCAGCGCAGCCCAGGTGGCGCTCGCACGGTGATGGTGCCGGAAGGCATCGATCCCGGCTTCGAGTACACCCCTGGGCAAAGCCGCTACGTGGCGAGCATTCCGCCGCAGCAACCACCGCCGCCGATTGATCCGGTGCCAGCAGCTGGTGCGCTGAACCCGTTGCGGCCACCCAGGCCCGCGCCGGCGCAGCTTCTCGATACATCCGATATCGCCGATGGCTTCCTGCAGCAGCTGGGCACCGGCGCAGGCCGATCGCCCGTTGTGGTGCGCGATATCATCGGTGAACGCCTGGTGATTGGCCCGCAGATGTTTGACCAAGCGCTGCCCTCGGTACCCGGCCTGGAGCCGGGCCTGCAGAGCCAGCTGATGGTCAATGCCTTGCTGGATCCAGACGAGATCTGGACGCGGATCGAATGGCACGAGGCGGTCTCCCGCGCCACGGTGCGCCGCCGCTACGTTGCCCGGTTCCGCGTTCCTGGCATCGCCGAAGCGGTGGCCATCGTCATGGAGCTGGGCTCAGATGGCTGGTGGGTGCAACCCGGTACGCTGACGCCTCCGCAGCTGGCCGCGCTGCGCACGGGCGTGCTGCTGTATGAGCGGGAGGACTGATGGCCGGCATCACGCTTGAGTACCAGAGCGAAACCGCGCTGGCGGCCATCTCCCAGGCGCTCGCCTTCCTGGCCGAGCCAGCGACCATGCTGCGCGACATGGGCGAGTATTTGCTTATCGCCCACGACCAACGCTGGGCAACGCAGACATCACCTGGTGGTGTGCCCTGGGCGCCACTCAGCCCCGCCTACCTCAAGCGCAAGCGCAAGAACAAAGACAAGATTCTGCAGCTCGACGGTTACCTGAAGAACACCCTGCGCTACCAGCTGGCCGGCAATGAGCTGCTGTTCGGCAGCAACCGGGTATATGCTGCCATCCAGCACTTCGGCGGTACGGTCGACATGCCGGCGCGCAGCCAGGAGGCGTACTTCAAGCGCGACCGCAGCGGCAACGTCGGCCAGCGGTTCACCAAAAAGGCGCAGAGCAACTTCGCCCAGCGCGTGACCATCGGCGCCTACACTATCGAGATCCCGGCTCGCCCTTGGCTGGGTACCAGCACCAGCGACGACAGCGAGCTGCTGAATATCGCCATGCGATACCTGCAGGAGCGCTGATTTGCCCGAGGCTCTGAGAGGCCCTGTGAGCGCGTAGGAGCGTTCGAGCGCCATGGTTCATCGTTGTGAGGGGCTTGCGCGGCGTCCTGAGCGTTTATAAACACCCCTGACCCCATCACCGCGCCGTGATCGCGGAGCCGGTTCCAGATTCCCGCCGCTTTACCTCACATTCAAGTTTTGCCCCCGTTCAAAAGACTCTTCGCGCGCGCTGCCCAATCATGGGCCCATGAAAAGACATCCCCACCTGATTGCCATTGCTCCGTGCAGCTACGTGATGCCGAGCGAACCAGCCCAGAACCTGATCGAGATTCAGGTAACGCCGGCTGGTCGCTTCCTGCCGAGTGATGGTCGCGAGATGAAAGTGCCCGGCTGGTACATCGATGCAGAAGTGGCCGGCAAGGTGATCGAGAAATTCAACGCGCTCAAGACTGATGTCGTCATCGATTACGAGCACCAGACCCTCTACAAGGAACAGAACGGCCAGCCTGCACCGGCTGCTGCCTGGTTCCGCTCATTGGAGTGGCGCGAGGGTAGCGGACTGTGGGCCTGGATCGAACCCACCCCACGCGCCAAAGGCCATCTGGCCTCGGATGAGTACCGCTATTTCAGCCCCGTGTTCGCTTACGACAGCGTAACCGGCGCCGTCCTCGATCTGCTGATGGGCGCGCTGACCAACAAACCGGCCATCCACGGCATGGAGGGCATCGCCCTGCAAGCTGCTGCGACGTTCGGCTTTACCTTTGAACCGGAGGATGTATCCGTGAAATTACTTTCCGCAATTATCGCCGCGCTGGCTCTCAAGGCAGATGCCACTGAAGACGACGCCATTGCTGCACTGACCGCCCGCCTTGACGCCGATCCGCTGGCCGACGTGCGCAAAACCCTTTCCCTGGAAGAAACCGCCGACGGCGCAGCCGTAATCGCGGCGTGCAGTTCGCTGCAGGCCCAGGCCGCCAAGCCAGACCCGGCCAAGTTCGTGCCCGTGGAGGCCGTCGAGCAGATGCGCACCCAGGTGGTCGCGCTCACGGCTCAGATCAAGGCCAACGGCGACAAGGAAGTCGACCAGATGATTGAGGATGCCCTGGAAGACGGCCGCTTGCTCAAGCCGCTGGAGAAGTGGGCCCGCGATCTGGGCGAGAAGGATGTGGCCGCGCTGACGGCCTATCTGGGCGCAGCGCAGCCGCTGTCTGCACTTCACCAATCCCAGACCCAGGGCAAGCCCCCGGTGACGGATGACAAAACCGGCTTGACCGACGCCGAGCTGGCTGTTTGCAGCGCGATGGGGCTCAAGCCTGAAGACTACAAAGCCACGAAGGAGTCTTGATCATGGCCCTGACTAAAGATCGTGATACCCACCGCCGTGAAGGGGTGCAGAACAGTGACCCCGTCGCGGCAGCCACCCGGATCTTTGCCGGCTCGCTGGTATGCCTGAACGCCGCAGGTTTTGCGGTACCGGGCGCCACCGCCACCACGCTGACCGCTCGCGGCCGCGCCGAAGAGCAGGTGGACAACCGTGATGGCGCCGCAGGTGACCTGAAGGTCGAGACGCGTCGTGGCGTGTTCCGCTTCGACAATAGCGCCGCCGCCGATGAGATCACCCGCGCTGACATTCTGAGCGAGTGCTACATCGTCGACGACCAGACCGTGGCCAAAACCGACGGCACATCCACCCGCTCAGTGGCGGGCATCATCCAGGACGTGGATGAGGCCGGCGTCTGGGTCGAGATCTAACCGGCCCTGGCCTTTTAAGGAGCACTAAAGATGCAAATCAATCAACAGAACCTGATCGCGATGTTCACCGGTTACCGGACAGCGTTTCAGAACGCCTTTGCAGGCATCGAGCCTGACTTCAACCCGTTCACCATGACTGTCCCGTCCGTGAATGGAACCGAAGATTATGGCTGGCTCGGCAGTAGCACAGCCTTCCGTGAATGGATCGGTGACCGCGTCATCCAAAACTTGAAGCTGCACGATTACAGCATCAAGAACCGGACCTTCGAGAACACCGTGGGTGTGAACCGCGAAGCGATCGAAGACGACAGCTACGGCCTGTTCACACCGATGATGGCGCAGCTGGGGCAGGACTCGAAGGAGCACCCCGCCGAGCTGATCTACGACCTGCTCACCAACGGTTTCACCAGGAAGAGCTACGACGCCCAGAACTTCTTCGATACCGATCATCCGGTAACCGACAAGAACGGCGTGGAGGTCTCGGTGAGCAACTTCCAGGGCGGTACCGGCACCGCTTGGTATCTCCTCGACACCACCCGGATGATGAAGCCGATCATTCTGCAGAAGCGCAAGGACTACAAATTTGTAGCTATGCAGAGCGAGACCGACGAAAACGTGTTCATGCGCAAGGAATACGTCTATGGCGTCGATGCTCGCCTGAACGCTGGCTACGGGCTGTGGCAGCTTGCCTATGCATCCAAGGAAGCGTTGGACGCGACCAGCTTCAACGAGGCGTATGCCGAGATGAAGTCCATGCAGGGTGATCGCGGTAAGAAGCTGGGTATCCGTCCGAAGCTTCTGGTCGTTCCGCCTGGTCTGCGTGAGCAGGCTCTGGAAGTCGTCAAGGCTGAACGCAACGCCGCTGGCGCCACCAACATCAACCTGAATGTGGTCGACGTGCTCGACACGCCCTGGTTGTAATCGAGGAGCGACATCATGGCTAAGGCAAAAGCGGCAGCGGGCACCAAGCCCGCCGCCAGCAACACTCCAAAGGCTGACAAGCCTGAAGAGAAGATCGAACCCACCGGCGCAGCTGCTGCGCCGGCGGGCCCGGTCGACCAGGGCGAAACTGCCCCGGTCACTCCTGTACCAGAACAACCCACCGAGAACGCGGCTCTGGCCGTGACTGCGGCTCCGGCCGCAAAGGAAACGCCCAGCCTGGAGGCCGCCAAGGATGGTGAAGCCGTTGAAGGGCTGTGGATTCGGTCGGTTCCGCCATCAATCCGCCGCGCTGGTTATCGCTTCACCCGTGAGGGTGTTGGCTTCTCAATCGAGGCGGCTCAGGAGCTTTTCAGCTGGGACCAGGTCGAGCAGCTGCGCACTGACCCGGATCTCGTCATCGAAGAATGCACCTTCATCGACGGTGAGGCCCAGCGCTGATGAGCTACATCACCCACGCGCAGCTGAACGAGCGCCCTGGTGCACGCGAACTCGCGCAGGTGGCCACGGCTCAGCATGAGCGGCTGGTCCCTTATGACCTGATGGAAGCCGCCCTTACCGGCGGCGACACCAGCAGCTGGTCGGCCGAGGAGATTGCGCGCGCCCAGGACGCACTGCAGCGTATTGATGACGCAGTGACCGATGCCGTGGCGGTGATTGATGGCTACCTGGCCAAGCGTGGGTACCTGCCACTGGATCCGGTACCGCCGATGGTATCGGTCTGGTGTCGGGCCATTGCCCGTTATTACCTGCACCAGCATCTGCTGGGCGGGGAAGAGAAACACCCGATCATTCGCGACTATAAGGACGCGCTGCGCTTCCTGCAGCTGACCGCTGACGGCAGGTTCAGCTTGGGCGCAGATGACACCGTTGAGAACAACCCCAACGCTGTCGAGATTCAGATCGACTCCGACCCGAAGGTGTTCAGCCGCGACCAATTGAAGGCGTTCAGATGAGTTTTGCGCCGCTTGATATGCAGCCAATCATTGAGCACCTCCGCGCATCTGTTCCTGCGCTCGACCGCGTCGAAGGTGCAGCGGAGTACAACCAGGTCAAAGCGCTAAGCGACTTTCGGATTGGCACCGCTTATGTGGTATTGGCCAACGAGCGCAACCCCGTCGGTGCCGCACCTCAGGCGCGGCGGGCAGCCAGCGCTGATTCGATTTTCGGCGTTGTACTCGTGGCCCGTAACTATCGGGACCAGTCAGGCGCCGAGGCGCTGCAAGATCTTGGTCCACTGATTGGAGGAGTGCGCCAGGCGCTGGTCGAGTGGGATGCGCCGGGAATGGATGCGATTAGATGGCTCCAGGGTGATGCGGTCGATAGCGATGCGAGTCGGGTGCTCTGGATCGATGTTTTCACTACAACCCATGTATTGAGGGGAACTAAGTCATGACAGAGCAAAAAAAGCAGAAACCGAAGCAAGAGCTGCATGAGGTCCAGTTGCTGAAGGACCACAAGCATGCAGGCAAGAAGGAGCCCGCTGGCAAGAAGATCAAAGTCAACGCCATTGATAAAGCATGGCTGGCGGCGCAGAAGATCATCGCCCCGGACGAGCCCACCACCGCACCGGCTGCAGCCGCTGCACCCGCAACCGCTAAGAAAGGTTAGGAGGCGTCATGCCATTGCAACCAAAATACATGTACGGCCAAGGCGTACTCGAAGTGGCTGAAATTATCAGCCCAACTGTCGACGGCCCTTGGGTCGACATCGGTGATGCGTCAAGCCTGGAAGGCACCGTATCTGAAACAGCGATCCAGCACCGTGAGAGCAGATCCGGCAAGAAGGCCCTGGTTCGCAACTTCGGCATCGAAGCCAACATGGCTTGGAGCGTGAATATCCACCAACTCGACGCGCCGAACATTGCTCGCTTCACCCAAGGCACGGTCTCCTCAGCGGTAGCCGGTACGGTCACTGGAGAAGAGTTTCCGGACGATCTTGAAGCCGGAGACGTCATTACTCTCGATGAGTTTGGGCCGAGCGACCTGGTTATCCTCGACAGCGCAGCGACGCCCGTCACGCTCGATCCTGAGCACTATGCTTATAACGCATACGGTGATGTAGAGATTCTATCTCTGCCAGATCCGGCGCCGACCCAACCCTTCACCGCGTCATATAGCTATGCGGCTCGCCGGCAGGTGGCGATGTTGAACTCTAAGCGCAAGCAGTACCGGCTGCGCTACAAGGGCATTAACCTGGCTGAAAACGAGCAGCCGTTTATCCTGGAGCTGTACAAGCTCGATGCCGGACTGTTGCAGACGCTCAGTTTGATCACGTCGGGCAACCAGGTGGCGCAGGCTCCGGTTACTTTCACTTCGCTAGCCGACACTACCAAGCGCGCCGATGGCGAACTTGGGCAATTCGGACGCCTGATCGAGATCGGTGAAGGGGCAGCGTAATGGCCGTTAAGAAACCATCCAAGGCCCAAAGGGAAGCCGCCGTAAGCGCGGCGGCATCCCCAGCCGTTGAAGGCGCTGATGAGCTGGGCATCTTGCATCCAGATCGCACGCAGAAGATTGCTGGCCGAACAATTACCATGCGCGAGTATGGGTTTGTGGAAGGGTTGAAGCTCGAGCCGCTCATCAAGCCTTTCATTGACTCATTGCACCAGGTAGTCAAGCCAAACACGTCGGCCACGCTGGACGAAATCACCGCCGTATTGGGTGAGCACCACGAGATCACGCTGCACATGATGGCGCAGAGCTGCGATGTGGAACCTGAGTGGATTGATACGCTGAACGATCGTGACGGTACATCTCTGCTTCACCTGTGGTGGTCCGTTTGTGCCCCTTTTGTCTTGAAGCGCGTGTTCGACCGGTGGATAGCCACAGCCGCAGTGGAGCGTCACAAGGCTGGGGCATCGTCTACCAAACCCTGATCGACCACGGCCACGCGCCCCGTGACATAGGCCAATACACCAAGCGCCAGGTGCTTTTGTACTACCGGTGTGCAATCAAGATTGAACGGACTCGCCGGGCTGAGAGCGTACTGGATATGAACCAAGCCCATGCCGGCGGAGAGGATGCCACCGCGCACTTCAAAGGATTGCTGGAGTAACTCCCTTAGCCGCCTCCGGGCGGTTTCTTTTTGCCCTCGTTCAAAAGACTCTGCGCCCCGCGCGCGCGACCATGGCCTCACATTCCCCGGCTGTGTTCCCCCTGATGGCAAACAAAGACCTCGAACTCGCGCTCCGCATCAAAGCCGACCTGAAACAAGGCCAGGACGAGCTTGCGCGGCTGAAAGACGGGTTTGAGCAGACCGGCGCCGCCGCAGAGACCGCTAACGTCAGCCTGAACAAGGCCGGTGAGACTGCAGAGCAGCAGTCGGCGCGGATCCGCCAGATGGTAGACGCCAGCCTGGCCCAGTCGGCAGCGCACCAGCAAAACGCCACTTCCCTGGACGAACTGACCCAGAGCCAGCAGCGCGCGGCAGGTTCCAGCCAGGAAGCCGCCCAGCGTCAGACCATGGCCATGCAGGCCTCATGGGATGCAACCAGGAAGAACACCGACGGCCTCGGCCGGCTGGGTACTGCCAACCGATCGGCCAGCGAAGGCGCCGCTGCGGCGGCTGCAGCCACGCAGAAGCAGTCCCAGGAATTGAGCGAGCTGCTGGGCAAGATTGATCCGGTTATCCGCGAGCTGGACCGCCTGGATGCCCAGGAACGCCAGCTGATGATGGCGCGCCGGGAAGGCCGCATCGATCTGGACACTTACGACCGCTTCAACGCCAAGCTGAGCGAGAACCGCGCCAGGCTTACGCAAAGCACCCACGCCATGGGCCGCGCCGGCATCACCGCCGGCCAGTACCAGCAGGCCATGCGTCAGCTGCCGATGCAGATCACCGACGTAACCACAAGCCTTGTCTCCGGCATGCCGATCTGGATGGTCGCCATCCAGCAAGGTGGCCAGATCAAGGATTCGTTCGGCGGCGTGGGCCCAGCATTCAAAGCGGTGACCAGCGCCATCAACCCGATGACGTTGGCGATCGGCGCTGCTGTAGCTGCGGCTGCAGCTCTGGTGATTGCCCATGAGATGGGTGCCGGTGAGGCACGCGCCTACCGTGAAGCGTTGATCATGACCGGTAATGCCGCCGGCACCAGCTCCGACCAGATGAACGACATGGCTGAGCGCATCGACGGCATCGCAGGTACACAGCGCCAGGCTGCAGCGGCGCTGGCCGAAATAGCTAAAACGGGCAAAATCTCCGGCGAGCAGATGGAACAAGTTGCTTTAACAGCCATCCAGCTACAGATCGCGACCGGCAAGGCTGTCAGCGAGACGATTGCCGAGTACGTGAAGCTGGCCGAAGACCCGGTTGATGCAATTGCCAAGCTTAATGATCGTTACAACTTCCTGACTGCCGCTGTGTTCGAGCAGATCATGGCCCTTAAGGAACAGGGCGATGAGGCCGGGGCCGCCAGACTCGCGTTCGATACTTATTCCGACACGATGCAAAGCAGATCGGCTGAAATTGTTGGTGACCTCGGTCTGATAGAGGCTGCCTGGAAGGGCATCAAGGTCATTGCGGCTGAAACTTGGGACGCCATGTTGGGTATCGGTAGGGAAACTAGCCTTACCGATCAGCTTGAAGCGGTCGAGCGCAAGATTCGCAATCGCGCCATGAACGCAACCCCGAACCCTATGGGTTTTGTGGTACGGAATGGTGAAGACGAGCGCCTGGAGGCGAAGGCTGAGCAACTTCGTCTAGATGTTGAAGCGGAAAGAAAAGAAGCGGACCGAGCTGAAAATGTAGCCAAGACGGAAAAAGCATCCATTGAGGCTCAGAAGTACCTCGCGCAGCTGCGTGAGGAGTCGCTCACCCGCATCGAGAAGAAAGAAAAAGCAATAGCTGAGTACCAGGAGAACCTCTCGCGGATCCGCGCTGCCAATCCCGACTCGGCCCTGCTCAGCGATGCCCAGATCGCAAAGGACATGGCCGCGATCGATGCCAAGTTCGCCGAGCCCAAAACCCGCACGCCGGTCGACCGCGACGCCCAGGCAGCAACCCGCTTCATTCAGCAATTAGAGAAAGAGGCTTCCACATACGGCAAAAGCCGCGCGGAGCTGCGCAAGTACGAGATGAGCCTGCTCGATCTGTCCGACGCCCAGCGCGCTCGGGCCGAGACCGCCGCAGCTGCGCTGGCCACCGCCGAAGCCCAGGCCGAAGCAGACAAGCAAGCCACTCAGGACACCAAGCTGCTCGCCCAGCTGCAGCTGGACTACCTGAAGGCCACCGGCCAGGCAGTAGAAGCCGCCGAGATCGAGATCGAAAAGAAGTACGGCGAACTGCGCGGCCGTCTGCTGGCCAGCGGCGACAAGGACGGCGCGAGCCTGGTCGACAAGCTGATCGGCATCGAGAAAGCCGGCGCCGCTTTTGCCGAGCTGGAATCGGAGCTGAACCGGATCTACGCAGAACAGGCCCGCCGCGAGCAGTCGATACAGACCGAGATACAAGCCGGCCTGATATCCGAGCGCGAAGCCCGCCGCCAGATCATCGAACTGCACCAGGCCACGGCCGAGCAGATCGAAGAGCTGATGCCGAGAATGCGCGAGCTGGCCGAGGCCACTGGCGACCCGGCCGCGCTCGATCGCCTGAAGGACATGAGCAACCAGCTCGAAACCCTGCGCACCCAGGCTGACGAGCTGACCCTCGCTCTGCGTGACGGGCTCGAAAGCGGCCTGCAGGACGCAATCATGGGTCTGGCTGACGGCACTATGTCGCTGCGCGATGCGATCGACAGCCTGCTGCTGGGCGTTGCCGAATCCATGGCGCAGATGGCCTCCGAGGGCCTGGCAGAGATGGCCGCCCAGGGAATCATGGACCTGTTTCGCCAGGGCGCGCAGGCCGCCATCAGCGCAGCAGGCCAGAAGGCAGCGGCAGAGGTCGCGGCCATCAATACCGTGACCGCTGCCCAAACCATCGCAGACACCACCCGCGCCACCTCGTCAGTGGTCGCAGCCAACACCGCAGCCGCTGGCCAGGCGACGGCCGCAGCCACCACAGCCACCGCCTGGACGCCGGCAGCGATCGCGGCCTCGATCGGCAGCTTTGGCTCCGCTGCCGCGATCGGCCTGGCCGCCGTGGTCGCCGCCATGGCGTTCCAGGCTTTTGCCGACGGTGGCCACGTTCAAGGCCCCGGTACCGGCACCAGCGACAGCATCAACGCCAGGCTCTCGAACAATGAATACGTGACCCGCGCTGCGGTCGTCACTCAGCCCGGTGCGCTCAGCTTCCTGGATGACTTCAACCAGCGAGGCATGTCCGCGCTCGATGACTGGGCCGGCGCTGCTCACCATTCCACCGGTGGCCTCTCTGGCGTGCCGGCACCCGCCGCGCCGGCCCCGGTGATGAACAACGGCCGCCTGGCCGATCCGGGCGCCAAGCAGCAAAACACCACCCTCAAGAACGCTGTGAACCTGTACGCAGTCCAGAACCCGGCGGAGATAGCGTCGATGGCCTGGGGCCGCGAGGGCGAAGAGCACTTTGAGGTGTACCTGCAAAAGAACGGCGCCCGCGTGCGCCAGTTAATGGGGATGAAAGGCTGATGCCGCACGAGATTGGATTTGTAGACAACAGCGTTCAGCTCGCGCACTACGCGATGCTGGAGAAGATCCGCGACTTTGCCGCCGCCAACGGCTGGACGGTGCTGCGCTACGACACCTCGATCGCCAACCGCGAGCTGATCCTCAAGGGCGTGGGGTACTCCGGTACCGAGGAGATCTTTGTCGGCTTCAGGACGTACCAGAACGCCGATGCGGATTACTACAACTTGGCAGCGGCAGGCTTCACCGGCTATGTCGCCGGTAACCCGTTCGATAACCAGCCCGGAGCGATTCTCTCCGGCGTGCCTGCTCACAACCAACGCATCGACTATTGGTTGACCGTAAACCCCCAGCGCATTGCCCTGGCGATGAAGGTCGGCACTCCGGTTTATGAAAGCGCCTACGTGGGCAAGTTTTTGCCCTATGCCAGGCCTAGCCAGTACCCGTACCCGGTCATCTGTGCCGGCATGCTCAGCGGTGTGCCAGGCACCCGCTTTAGCGATACAGGGCACTCCATTCCTTACAAGGGCAACCGAGCGAACATGCGGTTGCGCTTCAACGACGGTGTATGGCAAACGCCCCATTGCTACCCGTGGGGTAATGCTTTCATCGCTGGTGGCGCCACTAGCAATACAAGTCTGCGCTTGCGCGACACGGGCGGCATTTATCACCTGATGCCGGTTGAGCTGCATGACAACTCGACAAACGTGTGGGGCGCATTGGACGGCGTTTTCCATATAAGCGGCTTCAACAATGCTGTCGAGAACACCCTGACGATCGAGGGGGTGAACTACGTGGTAATCCAGGATGTGTCACGCACCGGGCATAACGACTATTACGCAATGAGGCTCGATAACTGATGGCCTATTACAACGGTTCTGCAAACAGCCTCACCGCGCTTCGAACGGCGCTTGTAGATACCTGCCTGCTTGAGGGTTGGTCCTGGGATAGCACCGCCGAGGTGTTAAGTAAGGGCGTGATGTTTCTGCGGGTAACCGTGGATGCCAGCAATATCTGGCTGCTCGGGCGCACCTCATCAGCAGCGGGAGACGCACCGGGCTGGGTAAGGATTGGTCGTGTGTTTTCCCGGTCAGGCTACCCGACCTACGAAATCACCTTTCCGGCATCTTACGAAATATTTGTTTTTGAGCAGGAAGTGTACATGGTGGTCAACTATGACGTTGACCGCTACCAGTGGTGCGCCTTTGGTAAATCAACCGTGGGCGGCCTCGCTGGGACCGGAATGTGGGTTGGCGCGTCTCTGGCAGCCACAACCGTCGGCACGCAAGGCTCCAGCAAGACCGGTCCGATTTACATGTTCGCCACGGGTGGAGGAGATGCCGGCAACAATGCGCAGGTCGCACCAGCATTGTGCTGGGGGTATAACAACGCTTACAACACCGCAGAGAACTGGTGGTTGCATTCTGATCTGGATGGCCAGGGGTGGTTCAGGTCCAATGATGGATCAAGATACGACTGGATCGGCGTAGGCCCCGCCGCCCCTCTGATTTCGAATCTGCCCAACCGTTGGAACGACGAATCCGTACTACTGCCCATTCGTGCCTACAAAGCCCGCCCCGAGTACTACCTGAGCCTGGTCGGTGATTTTGCTCATTGCCGCTACGTCAGGATCGACAACTACGACCCCGGCCAAGTAATCACGATTGGAGACGAAAGCTGGAAAGTGTTCCCATGGTTCCGCAAGAACGCTTCAGCGCGGAACGGCGGAAATCAGGTTGATCATACCGGCACCTTCGGCTGGGCTATTCGGTACGAGGGGCCTTGAGCATGTCCCTACTCAGTGGTGCCCTGGTGAACGAGACTCAGGGCGGGATCGTCAATTCCAACCTGACCCAGGCGCACTCGCAGTTTGCCTGGATCAATCAGTTTGATATTTTCCCTTACGCCTCTGCGGCATCCCGGTCTGGTCAAGCTGCTCGCCAGGCATTATGGCCCGTAGCCGCAAACGGCCGGGCAGTTCACGGCAGTCAGCTTGGCACATTTGTTGACGACTACTACTACCGGATCCACGTCCTCCCAGCCCTGCTCGATCTCGGAAACGTCGTTTCAACCCAGACCACACCCGTGCAAGTCTGGAACGCGCACCTCGTGCCGCACACCCTGACCGATATCGCCGGCGAAGACGAAGGCATCACCATCAGCGGCCAGCCCGAGGCCCCGCTGCTGTTCGCCGCCCTGCAGGAGCGCGAGTACCAGGTATCCGTGACCCCCGATGGCCAGCCCGTGCTGGATACCAACCTGACCTGGTTATTCAACAACGGCGAGTCGCCGGCGGTGCGCATCACCGCCAACCGCATCATCGCGTGGTCATTTGCGCCCGATTGGGGCGATGGGATCCGCGAGCGGCTCACCTGGAAGACTGACATTCTGGTCTCCGAGTCGTTTGCCGAGCAGCGCCGCGCATTGCTGCTGGCCCCGCGCCGTGAGCTGTCGGGCCCCATGTACGTTGAGGGCCGCGAGCGTCAGCTGCTCGATCTGGCGCTGTTCAGCTGGAGCGGCCGCATCTGGGCCGTGCCGGTCTGGCCGGAAATCCAGATCCTCTCGGTACCGGTTGCCCTGGATAGCCTACGCATCGACTGCGAGACCGCGTTCCTGGACTTTCACGTGGGCGGCATCGCCATGCTGCGCAGCGAGTCCGCGTTCGAGTTTGAGGTGGTCGAGATCCTTGCGATCGACGAAACCGGCCTCGATTTGCGCCGCGCCACCCAATCAGCCTGGCCGGCTGGCTCGCGCTTGTATCCGGCCCGCACCGGGCGCCTGATGCAGCAGCCAGAGCTGTCGCGCATGACCGACATGCTGACCTCTGCCGAGGTCGAATTCCTGATCATGGACCCTTCAGACTGGCCCGAGCTGGAAGCCGCGGATTTGCCCACCTACCGTGGCCGGCCCGTGCTCGATGCCAAGCCGGATGAGTCAGAGGATCTCACCAGCAGCTATGAGCGCCTCACCAGCACGCTGGACAGCCAGACGGCCATGCCGCTGGTGACCGATATCGCCGCCCGCGCCATGCCTGTTACCGGCTACCGGTGGATTGATATGGGCCGGGCCGATCGCGCCTTCTGGCGCAGCCTGGCCTATACGCTGCGCGGCGCGCACGCAAGCCTGTGGATCCCGACCCATGCCGACGATCTGACGCTGGTCGATACCGTACCCAGTGAATCACTCACCCTCGACGTCGCCAACTGCGGCTATGCCCGGTTCGGCCAGGCTCGCCCAGGGCGCCGCGACATCCGCATTGAGCTGTTCAGCGGCGCTGTGCTGTATCGCCGCATCACCGGGGCCGTTGAGGTGTCACCCGCGCTCGAGCGTTTGGCGATCGACCAGACCCTCGGCCAACTGGTCACGCCGGCGGACGTGATGCGCATCTGCTGGATGGTCTGCTCGCGCATGGCCGGTGACTCGGTCGAGATCGACCACACCACCGACAGCGAAGGCGTTGCCACCGGCAGCATGGTTTTCAGAGGAGTGCGCGACGATGAGTTTTGATCAGCGCGAGGGCTCGATCGCCCTGGGCCAACCCATCCGCCTGTACAAGTTCAGCCGGGGCGTAATCCGCTGGCTGTACAACAGCTCCGATCGGGACATCACCTACAACAACCAGGTGTTCCGCGCCCTGGTCGGCGGTATCAGCGATCGCGGCATCCAGCAGTCGGGCGACGCCAAGGCCGACGCGCTAACGATCACCGCGCCGTCTGATATCAGCGTGGCGCAGCCGTTCCGTACCTTCCCGCCGAGTGAGCGCATTGAGCTGGTGATCTTCGATATGCACTACGGCGATGCCGAGGCGCGCCTGGCCTGGCCGGGCCGTATTGCCTCGGTCAACTGGCCCAGCCTGGACAGCTGCCGCATCGAGTGCGTAACCCGCGATGCCGAGATGTCAGAGCCGGGCCTGACCGACGTCTACAGCCGCATGTGTACCGCGCGCCTCGGTGACAACCGCTGCAATGTCGACCTCAACCCGTACCGCATCACCACCACGCTGCAGGCGCAGGACGGCCAGACCGTCTCCGCGCCGGCGTTCGCGGGCTACCCGGACGGCTGGTTTGCGGCGGGCTGGCTGGAATGGTCGATCGGCTCGGGCGAGTACGACAGGCGCCACATCGAGCAGCACATCGGCACCGACCTGCAGCTGCTCGGCGGTACCGCCGGCATCCCGGCCGGAGCCACGGTGCGCGTCTATCCCGGCTGTGACTTCCTGGCTGAAACCTGCGACGGCAAATTCGACAACCTCGACAACATGCGCGCCATTCCCCATCTGCAGGGCAAGTCGCCCTTTGATGGCGACCAGGTCTGGTGAGGAGCTAACCATGTGGACACTCGTAATACTCATCGGCGCCTTCGCTCTTATGTCGGCGCTGGCCCCCAAGCAACCCGACCCCAAGCCGAAAGCCCTGGAAGACTTCGACTTTCCGCGAGCCGAGGAAGGCGCCGAGCAGCACGCGGTGTTCGGCCAGCGCTGGAGCAAAGGGTGGATGGTGCTGACCGTCGGCAACTACCGCACCCGCCGCGTCACGGTGAAGAGCGGTGGCAAGAAATGATCGTGACCGTACAGCACATGCATGAACTGCCCACCTGGAACGGCCGCCAGGGCTACTGCCACGGCCAGGCCAGGGCTTTCTTTCAGCTGCACGGCCTGGATTGGATGGGCTTTCTGCACGACGGCATCGAAGCCAAGGTGCTGCTGGCCACCGGCGATGCCCGCGCCGAGCACCTGGTGCAATACGTGATGGAGGCTGAGCATGGGCAGTAGCAGCAGCAAAAAGCCGAAGGTCACGCGGTACTACTTCGACATTCACATGGGCTTTGGCCTGCCGATCGACGAGCTGGTCGAGATCAAGGCGAGCGACAAACGCGCCTGGCGCGGCTCGGTTACCGACAATCAGCAGGTGTTCATCAACGCGCCGAACCTGTTTGGCGGCGACGAGGGCGAAGGCGGTCTGCAGGGCACGCTCGATGTCATGATGGGCGCAGAGGATCAGGGAGTACTCCCGCGCCTGGCAGCGATGCTCGGCGGCCTGGTGCCGGCATTCCGGGGCATCTCGACCGCGTTCTATTCCGGGTTGATCTGTACCAGCAACCCGTACCCCAAGCCCTGGTCGATCCTGCGTCGCGGCGGCAACCGCCTCTGGGACGCGGACGGCGCCTGGTACCCAGAGAAGCAGTTCATCTGGTTGGCCGATGGCCAGATCAAGGCCATGAACCCCGTCCACATCCTGTACCTGATGCGTACCGGCTCGCGCTTCCGTGGCTGGCCCCGCAGCCTGCTCGATGACGCCGCCTGGCGCGCAGCGGCTGACCAGTGCTTTGAGGAGCAGCTCGGCCTGTGCCTTGAGTGGGCCCGGTCTGACAGCTTCGAGTCATTCTCACGCAGCGTGTGCGAGCACGCCGGCTGCGAGGTCTACGACCACCGCACCACCGGCCTGGTCAGCATCCGCCTGCTGCGCAATGACTACGTAGCCGCCGACCTCCCGCTGTTTGACGAAGACAGCGGCCTGCTGGAGATCCTCGAAGATGACAACGCCGGCGCGGACGACGTGCCCAGCGAGATGATCTGCAAATACGACGATGCGATCGACGGCGACACCAAGCAGGTCCGCGCGGTAAACGCAGCAGTCGGCGCCCGCAGCCGGGGCCGCTCGGTCGAGATGGTCGAATATCCCGGCGCACCCACCGCGAGCATCGCGGCCAGGCTGCTGCAGCGGGATCTGCGCATCAAGACGTCAGGCCTAAAGCGCTTCGAGGTGGTGTGCGATCGCCGGGCCCGCAACCTTAACCTCGCGCAGCCGATCCGGATCCGGTCGCTCAAGCGCGGTATCGCTGAAATGGTCGTGCGCGTCGGCAAGATCGAAGACGGCACCATGATCGACGGCCGCATCACCCTGCATGTCCTGCAGGACGTGTTCAGCCTGCCGGTCACCAGCTACGTGGCCGTGCCGCCGGCGGGCTGGATCCCGCCCGATCGCACCCCCCAAGCCGCAGCAACGCGCCGCCTGTTCGAGGTGCCATACCGCGACCTGGTCACCACCATCGACCCGGCCAACCTGGCGCTGGTCGACGACACCGCCGCCTATGCCGCGACGGTGGCCATCGCACCAACGCAGATGTCGCTTACCTACCGGCTCACGACCCGCGTCGGATCCACCGGCGAATTCGTCGACCAGGGCATTGCAGACTGGTGCCCCTCGGGGCTGCTGGTCAGCGCGATAGGCCGTGAGAGCGGCCCCACGGTTGTGCAGCTCTCATCCTTCAGCCGCCTGGATGAAGTAGAGCTGGGCACGCCGGCATTGCTGAATGATGAGATCGTTCGCATCGACTCCCTGGACATCGACACCGGCATCGCAACCATCGCCCGTGGCTGCCTCGATACCACCCCGGCTCAGCATGCCGCCGGCAGCCGCCTGTGGATCTACGAGGAGCGCAGCGGCGCTGATGAGAACGCGTACACCCTCGGCACCACGCTGCAGGCGCAGCTGCTCACCATGACCAGCTCGGCCGAGTTAGATCCAGCCCTGGCCGGTACCAGCTCGATCAGCCTGCAGGCGCGCCAGGGCAAGCCGTATCCACCCGGCCAGTTACGCATCAACGGCGGCGCATACCCCGCAGACGTAGTCGGCGCCATCAACCTGGCCTGGGCACACCGCGACCGCGTTACCCAGAGCGACCAGGTCATCGATACCGCCCTGGGCAACATCGGGCCCGAGCCCGGTACCGAATACAGCGCCCGCCTGCTGCGCGCAGACACCAACGCCGAGCTGGCATCCATCACCGGCCTGGCCGGCGTCACCACCGCCCTGAGCAACACCTACGAAGGCCAGGTGATCGCCGAGGTCTGGTCTACCCGCGACGGCATCGCCAGCTGGCAGCGTATCACCCACCAGTTCGAATGGACGCGCACCGAACCCTTCCACACCGAGTCAGGCGAGCAGCTGCTCACCGAAGCCGGCGAACCCCTCATTCTGGAGTCATAACATGGCCAAGAAATTCAGCGAACTACCCGACGGCACAGCCCCCCAGGACGCCGATCGGCTAGCGGCGGTCCAGTCGGGCAGCTCAGTCAAATGGACCATCGCCCAGATCAAAACCATGGTCGACGGCCTGATCGGCTACGCCCTGGGGCTGTTGGGTACCGCGTCGGCGTATGACGTGGGTGAAGCGGCTGATCAGTTGCCGGATAACGCTTCAGTGGACATGAAGCTGCAGCAAGCGTCCAACGACCTACAGGCCAACATTGACGCACTCGCGGCCATCACTTCCGACAATGAAACCATCACTATCTACGGAGCATACCGCGCATGAAAACCGGCAAAGCCTATGAGCTGACAGCTTACACAAACGACGCGTGGACCGATGTGGTGGCCGAGAATGCAGACGTGACCGCCGTCCGGGTCTGCAACACCAGCCTGACTGATCCCGTGATCGTGGAGTTTCGCCGCGGTACCGGGCAGATCGCAGGCCCGCACAGTATCGCCGCCAACGATGCCGAGCGGCTGGACCTGGGCACCCTGCGCGTCACTGCTGCGGCTCCCCTGCAGGTGCGCTGCTCTTCCGCTGGCGTGCATGTGACCGCTGATGCTGTCGTCGAGGTGGTGTGATGGGTGCCTTCAAACCTATCTGGCAGCCGGTGGACTCCGGCGAGCCGATCATCGAAGCGTTCGGCGGGCTGGACCTGGACTACATCAATGAGAGGTACCGGATTTATGACCCCGCGCTGGGCCGGCTCGTCGAGAAGCCCTGGACGGACATCGTCAATAACCGGAGCCTGCCTGCGGGGCGGACTTACTGGGATGCGGATGGGGTGCTGCAGACTGCTGCGGCAGATGAGCCAGTGATCGAGTATGACCCTGTGACGGGGGTGAAGCTGGGGAATCGGATTTGGGGGAGTTATGGAAATGTGATCTGGCCTTCAAACGATGACTCTAGCGCTCGCTGGTCTGCACTCGCCGGGGCGACTAGAACGATTAGCACGGCTGTAGCAACGCCTGTTGGCGGTTTTAGTAATTACGTTTTTACTGGATCACCCCAAGGAATTTGCAGATTTGCCGCTCCAATATTGAGCGGAACCGTAGCTGCCAGCGTTTATATCTACATAGAGAACAAAGGTGATGCTACGCACTGCTCTATTGACTACGGTGACGGCACCCTAGTTTATGTCGATATAACAGGCCAGCCCCTGAACACGTGGATAAAAATACCGCTTGTGGCTTTGGCAGGCGCAGGCGCGTGGCTCGACATAACCATGCGCATAGGCGCTCAACCTGTCGCAGCAAATAGCTGGGCTATCCGGGTGGCTGGTGCGCAAGCGTCGTTGTCTTCAGTTTTTACTCCCTACGTTGAAACTACTACCGCCGCCGTCACCATCCCCGCCGAGTCCCAAATCATCGACGGGCAGAACTTTCTTGATTTGTGGAATGCCGCCGAAATTACAGCTTACGTTGATGCAAAGGCACAGCAGGGCGACTTCTCCCGGTTACTGTCGTTCAGTGACGGAGGGTCGGGCAACGAGTTGCGTTTTCAGAGAAACAGCGGCGGGCAGCTTATTTGGCGCATAGAAGGAGGCAATACTGCGACGCTGATAACGTCAGGGGTGTCTTGGGAGGTGTTCTCAAAAGCCGCGGGCGCTTATAGATCGGGTTCAAATATCCGGCTCAGAGTTGATGGGCAGGCATCCGCCAACTCATCAATAAATTCTGATTTTACAGTGCAGCCCTCCCAGCTCGGTGTTGCCTCTACCGCTAGTGGGGTTAGCCCAGCCAACGTCCACATCCGTCGCATTATCCTTTTTCGCAAAGCACTCCCCGACTCCCTGCTGCAAAGGATCACCCAGCTATGACGCACACTTTTCGAACAGATCCTTATTACCTTCACTTCCCTGATCTCGCCGCTTGGATGGATAGCTGGTCTTCCTGCGAGCTTTCAACACTGGACGAGGAGACCGGCGCATATCGCCCCATTTATAGGTGCCACGTAGTCGAGGTGGGTGAAATTCGAAGAGGTGGTGAGTGGGATGACGAGGGCCTTGAGATAGTCGCGCCGGAGATCTTGCCGGGCTACCACGTCAACATCCTGCTCGAGAATGATCTGGTGCTTCCGGCCGCGCTTGAGCAGTACCTACTACCGAAACCGAACCAGCCCCAGATGATCTGGAGCTGCGAGCAGCAAGAGTAACCTCAAAAAGAGAGGTGACCGAGACGGGTGCGCCAACACCCGCACCGGCCACCGACAAGCAGAACAGAGCTGCAAGCCAGCCAAGACCCCTCACACTCGCGAGTGCGGGCCAAGGCTATCAGATAATGAAAAGGCTTTGCAGATGTTGAAAAACATTCGATGCGGTAATTGCACCAAACTGCTCGCCAGAGCAACAGAAGCAGCCGAGGTACAGATCAAGTGTCCTCGGTGCAAGACCCTCAATCATCAGAAGGCCATGAGCCTCCCCAATTGCGCGCCACCGAGCGCCGATTTAGGAGGCCATCATGGCACAGCAACAGAAGCGTCAGCCCGGTCGGAACGGGTATAAGTACCGCCCCCAGTACGGGGTAATTGTCATCTGCGACGGCGAGCAGTCACAGCGCCAAACCTTCCAGAACCTCAAAAGCGCGGGCCATAAGGTCAGGGTGGTCTGCGTATGAATATCCGCATAGAGCACCAGTGCCCCAACTACCAGAGCTACCGCGCAGCCCGCGTGAAGTCCCTCTTTAACGTCGAGCAGGGTCACAAGGTGGTGATCGATGCCGACCTGCCGATTGATTCCCAGGAGTGGCAGATCGGCGTGATCGTCGGCCCGTCCGGATCCGGCAAGACCAGCATCGGTCGCGAGTTTGGCCCCCTTTACGACCCCGCCTGGCCGAAGAACCTGCCAGTGATCGATGCCATCACCCCAGACGGTCCATTCGATCCGGTACCCGCCGCGCTGTCGGCCGTTGGCCTAGGCAGCGTGCCGGCCTGGCTCCGGCCCTACCACGTGCTATCCATGGGTGAGCAGTTCCGCGCAACCCTCGCCAGGCTCGTGTGTGAGGCCCCTCGGTTGGCCGTCCTGGACGAGTTCAGCTCAGTGGTCGACCGGCAGATCGCCCAGGTGGGCGCGGGCGCATTCTCCAAAGCCTGGCGCAGAACAGGCGGTCAGGTTGTTTTGCTTTCTTGCCACTACGACATCCTCGACTGGATCAAACCAGACTGGGTCTACGACACCGCCGATCAGTCCTTTCAACGGGGGTGGCATCGGCGAAGGCCAGAGATCAAAGTCGAGATTCGCCAGGCTGCACAGCGCGACTACGCCGTGTTTGAAGAGCATCACTATTTGAAGCTGCCGCCCATGGTCGCCGCGACCCATTACACCGCTTGGGTGGGTGACGAGGCCGTTGCCCATGTCGCCTTTGCCACTCGCCCTGGGATGGTCGAAGCGAGGGCCTGCAGGCTTGTGGTGATGCCTGAATGGCAAGGCGCCGGCGTCGGTATGCGCTTTCTCAACGCGGTTTGTGATATGTGGCTGGCCGGCGAGAACCGCTATGGCTTGCCGCTGCGCACGCTATTCCACACCAGCCACCCCGGCCTTGCGGCAGCGCTGCGCAGGGATCCCAGATGGACGCAGGTATCAGCCATGCTGGCGGGCGGCAACAAGACCAAGAGCGCCGCGACGCTCGCCGCCAGCGCTGCCAAGGCCGGGGTCAAGTTCAGCGGTGGCAGCGGCTTCGGTGGCCACTTCCGCGCGGTTCAGGGCTTCAGATATATGGGGGACTCATGCGAATAGTCATCGTAGGACAGAAATGGCTCGGCAAGGCCGTGCTCGATCAGTGCCTGCTTCGCGGCCACGAGGTGCTTCACGTCGTTTCCCCGCAGGGTGACAGCTTGGCTGATCACGCCACCCGGCTCTCGATCCCGGTCACCTCGGCGCGGCGCCTGGAGGCTATTCACGTGCCCCGCTGCGACCTGATCCTAGCCGCTCATGCTCATGCCTATATAACCGCCGGCGCTCGGTCGAGGTCAGCCCTCGGCTGCGCCGGGTACCATCCATCGTTGCTGCCCCTTCACAGGGGCCGTGACGCCGTCCGGTGGACCATACACATGCGTGAGCCTGTAGCAGGTGGGTCTCTCTACTGGATGGATGACGGGGTCGACTCCGGCCCCATCATCTACCAGGACTGGTGCCTGGTGCGCCCGGACGATACGGCCGCTACTCTCTGGCAGCGCGACCTCGGGCCGATGGGTGTTCGCATGTTCACTGAGTTACTGCAGCAGTGTGAGGCGGGTAGCGTTCCTGCCGGCAGGGAGCAACTATCCCATCTGGCCACCTGGGAGCCCGCATTCAACCCGAAGCCCCTCAAGTCTATAAATTGAAATTCCTTTTCACGGTGAGCAACACTCACCACCCTTCAATTATCGCGCGGCGCCGGTAGATTTATCGCGCGTCGCTACATGAGGCATTGGCGTTACTCAACGAAACGATCGCCACTTCCCACTGCGGCAAATTACCCGAAGAGCAATTCCCGCCGATGCTGGCAATTCAGCAGGCGCGTGACCAGCGAATCGTCAGCCAATTGATCGATGCCCCCACGCCAGCGCTGCTCCTGGCGGGCAGTTATCATGTACGCAAGGACGTGGGGGCGCCGGTGCACTGGCCGGTCAATGATGCTCCTGCGCCACTGGTGGTGTTGCTCGTTGAAGCGGGTGGTGCGTTACCCGACCGTATGCAGGCTGACTTCGTCTGGCTTACCCCCGCCCTGCCCGATATGGATTATTGCGCGCAGTGGGAGTAGGGGGAGAACCCGGACAAAAAAATGGCCCGCTCATTGAGCGGGCCTAATCCGTGATCAGCCTGATGAGGAGATAACGGCTTGAAGCAAGCTGCTATCAACAAGTCGCCTCGCAGCGACTTGTTGCTAATAATATAGATTCTCATTCGCATGTCAAGCGGTGAGTATCATTACCTCGTGGCCTGCTTGAACTGGGTCAGTTCTTTGTTCATCAGGTCTATCCTGCGGGCCATGCTTTCGATCAGGCTGTGGGCGATACGCGGGTTGCTTTGCATGAGAGCAAGGAACTGATCCTTGGGGATCATCATCACAGTGGTGGCTGCGCTGGCGATGACGGTTGCCGAACGCTTTTCCCGAGTGAAAAGAGCCATGGCGCCGAAAATTTCATCTTTCTGCACGTCACCGACCTTGATTCCCTGAACGAAAGCTTCGGCGTGTCCTTCGGTAATGATAAAAACATGATCGGCGTCGTCGCCCTGGCGAATCAGTTCGGCTCCGGCAGGAAACTGTTGAAAACCGGTTACCGGCCGTACTTCAGGTGGGCGGCTGTAGGCCAGTGCGTCGGACATGAGCGCTGCCTGGCCGAGGATGTACTGGGTAAACTGTTCCTGCCGCTGGCTATTTCCGTGAATGTGCTTGAATAGCGCTTCACGGTCATAGGGAACCAGTATCAGTGGTTCGTCGCTGCGGTAGGTGCAGGGAGCGGTGTTGAGACCCTGGCGCAGCCCGATCAGGTCGCCCTCCTGAATGTAGAACAGGGGTTTTTCTTCAATCACCGCATGCAGCAGTCCGGATTGAAGCAGGTATATACGGTTATTGCCGACATGGTCATACAGGTCGTTTACCGCATCCAGGGAAATGGGTTCCCCGCACGGTGGCAATCCATCCAACAGCTGCTCAGGTATGAGTTGCAGCGCGTTGATGAGCTTTTCTGCGTAGGGGGGCTGGTCACCGATGAGATACATGTGCGAATTCCTTTTTTGTTTTCCTGTTTCCGGCAAGACCTGCAGCTGAAAGTCGCACGAGCTCGGAAAATCTTTGCCGTTGGCAATAAGATACTGCAGTGGGTTCAGCTACCGCCAATACAAATTGTCGTGAGCGTGATCCGCTTCAACTATTGTGCGAGCGAGGCCCCAGCGTAAAGTGCTCTTCACACCTAATCAATGCTTTGCCTGACGCTGCCTGAGCTGTTCCAGCAACTGTTCCTTGTATTCGGGGTCAAGGTCGTTCCAGTGCACGCCTTGCAGAGCACCGGCAATGGCAAACATCAATGATTTGGATGCCCGAAACCCTCTTTCACGTACCGCGCAATAGGCCCCTACCGGGCCTCGACGATCGAGTTCGTCACGGTCATGAATTCCGGTAGCGTGTAGCCATTGGGCGGATGTCTTGCCGAGATTACGCATGGTCAGGAGTTCATCGTCTATCATGCAACCCCTCCTGGCGCCTGATTGGCAGGGTAGCCATGGTATCTGGTAATTGCTCGTGAACCCCTTGGCGGGATGGTGCAGGCACGGACGTGATTGTCGCGGCCGAGGACTATATTTGTTTGCATGGTCTGGGCTTCTTTTTATTGGTTCCCAGAAAGCAGTGTAGTGCGACGCGGCTGATAGGTACAGCCGCGTCGTTGGTCAAGCTAGAATCGTTCTCGAAGCTGGCTTACCAACTGGCTCAGACTGTCTTGCGCGTCAGTAGCGATACGCATGCTGCACGGTTTTTCATCATCAGTCAGTTCCTCCATCTGCTCAAGCTGATGGCGGGCAACGTTCATATCTGCATCGGAAGGGTCGATACCCTCGCGCTGCCTCTTGCTTATGCGCTCTTCGAGGATATCCAGTGAGGCTGTGCACTGCAGTATGAGACAGGGTGCGCCCTGATTTTCGATGGCTTGACGCAGCAAGTCGCGTTGAGAATGCTTGAGATTGGCGGCATCAACGACCACAGGGTATCCAGCAGCAAGCACCTGAGCGGCCAGGCTGGCCAGCCGGGAATAGGTCTTCTCGCTGACGTCCTGGGAATAAAGGCCAGCGTTCAGGTTGCCAGCTCCTTGTACACCGAACAGCCGTTTGCGTTCGGTATCCGAGCGCAGACGAATCGCTCCGAGTTGTTGCACCAGGTGCAGGGCTATGGTGCTTTTGCCTGAGCCGGCCACGCCCTGGGTAAGGATGCCGAACCGCAGGGGGACATGGGTATACCGCTCAGCCAGGTTGGCGTAGCTGTGATAGCGCGCCAACACTTCCTTGCGTTCCTGGTCGCTGACGTCGGCTTGGGTCAGACGCAACAGCGCTACCTTTGCGCGCACCATCGCCCGGTAGGCCTTGTAGTAGTCCAGCAGCGCCAGGCCGGCGTAATCACCCGTGTGCTCCAGGTAGGCATTGACGAAGCGTTGCGCCAGGTCATTCAGCCCTCGATCCTCAAGGTCCATGGCCATGAAAGCAACATCGCTCATCACGTCGATCCAGCGGAACGCCTCGTTGAATTCTATGCCATCGAACAGGGTCACCTCTCCGTCTATCAGGGTGACGTTGTCGAGATAGATGTCGCCATGACATTCGCGTATAAAGCCTTCAGCTTTACGTTGGGACAGTTGGGGGATTAGTCGCTGGAAGGTACTATGCGCCCATTGTTCGAGCTGCTCCAACTGCGCGAGATCGGCAGGGTCGCTCAGTAGTCCGCGACAGTCGGTGAAGTTTTCAGCTACGGGCGAGTGCAGATTGTTTGGCTCGCCCCAGGGCGTTTCCAGTGGGGCGCGCTCTATCTGCTGATGAAAGTGAGCCAGTTTTTCGGCAAGACTATCGATATGGCAGGCCTCCAATGAGCCTGCCCGCTGCATGTTGCCGAGCAGATCCTGTTGGCGGAACTGCCTGGTTTTGACCATGTACTCGACGACTGGACCTTCGCCGCTCAGGTTGGGTTCGCTCTCGCTGCCATGCACACTGATTACGTCGAGATAGAGATCAGGCGCAAGTCGGCGGTTGAGGCGTACTTCCTCATGGCAGAAATGCTGGCGACGGTCGAGTGTGGAATAATCCAGGAAACCGAAGTTGACCGGCTTCTTTATCTTGTAAACATAGTCGCCAGTCAGCAGTACCCAGGAAATGTGCGTTTCCATCAATGTAAAACTGGTCACTGGGTGGTCGAAGAGATCGGGATTCTGCAGGGCTTTCAGCAGTGTCTGGCTCACGGTGTATCCTTGCTTTGAAAGGCAAAAAGATCATTATGCGGGTTGGTCGGGTTCAGGCCAACCGCAAACAGGTGCGATTGTCGACAGTAGTCGATGACGCCATTTATTAAGTGCAGAGGGTTATGGCTAAAAAACGCGCTCGCAGCAAAAAGAAAGGGCTTTGGCAGGGCTGGTCCGGTCTGTTCATCAAACTCGGCTTGGTGGGCCTGGTACTGCTTGCGGGACTGACCATCTACCTGGATGCGGTGGTGCAGGAGAAGTTTACCGGTAAACGCTGGGCTGTGCCGGCCAAGGTTTTCGCTCGACCGCTGGAGCTTTTTGCTGGTCAGAAGCTCAGTCGTGATGACTTTCTCACCGAGCTGGGCGCGCTGGGCTATCGCAAGGCGACCTCTGCAAAACAGCCTGGTCAGATATCAGTCAATGGCAACAGCATCAACGTCTACACCCGCGGCTTCCAATTTTTCGAAGGGACTGAGCCTGCGCAACTCCTGAAGGTGCAGTTCCAGGGCGGACAAGTCACGAGCCTGGCGGGTAATGGAAACCTGGTGATGGGCCGTCTGGAGCCCTTGTTGATAGGTGGAATCTACCCGGCTCACAACGAAGACCGAATTCTCATTCGCCTGGAACAGACGCCGCCCTTTCTTGTGGAAGCATTGGTGGCTGTCGAGGATCGTGATTACTTCCAGCATTTTGGTGTCTCCCCCAAGGGCATTGCCCGGGCCATGTATGCCAACGTGCGAGCTGGTGGCGTGGTGCAGGGTGGTAGCACCCTGACCCAGCAATTGGTAAAGAACTTTTATCTGACAAGTGATCGCAGCCTTATTCGCAAAGGCACCGAAGCGATTATGGCGGTCCTGCTTGAAGCGCACTATTCCAAGGAGGAGATCCTCGAGGCCTACCTGAACGAGGTTTTTCTTGGTCAGGACGGACGCAGGGCCGTGCATGGTTTTGGTTTGGGTAGCCAGTACTACTTTGCCCAGCCCTTGCACGAGCTGCAGTTGCATCAGGTAGCGTTGCTGGTAGGAATGGTCAAAGGCCCGTCGATGCTCAACCCGCGTCGCCATCCCGAGCGTGCCCAGGCCCGTCGTGACCTGGTGATCGGCCTGCTGGCGGAGCAGGGAATGATAACCGAAGAGCAGGCGAGCGAGGCCATTGCCATGCCTTTGGATATCTCCGCGCGCGGCAGCATGGCGGATACCAGCTATCCCGCTTTCATGGACCTGGTGAAGCGCCAGTTGCGTGAAGACTACCGCGATGAGGATCTGACCAGTGAAGGCTTGCGCATTTTCACCAGCTTTGATCCGTTATTACAGAAAAAAGCTGAGCAGGCGGTACAGTCGACAATAAAACGGTTGACGCGTGCAGATGCGCCCAGTCCGCTGGAATCGGCGATGGTGGTTACCAGTGCCCAGGGCGGCGAAGTTCTAGCGCTGGTGGGTGGCACCGATCCGCGCTTTCAGGGCTTCAATCGAGCGCTTGATGCGTCACGACCCATAGGCTCGCTGGTCAAGCCGGCGATCTATCTGACGGCTCTCCAGCGTCCCCAGGAGTACGCGTTGACCACTCTCGTCGACGACGCACCTATAACGCTGCAGGCCGAGCCCGGACAGACCTGGACTCCGCAGAACTACGATCGCCAGTCCCACGGTTGGGTCCCTTTGCACAAGGCTCTCAGTCACTCCTACAACCAGGCAGCAGTGCGCGTGGGTGTTGATCTGGGTGTGGCCGAGGTCCTGGAGACCATCAAGCGAATGGGAGTGCAGCATGACTGGCCAGCATTTCCATCGATGCTGCTGGGGTCAGGTTCGATGACGCCGATGCAGGTGACTGACATGTATCAGACCCTGGCCAGTGGCGGGTTCAATACGCCGCTGCGAGCGATTCGCAACGTCCTGACCACGGAGGGGGACCCGCTGCGGCGTTACCCCTTCGCGGTAGAGCAGCGTTTTGATGCAGCCAGTATCTATCTCCTGCAGCAGGCGATGACGCGTGTTATGACCGAAGGGACCGGCAGATCAGCCTACAACCGAATTGATCGCAGTGTTCTGCTGGCTGGCAAGACGGGCACCACCAATGATTTGCGTGACAGCTGGTTCGCAGGTTTTTCGGATGATTTGCTGGCGGTAAGCTGGATCGGGCGAGACGATAACAGCAATACGGGCTTGACCGGAGCATCCGGTGCGTTGCAGGTCTGGAGCGACTTCATGGCACAGGCTAACCCCAGGGGGCTCAGCAGTGCGCCGGTCCAAGGTGTTGTCATGGCCTGGGTCGACACGGAGACGGGTATGGGTAGTGATCCGAGTTGTGACGGCAGTGTGCAGATGCCGTTCAAGTCAGGCTATCAGCCACTACCCGGTCCGGGTTGCAACCCGATGCTGAGTGAGGAAGGATTGAAGGACGGAGCCAACCGCCTGATGGATACCATTCGCGGCTGGTTGCAGTAATCAACGAGGAAATAGCAATGCAGATGAGACTTCCCGGCCTGCTGGCCATCGCGACAATCTTGGTGGGGTGTGCCGGTACCGGTGGCTCGGTTCCTGTGGTTGACTCCGGTCGCCCGGTATCCAGCGAAGACATAACCTACTCGCCGGGGATGCAGCCACCACAGCAGGTCGAGCGACCAGCCGGTGGTGGTGTTGTGGTTATGGTGCCGGATGAGGCTGGTGGCTCGCAGGCCGTTCAGTCGTTTCCAGTCGATATCCAGACCCAAGGTCAGAGTGGCGTTCAGAGCTCTTCTGCCGGCTCTGCTCTGCAACAGGACGAGCAGCTTGACGGCCCTGTGCTGGCATTGTTGACCACTGCCCGTGACCAGGAGGGGCGGGGCGACCTGGGCGGCGCTTCCTCCAGTCTTGAGCGCGCCATGCGCATCGCGCCGCGTGAGCCGCAGGTGTTTTACCGTCTCGCGCAGGTAAGGCTGGCCCAGGGGGACGCTTTCCAGGCAGAGCAGGTAGCCCAGCGTGGATTGAGTTATGCCGCGGGTAGACCCGCGTTGCAGGCCGGATTGTGGGAGTTGATTGCCAATGCGCGTGAGAAGCAGGGGAACGCGGCGGGCGCGGCCGAAGCCAGGCAGCGGGCACGCGTAGCGCTGTGAGAGCGGCTGTCTGGGAAGATATATGCCTGGCGCTGAATGATCTGGAAAGCGAAATGCACATGCTGGGTTTGTGGTCGGCGCAGGTTCCGACTCAGGCTCAGTTGGCCAGTACTCAGCCCTTTTGCGTTGATACTCTGACTTTCGAGCTGTGGTTGCAATGGATATTCATACCGCGGATGAGGCTGCTTGCCGACCAAGGACTCCCTTTACCCGGTACTTGCCAGGTTGCCCCGATGGGCGAGCAAGCACTCAGGCAGTTGGGTCGCAGGCAGTCGGACTTGCTGGCGCTACTCGCACGTATTGACCGAATGACGAACGCCCTGGGCCCCATGGAGGGTTAAAGGTCCCAAAGCTTTCCTATGATCAGCTGCAGAATTCTTCCAGGTCCGCGCGTGCCTGATCCATCATTTCCTGACGCTCATCTTCACCTATCCGCATAGTTTGCCCGTCGTCCGTTGTCTTGCTTAGGCGGGGATTACGCTCCATGGTTTGCAGGTTGCTGCGAATCTTGGCGCACTGCTCAGTGCGCTTTGCCGCAAGCGCAGCGTCGGTGGTAGTCGGATCCTCTTCGGTCTGCGCTTGATCGTCCTCGTTTTGTGCAAGCGGGGCGGGTGCGCGCAGCGTGCCTCCGGGTGGCGGTGGGGAGCTGATGTCCATTCGTTGATAGGCTTTGCCTTCGGGCGGCTGCTGCCCGAACTGGGGTACGCCCTGGTCATCAACCCAGCGGTACATTTGCTCGGCAGCAACGACGCTGCTCAGCAGGCCGAAGGTGAGTGCGATTAGCGTCTTGTGCATATCCTGTCCATCCGTGCGTTGAGGGCTTTAAGCCTGCCTAATATAACCGACCCCGAATGATTGGCCAGAGGTCTGTGTCCTAGGCGTGTCGGATATCATGCTTTCGTCCAACTTGGCTTGACTTGTGGCGTCCGAGTGTAAACAATTCGTAGTTCACATGAGCAGTCTGATATTGGAGCCCACTAGGTTGCCGACTCAGATTGCTTTGTTGCTCAAACCAGGTGGCGAAATCCGCCAGCTCCTGGCCTGGCACCCGCACGCGCTACCTCGCGCTGGGTGAGACAGATCCGGCATCGACAGGATCTGCCTCCATTGCACGTAGTCAAGCTGATGCATGGCAACCACCGTTGTCAATGCTCTGCCGAGCAGTAAACAGGTACCCTGTTGCCCGTCTCTGATGGGTGACAAGCTAGAGGTGATTCTAAAGTGGAGCTTTTATCCGGCGCTGAGATGGTTGTCCGCTCATTGCGTGACGAGGGTGTTAAATACATTTACGGGTACCCCGGTGGTGCCTTGCTGCATGTCTATGATGCGATTTTCCGTCAGGATGATGTCGAGCATATTCTGGTACGCCACGAACAGGCAGCGGCGCACATGGCTGATGGCTACGCGCGTGCGTCCGGCAAGGCCGGTGTTGTGCTGGTGACCTCCGGTCCCGGCGCAACCAATACCATTACCGGTATTGCCACAGCCTTCATGGACTCGATCCCCATGGTTGTGCTCTCGGGTCAGGTTGCCAGCAACATGGTTGGTACCGACGCCTTTCAAGAGACCGACATGGTGGGTATCTCCCGCCCTATCGTGAAACACAGTTTCATGATCAAGGATCCGCGGGAAATCCCCGAGGTCATCAAGAAGGCTTTTTATATTGCCCAGAGCGGTCGCCCGGGTCCTGTGGTCGTGGATATTCCGAAAGACATGACCAACCCGGCCGAAAAGTTCGAGTACAGCTACCCCAAGAAGGTCAAGCTGCGCTCATACAGTCCTGCTGTTCGCGGCCACTCGGGTCAGATTCGCAAGGCGCTGGACCTGTTGGTTGAAGCCAAGCGTCCGATTATCTATTCCGGTGGTGGCGTAATTCTGGGTGGCGGCTCTGCCCAGCTTACCGAACTCGCCCGTGAGCTCGGCGTGCCGGTAACCAATACGCTGATGGGGCTCGGCGCCTATCCGGGTACTGATCCGCAATACATCGGCTGGCTGGGTATGCACGGGAGCTATACGGCTAACGTGACCATGCACCACAGCGATGTAATCCTTTGCATCGGTGCGCGTTTTGATGATCGGGTAATTAACGGCGCGAGCAAATTCTGCCCGAATGCCAAGATCATTCACGTTGACATCGATCCCGCATCCATTTCCAAGACCATTCGGGCTGATGTGCCTATCGTTGGTCCGGTCGACAGCGTGTTGAGCGAAATGGTTGCCATGGTCAAGGAACATAATCTGCGTCCTGCCAAGGAGGCACTAACCAGTTGGTGGAAGCAGATTGGTGAATGGCGTGGTGAGGGTCGGATGTTCCCCTATGATGAAGGCGATGGCTCCATCATCAAGCCGCAAAAGGTTATCGAAACGCTTTGGGAAGTGACGCAGGGTGATGCCTATGTCACGTCCGACGTGGGTCAGCACCAGATGTTTGCGGCCCAGTACTACCCCTTTGACAAGCCTAATCGCTGGATCAATTCCGGTGGTCTCGGCACCATGGGGTTTGGCTTTCCTGCGGCTATGGGCGTCAAATTGCACTTCCCGGATGCTCAGGTGGCCTGCGTGACGGGGGAGGGTAGTATCCAGATGAATATTCAGGAACTGTCCACCTGCATGCAGTACAACTTGCCGGTCAAGATCATTACGCTGAACAACCAGGCCCTGGGCATGGTTCGTCAGTGGCAGGATATGCAATACGGCGCAAGGCATTCGCACTCCTACATGGAGTCGTTGCCGGACTTCGTCAAGTTGGCCGAGTCCTACGGTCACGTTGGTATTCGCGTAGAGAAGCTTGAAGATCTCAAGCCAGCCATGGAGCGCGCCTTTGCCAATCGCGACCAATTGGTGTTCATGGATATCCGGGTAGATGACTCCGAACACGTATATCCGATGCACATCAAGGATGGCTCGATGCGCGATATGTGGCTGAGCAAGACGGAGCGCACATGATGAGACATATAATATCCGTGTTGCTGGAAAACGAGCCGGGAGCCTTGTCCCGTGTAGTCGGGCTTTTCTCCCAGCGCAACTACAACATCGAAACCCTGACCGTGGCGCCGACCGAGGATCCGACGTTGTCGCGCCTTACGCTGACCACGGTTGGGCATGATGAGGTGATTGAGCAGATCACCAAGAACCTCAACAAACTCATTGAGGTGGTCAAACTGGTGAACCTGTCGGAAGGGGCGCACATCGAACGCGAGCTGATGCTCGTGAAGATCAAGGCCACGGGCGCTCAGCGTGCCGAGGTCAAGCGTACTACCGACATCTTCCGTGGGCAGATTGTCGATGTAACCAGCAGCGTGTACACAGTGCAGTTGGCAGGTACCTCCGACAAGCTGGACAGTTTTATCGAGGCGATTGGGCCAACCACCGTCATCGAAGTGGTACGCACCGGCGTTTCGGGTATTGCCCGGGGCGAAAAGGTTTTAAGCATCTAATCACACAGCAGGCCCGGATAGGGTCTGCCAAGAAACAGGGGAATTTCATGCACGTTTTTTACGATAAAGATTGCGATCTGAGCATCATCCAGGGCAAGAAAGTAGCCATCATCGGTTACGGCTCGCAGGGTCACGCCCATGCCTGCAACCTCAACGATTCCGGTGTGGATGTTACCGTCGGTCTGCGTCCAGGTTCTTCTTCAGTAGCCAAGGCAGAAGCCCATGGTCTGAAAGTCAGCGATGTGCCATCAGCCGTTGCTGCAGCAGACGTTGTGATGATCCTGACTCCTGACGAGTTCCAGTCCCAGTTGTATCGTGACGAGATCGAACCCAATCTGAAGCAGGGTGCTACATTGGCCTTCGCCCACGGCTTCGCGATTCACTACAACCAGATCGTGCCACGCAAGGATCTGGACGTAATCATGATCGCGCCCAAGGCGCCGGGCCACACCGTACGCACCGAGTTCACCAAGGGTGGCGGTATTCCAGATCTGGTCGCCGTATTCCAGGATGCGTCAGGCAACGCCAAGAATGTCGCCCTGTCCTACGCCTGCGGTGTAGGCGGTGGTCGTACCGGTATTATTGAAACCACGTTCAAGGACGAAACTGAAACCGATCTGTTCGGCGAGCAGGCTGTTCTCTGCGGTGGTGCTGTCGAGCTGGTCAAGGCTGGCTTTGAGACTCTGGTGGAAGCCGGTTACGAGCCCGAGATGGCTTACTTCGAGTGTCTGCACGAGCTGAAGCTGATCGTGGATCTCATGTATGAAGGCGGCATCGCCAACATGAACTATTCGATCTCCAACAACGCAGAGTATGGCGAATACGTTACTGGCCCAGAGGTTATCAACGCCGAGTCTCGTGAAGCCATGCGCAACGCACTCAAGCGTATTCAAAGCGGCGAGTATGCCAAGATGTTCATCGCCGAAGGTGCACACAACTATCCTTCGATGACTGCTGCTCGTCGGATCAACGCAGCGCATCCGATCGAACAGGTTGGCGAGAAGCTTCGTGGCATGATGCCGTGGATTTCCGCGAACAAGATTGTGGACAAGAGCAAGAACTGAAGCATTTCGGATGCAACAGACAAGGAACGCGGCTACGGCCGCGTTTTTTGTGTCCGGTCTCGCCATAACTGGCAAACCGAGTGATCAGTTGCCACACTGTCTCCTCGATAACGTTTTCAGGGTACATTCATGACGGACAAGCAAGAGCATCAATCCACCGATGACGACATGCAGGCAGCACACAACATGCTGCCGATCGATGAACACATCGAAGAGGTACCGGGTCCGGGTGGCGAGAAAATTCGTCACCGGGGTATTTACCTGCTTCCCAATCTGTTTACTACCGCGGCGCTGTTCTCCGGGTTCTACGCTATTGTCAGCGCCATGGATGGAAACTTCGCCAATGCTTCAATCGCGATATTCGTAGCCATGGTGCTTGATGGGCTGGATGGTCGGGTTGCAAGAATGACCAACACGCAGAGTGCGTTTGGCGCTGAATTTGACTCGCTTTCGGATATGGTCGCCTTTGGCGTAGCGCCAGCGCTGGTTGTTTTTAGCTGGTCGCTGAGTGATCTGGGTAAGGTGGGCTGGATATTTGCGTTTATCTATGTCGCCGGTGCGGCCCTTCGACTAGCCCGTTTCAACACTCACGTAGGGGATGAAGACAAGCGGTTCTTCACTGGTCTGGCCAGTCCATCAGGCGCAGGTCTGGTAGCCGGGATGGTCTGGGCGCTGAGCGATTTCGGAATTGATGGTGGCGATATCAGCTTCCTGGTCGGTCTGCTTACTGCCCTGGCGGGCTTGATGATGGTCAGTAACGTGCGGTACTACAGCTTCAAGGACTTTGATCTCAAGGGACGGGTACCGTTTTTCGTGATTCTGCTGGTGGTGCTGGTATTTGCGATCATTTCCACTGATCCGTCACGGATACTCTGGTTTATCTTCATAGCCTATAGCGTCTCTGGACCGGTGCAGGCCCTGTGGCGCTGGCGTCAGAAGCAGAAGCCCGCTCCCGAAGTCTGAAGTTCTCCGCACTCTTTATAAAATAACCGTCAGAAATCAGTTGACGGTTATTTTCTATCCCCTATAATGCGCGTCTGCCCAGTCAGGGCGCTTTGAATAAAGCGC